>Ga0222422_100017_pt1 | contig 545791 bp, 490 predicted proteins | sample 3A1ome_FD_182469 | JGI IMG/M metagenome (GOLD analysis project Ga0222422, IMG submission 182469) | Enriched microbial communities from leaf-cutter ant dump, University of Wisconsin, Madison, United States - 3A110A (version 2) | ecosystem: Environmental > Terrestrial > Nest > Insects nest > Nest...
TCGCACCACCAGACTTCGCCAGAGTGATCGTGATCGCAGCCGTCAAAGTCGTCTTGCCATGGTCAACGTGACCAATGGTGCCGATGTTGCAGTGAGGCTTCGAGCGGTTGAATTTTTCCTTGGCCATAGGTCTAAGGCTCCAATTTGCCCAAACGGGCTAAGGGTTGAATAACTTTAGAGTCACTCATGTTTATCCGAAAAGTGGCGGCCACTTTTCGGCATGAGTTCGTAATCTGGAGCGGGTAGACGGGATCGAACCGACATCCTCAGCTTGGAAGGCTGCTGCACTACCATTGTGCTATACCCGCATTTTTTCGCTCAAGTGCCCCCGAGCATTTCCAGGAAATGCTCGAAGATATGCAAGGATCAAATTTCCAAAGGAAATTTGTAGGCTTTACCTCGCATCAGCTCGGGCGGGCGGTCGCCCTTGCCGGGATCGGTGATCCCGGAATTCGTACCGTACTTTCTGATGATCGGAGAACCTGTCTGGCTGACTATGAGTGATGGTGGGGGAAGCAGGACTCGAACCTGCGAAGCTTACGCAGGGGATTTACAGTCCCCCCCCTTTGCCGCTCGGGACATTCCCCCAAACACTCACAAAGTCTTAGCCGGACGCCTTAAACATGAGCTTCCGAAAAAGCTCAAGTCCTAAAGTGAAAAAAAACTTTTTGATTCACAGGCTTTGGTCGTAAAGACCGTCCGGATCAGTCAAAAAGCCTTTAATCAGGCCTCAAATCGGAGCGCGTCTTATAGTGTCCTCTTTTCGTGAACGCAACGACCGTAAATCGCAAACGGGCAAAAACAGGTCACAAAATTTTGTGGACAAGCCCAAAGGTCCCGGCGGCAAGTCGGGCCAGGACACTCGCCGCGACGATAAACCTCAATTTAAACAGAAATTTAAGGCAACTTATGACGGCTGGCTGTGGGGTGTTCACGCGGTGGAAGCCGCTCTGAAAAATTCTGCCCGGCAAGGCCCTATCAAGCTGTTTTTGAGCGAGGAACGGACCAGATCCGCCCCGCCCGCCCTGTTCAAACGGCAGGAAATGAAGATCGCCACCTTGCCGATGGCCGAGATTTCACGCTTGCTCCCGCCAGATGCGGTCCATCAGGGCATGGCGATGCACGCACCCGTACCGGAAGGCGATTCGCTCGACGCCCTGATGGAACGCGACGCCAAAAACGGGCTGCATGTCATCCTGATGCTCGATCAGGTCACCGATCCACAGAATATCGGCGCCATTTTTCGCTCGGCCGCAGCCTTCGGCGTCAAGGGGCTGATCATGCAGGACCGCCACTCCCCGCCCCTTCAGGGCGTGCTGGCGAAAACAGCCGTAGGCGCGGTCGATATAGTGCCGTTCGCCCGCGTCACCAATCTGTCGCGCGCCTTGGAAACCCTGAACGAACAGGGCTATGTCAGCATAGGCCTGGCCGGCGAAGGCGAATTCAACCTGCATGAACTTCTGGCACAGCAAGGTTGGGGAGAAAGCCTGAAAAAGCTGGTGCTGGTGCTGGGCGCCGAAGGCGAAGGCATCCGCCGGCTGGTGGCCGAACATTGCGATCACCTGGCACGCATACCCATGCCGGGCGGCTTCGAGAGCCTGAATGTCAGCCACGCGGCGTCGATTTCATTGTACGAGGTCTGTGCGCGGCAGTAACGGCGTTGACATGGCCCATCCATGCCTTATCTACAGTTAACAGCAAAAATCTCCGGGTGTATTGTGGCGATCGAGACTTCATTTCTGAATATCGACCCTGTGCTGTTGTCGCAGGGCCTAGCCTTGGCGCAGGTCATTTTCATCGATATCGTCATGGCCGGAGACAATGCTGTCGCTGTCGGGATCGCCGCTGCGGGTCTGCCGGCAGACAAGCGCCGTCTGGCGATTCTATATGGCCTGATCGGCGCCGTTATCCTGCGCATCAGTTTCGTGCTCCTGACCGTTGAACTGCTGCGGATGGTCGGCCTGCTGCTGGCCGGCGGCATATTGCTGCTGTGGGTCTGCTGGAAGATGTGGCGCGAACTGCACGAGCACCACGAAACTCAGGCCGCCGAAGCCGCACTGGCTGAAGCCGCGCAACATACTGGCCCTCACGATGCGGAAATGGCTACCCAGATCGCCACCGCCGAACTTAAAACCAAAAACGGCAAAACCAAGACCCTGTTATCGGCCACCCTGCAAATCCTGGCCGCCGATATCTCGATGTCGCTGGATAATGTGCTGGCCGTGGCTGGCGCCGCCTCGCATCATGTGCCGATTCTGGTGTTCGGACTGCTGCTATCGATCGCCGCCATGGGCGTGGCCGCCAACCTGATTGCCAATATCCTGCATAAATACCGCTGGATCGCCTATGCCGGCGTAGCGGTCGTACTGTTCGTAGCGCTCAAGATGATCTGGGAAGGCGGCCACCAGATATGGGAATTCGGCCATTGCGACACAACACTCAAATGCGTGCCAGCCATGACCAATGACTTCGTAATCTGGTGGCGTGATATCTTTACCGGCCTGCTGCACAAAACCCATTAAAAGCCGGGAAAGGCGTGCCCCTTCCCGGCGGCAAATTTAAAAAACGTCAGGCGCGGCGCCGATACCCTTGGGCGACGCCCCATACTTGTTCGGGCCTTGCGTGCCATCGAGGCAACCGACCTCAACAAAAGACCATATCGGTCCAACGATTGGGATCAAGCTGATCAGCACCCACCAGCCTGATTTATCCCGGTCGTGCCAACGCTTGATTTGCAGGCACAGACCGATCCATATCGCCGGTATCAGCATAATGAGGTAAACGATCCAGAAGGTGGCAGGAAAAGTGCCGGTTTCCGCTATGCTCCTGCCAACGCCCAGAACAGCCATCAGGATATTTATGATGATGGCGAAAGCGATGCCGAAACAGATAGACCAAAGCCAATAATCGCGGCGACGGATACGTCCCTGCGCACTGAACAACATTGTCTTCCAGTTATTGAAATCCATGAAAAACCCCTGATTGTGTTTAAAATGCACGCCTTACTGGCGTCAGCTAAACACGAATCCAGGCAGGTTCATAGCCTCAAACACGCTTAAAGCTCTTTCGGCGATGGGCCGTATTTGTTCGCTCCTTGCGTCCCATCGAGAAAACCGCATTCGATCAATATCCACAGCCCACCGATGAAGGGAATAAGACCAATCAACATCCACCAGCCGGACTTGTCGCGATCATGCCAGCGCTTGACCATCACGGCCAGCTTCATCCAGATCGCCGCCAGCCCCAGCAGGCCAAACTGAGGATTGTGCTCGATGAACCAGAAGCCCGGCCCATACCAGTTATGATGACCATTCATCCATCCCCTGCCGTAATCGACATGGATATGGCCAAACTGCCAGAAAACTCCACCGTAAAGCACGGACAGGACAAGAAAAAACAGCCACAGATGCAGACGGCGCACACGCCCCTGAAAGCTGAACAGAAATTGGACGAGATTCATGATACCCCCATCATTGGTTCACAATGAAACGGAGTATACGCGGGGAAAACGGTTAGCCTACTGAATTCGCCGTAACCTTTTATGCTTCGCTGCCGCCGAATCGTGCAGTCCATTCCGCGACCATATCGTCATCGATCTTCCGGAACAGAACCTCACCCGATTGAACCTTTGCGCCTGGCGTCAACTTGGCCAATTCGGCTTTTGCGTCAGTCGATGGCCAGTCGAGCGGCAGTTTCGCACCAACGCAATCGGCGATGCTCTGCGCCGCGAACGGGATAATCGGCTGCACCAGCACGGCATAGAGCCGCACGAGGTTGAGACCATGACGCACGATGACGCCAGCGCGTTCCACATCGGTCTTGAAGGCTGTCCAGGGGGCGGCTTCCTGAAGATATTCATTGCCCAGTACCCAAATTCGGCGCACAGCCTGCGCGGCCTTGCGCATCTCCATGGCCTCGAAGGCATCGGTCGCTTCGGCCAACAGCGCGGAGACATCGGCATAGAGCTTTTCTTCCAGCGGACCGGCTTCGCCACCGACCGGCACCACACCATCGAACTTCGATTCGGTGAACTTCAGGATGCGGTTGACGAAGTTGCCCAGCACATCGGCCAGATCTTTGTTGATCGTCGCCTGGAACTGCTCCCAGGTGAACGACGAGTCCGAACTTTCTGGCGCATTGGCGATCAGATACCAGCGCCAGTAATCCGCCGGCAGCAGTTCCAGTGCCTGATCCATGAAGACGCCGCGGTTCATCGAGGTCGAGAATTTACCGCCATACCAGTTGAGCCAATTGAAGGCTTTCAGCGTATCGACCATTTTCCACGGTTCGCCGGAACCGAGGATAGTGGCTGGGAAACTGACGGTATGGAAAGCGACATTATCCTTGCCCATGAATTCGACATAGCGGACATCATCGGCGCCCTGGTCGAGCCGCCACCACTTCCGCCAGCCGTCGGGATCGCCCCCATTCTTCTGAGCCAAGTCGGTGAAATATTCCTTGGTCGAACCGATATATTCGATCGGCGCATCGAACCAGACATAGAAGACCTTGTCTTCGAAACCGGGACGCGGTTTGCCGTCCTTGGTTACCGGCACGCCCCACTTCAGGTCGCGCGTGATACCGCGGTCGATCAGCCCCTCTTCGAGATGCTTGTTAGCGATAGAAAGCGCCAGTTGCGGCCATGCCAAGTTTCCGGCCGACTTGCTGACGATCCATTCGCGCAACTGCGGCTCGACCCTGGTCTGCAACAGATAAAGATGGCGGGTGTCGCGCACTTCGAGATTGCGCGAACCGGAAACGGCCGAATAGGGATTGATCAGGTCGGTCGGGTCGAGCAGACGGCCGCAATTATCGCACTGGTCGCCGCGCGCCTTGTCATAACCGCAATGCGGACAAGTGCCCTCGACATAACGATCCGGCAGGAAACGGCCGTCATCGATGGAAAAGACCATCTTGTCGACACGTTCCTCGATCAGTCCATTCCTGTCGAGCGCCTCGCAGAAAGCCTGCGTCAGTTCACGGTTTTCCGGTGAAGACGAGCGGCCGAACCAGTCATAGCTCAGGCCGAAGGCTTCACCGGCATTTTTCTGGATCAGGTGCTGTTCATCGCAATAGGTGCGCACATCCTGACCAGCCTTGGCGGCGGCCAGTTCAGCGGGCGTGCCATGCTCGTCGGTGGCGCAGATATAAAGTACGTCGTGTCCCCTCGCTCTTTGAAACCGCGCGAACACATCCGCCGGCAACATCGACCCGGCCAGATTGCCGAGATGCTTGATGCCGTTGATATAGGGAAGCGCGGAGGTGATCAGGATGCGGGACATGAGGACTTTCAGCTCTCTGATGATGAGACGGCCGTGGTCATAAACCATTTTGGCCCGCAAAATATAGGGATGATCAATAAATCCGCAAAAAAATCCGTTGATCCTGTATTGCCAAGCCGCGTTACCATCGGCATAAGGGCCGTCCATTGCGTGCCGGTTTAGCTCAGATGGTAGAGCAGTTGTTTTGTAATCGGAGGGCCGTGGAGTCAAAAAGCGAATCGGATCATGCGCTTAGTGTTCGCTCGATCCGGACGAGTACCGAATAGGCACCGTAGATCGGTGTCCGCCGGGGCCGGCGTAGCACAGCGGTAGTGCAGCGGTTTTGTAAACCGAAGGTCGGGAGTTCGATCCTCTCCGCCGGCACCATTCTCAAACTTCCAACGGCTTCCGCTCTTTCCTCGGCATCACGCCTTGGGGCTGCTGAGCATCAAGTCGGTGGGTACCACTGGTTTTGTGCAACTTTTTCGCTTCCGAACAAAGCGGGAACACGATACAAAGATGCTGACACCTCAAAGGCCCCTCAATGCTCCACCTGAAGACCGCACTAGCCACCAGTTCACGCCCGGACATTGAAGAGCGGCTTACGGGCAAATTCTATACGCCTCATGCCATTGCAGATCGGTTAGCCGAATTTTCCGCGGATATTGCTTGCCCTGAAACAGTCTGCGACCCTTTTTGCGGAGACGGCAGATTGATCCTCTCATGGCTGCGACTCCAAACCTCTCGTGGCTCAATTCGTAGCCTCAAGAAAATCTCTCTGTGGGATTACGATGCAAACGCTGTGCACAAGGCTGCGGTCTGCCTCCAAGCCGAACTGACGCTCTTGAAAGCGGATTGGGTCATCGTGGATGCCCACCACGGCGATACGTTCATGAGAGAAAGTTCGGAACGATTCGATCTGGTGATCACCAATCCACCCTGGGAACAGCTAAAACCGGATAGTCGTGACAGCATCAGTGATAGCTCTCGCTATCGAACAGAAATCCAAGACTATGCGGGCGCTCTGACAGCACGCTTTCCAGATTCTGCGACCTCGCGGAAACGTTCGATAGGTGGTTATACGATCAACTTGGCACGGGCGGGAGCAATAGCAGCCACGGAGTTGACAGCCTGCAACGGCTTGCTCCTCATTGTTTTGCCATCGACCATTTTTGGCGATCAGGTTTCCGGAAACTTTCGTAAGTATTTTTTCTCGAATCTGTTCGTTAGCCAGATCGATCTCTATCCGGCAGAGGCCAAGCTTTTCCAGGGTGTAGACCAATCATTTGTTACCGTTGCTGCACGGCTTGGGCGGCGCAGTTCATCGTTTAGGATTCGGCGTTTTCGGCCAGACCTCTCGGTCGACGACGTTCGAGAACACCTTCTGGCCAAACAAGATGAGCCCTTGCCGCTCGCCATCGGCGAAGCTGAGCACGAGCTAATTCAACAAGTCCGCAGCAAACATCCAGAAGCTAGGTGGCTAGAAGATGATCTTAGGTTTGGATTGTGGTTGGGGCGTGAGCTAGACGAAACGCGAATCGCTGAAACGTTTACGTCGAAAGACGACGGAGTTCCCTTCGTCAAAGGGCGTGACATAAGTCGCTTTGGTGCGGTTGCCTCTGACTTGCCTAGGATAAACCCGGCGCTGAGACAAATTCCTTTGTCAGTGTTTGAACCGCGCGTGGCTTGGAGAGATGTAAGCCGACCATCTCAAAAGCGCAGAGTTCACGCGTGTATTGTTCCCCCTGGAATGGTGACAGGAAACTCCCTTGGTATTGCCCGTTTCAAGTCCCCGCTTCCCTATCTCCTGGAAGCGCTCATGGCCGTAATGAACAGCATCGTGTTTGAGGTGCAGGTTCGCGGCAGATTGGCGACGAACCATGTGTCCCAAGGCGTTATCCGGCACTGCGCGATCCCCTATGAGGTGTTCGAGAGCGCGAGCATTCGCGGGAGCTTAGCGGATTTAGCGAGAGAAAGCTCTGATACCCAAAATGCAGCTAGTTTAGAGATCGCAGTCGCAAAGGCCTACGGTCTGAGTCGAGATGAATTTGCATCCTTGTTGCGGCCCTTTAATAAACTCTTAGTGCACGAAATTGAGTCGCTCTTAAGCAAGGAAGCTTGGTCTTGATCCCCCAACACATCGCGCCGAAGCTTTCTGAGCTTGATCTCATGGTTGCCAGGGCAGTTCCTCCGGGTGGCAACTGGAAGGATGTCCCAGAAAGCGTCCCATCAAAGCGCCTTGAGACAATTCGTACGAGCTACGCGCGCGGCGAAGGAAGCCGTTCTACCTACTACGGTAGGCTTGAACCAGATGCTCCATCTTATACGATCTCGACATACTTCACACGCCCAGGGAATGGTTGCCACCTCCATTATGACGTGAGCCAGTTGAGGACTATTTCATATCGAGAGGCGGCGCGTCTTCAAAGCTTTCCGGACTCCTTTGTTTTCTCGGGCCCGAAAACAGCCATAGCCAATCAAATTGGGAACGCCGTTCCACCGTTGTTGGCCTTTTCACTTGCTAAGGCGTTCGGCGTGACTGGAAACATTGTCGACCTCTTTTCTGGCTGCGGCGGATTGGCTCTCGGTTTCAAGTGGGCAGGCTGGAATAGCTTGGTCGGCTCCGACATCGACGAGTATGCGCTTGAGAGCTTCGCGCACAACATCACGGAAAGAACCGTGTTGGGCGATATTCGGGATAGCAACATCCGTCAGGCGATCATCGCGAGCACTCGGTCTGAACGGAATCCTGCAAAACCTCTTGTGCTGGTAGGAGGTCCACCCTGCCAGGGCTTCTCTACTGCGGGGAAAGCTCGCTCAAGAAGCGACGACAGGAATCATCTCTTTCTCGACTACTGCCAAATGGTGGAAGAACTGGACCCGGACGCGTTTCTTTTCGAAAACGTCACTGGCCTGCTGAGCATGGAGAAGGGACTCGTTTTTAAAGAAATACTGCATGCGCTGAGTAAGCTAGCGACGGAAATTCATTGGTGGAAGGTTCCGGCTAATGAATACGGCGTACCACAGCGCCGCACACGAGTGATTATCGTCGGTTTTCGAAAGCTTCCTTCATTTCGGTTGCCCGCCCCGCTGGTTGGTGGCGGCCTGATTGGCGTTCGACCAGTCTCTGTGGTTGAGGCATTGGATGATCTTCCGGCCATCGCCGCAGGGGAAGATGGGAGCCATCTTGCCTACGACGCCCCTCCATCAACCGATTATCAATGCCTGATGCGAGGTAGCATAGACGCGGCAGCTTATCAGCAACGTCTGCTCCATCGACAGGATCTTGATCTTAATGTAGCTGCGAGGTCATGGGCAGTCGCCAGCTCAACTACTCGGCGCGGCCTTCGCCAAACTCGTCTAGTTCAGACAGCGTTAGCTCCCGAGTAAATCTCTCATGGTCCCACATGCTGGCGATGATGGTGCCGACTACGTCCATATGGGAGCGCAGAACCTTGCGGACAGGGTTGAAACGCGCAAATTCCTGATCCGAGAAATTGGCATACACCTGCCGAAATTTCTCATCGATCTGCTCAGGCGTTGATCTGATTGCGACTTCAAGGCTCTTATCTAGCTCCGTGGTCTGCGCCTTCATGCCGCCAAGCAATTCCAGTATGCGCTGAAGGAGAGCAGCGCTTTCCGCATCTCCCACGACATAGGCGTTCCGGTTAGCCTTATCAAAATAGGTTAGCAGCTCTCCGAAAGCGATTCGGGATCGTCGTGCCTTTTGCTCGGTAGCATACTTCGTTTCACGCGGCAGATGCTGAATTTTACTCCATTCAGTAATGTGGTTCTCGATTCGCAACCCCACGAACTCAACATCGTAATTTGCATGTTCAAGCTCTAGCAAGCTTGCCAGAAAAGCGTAATGCCCCTTGTCTGCAATTATAGAAAGCGCGTGCATGTACGAGTGACGATTGTCTCTTAGAACTTTGCTGAGCCGAAGAGCGTGCTCCCGAGTGACCACTTTCCCTTTGCACAGATTCCAAGGTTTAGAACTGTGCCATGAAATAACTTCTTCGCCCTTGGCCTCCCGCCCTATCAACCAGGCCACATCCGATGGATACATCCGATTGTTCTTTGCGCTGTTGCATGCCGAACAAAGCATTTGAAAATGGGGGCGATGATTGAAACCGAGCGAAATCGGGCCGATATGATCCGCTTGGCATGGGCCTGGGTGTCCATTGGCACACAGCTCGTCACGAAAGTCTCGGCGAAGGATGCCCATAAGCCGATCAGCAGCAATCCAATCTCCAGACGCCCAATATTCAAATACACGCCTATCAGTTGTATAGGAGCGAAGATTTGTAGTCGTACGTCCGGTGTCTGCTGTCGATCGACAGCACCGATTGAAACTATGAAATCCGTCGAACCTATCCGGCGCATTGGACATTGCGCCGGGACTTAGAGTTCTCGGCTCTGACGGTACATATTCATTTTCAATCCATTCGAGCCACTCTGCCAAGAGAGCTTGCCGCGATGGATGCGTTTTCCCGCCCCGTAGTAGACTAGGCAAAGCCTTCAATGTTTGGTCGCCATACAAGTCATGCAGCCTGTTGACGAGCGAAAAGATGTCTTCAATCGGGGAAACATCGAAAGCGTCCCGAAGGAACGGCAAATTGAGAATGCGTTTCAGAAGACCAGTGCTTGGATACACGTACCTAATATCCATGATGCGGCCACACTTTTTGCATGGCTTCTTCTTGGTGGGGTGGATCGTCTTGGCGACACGCGAAATCCACTGATTTTCGAGTGTGCTGATACCCAAGCTTTTTGCCTTCCTTGTCCACCATTCTCTTCTGCGGTGGTGCGTCTCCTTGAACTTACCACCGGATCGATTAGACGGAGCCTCCCACTGAATGCGCCCGTCGTCATAGCGAGCATCCGGCATGCCAGCATAGGCCTCATGCTGGACGATCTGCTCCATATATTGTTGGAAAACATCGTGCGGCGGCTGCCCCTTAAATCCTTCAGTCTGTTCTGTAGCCGCCAAAGCATTCCCTCACTCGCAATGAGGGGAATATCGGGGTGAATCAGCGAGTAATCAAGGGGCTAAGAAAAAGGGGCTCCTTCTGGATTCATAATTTTGCGCCGCCTCTACACTTCCGCTGTACGATACGTGCTTTATGCGTTCGGCTCGCGTACCACATGACCGCCTTTTCAAAGGCGCTTGCGCCCTTGATCCGCGCGTTCACCTCCTCGGCGATGCGCCGGTATGTCCAGTCCAGATGCTCTACGATCAGCCGCTCGGCGAGCTTGCCGATGCCGCGTCCCTGGCTCGATGCGGCTGCCGACGAGGCCTTCGGCGGCCTCGACCTCGATGTCGGCGGGCCGGACGCCGCCGAGGCCGTCGGAACGCAACCGGATCGAGCTTGTACTTCGCGATTAGCTCTTCGACCTTCACGGTCGCAGCAGCAGCCTCGCCGGGAGTGCAGCCGTTCGCCTCTGTCTTGGCCAGCAGCACCGCGATGCGCCGTTTGACCAGTGGCAGCTCCCTCGCAACAGCCTTGTTCATCGACCTGGATGCTGTGGAAAGAATGCAGTCGCCCGCGCGAGCGGGGCCGGAGGGAAAAATCTCTCAGAGCCGGACGGAGCGGGCCACCAGCTCTGCGGACACCCGCCTGAGGAAGGCGTGGTGCCGAGCGTCCGGGGAGAACGAGGCGGCGAGCATGTGGTCGCCGATCACCCGGAGAGCGCGCGCGCCGTAGTACCGCAGGTACCGGTCGGCGGCGCTCCCCACCTCGGCGTCGGACGGCTCATGCCCGCGTCCAAGGCAGTCGGCGAGCAGGGTCAGCGCCCCGCCCGCCGTCGCCGCCGCGACGAGGGCGATGCAGGCCCAGGTCGCGGCGGTCGAGAGGGCGTCCATGGCATCCCCCGCTCAGTGGTAGTCGATAGGAGAAATGCGGGAGAGTCTGTCGAGGTCCTCCTCCCATATGTCGAAGCGCCGGTATACGGTGGTGGCGCGGCCCCGGAATGGGACATAACCGAGGAGCAGCAGCACCCCGGCGGTCGTCCGCTTGGCCTCGGCGTCGTAGCCGCGCAGCAGCTCGGTGTCGGCCGGCGGGTTCCACCACGTGCTCGGGCCGGCGTCGCAGGCGTCGAACATGCCCTGCGGCATGTGCAGGCGGCAGTATGCGTTGAGGAGCGTCAGCCGGTTGCGGCCGGCCAGCCTGAGCCTGGCCTCGGCCGCGTCTCCGACGATACGGGCGGCGCCGGTCACAGCACGTCACCGGTGACGCCGCGCGTCGGCTGGTGGCCGCGCACGACGAAGTCCGTCGCCGACGCGAGGTCGAGCACCTCGAAGCCGTCGAGCGCGCCGGCGGCAGGGCCGACGAGCGCCTCCGCCGCGGCGCGGGCCGCGTCGGCGTCGTCCGCCTGGACGAAGATGGCGTTGCGGCGGTCCGCCCGCATGGTGTTGGGCTCTTTGGCGTAGACGATGTAGTTAGCCATGGTTAGTTCTCCTCTTGCTTGGCTGCGGTTAGGGCGTCAAGGTCGGAGAGGTCGCCTCCGACCGCCTCCTCGTCCCGGCGCATGAAGGCGCTCTGCAGGTTGCGGGTCAGGCTCGGCCGCCCGGTCTCGAAGGCGGTGTCCGCGCCGACGGTCTCGGCGGCGATGCGGTCGACCTCCATGATGGCGCGGGTCACGTTGCGGTACGCCTCGCCACGAGCACGTCGGCGAGGGCCTGCGACGAGAACGGCCGCTCGGAGGCGGGCATCGACGAGGCGCGGGTGCAGAGCGCGGCGGCGAGCTCCATGTCCTTGGTCGCCGCGGCGAAGGACGCGAGCGACGTGAGCTCGGCGGGGCCGGAGTGCTCGATCTGGCTCAGGAGGCGGCTGCGGCGCTCGCTGCCGAGGCTCTCGCGCATCAGCATCTGCACGGGCGAGTTGTAGTGGGCGCGCACGGCGGCGACCTCGTCGCGGACGCGGCCCGCCTCCTTAACGTAGGCGACACGGGCCTCGGCGGTCCTGCGGCGCAGTTCCGCGCGGTGTCCGCTCACGGCGCGGTTCACCACCTTGCCTCGCTCGTTCTGGGGAAGATCGGCCAGGCTCCGCTCGACGTCGATGCGCCGCTGCGTCACCTGGCTCTCAAGGGTATTCAGCAATTTGGCGTGCTGATCGCGATTTTCTCGGGCCCGGCCTAGCCGCTGGATCACCTCCGTCACGGAGAGCCAGTTGCTCGCGAGGGCCGCCTTATTGGCCGCCATGTCCATCTCCTTTCGCTTCGCGTCACGCGATGGCCCAGGCGAGGACAGGCGCGGCGCAGCCGCATCGTCGTCACCGCCACCGCGGTTCGGACCCGCCCATCGGCAGGTCCTGACGCGATCAGGATGCGCCGAGGCCGCGAGGTGCGGGACCAGCACTTCGCGGACCTCGCGGAGCGATCACGCCGCCTTGCCGAGCAGCTTCCTCGCCCAGTTCTTCCGATAGGGATCGGTCAGCACCGACGCGACCACGTCGAGCGGCACGTGGCCCGGCCCCGTCGCCGCCTGCATCCTGCGCATGGCCTCGACGGCGATCGCGGCGTCGGCCGCGACCTCCGGCGAGAACTCGCGCGCGAACCTATCCACGTCCTTGACCCTGGCGCGGATCGCGTAGGACTTGCCCTTACCGTTGCTCATGGCCCTTCCTCCTATGCCGCACGCGCGATCTTGGCGTCAGCCTTCGCCCTCGTGCGCCGCTTCTTACCCACAGAGCCGCCCCACATCCGCTCGTCGCGCTCGCTCCTCGCGCGCTGCCAGTCCTCTAAAATTCCCTTGAGCCAGCCGCGACCGCCGGCGCCCTCCGCCAGCAGCGGAGTCACGTAAAGCCAAAGACGGCCAGACGAATTGGAAGCCCTCTCGACCGTCGCCAGCAGCGTGGCAGCCAGCATCACTTCGTCGAAGGTCAGGCCATCCATGTCGCGGAGGTTCCGGGCCTCCGAATCCTCCGTGAGCGCGTGGTCTGTCGCAAAGTCGCGGATGACCTTGAGCGAGCGCTCGATGTGGCTGGTGGTGACGACGATCTTCGGCTCGCCGACAGACTCGGCGAGATTGGCGATACTCATTTCTTCTTTCTCCTATGCTCGTGCGCGGACACTTCGCCTGCGCATGGGAGGAGACTGGCCGCCGCGAATGCTGGCGAAAACTTCTATTTGCTGGAATCAAGTCATGTGATGGTTCAATATCGACCACCATGACGAGGCATCCCGACGGCTACGAACAAGACGGCAAGCGATACAAGCGCAAGAGCGCGCTGATCGTCGAGCGCGCGCGCAAGCTCGTCGCCGAGGGCAAGCCCGTGACACACGCGGCGATCATGGAGATGCTCGACGGGGCCCGACCCGGTCATCGGACCTATCCGACCGAGATAAGCCGCGCGCTGAGGCGCGTGGTCGCCAAGGCCAAGCGTGCGAGGTCGGGGCACAGCGTCGAGGTGAAGGGTGCTGTCTATCCGAGCGTGCGGGCAGCGGCGCGGGCCGAGGGCGTCCCACTGGAGACGGCACGAAAGCGGATCGCCAATCCAAACTTCCCGGACTGGTCGAAGGTCGATTGAGACGCGACGGAGAGATTTGATGACGATAACGATTGCATGGCTGCGAAAGAAGAAGGCAACGGTGGAACTTGTGGTCGCGTCGGATAGCCGGCTCCGAAGCCGCGGCCCGCTGGACCAAGCCCAAAAGCTCTTTCGCCTGGATCGCGGGGACTGCTGCCTAGCCTTCTGCGGCGACGCGCAGGTCGCTTACCCGCTCTTCATCCAAGTGGGAACGACACTCAACAACTTCATCAAGACGCGGACCCGCGCCGAGGACATCACGCGCCTGTCGAGGCAGATCGGGCAGATACTCAACAACCTGATCGGCAGTTGGGACCTGTCGGCAAAGGTGAAGAGGGAAGAGCTCCGCGGCACCCGCATCCTCTTCGGGGGTTGGTCCTGGGAGAACAGGCGGTTCGACATCGGCTACTTCGCCCATGAGAGCGACGGCTTCCGCTTCCACCATCAAAAGGCCAAGAAGCCGCACCCTTGGCACGAGAATGAAAGGTCTTTGGTCTTCATCGGAGACTACGAGGCGGAGTACATGCAAGAGTTGAAGGACGTGCTCGCGCGGAGACATCCTGCGGGTGGGAACGCGAATGACAAGGTGACGATCGACTTCGACTACGAGCCGATAGAGGCGCTCCAATCGCTGTTGGGCAAGTCGAGAGACGACCATGACTTACCCGCCATCGGCGGCGCGGCGCAGATGGTCAAGGTCTATCCCTATGGGAACAGCCTTCCGTTCGCCGTCCGCACGGACGCAGCCTCCCACTTCCTACTCGGTCGCAAGCTGTTCGAATGGGAGAAGACTGAGTACCCGGTGCTCGACCTCACGGGCGCAGAGCCGACCGTGCACTATCCGATGAGCTACATCCCGCTCCCGAGCGACCTCCAAGGCGCGGCTGAGGCGCCATAGGCATGGCGGCGTCAGTCGTCGCCCTCATTCCCTCGGTGCGCGGCCTGCGCCTCCGAGGCCATCGCCTCCCACAGCGCCTGGGGCATCGGCCGCAGCAGCCAGAACAGGGCTCCGGTCGGCGAGCCGTAGAGCGCGACGAGCGCGGCGGCGCCGCCCTCCGCCTCGACGGCTCGGGGCGGGGTCGCCTCCAGCCGCGACGCGAGGTCGTCCGGCGCCATGAGGTCTCGGATCATGGCCATGGCCCGGCTCGGGCCGGACCTACGGGTTGAGGACGACGAGCGCGTCATCGGCGTTGAGCTCCGTCTCCGTGGCGACGTAGGCGCCCAGGGCCTGCGCGAGCGCCGCACGGGCGGCCGGCGCCATCCTCGCGATGACGCGGGGGTCGAGGCCGGCGGGGCCGTCGCTCCGGGCGGCGTCCGGCGCGGTCGGGTCGAACGCGGGCGCACGATCGACAAACCGAAACTTGAGCAAGACCTCGATCAGCCGATCGCTCGGCTCCTCCTCGTCGAGCGAGCGGTCGAACGCGCGCCCGAGCACGGCGTGGAACGCCACGTCCATGGCCTGCTGGTAGCGCGCGCCGAAGTCGAGGTCCCTGAGCTTGTGGTCGTGGATCGCGCTGGCGGAGATGCCGACGAGCTCGGAGGCGCGCTTCGGGCTGCCGGTCCGCGCGACCACGTCGAGCACGCGCTCCGCCACCTCCGGCGTCCACCTCCGGTCCCTCTCGGGCCTCCGCACCTCCCGGCTCTCGGTCTCTCTCATGTCCGCCGCTCCTTCTTCCCGAGCACCATGCAGCCTGCGGGGCTCGCGGAGAGCCAGCGGTGCGCCCGCACACATTTTTCCACCTCGAGTCCCTGCCGACCCCACGCAGAAGTGGGTTGCACTGCCGGCGGCGGATACCGGACGCGGCCCGCTCTCGCACGGGAAGTGGGTTTCTCCGCCGCACTCCCGCCGCCGTTCCGCGCCAGCATCGATGCCTGCCGGCAGGCTGGCGCAGGCGCCGTCCGACGCACGGAGCGCGCGGACACGGTGCCACGTCCGGTGCTTTCGGGACGGCGCGCCGACAAGGCGCTGATCCGGCTGCGCTTTCTGCCTCAGAGCGCCCGATCGTCGATCGGATGCTCTACGCGCACGGGTCCGGGCGCGCGCTCCCACGCCCTGTTGCCCCGCCTCCCGCCCTCCTTTTCTCCCGCCAAGGCCATCCCCGCGCGCGAGCTCCACGGAGGGCGCGTGCCGCGTGTGTCTCGTCGCCGCTTCCCCTCTCGCGCCGACGCAGCCGACCTCCAGTCCCAGGCGTCGGACGGGCCGAGACCTCCTCCCGGCACCTTTACCGGTCCCCATCCTTCCACGCGGCCTGCCGATGACGCTTTCGACCGAAGCGTCAGCCAAAGCGTCAGCCCGTAAGTCTATGATATTATTATATTTTGACACTTCTGACACTTCTGACACTTAGAATATTGAATCGAAGAAACTACGCCGATGGCACCAGGCCGTCATGGAGGATCGGCGCCGGAAAATCCGTGCAGAGAAATCGGCTCCGGAAGCGTCAATAAGCGTCAAGCGTCATTTGTCCTTACGGATCATGCTCTTATCGCCGTGCGCATCTCTTCGTCGATGCGTCGGAAGCGTCGAGCGGCAGGGCATCGTCAGGGCATGGGAGGGAGCGCGCCCTCCGCTTCCGCAGGCTCTGCGCGCTCCCTGCCGTTCCGCGCAATCAGGCGAACAGGCCGGACGCCCCGAGCCTCTCCTCGAACAGCCGCCGCGCCTCGTCGAGCCCCGGCAGCGCCCAGGTCCGCTCCCTGCCGTCCTTCGACCTGCCAGTCTCCAGCCCGAGCGCCCGGCCGGCGGTGGCGAGGGCGCGGTGGCTGGCCTTGGCGCTGAAGACCCGGTTCGCCTTCAGGAAGCGGTCGTAGTCCTCCAGCAGTTCGGCCCTCGCGGCGGCGCCGAGCTCGACCGGCCCATCCAGCCACCGGATCGCCTCCTTGTCGGACACCGGCAGCGTGCCCCTGTCGAGCAGGCCCATCCACCACTTCGACGCCGGGTCGAGGCTGAGCGCCTTCTGGTCGGCGAGCGCCTGCGTCCTCGGCACGTTGCGCGCCGGCCGCCAGTCGCCCAGGTCCATCGCCATGAGGTCGTGCGCCATCGCCGCCAGTCCGCCGTCACGGAGCTGGGCGTTGAGCGCCCGGAAGAACGCCTCGTCGCCGCGCCTCCGGTCCGACACGTCGAACACGGCGAAGCGCCGCGCGTCGAGCCCGGCCGGCACGACCCACTCGTTGTTGCTCGCCATCATCAGGTGCACGAGGTTGCGGCCCGGCACGATGTCGGCGCCCTTGGCCTCGTAGGCGATGACCGGCTCGGTTACGAGCTGCTTCAGCACGCCCTCCGCCTCCTTGTGGCCGGGCCAGAACGCCTCGTCGGCGAACAGGAACGCGACCGAGCGAAGGTGGGCGTTGAAGCGGCCGGCGAACTGCGCCGGAGACGAGACGGTCAGGCCGTGCGCGCCCGTGATCGCCATGAGCGCCCGGCCGAGCGTGCCCTTGCCGGTGCCCTCGGCGCCGCGGAACGTGATGGCGACCTCCGGCTGCACGCCGGGCCTCTGGAGCATGAAGGCGATCCAGTGCAGCACGAAGTCGGACGACGCGCGGTCGCCGGAGCACAGCACGTCCTCGACCAGCTCGCGCATCAGCGACCAGTCCCCCGGCCTCGGCTCGACGCTCCAGCCGCGCCAGAGGTTCAGCCTGTCGCCGTGCCGCCCCTCCGGGTCCATGACGATGCCGGGGTACTTGCGATGCCTGGGGTCGGCCAGCCAGACCTCGGCCACGGACAGGTCGCGCTTGCCGCCCATCGGCCGCACGCGCTCGTCCTCGTGGTAGTGGACGAAGTCGGCGCGCGACATCTTGGTCCAGACGCGGCGCGGCGGGTCGAAGACGCCGTCTTCGTCCTCCATGAAGACGGCGAACTTGCCCCCGCTGAGAACCACGCAGAAGCGCTCGTTCATGCGGTCGATCAGGTCGCGGGCGGGCTTCGCCTCATCTCCGCCCTCCGGCTCATCGGGGAAGTCGTCCTCCGGCGCGGACCGGCAGGCGGCCTCGACCAGGTCGCCGCGCCCCGCCTTGTGCAGCTCGCGGTAGATCGTCCTCGCCGTGTAGGCGCGGCCCGGTTTGTCCCAGGCGAAGGAGGCCCACCGCTTCCTGACCCGCTCGCCGTCGTCGGCGAACTCGGGGTCGGTCTCGCACCACGCCACGAACTCGTCCTCGCCGAGCCCGGCGGTCGCGTGGTGCGCCGCCGCTGCGATCGGAAACCACAGGTCGTTCGTGCCGTAGTCGCGCGCGTCGAGGCCGCCGAGGAGCAGCGCGAGCTCGTCCGGGGAGTGCTCTCCGGCATCGGAGGCCGCGCTCTCGCGGTCGGGACGCCGGATAGCGTCCAGCAGGGCGTCGGGAGCCATCGGCGCCGTCGAGGGATCGCCGCCGAGCGGGTCCCAGGCGTAGAGCCTGCCGGTGTCGGGGTGGACCGAGCCGGCCGCGACCACCTGGCGCCCCAGGCTCTTGAACTCGACGCCAGGGTAGTCGGGCAGCGAACCGACGACCTCCGCGCCCTCGGGCTTGCGCATGTAGAGGTGAAAGCCGCCGCCGCCCGTCTCACGGTCGGGCAGTCCGGCAGGCGAAAGTCGGCCCGGAGCCGCGCCAGGGCATCGTCGCCGGGCCGGTAGTTCCGAGGGTCGGCGTCCACCACCAGGTCGGTCACACGCAGGCGCGCGCCGACGTTGCCGCCGAGCGCCATGTGCGCCTCCGCCTCGTCGAGCGACAGCGGGGGCCTCGTCCGCCAGCCGGAGCCGGCCGGCGACTTGCCGAGCGGCCGTCCCCTGCGGTCCCGGTCGCCCGCCGCGTGGAGGGCGAGCAGCTCGTGGCCGGCGTCGGCGTGCGGCGCGAGTCCGCGCGGGTCGGGGAACGACGGTCCGGCGGAGCGGTCCACGGCGGCACGATCGGAAAGGGTTGCGGACATGAACTCCCCACTGCTCTTCTCCCGAGCGTCTGCGGGCGCGCCGACCTTGCCGGCGCGCCCGTTTTCGTATCCGGCGCCGCTCATCGCCCGTCCTCCCGCGCACGAAGGCGTCGAGGTCGCTGACGTGGTAGCGGACCGACTTCTCGTTGATGAGGTGGTAGCGAGGCCCTTCGCCCCGCGCGCGCCAGGTCTTCAGCGTGCCGGGCGTGCAGCCGATGTAGGCCGCGGCCGATTCCGTGTCGTGCCAGGGGCTGCGGGCGTGGGCGTCGAGCACGCGGCGCAGCGCGGTCTCGACGAGTTCGATCGTGATGTCCGACATTGGACACACCTCCAGTGAGCATCGGCGCGCGAAGGCGCCGGCGAGTTTGATGAGAAGGTGTGACCGGCTCGCTCTCTCGCTTGCTCACTGGTTGGGGTCGGCCCGATCACCTGCCGATGCGCGAGGCCCCCGTGAGGGCGCCCCCGTCGCGCGCACGACAACCAAGGCGGAAAACCGCCCCGGTTGCAATACTCATTTTTTGGCCGACGCGACCTTCGTCTCCAGCGCCTGCGCATGGGGACGCAGGTGCTCGACGAGGTGCTCGGCGTGGACGTAGCCGCCCGACGCGCCGGGCAGCTTCTGCCCGAGCAGCAGGGCGCTCTCGGCGTAGGGCACGCCCGCCGCGATGAACATGGTGCGCGCGAGGTGGCGATACTCGTGCGGGCTGGGCAGCTCGCGGCGCGGCTCCTTCGGCTCCTCGACCCTGCCGCTCGTGCTCGTGGGCGACGGCCAAAGCCACTCGCTGTTCAGCGGCGCGTCGGCGTCGAGCCTCGCCCGCAGCATGTCCGTCAGGTAGGCGCCCATCGGGAACATCATGGACTGGTCGCTCGTCTTCATGTGCCTGAAGACGATCACGCCCCGCTCGAAGTCAACGTCCTCGCGGCGCACCTGGAGGAGAGAGGAGCGGCGAGCGCCGGTCAGCATGAAGGCGCGGTGCAGGTCGCGGCGGATCGGGCTCAGCGTCTCCGTCGCCTGCCACCACGTCGCGAGGTCGATCGCGTCCACCTCCCGGCGCTTCGGCGTCGGCAGGCGGATCGCCGCGACCGGGTTCGCCGTGATCGTCTCGTCCAGCCTCATCGCCATGTTGATGACCGCCCGCAGGGTCCGCATCACGCCGATGGCGGCGGTCTGTCCCTTCGAGGTGCGGATGCGCTCGTAGATGTCGCGGACCTCGGAGCGGCTGAGGTCGGCCACGGCCCGGTTGCGATATCGGGCGAGGTAGTGGTCGACGTTGTACCGGTAGCTTTCGACCGTCGCCTCGCGGAATGGCTTCTCGCCGAGGTGCGCGTCAAGCGCCTGCGAAACCGTGATGCCGGTCTCCTCCGGTTTGGCGGTCGGGTCCACGCCCGACTGTATCTGGCTCATGATCGCCTTGGCGCGGGCGCGCGCCTCGCGCAGGCCGATGCGGTCCGTCCGGTCGATCTTCATCCGCACCGTTCGGACGTGCCTGCCGTTCCGCCGCACGTCTCCCTGAACGGCGTAGGTCTTCGTCGTCGTGTGGCAGACGACCATCAGGCCTTTGACCTGTTCGTCGCGCCAAATTCCAGAGCCGGGTTCGAGCTCGCGGATGCGAGCCTCGGTCAAGTTCAGGACAGCCATCTTGGTCTTCTCCGAGCACCGTGTTGAGCACCGCACGGTGATCGCCGAGGATCACCGCACGTCGCCTACGATGTCGCGTAAGGGCTTGTCCGCGAACCAATAATCTCCGATAATGCGCTCTGGATCAGCCGCGCTCCGCCCATTTTGTAAACATCAGGTCGCGGGTTCGATTCCTGCAACCGGCACCAGCGGTTTTCACGCTTCCAGAGATATTCTTATACAGGGTCCGGCAGGGTGAACAGCACCGTCATAACCTGACGCAAGGCCTTCAGAAGCGCCTTGCGGTCGATCTGCGGATTGGAAATCACCCGGATCATCATCCCGTCGAAGATCATGCCGATAATCTCACCACGCGCTTCGAGTTGAGCCTGATCACGGCCGGGAGAAATACGCCGGCACAGGCTCCGCCCCAATTCACGCTCCTGGGCATCGGCCCTTTCAACTATGGCCGCGACCCGTGGATTGCGCGCGGCTTCCGCCAGCACCTCCAGCGCCAAACCGGCATTATCCGGCGTATACTTATGTTCTATCGCCTGCTCCAGGGTATCGAGCAGGGTATCAAGCAATTTGTCGTCCGGCTCATTCTCCCATTCGGCGAACATAGCGCGCATCTCAGCCAGGTCGCTGGCAACGATAGCCTCGACAATCGCCTCCTTGTTGGCAAAGTAGCGATAGATGACGCCCACACTCATCTTCGCTTCCGCAGCAATATCGGACATGCTGGCGCCATGAAATCCCGACCTCCGGACACAGCGCAGCGCGGCATTGAGAATGTGTTGCTGACGTTCCTCACGGCTCAGACGCGGCCTGGCATCCGCTCTGCTTTCGATATCGTGGTTACTCATTCGTTATGCGAATTCCTTGCCATAACAGGCATCTAAACACTTTTTAATGCGGCAATGAGATTGACATACACGAAAAACCCGCCTATTGCCACTCAAAATGAGAATGATCGTTCACTCTCATTTTATAAGCAGCCATACTGACGCTTCTTTGTTAATCTGCGGCGCACAATTCGTTCCGAGTACCCCGCACCGCACATACAGACCGCCATAATCCGGAGACTTTCCGCATGAAAACGCCTATTTCCTCCCTGAAGACCAGCGCCCTGCCCGTGGCGATCCTGCTGGCGATCAGTCTCGGCGTCACGTCCTGCGGCAAGAAGCCGGCCGGGCAGCCCATGGGGGGAGCGGCCGATGTCGGCGTCATGGTGATTACGTCCGGACCGGTCAGCCTGACCAATGAGCTGTCGGGTCGCACCTCCGCCTATCTGGTCTCGGAAGTCCGCCCACAGGTCGGCGGCATTATCAAATCGCGCCTGTTTACCGAAGGCGGCTACGTCAAGCAGGGCCAATCGCTTTATCAGATCGACCCGGCGCCTTTCCAGGCTCAATATGCCAGCGCCCAGGCGGCCGTGGCGCAGGCTAAGGCCGGCCTGACAACCGCGCGCCTGAAGGCCGAGCGTTACGCCGAGCTGGTCAAGATCAACGCGGTTTCCAAACAGGATAACGATGACGCCCAGGCCGCGCTGGCGCAGGCAGAGGCATCGGTCGCCGCCGCCAACGCCGCCCAGCAAACGGCCGGCATCAACCTTGAATATACCAAGGTCATAGCCCCGATTTCAGGCCGTATCGGCAAGTCGTCGGTCACGCCCGGCGCGCTCGTAACGGCATCCCAGGCCACAGAGCTGGCGAAGATACAGAATATCGATCAGGTCTATCTCGACATCAATCAATCGGTGAATGAACTGACGGCGCTGAAACAGGCCACGGCATCCGGAACCATCGGTGAAGCCGGCACCGCCGATGTCGAACTGATCCTCCAGGACGGCACCGTTTATCCATTAAAGGGCAAACTGCAATTCTCCGACGTTTCGGTTGACGAATCCACCGGCACGGTAACCTTGCGCGCGCTCTTCCCCAATCCCAACGGAGTCCTGTTACCAGGCATGTACGCCAAGGCGCGCATCGTCTCCGGCGTGGTCGGCAACGGCATTCTGGTGCCGCAACCCGCCGTGACGCGCGATCCGAAGGGCAACGCCACCGTCATGGTCGTCACGAAGGACAACAAGGCCGCCGTCCGTCCGATCCAGGTCGCCCAAACGGTCGGCGACAAGTGGCTCGTCACCGGCGGCCTCCAGCCGGGCGAGCGCGTCATAGTTGAAGGCCTGCAGAAAATCCGCCCGGATGCGCCGGTCAAGCCGGCCGTCATCGGTGCGGCCGCCGAAAAGTAATCAAGGACTTTTGTCCGTCTGAATCCGTCCCGCCAGGGGCATCCCGGATACCGCCCCCTCACTGTGGGCCAAGGAGACTTGCATGATCTCGCGCTTCTTCATTCATCGCCCCATTTTTGCCTGGGTGGTGGCCATCGTTATTATGCTGGCGGGCATTTTGTCGGTGGTAAATCTGCCGATTTCACAATACCCGGAAATCGCCCTGCCCCAGGTCGCGGTTCAAGCGCAGTATCCGGGCGCCTCGGCCAAGACGGCCGAAGACTCGGTGACCCAGATTATCGAACAGAATATGAAGGGCATCGATGGATTGCTCTACATAAATTCGTCTTCGGATTCAAACGGCTCCGCCACGGTCACCCTGACCTTCGAGGCGGGCACGGATATCGATATCGCCCAGGTCCAGGTGCAGAACAAGGTGCAGGCGGCGATCCCGTTACTGCCCCAGGAAGTGCAGCAGCAAGGCGTGCGGGTCAACAAGACGGCGCGTAATTTCCTGATGGTCGTGGGTCTTTATTCGGATGACCCGAATGTCACCAACTATGATCTTTCCGATTACATCGCCGCCAATATCCTCGACGACCTGTCGCGGGTCGATGGCGTTGGTGAAACCCAGTTGTTCGGCGGGCAATACGCCATGCGCATCTGGCTCGATCCGAACAAGCTGAACAGCTACAACATGACACCGGCCGATGTCATGGCGGCCATTCGCGCCCAGAATACGCAGGTGTCCGCCGGACAGCTCGGCGGATTGCCCGCGGTACAGGGCACAGCGCTTAACGCCACCATCACGTCGCAATCCCGGCTGACGACGGCGGAACAGTTCCGCGACATCATCCTGCGCAACAGCAATGGCGCCGTCGTTCACCTGAGCGATGTGGCGCGTGTCGAACTCGGCGCCGAAACCTATGCCGTTTCCGCCAAGTACAACGGCAAGGCTGCCTCAGGCATGGCCATTCGCCTGGCGCCGGGCGCCAATGCGCTGAATACCGCCAATGCCGTAAAAGCGCGCATGGATGTGCTGTCGAAAAACTTCCCGGCGTCCTATCATTATGTCGTGCCGTTCGACTCGACGCCGTTCATCGAATTGTCGATCCACGAAGTGGTCAAGACGCTGATCGAAGCCATCGCACTGGTCTTCGTGATCATGTACATCTTCCTGCAAAACTGGCGCGCCACCCTGATCCCGACGATCGCCGTGCCGGTGGTGCTGCTGGGAACCTTCGGGATTCTGAATGCCTTCGGTTACTCGATCAACACCCTGACCCTGTTCGGCATGGTGCTGGCGATCGGTCTATTGGTCGATGACGCCATCGTCGTGGTTGAAAACGTCGAGCGGGTGATGGCGGAAGAGAAACTGCCGCCCCTGGCCGCCACAGTGAAGTCGATGAATGAAATCACCGGCGCCCTGATCGGCATCGCCCTGGTTCTGGCCGCCGTGTTCGTGCCGATGGCCTTCTTCGGCGGCTCGCAGGGCGTCATTTATCGCCAGTTCTCGATCACCCTGGTTTCGGCCATGTCGCTCTCGGTTCTTGTCGCCCTGGTCCTGACGCCGGCCCTGTGCGCCACCCTTCTCAAGCCAACCGATCACACAGTCGAAAAGAAAGGCTTCTTCGGCTGGTTCAACAAACGTTTCGATCGCGCGTCTTCCGGTTATCGCAAGTCGGTGAACGGTATTATCGGCCGGTCGGGCCGCTTCATGATCATCTATGCCGTCCTGATCGGCGCAGTGGCGCTGCTGTTCATGCGCGTACCGACCTCCTTCCTGCCCGATGAGGACCAGGGCATCCTCTTCACCCTGGCCCAGCTTCCGCCCGGCGCCACCGCCGAGAAGACCGAGCAGGTCATGGATAAGGTCTATCAGCATTATAAATCCGATCCGGCCGTGCAATCCGTCTTCACCGTCGTGGGCTTTTCATTTGCCGGCTCCGGACAAAACGCCGGCATCGCCTTCACCCGTCTGAAGGATTTCGAGGAACGTCACGGCGCACAGGAAAAGGCTCCGGCTGTCGCCATGCGCGCCATGGGTGCCTTCTCGCAGATCCACGACGCCATGGTCTTCGCCATTATTCCACCCGCCGTCGCCGAACTCGGTACGTCTTCGGGCTTCGACCTGCAACTCAAGGACATCGGCGGCCTCGGCCACGATCAGTTGCTGGCCGCCCGCAACCAGGTGCTTGGCATGGCCGCGCAGAATCCGAAACTGGCGGGCGTGCGCCCGAACGGTCAGGAAGATACGCCGCAGTTTCGTATCGACATCGACCAGACCCAGGCCGGCGCCATGGGAGTCAGCCTGGCCGATATCAACACGACGCTCAGTTCCGCGCTCGGCGGCGCCTATATCAACGATTTTATCGACCGCAACCGCGTCAAGAAGGTCTTTGTTCAGGCCGATGCGCCCTTCCGCATGAAACCGGAAGACATCAATGACTGGTACGTGCGCAACAGTTCGGGCGCCATGGTGCCGTTCTCTGCCTTCGCCACGTCGCGCTGGGAATATGGCCCGACGCAACTCCAGCGCTATAACGGCGCCGCCTCGATGAATATCCAGGGCGCCGCCGCACCGGGCACCAGTTCCGGCCAGGCCATGGCGGAAATGGAAAAAATCATCGCTACCCTGCCCGCCGGCATTTCCTATGAATGGACGGGCTTGTCGCTTCAGGAACGTCAGTCGGGTTCGCAGGCGCCGATGCTTTACGCTTTGTCTATCTTCATCGTCTTCGTGTTGCTGGCGGCGCTTTATGAAAGCTGGTCGATCCCGATCTCGATCATCATGGTTATCCCGCTCGGCGTCATCGGCGCCCTACTGGCCACTATGTTCCGCGGCCTGTCCAACGACATCTACTTCCAGGTGGCGCTGCTGACCATTATCGGCCTGTCTTCCAAAAACGCCATTCTGATCGTCGAATTCGCCAAGCATAACCACGAAAACGGCATGAACCTGATGGACGCCACCCTGGAAGCCGTACGCGTCCGTCTGCGCCCGATTATCATGACCTCTCTGGCCTTCACCGCGGGCATCCTGCCGCTGTTCTTCGCCAATGGCGCGGGGTCGGGCAGCCAGCACGCCATCGGCACGGGCCTGGTCGGCGGCATGCTGTCGGCCACCTTCCTGGCTATCTTCTTTATTCCGCTGTTCTTCGTGCTGGTTCAGAAAATCTTCAAGGCCGACGAAAAGCATATCCGGAAACTGGCTCTGGAACGCGAGGCCATGGCCTTGCTGGAAAAATCCGACACCGACCGTAAGGGACACTAAGGATGACCTCTTTCCTCAAAATTACCCTGCTCGGCGCCAGCCTCGTCACTTTGAGCGCCTGCACCATGGCTCCGCGTTACGAAAGCGTCGCCTTGCCCGTGCCCGATCAGTTCCCAACGGCCGTCGACGCGCAGGGCCAGTCGGCGGAAAACCTGCCCTGGCGTCAGATCTTCCTCGACCAACGCCTGCAAGGCGTCATCGATCAGGCCCTGACCAATAACCGTGACCTGCGCGTCGCGGTTCTGAATGTCGAAAAGGCACGCTCGCAATACCGCATCCAGCGCGCCGGTCTGTTCCCCGCGCTCAATGGCAGTGTTGCCGGTACGCGCGGCAACACCACGGCGGTCGACACGAATGGAAACCCGGTAACGACCGAAGTCTACACGGCCGCTATCGGCGCCTCATGGGAACTGGACCTGTTCGGTCGCGTCCGCTCCCTCAATCAGGCGGCGCTGCAAAGCTATTTTGCCGTGGCTGAAAACCGCAAGGCGGCCCAGATCAGCCTGATCTCCGCCGTCGGTTCGGCCTGGCTCAATCTCGCGGCCGATCAGGACCAGTTGCGCCTCTCAGTTGAAACCCTGCGCCTGCGCGAGGAAAGCCTTAACCTGACGCAAAAGCGTTTCGATCTCGGCAGCACCGACCAGATGACCCTGCGCCAGACCCAGGTTCTGACCGAACAGGCGCGCGCAGATGTCGCTGCCCTGACCGCTACGGTCCAGCACGACAAGAATGCCCTGCGCCTGCTCGTCGGGGCCGATGTCGCGCCCGACCTGTTGCCGGACACCTTTCCGGATAACGCTGTCCTGTCCGACCTACCCGTTGGTCTGCCTTCGGATATCCTGCTGAAACGTCCCGATGTCATGGCGGCGGAATACAGCCTCAAGGCCGCCAACGCCAATATCGGCGCGGCGCGCGCCGCCTTCTTCCCACGGATATCGCTGACCGGTTCTGTCGGCAAGGCGTCCGCTGACCTGGGTGATCTGTTCGATGGGACCGATACCTGGACCTTCTCACCATCCATTTCGATTCCTCTCTTCGCCGGTGGCGCGAATGTCGCCAACCTCAATGTCAGCAAGGCCAGCCGTGACATCGCTGTGGCGCAGTACGAAGGCGCGATCCAGTCCGCTTTCCGCGATGTGGCTGATCAACTCGCCACCCGCGCCACCATCGATGACCGCCTGGCGGCGCAAGCCAACGTGGTCGCGGCAGCCACGGATAGCAACACCCTGGCTCAGGCGCGCTTCGATCGCGGCATCGATTCCCGCCTCACCCTGACAGACGCCGAACGCACACTCTATGGCGCGCAGCAACAGCTTATCGCCATTCGTCTGGTACGATCACTGAACCTGATCAACCTTTACGCCTCGCTGGGCGGCGGCTATCCGGCCGAGTAAAGACAAAAAAGCCATTGTACCGGCCGGCACAATGGCTTTTTTCAACTTCCGTTGTTCAGGATATCAGCCGTAGGACTGGCGCACCGACGTTGCGGCCTGCTCCTGGGTCTGCGTCTGCGGCAGCAGTCCCTGCATGATGATGCGATTAACATCGATCAGCGGCGCGAAGTCTTCCTTATTGCGCATGACCAGCGATGTGTGCTTGTTGACCCAGATCGATAACGAAACGATATTGGCGCGCAACTGCTCAGGCAACCCGTTGGTGGCGAGCGAGCAATCCGCCCCCAGCAGCGACCACATGCGGCGATTCCAGTCCAGGGCATCCATGCGTTCGCGGATAAAGCTCTTGTCGAGTTGCTCCGCCTCCATAAGGGCGCGCGTCACCTGACCGAACAGCCGGTATTCGGTCTGGCGCGGATCTTCGGCGCGAGCGGCCGTGGCCTGGTATGCCTTAAGCGACATGTCCTAATCTTTCGTCTTCGTACTCTATCAGCCGGCGGCAACTCATCAGCGCCTTGTAATATTCCCGCGCCATCAGGCTTTTGGAAACACCGACGCATTCCGCCAGGATAACCGGATTGGAGATTACACTCATGAATTCCGACATGCGGCGCAGGAATTCATCATAATACTTATCCGCCCCCGCCTCGTCGAGATACATCATCATCACCGGGAAATAGACGTGACGCGCCGGCGTGTTGACGTCTTCTTCCTGCATGATGTCCTTTTCACGGAGAACCGAAGCCTTGTTTTGCAGAACCAGCGAGCAACGCCGATCACCGTTTTGAACGACGGCGCCATTCAGCACAAATTTTTCACCAGGCTTCAAGGACAGTTTTAAGGGCATTTTTTTTCCTTCGGATCTGCCGGAACGCACAGACCCGTAACAAAGGCCTATAGCGTATGCCGAGTTAACAGCAGGTTTCAGCTAAAGTTAATGTATCGGGAATTTGACGCCCCTCAAGACTGCGCCTCCGTATTTCTTTAGGGAGTTTTAAGCGAATCTCTGTTTACAGAATGGCACGTCAGTGCCCTTGGAGCTAGTCATGTTGAAACCAGCCAAATCGAAGAGTTCGAGCGGTTCAAAACAAAAAGGCTCCCCATTCGCCGTTATGGCTGAAAAAACCGTCACACCTACCTTCAAACCCAAACCCGCGGATGCCGCCTTGCCCTTCGTGCCGGTGCGGCCGGGAAATCCGGCCTCGCAAATCCTGGGCGATTCCGGTTCCAGCGAAGCGTTACGCATCCTGCTCGAAGCCACCGAGCATATCAAACGCGCCGACACCCTGAATACATTGCGCGACGCCGTGCTGCGCCTGAATGTCGGCGACTGGCAGGGCGGCAGCCAACTGGCCATACAAGCCCTGCATATCGATGAAAAATGTCCCGAAGCCTGGCACGTCCTCGCTGTATCGCGCGACAAATGCAATGACTTCACCACAGCGATCACCTGTTACGAAACCGCGCTGAAGCTGTCGCCGGACAATCCGTCCATCGCAAACGATATAGGCCGCCTCGCCTATCGCATGGGCATGACCGATCTGGCGGAGAAGTTCTTCCGTTTCTTCCTTGATAAATGTCCGGGCCATATCGAGGCCATCAATAATCTGGCCACCACCCTGCGCGAAGCCAGCAAGATCGACGAGGCCATCGAACTGCTGCGCGGCGCCATTCACGCCAACCCGACCAATCCGCAGTTATGGAACGCGCTGGGCACAGTCGTCAACGCCCAGGGCGACATGGCCAATTCGATCATCTTTTACGACGAGGCGCTGAAATACGATCCCAACCATGTTCACGCCCGCTACAATGCCGGCAACGCCAAGGCGGCCGTCGGCGATATCGAAGCCGGTCTTTCCGATCTGCTCATCGCCTTGCCGACGTTCGTGGATGGCTCGAACATCATGACCTGCAAGCTGAGCATCGCCTTCTGCTACCTCCATCTGGGCCGTTATGAAGAAGGCTGGGCATGGTACGACGCGCGGAATGCCGGCGATTCTCCGGAAAGCCTGCATTACCTCATCAACCTGCCCAAATGGAAAAAAGACGACACAATCAAAAGCAAACGCCTTTTCGTTTCCGCCGAACAGGGGCTGGGCGACGAGGTGCTGTTCGCCTCGATCCTGCCCGACCTGATCCGCGAAATCGGTCCGGACGGTAAACTCGGCATCGCCGTTGAATCACGCCTCGTCCCCCTGTTCCAGCGCAGTTTCCCTGAGGCGCACATCACACGCCACCATACCACCAAGCATAACGGACTGGTTGTCCGGCTCTTCCCCGAAATGCCGGACTGGAGCGATTACGAGACATGGGCGGTCATGGGGGATTTCCTCGGTCGCTACCGCCCCCGGATCGAATCGTTCCCCGCTTCCAACCCCTTCCTGACCCCGGACCCGGAGCGGGTCAGTTACTGGAAATTGCAACTGGACAACCTTAACAGCAAGCCCAAAATCGGCATCCTGTGGAAAAGCCTGATCAAGCATGCGCGCCGCGATCGCTATTATTCGCCGTTCGCGCAATGGGAGGACATCCTGCGCACCGAAGGCGTCCAGTTTGTCAACCTGCAATACGGCGACACCTCCGAGGAACTGGCTTTGGCGAAGGAAATGGGGCTGGATATCTGGACGCCGCCGGGCATAGACCTCAAGAACGATCTCGATGACCTGTGCGCCCTATGCGTCGCCATGGATTGCATTCTTTGCCCGGCCAACGCCACCAGCAATATCGCCGGCGCGGCGGGCGCCACCGTATGGCTGCTTTCGCCCGATCGTTCATGGACCAGTCTTGGGACCGATTATTTCCCCTGGTATCCGTCAACGCGTGTTTTCTTCTCGGAGTCCCTGATCGACTGGACGCCCGTCATGGGCCGGATCAAGACCGCATTGATCGAGACTTTTGTCGATGTCGGTTGAATCACTGGTCGCCAAAGCGGCGGAAGCTGAAGCCAATCTTGACCTTCCCAAAGCGCTGAACACCTATGAAGAGGCGTTGAAACTGGCGCCGGATTCGCTGGATATCGCGCTGCGCCTGGCCGTCCTCGCCTTCCGGCTCAACATGTGGCCCATGGCGGAGAAATTCTACGCTCACCTGATCACGCATGGCGTGCATGAGATGCCGCTCATAGCCGGTTACGCGGCCAGCCTGCGCGAACAGGCGAAATATGATGAAGCCGTCGATGTGTTGAAAACCGTGCTTGGCCAGCGGCCCGAAGAAGCGGCCTTATGGGAGGGGCTGGGGTCCGTCATGGCCGCACAGGGTGATGGGGCCAACGCCCTGACCTTTTTCAACGAGGCCCTGCGCCTTCAACCGGATAATCTGCACGCCCGCTTCAATCGTGGTTGCGCCCTGATCGACCAGAGGGAAGAAGCCGCCGGTCTGGAAGACCTGGCGGCCTGTGCCGACGCTTTCGACGATCCCGATAACCGCGCTTCGGCGCAGATTGCCTACGCCCAGGCGCTTCTGGCGTCCGGCGATCTCGAAAACGGCTGGCGAGCCTATGACAGCCGCGAGCGCTATGGCACGGCCCAGCAGGTCCATTATTCTGTCTGGTCACGGCGCTGGCGCGCGGGCCAGCCGCTTGCCGGCCGCAACCTGCTGGTCAGCGGCGAACAGGGCCTTGGCGATGAAGTGCTGTTCGCCTCGATCCTGCCCGACCTGATCCGTGAGATCGGTCCAGATGGCGCGCTTTGGCTGGGCGTCGAGCCGCGGCTGGTGGCCCTGTTTCAGCGCAGCTTTCCGAATGTCCAGGTGATCCCCCACCACACTCAAACGATCGATGGCATTTTGCAACGCAATTTCCCCGATCTTGAAAATAACATGACGGATGGTTGGGCGGTCATGGGCGATTTCCTGCCGCTCTACCGTAAACAGGTCAGTGATTTCCCGGCGGAAAACACCTATCTCAAGCCCGATCCGGCGCAAGCCGCCTGGTGGCGTGAACAGATGGCCACGGTCGGCGCTGCCCCCAAAATCGGCATCCTGTGGAAAAGCCTCAAATCCGGCGCCCAGCGTGACCGGTATTTTCCAGCCTTTAAGGATTGGATTGACCTGCTCAGGCTGGAGGGCGTGACCTACGTCAACCTGCAATATGGCGACTGCGAAGCCGAAATGGCCTGGGCGGCAGCGAATGGCCTCGTTATCCACCAGCCCCAAGGGATCGATCTCAAGGACGATCTCGATGACCTCGCCGCACTGTGTTCGGCAATGGACATCATCCTGGCGCCCTCAAACGCCACCAGCAATATCTCGGCGGCCTGCGGCGTCCCGACCTGGCTGCTCAGTCCCGCCCGCGGCTGGCTGCAACTGGGGCAGGACCATTACCCGTGGTATCCGGGCGTGCGTCTGTTCGCGCCTCCTTCCCTGACGAACTGGAAACCGGCACTCGATCACATGCGCGACGCCCTGACAGATAGGTTTCGACTTTAGTTTCAGGATCATGACCATGCTTTACGAAAGCCCCCTTCTGCCTGTTCCTCTTGGAGACGTCGATTTCACCGATACGCAGGTTCAGGCCTGGCTTGGGGCTTACATGGAACGCAAGGCGGTGCGTGATGTCCTGAACCGGCCCTTGATCCTGCTGGGCGCGGGGTCCGTCGCGGCGCAATCCTTCGTCAGCTACGCCGTGACGAAGGGCAAAGTCATCGCACTGGTCGATAACGCCCACGCCGGACAGGATTTCCACGATATTCCCTATGTCAGCGATACGGCCTTGCCTGCCCTGCTGGCGAGAGCACCCGATGCCATAGGCATCTTGTGCTGTGGTTCGGAAAGCGCCATCGCCTATTTCACCGGCGTATGGGGCCAGCGTCCGCAGCCGCTGATGAGTTATTTCGACGTTCTGAGTCAATTACCGGCGGAAGCCGCCGGGCCTCGCCTGAGTTTTCTCCGTTCGTTTTCAGATGGAGATCAGATCATCTCCCTGCATGAAAAGACCAAAACAGCTTTCACCGACCGTCTCAGCCGCCAGACACTCGACGCCATTATGCTTTATCGCCTGACCTGGGACAGCCGCTATATCGCCGCCATCGCCCGACCGGAAAAGGCCATCTATTTTGAGCCGGGCACTATGCCGCTGACCGATCATGAAATCCTGGTCGATGGCGGCGCTTATGATGGCGATACAGTCCGCGACTTCAATACCCGAACCGGCGGCAAATATGACCATATACACGCTTTCGAGATTGATCCGGCCAATACCGACGCCTTTACTTTCAAAACACAAGGCATTGAGAATGTAACCCTCCACGCCATCGGCCTGTGGAACGAAAAGACGGAAATGGGCATCGAGTGTCACCAAGATAATGGCAGCCATATCAACAGGACCTCAGCGACTAGGGTGCCGTTCGACGCCATGGACAATATGGACCTGGGGGCTGTCAGCCTGATCAAGCTGGATGTCGAAGGCGCGGAAAACCAGGTGCTGCAAGGCGCACGGAAATTAATTGCAACCCGCAAGCCAAAACTGGCAATCTGCGCCTATCACAAGCCCGACGATTTCCAGACCATACTCGACACGCTGTCGGACCTGCGCGGTGATTACCGTCTGACTCTCCGCCATTATTCACCCATCCTCTTCGACAGCGTGATCTACGCGCTTTAATGCGCCATATAGAGATTGAGTTGCGTGTGCTGCAACAAGGCCCGTGTCGTGCCACCAAAAGCGAATTCGCGCAGACGTGATCGGCCATAGGCGCCCGCCACCAGATAATCGGCTTTATGCCTCTCAGTAGCCGCCATCAACCCTTGGACAATATCCCCCTTCGGCAACACATCGGTATCGGCCTTAAGACCATGCGCGGCGTAATAGGCCGCCAGCCGTTCCAGTTCCGCCGGCTGGTCCCCCACGGGCGCCCCGACAATCACGATCTTCGACGCCTTCTTGAGCAGGGGGGTGGCGCGGCGGGCGGCACGCGACGACGGTTCCTTGCCATCCCAGGCCACCACCGCCGTCCCGTTGATATCAAAAGGCTTGCGGGCAATGAAGACACCGGTGCGCTCCTCCATCAATACCTGCTGGAAGGCTTCTGACAGCATCCCCTGCCCCTTGGCGCTGATATCGGAAAAAACCATCAGGTCGGACAGGCGCGTTTCCAGCGCCAGATCCTGCCATACCGGCGAATTCAGCACGGTAAAGCTCTTGCCGGCACAATCGATGGAAACAAATTGCGCCCGCGCCGCCGCTTCCGATTCCTCGGCGGCAACCTTGAGGCTGTCCATGGTGGCCATCTGAACCGTCCCCATGAAGCCTTCACCCAGCCAGGGCGCCAGTTCGGCGGGATCGGGCGGTGTGAAGAAGACGTTCAACTGCGCCTGAAACGCCTTCGCTATCTGGGCCGCCAGTTCAAGGGCCAGGCTTTCGCTTGCCGTGCCGCTGACTGGCACGCTGATCCTTGACCATGCCTGCCCCGCCCCCGGTACATTTGAATTCGACATAAGCGCCTCCATTTTTTGTGTATAGATTTGCATTTGACGGCTCAAACCGCCACCCTTGCTATACTTATATACCTCTTGAGATAAAAACCCGATGTGACAAATTCGGCAATCCGCCGAGCAACGATTTTGCGAAACCCGATGCCCGCCGCCAAACCCAAAGCCCCGTCAAAAGCAAAAGTGAACGCCCCGCGCGCCTGGCAGCGGATGCTTTCGGGCCGGCGGCTCGATCTGCTCGATCCCGCCGCCATCGACATCGAGATCGACGACATCGCGCTGGGGCTGTCACGCGTGGCGCGCTGGAACGGCCAGACCCTTGGCGAACATGGTTTCAGCGTCGCCCAGCACTGTCTGGTGGTCGATGATATCTGCGTGCATATCAATCCTCTGGTCAGCCCCACGCATCGGCTGATGGCCCTGCTCCATGACGCCCCGGAATATGTCATCGGCGATATGATCTCACCTTTCAAGGCCGCGCTCGGTTTCGATTACCGCCGCTTCGAGAACCACCTCGAACAATCGATCTTTATCCGTTTCGGTCTGCCCGCCACGATGCCCCCGCCGGTTAAAAAACTGATCAAGCAGGCCGATCACGCCTGTGCCTATTTTGAAGCCACACAACTGGCCGGTTTCAATGACGACGAGGCGCGGCAGTATTTCGGTGAACCACCGGCCGGTTACAGTCTGACGATCATGCCGCTTTCCGACAAGCTGGCACGTGAGGCCTTTAAAGCCCGTTTCGATGCCCTCATGGAACTGAAGGGGTAAACGCATGCCACTGGCCATCGAACTTTCGGCCGTGGTGGTAACGGTCAGGGATAATGAGGCCCTGGTCCTTTGCCTGAACCTGCCGAAGAAAAACGGCCAGGCGGCCTTTGCCCTGCCCTCCGGACCATTCTTGCCGCAGAGCCACCGCACCTTTGATCTGGCGCTTCGCGCCTTCGTGCGCGAACAGACCGGCTTCGCCATCGGCTATGTCGAGCAGCTTTACAGTTTTGGCGACGATGGCCGGCAAGGCATCGCCGCCACCGCCCCTGCCCATGATCCGGAAGTCGACCGCGTCGTTTCCGTCGGCTATCTGGCTCTGACACCGCAAGCCGGCAATCAGGCGCGTTTCGATACCGCCTGGGTGCCGTTTCACCGCTTTTTTCCATGGGAAGACTGGCGCGGCAATGAGGCCAACCCCAAGCTGGAAGCCCTGCGTCCGGCCCTTTCCAGATGGTGCGAAAGCGCCGGAAGCGCCAGCGAACGCGCTCTGCGCCTGCGCCGGGTGGCAACCCTTTTTCCCGAAGACTTCGACAACTGGAACGAGGAGCGCGTCCTCGACCGCTACGAATTGCTCTATAATGCCGGCCTGACCGGCGAAGCCCACCGCGCGGATTGTGGCGAGATGACGATTTCCGCCGGCGAACCCATGGCTTCGGACCATCGCCGCATCCTGGCCACCGGCCTGTCACGGCTGCGCGGCAAGCTGAAATACCGCCCGGTGATTTTCGAGCTGATGCCGGAGCAATTCACCCTGCTGGAATTACAGAAGTCACTCGAAGCGCTTAGCGGTCTGCGGCTTCACAAGCAGAATTTCCGCCGCGGGCTGGAACGGACCGGCTTTGTCAAACCGCTCGGCATCATGCGCGAAGATACCGGCGGCCGCCCGGCCGAGCTTTACAGTTACGATCAGGAACAGTTCCGTTTCGCCTCCTCGCTGGGTTTGAGCCTGCCAAGGGCCTGACGGTGTTAGTGCAGCCTGGCCAGCCGCGCCGCCTGCGACATCCAGTTCTCGCGGCTGACCCGTTCGGGCGACAGGATACGGTTAGACACCCAGGCGACGTTTTCCGGCGACCAGCCGGCAATCTGCCAGTAGTAGAAAATGCCCAAACCGTTCAGTTCGCGCTGTCGGGCGACATCAATGCCGGAAATGACCGTCAGATCATCCGGCGGCGTCTGCGGCACCCCGACGCGGACCGGCTCCAGTCCCGTACCCGCCTGCTTCACGGCTGCCTGGATGCTCTCCGGAGTCATGACGGCAAGGCTCGACACACGCCTTTGCAGGCTGGCGTCCTCACGCCGGATCACGACATTGGCGGCAACTGTATCCAGGCGCGGCGCAGGCTGCGGCGGCGCATAGGGTGACTTACCAACCTCTGACGTTTTCGGGGCAGGATAAGGCACCACGACCCCCGACGTAAAAGCCTCGGCGGCGGCATCGAGATAGGTCACCGGCTGCGGAGGAACCATTGGTGCCGGTTCCGACTCAGCACTAACCAGAGAGGGCGTTTCATCGAAGATCACGCGTGGCCGTTCCGATGCGCCGTGACGGCCCTGCGCGCGCCAGGAAAGGCTCCAGCCCACCCAGGCCGAAATCAGGAATGTCCCCAGCATAAGGCCCAGCGATTTCAGAATCAGAATCGTCATTGTGTCCTTACCGCTTCGGCTTGCTGACGCGCTTGGCGGCAAAGCCCGTAACCAGGCCCAACCCGGCGGCGCCCGCCAGCAGCCAGCGGAGTTCCATTATCAGATGCAGCATATCAGCCCCCTATCCTGCGTTTACGGTAAAAACGACGCGACGATTCCTGGCCCGGCCCTCAGCAGTGGCGTTATCGGCCACCGGTAAAGCACCGCCGAAGCCGCGCACAATGACCCGATCCGGCGCCAGACCGCGTGCGATCAGCGCATCGGCCGCCGCCTGCGCCCGCGCCTGTGAAATGGTCTGGTTGACCATACCATCGCCGAGATTGTCGGTATAACCGGAAACCGTCAGGCGCACCTGCACCGGGCAGGTCGCCACGACTTTATAGACATCGCCGATCAAATCCTGGCTCTCCGGCGTCAGGTCATAGGTGCCGGTCTTGTAACTGACCTGGCGGCTGGAGATGGCGGCCGTCAGATCCTGATCGCAGGATCGCGCCGCCTGGGTGCTGGCGTCAATGGCGTTATCCCCAGCGACGCGCGGCAGATCACTGGCGCTCCTGTTCAATGAGGCCACCGCCGTGGCGCCATCGCCATGGATGATCTCGATTCCCCGGTCGACGGATTTGTCGGCGGATTTGACGCTCACGCTCGCGGATGCCTGAGTAGATGTGTCTGCGGGCGCATCAGGCGGGGCCACGATCTGAACCGCGCTGATCGGACTATTGACAAGCCTTCCGCCCGGCAAAACCGGTTCGTTCAGAGTTACATCGGCAAGCGCCGCCTGGGCTTCCGTCAGTTGCGTCCTGGCTTCCGACGTATTGTTCGCGGCACTCAACCTGACGGTCTGACCGGAAACATCTGCCCTGACCTTATGCAATCCCTTCATCGCCAGGGCCTGATCAATGCTGGCCTTCAGGTCATTCTCCATGGCCGGTAGAACGCGATACAGCCCCACGGCGCTGAGAATGGCCAGGCTTGAAAATCCTGCGATCCATACGGCCCTGGCTGTCATCGGTTACCCCCACACGAATTCAGATTGCGTTAACCTTTTTATCGCGTGTGGGCACAACAAACAACCACCCAAAACAACTGGGAGGGGACAAATAAATTGCCCCCTCCCGGATGTGCCTTGCCAGATGCCTTGCCAGATGTCTTGAATGTAACGCGATCAGCCTTTTGCGGTGATCGCCGCCTGAGCCGCAGCCAGGCGCGCCACCGGTACGCGATACGGCGAACAGGAGACATAGGCCAACCCTGCGCCGTGGCAAAAGGCGATCGAGGCCGGATCGCCACCGTGTTCGCCACAGATGCCCATCTTGATATCCGGCCGTTGTGTCTTGCCCTTTTCAGCGGCGATCCTGATCAGCGCACCGACGCCATCCTGATCAAGCGAGACGAACGGGTCCTTCTCGAAAATGCCCTTATCGATATAGGGATTGAGGAAGCGGCCGGAGTCATCGCGACTGATGCCGAAAGTCGTCTGGGTCAGGTCATTGGTGCCGAAGGAAAAGAACTCCGCCGTCTCGGCCAGTTTGTCGGCCAGCAGGGCGGCACGCGGCAGTTCGATCATGGTGCCAACCATATAGGCGATGTCCTTGCCCTTGGCGGCAAAAACTTCCTTAGCGACCTTGTGCGTCATGGCCGTCAGGTAAGCCATTTCCTCACGGGTAGCGACCAGCGGATGCATGATTTCCGGTTTCGGATTGCCACCGGCACCGGCCACTTCCACGGCAGCCTCGAAGATGGCGCGCAACTGGCTTTCGTAGATTTCCGGGAAGGTGACACCCAGGCGGCAACCGCGCCAGCCCAGCATGGGGTTGGTTTCGCTGAGTTCCTTGGTGCGCTTGTAGAGCTTTTCCTCGCCAACGCCCGAGGCTTCGGCCACGGCCTTCATGTCCTCCGCCGTATGCGGCAGGAATTCATGCAGAGGCGGATCAAGCAGGCGGATGGTCACCGGCAGGCCATCCATGATCCGGAACAGCTCGGCGAAATCGGCCTTTTGCATCGGCTGGATTTTTTCCAGCGCCTTGCGGCGGCCAGCTTCGTCGTCAGCCAGGATCATCTCACGCACCGCCGAGATACGTTCGTCATCGAAAAACATATGCTCGGTCCGGCAAAGACCGATGCCCTCCGCGCCGAAACCGATCGCCGTGCGGGCGTCGGCCGGGGTTTCGGCATTGGTGCGGATGGCCAGGGTCTTGTATTCGTCGGCCCATGTCATGATCTGGTGGAAGTCTTCCGAGAATTCCGGTTCGATCATGCGGATGGCGCCCTTCATGATCTCGCCTGACGAGCCATCAAGCGTGATGATTTCACCATGCTTGAAGGTCTGACCGCGCGAGACGAATTCGCCGCGTTCGGCATAGATATTCATCTCACCGGCGCCGGAAACGCAAGGGCGTCCCATGCCGCGGGCCACGACCGCCGCGTGACTGGTCATCCCGCCGCGCGCCGTAACGATCGCCTTGGCGGCGTGCATGCCATGAATATCTTCCGGCGAGGTTTCGTCACGCACCAGGATGACATCTTCACCGGCGGCGGCGAAACGCACGGCGTCATCGGCGGTGAAGACGATCTTGCCCGAAGCCGCGCCCGGCGAGGCCGGCAGGCCGCGCGCGATCACCACCTTCTCGGCCTTGGGATCAAGCATTGGATGCAACAATTGATCGAGCGCCGAAGCGTCGATGCGCATCAGGGCTTCTTCGGGGGTAATCAGGCCCTCTTTCGCCATATCGACGGCGATCTTGAGCGCCGCCTTCGAGGTGCGCTTGGCGTTGCGGGTCTGGAGCATGTAGAGCTTGCCCTGCTCGACCGTGAACTCGACATCCTGGACATCGCGGTAGTGATTTTCGAGCGTATCAACCGTTGATTTGAACTGGCTGAACACGTCCGGTAGTGACTCTTCCATCGAAAGCGCGCGCTCACCCATTTCCTCACGGGCTTTCTTCGTCAGGGCCTGCGGGGTGCGGATACCGGCCACCACGTCTTCGCCCTGGGCGTTAAGCAGGAACTCGCCGTAAAGATCGGGATCACCGTTGGAGGGGTTGCGCGTAAAGGCAACGCCGGTGGCCGAGGTCTGGCCCATATTGCCGAAAACCATCGACTGGATATTGACCGCCGTGCCCCAGTCTTCCGGAATATCGTGCATCTTGCGATAGAACTTGGCGCGGTCGTTCATCCACGAACTGAAAACGGCCTTCACCGCGCCCCAGAGCTGCGCTTTGGGGTCTTGCGGGAAGTCCTGCCCCAGTTCGGATTTCACCATCGCCTTGTAGTCGGCGATGATCTTCGTCCAGTCCTTGTCGGTGATGTCGGTATCGACCGTAACACCCAGGCGATCCTTATGATCGTCGAGAATGTCCTCGAAGCTGTGATGCGAAACACCCAGTACGACATTGGAATACATAGTGATGAAACGACGGTAGCAATCGAGCGCGAAGCGGCGATCCCCCGTCAGGGACGCCAGGCCTTCGACTGTTTCATCGTTGAGGCCGAGATTGAGCACGGTATCCATCATGCCCGGCATCGAGGCGCGCGCGCCGGAACGGACCGAAACGAGCAGCGGGTTTTCAACCTTGCCGAACCCTTTACCGGTGCCGGCTTCCAGATCAGCCAGCGCTTTTTCAACTTCCTCCACAAGACCATCGGGCAGGGCCTGTTCGTTTTTGAAATAGTGGACGCAGGCCTCGGTCGTGATCGTGAAGCCGGCCGGAACCGGCAGGTTCAAAGCGGACATTTCAGCCAGATTGGCTCCCTTGCCGCCCAGAAGCGCCTTCATTGAGGCATTACCATCAGCCTTTCCGGCCTTGAAGGCGTAAACCCAGTGCTTTGACATGAACTTTCCCTTTTCAGTCATTACTTGATATCTTAAGCGAAGTGCTTACGGAAAATCTTTGTTTTCCTTATTATTATAAAAATTCAATCAGGCGATTTTGCTCAGGTCGGCAATCTCACCGGACAGGTCACACACAGCTTTTAAAATCAGCAGACGATTGGCGCGTATGACCGCATCGTCCGCGTTGACCAGAACCCCGTCGAGGAAGGCGTCAACACCTTGTCGCAATGCAGCAATATGATGCAAGGCGTCAATGTATTTTTCATCGGTTAACGCGGCTTCGACCGCGCGCCTGGCCGTATTCAATTGCGTCAGAAGCGTCGTCTCAACCGCCGGCGCGCCAGACAGCACCTGCGGTTCGCCCGAAGGCAGATCGCTCTTTTTCGCTTCGGCGGCCAGGATATTGGCAGCGCGTTTATGAGCGGCCAGCAGATCATCCCCTGCCGGTGCCTTCAGGATCGTTTCCAGAGCGGCAATACGCAGGGCTTGGCGTACGATATCATCATCCCTAAGGGCGAAGACGGCCTCGATGATGTCGAAACGATGCCCTTCGTCCTTCAATTGCACCTTCAGGCGATCGGCCATGAAGTCCCCGAACTCCGGCCCGACCTGTGCATAACCACGGAAAGCCAGCAGGGCGTTTTCAACTTCCGGCACGTTCGGCACATGCTCGTACATGATATCGAGATCGTAATCGCGGTCCGTCGGGATCACCCAGACCGTGCTCTCCAGCAGGCCCTGTTTGAAATCACGCAGATAGTTGTCGAAGATTTCGCCGTCGCCTTCGGCCACGCGTGGACCAGCGGAACCGCGCCAGTTATCGGTATCGACATAGACGGCCCGGCCCGGCCCGGCATAGATCAACAGGCTCTTATACCAGAAACCGGCCAGCTCATTGAGTGACACGCGGACATTATGCTGGCGCAGAATGCGCAGGATACCAAGCGCCGAGCGGCGCAGGGCGAACGGGTCTTTCGAGCCGGTCGGTTTTTCATCGATGGCGAAGAACCCGATCAGGGTATCAAGCTTGTCAGCCAGCGCCACAACGGCCGATACGACGGCTTGGGGCACGGAATCCGAAGGGCCTTGCGGTTTGTAATGCTCGCGGATGGCATTAGCGATTTCGGGCTTCAGACCAGCGGCATCCGCGTAATAGCCGCCCATGACGCCCTGCAATTCCGGGAACTCTCCGACCATATAGGAGGCCAGGTCCGCCTTGGCCAAACGCGCCGCCTCACCGGCCACGGTCACGTCGGCATTAACAAACGGCGCAATGGCCTTCGCCAGTTCAACAATACGCGCCACACGTTGGGCCATGGTGCCGAGTTTGGCATGGAAGGTGACACCATTGAGTTTCGTCAACCATTGATCGAAGTTGCCTTCGCGGTTATCTTCCTTCCAGAAGAAGACACCATCCGACAGACGCGCCGACAGCACCTTGGCGTTGCCGCGCTTGATTTCCGCGCCGCCGTCAATCGCCTTCATGTTCGAGGTGATGACGAATTTCGCCGCCATTTTTCCTGCGGCATCACGCACGGCGAAATACTTCTGGTGCGTACGCATCGAGGTCTTGATGACTTCCGGCGGCAGGGTCAGGAAAGCTGAGTCCATATCCCCCAGCAACGGCACGGGGAACTCGTTCAGACCGGCTACCTCTTCCAGCAATCCCTGATCCTCGATCAGTTCGCAACTAGCCTCGGTACAAACGGCTTTCGCCTGTTCCAGAATGATTTTCTGGCGTTCGGCATGATCCAGAATGACAGAATTATCGCCCAAAATCTTCTGGTAATTAGCAAAATCGCTGACCGGCAGAGGCTGGCCGGAACCAAGGAAGCGATGGCCTTCGGTCAGATTACCGGCGGTCAGGCCTTCCAGTTCAAACGGGATGACCTCGCCATCGAACAGGAATAGGATACGCTTCAATGGCCGCACCCAACGGAAAGTGCTGGTACCCGACCGCATCGATTTCGGCCACGGGAAACTGAGGATCACGTCACGCAGCATGCCGCCCAGCACATCGGCGGTCTTGACGCCCGGCTTCTCGATACGTGCCATCCACACGCCATTTTCCAAAATCAGCTTGTCCTGCGTCAGGCCGACCTTGCGCAGGAAACCTTCCATGGCCTGCGGCGGCGCGCTTTCCTTCGGCCCCTTGACCTCTTCGGTCACGGCCGCTGTTTCGGTCGGCAGTCCTTCCACCACCAGAGCCAGACGGCGCGGGCCGACATAGGCTTTCAAGCTTTCATAGCTCAGACCGGCAGCGGTCAATTTGGCGCCAAACAGACGCTCGAAATCGCGCGCCGCGCCCAGTTGCATACGGGCCGGAATTTCCTCGGAGAACAGTTCGATCAACAGTTGAGCCATCAGCGTGCCTCCTCCTGCCTGGCCCATTCGGTGGCGCAGGCCTTACAGAGATCACGAATACGGCCGATATAGGATTGACGCTCGGCCACGGCGATGGCGCCACGCGCATCCATCAGATTGAACAGATGCGACGCCTTGAGCACATGGTCATAGGCTGGCAGGACCAGCGGGTAACCAAGTGAGTTTTTCGTTTCCAGGATACGCGTCACATTGGCTTCCATATCTTCAAACTGGCGCTTGAGCGTCGCCACGTCCGAGGCTTCGAAATTGAAGGCCGAGAACTGGCGTTCCTGCTCCTTGAAGATATCGCCGTATCTGACGCCGGCATTGTTGAATTTCAGATCATAGACGTTATCGACATTCTGGACATACATGGCCAGGCGCTCTAGTCCGTAAGTCAATTCGCCCGACACCACATCGACCTCGATACCGCCGACCCCCTGGAAATAGGTGTACTGCGTCACCTCCATGCCGTCGCACCACACTTCCCAGCCCAGCCCCCAGGCGCCAACCGTCGGGTTTTCCCAATCGTCCTCGACAAAACGGATATCGTGCAATTGCGGATCAAGCCCGATGCGGCGCAGGGATTCGAGATAAAGCGCCTGCATGTCTTCCGGGTTCGGTTTCAGGATCACCTGATACTGGTAATAGTGCTGGAGGCGGTTGGGGTTTTCGCCATAGCGGCCATCGACTGGACGGCGCGACGGCTGGACATAGGCGGCCTTCCAAGGCTTCCTGCCGAGCGCGCGCAGCACCGTCGCCGGATGCAGTGTGCCAGCACCGACCTCGACATCATAGGGCTGGAGAATCGCGCAACCCTGTTCGGACCAGTAGTTGTGGAGGGTCAGGATCAGGTCCTGAAAAGAAAGAGGTTCAGCCATAAATCAATCTGCAAACAGCTTTGAATTTTGCGGCGAACATAGAGGGGCGGTCGCTATCGGGCAAGCCAAAAGACCCGGTAATTTAAAAGAAAACCTGTGCCTGTGACCGAGAATCTGGCTTCATCTCGCATATGATCGCAAGCGATACCAAAAACCACCTGAAAGCCGTCGTCACGGCGCTGAAACAGCCGACTTCGTGGCTGCTGCTCGGCATGGGATTTTCCGCCGGACTGCCCTTCCTGCTTGTCGGCGGCACCTTGAGCTTCTGGTTAAGAAGTTCCGGTATCTCATTGACCCTGATCGGTTTTATCACTTCAGTCAGCATCATCTACGGCGCCAAGGTTTTGTGGGCGCCATGGATGGACAAGTTCCGCCTGCCTTTTCTCTACCGCTGGCTCGGCCAGAGACGCAGCTATATGTTGCTGTCGCAACTCGGCGTCGCCGCGGGGCTGAGCCTGATGGCCCTCTACGGCCCGCATCGCCTGACCGCCTTTATCTGCGCGGCACTGTTTGTCGCCTTTGCCGCCGCCTCGCAGGAAATCGCCATCGATGCCTGGCGCGTCGAGCAAAGCGAAACCTCGGCCGATCAGGCGCTGAACCCCAGTTTTTACGCCTATGGCTTCCGCATCGCTATTTTGACGACCGACGCCCTGATCCTCGTCCTCTCCAAGCGCGTCGGCTGGCCTCTGTCGTACCAGATACTGGCGCTGGCCATGCTGATTGGCGTCACCGTTACCCTGCTCTCGCCGCGTAGCACCATAGAGATGCACACGCATGTCAAAACCAGAACCCTGTACGAACTGATTGTCACGCCTTTCGCCAGCTTCTTTCAGGCGCACAAAGGCACGGCCGGGCTGATCCTGCTGACCCTGGCGCTCTATCGCCTGCCGGATTACCTGACCAATATCGCCGGCGCCATGTATGTCGATACCGGCCTCGATTCCGACACCATCGCCGCCATGCGCGCCACCATCGGCCTGGCTGCCTCCTTTACCGGCATCGCCGCCGGCGGGTCTTGCCTCCTGTTTCTCGGTGTCCGGCGCACTTTCCTGCTCGGCGCCCTGCTCGGCCCTCTATCCAATGTCTGTTTCTCGTGGATGTCGGTGGCGCACGGTGACCCATTGGCCTTCGCCATTACCCTGGTCGGCGACAATTTCGCCAACGGCATTGCCGAAACAGCCTTTGTCGGCTTCATGACCCAGCAGGTGTTGAATAGCGAGCAGGGCCGCGAACACACCCTCACCCACTATGCGCTGATGTATTCCGTGGCGGCGCTGACCGGCAAGATTCTCAAGGGCTTCACCGGCTGGACGGTCGATCTGATGACGCCGCAACTCGGCCTTTTCAACGCTTATTCGGTCTTCTTCATCGCCACTGCCGCAATCGGGCTGCCCTGCCTGTTTCTATGCTGGCGTCTCGGGAAAAAGGGCGTATTTTCGACCTGAGCCGGAAAAATCAACGCGTTGGGTGCCTTATGAAAATCACCAACACCTTTATCGTCAAGGCCGATGACAGCCCTGCCGTCACGGGCATGGTCCCAAAAATCCGGGATGGCAAACCAAGCGTGGCGCAAATGCACTACGAACTTCTGGCCGAACACCCTTACGAATACGATCTCGACAGCTTCAATTTTGAAATCTGGTGCCGGCGCAACGATATCGATGACGCCGACCGCGACAACCACCGCGAAGCCTTTTTCTCGAAAGGGCATCCGTGTATGCGCGCCTCGCCCCTGACCAAGACGCATGGCTTTGGAGCGCACTATAACAATTCCGGAAAAATTGCCATTTATCCAGTTGATTCAACCATCTACCGTGAATTGCTCAACAACCCAGCGAACAAGATCGAAATGGCGATGCGCTCGAAGCGGCCGGAAAAGGCCTCATCCTAGCCGGCACGCACGCACCCAGGCGTCCGGCATCATCGTTTGCATACGCAGGCTTAAAGCCTCCGCTGCTTCGTCCGTTTCGCAAAGGGCAAAACAGGTCGCGCCCGATCCGGACATACGGGCGAACAGGGTTTCATCCTGCGCCTCCAGCGCCGTCAGCACTTCGGCGATCGCCGGTTGCAAATGAATGGCCGGTGATTGCAGGTCATTGCGGGTACGGCTGAGCGCCGAAATCAATTGCCGGATATCCCGGATACCGTCGAAATCCGGCCTGGCGTCAATCTCTTTAAAACGGCCCTGCTTGTCATAGCCGCCATACACTTTCGCCGTCGCGCATGCGACCCCCGGATTAACCAGAACCGCCGGAGTCACCGGCACATGCGCTGGCGTCAATATCTCGCCATACCCCTCCGCGAATGCCGATTGACTCCACAGGCACATAATCCCATCCGCACCGATAGCGCCGGCAATGGCTGATAAGTCCGCATCTTCCATTTCCGGCGCATAAAGCCGGCGCAGTAAATGCAGGACCGCTCCCGCATCGGCGCTGCCTCCGCCCATGCCGGAAGCCACCGGCAGGTTTTTGGCCAGACGAATATGATGACGGTCCACTTTCACGGCCGCACCCGCCTCAAAGCGCCGCACGGCCTTCAGAATAAGATTGTCCTCCCCGGCATCGAGGCCATCGGAAAATGGCCCTTCAATGCCAAGATGCGGCATTCGCTCATCCGCCAAGCCATCTGGTTGTGCCGGTAAAAACTCTATCTCATCACCGATATCAGCGAAAACCACCAGGCTTTGCAGCGGATGATAGCCACGCGTATCAGGTGCGGCAACATGCAGATAGAGATTGATCTTGGCTCTGGCCAGCATAACAGTCACGCGTCTGGTTATGGGCGCGATTTGCGCTCATCATTCAGCGCGGTCGTCGTCGCCTTCGCCTTGCTGTCGGCCATTTTCTGGCTGGCGGCATTGGCGTCGAGTTTCTTACGCACGGTTTCCGCCTGACGCTCGGTCGTCTTCAAAGTCAGCACGCGCCGCCATTCATAACCGGCCTCGGTATCACGTCCCAGCGCCTTGTAGACATCGCCCAGATGCTCATTGATCTCCGGATCAGCCGGCTCCATCTGCACCGCCTGCTCGATAAAATCAAGCGCCTGCTGATACTGGCCCTTTTTATAATAGCCCCAGCCCAGCGAATCGATGATCGCGCCCGATTTCGGGCTGATCTTCATCGCCTGCCGGATCAGGTCCATGCCCTCATCAATCTGCGCGCCCCGGTTAATCCAGCCATAACCGAGAAAGTTGAGAATTTCCGGCTGATTGGCATTGAGTGCCTGGGCTTTCTTGATGGTGACCTCGGCGTCGTGCCAGCGATCCAGCCCCTCATAAACAACGGCCTGCATATAGAGCGCCTGCCAGCCGAAATCGCTGTCGCCGGCGCGTTGGATACGCGCATCCAGCAACACCAGGGCGTCGGCATCCTTATCCATGGCATGCAGGATGCCGGCTTTTTCGATGATCAGGCCGAGATTATCCGGTTCGCGCACAAGGGCCTGATCGACAAGAGTCAGCGCCCGGTCAAACCTTTCGTCTCCGCGCATCACCCAGACCCGGCGCAGAACCGCTTCATTGTAAAAAGGCGAGTCCGGTCCGATACTGGCCCAGGCGGCGTCAGCGGCGTCCGTATCCTTCAGTTCCTGCTGGACCTGCCCCAGGAAAATGCGCTCCCGATCGGACGTATTATCGAGATAGAGCGACAGATGCAGGCTCGCCAGGGCGAACTCGGTATCATGCTCGCTGAAAGATACCGTCGAAGAAACGAACAGGGCCTGGGCCATGCTTTCGACCAGGCCCGGCAGGGCCGGCGCCTTGCCGGCACCCGAATCCAGGCGTTTCAGCGCCTGCCGCGCCACCACGTCATTTGTCTGGTCGGCAATGGCTTGCCAGATGGCCTTCGCCTCATCCTTTCGTCCCTGCCGTTCGAGGAAGGCCGCATAATCAGGGCCGAAAATAAAGCTGGCCGCGCCGGGCTGGTAAAGCGACTTGTAAATCGCCTCAGCCGCGACCTTATTGCCCTTGATTTCATTGAGACGCGCCCGGCCCGCCTTGATCAGATACGACACCAGCCGGTCACGATCATTGTCCTGCAGGGCGGCGTCGGCAGAATCGTCAAGCGCGGCTTTCCACTGCCCGTTCATCGCCTGGATATAAGGCTTCAGCAACAGGCCGTTGCGGTCATGCGGATTGACTTCGAGCAGCGCGTCCATGCTTTTCAGCGCCCTGGACGGCTTGTCGGCCTTGACAGCCCTGACAGCGCCAATGAGGGCGACCATCAGTTCGCTGGTATCCGTGGTTGCGGCCATGCCCTGGGCCACCGCCGCCGCGCGGTCGATGTCACCGCCCAGTATACTGATCAGAAAAGCCTTTTCACGCAGGTCGGCATCCGAAGGATCGGCAATGGCGGCGTCACTCATGGCTCTGGCGGCGGTTGAGACATCGCCTTGCGCCATGGCGAAACGGCCGATCAGGTAATTGGCGTAAGGGCTGGGATAAACGCTCAGTTCCTGCCGGACATCGGCATAGATGACACGCGGCGACGCAATTGCCTCACTGGCGGACACCTGTCCGCCGAGCGCGAGGCCGATCAGCACAATACCGATGCCGGATGTTCGCCGCATACTTCTTTTCACGTTACGATCTGCCTCTGACAAATGCTCAGGCCTCAAAACCTATATCCAATATAGGGCTAAAATGCGTAACATAAAAGTTTACATGTTCGGATAATTGGGGCCGCCGCCGCCTTCCGGGCAGACCCAGACGATATTGCCCGTCGGGTCCTTGATATCGCAGGTTTTGCAATGGACGCAGTTCTGCGCGTTGATTTGCAGGCGCGGTTCTCGCGTTTCCAGCCCGACGATTTCGTAAACCCCCGCCGGGCAATAACGCTGTGCCGGCTCGGCATATTTCGGCAGGTTGATATCGATCGGGATGTGCGGGTCCTTCAATTTCAAATGAACCGGCTGGTCTTCCTCGTGATTGGTATTCGAGATGAAGACCGAAGATAGCTTGTCGAACGTCACCACACCATCCGGTTTCGGGTAGGCGATCGGCTTGAACTGTGCCGCGGGCTTGATCGAATGCGCGTCGCTTTTTGTGTGATGCAGGGTGCCCAGGAAGGAGACACCGCCCATCAGGCTGGTCAGCATCATTTCGACGCCGCTGATCAGGGTGCCGAGATTGGTGCCGAACTTCGTCAGGATCGGTTTGACGTTGCGAACGAGCTTCAGTTCCTTCGCCACATCCGAATGATCATAAGCCTTCTGATAGCCTTCCAGAACTTTCGGCGCATTCCCCGATCCCAGCGCCTTGACGATGGCATCGGCCGCCAGGATACCGGTCTTCATGGCGTTGTGGCTGCCCTTGATGCGCGGCAAATTGACAAAGCCGGCCGAACAGCCGATCAGCGCCCCACCGGGGAAAACCAGACGCGGCACGGACTGATAGCCGCCTTCGTTGATGGCGCGGGCGCCATAAGCCACGCGTTCGCCGCCTTCCAATACGTCACGGATCGACGGATGCAGCTTGAAGCGCTGGAACTCGTCGAACGGCGACAGATACGGGTTTTCGTAGTTCAGGTGAACGACAAAGCCGATCGAGACATAATGATCGCCGAAATGATAGAGGAAAGAGCCGCCGCCGGTCCTGTCATTCAGCGGCCAGCCAAGGGTGTGTTGAACCAGGCCCGGTTTGAATTTCTCCGGTCTGACCTTCCACAATTCCTTGAGGCCGATGCCGTACTTCTGGACGTCGCTCTTGGCATCGAGATCGTATTTGCGGATAACCAGTTGCGACAGCGAACCACGCGCGCCTTCGGCGAACAGGGTATATTTCGCGCGTAGTTCAAGGCCCGGCTGATAATCCGGCTTGTGATGACCGTCGCGGGCGATGCCGAACACCCCGGCCACCACCCCCACCACCGCGCCATCGGCGTCATACAGCACTTCCGAACAGGCCATGCCGGGATAGATTTCGACTCCCAGCCCCTCGGCCTGCTCGGCCAGCCACCGCGCCAGATTGCCAAGCGAGGCGATATAACAGCCGTGATTGCTCATATAGCCGGGCTTGGGCAGGGCCGAGATATCCATGGCCCCTTGCGGCCCCAGATAGATGAATTTGTCGTCGGTTACCGGCGTTTCCAGCGGCGCGCCCAGTTCCTTCCAGTCGGGGAACAGCTTCGACAGGCCGGAAGGATCGATCACCGCGCCGGAGAGAATGTGCGCGCCGATTTCAGACCCTTTTTCCAAAAGGGCGACGCTGATTTCCTGCCCGGCCTTCGCCGCCTGTTGCTTGAGCCGGATCGCCGCCGACAGCCCCGCTGGTCCGCCGCCGACGATCACCACGTCATATTCCATGGCCTCCCGCTCGATCACCGGTTCGCTCTCTGGGGTATCGGACATGGATATTCACTCCTGAAACGGCCCACCTGTTGAATCAGGTCGCCTTCAATACATCTTGCCGAGCCGGTGCGTCCGTTTTGCTTTGAACTTTGGCCCCGCTCCCGATAAGAGTGGACGCATCGTTTTTGCCAAGGCCCCTGCCCGTTATGATTCCGTCTGATGACCTCCGCTCAGAGATCGAAAGCTATCTCGGCTTTCTGATCGACCACGAGCTGGAAGACGCCTACGAAACAGAGCCTCTTAATCGGACTCTCTCTGAAAATAAACAGGCATTTAAACGTACCGCCGCCGCGTCCGCGCAAATTCATGTGACCCTCGCGCCATCCGGCGGCAATATCAGCGCCCTAAAGCCGCAATCCCTTGCCAATCTTGACCTTGGGACAGTCTTGCATGAAGCCCGTCAGCGTGCCGGTTCCGCCCGTACGATCGAAGAACTTTATGCCGAACTCGACGCCTTCCAGCACATGCCGTTGCGCCATGAAGGCGGCAGGGGCATTGTCCGTTTTCGCGGCAATCCCGATCCGGACCTTCTGGTGCTCGGTGAATGCCCGGATGCCGATGAGGATACCGCCGGCAACGCCTTTGCCGGGAAACCCGGCGACATGATGGATAAGGCGCTGAAAGCCGCCGGTGTTTTTGACAAAACCATGCTCAGCCCGTGCGTCTTCTGGCGGCCGGCCGGTGGACGTCCCTTGACGACGGAGGATGTCAGCCTCAATGCCCCCTTCATTCATGCTCTGATCAAACTGGCCGCCCCGAAAGCCATCCTGCTGTTGGGCGCTTCGGCCGTTTCGTGCGTATTGAATCTCGACCAGAGTTTGTCGAAGTTACGTGGCCGCCAAGTGAGTTACGGCACCGAAACGCCCCTTCCCGTTATGGCCAGCTATCCGCCCAATTTCCTGTTGAAACAACCCCAGGCCAAGGGCTTCTTCTGGCGCGACCTATTGCAACTGGTGATCAGCGCCAACCTTTAAGGCACATCAAAAGACTGTGATTCAACCCTATGGGACTGTGACTTGCCTTATTTGCGACCTTGATCAATGTAAGGAGATCAACGCGCAATCCGTCAGGGTTGCCATAAAATTAATCTTTGATAAGCTCACCCGGCTTTTGTGAATGCGTCAGGCTTTGCCCTGTTTGCGCCTGATAGCCACCAGCAAGGGAAGCCGTTTTGACGTTACGCCACCGCGCCTTCATCAGCCTCACCGTTCTGGCTTTCGCGCTCGCAGCCGCCGTGCCGGCTTGGTCGGCGGCCAAATCCCAACCCGAATTGCGAACAGCCTCTTCGGCAAAGAAGACACCCGCCGCCCCTACCGTAAAGACAATCGAAACAGCCAAGAGTACGAAGAAGAGCACAACCGGCACCGATGCCAAGACGGTAAAGACGAAGGCGGCCAGCCCGGCCAAGGACAAGAAAAAGACCGAAATCTCTGATGCGGTGTCCGGCAAAAGCAAACAGAAAAAAGACGCTCCCTCGCCCAAAACCGATAGCAAAACTAAATTGGCTAACGCCTGCGGCTCAAAGGCCAAGCTGAAAACGAAAGCATGCAAGGCCGCGCAACTCGCCGACGCCGCTGAAAAGAAAAAGGCTGACAAGGCCCTCGCCGCGAAACTGGCGGCCGCCAAACCGATTACCTTCCTGCCGGCGCCTTTTTTCCCCAAACAGGAAACGCCCGCCGTCGCCTTGAATAACGGTCCCGTGCCCTATAGCGCCGTCGCCGGGCAAGGCACGCCCCTCGCGCCGACCCCGCTGAATAACGCCCTGTCGCCCGCTGACGCCGCGCTCTACCAGACCGCCTTCGATTTGATGGACAAGGCCGATTACGCCGGCGCCGATGCGCAACTGGCGCAGGTAACGGACAAGAGCCTGATGGGATACGCCCAGTATCACAAGCTTTTCAGTCGGGGCTATGACTCGACCTATGAAGAATTGACCGCCTGGCTCGCCACCTACGGCGACCATCCGATGGCCATGAAAGTCTGGAACCTCGCCAAGCGTAAAAAGCCTGAGGGAACGCCCGATCCGGCCTTTCCTCTACTGGCGGCGAACACCGTGGCGTCGCGCGGCGATGCCTCAGGCAGCGCGGCCGTCCAGCTCGCCGCTTCGACCAGCCTTTCCGACAGTACGGCGATCGACCGTCCCGATGCCGCCGCCCCTTCCAGCGATACCGACCTGACCCCGAAATCGGCACGATCGGCCTATAATAACGGCCAACTGGCCCAGGCCGTCACACTCGGCCGTCAAATCGGCGATCACTGGGTGGCCGGCCTCGCCTGCTGGCGCTTGAAACGCTACGAAGAGGCGATGAACGAATTCAGGTTCGTCAGTTCCGATCCCAGCACCAACGCCTGGACGCAATCGAGCGGCGCCTACTGGGCGGCACGCAGCGCGCAGAAGCTCGGACGTGCCGCCGATGCCGAAACCTTCCTGCAACTGGCCGCCAGCTTCCCCTTCACCTTTTATGGTCTGCTGGCCGAAGAACGCCTCGGCGTCGATTCGGCCATCTCCCTGGCAAAAAAAGGGCTGCCGCCCACCTTCGGCCGCGAACAGCGCACCGCCCTCACCGCCAGCCTGACCGAGGATTTCAACTGGGCCAAAAGCCATCCACGCGCGCAAAGACTCAACGCCCTGGTTCAGGTCGGCCTCGACTCAGATGCCAGATCGGAGCTTCAGGCGGCGATCCAATCGTCAACGAACCGCGAGGAACGCGACCGCTGGCTGGCCTTCGCCGCCAAGACCCATATCCGGGTCAATCAGCTCAAGCCGACCGATCACCTGTTCGACGTCTCGCTGTACCCTATCCCCGATATCGCGCCGAAGGGCGGCTATACGATTGACAAGGCGCTGATTTTCGCCATCGCCCGCAAGGAGAGCAAGTTCGACGCCCAGGCCCACAGCTATGCCGGCGCCTATGGCCTGCTGCAACTGATGCCTTCCACGGCCGCTCTGGTGGAAGGCGATAACAGCTTCAACAGCAAGCCGAAGCAACTGCTGATCCCCGCCGTGAACCTGAGCGTCGGTCAGAACTATATCAACCGCCTGCAAGGGTCGTCGGTTATCGAGGGTGACCTGCTGCGCACGATCGCCGCTTATAACGCCGGCGCGCGTCCGGTGAAGGACGCCCTCGATTCCCTTGGAGACGACGCGGATTCGCTGCTGGTGATGGAATCGATTCCCGTCGCCCAGACCCGGCAATATGTCGAGGAAGTCGCCGCCAACTACTGGATTTATCGTCAGATCATGGGCAAGGACAGCAAAACCCTCGCCCAGGCGGCCAGCGATGCGAAAATCATTAGTCTGTCCGCCGACGCACCGGTGCAGACCGGTGCCTCTCCTGTAGGCGATGTCGCCCTGGCGGAAAACTAAACCTTACGAGCCGGTTTTGGCGGCACACCCAGCATATAGGCCAGGAAACTGAAACTCTTCGCTATCCCTCGCCATAAAGCCCCCCTGGCGTGAAAACGGTCGGCGCTGGTGGTCAGCGAAGCGCCCATGGGCCGCAGTCGCGCACGGCCCAGCGACATCGACAACGCTACATCCTCAAAGGCGACCTGATCCTTGTAGCCGCCGCTCGTATCATACAAGGCGCGTGACAGCAGCAAACCATGGTCACCACTCGGCATGGCCAGCCAGCGGGCGCGCAGAGCCAGCATTTCTGCCCACAAGCCAACCAGGATCGACGGATCGTCAAAGCGCAGGTGAAAATAACCGGCACGCAGGGGGAAGTTCTTCATATGCAACTGGACCTGATCCATCCAGCCGTCGCCCAATTGCGAATCCGGATGCAGGATTAACAACCAGTCCCCCCGCGCCGCCCGGCACCCCTGCCAGAGTTGCAGGCCGCGCTCATGGTCGGTCCTGATAATCTGGCAACCGGTCGATTCAGCGATTTCCAGCGTGGCGTCATCCGAACCGCCATCGACGATGATGACCTCCTTGATCAGCCCCTCTACAACGCCCGGCACCAGGGCGGAAAGCGTGCGGGCCAGATGGTCTTCGGCATTCAGGGTCGGCATGACAACGGAAATCAACGCGAAAACACTCCTACCAGCTCAACATGGCCGGACCACAAGAACTGATCGATCGGCGTCACCCTGTCCAGTGAAAACCCGGCCTTCACAAGGATGTTAGCATCGCGCACGAAGGTTGACGGATTGCATGACACGGCCACGGCCCGCGCCACCTTTGAGCGGGCGATCTCGGCGGACTGGGCCTCGGCCCCGGCGCGCGGCGGATCGAAGACAATAGCGTCGAATCCTTTCATTTCCTCGGCCAGCATCGGACGGCGGAAGAGGTCACGCGTCTCAGCGGTAATCGTCTTGAGGCCGGGCGCGGTCCCAATCGCCGTTTTCAGCGACGCAATGGCCGATGCAGAACCATCAGCGGCATAGACCACGGCCGTTTCAGCCAATGGAAAGGTGAAAGCACCGGCACCGCAGAAAAGATCGGCCACCTTCTTCGCCTCGCCAATACCTTCGACAACCAACCGCACCATATCGGTTTCCGATGGCGCGCTGGCCTGGAGGAACGGGCCGATCGGCAGCCCCACCATGGCCTTGCCAAAGCGCACCTTGGGGGGCCGCGCCATATACAGCATGTCCTCGCCCATGGTGACGCGGGCAAAATCGGCCTCGGCGGCGCACATGGCGATATTCATGCGCGCATCGGCTGATAATCCGCCGGACTTCGTGCGTTCGACGCCGGTGATATCTATGTCGAGTCCGGTAAGCGATGCCGTCACATGCAGAATCGGCGCGGATTTGGGATGTTCAAACAGGTAAGCCGCCAGCGCCCTGAGTTGCGGCAAGGCGGTGGTAATCGCCGGATCGCTGACCGGACATTCTCTTATAGCGACGAGATTCCACGATTTTCGCGCCTTGAAGCCAAGTTCGACCTGTCTGCCTGTCCTGCGGGCATGCAGACCGACACGACGGCGGCTTTGCGGCGGCGTGGTCAGGATTGGCGCGACTTCAGTTTCCAGTCCCGTGCGTCGCAAAAGGATATCAACCGAGCTGCGCTTCCACTCGCTGTAGGCCGGAATATCCCAGTGCTGCAAAGCGCAACCACCGCACGCCGCGAAATGAGGACAGGGTGGCGCCACACGGTCAGGGTTGGCTTCCAGCACCTCGACCAGTTCAAGCTTTTCCTTACCCTGCCGCACCAGTACACGCTCGCCCGGCAGGGTCTGTGGCACAACCAGGCCACCGGCGGTAAGGCCGTCGCCCTGAAAACCAACCTTGTCGATAAGCGCTTCAAACTCCGCCATGTCATTTCCGCAGTTACGAAAAGACGCCGCATATAGCACAGAGGTCAAAAAGCAAGTTTTTATCGAAATTTTGCAACACACCCCTTAAATCCGCAGGCGAAATTTTCGCATATGGCGCGATATTAACTAACTTTTTAACTAACTTTTTCCGCCAAACCCTTGCTCCAGGAAACTGCGCCATGTCCCATGCCCGCCATATCGGTCCGTTTTTTATCGGCGGCGCGATCCTGGCCGCGCTCCTGGCCTTGTTGCTGCCCACGGCCGTCGAAGCCGGCGATCGTGATGGCTACTATGGCCGCGCGGCCTATTATTACGAAGAGGACGGGCGCTATACCGGCGGCAGCCTCGGTTACTATCCCAATCTGGATGACAGTTACCATCGCCAATACGACCAGAAAACCTACAGAACCGGCCGGCGTTACGGTTATTCGCGCAGCTATGAGCGTGATTATAACGGCCGGGACTATGCCTGCCATTGTGGCCGCGGAGCCTATTACAGGGTTTATAACTGGAAAGGCGAGCACGAATACCGCCGCGGCGGTCACAGCTATCCCGCCTACGATTACCGGTACGATTACGGCTATTGACGCCGGGATCTCATGTCAGTGACGACACGCATCATGGTTAAAATATGAACAAACATGAACGAACTGCTCAAATCCCGTTCATATTGCCTCTTGTATAAAGGTCATCACAACGACGCCGTTTTCTTCCCTACCGCGCCGTAACCGTGAAGGAGATTTTATCATGTCGAAGATGACATTTACGCACAAGATGATCCTGTCCGGCGTGGCCGTTACCGCGGCTGCCGCCATGGCTTTACCGGCCGCGGCCCAGTGCTACCGCGACAGCAATGCCGACGGCGCCATTATCGGCGCCATTGCCGGCGCCGCTATCGGCAACGCGGCTTCCAGCCGTCACGACCGTGGCGCGGGTACCGCTGCCGGCGCGGTGATCGGCGCCGTGGCCGGTGCAGCGATCGATGACAGCCATAATGATTGCCGTTACGATGACGGTTATCGTTACAGCGATCGCCGCTATTACCGTCAATCGCGTCCCTATTACGGCAGCACGGTTTATGTCCAGCCACGCACCTATTATTACCGCGACCGCCATTATCGCTATGATCGCCGTTATGATCGCCACGACGGCCGTCACCGCTATTGATATCAGACAATACAAAAAGCCTCCGAATCGGATTCGGAGGCTTTTCTTTGCGGCTTAAACCCCGCTTTTCCGCCACGACAGCAGGGTCGCCGCCCAGTAATTCCAGACACTGGCGATCAAAGTCGCAATAATCCCCGCCACAACGTAATGGATGTGTAGCTGGTCCTTCATGAACAGTGACAGGCACAGGCTGATCAGCGCGCCCAGCGAGCACGCCACATAAAACCGGATCAGCCCGCCCAGCATCCGCCAGCCTTTGAGGCGGCGATCGCGGAAAGTGATCAGGTTATTAAGGAAGAAGTTCCACGTCATCGACAGCCAGATCGCCAGACTGTAATTGATCAGGTCCTCACTGTTGTACTGGTAACGATAGATCGGGAACTTACCTGGCACGGTCAGAAAATGGTGACCGAGATAGAGCAGGATCGTGTAGACCACCACGCCGCTCAGGCCCACCCCCGCGAACAAAACGAACTTGGCCGGCATCAGCCCGCCGGTCGCCTTCTCCACCAGAAGCGCGCCGAGATCAAGCACCACGCGCAGGTCGAGCTTGGACACACCGCCCTGGCGCTCCCGCAAGGCCGCCTTGACCTCGCCAAAACGCGGCTTACGCGGTGCCGAGGCCGCGACATCGAGCAGAATCTTGAAGCCGATGCCAGTCAGCCTGGGCCGCGCCGACAGATAATATTCACGCGTCATCAGAAAACAGCCGCTCATCGGATCGGACAGCGGCACCTTGAGCACCAGCCCCGTCGCCCAGGTCGCCGTCTTGGAACCTAGATCGCGGATGCCGCTCAGGCCTGTATCGGTCGTGCCGATATAGCGCGACACGCAGACCAGATCCTTATCGCCCTTCATGATCATCTCGGCCAGGGCGCGGATCGCCAGCGGATCGTGCTGCCCGTCGCCATCCATGACGCCAAGATATTTGCCGTTGGCGATATCCCAGCCCTTGATCGCCGCCGATGACAGGCCGCGTTCGTTGACACGGACATGCAGCCGCACGTTCGGGCGCGTTCTGGCCAGGTCGAGGACTTCGGCGGCGGTGTTATCCGCGGAATTATCGTCCACCACGATGATTTCATGACTGATGTCCGCAAGGATATCGCTGATTTCAGTGATAACACCGCGAATGGCCGCCCCTTCGTTAAGGGTACAGATGATCAGGCTGAGATCCGGTTGAGCAGCCGAAGCCGAAGCAAGCTCGATATTCGTCAAAAAGAAACTCCCACGGCGCTCACCCCTCAGGGTTTTCCGCCATCAATGAAAACCGTTGGTCATCTTAAGAACGGAGAGAAGTGGCGAATCTATGGTGGTCCCCCGCACGCCATTCAACACCCGCATCAGCCCTGACACAAACAGGCCCAACTAACGCCGCCCGGACCCGATAAGCCCGGAGCAAGTGACGCTCATTATCTGTTTAGCACCAAGAATACAATGGCCAAACGCACCTTGCCCCGCCTCGCCGGCCTCCGCTCATCTTCACCGTTCCCATCCGCATACTGGATGCCGGTCCTGTTTTTCCTGCCTTTAATTCTCGGCATTCTGGCCAAGCTGTATCGCTCGAAATATATTTTCTCCGAATACCAGTCCGTCGCCTGCGCCGGACTCAAGGCACTGGCGGGAGAGCCGATCTACGCCCTCAACCTGCAATGCGAAGGCATGCGGGCAGCCAGCTTTGTCTACATTCCCGGCGTGGCGCAGGTGGCGGCGTTTTTCGAGCGCTGGCTGACCGAACCCGGTTTTCTCGTTCTCTATCTCGCGCTTTATGTGATAGCAGTCGCGGCCCTGATCTATGTCCCTCTGTGGAGCCGTCAGGTGCCCGGACACTGGCGTGAGAAACTGCCTTTCGCCGCCTTCCTCAGCAGCAGCGCCTTCATGCTCGGCAATATCGCGGTCATCCTGCATGGCCTTGTACTGGCAGGCGCGCTGGCGATTGAAATCTCACCCTGGCTGTTTGTGGCCGGTGTGGTCGTGGCCGCCTGGGTCAAGCCGACCTTTCTGACCTATCTGATGGTCATTGTGTTGATGGACCTGTCGATCCAGCGCCGTCTGGTTCTTTTAGCGACCGGCGTCATCGCCGGCCTTCTGCCGATGGGGTATTTCATCCTGACCGGCGGCGAACTGGCCCGGCAATGGTATGCCCTGCTCTCGCATTATGTTTATGATGTCACACCGGGCGTCGGCATCTTCGGCTGGCTTGAACTGGTTGGCATCAATTCGGCCGGCATGGGCGCCAGGTTAGCCTATCTGATCTTCGCTGGTCTGATCACCCTAAGCGGCCTCGTCCTGGCCAAAGCGCTGAAGCTAAACCTGCAGGAACGCCTCTGGTTGGGCCTGTCCCTGGCGGTCTTGCTGATCCCGCGCATCATGGCCGAGGATATCTGCCTGATCGGGCCTGGCCTGCTGATCGCCGCCAGCCGTTCGGCTCAGATGGCCGGGGACAAGCAGACAGTTCTCAGAAGCGGCCAAGGCATTGTTCTCACCCTGTGCGCGGTGGCTCTGGCCGGCGCACTGACCGGACTGGCCGATTACTGCGAACCCGTGGTGCTGATGGGATTCAGCTTGTTTATCCTCGGGATGGGGGGAAGGTTATCTGGTATGCCCCTGCGTCATCTAGTGTCACGACTTATGGCCACATTCGGCGGCACGCGCAAATCCGGACCGGCGGTGAACTGATGGATGCCCTGACCTGGTTCGAGCGCTTCACCCGGCGCAAGCGCAATCTGTGGCTCTTCTCACTCTTTTTCCTGTTCCCTCTGGTGGGCAACCTGATCAGCCGTCTGACAAAGAAACGCTATTGGCTACCTGATTTCGATGCCCTGATCTGCGGCGCGCATAATATCTCACGCGGGATTTCGCCTTACAACCTGCATCCCGTCTGTGAGGGCATCCGGCCTACACCCTATGTCTATGCGCCGCAGGTTGGGCATTTCTTTGAACCACTCGAACAGGTTTTCGGACTGGAAGGCGCGCGCTGGGTTTTTGCGCTGATATATGCGCCGGCTATGCTCTGGTTGTTCTGGTATGCGGTACTCAAGCCGATGGCCCGGGCGCCCTGGCATTTCCGCCTGATGACCCTGGCGGCCATGGTCGGCAGTGTTCTGTCATGCGGTAATATCGGTCTGCTGTTGCACGCCCTCACCATTCTGACCGCCTTGCAGATCAGGAAATCACGTCTGCCGTTCATTGCTATCGTCATCTGCGGCGCATTGATCAAGCCGGTTTTTGTGACCTATCTCCTCGTCCTGCTGCTCGAAGACCGCCCCCTCATGGCGCGCTTGCGCATATTCTTCCTGTCCGCTACCACCGGTATCAGCGCGTTTCTCATCCTGCTGCTGACCGCCGGACGCTTCAGCGATGACTGGCAAGCCGCGCTCAACGCCATCGTGATCCTTGAACAACCCGGCATCGGTTTTTTCGCCACCACCTCGGCGCTGGGCCTGAGCACAACCTCGCCCGTCACGCTCGCATGCCTTGGCCTGTTCGCCATCGGCATGGGACTAGCCAGCCTGATACTGGCGGAATGGGGTGGCCTTGCTGCTGAAGAGAGGATCATATTCGGCCTTGGCGCGGCACAGTTTCTCAATCCACGCCTGATGGACTACGACATGTTCACACTGGCGCCCTGCATGGCCATGGTCGTCATGATGACCAAGCCGCTGGGCCGGAAGGCTTTCACCTGGGTAAGCTGGGCCTTTGCCGGCACATTGATTTTCTGCGTCGTCTGCAACATCCTAGAAATCCGCGCCGTTCATCGCGCGCCAGTCGCCGTCTTCGCCTATGGCCTGATCCTGCTGACGGTCGCCGGGCTGACCGCCTGGCCGCAACGGGCGCGGATACGCGGTTGGTTTCGCAATCCATTACCGGTCCTGCAGGATATCCTGGCTCAGCGGATTTAATTGGAGTACTGCTTATTATAACGCCGCTTTCAGTCGCTCCAGTGCCGCCATCAGCTTGGCCTTGCCATTTTCCGCGTCTTCGAGGCGCTCACGGTTTTCGGCAATCACCTCTTCCGGCGCCTTGCTGACGAAAGCCGGATTATCGAGCTTGCGGCGTACGCCGTCGATCGTCTTGTCAAAATCGGCAATGCCCTTGGTGAGTCGCGCCTGTTCGGCCTTGAGGTCGATAAACTCGGCGATAGCCAGATGCGCGGTCGCTTCACCGGCCAGGAAGGGCACCGAACCGGCGGCAGCTTCGCCCACCTTGACCTCCGACAGACGGCCCAGAAAGAGGATCAGATCCTCATGCGTATTCAATCGCCTGGCGGTAACATCTGAAGCCCCACTTAAAGAGAGTGGCGCGCGCGCGGACCCCGGCACATTCATTTCCGAACGGATCGAGCGGATTTCCGAAATCAGGTCGATCAGCCAGTTGATCTCCTCATCCGCCTCGGCATCGATGGCGGCGGCATCAAACTTCGGCCAAGCATGCCCTATCAGCATGTCAGTGTGGCCAGTCTTTTCCCACAACTCCTCGGTGATAAACGGCATGACCGGATGCAGCAGAATCATCGCCTGATCGAGTACCCAGGCCGTCATGGCGCGAATTTCAGCCTTGGCGGTTTCGTCATCACCATTGAGGATGGGCTTGGCCAGTTCGAGATACCAGTCGCAGAAGACGTTCCAGATGAACTTGTAGAGCGCATTGGCGGCGTCATCGAAGGCACAGGCTTCCAGCGCCCCGGTAACGGCAGCGAGTGTCTTCTGCACTTCGCCCCTGATCCAGCAGCTGAGCGTCAGCTTTGCGGTTGATGGATCGAAACCTTCAATGCGGGCGCATTCGTTCATCTGGGTAAAACGCGTGGCGTTCCACAGCTTGGTCGAGAAATTACGGTAACCTTCGATACGCGGCTTGGCCAGTTTGATATCGCGTCCCTGCCCCGACATGGCGGTCAGGGTGAAGCGCAGGGCATCGGCGCCGAACTCATCGATCAGCACCAGCGGGTCCATGACATTGCCCTTGGACTTCGACATCTTCTGGCCCTTGTCATCGCGGACCAGGGCATTGATAAAGACACGCTTGAAAGGCGCCTGGCCGGTGAAGTGCAGCCCCATCATCATCATCCGGGCCACCCAGAAGAAGATAATGTCGAAACCGGTGATCAGGGTATGGGTCGGATAAAAGCGTCCAAGATCTTCGGTGTTTTCCGGCCAGCCCATGGTCGAAAACGGCCACAGTGCCGACGAAAACCACGTATCGAGCACGTCTTCGTCCTGCTTTAACGTCACCTTATATCCGTAATGCGCCTCAGCCTGGGCATGGGCTTCGGCTTCGGTTTCGGCGACAAAAATATAGCCGTCTTCAGCATACCAGGCTGGAATACGGTGGCCCCACCAGAGCTGGCGCGACACGCACCATGGCTCGATATTGCGCATCCACTCAAAGTAGGTCTTTTCCCAATTACGCGGCTCGAAAACCGTGCGGCCATCCTCGACCGCCTTGATCGCTTCCTTGGCCAGTTCACCAGCATTGACGTACCACTGATCGGTCAGAAAGGGTTCGATGATCACGCCGGAGCGGTCACCATGCGGTACCATATGCTTCGTTTTCTCGGTTGCCTTCAGCCAGCCTTCTTCTTCTGCGCGGGCAATGATCGCCTTGCGCGCGGCAAAGCGTTCCATACCGCGATAGGCTTCCGGCACGGGATCGAAAGCCAGCAGATTGGCCTGGGTATCGAGGATATTGATCTGTTCCAGATTGTGGCGCTTGCCAACCTGAAAGTCGTTGAAATCATGCGCCGGGGTGATCTTGACCGCGCCAGACCCCTTGGCTGGATCGGCATATTCGTCAGCCACGATGGGGATACGACGGCCCGTGATCGGCAGGATAACGAACTTGCCGACCAGATCCTTGTAGCGTTCATCGCTCGGATGCACGGCCACGCCCGAGTCACCCAGCATGGTTTCCGGGCGCGTGGTCGCAACGACGATATAGTCGCGCTTTTCCAGCGTCTCGTTGCCCTCTTCGTCCTTGACCGGATAGTCAAAGGTGACACCATCCGCTAGCGGATAAGCGAAATGCCAGTAATGGCCATCGACCTCCTTCTGCTCGACTTCGAGATCGGAAATCGCCGTCTGAAACTGCGGGTCCCAGTTGACCAGGCGCTTGTCACGATACATCAGCCCCTGCTTGTGCAGGGTGACGAAGACTTTGCGCACCGCTGCCGACAGACCGTCATCCAGCGTAAAACGCTCGCGTGACCAGTCACAAGACGCGCCCAGACGGCGCAGTTGCCTGACGATCGTACCGCCCGATTCCGCCTTCCACTCCCAGACCTTTTCAACGAACTTGTCACGGCCCAGTTCGCGGCGACCTTCATTGCCAGAAGCCGCCAGTTGCCGCTCGACCACCATCTGAGTGGCGATGCCGGCGTGATCGGTGCCCGGCAGCCACAGGGCCGCCTTGCCGCGCATCCGCTCGAAGCGCGTCAATACATCCTGCAAGGTGTTGTTGAGCGCATGGCCGATATGCAGCGAACCGGTGACATTGGGTGGCGGGATGACGATGGAAAAGGTTTCCTTCGCATCCGACGGAGCAAATACGCCGGACTCCTCCCACTTCTTATACAGGCGGGGTTCAACGGCGGCGGGATCGAAGGTTTTTTCCAGCATGGTCTCAAAGGATAAGAATGAAAAAGAGCGGCTCACCGCTGTGATGCCGCTCTCTTAACAAATGAACTCAAAAGAATCTATGATTTAGCGGCGTGATTGACGCGCAATCCGCTCAACTTCAAGACGGACCTGTTCTTCCACAATCCCCGGCAGATGCTGATCCAGCCAGGCTTGCAGCAGCGGACGCAGCAGTTCCTTGGCGACATCTTCCAGCGTACGGTCGCTATGCGGCACCAGCAGGTTGCTCGTCAGGGCGCCAAAAGAAGAGGCAGCGATCGATTCCGTGCGCTCGCTGACCAAACCGCCGCTGGGTGATGGCGCGGACGGCGCAACCGGTTCAGGAGCCGCGGCCGGGGCATAGGCTTCGATATCGCCAATGGAAACCGACTCCGGCGCTTCATAGGTTTCGGTCAATTCGAGCACGTCATCATCATCCGCCGTTTCGACCTCCGCTTCCGGTTCGGCCACAGCCGCGAAGGCATCATCGTCCTGCTCGGCTTCGGGTTCAGCTACCGCCTGGGCCGCCGCGTCTTCCGGCGCGTCATCTTCCGAAATGATACGGCGAATGGAAGCGAGGATTTCTTCCATTGTCGGTTCGTGTGCGGATTGTTCTGCCATGATTTTTTAACTGCTGCGAATCGGGTTCGGGAACTGAAACCCTGGAGAGGGTGACACGGGTTCGCCGCATTTTGCAACTCTTTAGGCGGTTTTTGCCGCTGAATTTCACCGTAGCGAAGAATTTTTTGTGAAGAAACCCGCCGGTTTCCCCGCGGGTGTCTCTATCGGAATATAAAGGCGCAATAGGAATCAGTCGCCACCGGCCGCCAGGCCGTCAAGCGCATGAGCCACCGGCTCCAGCGGTGTCCAGCCCTTCGACTTGACATCATTGAAATGGTCCTGCGGATCATAGACCTCAAGATCCGGCACAAAGGCCTTGGCCGTCAGCCCGCCCATGACGGAAAGCAACTGGCTGCCGGCGACATACTGGCCACGCTCAGCCTCGATCAATGCCAGTTGCGCCGATTTCAGTTCCTGCTGGGCGTTCAATACCTCGATATTGGTGCGCAGGCCGACCTGTTGTTCGACCTTGACGCCATCGGCGGCCACCTGTGCCGCCTTGACCTGCTCCTGGTTCGAGGTCACTGCCGAACGGGCGGCCAGCATTTGTGACCAGGCCTGAGACACCGAAGACACTACCTGACGACGCGTCAATTCCACGACCTGCAGCTGCGCATTATAATTTTCCGTCGCCTGGCGGACGCGCGAGCCGTTCATGCCGGCGCTGAACAACGGGATCGACAGGCGCAGCGTCGCCGAACTGCTGTCATTATCGACAATATCGCCAACCCCCAGCCCAGGCTGCGCACCGCCGGCGGTAGCCGACAAACCGACCCTGGGGCCGAAGACCGAACGCTCGGCGCGCACCTGCGCCTTGGCGGCATCGGCGGCATAAAGGGCCGATTGCAGGTCAGGATTGTTCTTTTCGGCCGCATCCAGCGCGGCGTTAAAATCGGCGGGCAGGCCCGGCAGGACCGGTTCGGCTTCCAGCGCGACCGGCGCCTGGCCGACGATGGCGACATAGGACGCCCGGTCGGAATCCAGTTGCGACTGGGCCGAAGCCAGGGACGCCGCCGAGGCTGACAGACGCGCCTGGGACTGCGCCACATCGGTGCGCGTCAACTGCCCGGCATCGAACTGCGCCTGCGTCTGGTCAAGCTGCTGCTTGAGGATATCGTAATTGTCCTGCGAGATTTGCAACGCGCGCTGGTCGCGGCGAACCGCCGTATAGACGCTGATGACATCAAGCAGCACACCCGATTCCGTGCTGCGCAGGTTTTCCTGACCGGACAGCACATTGGCGCGCGAGGCTTTCAGTGAAGACGCGATGCCGCCCGATGCGAAAATGGTCTGGCTGGCCGAAATGCCGGCGCTGGTATAGGCACGGTTCCCGGCCAGGTCCCGCTGGTCGTTATAGATGGTCGACGCGTCGGCGCTCAGTGACGGCCCCAGTTGTGAACGGGTCTGGACGTAGGTTTCATCCGTCGCGCGCTGAGCGGCGCGGCTGCGTTGCAGTGTCGGGTTCTGGGCGTAGGCCAGGGCGATGGCGTCATTCAGGCTTTCCGCCTGTACACTGGCGGCCATGGTAAGCGCCAGCACCGAAACGGCGGCGGCCAGACCGAAAGTCGCAAACTTGGAATTCGTCATAAAACAGATGTCCCCACGTCATGAAGGCAGACAACGCGCCTGCCCTGTTGCCTCATGGGCGCAGATACGCACGGCCCGGCTTCGGCATAAGCTAAAGATTACCTCTCAAACCCTACTGCCAGAAGATTACAGGCTTGGCGAGTTACGGTTTTTTCACGTTCGGCTTTTTACCGCCGCAAGCCGCATTCAGCGCGCGGTGGCGACCTTTATGTCTCACCCTAACCGCCTGCCCGACCGTTTCTGTCAGCAGACGCCGGGAAATCAGAACTCGAATGACGGCGTGCGCTCGAAGCCCGGCAGCGTCGCCGGCGACGAATCGAACACATCACGTTCCGAAATGCTCGATTCGAGGCGAAGATACAGCCGGGCACGGCCCACCGGCCCATCCTTCAGAACCACAGCCAGACGGCCACCGATCTTGAGCGCCTTCAGCCACGTGGCCGGCACTTCGGCCACGGCGCCTTCAACGATGATGATATCATAACCGGAACCGGTGGGCGTCTTCAGGTCGCCCGTCGCACACTTGGCGCCCAGTTCCTTGAGATAGGGTTCGATCACCGCCATGACACGCGGATCGGCTTCCTGTGCCGTAACGGTCAGGCCGGCGCTCTGTAAAACGGCGGCGGCGTAAGGCGCGGCAAGAGCCAGTACCGTTTCGCCCGCCCTGGGTTCGACAGTCTGCAACAGCTTTGAGATATCGCGCGGCTTCATCAGCACACGGCCGGGCGCGATCGGCGATTCGACCTCGCCATAAGCGCCAAAGGCCTGCGATGGCGCGCACAGGCGTTCACGCTCGACGTGCCGCATGGCCAGTTGCAGAGCCGCATCGGTAACGTCGTTCACGCGAACCTGGGATTCGACCATATTCTGACGGGCGGCGTGAAAATCCATAATACTGATCCTTGGGGGGTTTAATCGGACGCTTCGCACCGCTTATAAGAGCAACCCGCGTGCGCTTCAATCGTCATAAGCTGAGATTTGACGGCAAAAAACGCACATTCATACGGTCTTATGCACATTTATTAGAAAATTTGCACCAGAGATCATTGCGGGCAATGATGCGATCTGATAGCGAACGCATCCGCTCTAAGTGAGGCCTGATGGCGGAGCGGTTACGCACCGGATTGCAAATCCGTGAAGCCCGGTTCGACTCCGGGTCAGGCCTCCACAATCTCCTGCGATCTTTTCCTTTTGAAGCATGCGCGCTATAGATCGCGCATGACCGATCAGGCCGCCCGCTTTCAAAACCTCGCCACCCGGCTATTGCGCCAAGCCCGCCTTCTCGACGAAGGCTCGAAACTGACCAGCGCGCAGTATTCGGCGCTCAGCACGCTTTACAGCCATCCCGGCCTGCCGCTGACCGAGTTGGCGCAGATGGAACATGTCAGCCATCCAACCATGAGCCGCATCATGTCCGGCCTGATCAAACAAGGCCTGGTCGCCCGCACGCCCGACACGAAAGACCGCCGCACCCTTCGCCTCGCCCTGACCGAAGACGGACGCGCCGCTTATGAGCGCGTTTACGCCCGCCGCCTCGCCCTGATCGAGGCCCTGATCGGGCAACTGAAGCCGGAGACGATCGCCGATCTCCTGAATGCCCTGGAAAAGCTACCGCACCTGAAAACCTCTTGACGATCAAATATGCGTAGCTATGCTACATATATAGTCGAGGGAGGACGTTTATGAAGAAGCAAGCAATGTTCGCCGGCGCCGCAGCGGTAATCGCCATCGCCCTGTATGGTCTCAACGCCTCCTGGCTGGCGCCGGTCCCAACCAGAAAGCCGCGCCTGTTGTCGCATCGCGGCGTTTATCAGCACTATGACCGCACCAACCTGACGACACAGACCTGCACAGCGACACGCATTTTCAAGCCGACGCACGATCTGCTGGAAAACACTCTGCCCTCCATGCAGATGGCGCGAGCTTACGGCGCCGACGCCATCGAACTGGATGTCCACCCGACACGCGATGGCGATTTCGCCGTCTTTCACGACTGGACGCTCGATTGCCGCACCGACGGCCATGGCAATACCCGCAGCCATACGATGGCGGAGTTGAAAGCGCTCGACGTCGGCTACGGCTATACCTACGACGGTGGCAAGACCTTCCCGTTCCGTGGCCGTTTCAAGGGCCAGATGCCGTCACTGAAAGAGGCGATTGACGCCTTCCCCGACACGCATTTCCTGATCAATGTCAAAAGCAATAATCCGCATGAGGCCGAATGGCTGGATCTCTGGTTGAAACGGCATCCGGCAATCGATACGTCAAGGCTGGCCGTTTATGGCGGCGACCGGCCGATGGCGCGGCTGGCGCAGTTGCGCCCCGGCCTGCAGCCGGCCGGAAAGACCATCATGAAAGACTGTGCGTTTCTCTATGTCGCCCTGGGCTGGAGCGGTTACATGCCGAAGGCCTGCCGCAACATCACGTTGTTCCTGCCGGAGAACTATACCTGGCTGGCCTGGGGTTATCCCAATCGTCTGCAAGACCGCTTTGCCAAGGCCGGCAGCTACATCTATCTGGTCGGCCCACGACATAAGGGCGTGAACGATTCCCTGGGAATTATGACCCAGGCAGATGTCCGGCACATTCCGCCTCACTGGGGCATGGGTATTATGACCGACGCCATTGAAACCGTCGGCCCGGCGCTCAAGGCAAGAACAGCAGCGGCTCGGACACCCGAGGTCATCCGCTAGCTCAATGTCAAATCAGGCCGCGCGCATATTGGCGAGGAATTTCGCCAGTTCCATCTTCAACTGGTCCGAGGCACGGCTGACCGACTTGGCCTCCTCGAAGACCACGCTGGCCACCTGTCCGGTTTCATTGGCCACGTCACGCACGGCGTCAATATCGTTGCCAACGCTTTGCGAGCCTTCCGCCAGTGACTCAACCGTTTCGGCGATCTGACTGGTGGCCATCTGCTGGGCGGCCACCGAACGGGCGATATCGTCGGCGCCCGAGCGCAATTCGGCGATCGTGCCAACGATTCCGGCGATTGCGCCGGTCGCCTCCATGGCGTCGTTCTGGATCTGCTGGACCTTGGCGGTGATCTCGCGCGTCGCCTTTTCCGTCTGTTGCGACAGGGTTTTGACCTCGGCGGCCACCACCGCGAAGCCCGCGCCATGTTCGCCCGCGCGCGCCGCCTCGATGGTGGCGTTGAGCGCCAGGAGGTTCGTCTGCTGCGCAATGGAGGTGATCATGTCCACCACCGCGCTGATTTCGTCGGCGCTGCGGCCAAGGCGTCCCATCAGGGCCGAGGTCGATTCGGCTTCCGCTGAAGCGCGCGCCGACACCTGAGTCGATAATTGCGTCGAACCGGCAATTTCATTGGCGGTCTGCGACAATTCCATCACCGTGCCGGCTACCTTTTGCGCATTGTCGGACGTGCTGGTAGCGACCGAGGCCACCTTGCCCGCGCTTTCGGACGCCGCGAAGGCGGACTGGCTCATGGTGTCCGACGAGGCAATCATGGCCTTGGAGGATTGTGTCAGCCCTTCAAGCAGGGCCGAAACCTGGCTTTCCAAACGATTGCCCAGCTCATGCAAGGTCGCCTTGCGTTCGGCGGCGATGGCTTCGGCGTGAAGGGCGGCCTCGGCCTCCAGCTCCACAAGCTTCTGGCCATTGGCGCGCAACACATCCAGCGCAACCGCCAGGCGGCCGATTTCATCGGAGCGGTTCACGCCTTCCGCCGGAGTATCGAATTCGCGGCGCGCCAGACAATCCGTATAACGGCTCAGACGATCGAGCGCCGAGAAAACTTCACGGTCGAAATAGATGGCCGCCACCAGTCCCGCCAGACCGGTAAATACCGAGGCCGCCACGATCAGCCTGGAGAAAGCATTTTCAAGCGCCTGCGCCTGAGCAATATAATCACCCGTCCCGCCATCCTGCGCCCTGGCCAGCAGATCACCGACCGAGGCCGTATGACCGAGCGCCACAAAGGTCGCCACGCCGAGGCCGGCGAAAAACAGCGCCAGAAGCGCACGGATACGAACCTTGATCGGGGGCAGACGCACGGATGATTCCTCATTTATATCAGGCGCCGAATTTCTTCCGCCCATGGTTAAATTGTGATGAACACTGCCTGCGCATGCCGGCATAATTGGACCACGCATTATTTTTCGCCTGTCGAGCGCTTTTACCCCTCGTTAACCAGACTCCTTACATAACAGCGTTGTCTTTGCTTATCTGAAGACACCCACCATCACCAAACTCCCAAAGCCCGAAAGTTCTTTTCGGGCTTTTTTTCGTTTAAAATCAGTCAGGCGCATATTCACGCACAGAATTGTGCAAAACTTCCGCCTTAGGGCTTGCCATGCGACTTAAACCCTTGCTATAGGGCGCGCCTTGCCAGCGTGTTCCCCGATAGCTCAGTTGGTAGAGCAGTCGACTGTTAATCGACTTGTCACAGGTTCGAGTCCTGTTCGGGGAGCCAGCGCACTTTTCCAGACAATATAATTCCGGACTTGTCGAAACGGCCGCTCGCCTGTCATAGTCGCCGGCATGGACAAAACCGCCCCCACACCTTCCGATCTGACAACACGCGTCGGCGCCATCGACCTGCTGCGCGCCCTGACCATGGTGTTGATGATTTTTGTCAACGACCTGTGGTCACTAAAGGATATTCCCGTCTGGCTCGAACATGTTCCACACGGCGTTGACGGCATGGGGCTGGCGGATGCGGTTTTTCCGGCCTTCCTGTTTATCGTCGGCATGTCTCTGCCCTTCGCCATCGACAGCCGCCGCGCCAAAGGCGACAGCAGTCTTCAACTGGCGGGACATATCGTCAGCCGGTCGATTGCCCTGCTGGTCATGGGCGTATTCCTAGTCAACGGTGAAACCATCAACGCCAGCGCCACCGGCATGGTGGCCATTGCCTGGGATGCCATATGCTGCGCCGCCTTTATACTGATCTGGAATGCCTATCCGAAAACCATGCCATCATGGAGGCAAAAAAGCCTGAAAACGCTGGGCATCGCCATCCTGCTGGTGCTGGCGTTTGTTTACCGGGGCGGCGCTGACGATCAACTCGTCCGGTTCGCGCCACAATGGTGGGGCATCCTCGGCCTGATCGGCTGGGCCTATCTCGTTTCCGCTTTCGTGACCCTGTTCGCGCGCCGCCGACTCTTCGTTCTGGCCGTCGCCTGGGCTGCGTTCAGCCTGTTGAGTATGATCTACGCCGCCGGTCTGGTCCCCGGCATCCTGCATGTCATCCCCGAACCGGTCATCGGCGGCACCCTGACCGCGCTCACCCTCGGCGGAGTCGTGACAGGCCGGCTGTTTCAAATCCTGAAAGGTAAAGACGATAAATGGCGCATGACAGCGCTTTTCGTTCTGATCGCCGCTATCCTGATCGGCCTGTCGCTATGCACCCGCCCATTCTGGGGCTTGTCCAAACTCGACGCCACGCCTGCCTGGTTGTTCCTGTGCAGCGCCTTTACGCTTATCGCTTTCACGGCGCTGTACTGGCTGAACGATATCGCCGGTCAGGGCCATTGGTTCAGGCCGGTCAAGCCCGCGGGAACCGATACTCTTCTATGCTATCTGATGCCGTATTTTCTTTATGCGCTCATTAGCTTGGCACATCTGAAATGGCCAGAACCGCTGCTAACCGGCGGGGTAGGGCTGATCAAATCGCTGCTGTTTGCCCTGATTTGCGTGTGGATCGCCGGCGGCCTGCGCCGGATCGGCGTGCGACTGAAGTTATAAGCCTGCGTATCCCGTAGGAACAGCCTGTTCGTCCTTCAGTGTTTCCATAGATATATAGGCCGAGACGTCGAATAGGTCGATCCGGCTGACCAGACGTTTATATATGGCGTCATAATGGGCAATATCGGTGACCACGATCTTGATGATGTAATCGAGATTGCCCGCCAACCGGTGGACCTCGATGATTTCCGGTATATCGGCCACGCCTGAGCGAAAGCGTTCCAGCCAGTCCGCCGTATGGTGCGCCGTCTTGATCATAACGAAAACGGTTGTCCCGATATTCATGCGGACACGATCGAGCACCACGACATGGCGGGCGATATAGCTCTCTTCCCTGAGGCGGGTAATCCGCCGTGAACAGGCGGAAGGCGACAGATTCACCCGGACGGCCAGATCACTGAGCGGAATGTCGGCGTCGCGCTGCAACAGGTCGAGCAGTTTGCGGTCACGATTATCAATCATCCCTTATATTGCACTATATACGTAAAATACGCAATATTTTTGCACAAACTACCCATAACAATCATATAAACGCGCGCCATTTTCTCTTTATTCGCCATAACATGAATGTATGAATCAGGAGTTCAAGATGCGCAAGATCGGTTTGCTTGGCGGGATGAGTTGGGAAAGCACCGCCACCTATTACAAGCTTATAAATGAGGGTGTCCGCGAGGCCATGGGCGGATTGGCTTCGGCCGACATCCTGCTGCGTTCGCTGGATTTTCAAGCCGTGGTCGCCTTACAGAAGGTCGACCGCTGGGATCAGGCCGCGCGCCTGCTCGGTGACGCCGCCCAAGGGCTGGAGGCCGCCGGCGCCGAGTGCATCCTGATCTGCACCAACACCATGCACCTGGTCGCCGAACAGGTGGTCGCCTGTTGCGACATTCCACTGATCCACATCATCGGCGAAACCGCCCGGACGCTGAACGCCGCCGGGCATCGCCGCCCGCTGCTGCTGGCGACCCGATACACGATGGAGCACAGCTTCTATACCGAACATATGAAGCGCTACGGGCTTGATGCCGTCATTCCCGAAGCCGACGACCGGCTGACCTGCCACAATGCCATCTTCGACGAACTGTGCCAGGGCGTTGTCAGCGAACGCGCTCGCCGGGCACTGATCGACATGACCCGTCGCGGGGCGATGCAGGGCGCGGACAGCGTTATCCTGGGCTGCACCGAACTGGGCCTGAGCGTCAATGCGACTTGCCTGCCCCTGCCCTGTTTCGACTCGACGCATATTCACGCCCAGGCGGCGGTCGATTTCGCCCTGAGCGGCAAGACCGTACCGGCGGGGCTTCATTTCGCCATGGACGGCGCCTATATCTGAACCTTGCCGCTGGCTTTTCCGGCGTGCTATAAGCCGGACCTGCGTTTTTAAGGTATCGCCATGCTTCGTTATGAGTCCATCGCCGCCACGCCGGCCTCCGATTACCCGTTCCGCAACCTGATCGGCGCCGATATCCTGCCGACGGAACTGGAAGACGAGATAGCGAAGGATTTTCCGCAGATCGACAAGACCGGTTTCATGCGTCCGGAGGATTTTCCCATGGGACCGTCTTTCAAGGCGCTGCTGGCAGAGGTACGCGGCGAAAAATTCGCACAGGCGATCGGTGACAAGCTCGGCGTCAGTCTCGTCGGCAAACCGTCATGGGTGACGGTGCGCAAATGGTCGGCGCTGAAGGATGGCCGCCCGCATACCGATGGCGCCGACAAGCTGGCCTCGGCCCTTATCTATCTCAACCCCGAAGGTAGCAGCGGCGGCAATCTGCGTTTCCTCGAAGGACCTGATCAGGCTGGCCCAGGCACGGATGAAGTCAACCCCGGCTACGGCCATTTCATCGCCTTTCCACGTCTGGATAATAGCTGGCATGGCCATACGCCTTTCGAGGGCGAACGCCGTGTGGTCCAGATCGCCTGGCTGGTCAGCGAAGACGCCGTAGCCCGCAAAGCCAAGCGTCATGGCATCACCGAATTCCTCAAGAAGCTGTTCTCGAAGACCAGACAAGACGAGATGATGTAAAAGCGAATTTCCGAAGGTGTCAGCCTGAGGCAAGGGCGATTGCCAGCCGCGCACGTCTGCGCCTTTCTTCAAAGGTAAAATGCAGACAACCTTGGTGTTTTGAAGGTTTGCTTTAAAACACCAAGGTTGTCTGCATGCCGCCGCCGGGCAAAATCCAGTCAACCCGCCAGCCGTCCTCGAACCGCGTAATCCGGTCGCTCTCTGTCTTGCTCAGGGAATCGTTGAAATTGCGGATCGTTTCCTTGCCTCCCGCCATGACCGACAAAGTATTGGCGGTTTCCTCCCTGAGTGGCGGTTCGATCTGGGTGGTCGCCGTATAATATCCCCGATCGTCGCTTGTCGTTCGCGCCCGTATCTCACCGTTCAGGATCACTTCTATCGCTGTTGTCGGGGCCACACGGCCGGCGATGGCCAGTGCGCCGGCACGGTCGTAATCGATCACCGCGACCACCGCGAAATCATTGAATAACGTCACGCTGGGCGCACCAGGCCGCATCAGAACGGCCTTGCCGGGCGCGCCGGCTGGAATGAACAGGCGGCCATCGGCGTGCATGGACCGGCCGCCGTCCTCCGTTGACAGATCGAAAAGCCCGCCTTCGGGAGAGGATGGTAATTCGGCACGGAAGCGGCCCTTGGAATCGGAGGTAACCCCGACCGCACGCTGCCCTGAATAGCTGAAACGCACCCGCGCATTAGGGATGGTCTGTCCCGTCACCACAAATATGTTGGACCCTACCTGATCCACACCGGTAATTTCCGGCGCACGCCAATAACCGGCCGCCTCCATGGCGCCGGTCGTTTCCGTCGTCTTCGGCTTTTCACCGCACGCCACCAGACCGGCGAGCGCGGACAGGCCCAGCACGAGGCATATATTCCTTACGGTAATCACGGTCGGCGTCATAAGGCCTGATCTGTATCCGTTTTCAGCGGTTGCGAATAGAGGCTTAGACACATTGCCATTCAGATTTATAAGGATGACAATGCGACTCGCCTGTTACCTGAGAGATTGAAACCGCCCATGCCCTTCGCCAAGCATAATATCCGTTCCGTCTGCGTCTATTGCGGCTCGGCCTTCGGCAAGGACATCGCCTACAGGCAGGCGGCGCGTGATCTGGGTCAGGTTCTGGCCGGGGCCGGCCTGAGGCTGGTCTATGGCGGCGGCGGGGTCGGCCTGATGGGCGAAACCGCCCGCGCCGTTCATGAGGCCGGCGGCCAGGTTCTGGGTATCATGCCGAAATTCCTGCAAAACCGCGAAATCATCCTCGATAACATCGACACCCGCATTGTTGACAACATGCACGAGCGCAAGATGATGATGTTCGAGGAATCGGACGCCTTCGTCGTGGTTCCGGGCGGGATCGGCACGCTGGAAGAGGCGATCGAGCTGATGTCATGGCGGCGTCTCGACCTGCATAAAAAGCCGGTCATCTTCCTGAATATCAATAACTACTGGGAGCCATTCTTCCGGCTGATAGAACATACCATGGCGGAGCAATTCACGCCGGATGCCTTCCTCGGCACCTTCACCAGCGTTGATACGGTCGAGGACATCCTGCCTGCTATTGCCCGTATCAGCACACAGGACATGGATATCGACACCCGTAAGGTGATTTAACCCTGTAGACGCCGGGCGATCTTGTCACGGCCGATAAGGAAACTCAGCGCCCCCATGTCGGGGCCATGATCCATGCCGGTTAAAGCCTGACGCAGCGGCATGAACAAAGCCTTGCCCTTGGCGCCGGTGGCTTCCTTGATCGCGCCTGACCACGCCGACCAGCTATCGCGGCCATAGTCTGCCGGCAGCAGTTCCAGAGCCTTGGCAGCAAAGACCGGATCTTCGATCTTCGGCGTGATATCCCCACCGATGATCTGCGCCCATTCGGTCACCTCGGCGAACTTGTGCAGATTCATTTTCACCGTATCCCAGAAAAGGTTTCCGAGATCGGCATTGAGCGCTGCCAGACGCGGCCGGGCTTCAGCATAGGACATGGCCTGCAGGACCTGCGCATTCAGGCGCATCAGGTCATCGAAATCGTAACGCGCCGGCGCGCGGCCCATTTTGCTGAAATCCTGTCCCTCGACCAGGGCCAGCAGCGATGACGCAGCCTCCAGGGCATCGGAAGTGCCGATCCTGGCCAGATGCGAAGTGATCGCCAGCGGTTCCAGGCCATCATCGCGCATCTGCGAGATGGACATCGACCCCAGTCGCTTGGACAGCCCTTCCCCATCGGCGCCGACCAGCAGCGGCATGTGCGCGAACACCGGCAGCGGCGAGCCGCCGAAAAAGGCCGAAAGGGCCTCAAAAATTTCAAGCTGGGTGCCGGTATTGGCGACGTGATCCTCACCGCGAATAACGTGGGTGATCTTCATGTCGATATCGTCCACCACCGACGGCAGGGTATAAAGGAAAGCGCCGTCTTCGCGGATCAGCACCGGATCGGACATCGAGGTTGTATCGACTTCGCAATGGCCGCGCACCAGGTCCTCCCAGGCGACGCGCTTTCCCTCCAGCTTAAAGCGCCAGTGCGGCTTCCGGCCTTCAGCCTCGTAGACGGCAATTTCTTCAGCCGTCAGCTTGAGCGCGGCGCGGTCATAGATCGGCGGCAGACCACGCGACAACTGCACCTTGCGGCGGCGGTCAAGCTCATCGGCGGTTTCATAACAGGGATAAAGCCGGCCATCTGCTTTCAGGGCATCGGCACACTTCCGATAGATGTCGAAACGCTTCGATTGATTGTAGCGCTCGCCCCATTCCAGACCGAGCCATTTCAGGTCGGTTTCGATCAGGTCTTCGTTTTCCTTTGTCGAGCGCTCCAGATCGGTATCGTCGATCCGCAGCACGAAGACGCCCTGATGCTTCTGTGCGAACAGCCAGTTGACGAGGGCGGCACGAACATTGCCGGCATGAATACGGCCGGTGGGCGAAGGCGCAAAGCGAACCTTGACGGTCATGGGAACAGTCTCATCTCAAAATCGGAGCCTTCCCATACCCCTCCCCGTCCGATTTGAAAAGGCTTGATGCGAAACAGGGTAAATGCCGCTTAGCGATCATGACAGCCGCGTCAATCTTTTATGACATCAAGCGCTGGTTAAGGTCTTGCCGCTACCTCCCTCCGCCAAGGCGCAAAAGGGCGCCGGTCAAGTGTCACGTTCAGGTAAGGCGTAACTACATGCAGAAGGCCCTGTGCATTTCGGATATCACTGATCGCGTCGATCCGGTTTCTCCGCAATGCCATAACTCCACGCTTTATGAAGCCTTCCGCGATGAGTCCGACCTGATGGTCGTTGCCGTGGCCGACCCAGCTGGACAGGTGCTGGGCCTGATCGAGCGCCATGCCTTCAATTTGACCATGGCCGCCGAATACGGCCGTGCCTTGTACGGCAACAAACCCGTTACCACCCTGATGGACCGCACACCCCTGCTTGTCGATATCGCCACGCCCCTGCGTGATTTTACCCGGACAACGCTTAGCGAACGCCCATCGGAACTGATGCGTGGCTTTATCGCTACCCATGAAGGCCGCTATACCGGGGTCGGCACCTCGTTGTCCGTGCTGAAGGCAATCAGCGCCGATCTGCATCAGTCCCTGGCCCGTCAACAGGAAATGACCAACGACCTGATTCGGCTCGGCGGCGAATCCCAGCGCCACCAGACCTTCCTCAACATGGTCATCCAGAACATTCCCGCCATGGTGCTGGTCAAGAATGCCGCGGACCAGAAGATCGTTCTGCTCAACAGCGTCGGCGAAGAGATGCTGAACGTCTCGAACGATATGGTCATCGGCAGGTCCAGCGGTGATTTTATGAGCGCCGAACGCGCCGCGCTCTACAATACCTATGACCAGATGGCCCTGCAAAGCGAGGGCGCCATCATGCTCAAGGAAGAACATGTTATCGACGCACACGGCCGCCAGCGCGTCATTCAACTTAAGAAAACCGTCCTGCGCACATCTTCCGGCGAAGCGGACTGCATTCTGACACTTGGCATCGACCTGACCGAGCAAAAGCAGGCCGAGGCCCGGATCGCCCATCTCGCGCACTATGATCCGCTGACCGGCCTTGCCAACCGTGCCTTATTCACCCGTGAAATGGACGCCGCCCTCAGCCGCGTCCAGCGCCAGGATCGCCAAGTGGCGCTGCTGTGCCTCGATCTCGATCGCTTCAAGGCGATTAACGATTCCTATGGCCACATGGCCGGCGATCAGTTGTTGACTGAAGTGGCCGAACGCCTGCGCGGCTGTGTGCGTAAAAGCGATATCATCGCCCGCATGGGCGGTGACGAATTCACCATCATCCAGGACATTGAAAGCGCTGAGGATGCCCAGCATCTCGCCGGCCGGATCATCGAGACCCTGAAGCAACCCATTATCGTCAACGACATAGCGCTGGAAGTCGGCGTCAGTATCGGCATCGCCTTGGCGCCGACAGACGGCATGGATGCCAACAACCTGCTATCGCGCGCCGATCTCGCCATGTATCGCGTCAAAGCCGAAGGTCGTAACGACTGGTGCGTCTACCGTCCGGAAATGGACGCCCAGCTACAGGGCCGCATCGAAATGGAACAGGACCTGAAGGCCGCCCTCGCCAACAATCAGTTTCAGCTCTATTACCAGCCCCTGCTTAATCTCGACACCGGTCATGTCGTCTCGTTCGAGGCGCTGCTGCGCTGGCATCATCCGTTGCGCGGCCTGGTGCCACCTTCCGAATTTATCCCGCTGGCAGAAGATTGCGGCCTGATCGGCCAGCTTGGCGAGTGGGTATTGAACGAGGCCGCGATGACAGCCATGCAGTGGCCGCAGGACTGGCGCGTCGCGGTCAATATTTCGCCGCTGCAGTTCCGTCACAAATCCCTGGTCAGTCTGGTGAAGAAGGCGCTGAAAAATTCCGGCCTGCCGGCAACAAGACTGGAACTGGAAATCACTGAAAGCGTTATTCTCGAAGACGAGACGCACAACCTCGCCATCCTGAACACCATCCGCGCGCTCGGCGTCCGCATCGCCATGGATGATTTCGGCACGGGTTATTCCAGCTTAAGCTATCTGCGCACTTTCCCGTTCGACAAGATCAAGATCGACCAGTCGTTTGTCCGCGACCTGCCGCATGACAAGAACGCCCTGTCGATCGTCAGGGCCATTACCGACATGGCCCTGTCCCTCGGCGTGCTGATTACAGCGGAAGGCGTCGAAACTCAGGCGCAGATAGAGGCCTTAAAAGCGCTCAATTGCGGCGAGGCCCAAGGCTACCTGATCGGCCGTCCGGCGCCGGAAATCACGGCCTACCTCATGCCGCCCGTCCGATATGGGACTTAAGCGCGCAGAATGTACGATATGAAAAACCCCACGGCCTGGGTCGTGGGGTTTTTGAAGTCTAGTCATCCCGGTGAACGCGCTCGGACCGTTCGTGGCGTTCCTGCGCTTCGATGGAAAGCGTCGCCGTCGGGCGGGCTTCGAGACGCCCCAGACCGATCGGTTCGCCAGTCTCTTCGCAGAAACCGTAGGAGCCGTCATCGATGCGCGAGATGGCTTCATCGATCTTGCTGATCAGCTTGCGCTGACGGTCACGCGTCCGCAATTCGAGGGCGCGGTCGGATTCCGACGAGGCGCGATCCACCAGATCCGGATGGTTCTCCGTCTCTTTCTGCATGATGTTGACCGTTTCCTTGGCGCCCTTCAGGATTTCGTCCTTCCAGTTGTTCAGTTTGGCACGGAAATAGGCCAGTTGGCGGGTATTCATGTATTCTTCGTCTTCTGTCGGACGATATTGTTCCGAAACTTGCACGGCAGACATTCGCTTTGACACCCCTGTTGATCGACGCATGGTCCCGGTGTCTTAAGGCTGGACACCGCGAACCCCAAATTGCAAAAACGATTCCAGTCGCGCCACCTTCCCCGCCGGTCATGGCAACACGATTGCGCGGCTTATAAAGAGGTCCGCTTAAGCTGTGAAGCGATTTTACGTCGGAATGCTGAATTATACGGCTGGAAAACGCGAACCGGTAAATTCGACGAAAGCCTCGGCGGCATGGCGCAGGCGCTCCGGCCAGTGTTCGGCGGCGTCCGCATCAGCGCCGTCGGTGATATATTTGACAGCCGCGAACGGCATGTTTTCCGCCCGGCAAACCTTGGCCAGGGCATAGGCTTCCATATCCAGCACCTCGCACGCCATGGTCAATTCACCAGTGACGAAACTGTCGCCGCTGCCGCAGAGGCCGCTGGCCAGGTCCGCAAACAGAACCGATGTTTCCAGCACGGGCGGTATGGTTTCATAAGGCGTTTCGCCGTGCGCGAAGCCGAGCGGCGTCACGTCCATATCGCGTTGCACGAACCGATGGCAGGCGATCAGATCGCCGGTACGGAAACAACGGCTGCCCGCTGTGCCGAGATTGACGACCCGCGCGGGTTCACGTCCCTCATATTTGCGCCGGGTGAGCTCGCGTGTCAGGGCATAGGTGGCATTGACCTTGCCAATACCGGTATAAAGCACATCGACGCCGAGCGGTTCCAGCAATCCCATGGCTTCCTGTTTCAGGGCTATGACGAACAGGGTATCGCGCATACAGATTACATCAGCCGACGCTTGGCCAGTTCGACACAGGCGCGCGTCTCGATCTCATTGAGCACCCCCTGAAGGCGGTCGTCCTCGATCTCTTCCCGTTGAAGCGCGATCATCGATTGCAGCCGGATCAGGGCCTCATCATCGATATCACCGGACAATACGCTGACCTTGAGGTCGTCGAGAGCGTCGAGAATATCGTGGGAGCGTTTGATCTGGCGGCGGCGGCGGCCGGTGAGCACATCCTCTTCCCCCTGCAAGGCCATCAGGGCGTCGATCCCCATCATGCCGAAAGCGGCCGAGGCCTGAGCCGTGGCAACGGATTTTCCCGCACCTTCCTTGCTGGATAGCGAGAAACCATCGCCGGTTTTCTTAACGCCGCCGGATGACCCGCTAATCGGCGCACCGGTAACCGAATTGATCCTGAACGTCATAAACCTGACCTGTCTGCGAACCCACACACTATATCTTAAGACGCCGTGTAGTTTCTTCTCCACTTGCCGGCTTTCAAAGCACAGAGGCAAGAACCGGCTTTTGCCGGCAAACGACACGGTTATTATTGCCGCCTTAGGGTAAGCGAAGCCTTAACGCCCCGGCACAAATTTCCCGTTGACATGCGGCGCTGAAATCGACCCCGCCAAGACGTTGATAATAATAGTAAAAATTACCCCCGATTCGTGGCACGGATTTCGCAACCGGACCGATAATTATGGTTAACAGGTAAATTCATGCTGCTCACCAAACTGAAAACCGTCTTCTGTGTCACCGCCATCGCGGGGATGATGCTATATAGCCCCGCCATGGCCGCCTCGCGTATCAAGGATATTGTCGATGTCGAAGGGGTACGGACGAACCAGCTTGTCGGTTACGGCATCGTGGTAGGGCTGAGCGGCACCGGCGATACGGTCCGAAACTCGCCCATGCTCAAGCAGAGCCTTGAATCGATGATGGAGCGCATGGGCGTCAATATCCGCGACGCCAATCTCAATACCAAGAACGCCGCCGCCGTCATGGTCACCGGCGAACTGACGCCCTTCGGCGCATCAGGCTCCCGCATCGACGTCACGGTTTCGGCCATGGGTGACGCCAAGAGCCTGCTCGGCGGCACCCTGCTCGTCACCCCTCTTCTTGGCGCCGATGGCGAAGCCTATGCCGTGGCGCAGGGCACCGTCCAGACCGGTTCGGTTTCGGCGGGTGGCGCATCCGGCTCCTCGGTCACCAGGGGCGTCCCTACCGCCGGCCGCATTGCTTCGGGCGGCACGATCGAACGCGAAACCGCGTTCAACTTCAATTCCATGCCCTTTTTGCGCCTGACCCTGCACAATCCGGATTTCGCCACGGCGCGCCGCATCGCCGATGCGATCACCCGCCAGTATCCGGGTACGGCCATCGCGGAAAACCCCTCGATCGTCGCCATAAAGCCGCCCGCCGGCATGACCATGATGGACTTCATGACCCTGGTCGAGCCGATGAATGTCGATGTCGATACCCCCGCCAAGGTGGTTATCGATGAGGTCAACGGTGTCATCGTCATGGGCGAGAATGTCCGCATTTCGCGCGTCGCCATCGCCCAGGGCAATCTGACCATTCGGGTCGATGAACAGCCCGGTGTCAGTCAGCCCCTGCCCTTCTCTCAAGGCCAGACCGCGGTCATCCCCTCTAGCACGGTCAGCGTCGATGAGGAGAAAGGCAAGCAACTGATCCAGCTGGGCGGCGGTTCATCCCTATCCGATCTGGTGGCCGGTCTGAACGCCTTGGGCGTGACTCCGCGCGACATGATCGCCATCCTGCAATCGATCAAGGCCGCCGGCGCGCTCCAGGCCGACATCGAAGTGATGTAAACGGGAGGTGATATAATGGACTCAAGCGCTCTCCTCGCCCTGCAAGCCGCACAAAGCCAAGCATCCGTCGCCCGGCAGAACCAGGCGACGGATGCCCTGACCAATAATAGCGGTAAAAGTAACGCCAAGCTTGGTCTCGATTTCGAGACTATGTGCCTGACCAACCTGCTTTCTCCCATGTTCGAGGGTCTTTCGACCGATGGCCCGTTCGGCGGTGGCCATGCCGAGGAAACCATGCGCTCCTTCTATGTCGGCGCCCTGGCCGGCCAGATGGCCAAGCGCGGCGGCATCGGCATCTCTGACATGATGCAGAACCAGTTATTGAAATTGCAGGAAAAAGGAACCGTCTGATGGCTCTCGCCGCCACCAACGCCACCGAACGCGCCCGGCAACTGACCGCCCTGACTCTTCGTCTTGGCGAACGCCTTGAGGCCGAAACCGCCAGCCTGACCGCTAGGCGCCCGCAGGATATCCTGGAGGGCATAGAGGAAACACGTAATCTGTCGAACCTCTATCGCCATGAATCGATGCGCATCAAGGCCGATCCCAGCCTGTTGGAAGGCCTCGCCGACCCGGAAAAGACAGCCCTGCGTAAAGCGACGGAATTGTTTCAGGACCGGCTGCACCAATACGAGCTGGCGGTAAACGCCGCCAAGACGATCACCGAGGGCATTATCAGTGCCGTGGCCGACGATCTGAACAGCCGCCGCAAGCAGACCTCGCCCTATGGCGCCAGAGGCCGCACCCTCGACACCGGTCCGCAGTCGCTGAATTTTGGGAAAAAAGCCTGAAATAGCAGGGAATTATAGAATAAATAAAATCAAAATAGCGATTAACTCCGTTTTTTTAACCGCACTTTACCGTCTTCCCATATGTTGCCAGGGCAAAACTCAATGGGAGGCAGCACACGAATGCGACCATTACGGACTAAGCGTCCTTTTTCACGGGAAAAGTCATTCCTGACCGCCTGTTATGGCAACGTGACCATGCTGTTCGCCCTGACGGCCCTGGTGGTGGTTAGTGTCGCCGGCGGCGCGCTCGATATGAATAACGCCGCCAGGGTGCGGCAGGACATGCAGGATGCGCTGGATGTGGCTGTTCTGGCAGGTGTTCGAGCCGAGGACGTCCAAATGGCCACCGTCGCGGGCGCGGCCTTCAACGATAATATCAACACCGCTCCCGCCGACAGCATTCGCCAATCCTATGTCACCGGCACAACGGCAACAGCCGGCGCCAAAAGTCTGACCGGCACCGCCACCTTCGATAATCCGACCTATATGCTGAAGCTGATCGGCATGAACAACATCAAGATCAGTGTCACCTCTACGGCACTGCGCGATGCTGCCCAGACCGCTACGCCCTGTGTTTACGTTCTGGACCCCAATGGCTCTCAGGCCTTGCTGGTCAACAGTGGCGCGCAGATCAGCGCACCCAATTGCGAGATTGCTGTCAAATCCATTGGAAAACCCGCCGGCATGTTCAATTCAGGCAGTAAGCTCGATTTCAAACGCGTATGCGTACAGGGAACGCAAGTGACGCAAAATTCCATTACCGTGGCCAATCTGGCGCTTAATTGCAGCAGTTCGGATGATCCTTACGCCGGCCAGTTGCCTACGCCGTCTTCTGATACCTGCACCTTTTCCAACGGCAATTATAACGATGCCACGGTCAATCTAACGCCCGGCGTCTATTGCGGCTGGTTCAACTTCAACAACAGTTCGGCCAAGGTCAATTTCGCGCCCGGCGTCTATATCATCAAGAACGGCGGCTGGAACGTCAACGGCGGCACATGGACGGGCACAGGCGTCACCTTCTATTTCGCCGACACATCGAAAATCCAGTTCAACAGCGGCATCGCCGCCACCTTGAGCGCCCCGACCAGCGGCACCTATAAGGACCTGCTGTTTTATGAAGCGGCAAACCTGTCGAAATCCGACTTCATCTTCAATGATTCCGTCGCCAATAATCTGACCGGCGTGATCTGGCTGCCCTCACGTACCGTGACATGGAACGCCAAATCCGGCGTGGCGAGCGATTCGCTAACCCTGGTGACCTGGCGGCTGATCCTTAACAACACCACCTGGACCCTCAATCCCCTGAGCGGTTTGGACAATGGCAAAGCCGTGGCCAGCGTCAGGCTGGTGAAGTAATCATTCGTTCCCGCTTTTGGGATCGGCCGTACCGCCGCCATTGCCCATATTGCGTTGATCCTTCGCGCTGGAATAGGCGCCCGGCTGCGGTGCCTGATCGCGCTGGTCAGCGGCGGTCGGCACATGGGTGACACGGTTCCAGTAGGCGTCATTTCCAGGGGAAACCTTGTAGCGCAAGGTCTTGTCCTTCTTGGCCACGGCGGCCTGCAAACCGGCGTCAGGCTTCGGCCCCATCGCTTTCTGGCTGGCCAGATCGCTCATCTGGCAATCCGCCGGCAAGGGTTTGCCCGCCTGCTGGGTGGCAACACACCAGTCATGATTCTGCAGAGCCTGCGTCACCTGGCCACGCCCGCCTTTCAGCGTGCCCGTACCGCTTGGCAGCCCCGCCGGCGGCGACATAGCGCCCAATCTTCCGCCGCCCTCTGCCGGCGCCAGACCAGAAGGCGCCACCTTTTGCAGGGCCGGAATGTTTATATCCGGTGTTTCGTGCAGGTTCAGATCGCTGACCTGGCCGACCGCTTCCTGTGCTTTCGCATCGAGTTCTTCCTGCGCCTTTTTCTTGGCCTTAGCGCTCATCGATGGACTGGGCGGCGCATCGGCGACCGTGGCCGGTGCGGTGATATCGAGCGGCTTTTCCTTTGGAATGGTAACGGTGATCGGTTTGACCGGCTGCGGCTGCACGACCGGCTGAGGAAGCAGGGCCGGCGGCGACTGCTCTGCCTGGCGTGGCGCTTCATCGACCGGCTGGGGTGTTTCCGGCGGCTGCACTTCACGCGGCACGACGACCGGTTTCCATTCCGGTATCACTTCGGGCTTGGGCGGTGGTACTTCCCATATCTCGGCCGGCAGGAAGGGTTCCTCGATCATCTGGCTGTCGAGATTCCATATATCCGGGTGCGTGGCGACCAGCATCCAGAGCAGCAGGCCATGCAAGCCCAGAGCCAGGACGATCGATCCCGTCAGCCGGGACCGCTGACTTGTGCGCGCGGTCACATCCGCCAGCCATAGTTCGATACGGTCGCCGATCCGGTTGCTTATCCGCTCTATAGCTGCCTGCATATGATTTCGGCCCTCTTTCGTCACACCCTGACGACAGATTCAGGCCGTACTTTGTCCGCTTTGACCGAAGGAGTCAAAAGCCTGCTGACAAAATCAGTCAGCCGGCTCATCCAGTATCGGAATCCGACGGGATTTGATGCGCCAAATGATTTATGTTGCCAAAATGTTCTTGCGCACCACTGGCAAATCGCGGCAAAGCTTCTATATACTCCCCTGTTCCAAATATTGAGGATTTGCGCGTATGGCGAAGCACTTCGATCAGGATTTCATTAAGGTTCGCGGCGCCAGGGAGCATAATCTCAAGGGCGTGGATGTTGATATTCCGCGTGGCGAACTGGTCGTCTTGACCGGGCTTTCGGGTTCGGGGAAATCCTCGCTCGCCTTCGATACCATCTATGCCGAGGGCCAACGCCGCTATGTCGAATCGCTGTCAGCCTATGCCCGTCAGTTCCTCGAACTGATGTCGAAGCCCGATGTCGACCTGATCGAGGGTTTGTCGCCGGCCATTTCCATCGAACAGAAGACCACCTCAAAAAACCCGCGTTCAACCGTGGGCACAGTCACCGAAATCCACGACTATATGCGCCTGTTGTGGGCGCGCGTCGGCATTCCCTATTCGCCGGCCACCGGCCTGCCGATCGAGAGCCAGACCATTTCGCAGATGGTCGATAAAATCATGGCCCTCCCCGAAGGCACGCGCCTGCTGCTATTGGCGCCATTCGTGCGTGGCCGCAAAGGGGAATATAAAAAAGAAATCGCCGATCTTCAGCGCCAGGGCTTCCAGAGACTCAAGATCAACGGCGAGTACTACCCTATTGAAGATGCACCGAAACTTGACAAGAAGTTCAAGCATGACATCGACGTGGTGATCGATCGCGTCGTCGTCAAATCCGGCATCATGGCGCGCCTCGCCGATTCGCTGGAAACCGCCTTACGGCTGGCGGACGGCCTCGCCATCGCCGAACATGCCGATATTGAGGAGGGCGAAACCGAACCGAAGCGCATCATCTTCTCGGAAAAGTTCGCCTGTCCAGTGTCCGGTTTCACCATTACTGAGATCGAACCACGCCTGTTTTCCTTCAACAATCCCTACGGCGCCTGCCCGACCTGCGACGGCCTGGGCGTCAAGCTGGCCTTCGACAAGGATCTGATCGTCACCGATCCGAAACTATCGCTCGCCGGCGGCGTTATCGCGCCCTGGTCGAAAGGCCCCTCACCGCTATATGCCCAGACCCTGCAAGCGCTCAGCCTGCACTACGGTTTCAAGATGGATACGCCGTGGCAAAAGCTGGGCGATGAAGTGCAGAATGTTATCCTGCATGGCTCCGGCGGCCAGAAAATCAAGTTCGTTTACGAGGATGGCAGCCGGCGCTATGACGTCACCAAGGTATTTGAAGGCGTCATTCCCAATATGGACCGGCGCTGGCGCGAAACCGATTCCTCGTGGGTGCGCGAGGATCTGGCTCGCTATCAGTCGGAAACACCATGCGAGGCCTGCGGCGGCGCGCGCCTCAAGCCGGAAGCCCTGGCGGTCAAGATTGACGCCAAGAACATCTCGCAGATTTCCGGCCTGTCGATCCGCAAGGCGCACGAATGGTTCTCGAATATCGAGGACAAGCTGACGCCGCAATCGCAGGAGATCGCCCGGCGAATCCTGAAGGAAATCAAGGATCGGTTGCGGTTTCTTAATGATGTGGGCCTGGACTATCTCAATCTGTCGCGCAATTCCGGCACCCTCTCCGGCGGCGAAAGCCAACGCATTCGCCTGGCTTCGCAGATCGGTTCCGGTCTGACCGGCGTGCTTTATGTGCTGGACGAGCCTTCCATCGGCCTGCACCAGCGCGATAATGATCGCCTGCTGGTCAGCCTCAAGGGTCTGCGTGACCTTGGCAATTCGGTTTTGGTGGTCGAACACGACGAGGATGCGATTCTGCAAGCCGATTATGTTATCGACATGGGACCGGCCGCCGGCGTCCACGGTGGCGAGATCATCGCGCAGGGCAAGCCAGCCGATATCAAGGCCAATCCGAAATCCCTGACCGGCCAGTACCTGATTGGCAAGAAGGAAATCCCGCTGTTCTATGGTTCCGGCCATAATGATCAGCGCCGCCCGATCAACAAAAAGAAGATGCTGAAGGTGATCGGCGCGCGCGGCAACAACCTGAAGAACGTCACCGGCGAGATCCCGGTCGGCGTGATGACCTGCATCACTGGTGTGTCCGGCGGCGGCAAATCGACCTTCACACTGGAAACACTCTACAAGGCGGCAGCACGCCGTCTGAACAACGCCTCGGCTCACCCCGCCCCGCATGACAAGATCGAAGGCCTGGAATTCTTCGACAAGATCGTTGAGATCGACCAGTCGCCGATCGGCCGCACCCCGCGTTCCAACCCGGCCACCTATACCGGCGCCTTCGGTCCGATCCGCGACTGGTATTGCGGTCTGCCCGAATCGAAGGCGCGCGGCTACGGCCCCGGCCGCTTCTCTTTCAATGTCAAGGGCGGACGCTGCGAAGCCTGTTCGGGCGATGGCCTGATCAAGATCGAAATGCACTTCCTTCCGGATGTGTATGTCACTTGCGATGTCTGCAAGGGCAAACGCTACAACCGCGAAACGCTCGATATCTCCTTCAAGGGCTATTCGATCGCCGACGTGCTGGATATGACGGTCGAGGAAGGCGCCGAGGTCTTCAAGGCGGTGCCGACTATCCGCGACAAGCTGGAAACCCTGAAACGGGTCGGTCTGGGCTATATCAAGATCGGCCAGCAAGCGACGACGCTTTCCGGCGGTGAGGCCCAGCGCGTCAAGCTTTCCAAGGAACTGTCCAGGCGCGCCACCGGCAAGACCCTGTACATTCTCGACGAGCCGACCACCGGCCTGCATTTCGAGGATACGCGCAAGCTGCTGGAAGTCCTGCATGAACTGACCGACAACGGCAATACGGTCATCGTCATCGAACACAATCTCGACGTCATCAAGACGGCCGACTGGCTGCTCGATTTCGGCCCGGAAGGTGGCGATGGCGGCGGCGAGATCGTGGCGTCCGGCACCCCGGAACAGGTGGCGGCGAACGACAAGAGCTGGACCGGCAAATATCTTAAGGAAATGCTGGCCAGACACAAAAAGCGTCATCTCGAACCAGCGGAATAGTTCGCCTGTCAAGAGAACGCGCTTAAGCTCCGTTAACCATTTATGGGCACTGTACGAGCATGAAAAGCTTGAGTCGCCTTCCCATCGCCCTTGCGGCCGGTTTGATGGTCATTACCCTGGCCGCCTGTTCGGACAAGAAGGATGCCCATGCGCCGACGGGCGCTGAACAGGCGCATGGCGGGCCACCGGTGTCCAAATGGACCTATGACGGCGATACCGGCCCGGAGCACTGGGCGCAACTCGGTGGGGCTTCGGCCCTTTGCGGCACCGGCCAGCGGCAATCGCCGGTCGATATCACAGGCCAGCCGAAAATGCAGTTTTCACGCATCTTGCTGAACTATAATTCGGTCACCGCCACCATCCAGAATACCGGCAAGACTGTGCGGGTCGTGCCTGCGAATGGTGGCGATCTCGAACTGGACGGCGCCAGGTACGCGCTGAAATCGATCGAATTCCACAGCCCCAGCGAACACGCGATCAATGGTCATCACTCGACTCTGGAAAGCCAGTTCGCCCATGTCGATGACAAGGGCCACACAGTGATTCTCGCCGTCCTTTACGATATTGGCGTGGCCGATCCCATGCTGGGTTCGCTATGGACCTACCTGCCTTCCGATCCGGGCCAGCCGGCGCCGTTGTCCGATCTGCTGATCAACGCGCAGGACCTGATGCCGGGCACTCAGGATTTCTATGTCTACTCCGGTTCGCTGACCACACCGCCCTGTTCCGAGGAAGTGACCTGGCTGGTCTACACTTCGCCACTGACCGTCAGCGCCGAACAGGCCGACGCCTTCCAGCGCCTGATCGGACCGAATGCCCGCCCCTTGCAGACACAGCACAACCGCGACTTTTTCCGTTTGACCGGAACCGGTTAACCGGCGGCCTTTTCCTCGACCTTGCGCGGCGTGGCCTTGTCTCTCAAAACCCGATAGGCTGCGGCGGGCGCGGCCAGTTCGATACTGATCCCAAGCGGCATGACAAAGGCGAAGGTGAGAACCGTCGCAATCAGAGCGGATGGCGTAAGGAAACTATCCACGCTTGTCATGTCCGGCATCCGGATTTCGCCCGTCACATTGAGGCCGAGCGCAAGCACCTGTATGGCTTCGATGATCTTGTCACACAGGAAGGCCACCACCTGCGCCAGGGCGAAGGCGACGGCATAGCCGGTGAAAAGCGACCAGAAACGCTCACGCGTCAGGCTGAAACTACCAAACAAATCAAAACGTTTCAGATCGAAGCTCTGCGCGCCGTTTAAGGACAGCCTAATGCCCAGCCAAAGGGTCACCCCAATGGACACGATGAAGCCGAGAGACTGGATGCCCGCAGCCGCTGCCGTATTGCCGGCGGAAACCAGCAAGGCCAGCACACTTGCCAGCGCCGAAAGGCCCGCCATGGCGCCAAAGAGAATGACCAATGAAAGCGCGCGCACGGCTATAATGCGAATCTCCTGCCTGCCAAAGGCCAGGAACCCCAACCGGTCATCCGTTTCACCAAATGCTGCCCGGCACACCGCGCAGGCAAGAACTGAAGACATCAGTATATAGACGGGCGCGCAGAACAGAATCGCCGGCGTGATTTGCAGGTTCAGCGCGCCGAGCGTCGCCGGATCTATCTTGCCTGAGCGGATCATGGCCAGGGCCTGCACCAGCGCCGGGCCGGCCATATAGACCATGATCAGGCTCATGACGCCATAACCGAACAAAGTGATCGCGCCCCAGAAAGCAATCAGTTTCGGCCGTTCGCGGATAATACGGAAGCCTTCAAAAGCAAAGTCGAACGTCAGGTTCATGCACGGATCTCAGCCGTCCGCACGTTTGCGGACAGTCTATTTAGACCTGATCGCCACGATCTGCCTATAGGCGGAAGCCAAAAATCCGACAATCAGGGGCAAAAGACCGAAAATACCGAGAGCCAGCCAAGCGATGTGAAGAATTGGAAAGCCTCTGCCATGGCTAAAATGATAGCCGGCTATCCCGCCAGCAAGGACAAACGGCAGGATGACTGCCACCAATCCTATAAACAGCTTGCCGGTATTACCACTGCTCAGGCCCAGGGCATTCAGCGTCACCAGCCTGCGGCCGCTTATATTGGCCGCCGGCAACAGGGCGAATTTCAGCGCCACAAAGATCAGGAACAGTGTAGCGGCGGCGATATAGGCGATAAAAACATAATCGCTCCCTCTGTGACGCCTCCATATGGCGCAGACCGCCGCCACGGAACTGTCATAACCGGCAGTCAGTCCGGACATATCCAGCGCAATGGCGAATACAAGAAACAGGGCCGCCACGATCCCCATGATGAACAGGGCCATGATCAGCATAGCCAGAAGCAGTCGCAGTTCGGGCCGCGCGATCTGCAAACCGCCGAAGCCCAGGCCTTCCGCCTTGGCTTCCTTGCCGAACAGCGCAATGCGGTATAGCGCGCCCTGCGAGATAAGCTTGAGAAGCAGACAGCAAAAAATCATAAGGGGGGCGAAGATCAGCGGCAACTGTTGCCCGGCCAGCAACAGAGGACCACCGACCACGGCAGCGAACAGCAGGAGCAGCGCCAGCCACGCACCTCCCCACGCCTGCGGCAGGAACGCCACGGCAGCCCTCAGGGCCTTGCTCACTGAAAAATCCGCACGCATATTACCCCCACCATGGCCCGCCGCCTTATTTCAGGCCATCGTGATTTAGAAACAAATCCATTCGCTTTAAAAGCTTATTTCGTTAACACCATCGCATTTCCCATTCGCCCTTGCTATAGGGCCACACCATGACAACTATTCCCTCTCCTGTTCACGTCATCGGCGGCGGCCTCGCCGGTTCCGAAGCCTGCTGGCAGCTTGTTTCCGCCGGTGTACCGGTCATCCTGCACGAGATGCGCGGCGGCAGGCGTAACGGCCAGCCGATCACCACCAATGCTCACCAGACCGACGGCCTGGCCGAACTGGTCTGCTCCAACTCCTTCCGCTCGGATGACTGGCAATTCAATGCCGTGGGGCTTTTGCATGAGGAAATGCGCCGCGCCAGTTCGCTGATCCTGGCCAGCGCCGACAAACACCAGGTGCCCGCCGGCGGGGCGCTGGCCATGGATCGTGACAATTTCAGCGCCGCCGTGACCGAAGCGCTCAACAACCACCCGCTGGTGACGATTATCCGCGAGGAAATCACCACGCTTGCTGACCGGGATTGGGAAAATGTGGTGGTCGCCACCGGTCCCCTCACCTCGGAGCGTCTGTCGCAATATGTGCTCGATGTCTCCGGCGAGGGCCAGCTCAGCTTCTTCGACGCCATCGCGCCGATCATCCATTATGATTCCATCGACATGTCGAAGGCGTGGAAACAATCACGCTACGACAAGGAAGGCCCCGGTGGCGACGCGGCGGCCTATATCAACTGCCCGATGGACAAGGACCAGTACGAGGCCTTCATCGACGCCCTGCTGGCCGGTCCGAAGGCCGAGTTCAAGGACTGGGAGCATGTGCCCTATTTCGACGGCTGCCTGCCGATCGAGGTCATGGCCGAGCGCGGCCGCGAAACCCTGCGCTACGGCCCGATGAAACCAGTCGGTCTGACCAATCCCCACAACCCGACCGTCAAGGCTCACGCGATTATTCAGCTTCGTCAGGATAACGCCCTGGGGACCTTATATAATATGGTCGGCTTCCAGACCAAGCTGAAGCATGGCGCACAAGCCGATGTCTTCCGGATGATTCCCGGCCTGGAAAACGCCCAGTTCGCGCGTCTCGGCGGTTTGCATCGCAATACCTTTATCCAGTCACCGAAGATTCTGGATAGGGAACTGCGTCTGAAGGCCCATCCGGCGGCTCGCTTCGCCGGCCAGATCACCGGTGTGGAAGGTTACGTCGAAAGCGCCGCTATCGGCCTGCTGGCCGGACGCTTCGCCGCCGCGCAAGCCTTGGGTAAGACGCTGCCTCCGCCGCCGGAAACCACGGCCCTGGGCGCCCTGCTCAACCACATCACCATCGGGCATCTCGAGGGCGGATCGTTCCAGCCAATGAACATCAATTATGGTCTGTTGCCCCAACTTGAAGCGCCGAAAGTGGATGAAGAGGGCAAGAAAATCCCGCTGAAAGAACGCGGCCGGGCCAAAAAGCGCCTGATGAGCCTGCGCGCCTTGCAGGATTTGCAGGACTGGCTAAATATCGCCTGAATTTCCGGCTAATGGCCGTAAAGTAAAGGGACACCACGAACCACACGAACAGACACGAACGATGACGCGTTGCGCCATTATTCGTTTGACAGGTTCGTGTCTGTTCGTGTGGTTCGTGGTTAAATCTGATTGGGTTGGTCTTTTGCGTCCTTTGAAACCCCTCTCCCTGCTTGCCGCGCTCGTCCTCGCCGGATGCGGCACGACAAAGACGACGGAAACCGTTTATGTGCCGGTGGCCGCGCCGGTCTTTCCCAGTTCGCTGACACCTCTGCCGATCATGCTGTTCAACCAGACCAAGCAGGGGCGCAAGCTCTTCACGCTGAATGCCGAATTTCCCTACTGCGATCCCGGCACCGGCATGGTGATCGTGGTGCCCAAATGGTACGTCACCGACTTTGCCTCGGTGCCCTGGTACGGCCAGAGCGTGATCGATCCGCAAGGGCCGACGGCCCGCGCCGCCATCATCCATGACTGGCTTTACACCATCGGCGAACCAGGCAAGCGCGATGTGGCCGACGGCATCTTCTATCGTGCCATGATCAAGTATGGCGTGCCGGAATATCAGGCGCGTATCGCCTATAATGCTGTCCATATCGGCGGTCAGGCCGGTTACGGGCTGGCCGGAGACTGGCAGTTCATCGATCCGGCGCACCAGGACGTAAAGCAACAGCCTCCCTTCCCCAAGCCAAGCACAGGCGCGGTACGCATTATGCCGAAATGCCAGGGATTCAACGAGTTGATCCAGTCCGGCTGGCGCGCCTACCCGGAAAAGCCGCTGACGATCAATGTACCGCCGCCGGTCGTGGTAACTGAAAAGCCGCTGGACGATGTGATGAAGAAACTGCCCTGGGGTAAGAAAAAACAGAACTAACGGTTTTGTTTCAGGCCTCTGGCTTTATATCCTGCTGGTTACGAATGACCAGAACAGCCGCACGCGTTTTGACAGCGGTCCCGGCATCCCGCCCTGCCAGTAAATGGCGGTCAGAGATAACGGCAGAGCCAGCGGCATCAGCGATGTCGGCAAGGCTTTCACCGCTTTCCGCGCCTCGCGTCTCAGGTGCGAAAATTCCATATCGCCGGCATCACCAAGGCCGCGTGTGGCCTTGATCTGGACCATACCGTACAAACGGGCGATGTCGGTCAAGTTGTCGCCCTCTCCCAATACCCGCGCCGCCAACCGAAACAGATGACCCTCGCCGCGGTCGACTACGCCCAGCGCATCCCTGACGGTCAGTACGCCTTTATCGAGCAAAGGCATCTGCCCTTCGATCATGTCATGAAAAACCGCCGGCAATATATCGTAGCGCCCGACTATCGCCTTTATGGCCTCTGTCAGCGGATGATAACGCACCGGCCGCCCTTCGGCGATTTCATCGATAGCTTCATACCACCAGCGTAAACGAATCTCGCCCATCAGAGGATCAGTGGTTCGCGCCGGAATGTCACGCAGGGTTTCAAGAAAAGCGAACAGAGCCATGACCTCGGCACGCTTCTCAACGTCAGGGATAAAGGCGCAGGCCAGGCGAACATCCTCGGACTTCGGCAGTAATTCTGAAGCCGTCACTGAAACTTACCCAAAAATGGTCTGGTACATAGCCATGCTCGCCAGCATGGGCAGGGACAGCAGCGTATTGATACGGCTGAAAATCATCGCTTTTTTCGCTGCTTTGGCCTTCCGCTCCGGCGTGAAGCCTTCGCGCAGGCCCAGCGCGATCTTCTGCGCCGGCCAGATGGCGTGCCAGACGTTCATGAACATGATCAGGCCCAGCCACATGCCGACGCCGATAAAGATGAATTGAGCGTTGGCCTTGTCAAATCCGAAGACATAGCCTGAGGCTACCGGCGTAACGAAACCGAAACTCAGGGCCTGGACGATATAGCCGCGCAGCCAGGCCAGAACCAGACCCAGCACAACAGTGAACAGAGCCGAATAACGGAACCAGAACAGGGCTTCCGGTGCGATATGTTTGCTGACCGCCGGTTTCAGTTCGGCGGGGATATCCGGCATGACGCGGATTTGCACGAAGTTAAAATAATACAGCAGGCCCACCCACAGAATGCCGCAGAGCACATGCGCCCAACGCAACACCGCCATCAGGAAGAACTCATTAAAGCCGGCCCCGTGTATGCCAAAGCCGGCCATGACTACGACCGCCAGCAACAGGCTGACAATCATCACATTGCGAAGATTACCCAGGAAACCCGCCATGACTTAACCCCCAATCCTGTCTGAAAAGCCGCAGTTTATGCTAACCCGGCACCTAAAGCAAAACGGCCTCCGGTGCGGAGGCCGTTCATAAAAGTTTTTATGGCATCTGCCTTGGCTTCTTGCCACTCTTGAAACCACCCAGATCCACGATTTCAGCATCAGGATCATTGCGGTTGACACCCCAGATCAGGATGATCGGCAGGGCGACATAAATCGACGAATAGGTGCCGATCAGAATGCCGAAGACCATGGCGAAAACCAGCGGAAACAGAGCCGGCCCACCGAGGAACAACATGCCGGCCAGGGCCAGGACAGCGGTCGAACCGGTGATGATGGTCCGCGACAGACGCTCGTTTTCGGAAAGGTTGATGATATCCGCCAGTGGCGTTTTCTTGAACTTGCGCAGGTTTTCACGCAACCGGTCGAAGGTGATGACTTTTTCGTTCATCGAATAGCCGATGACGGTCAGCAACGCAGCGATAGAGGTCATGGTGAATTCGATTTGCAGGAAGGCCATCATGCCGACGGTCAGCGCCACGTCATGCAGCACGGCGATAACCGCGCCCGCACCGAATTGCAGCCCCGACGGGAACCGGATCCAGATATAGACGAGCATCAGCAAAAGCGCCGCGCCGAGCGCCAGAAAGCCCGAACGCAGCAATTCACCCGAAACCTTGGGGCCGACAACTTCCGTGCGCTTGAAAGTGATACCCGGCACCGCGGCGGCCAGCTTGCTCTTCACCGCCTCGACGCCCTCATTGTTCTGGTCCTGCTCGCTCAGCTTGAATTTGATGATGACATCGCGGGGGCTGCCGAACGCCTGCACCGAGGCATCTTCCGCCCCGAAGTCGGTCATACGCGCGCGCAGCGTACCCAGGTCGGCGGCGGCGGGCGTTTCGACTTCCAGCACATTGCCGCCGGCGAAATCGGTGCCGAGATTCAGACCATGCGTGAACAGCACGACAATGGTCGCAATGATGGCAAGACCGGAGATGACGGCGGCGACCGGCGCATACTTCGTGAAGCGGAAGTGGAACTCGGTCGGCAGGTTTTTAATCAGTGGCCAGTGCATGGGCTTGGAACCTTAAATCGGAAGTTTTTTGGGCTTGGTGGCGCGATACCACCAGCCGAGCAGGACCTGGCTGACCAGGATGGCCGAGAAGACGGAAGTAAACACGCCGATCATCAGGGTCCAGGCGAAGCCGCGGACCGGACCGGCGCCGAAGACGAACATGATCAGGGCCGAGATCAATGAGGTGATGTTAGCGTCCAGAATCGAAACCAGTGCCCGCGAGAAACCGACATCGAGGGCGGCGATCGGCTTGTGGCCGCCACGCTCCTCGTCGCGGATGCGTTCATAGATCAGCACGTTGGCGTCGACCGCCACGGCGAGCGACAAAATCAGACCCGCGACGCCCGGAAGCGTCAGAGTGGCCTGGAAAACCGTCATCGAAGCGATGATCAACAGCAGGTTCACCAGCAAAGCCGCGATGGAAACGCCGCCGAAGACAAAGCCATAAGCCAGGAACATGAAGGCGACGATGGTGATGAAGGCGATAATAGTCGAGATCATGCCGGCATGAACCGCATCCGCCCCCAGTTCGGCGCCGACGGTGCGCTGACTTTCAAAATTCAGCTTGGCCGGCAACGCGCCGCTTTTCAGCACATTGACGACTTCGGAAGCTTCTTCATGGGTGAAGGAACCGGTGATCTGACCGGTGCCGCCGGTAATCGCCCCCTGGATGACGGGTGCCGAAACGATATGACCGTCGAGAATAATGGCGAAACGCTTGCCGATATTGCGCGAGGTCGCATCACCGAAAGCCTTGGCGCCCTCGCCGTTGAAAGCAAAATCGATGGCGGGACGCTGGTACTGATCGACGCCGACATTGGCGCGGGTCAGACTGCCGCCCGATACCAGAATAGCCTTGCGCACAACCAGCGGACGGCCGGTGCTGTCATCCGTCAGGGCTTCGGAGCCAGGCGGAATACGGCCGGCGGCGATATCGGCCGGGCTGACGGTCTCATCGACCATCTGGAAGGTCAGCTTGGCGGTGCGGCCGATGATGCGCTTCAACTGCTCCGGATCGCTTTCACCCGGCGCTTCGATGACGATGCGGTTGATGCCCTGGCGGCTGATCGACGGCTCCTTGGTGCCAAGGCTGTCGATCCGCTTGCGGATGACTTCGATCGAGGTTTCCACCGCGCCGGCCGAGGTCGAGCGGATGCCTTCCTGGGTCAGAGTCAGACTGATGGTCTGATCGTTGCCGCGCTGAACGTTTATATCGTTGACCGCGGCATTCTTGGGTAACGGCGTCGCCAGACGGATCAGGGTGCTGTAGGCCTCATTGACGGCGGCCGGATCGGTGATGCGGACGCTGACCGTGGTGCCCGACGCCACCAGGTTCGTAAAGGCGATCGACTTTTCGTTCAGGCGTGCCCGGATTTCTTCGGTGACGCTGTTGATCTTGGTCTTCACCAGATCGTCCGTATCGACTTCCATCAAGAGATAGGAACCGCCCTGCAGGTCAAGCCCCAGGTTCAGTATCTGGGTCGGCATGAAGCCCTTCACCTGGTCCCGCGCACTGGCCGGCAGGAAGTTGGGCAAGGAGAAAAGGATGCCCAGAAGGACAGCGGCAATGACCAGCCCTACCTTCCAGCGTGATAAATTGATCATGATCGGGATGCTCGGTCTTGAACTGCAATGGAAGGGAGCATTTAGCTCTTGGCGTTATTGGCCTTGGCGTCGTTGGCCGGCGCGGGTTCACCCTTGACGCGGACCTCGGCGATCATGGCCTTGACAACCCGCACGTTCACGCCCGTCGCCACTTCGACCATGATCTCGGCGTCTTCGACGCGGGTGACCTTACCGATCAGGCCCGACGACAGGACAACTGTATCATTGCGCTTGAGCGCGCCGATCATCGCCTTGTGCTTCTTGGCCTGCTGGCTTTGCGGGCGGATCATGAAGAAATACATGGCGCCGAAAAGGATCAGCATCATCGGCAGCATGGTGATCAGGTCACCACCAGGGGCGGCGGCGCCGGCGGCTTGGGCAAAGGCGGGTGTTGCGAACACGAACGTCTCCTAAAAATCATTGATTTTTTACCAGCCATTCAAAAAGCCGGTAAAAATTTGTCCGCCATACATAGGCACAACCCGAAAAAGGTCAATGACATATTTGCCACGTCCCTTTTTCGGGCTGAAAAGCTTTGCAATCCTGCTTTTGGAAGCCGAGGTTAGGGCAACACCAGCGCCGGATCGATCGGACGGGCGATATCGGTCGAAGGCGTATAGCGAATCTCAAAGTGCAGTTGCGGCTTGTCAATGGTTCCGGTCTGGCCGACCGTGCCGATCACCTGCCCTTTGCTGACACGCTGGTTGTTCTTCACCGTCATGCTCTGCAAGTGGGAATAGCCCGTGTACCAGCCGTCATCGTGCTTGATATAGATGGTGTTGCCCAGTTCCTTGACCTGATCGCCTTCGTAGACCACGGTGCCATCGGAAGCGGCCTTCACTTCGGTGCCGGCGCTGGCTCCTATGTTGATACCGTCATTACGAACATTGGGCGCCAACTGGCCGAAGGGCACAAGCACATGGCCCTTTACCGGCCAAACAAATTTACCCTTGCCCATCTGAGCGATCTGGGCATTGGCGGGGAAGCCGGTCACCGGCGCCGGTTTGGTGACCACGGGCTTGGGGGCAACGGACGCCACTTCCGGCGCCGCGACCGTCGGCTTGGCGGGCGGTTTGACCGGCGCTGGCGCCGGTGTTGGGGTTGGGGCCGGTGTCGAGGTTGTGACGGGCGGCGAAACAGCCGCCGGCGCGGCGGCCAGCACAGTCTTTACCTTGACCATGGCCGGTCCGTTGGCATGTTCCTCCACGCCCTTGTCAACGGCCGAAGCCGGCAGCAAAATCTTCTGGCCAATGCGCAGCGAAGCCTCCGCCGTCAGGCCGTTAAGCGCATACAAGGTCTTCACCGGTACGCCGAAACGGCGTGAAACGCCAAACAACGTATCCTTGGCCTGCATGATGTAAACATAGGCCGCGCCGGAATTGACCGGTGCCGCGCCGGTGACGAACGGCACCGCCGGCTTCACCATTTCCGCCGGTGGCGGGGGCGGTGGGGGCGGCGTCATTGGCGCCAGTTCGGTCACCTGCACGCTGCCCGAAGGGGATGGCGTGGTTGTGGCCGGCGATGTTTCCTCGACCGGCGCGGGCTGAGACGCCACAGCCGGTTCGGCGGGCCGGTCCTGCATATAGACAGGGTATTTCGGTTGCGGCATCCCTCCCGCGCAGCCTTGCAACGCCAGTGCTACCGCGCAGGCCAACCCCGCCAGTGGCAATCTGGACGCCGGATTACGGAGGCGGCCGTCGAAATTCAGAAAATGCGGGATCATAACAGGCTCCACGGGTCGCTGGCAGAAAAAGGCCTTGGCCATAACTACTCTATGCAAACTTATGGCTAACGATTCGTTTACGATATTCTCCGCACTCTGCAAAAACAGGGGATGCTTAAAAATTCAATTTATTTTGATGCGTTACATCCAATCCCGCCGGTGGCGGACATCAAGTCTCAGAGGGCAAGAGGCCCGACGGAGAGACTCAAGATGTTCGTAACGCTTTTCAATCAATTCTGGTGGCTGCTTTTCCCCCTGGGCTTCGCTCTGTTCGGCCTTATCCACATGATCCTGAAGGATGAGGAAAAGCGTCGCGCCATGTCACTGATCCGCAGCTATACCGACCAGGGCAAAGAGCCACCCGCCGAACTGCTGGCGCTGCTCAAGCGCTGAACCGAAGGAGAATATCATGACCGCAACCCAACTTTTCACCAGCTTTTGGTGGCTGATCTTTCCGCTCTTCGGCATGGGCATGGGCTTCGTGGCCATGCTGGGCCATTTCCGCCATCGCAGCGAAACGCTCAAGCTGATCAAGACCTACGCCGACCAGGGTAAGGAACCGCCCGCCGCCCTGCTCGATGCCCTGCGCACCGATGAAGACCGCGCCATGGATTACCGGTATGGCCGCTACGGCCGTTATGGACGCTTCGGCTGCTGGCGCAAAGTCGTGGTCTGGGGCGCACTGGCTGCCGGCTTCACCTATGCCGGTCATTACACACAACTGGGAGAGGCCAATCAAATCTTCAGTGCCCTGGGCATCGCCTTCGCGGTGGCTTTCGCAGCCTCCCTGATCTGGGCGCTGATTGCTACTTTCAGTGGATCGAAAGCCTGACACGGCCAATATGGGGATAGGTACGGCCATCGAAAATGAGGCGCAGTGGATTCACCAGGCCAGGGAGGGATCGGACAGCGCCTTCTCCCGACTGGTGGCGGAGCATCAGCAGGCGGTGCGCATCTTTGTGCGCCGCCTGGCCACCGTGCCCGACGATGCCAATGACCTGGCGCAGGAGGCTTTCGTGACCGCCTGGGCCAATCTGCACAAATTGCGCGATGGCGTCCGTTTCCGCACCTTTGTCTGCGGTATCGCCTACCGCAAGGCGCTCAACGACCGCCGGCGCTTCAATCGCTCCGGAAGCCGCGAAACGGAATGGTTCGGTTTACAGGAACAATTCCGCGTATCAACGGTTGACTCAAAGCTTACGGTCCAGGCGGCGCTGGCCAATCTGCCGCTCGACCAGCGTGCCGCCGTATCGCTCTGCATCGCCGCCGATTACAGCCATGCCGAGGCCGCCGAAATTCTGGGGCTTCCCCTCGGCACGATTAAGTCACATATTCTCAAGGGAAGGGCCAAGCTGAACGCCCTTCTGGGTGTACCGGATGACAACTGATCTTTTGAAAGCCATATTGACAGCCACTGAGCCGCCTGCCCCGCCGGCGCGCGACTTCACCTTTGTTATCGCCGTCATGAAACGGATCGAACGCCACCGCCTGATGGAGAACCTGAGCTGGCTTTTCACCGTCACCGTGGCCGGCACGGCGCTGCTGTTCCTGATCATGCCCTATATTACTCCGGCCCTGACCACCATCGGGCAATCGCTGTGGCGGGAGGTCATCGCGGCGGCGACCGTGCTGGTTTCGCTCTATGGCCTTGAGCAGACCCGCCGCACCTTTGGCTGGCGCCTTTTCTAGCCTTCTTTTAGCTTTCCTTGGCTACACCGGCGATCAGCGGCACGAAGCGCACCTCGCCCAGGTCTTCCGTTTCATAGCCGTCCACCGTCTTGATGTAACGCAGCAGGCGCTGGGTTGAGCCGCGCCCCTGAGGGCCAACCATAATCCCCCTGGGCTTTAGTTGCGCCAGCAGATGGGTCGGCGCTTCCGGCAGGGCGGCCGTGACCAGAATGCGATCAAAAGGCGCCTGTTCCGGCCAGCCTTCCCAGCCATCGCCGAAACGATAGATGATATTTTCCAGCACCAGGCGCTTGTGGCGAATTTCCGCCTCGACCATCAGCGAGCGATAGCGCTCGATGGTATAGACATAACGCGCAAGCCGGCTGAGCACGGCGGTCTGGTAACCGCTGCCGGTGCCGATTTCGAGTACGCGATGCCGGCCTTCGATCTTGAGCGCCTGGGTCATCAGGGCCACGATATAGGGCTGTGAAATCGTCTGTCCACAGTTGATCGGAATGGCGGAATCTTCCCACGACCGGTCAAGGAACAGTTCCGGCACGAACAGGTCGCGCGGCGTGCGCTCCATGGCCTGAAGCACTTTCTTATCTGTAATGCCCTGGTCTTTCAGGGTATTCAGCAGGCGTTGCAGGCGGGTGGGTTCTTCGCTCATTGCATCACCTCTACTTTTTTAGGCGCCACACCCCCAAGACTCTTCTTCAGGCGATACAGGGTTTCATTATGAGTCAGGTCGAGATGCAGGGGTGTCACCGAGATGCGTTTTTCAGCAATAGCCTTAAGGTCGGTGCCATCGATCAATGATTGCTCATAGGCGTGGAAGTCAATCCAGTAATAGTCGCGACCGCGCGGATCGGTGCGCCGGACGGCGTGCATTTCATGCAGGTTGCGCATCCCCTGGCGCGTAACCTCGACGCCGGTGACATCATCGGCGCCGCAGTCCGGGAAATTGATATTCATGATGACATCGGACGGCCAGCCCTGATTGATCAGATTGCTGATCACCGGCGCGCCATAGACCTGCGCCGCCTGCCACTGAGCTTCGATATCCAGGTCGAAATCGAGGCATTGCGAAAGGGCGACGGAGGGAATGCCAAGCGACATGCCTTGCAAAGCACCGGCCACCGTGCCCGAAAGGGTGACATCTTGCGCGAGATTGAAGCCGCGATTGACGCCGGAGAGCACCAGATCAGGGGGACTGTCCATCAGGTCGCTGACCGCGATCTGCACGCAATCGGTCGGCGTCCCCCCGGCGGCGAAACGGCGTTCACCGAGACGGCGGACACGCACCGGATCATGCAGCGAAACGCCCCGCCCCTTGCCCGATTGTTCCAGCACCGGCGCGCAAACCCAGACATCATCGCTGAGCGCTGAGGCGATATCATAAAGCACCTTCAGACCGAAGGCATCGATACCGTCATCGTTGGTGAGCAGGATACGCATAGGGCGTTTGTACGGCGATTTCAGAGGCCGGGGCAAGCGGCGCGGCGGCTTTTTTTGAAGATGGCATCCTACCTCCTCCCTATCGAAGATGGGGAGGTGTCAGCGCCGCAGGCGATGACGGAGGGGCGTGCCTGAAAACTTACCCGATATGCGTCAGGCCGCCCATATACGACTGGAGCACGGCGGGAATGGCGATGCGGCCGCCTTCGTCCTGATAGTTTTCCATAATGGCCACTAGCGTGCGCCCTACCGCAAGGCCGGAACCGTTCAGCGTATGGACAAAGCGCGTGCCCTTCTCACCGGTTTTACGGCTACGGGCATCCATGCGACGGGCCTGGAAATCCCCGCAGTTCGAGCAGGAGGAAATTTCGCGGTAGGTATTTTGCGACGGCAGCCAGACTTCGAGATCGTAGGTCTTTTTCGCGCCAAAACCCATATCGCCGGTACACAGCAACATTGTGCGGAACGACAACTCGAGCTTTTTCAGGATGGCCTCGGCGCAGGTGGTCATGCGCTCGTGCTCCTCGGGGGATTGCTCCGGCGTGGTGATCGAGACAAGTTCAACCTTCTGGAACTGGTGCTGGCGGATCATGCCCTTGGTGTCGCGGCCGGCTGAACCGGCTTCGGCGCGGAAGCAGTTGGTCAAGGCCGTCAGACGTAGAGGCAATTCTTCTTCTGCCGTGATGGTTTCACGAACGAGGTTGGTAAGTGTTACCTCGGCGGTGGGGATGAGGTAACGATCGTCTGTTGTCTTGAAGAGATCTTCCTCAAATTTCGGCAATTGCCCCGTGCCAAACAAGGCTTCGTTACGCACCAGAACCGGCGGATTAATCTCCATATAGCCATGTTCATTTGTCTGCACATCGAGCATGAACTGGCCAACAGCGCGTTCCAGACGGGCCAGTTGACCTTTCAACACCACAAAGCGCGCGCCGGACATCTTAGCCGCTGCTTCAAAATCCATCATCTTCAGTGCTTCACCGAGATCGGCGTGATCCTTGGCGGGGAAGCTGAGGATATTCGGCGCGCCATGTTTGCGCATCTCGACATTGCCCTGCTCATCGGCGCCTTCCGGCACATCCTCGAACGGGATATTCGGCAATGAAGCCAGCAGATTGCGCAATTCCTCGCCCTTGACGCGTTCGGCTTCCTGGGTGCCCTCAATCGTGACCTTTAGTTCCGCCACCTCGGCCATCAGGGCTTGCGCCTTTGCTTCATCCTTCTGAGCCTTGGCCTGACCGATCTGCTTGGAAGCGTCATTGCGGCGGCTCTGCGCGGCCTGGAAAGCGGTCTGGGCGGCGCGCAGATCGGCATCCAGCACCAGCAGGGCATCGACGTCGGACTGCGCCGTTTCGCGGCCGCGACGCGACCAGCCACCAACAAAGCTCTGAGGATTTTCGCGGATCGCCTTGATATCATGCATATTATAAGCCTTAAATTCGGGCGGCAGGGTTTGTGCTTCCACCACTCCGGAGTCCCCCCGTAAACGGGGCGGGCGAATAGAGTGCGTCTTATACTGTGTGGTCTACAACAGGCAAGCCATAGGCGGCGCCATATCCACCGTCACATTACGGGTCAAGTTGGCTTGCGACGGAACTCAATGACCTTCACGCACAGGATCGAGACTTCGTAGAGCAGCCAAATCGGCACCGACAGCATGATCTGCGAGATCGGGTCCGGAGGGGTGACGACCGCCGCGACGACCACAATACCCAGAATGGCGTATTTACGCAGGCTTCCCAGCATTTTCGAGGTCACCAGTCCGGTCAGGCCCAGCAGCGTCAGCACCACCGGCAACTGGAAACATAGCCCGAAAGCGATCATCAGGGTTTCGATCAGTTGCAGATATTCCGAAACCTTCGGCATGAACTGGACCACCACGCCACCCTGCCCCACGACCTGCTGGTTCAGCGAGAACCACAGCACCATCGGCAACATGAGGAAGTAGACCATGGCCATGCCGAGTATGAACAGCACCGGCGCGGCGATCAGAAACGGCAGGAAAGCCATGCGTTCGCGGCGGTAGAGGCCGGGCGCGACGAAGCGATAGACCTGAAAGGCCAGGACCGGAAAGCTGACGATGACGCCACCAAACATGGCCAAACGCAGATTGGTGAAGAAGACTTCCATTGGCGCCGTGGCGATCAGCGGGATTTCCTTGACATTGCTGATGGCTTTCAGGCCCAGCAACACCGAAATCAGGTCGAACGGACCGCCATGACCGTGCGCCTTCTGTTCATCGTAGAGCGCGGACGCCACCGCCAGCGGATGGGTCAACAGTGACAGGATGGTGTTATGGAAGGCATAGCAAGCGATCACGCAGACCAGAAAAGCCGCGACCATAATGATGATGCGCGAACGCAGCTCAACCAGATGATCCATGAGTGGCGCGCGGGAGGCCTCGATATCCAGTTCGTCCTGATCGGCCGTGATGATACTGCGCTTGGACTTGTCTTCGACCTCTGCGGGCAACATGTTATCTTCGCTCATGTGGCGCTCTTTTTCGCGCGAACGCGTTTGACAGGCGCAGCGACCGGCTCAGGCGTGATAACGGCTTTCGGCTTGCGGACACGCTTGGGCTTGACGACGGCTTCCGGCTTTTCGGCGGGCGGCAGGCCTTCCAGTTGTGGATTGGCCAGTTGTGGATTGGCCAGTTGTGGATTGGCTGGCTCCGCCTCAACAGACACCGCGCCTTCCGGTGTGGAGACGGGCGCATTCAGGCTGGAATTGATATCGCTCTCCAACGCCTTCATCTGGTGACCGACATCTTCCAGCCCCAGCTTGCCGGCCCTGAGCGCATCGACCTCCTTGCGCAGTTCATCAAGTTCGCTTTGCCGCGCCATATCCTCGAACGAGGTGCGGAACTCGTCCGCTATGCGCCGCATCTTGCCGACGAATCGGCCAAGCTGGCGCAGCAGCTTCGGCAGATCCTTCGGCCCAACGACAACGAGGGCCACGACCGCGATAAGGACGAGTTCACCGCCCCCGATACCGGGCACCATATGAAAGACTTTCTCTTATAAGTTCAGATAGATGCGTTTAGGCCTTCGGCTCTTCGTCAGCTTTCTTGGTCTTCGCATCGTCCTCATCGTCCTTCAGGCCGTTCTTGAACGCCTTGATGCCCTTGGCGGCATCGCCCATCAGGCCCGACAGCTTGCCGCCGCCGAACAGGACCAGGACCACCAGACCGATGATCAGCCAGTGCCAGATGCTGAAACTACCCATACTCTATTCTCCTTTGCGAACCCGCCCTCATATCAGATGGGGGGCCGCCCCTTTAAATGTCAGCCCATCGGACCAATTTACGTCTTTATAGGCGCGTTTTAACCTGTCTTGGAAGTGTTTTTGCGCAAAATCACTCTTTCTCGAAGAAGTCTTGAGCAAACTCCGTTTCTTCCATCTCTTCCAGAAGCAACGGGTCCTCGGCGGTCTGTCCGCTGGAAGGGTCAGGCACCATAAAGTCCGCCGGCACATTGATGTCAAGCAGACCGGCGGCGCGCATTTCCGCCGCGCCCGGCAGATCGGCCAGTGACGGCAACGAAAACTGCTCCAGAAAGGCGTCGGTCGTACCATAGGTCACCGGCCGTCCCGGCGTTCGTCTGCGTCCGCGCAAGCGAATGAGGTTCATTTCGTGCAGCACATCGAGCGTGCCGCGCGACAGGCCGACCCCGCGCACGGCTTCGATTTCGGCGCGCGTCACCGGCTGGTGGTAGGCGATGATGGCGAGCGTTTCCAGCGCGGCCTTGGACAGCCGGCGCGGCTCCTCGCGCTCCTCAACCATCAGGTAGCCGAGATCGGCGGCGGTGCGGAACTGCCAGCGGTCATTGATGATTTCCAGCGAAACACCGCGCCCGGCGTAGCGGGCTTTCAGCGCCGCCAGCGCCTTGCCGACATCGGCCCCTTCCGGCAGGCGATAAGCGATTTCCGACGCCGACAGCGGTCCATCGGCGGCGAACAAAAGCGCCTCTATGGCGCGTTCCACGGTTTCCGGCGTCATGACTTTTCTCCCATCAGCGCCTGCCTTTTACGCATATAGAGCGTCTCAAAGGTCGCCAGTTGCTGGAGTTGCAAATGGCCTTCCTTGGCCAGTTCCAGCGAAGCACTCAGCGTTGACGCCACATAGGATACCCGGCGCGGCCCATCGCCGCGCACCGGCTGCGGCGCCACGTCATCGAGCGCCGTCCAGTTGGTCAGCTTCGGCAGTTGCGCACGCAGATTATCGCGGGCGTCTTCCAGCGAATAGGCTTCGATACGGCGCGTCGGATCGTAATGGCGCTCCAGTTCGCGGCGGCGCTGGGTAACATAAGCGCTCATCAGGTCAAAAACATTGGCCTCGATGCGTGAGGACGGAATGATCAATCGCGCTTCCGGATCGCCGCGGGCGAAGACATCGCGTTTGAGTTGCGGGCGCGAGGTCAGGGCCTCGACCGCCTTGCGCATCGCTTCCAATTTTTGCAGACGATAAGCCAGCGAGAGCGCCAATTCTTCCGGCGCCGGCTCGTTGGTGACCTTGCGCTCGGCCTGGGGCAGCAACAGACGCGATTTCAGATAGGCCAGCCACGACGCCATGACAAGATAATCGGCCGCCAGCGAAAACCGCAAACGGCGCGCCTCCTGGATAAAGGCGAGATACTGCTCGGCCAGGCGGGTAATTGAAATCTTGAGCAGATCGACCTTTTGCTGACGGGCGAGCGCCAGCAGAACATGCAAGGGGCCTTCATACCCATCCAGTTCGAGCACCAGCGCATCATCGGCCGCGATCTCCTCAACGACCTCCGGCCCTGGGCCTTCAAAATCCAGGCGCCTTTGCAGGACATCGTGCTCGAATCCCTTGGGCGTGGTGTCACGGCTCATGACGGCGCAACCACCGGATGGCCTTCGGTCGGATCGGCCCTGACATCGGTTTCCTGGCCACGCGCCATCACGACATCGAAACGCGCGCGGGCGTCGGTGACATCGAGCGGTTCCGGCATTTTCAGAATACGCCTCATGGCCGCCTTCGCCCGCCGCAGTGCCTCCCCTTTCAGTTTTGGCGTGACCTGCGCGATCTGTTTCATCTGGTCCATCTGCCCGTTACAGTGCAGCAGCACATCGCAACCCGCCCGCAGCGAGGCTCTGGCGCGCTTTTCCAACGTACCGGACAGCGCATTCATAGAAAGATCGTCGCTGATCAAAAGACCATCGAAACCAATGAGATCGCGCACGATCTTCAGGCATTTTCTCGATGTGGTCGCCGGATTGCGCTTGTCTATGGCGCGATAAAGCACATGCGCCGTCATGGCGATCGGCATATCGGCATTGACCTGGAAGGGATAAAAATCAACCTTCAACAATTCATCGAACTTCGTATCGACGCGCGGCAGGTCGGTATGCGAATCGGCGCCGGCCCGTCCATGGCCGGGAATATGCTTGATTACCGGCAGAACGCCACCAGCCAGCAAACCCTCAGCGCAGGCGCGGCCCATGACGGCGACGGCCCGCGGCGTCAGGCCATAGGCGCGGTCGCCGATAATATCATGCGCGCCCGGTTGCGGCACATCCAGCACCGGCGCACAATCGACATTGATGCCCAGTTCGGCCAGATCGTGCGCCATCAGGCGCGCACCGAGCCGGACCATTTCGCGTTCTTCGGAAAGATCGTTAGTCACTTCGGCAAAACGGGAAGCCGGCGGATAGTCCGGCCAGTGCGGCGGCCGCAGGCGGCGGACCCGTCCACCTTCCTGGTCGATCAGGATCAGGGCTTCGTGAGCCACCAGGCTTTTCAACGAAGTCACCAGCGCTTTTACCTGTTCGGGCGCTTCGATGTTGCGGCGAAACAGGATAAAGCCGAGCGGCTGGGTATCGCTGAAAAACCGCCGCTCTTCAGGCGTCAGTTCGGTGCCCGCCAGGCCCAGGATACACGCGGCAACGCCCTTCTTGCCCACAGCCTTACTTCACGATGCAGTCATGGCCCGATGCCTTAAGCGCCGAGCAGAACGATTTCGCCTTGTCCGCGCTTAAACCGGTGAAGGCCGTGCGATAGAAAGTGCCGTTGGGCGTGGTGACCTTTTCGATCTTCTTGCCGGCACCACCGACGAACAGACCATAGGACGACGCCACCTTGGCATATTCTGCGTTGGCGATATCTGTGGACGTATAAGCGCCGATCTGAACAGACGCGCCGCCCGTCGATGCCGGTTTGGCGGCCACAGGCGCGGCAGACGTGGCCACCGTCGAAGACGATGCCGATGAACTGGCCGGCGGTGTGGGCACAGCATCGATTCGCGCGGGCGCCAGACTGCTGCTGGCGACGCTGCTGGCGCTATTCTGGGAAGGCAGCGGCCCTTCGATCGGCGCTGCCGGCGGCGGCGCGATATCGACCGTCGCGGCGCTGGCCGCCGGCCGCGCGCCGGGCACTTCCGAACCGGGTGCGAAAGTGACGATGCCGGAATCGCTCAGATCCTGATCGCTCAGCGGTCTGGCGTCCTCGATCTGGCCTTCCTTGATATCCCCAAGAGAATCGCCAACTTCCGGCGCAATCTTGCCATGCTTGTTGAGCGTACCGGAATTATAGAGAATCACGACCACGAGCAGCAGGACGACAAGACAGATACCGCTGATGATCAGCGTGATCGGCGCCTTATCGCGCGATACCGGCGCGCGGCGCGATTCGTAGCTCAGATTGTCCTCGGTCGGGGGCGAATAGGTGCCGCGATCCCCAAAATCTCCGCGATCCTGATCTGACATGGTGGAAAATCCCAAAAGGTCCGGCGCATCCGCATCGGCAATATATTGATAGGTCCGATTCCACACGGCTGTCGTGGGGATTCGGGCGCGAAGATACAGGCTAGCAATCGATTTTGACAGCCCTGTGGCCAAAAATGTCCACGTCTTCCTGTCGGCGGAAGCAGACACCGTATTGCGTCCTTGCGCCCCCCTCCCTATCTCAATAACCAGTCAGGAGAAAACCATGAGCGGAACCGTCATAGATAACGCCGCCGAAAGCCGGTTTGAACTGGATATCGGCGGTCAGGTGGCCCATGCCGATTATCGGGTCAGCGGCGACACCCTTTATATCGATTATGTCGAGGCTCCACCCGCCCTGCGCGGCACAGGCGCCGCCGGACAACTGATGGAAGGCGTCATGGCGGACGCGGCGGAAAAGGGTTACGCCGTCATGCCCATTTGCGGCTATGCGGCAGCCTGGATGCGCCGACACCGCAAGCTTTAGATCAAGGCCCGCCTTACAGTGGCCAGTATCTCGTCCGACAGCGCCGCATCCCCGACTGCCCGCGCCAGGGCCATGGCCCCCACCAGGCTTGACAGGAGCGTGATCGCCTTTTCCCGTCCCTCGCCGTCATCGCTTAAAGCCGACAGGGCATCGATATAATCCTCCACCCCTTCGCCGAAAATCCGCCGCACCGGCGCTGGCTGGCGCGCCACATCGGCCGCCAATGAAGGAAACAGGCAAGCCTGCCCGGGCGCATCGCGGTTTTTCGTCGAGAGGTAGCGCGTGACATAGGCCTCCAGTTCCGCCTTGCGATCGCCCTTCGCCGCTTTCAGGCGCGCGGCCTGGCGCTCCAGTGAAACAGCGCAGGTCTGCGCCACCAGGTCATCCTTGGACTCGAAATAGGTATAAAAGCCACCATGCGACAATCCCGCCGCCCGCATGACGTCGGCCACCCTGACACCATCGAAGCCATGCTCGCGGAAGCCTTCGGACGCAACCTGCAACAGTTTCTCGCGGTTGGCCGTTACATTTGCCCTGGATGTTTTCATCCCTTGACTATACATGATCACTATCATAAATGCAATCATGACAATCATCATGTAAAATGAGTCCGCCATGATTTCGACTGTGCTCGCCGCCCGGCTCAGGCGTCACAATATCCATTATGGCTGGGTCATGGCCGGCGTAACCTTCCTTGTCATGCTCACCACTGCCTGCGCGCTGGGTGCGCCGGGCGTGCTGATGCCGCCGCTGGAAAAGGAATTCGGCTGGACGACCGCCGATATTTCCAGTGCCCTGGCCCTGCGCCTGATCCTGTTCGGCGCCATCGCCCCGTTCGCAGCCGCACTCATGCTCAGGTTCGGGCTGAAAAAGGTAGTCTCTCTGGCGCTCGCCCTGATTGTCAGCGGGCTGGGCCTTTCGATGCTGATGACGCAGATGTGGCAGCTTGTTCTGTTCTGGGGGATTTTCGTCGGTATCGGCTCCGGCATGACCGCTATCGTGCTGGGCGCCACCGTCGCCACGCGCTGGTTCACCCACCGGCGCGGCCTGGTCATCGGCCTGCTCACCGCCAGTTCAGCCACCGGACAACTGGCTTTCCTGCCACTCGTCGCCAAGATGTCAGAAAGCTATGGCTGGCGAATTGCCCTGATGCTGGTTGTCGGTCTGCTCGGCTTGGCACTGGCGGCCGTTCTTTGCCTGTTGCGCGACCGTCCAACCGATCTTGGCCTCCTGCCCTATGGCGAAACCGAGGCCATGACCGCACCGCCGGCAATGCAGCTGTCTCCCATCGCCATGCTGACAGAGGCCGCCCGGACGCGTACCTTCTGGATCCTTTTCGCCAGTTTCTTCGTTTGCGGGGCCTCGACCAACGGCCTGATTCAAACGCATTTCGTCTCATTATGCGGCGATTACGGCATGGCGGCGGTGACCGCGGCCAGTGTACTGGCCGTGATGGGCATATTCGATTTCATCGGCACAATCGGCTCCGGCTGGCTGTCGGACCGTTTCGATTCGCGCTGGCTGCTGTTCTGGTACTACGGCTTACGCGGCCTGTCCCTGCTCTACCTGCCGCATACGGATTTCACCTTCGGCGGCCTGTCGCTGTTCGCCGTCTTTTACGGCCTGGACTGGATCGCCACCGTGCCGCCCACTCTCAAACTGACGGCGGAAAAGTTCGGCCGCGAAAAGGCCGGCGTGGTCTTCGGCTGGATCTTCGCCGGCCATCAGTTGGGGGCCGCCGCCATCGCCTATGCCGCCGGCTATATCCGCACCAGTTACGCGACCTATGTTCCCGCCTTCCTGATCGCCGGCAGCCTGTGTCTGTTCGCGGCGTTTTTCGTACTGCTGATCATCCGCCCGAAGTCCGCTGTCGCGGCCTAGATCATCAGGGCCGCGCCGGAACAGCGCAGACCGTTGACCTGGGCATCGACCTCGCCCAGGCCAATACCCAGTTGATCGAGCAAGGCATTGATCACCGGATCGAGCACCGGCCCCAGCCCGGCGATCAGCTTGCCGAGCGTCACCGTCACCAGATCGAGGCCTATGCCAAGGCCCAGCACGTTAGATGTCAGGTGTGTCTGACCGATCAGTGAACTACCGATGCTGGTTACGGCGTCATTGGTCCGCACCGTCCTGATCGTCTGGTTGCTGATATCCGAGGCGGTGAAGGTAGCGGTTTGCCAGGCGGTGCCGCCAATCCTGATCTGAGAATATGCCGAAACACCACCAACCAACGGAATCGCCACCAGTTGCGCCGGCAAAACCGTCAGCGTCTTTTTGAAATCGCCGAGATCGGCCGTATTGACCGTACCGATGCTGGCCTGTCCTATGCCCGGATTCAAGGCGAGCGTCACGCTGTTAAGTGCCGCATTGCTATTGCAGGATATATTCGACAACTTGCCCTGCGCCGAGGCCAGTTCGATATAGAGCGGCACATGGACCAGACTAACGCCGGTAAGGCCCGGCACAAGCGACGCATCGATATAGAGCCGCGCCTGCGCCGTGCGGATGATCGGCTCGCCCGTTCGGGTCACTGTCAGCCAGGCGGAATGGTTCGGACGTTCGCCGATCGCCATCCAGACTTTCAGGCCGGCCAGACCGGACGCCTGCGCCCCCAGATCAAGCTGCACCTGCCGGTTCTGGTTCGCCAGAGACAAAATGGCCTTGGCCATGGCGAGGCTGTCGACACGGATCGCCGCATCGGCTCCGCCGGCTATGCGGTCCTGTTCGCCATAGGCACCGATATCGACCAGATCGCTCAATTTGATTTTCGTCGATTTGATAGAACTGTTGGCCAGAATCTTCAGCGGTGCCCTGGCCCCCGTATCGGCTTCATCCGCCAAAAGAGTCAGCGCGTCGCCAACCGTGATATCGCTGGCCAGAGACTGGTCGAATGTGGCCGCCGTCAGGTTGGCCCGCGTATGCAGCGCCTGGACATATTTCAGCAGGTCTATTTTCGCGTCCGCGAGCGCATTATAATCCATGACGGAGAGATTGATGCTGCTGCCGGTCAACCCACTCAATAACGCATTGGCCACGCCGCCATTGACCGAGGCCAGGCGCGTGCCGATGCTGAAGGCCGCCAGTTTCACTGATGAGGCTGTGGCCGTGCGTGTGATATGCGCCGTGTTCTGTCCCAGCATCCGGCCAAAGAACAGAGGCGCGTCCTGGCTGACAGTGACCCGCGCCGCATTGGCGTCCATAACCGGCGTGACCTTGAAGCGCATGGCAGGCGTCTTGCTGACGCTGGCATCATAAGAACCGGTCTGCGTCGTAACCGTGATATGTCCGTCATGACTGTTGGCCAGCACTACAGCCTGCGCGGCATCCGTAGCCGTGCTCAGGTTCGCGGCCGCCGACATCGCCGCCAGATCGGCCGTGCCCTGCAATTCCCGGCTTTTGGCGTAGATATAGCCCATATCAACGGCAAAGGCCGCAAGCCCGATGGTGATCACCATCAGCCCCGCCCCCATGATCAGGGCCGAACCGCGCGTATCGCGCCGCAAACGGATAAGAAGCGATCTCATGACACCCTCCAGTGTCTAATAGCCGCCGCGCACGATGGACGCTGAGCGGGTAATGGTGTCGGGCATTCCCGGCGGCAACGGAAACAACTCGAACGCGCCATTATCGGGCCGGTAAGTGACCGTAATGGTCAGGGTTTGTGCTTCTTCGGCGATGGAAAGATCCGCCACGCCGCTGGAGAGGAAGGTGTATTTACCGGATTCGCTGTCCATCACACCCTGCGCCAGTTCAAGGCGTTCGGCGGCGGTGCGGCCGGCAATAGCGGTGCGCGCAGCATCATTGACCATCTGCTGTATACCGTGCGCCGTTGAGAAATAGCTGCCGTAATCTACAATTCCCGCCAGCATCAACAAGAACAAAGGGCTGATCAGGGCGAACTCGACAGCGGAAGCACCAGACGTATCTGCGCGGAAGGCGGACTTCAAAAACGGTCTGGGCAGCATGACGTTACACCGGCTTTCAGTCACATTCGCCTTGCTTCGTAAAACGACAACAAAGCAAAATACAACTTTAAATTGCCACAATACTCTTGCCAAAATCCTAACACGCCATAAAGTTGTATTTTTAATCGTCCGCTTATATAAATCCTCCCAAGCCATACGGCTCCCTTGCAGGCGAATTGCTAGGCTGGCCTATCGAACGTTTCCTCAACGCTTATTCATGGAGCAAGAAAATGGCTACCAGCCAACCGTCCGCCAATAATAATGGCCTGCTTATTGTCATCGCCGTTGCGGTCATCGCTGTCGCGGCCGTCGCAGCGGTGTATCTGATGCAGGATAACCGCTCATCCAGTGAACGTGTGGGCGACGCCATCGAAGCCGTGCCCCAAGGGCTGGACAAGGCTGCCAATCAACTGGGCGACCAGCCACCCGCCAAGAACGTTGAGCGCAATCTGGGCGATGCGGAGAAGAAAGTGAATGAAGCGGTCAAATAGTCGCCGCAAAAGAGTTTGGTAGGCCCGGAGGGACTCGAACCCCCAACCAGACCGTTATGAGCGGTCGGCTCTAACCATTGAGCTACAGGCCCCCAAAAACGCTCAGGGCGCGCGAAGGGAGGCCGTGCTAACATGCAAGCCGGAAGAATTAAAGGCTATTTTTATGCTGTCCGGCCCGTTCAGGCCACATTCATGCGTAATCGATCATCATAGACTTACCGTAAAGCCAGTCTCAATGGTTTCGGAACCCAACAAGACACAAGAAAGACCATCCATATGCCCGCCATCAAATCCGCCTTGCTGAAGTCATTTGCCCTCGGTGTCCTGACCGCGGCCCTCGCTGTGCCCGTGATGGCAAACGCCCAAACGCAATCCACGCCCGTGCTGATGATGCCGGCGCCAAGCACGCTTTCCCTCAGCGCCAATGGCGAGGTCAGCGCCACGCCCGACATGGCCACCATCAATTTCGCCGTGGTGACACAGGGCAATACCGCGTCCGACGCTATGAAGGCCAATAATACCCGTATGAACGCGGTCATGGCTTCGCTGAAAAACGCCGGCATCGCCGCCAAAGATATCCAGACTTCAAACCTGAATCTCAACCCGCAATATGATTACACTGACGGCCAGGCTCCCAGGCTGACCGGCTACCAGGCCCAGAACCAGATCACCGTGCGCGTCAATGATCTGAATCAGACAGGGCCGGTGATCGACACCGTGATCAAGGCCGGCATCAATCAGGTCAACGCTATCAATTTCGGCCTGAAAAACGATGAAGCCGTTACCGATCAGGCTCGTCAGGCGGCTGTCGCCACCCTGCTTAAACGCGCCAATCTTTATGCCGGCGCCACCGGCATGAAGGTCAAGCGCATCATTTCTATCAGCGAAGGCGGCCCGGTCTATAACCAGCCGCAGCCAATGATGTTCGCCCGCGCCAAGATGGCCGACGCCTCGACGCCGGTGTCTTCCGGTGAACTGCAACTGAGCGTCAACGTCTCTGCCACGTTTGAGCTGGAATAACCCCTCCTCCCCCTGCCTTCAGCCTGTCGCGTTCAGTAACGCGGCAGGCTTTTTTTGTGCATGAAATTCAATCGACGCGATAAAGGGGGTGACGCAAAATTAAGATTTTATTAACCTGACAGCATGTTTGGAAAACGTGCCCCTGCCTATGCCGTCGCCAAAGCCATGCCGGCTCTGCCTGTCTGGCTCGCCATTGACAGCGTGTTCAATCCGGTCAATGTCGGCATCTTCCTGGCCGCCCTGCTTTTCGGCATGAACGCCTGACTTGCCCTCCGCGCTCGATCGGCCTAGGTAACGGCCATGAGCAAGACAGCCCCCGCTACGATTTCGCCCCTGTTCGTGACCGAGCTTTACCGCGCTGACCTTGGCGCACAGCCGGGCTTCGAGGATTTCCTCGCCGAACTGGACGACACCTGCCGCGCCATCGCCGATGAGGACGAAGCCGGCCAAACCTGGTCACAGCAAAAGGGTTATCTCGGCTATACCTCCTATGCTTCGCTGAATGATCTGCCGGCGCGGGCGAGCGTTTTCGCCGACCTGAAAACAATACTCGACACCCATGTCGCGGCCTTCGCCGGCAAGCTCGATTTCGACCTGCACGGCCAGAAGCTGAAACTAAACTCCATGTGGATCAATATCCTTGAACCGATGGGCCATCACTCCAGCCACTTACATCCACACAGCGTTATTTCCGGCACTTTCTATGTTTCAATCCCCGAAGGCGCCAGCGCCCTGCGTCTCGAAGACCCGCGCCTCGGCTTCATGATGAATGCGCCCCTGCGCAAGGCCAGTGGCAAGCCGGACCACCAGACTTTCGTCAATGTCACCCCCCAGGCCGGCACGGTGCTCTTATGGGAAAGCTGGCTGCGCCATGAGGTGCCGATCAATATGAGCGATGATGTGCGCATTTCAGTGAGCTTCAATTATGGCTAATGTGAAAACCGCGCTGGTCGGCTATGGCTATGCCGGCAAGATCATTCACGCCCCGCTGATCTGCGCGGCGAAGGGACTGGAGCTGGCTACGGTTGTTTCGTCCCGACCGGCGGATGTAAGGGCTGATCTGCCTGGCATCACCGTCGCGCCGGACCTCGCGGCCGCGCTGACCGATCCGTCCATCGAACTGGTCGTCATCGCCACGCCGAACGATATCCATGCCTCACAGGCCCACGAAGCATTGGAGGCAGGCAAGCATGTGGTTATCGACAAGCCTTTTGCGCTGAGCGTGGCTGAAGGCGAATCAGTGTTGGCTCATGCCGAACGCGTGAGAAAGATGGTATCTGTCTTCCATTGCCGGCGCTGGGACAGCCCTTACCTGACCTTTCAGGCCGTGCGCCCGCGTCTTGGCGACCTCTATCAGGTCGTTTTTCGTTATGACCGCCTGCGGCCGGTGGTGCGCGACCGCTGGCGGGAGCGCGCCGGGCCGGGAAGCGGTACCTGGTTCGACCTCGGTTCACATCTGTCGGATCAGGCCTTAAGTCTCTTCGGCTGGCCGGAATGGATTTCGGCCGATATCGCCGGTCAGCGGTCCGGCGCGCAGACCGATGACTATTTTCACGTCACCCTGGGTTATGGTCCGCTGCGCGTCATACTACATTCATCGATGATGACCACCATTCCAGGCCCTGTCTTTGAGGCGCAGGGTGCTCTGGGCGCTTTTGTAAAATCCGGCATGGACCCGCAGGAAGAGATGCTAAAAGTCAGACGCACGCCGGGCGATGCCGGCTGGGGCGCCGATCCGGTCAACGGTCTTTTCATACCGATTGCCGATAACCTGCCGGGCCAGCCTGAAGACATCACCGCCATACCCGGCAATTATCTCGCCTATTATGAGGCCGTGGCGAAGACCATCCGTGAAAACGCGCCCAATCCGGTGACCGGAGAGGACGCGTTGAAAGTCATGAAATTACTGGAGCTTGGCTTTATCAGTTCACGCGAAGGCCGAAGGATATCCGCATAAGCAGGGGTTATACTTTAAGCCCGGTTTGCCTGAACTATGCCGCCAGCTTGCCGCTTATCCCCTGCTCCAGCAAGGCAATGGTGCGCTCCAACCCGAAGATGGCTACGAAGGACCCAAAGCGTGGCCCCTGAGACTGCCCCAGCAGGACTTCATACAAAGCTTGAAACCAGGCGCGCAACGGCTCGAATTCATGTGCTTTTCCGACCTCGAAGACCAGATTTTGCAGCACCTCGGCATCGCGCGTATCGGCCGGCAGTTCACGGAATTTCTTCACGAGATCGGACATCGCTGCCTTCTCCTTCGCGTCCGGCAGACGGAAGGTTTTCGACGGCTTCACGAAGTCCTCGAAATAGTTCAGCGCATAACCGGCCAGGCGATCGAGCACCGGTTCCGATTCCGGCGTGGCGCCCGGAATATAGGCGCGCAGGAAGCCCCACAGCGTTTCCTTGTCCTGGGCATTGGCGACCGATACCAGATTGAGCATCAGGCCAAAGGTGACCGGCGGCGATTTGATCCCCGTTTCACCACGCAGGACAAACCACACCGGATTTTCGATCTGCTTGGCCTCTTCCTGCTTCGGAAAAGCATCCAACTGCTGGAAGAACTCATCCGTGGCGCGCGGAATAACATCGAAATAGAGCTTTTTGGCCGATTTCGGCGACTGGAACATGTAATAGGCCAGGCTCTCCGGCGCACCGTAACGCAGCCAGTCCTCCATGGTCAGGCCATTGCCCTTCGACTTGGAGATCTTCTGACCAGCCTCATCGAGGAAAAGCTCATAATTGAAGCCCTCCGGCGGCGTCCCACCCAATACCTTGCAAACCTGAGACGATACCTTAACTGAATCAATCAAGTCCTTGCCGGCCATCTCATAATCGACGCCGAGAGCTGCCCAGCGCATGGCCCAGTCTGGCTTCCACTGCATCTTGACGTGGCCGCCGGTCACCGACACCTCGAAGCGCTCACCGTTTTCCTCAAAGACAATCGTGCCCGCCGCCACATTGCGTTCCAGGGTCGGCACCTGGAGCACAAAGCCGGTCTTAGGCGAGATAGGCAGGAAAGGCGAATAGGTGGCGCGACGGTCCGGCCCAAGCGTCGGCAGCATGACCTTCTGGATGTCATCGAAACGATCCAGTGCCGTCAGCAGCGTCTGGTCGAACATGCCGCTCTTGTAGCATTCGGTTGAGGACAGGAACTCATAGGCAAAGCCGAAGCTGTCGAGAAACGCCTTCAGCCGCGCATTGTTGTGTTGGCCGAACGACGGATATTCGCCGAACGGATCGCGTACCACGGTCAACGGCTTGTAGAGGTCTTCGCGCAAGATATCGGCATTGGGTATGCCGTCCGGCACCTTGCGCAAGCCATCCATATCATCTGAAAAACAGATCAGGCGCGTTTGCCAGGCGCCACCGGTCATGGCCTCAAAGGCTTGGCGGACCATGGTAGTGCGCGCCACCTCGCCGAAAGTGCCAATATGCGGCAGGCCGGAAGGACCATATCCCGTCTCGAAAATAACCGCGCGATCCAGCCCCTCGAACGCTTTCAGCGCTTCGTCCGTTTTACCCGCCGCGATCAGTTCAAGCGCCCGTTTCTGCGCCTCATGTCCCTGAATGCGCGATTTGACCAGACGCGCAATCAGGTTGCGGGCCTGTTCAAACGGCCATGCGCGGCCAGCGTAAGCAAGAGGACTAAGAGACGACATGAGGATCAGGAAACTCCATAAATTAAAGAGGCCTTGGCTTTAAGCCGCGCGCCCGGATGCGTCAATAAAAAGCATCTGATAAAGCCCCGCGCTCAACCTCCCCTTACGGAAACATTTTTGCTTGACCGCCCGTCTGAAAGCACATAACTTTACGTTGACGTAAATGTAAGATTCTGCCACAGTTCATCCAAACAAGAAAAACGCCCATGGAAACGCAGCACAAAGACAGCAACCGCACCTATTCGATTCGTCAGCTCTCCAAGGAGTTCGATGTCACGGCCCGCGCCCTGCGCTTCTACGAAGACAAGGGACTGATCTCGCCGCAGCGCAAGGGGCAGACGCGCCTCTATTCGCCACGCGACCGCGCCCGCCTGCAACTGATCCTGCGTGGCAAACGCCTCGGTTTTTCGCTGATTGAAATCCACGAAATCCTCGACCTCTATACGCCAAAGGACCACGGCGTCGCCCAGATGCGCGCCACTCTGAGCAAATACCGCGGCCAGATCGAAACCCTGAAACGCCAGCGTGAGGATATCGAAGCGGCGATCAAGGACATGGCCGAGGGCTGCGTCTGGCTCGAACAGCAAATCCACGACTTGGAAACGCAAACACCAAATTAATCAATATCTAATTCTACCATCCTAAACAAGGATAACAAGAAATGGCCTATGTAGCTCCCGTCCGTGATTATCGATTTCTCTTTGAAAACGTCTTCAAGATCGATCAGTACAGTCACCTGAAAGGGTTCGCGGATGCCGATGCGGCGACAGTGACGGCCATTCTTGAAGAAGCCGCCAAATTCGCTGAAGAGGTCGTTCACCCGATCAATATTACCGGTGACAAGGAAGGCTGCACGCTCGATCCGGTCACGCATGAAGTCACCGCTCCCAAAGGCTATAAGGAAGCCTACAAGGCGCTGACCGAAGCCGGCTGGACGGCGCTTTCAAACGATCCGCAATACGGCGGACAAGGCCTGCCGCATTTTGTCAACACCGCCTTTTCCGAGATGCTCTCCGGCGCCTCTTCAGCCTTCGGCATGTATCCCGGCCTGACCGAAGGCGCCATCTCGGCCATCACCGCCGGCGGCACGCAGGCACAGAAAGACCTCTACCTGCCGAAGCTGATCTCAGGCGAATGGTCCGGCACCATGAACCTGACCGAACCGCAGTGCGGCACCGATCTGGCCCTGTTGCGCACCAAGGCCGTACCCGCCGAAGACGGCTCATATAAAATCACCGGCCAGAAGATCTGGATTTCAGCCGGTGAGCACGACTTCACCAGCAATATCTGTCATCTGGTCCTGGCACGTCTGGAAGGTGCTCCCGCCGGCGTCAAGGGCATTTCGCTTTTCCTTGTGCCGAAATTCCTGCCCGATGCCGACGGTAATCCGGGCGAGCGCAATTCGCTGCAATGCGCCGGCCTTGAACACAAGATGGGCATTCACGGCAATTCGACCTGTGTCATGATGTATGACGAGGCCAAGGGTTTCCTGCTCGGGCAGGAAAATGAAGGCCTGAAAATCATGTTCTACATGATGAACAGCGCCCGCTACGGCGTCGGCCTACAGGGACTGGCCATCGGTCATGCTTCGCTGGTCGCCGCCAACCAGTTCGCCAAAGACCGTCTGCAGGGCCGCGCCCTCACCGGCCCGAAATCGCCGGACCAGCCCGCCGACAGCATTCTCGTCCATCCCGATGTCCGCCGCATGCTGCTGGAAAGCCGCGCCCTGATCGAGGGGGGCCGCGCCTTCCTGACATGGGGCGCGCTCCAGGCTGATCTCCAGCATGTCGCCGAAGATGAAAAAGAGCGTGAAAAAGCAAGCGACTATATGGGCCTGCTCACCCCCGTCATTAAGGCTTACCTGACCGAAAAAGGTCTGAAAGTGACCCAGGACGCCATGCAGGTCCACGGCGGGTCGGGCTTCACCGAGCACTTCCCGGCTTCGCAATATATGCGTGATGTGCGCATCACCCTGATCTATGAAGGCACCAATGGCGTGCAGGCGCTTGATCTCGTCGGCCGCAAATTGCCTTCCAAGGGCGGCCGCGCCCTGCAAACCTTCCTCGGCGAAATCGACTCTTATATCGCCAGCGAAGAAGCCGATACGAAAGTGCCCGCCTATATCCAGGCCCTGAAAGATACCAAGGCGAAACTGCTCGACGGCACCATGTGGCTGATGCAAAACGGCATGGGCAATCCTGATGCCGCCGCGGCCGGCTCGCTCGATTACCTGCACCTCTTCGGACTGACCTGCATGGCCTATATGTGGGCACGCATGGCGAAGGAAGCCCAGGCGCAGGTCGATACCGGTTCCACCGATCCGTTCTTCGACACCAAACTCAAGGTGGGGCGTGTTTTCCTCGAACGCATTCTGCCGGACGCCGAGGCGCACCTGATAAAGATGAAAGCCGGTTCGGAAGGCCTGATGGCGCTGGCTGACGATCAGTTTTAAGCGAACGCCATATACACGCGATAAGATAGACATCTTGCCCGTTAACCATAACCGGGTTACCGTATCTTCTTCGGGGGATATGGGGACGGCATGAAAACCATTATTGTTGCGATCCTGTTAGTCGGCGTCATGGCTTTCGCGCTGTGGGCGCATGCGCCGGAGACAGCCACCAGGCAATCCTGCGCCGTGCTTTCCACCGCGTGCATCCATACGCCGGCGGAATTCGCTCATATCATTACGGACTATCACGGCGTCGTTTCGGACGAATTACCCGCTTCCGAATATGTCTCTCTCTACAAGAACAGCGACGATCAGGAACCTGTCATCCGTTTTGAGGCCAGAACCGATTCCCTGAGCCGAAAGGAATTAGCCGGAGATTTCACCTGCGCGCCACGCGGCCGGGACGAACTGCTGTGCCACCGACCAGCACAGAACAGCGCCATCGCGGAAACCGCTATCCTGCGGCCGCAGGCTATCCTCAGCCAGCAAGCCTGCGATCCACCCTATGACGTGCTTTATCTCATTCCCCGCTCCGCCCCGGCCGGAGTCCGGCTGGAGGACTATGCCGATTTGCGCCAGCGCGAAACGGCGCCACCGAGATATGACCGGTGGCGAGCCGCGTTGGAACGCCGCAAATGCGGTTAGGATTTTACAGGTTTTCCAGCACGTATTCGGCGCTCGATACCTTGAATTCACCGCCCGCCTCGACAAACAGCTTGTCGATCCGGCCATCCCGGATAATAGCGGCGTAGCGTTGCGAACGTGGCCCCATGCCGAAGCCGGAAGCATCGAGCGTTAATCCCATGGCTCCGGCGAAATCGCCGTTGCCATCAGCCAGCAGGACCACTTCGTCGTTGATGCCCTGATCCTTCGCCCAGGCTTTCATGACGAAATAATCATTAACCGATGTACAGGCGACGACATCGACGCCTTTGACCTTTAAATCCGCCGCACGGTCCCTGAACCCCGGCAGATGGCGCGCCGAACAGGTGGGGGTAAAGGCGCCCGGCACAGCGAAAAGAACCACTGTCTTGCCGGCAAAGAAATCCTTTGATGCAACAGGCTTCGGCCCTGCTTCATCGACCACGGTGAGGGTCAGTTCGGGAATGGTGTCACCGGCTTGCAGGGTCATGATATGTCCTTCTGAATGGTCGCGGCGAAGTCGTAGGGAATCCGCCATCAAAATGCGATACGGATGGCTATCCGCATTCGTGGCGTTTTGCAATCAAGACAGTGCGCCCCATATAGGGTAATATCGATGCTTCCGTTCGCGCTTTACCAAAGGCCTTGACGTCATGATCAGTTCTTCTGTCCCGCTCCCCGAAAACGGCCCTCTGCCCGGTCATATCTCCTATCAGGGGCAGTTGTTGATCGCCATGCCGGCGCTGAACGATCAACCATTCAATCATACAGTCATTTATGTCTGCCAGCATGACGAAGAGCATGCCATGGGACTGATCCTTAACCAGCCCATCAACGGGCTGACTTTCAGCAAGATGATGAAGGAACTGGGAATCACCGGTGACAGTCCCCGCTTTTCCCAGGGATTGGCTTCGCAGAAGATTTATCACGGCGGTCCGGTGCAGAATGACCGGGGCTTTGTGCTGCACAGCCTCGATTATCAGATCGATGACATTACACTCGATCTCGGCGGCCCGTTCATCAGCCGCCCGGATGGCGAGGAACAGGGCATGGGCCTGACCGCCTCACGCGATATCCTGGTCGATTTGTCGGGCGGCGGCGGTCCGGCCCACAGCCTGATCGCGCTTGGCTATGCTGGATGGGGACCGGGCCAACTGGAAAGCGAACTGAGTCAGAATGCCTGGTTGGTGGCCCCCGCCAGCCAGGAACTGATTTTCGGCGGCGACCCCGAGCATCTGTGGAGCCGCGCCCTCGCCAGCATGGGAATTGAGCCGGGACATCTGTCCGGCATGGCGGGCACAGCTTAACTAGCTTCACACCCCAGCGAAGCCGCCAGAAAGGCCTCCGCCTCTGCGGGTTTCAACGCCTTGGCGAAACCGTAACCCTGCCCCAGATGGCAACCCAGCCCGTTGAGCCGCGCTGCCAGCGCCATATCCTCGACGCCTTCGGCCACCACATCCAGTCCGAAATCACGGCCAAGGGTCAGGATGGCACGGACGATCTTCTCCGATGATTCATCCGCCTTGAGCGTACTGATAAACGAGCGGTCGATCTTCAGGGTATCGAAAGGCAGCTTGGCCAGGTAGGACAATGACGAAAATCCGGTGCCGAAATCGTCGAGCGCGATACCGGCGCCGGCGTCACGCAGGGCGTCCAGCACCCGCGCCGCGGCGTCCGGATCGCGCATGACGTCGCTTTCCGTCACTTCCAGCTTGAGGCATTTGTTCGGCAAACCCGCCTCGCGGATCAGACGCGAAACATCCTCCACCAGATGCAGGCGTTCGATTTCCGGCGCCGACAGATTGACACTGATAAAGAAGCCGGCGGGCAGGTTATAGGCCGCGCGCCATTGCGACAGACGGCCAACCGTTGAATTCAGGATAATAGCGCCCAGGTCCGTCATCATGCCCAGGTCGCGCGCCGCGGTCAGGAAATGATCGGGCGGAATGACGCCGCGTTTCGGATGCACCCAGCGGGCCAGCGCCTCGAAGCCGGCGATCATGCCGGTTTCGAGATTGGCGATCGGCTGGTACCAAGCGTGAATTTCTCCGCTGATAAAGGCTTTGCGCAGTTCAGCTTCCAATGCCAGCCGTGTCAGGCCATCGCTTTCGAGGTCGCGTTTATAGGCCGCCACGCCACCTGCGCCCTTGGCCTTGGCGGCCTCGACCGCCATTTCGGCGCGGCGCAGCAGTTCGGCGCTTTCCAGAGCCGCATCCCCGCCCTCGACCGATACCGCGCCCATCGAAAAGGTTGGATGAATATCGAAACCGGCCACAACGATGGTGCGTTCCAGCGCATTACGCATCCGCTCGGATACGCGTGGAAAGCCGCGCTGGGTCAGGACGGCGAATTCGTCTTCTCCCAGCCGCGCCAGAACCGAAGCCTCGCCGAAGGCTTCCCTCAGGCGTTGTGCCAGAATACCCAGCACCAGATCGGCTCGTTCATGGCCCAGTGCCTCATTAAGCCGGCGGAAGCGGTTGAGGTCCCCTACCACGAGATCGTAATCCCCTTCGCGGGCCAGCAGGACACCGCTGGCGCTCAGGAATCCCTGACGGTTATAAAGCCCGGTCAGGGCGTCGATATGAACATCCTGCAGGTTCAACCCGGCATCATCGGCCATACGCGCCTGACGCAGGTCACGGCTCATTTCGGTCACAGTGCCGAGCACGAGAGTCCGCCCCGCCTTGTGTCCCTTGAAATACAGCAACCGTCGGTCCCTGAGGCGCATCAGACACTGCACATGGTCATCGCCCGGCAAACCTGCGGCTGTGTGCACTTCCAATGCCCGTAAAACCGTATCCAGCCTGTCAGTCTCCCCGGCGCTGAACAAGGGCGTCAGTTCATCCAGACTTAAATGACCATGCAGCGGCGGCAAATCGAGCGCATGCGCATCGCCCCTGAATTCAAAACGACCGGATGACAGGTCATAGGCCCAAAGCAGGCTGTCAGCGCTTCGCAGGGCATCCCATTGCGCCTGCGGGATATCCAGAACGGGCCGGCCCTCCCCCATTACGCTCGTTTCCATCCTGAAAAGATTGATATCTGACATTGATCCACCGGCGGCCGCCTGCCCCAAAGTCCCTTCAATTAACCTTAACAGGTTTAATTTCCGATAAGATGAGCAATTAACTTACGCCGTCAGAAAGGCCGCCGCGCCGCTCATCGATTTCGGCCCCAAAAGCGCGCCTGCGCAGGTTTTTTGCGACGCTATGGCCGAGCCGACCCGAACCAGGTCGTCACGGCTGACCGCTTCGATATCAGCAGCCACCTCATCAAGCGTGAACACCTTGCCGAAGGTCGATAACTGACTGGCGAAAGCGCCGCAACGCGAGGCGGCCCCCTCATGATTAAGGAACAGCGAGGTCATGAACTGCGCCTTGGCACGCTCCAGTTCCGCTTCTAACGGATTGGCTGACAGGTCTTTCAGAACCCGTTGAATAAGTTCGGCAAGCGGCTCGACATCCTTCGCCGCGCAGCCGGCATAGACTCCAAAAATCCCGCCGTCACGATAAGGCGTGGTGAAGGCGTCGATGCTGTAGGCCAGTCCCCGCGCCTCGCGGGCCTCCTGGAACAGGCGCGAGGCCATGCCGCCACCCAGGATTTCACTGAACAAACGCAAGGGAATGATATCCGCGCTCAACCGGCCGACGCCTTCAAAGCCCATCGTCAGGTTCGCCTGCTCGATCCGGCGCTTTTGGACATGGCGTTCCGTGGTGAAACGCATCTGCACCGGTCTGTCGAAACCGGCATGGGCAGGCACGGTTTCCACACGATCTTTAAGCGCCGCGTGAACCTCTTCCGGCGTCACCCCGCCCGACACGCAGATAACGATCTGGTGCGGCGCGTACAGGGTTTCGGCAAAGGCGCGCAAGGCCTCAGGCGTCACCGGTTTCAGGCTTTGCTTCGTGCCGAGGATCGGCCGCCCCAGAGATTGCCCCGCGAACATGGCCGATTGCAGCAGGTCGAACACATGGTCGTCCGGCGTGTCGTAGGCTTCGAGGATTTCCTGCTCGACCACTTTCTTTTCGCGGGCCAGTTCCTCGGCGTCGATCACGGGCCGGAACATCAGGTCGGTGACGATTTCCAGCGCCAGTGGCATAAGGCTGTTCAGACCGCGTACTTCAAAGCGGGTATGCTCATAGCCGGTGGAGGCGTTGATCGAGCCGCCCTTGTGTTCGATGGCTTCGGCCAGGTCGCGGGCATTGCGACTGCCGGCGCCCTTGAAGACCATGTGTTCCAACAGGTGCGCCCAGCCCGACTGTGCTTCTGTCTCGAAGCGCGCCCCGCCATAGATCAGGGCGCTCAAGGCAAAGGTCTTCAGCCCCGGCATCGGATCGACCAGCAGGCACAGGCCGTTATCGAAGGTGTAAAGCTTTTGACTGGCGAGTATGGTCAAGCGATCTTATTCTTTCTGGCGCGCTGATAAACGACGCTGCCGAAAACGCCGAGCAAAGCCCAGCCCAACCCGAACCAGGTCAGGGCATATTCAAAATGACGATTGGGCAGGGGCGCGGTCAGCGGTCCCTGCGTCAGGCCCGCTATATCGGCGTGACTGGCCTTCAGGTCAAGGACCAGAAAATAATCGGACCGCAGTCTGGCATTCAGCACCGGTCCCATTTCGCCGGCCGAGCGCCAATACCAGTCATTATCAGCCACACGATTGACCGGGGTGAATAGACCGGACTTTTCAAACGGCCTCAGTCGCCCGACAGGCCGGATCGTGAACGGCTCGAACGTCAGTTTCTCGCTGGCAAATCCGAGATCGATCAACAGCGCCTTATCAGCCAGGGGACAGGCCGTCAGAAGGCGATAACCCGGCACGCCGTCCACTTCCGAGTGCATATAGATCAGCCGTGCCGAATCGACCGGACAAAGCGGCAAGGCGGCCGAACGCCAGTCCGGTTTCGTCTGCGCCAGCAGGGTTTCAGCCGGCAGCGGCGCGGCAGCTTCGGCTCGCGCCATATCGGCGATCAGGCCCTCTTTCCATTTCAGGCGTTCAAGCTGCCAGATCCCCAAACCGTTGAGCACCGCAAACGCGATGGCGGCGGCAATGGCCAGTCCGGGCGGTACGGCTTTCAGATAATCGCGCAGGGTCATGGCGTTCCACTGGGAAAAAGTGAAGGCGCCGGCTTAAATAGCCGACGCCCCCGGAAATCAGATTTCAATCTGCCGCTTATCAGTGCGGACCGCCAAAGATGACGTAGATGAAGGCGAAGAGGAACAACCACACCACATCGACGAAATGCCAGTACCAGGCGGCGGCCTCGAAACCGAAATGCTTCTTCGGCGTGAAGTCGCCCTTAATGGCGCGGATCAGGCAGACGATCAGGAAGATGGTGCCGATCAGGACGTGAAAACCGTGGAACCCCGTGGCCATGAAGAAGGCCGAGCCATAGAGGTTGGCGGCGCCGGTCGCATCCGCGGCATCGGGAAACAGGAAGAAATGGAAATTATGCTCGTGCATGACCTCCATATATTCAAAGCCCTGAACGCAGGTGAACAGCGCGCCGAGGATGACCGTCAGCAACAGGCCCTGCACGGCGCCCTTGCGGTCATTCTGCTGGAGCGCATGGTGCGCCCAGGTGACCGTAGTGCCCGATGTCAACAGCAGCAGCGTATTGACCAGCGGCAGATGCCAGGGGTCCAGCGTTTCAACGCCCTGCGGTGGCCATGTCGACCAGGCAGTGCGGACTTCCTCGATCGCCGACATGTCACCGGCCCGTTGACCGTGGAACAGGGCCATCTCGAAGAACACCCAGAACCAGGCGACGAAGAACATGACTTCGGAAGCGATGAACATGATCATGCCGTAGCGCAAACCAAGCTGCACGACCGGCGTGTGATCGCCCGCCTTCGATTCCCGGATCACATCGCGCCACCAGAAAACCATGGTCAGCATGATCAGCGCCAGACCAGTCAGCATCAGCCACCATTCGCCCTTGGGGATGCCGAACAAACCGCGCATCCCGACAACCATGCCGAGCGCCCAGACAACCGCCGAAGCTGATCCCATCAGGGGCCACGGACTCGGATTGATGATGTGATAATCGTGTTTTACGCCGTGATGGGCCATTTCGTTCAACTCACCTATTAGCACCGCATCTCAAAGCGCGGCTGATTATATAATTCAGGCATAACCCAGGATTCCGTTTATGCCAATGCCTGTTTAAATACAATGTACAGACCGCGCTCAGGACGCGTTTTTCGTCTCCGACTGCGCCAGTTTCGACTGGAAGAAGGTATAAGACAGGGTGACATCCGGCACGGTATTGGTGTCACTGTTCTCCATCAGCTTCGGATCAAGGAAATAGACCACCGGGAAGCGCTGCGACTCGCCGGGCTGGAGCGTGACATCATTGAAGCAAAAGCACTGCGTCTTCATGAAATAGGCCCCCATGGTATCGGGCAGGACATTGTAAGAGGCGCGCGCCGTCACCGGATGGTCGGCATTGTTCTTCACATCGAACCACACCATGGCCGACTTACCGACACGAGTATCCAGATAAGCCTTTTCCGGCTTGAAACTCCACGGCACGCCATGGGTATTGGTATCGAAACGCACGCGGATGATCGTCTTGCCGGGTTTCTGGATAGCCGCCAGGCTGGCCTTCGCCTTGCGCGCCGTGCCATTGAATCCCGTGGCATTGCAGAAGACGCGGTAAAGCGGCACGGAAAGCGCCGTCAGCCCCCCCATGAGGGCGAGCGCTCCCACCAGCATCAGCACCACACGGTTATTCTTGTTGAGTTTCACGTCTAGCGGCCCGCCGGACCGATATCGCCCGACTGGGAGGCACGCGCCTCGGCCGCCCTCACCGCATCGGCCTTGATGCCCTGGGACATACGCGCCATCGCAATGAAGAAGACCAGCACGACAAAAGCCGCAAGTCCCAGTCCGATATAGAGGTTGCGCTTTTTCTGCGCCTTTACATAGGCCGCCTTGCCCTCGGCCAGTGTTTTTTCAGGATGATCGGTCATGACATCAGTCCCGTAATGACGTGTTCGAGCAGAAGCGTGGCGAACAGCGCCGTCAGATAAAAAATGGAAAAGGCAAAGAGGTTACGCGCCGACAGGGCTTCCTTCTTAACATCATAGAGGCTTTCCTCACCACCTTCGGGGTGGTCGCCGGCACGCGACAAAAAGACGCGCACAGCCAGATAGATGAAAAAGGCTCCGCCCAGGATGGAGACGGTCGCATAGACCAGTCCGCCCATGTGGAAGGCGATCGGCAGGCAGGCGACCGGCGCCATGACCAGCGAATAGAGCAGAATCTGCAGGCGGGTCGATTTCGCGCCCTTCGCCACCGGCATCATGGGAATGCCGGCATTAGCGTAATCCTCGGTGGTATAGAGCGCCAGCGCCCAGCTATGCGGCGGCGTCCACAGGAAGATAATGGCGAACAGTATCCACGCCTCGACCGGCGCGTGGCCGGTGGCCGCCGCCCAGCCGATGACCGGCGGGAAAGCCCCCGCCGCGCCGCCGATGACGATATTCTGCGGTGTCCGGCGCTTGAGGATCAGGGTGTAGAAAACGACATAATAGACGATGGTCAGGGCCAGAAGTCCCGCCGCCAATCCGTCCGGAAAAGCCAGCCACATCAGGGCGACGGACAGGAAAGCCAGCACGCCGCCAAAGGCATAAGCGTCATTCTTTGTGACCCGGCCCGCCGCCACCGGTCGCAACCGCGTGCGCCGCATCAGGGCATCGGTATCGCCTTCGATGGCCATGTTGAGCGCGCCGGCAGCCCCCGCCCCGATGGCGATGCAGAAAACCGCGACCGCCGCCAGAAGCGGATTCATATGGCCATTGGCGATAATGAGGCCGGTGAAGCCGGTGAAGATGACCAGCGACATGACACGCGGCTTGAGCAGGTCGAAATAATCACGTGGCGCACCGCGCATGGCTTTCGACGCATAGGCCGCGCGCAGGTTCGCTTCCATCTCGTCACGCGTCAGGCCTTGCGGCTTTTTCACCTTGTTTTTCGGTTCGGAACTCAAACTGACCTCTAAGAACAAAGGGGATGAAGACCTCTCGGACCCCATCCCCCGATTTTATTCAATCCACTTTAGCGGATTTAATGATGCTCATCGTCTTCCTTTATCACGGGCAGTTCGGAGAACTGGTGATAAGGCGGCGGCGACGACAGGGTCCATTCCAGGGTAGTGGCGCCTTCGCCCCACGGATTGGCCTCACCCTTGCGGCGGACGATGGCGGCTTCCAGGCACATGATCAGGAAAACAACGACGCCGACAGCCGTGATGGCGTAACCGATCGACGAAACCATGTTCCAGTAGGCGAAACCTTCGGGATAATCGACATAGCGGCGCGGCATGCCTTGCAGGCCGAGAAAGTGTTGCGGGAAGAACACCAGGTTGACGCCGATGAACATGATCCAGAAGTGCGCCGCCCCCAGCCATTTGTTGTACTTCACGCCGAACATCTTCTCGAACCAGTAATAGAAACCGGCAAAGATCGAGAAGACGGCGCCGAGCGACAGCACATAGTGGAAGTGCGCGACAACGTAATAGGTATCTTGCAGGCTGTAATCGACGGCGGCGTTCGAGAGCACGACGCCGGTGACGCCGCCGACGGTGAACAGGAAGATAAAGCCGATCGCCCATTGCATCGGCACGGTGAACCACAGCGAACCGCCCCACATGGTGGCGATCCACGAAAACACCTTAACGCCGGTAGGCACGGCGATGACCATGGTGGCCAGGGTGAAGTAGGCGCGCAGGTCGAACGACATACCGACCGTGAACATGTGGTGCGCCCACACGATGAAACCGACAAAACCGATGGCCAGCATGGCGTAGGCCATGGCGAGATAACCGAAGACCGGCTTGCGCGAGAAGGTCGAGACGATATGCGAGACGATGCCGAAGCCCGGCAGGATAAGAATGTAGACTTCCGGGTGCCCGAAGAACCAGAACAGGTGCTGGAACATGATCGGGTCGCCACCGCCGCTCGGATCGAAGAATGAGGTGCCGAAATTACGGTCGGTCAGCAGCATGGTGATGCCACCGGCCAGAACCGGCAGGGACAACAGCAGCATGAAGGCGGTGACCAGGATCGCCCAGGCGAACAGTGGCATACGATGCAGGGTCATGCCCGGCGCGCGCATGTTGAAGATGGTGGTGATGAAGTTGATCGATCCTAGGATCGACGAGGCGCCGGCGATGTGAAGCGACAGGATGACCAGATCCATCGCCTGACCGGGTGAGCCTGTATGCGTTGACATCGGCGGATACATGGTCCAGCCACCGGCGAAACCATGCTCCCCGCCCGGACCGGAGGGCGTGAAGATCGAGGTGACGAGCAGCACCGCCGCGGCCACCAGCAGCCAGAACGAAATATTGTTCAGGCGCGGGAAGGCCATGTCGGGCGAACCGATCATGATCGGTACGAACCAGTTGGCGAAGCCGCCCATGGTGGCCGGCATAACCATGAAGAAGATCATGATGACGGCATGGGCCGTGACGACCGAGTTGAAGGCGTGCTTGGCGTGATCGGGGTTGGACAGGTTGAACAGCCCCATCGAATCGAGCATCGATCCCTTCATGAAAACCTGAAGGCCCGGCTCGGCCAGCTCCCAGCGGATCAGGCCCGAAAAGGCGCCGCCGATCAGGCCGAACAGGATGGCGAAGATCAGGTAGAGGGTGCCGATGTCCTTGTGGTTGGTCGTGAAAACCCAGCGGGCGAAAAAGCCCGGCTTGTGCTCGTGAGCGTCATGGGCATGGGCGTCCGCGTGTGTATCGCGTTCATGAGTGATGGCAGTTGAAGACATGATGGATATCTCTCTGAACTGAACTTAGTGTGCGGCGGCCGCGCCGGAAGCCGGCGCTGCAGGAGCGGTGGTGTTGGCGTCGGAAGCGGCGGCGGAAACGTCAGCCGCGGCGGAAGCGCTGGCCGCTTCGGCCGCGGAGGCGGCAGCTTCCTCGGCGGCGGCGGCCGAAGCTGCGGCTTCTGAGGCCAGCATGGCGCGGGTCTTGCCGCCCTGAGCGATAATGAAAGCGTCGAAATCGGCGTCGCTGACCACCTTGATCTCGATCGGCATATAGGCGTGATCCTTGCCGCAGAGTTCCGAGCACTGGCCGTAATAGGTACCGATCTTTTCAGCCTTGAACCAGGTGTTATTCAGGCGGCCCGGAACGGCGTCGATCTTAAAGCCGAAAGCGGGAATAGTGAAAGAGTGGATGACATCGGCGCCGGTGACCTGGACATGGACGACCTTGTTGACCGGAACGACCAGCGCATTGTCGACCTCCAGCAGGTACGGGACGCCGGCGGCTTTGGCCGTCTTGATGTCCTTGGCGTCTTCGCGCAGGCGCGATTCGATATCGGTGACGCCCAGTTCGGGATAGTCATAGGTCCAGAACCACTGGTTGCCAGTGGCCTTCACCACGACATCGGGTTTGGGCATATCGTTGTAATCGCGCAGCAGGCCGAGAGAGAAAACGGCGACAACAACGAGGATGACGACCGGAATCAACGTCCAGACGATCTCGATGAAGGTATTGTGCGAGAACTTGGCCGGTATCGGATTGGCTTTCCTGTTATAGCGGATCATGATCCACAGCAGCAGAACGCCGACCAGAACGCATATGGCCACAATCAGGGGGAACAGGCCGTAGTTATAGAAGACTTCCGTCTGACGCTTGAGCGCCGAACCGGCCGGCTGCCAGCCCATGGCCTTATCCGTCGGCAATCCCATCGTGTCCCCGGCCAAGGCCGGGACCGACATTACGGCCGATAAAGCCAGCGTGGCGATCGCACTGGAAGCGGCCCTGAACAGCCCCCGTCCGGAAAGCCCTTTGCCGAAAAGCCTTTTACTGCCCATTCGCAAAACCCTCATTTTCACGGCTGCCGATGCTGGCGCATTCGTAGCGGCCTATCCCTGAAACTTATTGATGCGACCGATCCACTTTGCGACTCTTTCGCGGGTAAATCCGGCGCATTTCAGACCTGTAAACCGGCCCGTCCAACTGGTTCCCATAATGCCTTCACGGCGAAATGCAAAGGGCAAAAAAGGGATTTGCCTTTTTTCAGCCCGAAACTGCCATAACCGCGCGGTCAGTGCGGTCTTTTGTCGCATCTTCACGCCGCCCCCTGAGGCGCGCGATGTCCATGCAACAGCAATCATCCACCTGAGTCGCCATGGCAATTAATTGCGGAAACGACGAGTTTGCCATGGCCAAGCCGCCGCACCATGCCTAAATAGGAGACAGCAAGTTCTTCAGAGATGATTTCCATGGCCGATTCCCTCGATACTTCTCCCTCCCGCAAGCCAGACGGGTTTTCCGGACAGGACTGGGGCGACTTCGACCTCGCCGGCGCTCACAGCATACTGGAAGAAGCGCTCAAAGGCGCGGATGATGGCGAAATCTTTATCGAGAAGCGCGAATCCGAATCTCTGATGTTCGATGACGGCCGCCTGAAAGCCTCGGCCTATGGCGCCGATCAGGGCTTCGGTTTCCGGGTCGTTGCGGACGAGACGATCGGCTTCGCCAACAGTGCCGAACTGTCACTCGAGGCTGTAAACCGCGCTGCCGAAGCCGCCGTACTGGCGAAAAAAGGCAAGGCTGTTGACGTCAGCATGGCCACCGTCAATCCCGTCCGTTCCAACCAGTCTTATTATAAAGCCCATGATCCGCTCGGCGAGATGGCCTTTGCCGACAAGATCGCCCTGCTCCAGGCCATGGACGCCTATGCCCGTCAGAAACATGCCGGTGTCGTGCAGGTGTCCGCGTCACTGGCCTGCGACAAACGCGCCATCACCATCTTGCGCAGCGGCGGCGAACTGTATCATGATTACCGTCCTCTTGTCCGTCTGAACGTCAGCGTCTCGGTCGAACGCAACGGCCGTCGTGAAACCGCGTCTTCCGGTGGCGGCGGACGCATTTCCTGGTTCGACATCACCGCGCCGGAAAAGTGGCAGGCCCAGGTCGATGAAGCCATCCGCCAGGCGCTCGTCAATATTGACGCGATAGCCGCGCCGGCCGGTGAAATGGATATCGTGCTGGGACCAGGCTGGCCGGGCGTGCTGCTGCATGAAGCCGTCGGCCATGGTCTTGAAGGCGATTTTAACCGCAAGGGCACATCGGCCTTTTCCGGCAGGATGGGCAAGCAGGTTGCCGCCAAAGGGGTCACCATCGTCGATGACGGCACGGTGCCCGATGCACGCGGCTCGCTTAATATTGACGACGAAGGCACGCCGACCGCCTGCACCACCCTGATCGAGGACGGCACCCTGGTCGGCTACATGCACGACCGCCTCTCCGCCCGCCAGATGGGCGCCAGGGCCACCGGCAACGGCCGCCGCCAATCCTACGCCCACCAGCCCCTGCCCCGCATGACCAATACCTTCATGCGCCCCGGCCATGACAAGCTGGACGACATGATCGCCAATACGAAAAAGGGCCTCTATGCTGTCAATTTCGGCGGCGGCCAGGTCGATATCACCAATGGCAAATTCGTCTTCCAGTGTACCGAAGCCTATCTGATCGAGAACGGCAAGATCGGCGCGCCGGTCAAAGGCGCCACATTGATCGGTGACGGTCCGGCGGCCATGCAACAGGTTGATATGATCGGCGATGATTTCAAGTTCGATCCCGGCGTCGGCACCTGTGGCAAGGCCGGCCAGAGCCTGCCGGTCGGCATCGGCCAGCCGTCCTTGCGCATCCGCGGCCTGACGGTCGGCGGCACTTCCTGATGACGCAGGCGCATTGGAATGGATGCGCGGTTTTTACATTAAATCTCTGTCATAATGCCGCCGCGAAACACATATGAAAAATACCTCAGACTCCATTTTAACAAACTGAATTTATTTTACTTTTATTGACTTTCCTTTCCGGCGACAGCTCGTTTCAATTGAAATTGTTACAGCCATTTAACTTGTCTCCCGCCTGCCCGTGGGTATGCCATGCGCCAACGGATGCCGCGCCAATTCGGCGTCCCACCGGGGAAGAACACGTTCATGCGCCTGCATACCGCCACCGCTCTTGCCGCCATCTGGCTGGCCTTCACCACCGGCAGCGCCGCCCTGGCGCAGAATAGTGGCGCCGGTCCCGTCCAGACCTATCAGTCCGCCTATTTTACTGAATATCAAGTCTCAACCGCTTTCGACATGGTGCTGCATGTGCCGGGCTTCGTCTTCGATGGCGGCGAAAGCGCGCGCGGCTTTTCCGGTACAGCCGGCAATGTACTGATCGACGGCCAGCGTCCAGCCACCAAGGCCGATCTCGGCAATACGCTTTCCAATATCAATGCCGCCCAGGTTGATCACCTCGAACTGATCACCGGCGGCGCGCCTGGCATCGACATGCACGGCCACCGGCAGATCGTCAATGTGGTGCGCAAGACCGACGCCAGACCGAATTTTTCGCTGCTCGGCATTTATCGCAATATCGACGGCAACACCAATTCCGGCGTCCTGCTCTTCACCTATAATGACAACCGCAACGGCAAAAGCACGGATATCACTGCGGATATTTTTAGTTTCTTCGACAACGGCGCACAAAACGCCCGCCGCGTGACAGCAACCAGCGACGGCGATCATATCCTCAATATTTTCCAGCATGCCGGCGGAGAAGGTATCGAATCACAGGCCTCGCATTCCCGCCCGCTGTGGGGCGGCAAGATCACCTTCAACGGCACCTATAATCCATCCATCTATCGTCAGACGATCGCCTATAATGAAGACGGCGACATGGGTTATGAGAGCTTCATGGAAAAGGACATGCCCAGCGAACTGGGCAGCCAGTACGAGCGCGCTCTCGGTCACGGCCTTAACCTGAACCTCAACGCACTGGCCCGTCATGAACGCGTCCACGATATCGACATCTATACCGATCGGACCGGCACGGCCGATTACCGCGCCCTCAGCCTGACCAATGAACACATCCTCAATGGCCGCTTGAGTTGGGAAAAGCGCGATGGCCTGACCTACGCCATCGGCACGGAAAGCGTGTTCAACAGCCTGGACCGCGACTCAGCCTTCATTATGAACGCCACCAGTCCCAACGTGCCGACTGACCATGTGCGTGTGCAGGAAGACCGTACGGAGTCCTTCGTTTCGATCAACTGGAAGGCGACATCAAAGCTGAGCTTTGAAGGCGAACTGAAAGTGGAGGCCTCGACCATCTCGGTGCCGGCGGCCGATCGCTCCGATTCCTTCACCTACTACAAGCCGCGTTTTCAAGCGGTCTATGCGTTCTCCGACAAGACCAAGCTGAGCTGGAAAACGATCCGGCAGGTCGATCAACTCAGCTTCAACGGCTTTGCATCTTCGGTGCAACTCCAGACCAACCATGTGACGCTCGGCAACAGCGACCTGGTGCCGCAAAAAGACTGGCTGAATACGATCATCCTTGAGCAATCTTTCTGGGACAAGGGCGCGATCAGCCTCGCGCTGGAACACTACGACTATGAAGATACCGCCGACTTCATCGCCGTGATCGATAATGGCGACATCTATACGGCCAGCGGTAATATCAGCGCATCCCAGTGGGATTTCATACACCTGAAAGTGGATACGCCGCTTGATCGCTTCCATGTGCCGCACGGCACCTTCAGCCTCGACTGGACCTATCGCCAAACCCGCGTGAAAGATCCCATCACCGGCAAGGATCGTCGCGTCTCCGGCATGGAACCGCATATCTATTCCGCCAGTTTCAGCCAGGAGTTTCCGAAATCCGGCACAAGCTGGGGCATCGATTTGGAAAGCGCCGGCAAGGACCGAAACTATCTGGCCAATGAACTGACCGACGCCCATTTCGATCCGTGGACACAGGTATGGTTCCAGTACAAGACACCAGGCAAAATCACCTTCAAGGCCATGCTGAAAAACCCGCTGAACCTGCGCTTTACTCAGGACCGCGCGGTCTATGAAGGCCTGCGCAACATGTCGGCCATCGCCTACACCCAGCACACGACCTCAAAGGTGCCGCCCATTCTCGAACTGCGCATGAAAAAGGATTTCTAATAAAAAAACCGGTCATCACAGCCGGATTTTTCTCTTACTTCTCCGCCAGAGCCTCCTCGACCGGCGCATCGGTATCGCTAGCTCCATGCGCCCATCCCTTGATCAGGAAAGACAGCCCGAAGAAGACGGCGCCCAGGACAATACCCGTCCAGCCAATAGTGTTGAAGGTCTTGAGCGAGGTCTGCAAGGCGGCGCCCGCATCCAGCACCTTGCCGCCGACCGTTTCCGTGCCGGCCAGTCCGGCGATCCAGCCCGCCAGATACTGACCTCCGGATGTGCCCAGGAACCATACCGCCATCATGGTGGCCACCAGTGTCGGCGGCGATAGCTTGGTTTGCTGCGACAATCCCACCGGCGAAACGGCCAGTTCACCCAAGGTATGAATCAGATAGGTGATCAGCAGGAAAATCAGCGGAAGCTTGAAGGCGCCATCCGCCAGCGGCGATGCCCAGACCAGAACCAGGAAACCAAGCCCGGCGCAGGCCAGACCGAAAGCAAACTTCTTGACCGGATCGGGATCTTTATTACGGCGGGCCATGAAGCTGAAAATAGCCGCGAAAACCGGGGCGAAAATGAGGATAAAGCCGGAATTAAAGCTTTGCGTGTTCGAGGCACTGATGCCCATCTCCACCCATAGCGTGTCCCTGGCCACATAGGACATGGCCGCAAGCTGATCGGCCGAGGCCAGAATAATCGTCTTACCCATGAAAGCAAAATGGATCGGCGCCGCCAGCAGATCGAGATTGGTATTGCGTTCCGCGAACAGACTGAGAGACGATCCAGCCTGTTCAAACAGCGACCAGAACACCACCGACGCCAAGGTCAGAACCATGGCCAGACCGAGACGATAATTCTCCACCCGGTTAAAGCGGGTGATCATCTGGAATACGATATAGACCATGATCAGGCTAAAGGCAGTCAGGAAAATCCAGCCGACCCAGCTATTGCGCTGCACCAGGAAGAAAACCAGCGGCACAGCCAAAATGCCAAGCGCATAAATCAGCCACTCCTTTGAGAGAAAGCCGCCGACCTTCTGCTGAATCGCAACCGGATTCGGCGCCTCCCCTTTTCCTTCCAGCCATTTCCGGCCAAGGACGAAGCACAAAAGGCCAGCCAGCATGCCAAAACCGGCCAAGCCGAAGCCGGCCCACCAACCAAACTTGGTGCCCAGAATGCCGCACAGAATGGAGGCCCAGAAGGACCCCAGATTGATGCCGAAATAATAGAGCTGGAAACCTGAATCGCGCCTGGGATCACGGTCCTTGTAAAGCTGCCCGACCAGGGACGAAATATTGGGTTTCAGGAAGCCAACCCCCATGATGATAAGGGAAAGCGAAGCAAAAAAGATATTCTCTGCCCACGGTGTCGTTTTACGGACGCTGAACTCATATGTGCCTTTCGGCAAGACAGCCGGAATGGCGGCATTATCCGGCAGCCCGATGATTTGCAGGTCCCCCGTCTTCGTGGGGGCATATTCGTATAACCTGTCATCCAGTTTCAAGCGCACATCACGATTGGCATCCCGGCCGGTGGATACGAACTCATACTGATGCCCGCCATAATTCAGGATGGATTGATTGGGCGTTCCCTCGAAGGCCATGCCGAAGTGTCCGCAAACCAGAAGCAGGCCACCGAAAATAATGGCCTTGCGCGTGCCGATCCAGCGATCGGCGACCAATCCGCCAATCAGCGGCAACATATAGGCAAGCGTGGTATATGAACCATACTGACTATTGGCTCTGCCGTCGTTGAACAGGAAATGCTGCGTCATGTAATAGATCAGCAGCGCGCGCATGCCGTAGTAGGAAAAACGTTCCCACATTTCAGCGAAGAAACAGACAAACAGCCCCCTGGGCTGATTGCGCATCTGAACAAGCACGGGGATTGCGGTCAGAACTGAAATGATCAGTCCGGCAAAAATGATAAAGCTCATGGAATACTCGCAAAGGGATTTGGCGCCGATCCTTCCCTCGAATGCGGAAACACGAAGCGAGGTCGTTGCCTTTTTAACGACAAGACCAGCAAATTAAATCCTTGGCAAGCATAAGAGTCGCTGCACGTGCGAAAAGTATACGATTTTTCCGCCTCGTCAGCCTCTGATTTTAATAGGCCTCTTCTTCGTAAAGCTTACGGATATCGCCCTGCCAGACGCCATTGAATTTCTCCAGCAAGCGGTCGGCCGGCGTCAGGCCACTATCAGCAATCTCGAACAATTCGCCCAGGTAACCGGTTTCATCAACCAGTCCGCCGGACAAGCGATTGCGGTTTTTCAGCCCGTTCCGGGCGATTTCGAGTACATCCATCGCCCAATCCTTGACTGGACGGCCGGCGATCTCGCCCTTCAAACCGGTCTTGGCCGCCATGCCGCGCAGGGTGTTGTGATCGGCATTGCTCCAGCCCTTGACCAACTCCCAAACAGCTTCCAGCGACGGCTGATCGTAGAGCAAACCCGCCCACAACGCCGGCAAGGCGCACAGGCGTCCCCATGGTCCGGCATCCGCGCCACGCATTTCAAGATACTTCTTGAGCCGCACTTCCGGGAACAGGGTCGTCAGATGATCGGCCCAGTCGTCCATGGTCGGCAGCTTGCCCGGCAGGCCCGGCAGTTCGCCCTTGAGGAAGGCTTTGAAATCCTGGCCGGAAACATCGATATAGTCCTCGCGGCCATACTTTTTACCGCTAACGAAATACATCGGCACATTCAGCGCATATGTCGCATAGCGCTCGAAACCGAACCCGTCCTCGAAAACAAAATCGAGCATTCCCGTGCGGTCCGGATCGGTGTCTGTCCAGACATTGGCGCGCGCCGACAGAAAGCCGCTCGGCTTGCCTTCGATAAACGGCGAATTGGCGAACAGCGCCGTAGCGATCGGCTGCAAGGCCAGAGAGGTGCGGAATTTCAGCACCATGTCGGCCTCATCGGCATAATCAAGATTGGCCTGTACCGTGCAGGTGCGCAACATCATGTCGAGGCCGAGCCTGCCCTTTTTCGGCATGTAGGACCGCATGATCCTATAGCGTCCTTTGGGCATGACCGGCGTTTCCTCGCGCGTCCACAGGGGCGAGAAGCCGACACCGATAAAACCAAGGCCCAGTTCGGACGCCACCGCCTTGACCTCTTCCAGGTGACGGCCGGTTTCGTCGCAGATATCGTGGATGGTTTCCAGCGGCGCGCCGGACAACTCGAACTGCCCGCCCGGTTCCAGGGTCACCGAAGCGCCATTTTTCAGCAGGGCGATGATCTTGCCGTTCTCATAATAGGGTTTCCAGCCAAAGCGCTCCAATCCCACCAGCATGGCCTCGATACCGTCCGGTCCTTCATAGGCCGGGCGACGCAGGGTATCGAGATGAAAGGCGAACTTCTCATGCTCGGCACCGATACGCCATTGATCGCGCGGCTTGTTGCCGGCTTCAAAATAGCTGACCAGATCGGCCATTGTGCGGACAGGTTCCGCCTTAGAAGTCTCAGCCACGCGCCCTGCCCTCTCAATTCTGCAAGCGTGGCCTATATGGGCCGCGTTTTCGCCACTGACAAGGTGACAATTACTTTTTAGCGGTTCACCGGCGATTACGTCCAGTCCCCAAGAGTCGCCTGATACAGCGTCAAGGCCGAGATAGAGGCGGTATCTGCGCGCAGGATACGTGGCCCCAGATTGACTGGATAGACATTTTCCATGCCGCGCAGGGTCTGACGCTCATGGTCATCGAACCCGCCTTCGGGACCAATCAGGATAGCCGCACGCTTTCCCGTCAATGTTGACAAAACATCCAATAAGGATTTTGTCCGCCGGTCCTCACCTTCGTGCGTGCTGTCCTCGTCACCGAAAATAACAACCTCCACGCCGGGTTCCACCAGAAAAGCGTCAAGTTTGACAGGCGGCAGGATTTCCGGCACATCCAGCCGCTCAGTCTGTTCGGCAGCCTCCTGGGCGATGATTTTCAGCCGTTCCAGCTTCACATGATCCGATTGCGTCCGCCGTGTCGTCAATAGTTGAATCCGGGATGCGCCCAGTTCAGTCGCCTTCTCGATGATATATTCCAATGGTGACCGCTTGATCAAAGCCACGGCCAGCACCGGTCCAGTGCTTTTCGGCTGCGCTTTCGTCTGTTCAGTCAGTTTGAGCGTCACATGCCGCTTGCCGGCTTCATTGATAACAGCCGTCCATTCGCCGTCACGGCCATTGAAGATCGACACGGCGTCGCCCGCTCCCTTGCGCATGACCGAGGTCAGGTAACGTCCCTGATCAATATTGAGCGGGAAAATCAGCCCCGCGGTAAAGGGAGGCGTTGATTCAGAAATATAGAGACGGATCATGCGCATGGTTTAGCGCCGATCCGCCTCTGTCACAAGTTTGTGCTTACTTCTTCACCGCCAGAATATCATCCAGCAGCGCTGGCGTACCTTCAATCCGTTGCAGGACCGGATAACGCAGGCCGCCGTGATAATCGATCTTCACCGTCTTGAAATTGTCGTCACTCTTGACGATCAGTTCGATCGGGTCCTGGCTGGTCTTGGCCTTCGTAATCGCCGATTTCAGCAGATCGATCTCGAACGCCTTGCCGTTGACCGCGATCAGGGTCATGCCCGGCGTCAGGCCTGCCTTGAAGGCCGGACCGTCCCACAATTCGGACATGATGGTGTTATCCTTGCCCGCCACCGCGAAGCCGATCGAGTAGTTGAGGTTGGAATATTTACGCAATGTTTCCAGTGACTTGAAATAGTCGGTTGGCTTTTCTTCATAAACCAACCTGTAGCCGCCGCGCGCGATGCCGTCGAGCGGCGCCGTACCCTTTCCGTCCGCGCCGAAATCATAGACGCGCGCTTTCAGGAAAGCCCCCCAGTCATAGGGATAGACGCTATTCAGGGTCTTGACCACATCGTCGAAGGTATAGGTTGCCTCACCCCAGTCACCATTCTTGATACCGAAAAAGGCCTTGGCGAAATCGTCGAGCGACTTCTTGCCGCCGGTCTTTTCGCGGATCAAAGTGTCGGCGTCGAGCCAGATCAGCAGGCCTTCATTATAATAATCCTCGGAGCGCTGCATCGACGTCCAGTTCTGCGGTCGGCGCGACGAGATAATCGGATCATTGGTGGTGTCGATCAGCGGACGCCATCTGCGGCCAGGGATATTGTCATAATTCGCCACCGTCATCGCCAGAGATTGCAGTTCCTGATCCTTGCTGTAAAGGCCGGAACGCGCCGCCAGCACATTGCCCCAATATTGCGTCTGGCCTTCATAAACCCACATCAGGCTGTCGCGCATCGGGACTTGGAAATTCGGTGTCCACAGATCGGCCCCGCGACGGAACTTGCCGTTCCACGAATGGGTATATTCGTGCGCCAGCAGGTCGCGGCCAACATAGGCGGTCTTCCAGTCGGTCAGATACTTTTCCGCCACGCTGTTTTCGGATGAGCGGTGGTGTTCCAAGCCGATGCCGCCGATCGTATCGGAGGCCGCTACCAGGAAATCGTAATGATTATAATGGTGTCCGCCGTAAAGCTTATAGGCTTGTTCAATCAGGGTCTTATGAATGGCTATCACGTTATCCGGCGCTTCGAGGTTATCCGCATTATCCGCCATGATATTGAGCCGCACCGGCGCATCGCTGCCCCTGGGAGTCAGGTCCCAGGTCCTGAAATAGCGGCCGGAAAAGACCGGCGAATCGATCAGGGTGTCGTAATCGGTGGTTTTGAAAACGACCGTATCGTCGGTCTGGCTGTCGGTTTCAAGACCGGTGGCGTAGTCCCAGCCCGCCGGCTTTTTCAGCGTCGCCTGCACCGGAATCTTGTTGGCGTAATAACCCGCCGGATAGAGCGAGGCAAAATTCCATTGCAGGTCGATCATGTCGGCTGTCATAGTGATGCGCCCCGCCGCCGGGGTGACCGGCGCCAGATATTTGAACGCCGCCTCGACCGTCGTCGCGCCCTCCGGCACCACCAGATGGAAGGCGTTCATGTCAAGCGAATCACGCAGCCAATGCAGGCGCTCGCCATTGGCGGTAAATTCGATATCGGCGATGCGGCTGATTTCCGTGCCGGGCGAATGGTGGCCCGGCAGCCATTTCGGCAACATCAGCACCAGATCGCCCGCACCGGTCACCGGGATCGATTCATTGACCTGGAAAATGCGGTGATCGAGGTCGGTGGCGTCCACCATGACCTTCAGCGTGCCCGGATAGGCGATGTCCTGCGGCGGCGCGACCGGCACCGCGGGCGGCGCCATCTCCTGTGAAAACGCAGCCGGAGCCAGACCTGCGGATATCAGCACCATCGCACTAACCAAACTCAAACCGTATTTTTTCATGAACGCCACTTATGCTGGAACACCCCGGAGAGAGCCAACCAAGCGCAGCTTGTTTCTTTTGTAAAGATATTCAGGGTAACATTACCGATCTGTAATGTGGCTTCAGGGCACCTTGTTGCCCCCTGGCGATAATGGCATAACTTTTTCATGTGGCTTTTCAAACGGCAACCACTGCTCAATAACGATACCGCTCGCTGGCATGTCGATAATATGTGCTGGCTGTTGCGTAACCTGGTCCGGACGCCCGTCGTCCAGGAAAGCCGCCTTATTCTCCCCGGCCCGCACTGTTATCGCTTCGGCAAGGCCACAGGCGAAGCGCTTGCCCTGCGTATTTTCGAGCAAACCAAGGCCTTCGCCGGAATGGCCGATTGGCCACTGGCTTTATACCCAGATACATACGAGGAAGAAGATTGCTTCGATTATGCCTATGGAATGGAAGACAATCCATTTGAATTTATCGCCATGCTGGTGCGGAAACTGGCACATCGCCTGTTGGAATCATTGAAAGGAAACCCACCTTGCGATGAAACCGAGTTAAAAGCCTTGAGCGAAGTTTTGGGCTGCCTGATGGGTTTCGGCGTATTTCTCACTAATGACGCCATCTCGGTCATCACGCTCCGACAAGGAGGAAAAACGAATGTAGGCGAGTACAAGGCGAATATTCGCGGGGCGCTTTCCGAGCGCGAACTGGTCTTTGATTTAGCGATGTTTCTGACCGTTCGAGATATATCGCCTGATAACGCCTTTCGCTATCTTGAACCTCTCCCATCGGATAACCTTAAGATCGCCATGAAAGACATGAACCACTACCGGGCAGAACTCAAGGCGGCCGCAGAGGGTTATTAGCCCTATTCCGGCAGCGGAATAAATTCCTGATCATCGCCCGGTACCTTCGGAAAAGCCTGCGCCCTCCAGTCGGCCTTGGCCTGTTCAATCCGCTCCGGCCGTGACGATACGAAATTCCAGTAGATATGCCGCTCCGTCAGGGTTTCGCCACCAATGACGACAAAATGTGCGTTCTCCAGCGCCGTGATCTTCGCCTCGACATCCGTGGCCAGAACCGCCATTTGATACGGTTCCAGCCGCAGGCCGTCGATATCAAGCGCACCGGCGCAGGCATAGATGGCGCGATTTTCAGCGGTCAAAGGCGCATCAACACTTTTACCTGCCAACAGCCTGAACTCGGCATAAAGGGTCCTGGCATAGGTTTTCACCGGCGATATCAGACCAAAGGCCTCGCCCATCATGACCCGGACTGACAGGCCATCTTCATTGAGACCGGGGATGTCGTCAGCATGATAATGGAAGAAGGCCGGGTCTGTTTCCTCGTCGGCTTCCGGCAGGGCCAGCCACAATTGCAGCCCGTCGAGATGACGCGGCCTCGATTGTGCCGCTTCTTCCTCGCGCTCGGAATGAGTGATGCCCTTGCCCGCCACCATCAAATTGATGTCACCCGGCAGGATGACCGAACGTGTCCCCAATGAATCGCGGTGCAGGATCGCGCCACGGAACAGGTAGGTGACGGTCGCCAGATTGATATGCGGATGCGGCCGCACATTGATGCCGATCCCCGGCGCGAAATCGGCCGGCCCCATGTGATCGAAGAAAATCCATGGCCCGACCATGCGGTGTTTGGCGAAGGGCAGCACACGGCGCACATTGAAACCGCCCAAGTCCTTTTCACGCGCCGGAATGATCAGCCTGATGCTGTCGGGAAGAATGCCGCTCATATCTTGTCTCCTGTCAGGCCAAGCGCGGCCTCATACCGGCGAACGGCCTCGCTCCATGCGAATTCCGTCCAGAACCGCTTCTGCGCGGCCTCGCCCAACCGGCGGCAAAGACCACCATCATCTAGCAGCCGCCGCAGGGCATTGGTCAAGTCGTCAATATCCTCGCCATTGACTATCAGTCCGGTTTCATCGGCCACAACGGCATCAGGCGCGCCCCCCGCCTGTCCCGCCACACTTGGAACGCCAAAGGCAGCCGCTTCGAGAAAAACAGGCATGAAGCCGTCCACACCCGAATTATCCGCCCGGTTCGGCAGCACAAACACCCGCGTTTGCCGGATCAGTTCCGCCCTGGCCATATCGGAAACATAACCGTGAAAGTTCACCTGCCCCGAAACACCGAGCGCCGCCGCCAGTTCGGCCAGACGCGGCCCATCCTCGCCGTGGCCGACGACATCCAGCGTCAACCGGGGATATTGTGGTTTCAACGCTGCCAGCGCGCCGATCACCTGGTCGATCCCCTTGCGTGGCTCCAGCCGGGCAATACAAAGCAACTTGTCGCCTTGCACCGATCTCGTCTTCAACTCCGGATGCGCCCCCGGTGGCGGCGTTACGCCTGGCAAAACCACCGCCACCGGCGTCTGTCCGACAAATGGACGGACAAGACCGGCGGTGAAACTGGAACTGGCCACAACAAGATCGGCCCTGTCGAGCACGGAACCAATCCGGCTGGTCCGCGCATATTCGCCACCATGCGCCAGACAGACCACGCGCATATTTTTCAATGCTTTCGGCGGCAGCCTTTCAAGGCTTTTCCAGCTATCAACGACAAGGGTTGTGACGCCGCCCTGAGCGATCCGGCGGCCGATGGCGCCCGACATACGCATATGCCGCCAAAACCGGGGGCCACCGAAGCGGTGGACGGCATAGCGGCGCGAGGCGTCGAATGCTTTCACCGCTGCGAGCCGGCTTTCACGGCAATAGACTTCGGCGGGATGGCCGCGCAGGGTCAGGGCATGGACCAGGCTTGTCATCAGAGCCGGTGCGCCTCCGGCTTCTGGCAGGAAGGTCTGGGCGACGAACAGGATCATCGCCGCGCCTTCTTTTTCCGGCGCGTCTTTTTGACCTTCACCGGTGCGGAAACCGGGGCTGCCACAACCGGCGACGTCTCTGCCTGCATCGTCGCCGGCGGCAACAGTTCGATGGTCGTCATCAGCGGCACCTCGCGTTCGGACACCTCGTCGCGCGCTACTGCCTTGATGATATAGACACCCGGCTTATCCTGAGGCTCGAACGACATCAGCACCACCTTGGCGCGGTTGTCGAAAACGCGCCGCCCGTCGCCGACCGGCCCGCGCACCGCCGCCAGATGCCTGTAATCGCTGCCGGCATAGATCTGTCCGTCCGGCGTCAGGACCTTGAGATCATAGGTCACCTCGCCATTGCCGTTGCTGTCGGCGCTCAGGCCGGTAAAGACCAGTTTGATCGCCAATTGGGCGCCCGCCTCCGCCCGACTGACCCGGCTGATCTGGCGACTGCCGCCATCCGCCTTGTCGAACTCGGCCAGTTGCTGTTGCGGGATAACCACCACCATGGCGGAGAAAGCGCCATTATGATCGGGAAAGCCGGTCTTCGGGTCGTATTCGACCGCCAACGGTTTTTCCGGCATCAAGACAACCCCGCCAGGACACGATCCCGCCAAAAGGTATGCCGCCGCCGTTAATACCCCTGTCGTGAACGCCTTCCGCATCACCCGCCCCCAAAAACAGCCGGCACTATAGTCATGCCGGGCCTTGAGTGGCAAGAACAGCGTTAACCCTAAAAAAACCCTGTTTCCCAAGAGAAACAGGGGCAAAGGGGTGAGAGGTCAATAGTGGAACGCGTATCAGGCGAATCCGGGTTAGCTCGTCGTATCCGGCACAGCGTCCAGTTCACCGTTTTCACGCGCCTTGCGGCCGTAAACCCATTCAAAAACCGGCGACGCCATAACCGTGGTGATAATCGCCATCATGACCAGCATGGCGAACAACGGAAGGCCGATCACCCCTTTCTGCAGACCGATATTGATGATGATCAGTTCCATCAGACCGCGCGAATTCATCAGGGCGCCGATACCCAGCGCCGTGCGGTTGTCTTCGCCGCTGAGACGCGCCGCGCCCCAGCAGGCCGCGAACTTGGCGATCACCGAAGCCAGCAGGATCGCGCCGGCCACCAGCAGCATGGGCAACGAACTGACCATATCCATGCGGGTATTGAGGCCCGAATAGGTGAAGAACATCGGCAACAGCACAATCACGGCGAACGGCTCGACCTTCTTCTTCAGTTCCTCGCACAGCTTGCCCCGCGGCATGGCGGTGCCAAGGATAAACCCACCGAAGATGGCGTGGATGCCAACGGCGTCCATGATAAAGGCCGCCAAAAAAAAGCAGATCATGATGATCGCCAGGACTGAATGGCTCAGTTCCCCTTGAGCTTCGACCATCCGCCCAAGCGGCGCCAGCAGTCTGCGGCCGATGAAGATGACGAAGGCCGCAAAAGCCAAGCCGCCGGCAATCGCCACGACCGCCACGCCCGGACCAGCGCCAAAGGTCGCCAGCACAATAGCCAGGACACACCATGACACGGCGTCATCGAAGGCCCCTGCCGTCAGCGACAGCGTACCGAGCGCCGAATTGCTGAGGCCGCGTTCGTTGATGATGCGCGCCAGCATGGGGAAGGCCGTCAGAGCGATGCAGGCCCCCAGGAACAGGGTGGCGTTGAAACGCGAAATGCCTTCGGCGAACAGGCCGGGAACGGTCATCAACCAGGGTGTCATCAGAATAGCCAGCAGGAACGGCGCGGTGATGCCCGCCAGCGACACGGCGAAGGCGCTCTTGCCCTTGCTCTTGAAATGATCGCCGCGGAAAGTGGTGCCAACCATGAACATATAGAGGCCCACGCCGAATTGCGCGCCGGTATAGAGCACATTTTTCATCTCTTTGGGAAAGATGGCACCCTGAATTTCCGGCAGGAAAAAGCCCAAGAGCGATGGCCCCAAAATCACACCAGCGATCATCTCACCGACCACCTGGGGCTGGCCGAGGAATTTCTGGCCCAGCCAGCCAACCACGCGGCAGGTCACGATAATAACGGCCAGTTGCAGGAAGAAGTGGGTGGAAAAGTCACCAGGCGCATAGGCCTTGGTGACGCCATCCGGGCCTAACGCGCCGTGCGGCGACAGGATATTGGTTATTTCATGGACAGCGCTTTGCAGCAGGTCCATGGGGGTGAAATCTAGGATCATGACGGATGGTTTCCCCGATGCTGGATTTTATTTAGCCATTGTATTCCGATGACTTCATACGAAGGGATTACAGATTTTTACCGGCGTCAAATAAAAAAAGGAAATATAAGTTATTTATTTTATTGAATAATTTTTCTGTTGCGTATTCACAACAAGTAGCAACATAACTACAATATAGAATTTTTCATTGTAGCAATGTGGATTCGGATTGCTGAAACTTCCCGCTTGACCTATCCTGCGGTGTAACGCAGTTACGGGAAGACGCATGACCACAATCAGCAGCCGCGATTTCAATCAGGATGTCGGCAAGGCCAAGCGCCTGGCACGGCAGGAACCGGTTTTCATCACCGATCGCGGCCGTCCCTCCCACGTCCTCATGAGCTTTGAAGCTTTCCGCCAGATCAGCGGCCAGACCGAAAGCATCATCGATTTGCTGGCGATGCCCGAAGCAGGCGATAGCGAACTGGAAATGGCGCCCGCCGATAATGGCCTGACCTGGGATCGTACCGAAAACCTGGAAGACGGGAACTGATCCATGTACCTTCTCGACACCCCCGTTATCAGCGAACTGCGCAAGGCCAAAACCGGCCGTTGCGACGCCGGTGTTGTTCGCTGGGCCGCCGGTGTGGCGCGGCAAAACCTCTATATGTCGGCGATCAGCCTGCTCGAACTGGAAAACAGCGTGGCGAAAGCCGAACGCAGGGACCGTGTGCAGGCCGCCCCTTTGCGCACCTGGCTGGACGAACAGGTGATGAAAGCGTTTGACGGCCGCATCCTGCCGGTCGATGCCAGCGTGGTAAGGAAACGCGCCGCCCTGGGTCATGCCGAATCGAAAAGCGAACGCGATGCTTTGGTCGCCGCCACGGCGCAGGCACATGGGCTTGTGTTGGTCACTCGCAATGCGGCCGCCTTCAAAACCGCTCGCGTCAAGCTGTTCAACCCCTGGGGCTACACGCCGGAGGATGAAACCGGCGACGATACCGACTGGCAGCAGGTCGCGCGCAGCGGCCCGCTGTGGCTGAAAAACCTGTTCCTGCGCTTCTGACCGGTATCAAATAAATCTGGCTTTTTGAGTTTAGCCCGGCTAATCAATCTACATTAGAATAATACGCTTTAAACACCATTGACGCGCTTTTGTTTAAAACATATTCATTTAGTGTAGTTTTAAACCGGCGCTTTACGGAGAGGCAACCTTGCTATCCATGAAAGCCAAATACGCGTTGAAGGCGCTTATTCATATGGCCAGGCATGATACGGAAGGCACCGATACGCCCCCCCTGCCGCGAATGTTCGCCAGCAAGCAGATTGCCGAGGCGGAAGACATTCCGCAAAAATTCCTCGACAATATCCTTCAGCAATTGCGTCAGAATGGCATTGTCGATTCCAAACGCGGCATTTTCGGCGGCTACTTCCTCGCCAAAAATCCGCAGGATATTTTTCTCGGCGATATCATTCGCATCATTGACGGGCCTCTCGCCCCGATACGCTGTGCCAGTCTGACGGCTTACCAGAAATGCGAGGACTGTCGTGACGAGGCGGCCTGCCGGTTGCGCCACCTGATGCTCGACGTCCGCAACGCCATGTCCAGCGTTCTCGACAAACGATGTTTGCAGGACCTTGTTCACAATCCTGCGCTGTAAAGCGTTACCAACCCCAGTTTCCCCCAATTCAGCTTTTTTCCAGACGAGGATCACATGAGTGTACCGTCCGCCGCCCCCGTGCGCCCTGAACTCAGCGAGTCCAGACTTACTGAAATCGAGCGCCAGATTCTCACCAGCCTTCAGCAAATCCGTTTCGGTTCGCTGGAAATCGTCATTCACGACTCGCGGGTCGTGCAGATCGAACGCAGTGAAAAACTGCGCTTCGACGCCAAGGGAAAGGCCCTCAGTGAGAGCCTTTCCTGATACCTTAACTATCTGACCTAATATCTCAATAAAAAACGAATTTCGCTGACCGGACATACCGGAAGTGATGCACCCCAACACGGAGTCATCCAAATGCGAATCTCTCACGCCACCCTCAGCCTCGGCGCCCTCGCCGCGGCCCTCGCTTTCACGCCTGCCCTGGCCTTGGCCCAGGACGCGCCTGCCGCTGCCGGCGATACCCCGGCCCTGACCTACGAAGAGCGCATCGCCCGCCTCGAACAGGAACTCGACACTCTGAAGCGCCAGCGCGAACTGGATCAGGAGCTTTCGACCGCCGCCGCCGCCAAGACCCCGGTCACCACGCTCGACAAAAAGGGCCTCTCCTTTACCTCGGCCGACGGCAAGTACAGCTTCGGCATCAATGTCAACGGCAATGTCGACCTCCACAGCTTCGGCAATGACGGCGGAACGTTCCAGGACGAAGTGGTCGACCGCCTGATCCGTCCGACCCTGAGCGGCAAGGCCGGCGCCGCCTTCTTCAAGGTCACCGCCGAGCTGGGCGGTTCGTCCTCGGCCGCCGCTTCTCTGGTTGACGGCTATGTCGGCTATAAATTCTCCGACGCCGTGCAGTTTCAGGCCGGCAAGTTCAAGTCGCCGATCGGGCTTGAGCGTCTTCAGGCCGATCCGGACGTGATCTGGGTCGAGCGCGGCCTGTCCACCAACCTTACGCCGAACCGTGACGTCGGCTATCAGGTTTCCGGCACGCTGATCCCCAATGTTCTGGAATATCAGGTCGCCCTGCTCAACGGCGCCACCGACGGCCAGAACCTCAACAACGACCTCGATAATCACAAGGATCTGGCCTACCGCGTCTTCGCCACGCCGTTCAGCCAGTCCGGCGTCGTCTGGCTGCAAGGCCTGGGCATCGGCTGGGCCGGTTCAGACGGCCAGCATCTGGGCAACACGACCAATACGCAATTGCCGTCGTACAAGTCGATCGGCCAGCAGACCTTCTTCAAATACGCCACGGGCGCCTATGCCAGCGGCAAGGAGACGCGCTCCAACCCGCAGGCCTATTTCTACCTCAACAATTTCGGCCTGCTGGTAGACTATATCGAAGCCAAGCAGGAGGTCACCCTCGGCGCGGCCTCGGCGCGCCTGACCAACACCGCGCTGGATGTGTCCGGTTCGTGGGTGCTGACCGGCGAGAGCGTGGCCTACAAGGGCGGCGTCAAGCCCGCGCGTAATTTCAGCCTGAAGGACGGCGGCTGGGGTGCATGGGAACTGACGGCGCGCTACGGTTATAACGAGATCGACGACGCGGCCTTCACCGGCGGCTTCGCCTCGATCAGCAGTTCGGCGCGCAAGGCCACCGATACCGGCATCGGCCTTGGCTGGTACTGGAGTGAGAACCTCAAGCTGCTGCTCAACTACGACCAGACGGAGTTCGATGGCGGCGCAGCCGGTGGCGCGGACCGCAGGACCGAAGAATTCACCGCCGCCCGCGTCCAGTTCCGTTACTGATCACCGCAAGCCCACTGATCGCTTTTTTACATAAATTGAGGCAGGCTGGCCGGATGGGAATTCGGCCAGCGCCAAAACAGAAGGAACATCGATATGTCTTTCAAGAACCCGCAACGCAGAACCTTCCTGACCGGCCTGCTCGGCGGCGCCAGCCTGCTGGCTTCCGGCGCCCTCACTGTCGCCGGCCCCGCCGCCGCCAAGACACGCGAACTGCTCAACGTCTCCTACGACCCGACCCGTGAGCTTTACGCCGCCTACAATGTTGCCTTCAGCAAGCACTGGAAGGCCACGACCGGCGAAGACATCACCGTCCGTCAGTCACACGGTGGTTCCGGCGGTCAGGCCCGCTCGGTTATCGACGGCAGCCCCGCCGATGTCGTTACCCTGGCGCTCGCCGCCGATATCGACTCGATCTCGCAGAAGGCCGGTCTGCTGCCCGCCAACTGGCAGAGCCGGTTCCCCAAGAATTCAACACCCTACGCCTCGACCATCGTCTTCCTGGTCCGCAAGGGCAATCCGAAGAAGATCAAGGACTGGGATGATCTGATCCGTCTCGATGTTTCGGTCATTACGCCGAATCCAAAGACCTCCGGCGGCGCCCGCTGGAACTATCTGGCCGCCTACGCCTATGCCAAGAAGCGCTGGGGCACCGACGCGCTGGCCAAGGAATTCCTCAAGAACCTGTTCAACCGCGTGCCCGTGCTCGATACCGGCGCGCGCGGCTCGACCGTCACCTTTGTCGAACGCGGCGTCGGCGATGTGCTGATAGCCTGGGAAAACGAGGCCTGGCTGGCCCTGAATCAACTCGGCAAGGGCAAGTATGAGATCGTCTACCCGTCGATCTCGATCCTGGCCGAACCGCCCGTTGCGGTGGTAGACAAAAACGCCGCCAAGAAGGGCAACCTCGCCGCCGCCAAGGAATACCTGAATTACCTTTACAGCGACGAGGCTCAGGAAATCATCGCCCAGAACTATTATCGTCCGACCACGCCGGCGATCCTGGCCAAATACGCCAGCCAGTTCCCGAGCCTGCCGCTGGTCACCATCAAGGACTTCGGCGGCTGGACAAAGGTCCAAAAAGAACAGTTCGATTACGGCGGCGTTTTCGACCAGATCACCAAGAAATAAAAAGATCTCCTCCCCGGTTACGCTGGGGAGGAGATTTCTCCCCTATTCAGCCTGTCCGGCGGCAAGGCTCTTGCGCACTGACGGGCGTTTTCAGGACATCTCCATGCAAAGACGCTCATTTCTGACCACGGCAGCCGCCGGGGCCGCCTTGCTGACTATCGGCGCGAAAAAGGCTTTCGCCACGCCGAAATCCCTGCAACTGCTCAATGTCTCCTACGATCCGACCCGCGAACTCTATGCCGAATACAATACCGCCTTCGCCCGTTACTGGAAGGGCAAGACCGGCCAGGATGTGACCATTCGCCAGTCGCATGGCGGCTCCGGCGCTCAGGCCCGTTCGGTGATCGAAGGCAATCCGGCCGATGTCGTCACCCTGTCGGTCGCTTCCGACATCGACACCATCGCCCAGAAGTCAGGCCTGCTGCCTATTAACTGGCAAAGCCGCCTGCCGCATAATTCCGCCCCCTACAGCTCCATCATCGTCCTGCTGGTGCGCAAGGGCAATCCGAAGAATATCCGCGACTGGGGCGATCTCGCCCGTCCCGATGTCGGCGTCATCACGCCCAACCCGAAGACCGGCGGCGGCGCGCGCTGGAATTATCTCGCCGCCTATGCCTGGGCGCTCAAGGCCTATGGCAATAACGACGCCAAGGCGCGCGAGTTCGTCGGAAAGGTCTATGCCAACGTCAAGGTGCTCGATACCGGCGCACGCGGCTCGACCACGACCTTCGTAGAACGCGGTATCGGCGATGTGTCGATCGCCTGGGAAAACGAGGCCCTGCTGACGGTCGCCAAGCTCGGCAAGGGCCGGTTCGAGATCGTCTATCCGTCCCTGTCCATTCTGGCCGAACCCGCCGTGGCCGTGGTGGACAAGAACGCCCAGAAACACGGCGCGCTTGCGGCGGCGCGCGAATATCTCAGCTATCTTTATGGTCCGGAAGGCCAGGATATCGTCGGCAAGTATTTCTATCGACCGTCCGACCCCAAGGCTGCCGCCAGATATGCCGGCCAATTTACCCAAATTCCGCTGGTAGGGATCGAGGCTTTCGGCGGCTGGACAAAGGTCCAGAAAGTCCACTTCGATTATGGCGGCGTCTTTGACCAGATCACAAAAAGGTAAGCATGAGCACGCCGCCATACATTTTTCTTGCGCTACCGCTGCGCTGCTTAAGCGCGGGGGCGTCTTCGACCAGATCACCAAACGATAACACAAAAGGCAAATCCAGGTCACGCGACCGCGATTTGCCATCCCCAGCCCCGTCTGTGCATAAAAGTGGACGGTGCAGTTGCGTATTCACCCGGAGCACTTTCCTAAAAGTGTGGTAAATCAAAAGATTAGAGCAAAAAAGGCAACCAGATGACGGGACAACCCGACACCGCAACCGAACCGGTCATACCCGACCATTTTCAGGCGCCTCATCCCGCCACCGGCACCACTCATGTCTTGCCGGGCTTCAAGATCACCCTCGGCCTCACGGTCTTTTACCTGAGCCTGATCGTCGTCATTCCACTGGCGGCGCTGATCGCCCGTCCGTGGGAGCATGGCCTTTCGGGTTTCCTGTTCGTCCTCACCGACGCACGGGTCCTTCATTCCCTGTGGCTCAGCTTCTTCACGGCGCTGGCTGCCGCGGTGGTCAATACTTTTGCCGGATTGGCGGTCGCCTGGGTGCTGACGCGCTACAACTTTCCCGGCCGCAAGCTGCTCGACGCCCTGATAGACCTGCCCTTCGCTCTGCCGACCGCCGTGGCCGGTATCGCCCTGTCGAGCCTCTACGCCTCGACCGGCTGGATAGGCTCACTCACCGAACCACTCGGCCTCAAGATCGCCTATACGCCGATCGGCATTTTCCTGGCCCTGACCTTTATTGGTCTGCCTTTCGTGGTGCGCAGTGTCCAGCCGGTGCTGGCCGAGTTCGAGGCCGAGATCGAGGAAGCTGCCGAAACACTGGGCGCCTCGGCTCTGCAAACGGCCTTGCGCGTCATCCTGCCAGCCTTGATGCCGTCCCTCGTCACCGGCTTCTCGCTGGCCCTGGCACGCGGCGTTGGCGAATATGGCTCGGTCATCTTCATCGCCGGTAATATGCCCTATATTTCCGAAATCGCCCCGCTGTTGATCGTGATCAAGCTTCAGGAATTCGATTATGCCGGCGCGGCCGCCGTCGGCGTCATCATGCTGGCCATTTCGCTGGTCATCCTGCTCTTTCTCAATATCGCCCAGCGCTACTTCGCAAGTGTCGGCGGGACCAATGCCGGGAGCGCCAAATGACCGCCAAAGCCGCCCGCGCCCCCAAAACGACCGGGGCCGTCCTCCTTCTGCTGTTCACCCTGCTGTGGCTGGGCTTCATCATCCTGCTGCCACTGGTCAATGTGCTGGCCACCGCCTTCTCGCAAGGCCTGCCGCCCTATCTGGCCGCGCTCCATACCGAGGACGCCAAGGCCGCCATCCTCCTGACCTTGCTGGTCGCCGCCATATCAGTACCGCTCAACGCCCTCTTCGGCGTCTGCGCCGCCTGGTGCATCACGCGTTTCGAATTCAAGGGGAAAAGCCTCCTGTTGAGCATCCTCGACCTGCCCTTTTCCATCTCACCGGTGATTTCCGGCCTGGTGTGGATTCTGCTGTTCGGCTCCCAGGGCTGGTTCGGCTTCCTGATGCGCGATCATGACATCAAGATCGTCTTCGCCCTGCCGGGACTGGTGCTGGCCACCGTGCTCGTCACCCTGCCCTTCATCGCCCGCGAACTGATTCCGTTGATGGAAGACCAGGGGACGGACGAGGAAGTCGCCGCCCGCACCCTCGGCGCGCGCGGCTGGGATATTTTCTTCCGCGTTACCCTGCCAAATATCAAGTGGGCGCTTCTTTATGGCGTGCTCCTGTGTACGGCGCGGGCCATGGGCGAATTCGGCGCCGTCTCGGTGGTTTCCGGCCATATTCGCGGCCTGACCGATACCCTGCCGCTCTATATCGAAATTACCTATAACCAGTACGACACGATCGGCGCTTTCGCCGCGGCCTCCATCCTGGCCGGCCTCGCCATCGTCACCCTCGTGCTCAAAACCCTTCTGGAATGGCGCTTCGCGGGTGAACTCGCCGCGTCACGGAGACACTGACATGTCGCTCATCATCAATAATGTCAACAAGACCTTCACCAACTTCCCGGCCCTCCGCGATGTCACCTTCGAGGCCAGGTCCGGTGAATTCATCGCCCTGCTTGGCCCGTCCGGCTCCGGCAAAACCACCCTGCTGCGCCTGCTGGCCGGGCTGGATACGCCCAACAGCGGCTCGATTACCTTCGAGGGCGAGGACTATCTCAAGCTCAATCCGCGCGACCGCCGTGTCGGCATGGTTTTCCAGTCCTACGCCCTGTTCCGCCACATGACGGTGGCGCAGAACATCGCCTTCGGCCTGAATGTCCGCCCCGGCAAACAGCGTCCGTCGAAAGCCGAGATAAAGTCAACTGTTGATCGACTACTCAAACTGATCCAGATGGAAGACCTCGGCAAGCGCTATCCCAGCCAGCTTTCCGGCGGCCAGCGGCAACGCGTGGCGCTGGCCCGCGCCCTGGCCATCAATCCGCGCATCCTGCTGCTCGATGAACCCTTCGGCGCGCTCGACGCCCTCGTCCGCAAAGATCTGCGCCGCTGGCTCAAGCGCATCCACCATGAAACCGGCGTCACCACCATCTTCGTGACGCACGATCAGGAAGAAGCGCTCGATCTCGCCGACCGCGTTGTGGTGCTCAAGGCCGGCAAGGTGGAGCAGATCGGCACACCGCTGGAAATCCACAGCCAGCCGTCATCGGCCTTCGTGTTCGATTTCCTTGGGTCCGCCAACAAGGCCAACGGCCGCATCAAGGATGGCGTCGCGCATTTCGACGGCTTCAATGCACCGGTCGCCGGGGCCGCGAATGACGGAGATTACACCCTGCGTTTCCGCCCTTACGAGGTGCATCTGGCCCGCGATGGTACGGGCATCCCGGTGACCGTCACCGCCGTCCTGCCCGCTGGCAGCAATCTGCGCCTGGAACTCAAGGGAATCGACGGCAGTCTGTTCGAGACTCAGCATCAGCATGGCAGCGCGGCGCACGGCTTCGCCGTGGGTGACCAACTGCGCCTCAGGCCGGAGCGGGTATATGCCTATGCCTGAGCCGCTTTCGCGGTAATGACGAATTTGTTTAGGTTTTGCAGGCCGGGTGTGAACCCGGCCTGTTTTTATCCGTGTTCGGCATATACCGCACTGAAAAAGCCATTGAATTACGGATGATAGCCGAATGTGCGAGTCAAAATCATCATGAATTGTTTGTTTTCAAGGCTCTAGGTGCGGCAAACCGTCATGTAAATGTCACAAAAACGAATCGACTCTTGGCCGCGCACCTGCCAAAGAAGCCGCACAAAAGTTTTGGTAACGGCAGGAGCCGTCCATGTTTGATGCGTCATTTGAACCGGCAAAGACTGACTCCGTGACACCTCCGCCGTCCATCGCCAAAAGGTTCGCGTTTTCCGCCAACCTTCTGTTTCTCATTCCGATCCTCGCAGGCCTGGCCTATGTCGGCTGGAGCGTTCACAGCGACGCCGCCGCCATGGGCGAACCGCTGGCCATCGGCGCTTTCCTGTTCCTCGGCCTGGCCCTTCTGATCGCCTTTGGCTTCGAGTTCGTCAATGGCTTCCACGATACCGCAAACGCCGTTGCGACCGTCATCTACACCCACTCCATGAAGCCATTGACCGCCGTCATCTGGTCAGGCGCGTTCAACTTCCTCGGCGTGCTGGCCTCCACCGGCGCGGTGGCCTACGGCATCGTCATGCTGCTGCCGGTCGAACTGATCCTCCAGGTCGGCACCGGCGCCGGCTACGCCATGATCTTCGCCCTGCTGATCGCGGCCATCATCTGGAACCTCGGCACCTGGGCGCTCGGCATTCCCAATTCCTCCTCCCACGCCCTGATCGGCTCGATCATGGGGGTCGGGATCGCCAATCAATTAATGTCGGCGGCGGTCAATGCGACTTCGGGCATAGACTGGGCGCAGGCCTCCAAGGTCGGCAAGGCGCTGATCTTCTCGCCCCTGCTCGGTTTTATCGCCGCCGCCCTGCTGCTGCTGGCCATGAAGGCCCTGATCCGCAACCCCAGACTCTATGAAGCGCCGAAAGACCAGACGCCGCCACCTTTCTGGATTCGCGCCACCCTGATCGCCGCCTGCACCGGCGTCTCCTTCGCCCATGGCGGCAATGACGGCCAGAAGGGCATGGGCCTGATCATGATCATCCTGATCGGTGTCGCCCCGGCCACCTATGCGCTCAATCGCGGCCTGCCGGATAACAGCCGGACGGCCTATATCGCCACTTTCGACGCCAGTGAACAGGCTTTCACCGCACGCGCCGGCGGCCTGCCCCTTCCCACATCCGCCACCGCCCGCGACACGGTCAATACCGCCGTCCGTTCGCGCCGCATCGATACGCCTGAACTTTACGCCGCACTGGCCGTCATGACCGGCAACATCGGAAGCGAGATCGAGGCTCACGGCGCCTTGCGCAACGTCCCCGCCGCCGACATGCCGCAACTGCGCAAGGATATGTATCTCGTCAATGGTGCGGTGAGCATCATCAAGAGCAACAATGCCGCACGGCCGGAAAGCGAAACCGAAGCTCTGAACGGCCTGCAATCCACCCTGAACAGCATGACCCGCTATATCCCCGACTGGGTGAAAGTGGCGACCGCGCTGGCGCTCGGCCTCGGCACGATGGTCGGCTGGCGGCGCATTGTCGTGACCGTCGGTGAAAAGATCGGCAATTCAAAGATGACCTATGGCCAGGGCGCCGCCGCCGGGCTGGTCGCGGCCGTCACCATCTTCGCCGCCGAACGGTTCGGCCTGCCGGTTTCGACCACGCATATCCTTTCCGGCGGCGTGGCAGGCACCATGACCGCCAACCGTGCCGGCCTGCAATGGTCAACCATTCGCGGCATCGCCATGGCCTGGGTGCTGACCCTGCCCGCCACCATGGCGCTGGCCGGAATACTCTACTTCATTTTCCGGCAGTTTCTGTAGCTGTAAAGCCACCGCCCACCGCCTGATACAGGCCAACCACGGCGTTGAGCTGATCCGCCCGCGTCTGGATCAGGTTCAGTTGCGCTCCCAGCAAGGCCCGCTGGGCGTCGATCTGTTCGAGATAGGGCGAATAACCGGCGCGATAGCGATTGCCGGCCAACCGGTAGGCCTCGGCCAGCGCCGCCGTCTGGTCGCTTAAAATCAACTGTTGCGCATTGATCCGGTCCACCGCCGCCAGTGAATCCTCGACCTCGCGGAAAGCGTTCAGCGCCGCCTTCTTATACGCGAAGGCCGCCTGATCGCGCCGCGATGCCGCTGCTCCGGCCTGGGCTTGTAAACGTCCGCCCTGGAACAGCGGGGCCACGATATTACCGCCCAGCGAAAAGACATCATAGCCATGCGGCAGCAGGTCCGAAGTGGCATAGCCGCCGGAAGCCGTCAGGCGGATCACCGGCATGAAGCTGGCGCGGGCGGCATCGAGCGAGCGGTCGGCGGCGACGATCTGCGCTTCCGCGGCGGCAATATCCGGCCGGTGGCGCAACAGGCCGGCAGGCAGGGAAACGGGCACCTCAGGCACGGCCAGATCGCCAAGCGCCACACCACGTTCTATAGCGCGCGGGTTCTCCCCCAGCAACAGACTCAGCGCATCTTCCTGCCGGCGGATGGCCAGTTCGACCACCGGAATCAACTGTTGCGCGGCGTTATATTCCGCCTGCGCCTGTTGCAGTTCCAGCTTCGGGCTGTAACCTGTCTCGGCACGATGGCGGGCGGCGGCCAGCGCCTGTTGGCGCGTGACCAGCGTATCGTTCAACAGGGCCAGCCGGGCATCGAGCGCCCGCAGGGTGATATAGCCGCTGGCCACCGTCCCCACGACGCTGAGACGTGTGGCGTTATGGGCATACTGCGATGCCAGCAGGGACGCCCGCGCCGCTTTCGACGTGTTGTGCAGACGGCCGAACAGATCGGCCTCATAAGATACCGGCAAATCCGCCTCACCCGCCGTCTGCGTGACCGGACGCCCCGTCACCGCCGATATCGAGCGCGAATAGGCCCCGCCCACCGTGGCGTTGAACGACGGCAGCAACGCCCCCTGGGCGGCCTGGTAACCATAGCGCGCCTCCTCGACACGGGCCGCCGCCAGCGCGATATCGGTATTGTTCGCCAGCGCCGTTTCCACCAGTTGCGTCAATACCGGATCGTTGAAACCACGCCACCAGTCGGCGGTCACCGGCGCGGACGGCGCCACCGGTTCGCGCCAGCCAGCGGGCGACGTCACCGTGGCATCCAGCGGGATATCAGGACGCGGCCCAGCGCACGCCCCCAAAAAGCAAAGTGTGGTCAGCAGCCAGGGGCGTTTCATTTATCCCCTCGCGTAACGATGCGCGTCTCCACCGACATGCCCGGCCGCAGACGCGCCGCCAGCGTCTGGCCGGGATCGATACGGATGCGGATACCGATGCGTTGCGGAATCTTGACGAAATTGCCCGTGCCGTTATCCGTGCGGATCACCGAAAATTCCGACCCCGCCGCCGGTGACAGACGCTCGACATGGCCCTTGAGCTTCGCGCCACCGAGCGCATCCACCTTCATGATCACCGATTGCCCAACCACCATGCGCGCCGTCTGGGCCTCCTTGTAATTAGCGATGACCCAGTGGTCCGGCGGCACCAGCGACAGCAGTTGCGTGCCGTTGGTGACGTATTGCCCGGTACGCACCCCGATCTCGCCCAGTTGCCCGGCTTCCGGCGCGCGAATGACAGTATTGGCAAGGTCGATCTCCGCCAGTTTCAGTTGCGCCCGCGCCGCCTCGACTTGGGCCTCCAGTCCACCGCGCCCAACCTCGACCGTGCGGATATCCTGCTGAGAAATAGCGCCCGCCGCCTTCGCCTGATTGACCTGCGCCTCCGCCGCGCGCAAGGCCGCCAAGGTCGAATCCCGTTCCCGCAGCGACACCGAACCATCCCCCACCAGTTCATCGACGCGCTTCATATCGGCCTGCGCCCGCAAAAGCTGTGCCTGGGCGCTGGCCAGCGCCGCCGCCTGTCCTTCCGCCGCCGCCGTGCGCGAGGCCCGCGCCTGCTGCGAGTTGGCGAGACTGGCCTCGGCCGCCGCCACATTGGCCTGCGCCGCCGCCACGCGCTGCCGGCAGATGCGGTCATCGATACGCGCCAGCACCTGCCCCGCCTGTACGGTTTCATAGTCCCTGACCATCACCCCGGTGACATAACCGCTGACCTGCGGCGCGATCACCGTCGTCCGGCCGCGCACATAGGCGTTCTGCGTTACCTGATCGCCATTCGTGAAGGGCGGCAGGTTCCACGCCCACAGGATCAGCACCACGGCCATGACCGCGAGCACGGCAAAGAAGATGGTGACAATCCCCGGTTTCTTCGGCGGGTTCCAGTAACGCGGCGCGTCATCCGGCTCAGGTGGATTTTGGACAGGATTCGCCGTATCGGTCATGAGGCCGCCGCCTTTGCTTGTGGAGAAGATAATCCGGCCGCCGCCAGTTTGCGATCGGCCAGCCGTCTGAGGACAATGAGATACCCGATATAAATCGCCGTCAGGATGGCGATGACCATGACGAGCCGCGCCACGTCATTGAAGGCCGCCACATTGGCTTCGCGCGAAATCACCTGCGCCAGGGACGTGATGCCACCTTGCGCCCGTGCCGCCACCTGAGGATCGCCGGCCAGCAGGTGGCTGTACATGGACTGGGTATGTGCCCGCGCCTGGATAACCTGGTAGCTGCTCAGGATCGCCGAACCCGCCAGCCCCCCGATATTCTGCGACAGGCCGAACATGACGCTGAAGCTGACGATAAATCCCTTGCCTTGCGCCATGACCTTGCCGAAACCGAACAAAAGCGCCGGGCCGATGAAAAAGGTCGAGCCGAAGGCAAGCAACGCCTGCGGCAGATAGAGCTGCGGCGGGCGCGTCAGGCTAGAGGCGAAACTGTCCAGGCCCGCGCCTATAGCGATGATCAGGGCCGCGGCGACGATCAGGTAGGGAATACGCTGCGCCTTCAACAGCACGGCGCTCATCAGCGTGCCGCCGATCATGGCGAACAGGATGACCGCAAACAGCCCGTGAAGCTGATCATTGTTCAGCCCGCCCACGGTCAGCAGGCCCAGCGTGCCGTAGGTCTGTTCGCTGAGGGCCAAACGCACCAGCATGGCCACGGCGCAGAAACGGAGGATATCCTTGCTGCCGATCCAGCGCAGGTGCAGCAGCGGATTGGCGCGCAGATGCTCGATAAAACCAACGAGAAAAAACAGGATGACCGATGCGACCAACGCCCAGCCGAGCCATGGCGTATCCGTCCACCACAGGCTGCGCCCCATGACCAGCACGACAGACAGCAACAACATGGCGGGCAGGAACAGGGCCATTGTCAGCGCGTCAAGCGGATCGAAAGCCTGAATCTTGTCGGTCGGCGGCAGCGGCACCAGATTGGCGCCCGCCGTCGCGGCCACGGCCAGTCCGAGTTCGATCAGGTGGATGGTCTGCTGGCCGTTGACCATCAGGTGTTCCACCGGCAACAGACGGGCAATCGGCGTCGCCAGTTGCGGCAAACCCACGGCGAAGACAATGGCCAGCGGCCGGAATTTGGCCGGGAAAACCTGCATCAGATTATAGATGACCAGCGAAGACATGCCCGCCGCGAGGAACCCACCGGCAGCGCGCGCCACAACAGCCAGCGGAAAACTCGGCCACAGCAGTTCGGCGCATACCAGCACGATATAGGGCCATAACAGGGCGCGCATGACCGGTGGAATGCCGAACCGCATCCGCGCCTTAATCAGCAGCAGATTGGCCGAGGCATTAAAGGCGACATAGACGGCCATCAGCCAGGTAATCTGCGTGGCGGTCACGCCCATGGCTCCGGCAAGGGACTGCGTATTGACACTGACAATGGCGTTGGAAAGGCTGGCCGCCATGGCCATGATGATCGCCACGATCACATAGCCCAACTTGCGGTATGTAGGATGGCTTGGCGAATAAGGCGATCCCGGCATGGACGGACGCTCATGCGGCGCGAAGGCGTATTCGCGGGCAGGCGGCTGATTCTGGGCCGGTTTGCGCATCACGTCTGGCGTCTTCCTCTCAGGGAAACAGGAACAGGCGGCAAATAAAGAATCGATATGTTCCTCAGCCTAACCGGCGAATCCTTACGGAATCGAAAAGCCCGTCAGCGGGAAACTGACGGGCTTTGGAAACGGCTATGGAATCCGCTTATTCGACCGGCATCATGCCCGGCATCATGTTGGTGTTGAGGTGGTACATGACCCACAAAGAGCCGATCACCAGAATGCCGACGATCAGCACCGTGAAGATAAAGGCGGCGTTGTTCCACATCTGGCTGGATGACGTGTTCATGTGCAGGAAGAAATAGAGGTGCACCAGAATCTGCACGACGCCGATGGCGACGACGACCGGGATCAGGCTCGAAGCCGGCAGCATGTGAGCCATGGTCAAACCGAAGGGAATGGCCGTCAGGATCACCGACAGGATAAAGCCGATGACATACGACTTGACCGTGCCATGGCCGGCTGTGTCGTGATGAGCATCGTGATGCGCCGCTTCCGAGAGGGTCTGGTCGGTATCGACCGGCCTGGCGTGTGGCGTCCGCGGCTTTTTGGGCTTGGCGGTGCTGGGTGTGTTCTTGGGTGTGCTCATCAGGCGGCTCCCATCAGATAGACGATCGTGAAGACACCGATCCAGATAATGTCAAGGAAGTGCCAGAACAGGCTCAGCGTCATCAGACGGATGCGGTTGGCGGGAGTCAGGCCACGCTTGAACAAATGAACAAACATGGCGCCCATCCAGATCAGGCCGGAGGTGACGTGCAGGCCGTGGGTGCCGACCAGAGTAAAGAAGGCCGACAGGAAGGCTGAACGGCCGGGACCGGCGCCCTCTTCGATCAGCTTGATGAACTCATGGATTTCCATGCCCATGAAGCCAAGGCCGCACAGGGCGGTGATCGCCAGCCAGCCAATGACCGGCTTCAGCTTGTTGGCCTCCATGCTGATCATCGCCAGGCCGTAGGTCAGCGAGGAAATCAGCAACAGGGCCGTTTCCACCGCCACATAGGGCAGGTCGAACAGTTCGCGGCCATTGGGGCCGCCGGCGATATTGTCCTTGAGGACGGCATAGGTGGCGAAAACCGACGCGAACAGGATGCAGTCGCTCATCAGGTAGATCCAGAAGCCAAGCGTGACTTTTGGCCCTTCATCATGATGATCGCCGGCGTGGTGGGCGTCGTTCGGATTGTGATCGTAGGCGGAATCGATCTGGTTTTCGTAACCCGCCACAGGATTGATGGTCTTGCTCATACTTATTGTTCCGCCTTCTTGAGATTGGCGAAGTGCGCGTCCTCGATCGCCTTGACCTCATCGGCCGGCACGTAATAGTCGCGGTTTTCGTTGAAGGTGTGAGCGATGCCCAGGCCGATCATGACCAGCAGTGCGCCCCCCGCCATCCACCAGATATGCCACACCAGGCCAAAGCCCAGGCCGACGCTGACGATACCGATCAGGAAGCCGGTATAGGTGTTGTGCGGCATGTGGATCGGCTCGTAGCTTTTCGGTTGCACATAGGCGGTGCCGGTCTGCTTGGCGTCCCAGAAGGCGTCGTGATTGCCGATCTTCGGCAGGACAGCGAAGTTATAGAAGGGCGGCGGTGATGACGTGGCCCATTCAAGGGTGCGACCATCCCACGGGTCGCCGGTCAGGTCGCGCAGTTCGTCGCGCTTCCAGATGGAGTAGACGATCTGGACGACCTGGGCGATGATGCCGACGAAGATCAGCAGCGCGCCGCACAGGGCCACGATCAGATAGACGTGCCAGACGGGATTGTTGACGAAATCGAGGCGGCGCGTCATGCCCATCAGGCCGAGGCCGTAGAGCGGCAGGAAGGCCACCCAGAAGCCGACCAGCCAGCACCAGAAGCTGAACTTGCCGATGCCGACATGCAGCCTGAAGCCGAACGCCTTGGGGAACCAGTAGTTCAGGCCGGCAATGCAGCCGAAGACTACGCCGCCGATGATGACGTTATGGAAGTGGGCTATCAGGAAAACCGAGTTGTGCAGCACGAAGTCGGCACCCGGTACGGCCAGCAGGACACCGGTCATGCCGCCGATGACGAAAGTGATAATGAAACCCAGCGTCCACAGCATCGGCAGTTCCATGCGGATGCGGCCGCGGTACATGGTGAACAACCAGTTGAAGATCTTCACGCCCGTGGGAATGGAGATGATCATGGTGGTAATGCCGAAGAAGGCATTGACATTGGCGCCCGCGCCCATGGTGAAAAAGTGGTGCAGCCAGACGAGGAACGAGGCCACGCCAATGGCGGCGGTGGCGTAGACCATACCGTCATAACCGAACAAACGCTTGCGCGAGAAAGTGGCGACCACTTCGGAGAACACGCCGAAGGCCGGCAGGATGAGAATATAGACTTCGGGGTGGCCCCAGGCCCAGATGAGATTGACATACATCATCGGGTTGCCGCCGCCGTCATTGGTGAAGAAGTGCATCCCCAGATAACGATCGGCGCCCAGCAGGGCCAGGGTCACGGTCAGGATCGGGAAGACCGCGACGATCAGCACGTTGGCGACGAGAGTCGTCCAGGTGAAGACTGGCATGCGCATCAGGGTCATGCCCGGCGCGCGCATCTTGAAGATGGTGGTGATCAGGTTGACCCCGGAAAGCAGCGTCCCCAGACCGGAAATCTGCAGCGCCCAGATATAGTAATCGACCCCGACCCCCGGCGAGAACTCCAGTTCCGACAGCGGCGGATAGGCCAGCCAGCCGGCGTGCGAGAATTCCCCGACGACCAGCGACACGTTCATCAGGATCGCGCCGGCGGCGGTCAGCCAGAAGCTCATGCTGTTCAGGTACGGGAAGGCGACGTCGCGCGCGCCGATCTGCAACGGCATGATCACGTTCATCAGGCCGATGACGAAGGGCATGGCCATGAAGAAGATCATGATGACGCCATGCGCCGAGAAAATCTGGTCGAAGTGGTCGGGCGGCAGGTAACCCGCGCCGCCGTTGGAGGCCAGAGCCTGCTGAGTGCGCATCATCAGGGCATCGGCGAAGCCACGCAGCAGCATGATCAGGGCCAGGATGATGTACATCGCGCCGATCTTCTTGTGATCGACCGAGGTCAGCCATTCGGTCCAGAGGTACTTCCACTGCTTGAAATAGGTGATCAGACCGAGAACGAGGATGGCCCCGCCCACCATGCCCGCACCGGCCACCATGATGATCGGTTCGTGCCAGGGCACCGAATCGAGGCGCAGCTTACCAAACAGGAAGTTGACAAGCGGCGATGCGTCGGCCGTTGAGGCCGCGTGAGCGGCGGATTCTGCGTACGTTAACATATGATATCAGCTCTTGTGCGCGACAGGTTTCAGGATGGCGGCGGCCTCGGTGACTACCGCCGGCTTCGCGGCTTTCAATTTGGGTTCTTCGCCGGGCTTGCATTGCGCGGCGCCGGGGGCCAGGTCCTTCATCATCGCCATATTATGCGAATCGTCGGTGCACAGGCCGCCATCGGCGCAGTTGTTGAGCGCCTTATGGAACAGGTCCGGCTCGACCGTGGCGTAATAGGCGGGTTTGAATTCCATGCCCGGCTTGGCCAGGTCCGCATAGGCGGCGTCGTCGAGCCTGGCCTGCGCTCCCTGAGCCTTCGCCACCCATGCCTTGAAACCCACGTCATCGAGCGCCAGCGCCTGGAACTTCATGCCGGCGAATCCATGGCCGCTGTAATTGGCCGAAATGCCATCATAGGCGCCGGCGTGGTCGGCGCGCAAGGCCAACTGGGTTTCCATGCCCGGCATGGTGTAGATCTGCGAGCCAAGTTGCGGAATGAAGAAAGAATTCATCACCGTGGCCGAGGTCAGCTTGAAATGGACGGGCGTGCCGACCGGCAGGGCCACTTCGTTGACTGTGGCAATATTGTATTCCGGATAGATGAACAGCCATTTCCAGTCGAGCGACACAACCTCGACCTCAACCGGCTTGACGTGCGGCACGCTTTCATGCGGCGCCAGCGGGGCGCGCGGATCGAGTTGGTGGGTCGAAACCCAGGTTACGGCACCCAGCACAAGGATGATCAGGGTCGGGATCGCCCACACCACCGCCTCAATACGGTTGGAATGCTCGAAATCGGGTGCGTAAGTCGCCTTCTTGTTCGAGGCGCGATAACGCCAGGCGAACCAGAAGGTCATGAAAATAACGGGCACGACCGGGATCAGCATCAGCAGCATGGCCAGGATGATCAGGTCCTTTTCCTGCATTCCGATAGGCCCCTTGGGGTCCATCACGACCATGTGACACCCTGACAGAAGGGCCGCGCCGGCCATCAGACTGCCAGCGATGATGACGCGCTTTATTGTGCGCCGCAATATAGAGGACAAGGAAACGCTCCGCTTGGAAAATACGGCCCTCAATGGACGCGTCAAATGATGATCCAAAGGATTCACAGCAGCAAACTCAAATCACACAAAGGAGTTGTTACGCTCTTCGCGCATTTTTCGCGAAGCTTTGATGAGCCGTAAACAGGAATTTCACTGTGGTCGCAAGAGGCACATTGTCGCAGCGCCGCATTTATTTTTTCGCAAATGCGTTAAAAAACAACGATATTTAACGCCGTTATCTCTGACGCAAAAGTCAAACCGGCGTTACCGGCCGCCGTCTCAGAGAGGAAAGTGGATATCATTTCACCGCTCAAAAAATTGAAAAAGACGTTGCAATATCCCATTTTTGGGATAGCGTGAGATAAATTGACGCAGGCGTTAAAATTAATTGACGTGAAGGAATAAAGTATGGACGTGAGTAAAGCCTATCCGCGTGTCTACCAGTTTGGACCGGTTTTCAAATCCCTCGTTGTTGCGGGCGCCCTTGCCCTGATCGCCATTGGTGTCACTGGCGCGATGCAGTCCTACCAGCATATGCACGGCCCCCTTGCGCAGTTCGGTGGCATCCTGCTCAGTTTGATTCCGATCGCCGCCGCCCTTTTCGGCGCGCCCATGATCTGGCGCTGCAAGCTATCCCTCTACGAAGACCGCCTGGAATATAATGGCCTGGTCATCGACGCCGTGATCCGCAAGTCGGATATCATCGACAGTCTGATGCCCGCTCCGCAATACGGCATGTTCCAGATTTTCCTGACCTTGGCCGGCCATCCGTTCAAGCGCCTCCATCTGGCTGTGCTTGGCCATGTGGACGACGCCGTGGAGCGCTGGGTCAACGGTCTGCCTCATGCCGAACCGGTCAAGGTCCGCATCTAGGGCGTTTTACAACCTGATCAAACGGCCGCCGGCATGTTCCGGCGGCCGTTTTTATTTGTCTTCATCGCTTTCCGGCTTACGGAACCACACCAGCCAGATCGATACGCCCGTCAGCATGGCCGCCAGCGAAAACCAGGTCAGGGCATAAACCAGATGACTGTTGGGGAACTTCACCACCGTCAGCCCGCCTTTCGGCCAGCCACCGGGATTAGGCGCGGCATCCACATCGACGAAATATGGCGCGACCGGCCCGATATGCCGGCTCTGCGCCATGGCGGCGATATCGCGGCGATACCAGGCGTCATGCGCCGGATCATTGGCCTGTTGCAACAGCCAACCTTTGGCCTCCGACATCCGTAGCAGACCGGTAATGGTCACTTCTCCCTGCGGCTGGCCTTCCACTCGCGTCGAGGGCATGCGTTTGTCCATCGGTACAAAGCCGCGATTAATATAGACGATCGTGCCGTCGTCGCGTTTCAGCGGCGTCATCACCCAGTAGCCGGCGCCATAATCCGAAACCGTATAGACCTGGGCCTCGGCGTCGTTCATCAGGCGGCCGCGCAGGGTGACATGGCGGTATTCGTCACCAGCCTTATTGACACGGCGCCATTCAGCCACCCCTGGCGCGACCACCGCAGGCGCATCGACGCGCGCATTGACGCGCGCGATCAGATCGGTCTTCCAGGCCAGCCTCTGTACCTGCCAAACACCGAGCGCCAGAAGCAGGCAGATCGCCAACACGGTGAGACAACCGAACAAAAAAGATGACAGGTAAGGTTTGCGATTGGACATGGCCCCTCCTATCACAAACCGGCCGCGACAGGACATCACATTGCTTTTCCGATTGAAGCGGTCCAGAGAGGACCACATGACGGACCACGCTCCCGCCCTCTCTGACCTGCGCCGCCGGCTGAACGCCGAAGGCCATATCTTTGCGCCGCGCACAGTTACCCAACGCCTGTTGCCTGCAGGTTTCGCCGAAAGCTGGCCGGCATTGGTCGCCTCCTGGAACGATCTCGGCCCCGACCGCTTCATGGCTGATAGCGGGCGCTATCGCAAACGCCGCCATGCGGTCTTTACCCTCTCAGCCGGCGCGTTCAGACGCGAACCGCACCAGCCGCATTACCAAAGCCGCGATTATAACCTGCTGAATGGCGGCGTGCAGCGCTGGTTCGATCCGGTAACGCCGGAAACCGCCGCCAACCCTGCCTTTACGGCCTTGCTCACCCTGTGCCGCGACATATGCCTTGAAGGCGCGGGCCTTACCGCCGATTGGCGCGTCGAAATCCATCAGTTCCGCATCGAACCCGGTCCCGATGAAACCGGCCGCCCGACGCCCGAGGGCACGCACCGCGATGGCGTTGACCGGGTGGCGGTTATCCTGATCGACCGGCTCAATGTCGGCGAAGGCATCACCGCCATCTATGGCCCCAGCCGCCATCCGCTGGGCGCCTTTACCCTGACCGATCCTTTGGATGCCGTGTTTCTCGATGATCATCGGGTGTTGCACGGCGTGACACCGATCCATCGTCTTGATCCGGTCACGCCCGGCAACCGCGATGTGCTGGTCGTCACGTTCCAGCAACAGGCGCCGGCATCATCCATTTAATTAAGGGAAATGGCGGAGACGCAGGGATTCGAACCCTGGGTACCCTTTTGGGGGTACGCTCATTTAGCAAACGAGTGCCTTCAGCCTCTCGGCCACGTCTCCGTTATGGCTGAGTTAGCGTATTCGTTTTTAAAAGGCAACGCCGTTTGCAAAAAACGTACACAGCTTTTCATACATTTCAAGCCATTGGATACCCGCTCAGGAAACGTGAAAGCATCGTTTTTCGGCACCGGACTTGCAACGGATTACCTGTCCGTCCCGCACCGGGACATGAAAAATCAGGAAAATCGCCATCCGTTAACTGACGCCTAAGCCAAATGCCGTAGCGTCACAGCAAGCCTAGAATAAGCTCGAAATCAGGTCATGAACGCCGCCCTCCCCCGCCACACGCTCGAAGACGTAACCCGTCTGGATACGCTGCCCGAAGCTCCCGAAGTCATGGATTCCAGGGACAGGCGCGGCCCCTTCCGGCCGGAAAGGCTTATCTCGGCCCGCGAGCGGCGCAGCGGCGACATGTTCGTTCGCCTGTTCCGCACCATCGATTTTCTGGCGCTGGTTTTCTTCGCCGTCCTCTGCGCCCGGTCCGTAGCGCCGCATGGCTTTTTCACCAGCCCGCTCGGCAATATCCTGCCTTTCATCGCCACCACGCTCGCCATCTACTGGATGCTTTACGCCTGCGGCCTCTATCGCTTCGGGCGCCACGCCCGCGTCTGGATACATATGGTCAAGCTGACCCTGGTCTTCGGCGCTGGCTATGTGCTGGCCGATTTCCTGGCCGATTTTTCCATTAACGACTACGCCGTCACCGCCGCCGTCCGCTTCTGGGCCGCCGTCAGCCTGGTTTATTTCATGCTCCAGCACCTGTTATGGTGGAGCCTGGTCGATCGCTGGCGCCGCCAGGGCAAGCTGATCCCCAGCATCGTCATCGTCGGCGCTACCAAACACGCCGAGAAGCTGGTCGAAGCAGCGCTCAAGGAACGCCATGTCAATATCCTCGGCATTTTCGATGACCGCCTGGCACGCAATCCCCATGCCGTCGCCGGCGTGCCAGTGCTGGGCGATGTGCAGTCCCTGCTCGGTCACAAGATCACCCCCTATGTCGATCAGATCGTCGTGGCGCTCGATACTTCGGCCAAGGCGCGGGTCAAGACCATCATCGAAAAGCTGCGCAGCCTGCCCAATGAGGTGTCGCTGTTTGTCGATATGGATAATAACGGCGCCGCGAAAGCTGCCTGGTCACGCGTGGCAGATATTCCGCTGGCGCGCGTTTCCGGCATTTCCGAAGACGAGCACAAGGCCATGCTGAAGCGCGCTGAAGACCTGGTGATCGGCACGCTGGCCCTGATCGTTTTCGCACCGCTGATGGTGATCGTCGCTATCCTGATCAAGCTTGACAGCCCAGGCCCCGTCTTCTTCCGCCAGCGCCGTCACGGCTTCAATAACGAGGCGATCCGGGTGTGGAAATTCCGGTCGATGTATACCCATCTGACCGATCATACGGCGGCGCAGCAGGTGACAAAGGGCGATCCGCGCATCACCAGAATCGGCCGCTTTATCCGCAAGACCAGCATCGACGAACTGCCGCAACTGTTCAACGTGATCCGTGGCGAGATGTCACTTGTCGGCCCGCGCCCACACGCCATCGGCATGAAAACCGGCCCCGACGAAAGCGCGCGCCTGGTCGCCGAATACGCCTGGCGTCACCGCATGAAGCCCGGCGTCACCGGCTGGGCGGCGATCAACGGTTCACGCGGCCCGCTCGATAACGCCGCCGATGTCCGCCGTCGCATCGGCCTCGATGTCGAATATATCGCGCGCCATTCGATCTGGTTCGACCTTTACATCATGGCCATGACCATCCCCTGCCTTCTGGGTGATACGAAGACGGTGCGCTGATCCATGTTCTCCAAAGGCCTCTGGGGCTACCTGCCCGCCAATATCCTGCAAGGCCTGATCGGGTTCGCCACCCTGATGGTGTTCACGCGCGTGCTCTCACCGGATGATTACGGCCGCTACGCCCTGACCTTCGGCATATCGAGCCTGGCCCAGACCCTGTTCTTCACCTGGATCGAAGCCGCCATGGCGCGTTTCTATCCGGCCGAATCCCGCACTGACCGCGAAGCGCCCGAACTCTACGGCACCCTCTATCGCCTGTTCGCTGGCGTCGCTGTTGTCTTTACGCTCGCCTGCGCGCTCGGCCTGTGGCTGTGGCCGGTTTCGGGTCAAGCCGGTCAATCATTGAAAATGGCTATAGGACTTGGCTTGGGCTGCGTTGTCTTCCGCTCGCTGATCAAGCTGGTGCAGGAACAGCGCCGCTCCGAAGGCCGCGTCGGGGCGGCGTCGATCCTAGATATGATCCAGACCGCCGGCGGTTTCGGCCTTGGCGTCTTGTGCGCCACCGCCGGACTGGGCGGCGCTTCACCGGTTGTCGGCGGCGGTCTGATTGCTCTCTTTTGCCTGCCCTTTGTGGCGCGCGAGGACTGGAGGCGCGCCTTGAAAGGCCGTTTCAGCGTCGGGAAAGCCAGGGCCTATGCCCATTATGGCTTCCCGGTTTCCGCCAGCCTGATCCTGACCCTGGCGCTTTATACCGCCAACCGCTTCCTGATCGCCCACTTCCTCAACGAAGCCGAGGCCGGTGCCTATCACGCCGGGTTCTCACTGGCGTCGCGTATCCTCGATGTCCTGTTCATCTGGTTCGGCGCCGCCGGCGGCCCGGCCATGGTCCATGCCCTCGAACACGGCGGCATAGCCGAACTGAAAGAAAACGCCCGTCACCAAATCCGCATCATGGCCTTCGTCCTGTTTCCGGCGGTTGGCGGCCTGATCATGGTGGCGCCCGCGCTCGGCGCCTTATTGATCGGTGAAGGCCTGCGCGCCGATGCCCTGATGGTGACGCCGCTGATCAGCCTGGGCGCACTGTTTTCCGGCCTCAACACCTATTACTTCCTGCAAGCCTTTACGCTGGCGCGGAAAACCCGCCTGCTGATCGTGGCCATGGCCGTGCCCGCCGTCAGCAATATTGCGCTCAATCTGCTGCTGATCCCGCTGATGGGCCTGATGGGGGCCGCCGTCGCTTCCTGCCTCAGCTTCGCCTTGGGCCTGATAGCTTCCTGGCTACTGGGGCTGAAAACGCTCGCTCTGCCCGTCCCAGCCCTTGATCTCGGCAAGACGGGTTTAAGTGTCGCTATCATGATGGGGGCGGTGGCGCTGGTGCCAGGTCTGAACCTGCCAATTCTCGACCTGACCGCCAGGGGGGCGACCGGGGTCATCATCTATGCGTTTCTGGCCTATGTCCTCAACCTCAACGATGTCCGCGAACCCGCCGCGCGCATTATCGGCCGCTTGCGCGCCAAGGTATTCGCATGAACCAGCCGATCCTGCATAACGCTGCCTTCACCACCGTCACGCCGCGCCTGTCGGTTCTGATTCCCTTTTACAAGGAATCGCCACTGGTCCTGTTGCACGCTCTGCAAAGCCGCGCGCCTGAGGCCCTGGAAATTATCCTGATCGACGATGGGTCCGCCATGCCGGAAATCACCGCGAAAGTCAGCACTTTTATCGGCCAGTCGCCGCTGGCTTGCGAACTGATCACCCTGCCCGCCAACGAAGGCCGGGCGCGCGGTCGCAATCGTCTGACCTTGGCGGCGCGCGGCGACTATTTCCTTTTCCTCGATTCCGACATGCTGCCGGACGATCCGGCCTTCCTCGACCGCTGGCTGGCGCAAGCCGATGGTCAGGCTACGGTTGTCTTTGGCGGTTTTTCACTGCTCCAGGCGCCCGATACGAAAGCCTTCGCCATCCATAAGGCCATGGCCGGACGGAGCGATTGCCTCAGCGCCGCCGAGCGTGCTGAATACCCCGAAAAATACGTCTTCACCTCGAACCTGCTGGTCCGGCGCGATGTCTTCGCCGCCGAGGGCTTCGATCCCGCCTTCACCGGCTGGGGTTGGGAAGACACCGAATGGGGAATGCGCGTCGCCGCTCGTTATGGCATCGGCCATATCGACAACACCGCCACCCATATGGGTCTCGACACGCCGCAAACCCTGGCGCGCAAATATGAGCAATCGGTCGGCAATTTCGCCCGCGTGATCGAAAAGCATCCTCATGTGGTATCTCAATATCCCGCCTACAAAGCCGCGAAACTGTTGAAGAAAATACCCTTCATCGGTATGGTCCGCCCAGCCATCAAGGCTGCCGGATTATCACCGCTCTTACCCGTCCCCCTACGCGCCTTTTCTCTACGCCTTTATCGCGCCGCTCTCTATGCACAGGTGGTCTGATGACTGAGATATATACCGCTGACAGCTCTTTTTACGGCAAACTGCGCCGCCGGCTGGCGCGCCTGATCTATACACGTCCCGCCCGCTTCGAGGGCCATGATGCAGGTTTGGCCCGCCCCCTGCTGACCCTCAGCTTCGATGACGCCCCGACTTCCGCCGCCTATACCGGCGCGGCCCTGCTCGAAAAATACGGCGCGCGCGGTACCTTTTTCATCTCCGCCGGCCTTTCCGGCAGCGACAGCCATCTTGGAGTCTACACCAGCGAAGCGGAAATCAAGGCCCTTCACGCCGCCGGTCATGAAATAGCCTGCCATACCCACAGCCATCTCGACTGCGGCCGCGCCACGGCGGCGGATATAACCCTCGACCTCGACCTGAACGCCGAGGCTTTCCACCAGATGGGCCTGCCCAAGGCCGCTACCTTCGCCTATCCATACGGCGATGTTTCCCCGCAAGCCAAGTCGGTGCTGGCCTCACGTTTCCTTGCGTCGCGCGCCCTGCACCACGGCCTGATCACGCCGGGAACGGACCTCAACCAGACCCCGGCGGTCGGCATCGAGGGCAAAGACGGCGAACAGACCGCCATCGACTGGCTGATCCGCGCCGAGGACGAAACCGCCTGGCTGGTGCTCTATACCCACGATGTCCGTGAAAATCCGTCCGACTGGGGGTGCACGCCGGAAACATTGGAACGCCTGATCGTTCGCGCGCTCAACATGGGCTTCGATATTGTCACCTATGCCGAAGGCGCCCGCCTGGCTTCGGGACAGGCCGCGCAAAAGATCAAGGCCGCTTAATCCGCTGGCGGCTCCCACAATTCGATCGGATTGCCTTCCGGGTCATAAATGCGGGCGAACCGGCCAATTTCAGGCGAATCCCACTCCAGGTTGGTAATGACCTCAACGCCCTGATCACGGAGCGTCGAAAGAAGCTTATCCAGCTCGGTCACCCGAAAGTTGATCATCCACTGCTTATCGGCCGGAAAATAATCCGTGTCCCGTTTGAAAGGCATGAAAAGGGTCGGACCGGGTTGTGGCACCCAGGGAGAGGCATAATCGACAACCACTCCCAAGTGCTTGTCATACCACGTTTGCAAAGTTTCAGGATCATTCGCCCGGAAAAAGACACCACCGATACCCACGACTGACATGAAGACCTCCCGCTTACTTATCTAAACCGTGCGATAACCGGCCGTCCATCCCATCCGGTCAATGATGTATTTGTCGATGCTGAAGCCGTCGGGGCTATCCTTGAAACCAGGCAGGTTCAGCGCACGCGCCTTCGCCCGTTCGGCCAGTTCACGGGTGGAGAAGACACCGAGAAGCTTTACATCCTCGTGGTCTTCGATAGTGCGAATATGATGCAGCAGCCAGACTTCATTCATGATCATCTCCGTCTGTTGAAACTCAAGTCCTTGCTGTCTTCATCCCGCGGCAGGGACAGCTTGACCAGCACCATGACGAACAGGCACCAGCGTAGGTCGTTCCAGCTCAGGGCCATGCTTTCGGTCAGGCTGGACAGGCTGTAGATGCCGATCAGCGGCAAGGCGAAATAGCCGCCGTCGCCGCGTAATATGCGATAAAGTCCCTTGAGCCAGGTTTCCGCGAAGACCAGCGCCCAAACGCACAGTCCAACGATCCCCAGCCCCAGCCAGGTTTCATACCAGCAGGAATGGGCGTGATAGGCGCGGAAACCCGCCACGGCGGTGATCTTGGCCAGCGGCGCATAATCCCCTTCGTCGGTCCATACCACGCCGTAACCGTAACCGAGCCAGGGCCGGCTTTCCATCACCCGCGAAATACCGTCCCAGATGAAGGTCCGACCGGTCAGAGTGGCGTCCTTGCCAAGCAGCAGATAGAGCTTTTCCGGCGCGAACAGGATCAGCCCGGACAGCGCCAGCAGCACGCTCACCGCCAGCCAGGTCAGCAGGATACCCAAAACAGGTCCGCGCCGCGACAGATAGATAAAGGCGATGCCGCCCATGCCGAGCACAAGGCAGACCAGCGAGGTCTTTGAGGTCGAAAGCAGGGTCAGCGCGATCATGCCCGCCGCCATGATCCACCAGAACAGACGCCGCCGCGGATTATGCAGCGCCGCCGCCGCCGCCGCCACGAACCCGATCGACATGCATGAGCCGAGATTATTCTTTTCCAGCCAGACCCCGCGCCAGGCGCCGGGAAAGAGATCGTGCATCACACCGAGCTTCGGAATGAAGATGGCCAGAAAGGCCGATCCCAGCATCATCACTGTAAAAGCCGTGGCCACCACCTCGGTCAGCCGCGCCCACGAAAAGCGCGCCGCCAGCGCATATCCGGCCAGAACGGTCATGAACAGGGCGATGAAGCGCCGCAGGGTGCCGGACGGATCGATCGACCAGACATAGGAGATGGCGCACATCGTCACCAGTGTCAGCATCAGCGGCGTCCGCCATACGGCATTGAACATCTGCCGCCAGCAGATCACCGCCAGCGCCACGCCGGCGAGATAAAACGGATAGTAGAAGTTGCGGATCATTGCCCCGGAGGACGCCTGATTGGTCGTGTAACCGAACAAGGGCGCCAGCCAGGCCTGCGAAAACACAAAAAGGACGGCCGCGCCGCACAGCAGGGAGAACCAGTCGTTGCGCCAGTCCGCTTTCAGGCCCGGCCAGAAATCGGAGAGCGCTTCCCCGATACCGAGCCTCACAGGGCTGCAAACCGCCCAAGCGGCCGCCTCGTCGCACCGCCCAAAATCCGGCTGGCATTGTTATAGACCATGCCCATGAACCGGCCGCCGACTTGCTCGATATCGTTCTTCAGGTCGATGCGCGCCTGCACGTCGCCCTCGTTTTCGCTGACCACCATGATTACTCCGTCCATCAGCGGCGCCAATTGCAGCGCCACAGCGGAATCCGTCATGGCCGGCGCATCGACCACAATGGTCTGGGCGTACTGGCGCAACGCCTTCCAATAAGTCGTCCGGTCGGATATCCGCGCCTTCTGGCCGGGCGCGAGATTTCTGTGACGAAAACGCGTCACCCACAACCGGCGGCCCAGAAACGGCCGCGCCACCAGAAAATGGGCGTCGTTCACACCATCGCGCGGCGGTGTTACGGTAAAGAAGACGGAGCCGTCCGGCGTGGCCTGGCTGAGCGCACCCGGCGGACCGAAGCGTTCCTGATCGGCGGTCATGGCCTGCATCTGGCCCTGGTGCGTCAAATCGGCATCGATCAGCCAGACCGGCTTTTTGGCGAACGCGGCTTCGCAACGGGCATATTCACGCGCGACGGTCGAAACCCCTTCCCCACCATAGGCCGACACGAACATCAGCGCCCGCCCCCGCGCTGATTGCGGCCGGCCGAGCGCCGACATCAGATCGGCCATTTCGCGTGTCAGATCAACCATGAATGCCACTAAGCCATGAATGCCGCTAAGGATGTGCGCATGGCCAAACCACCGCACCGAATCGCTGTGAAGACTGTCGCAAAGGCGGGTGTCCGGATCAAGGCGTTTAATCGTTTGGTACGGGGGCAGTCAGAATGCTTACGCCCTCTACTCACCGCTTTCGGCGGACTGCCTAAGTGCCAGAAACGCCTCCTTGAGCGTCTGGCTGACCGCCGAATCCGGCTCACTTAAAACCAGGGCCTGATAGGCCGACAAATAATCGACACGAATGCGATGAAACAGATGAAGGAAATGACGCAAAAACCCAAGGCAATCCAATATGGCGATTTCCGTTCCATCCAGTTTTTCGTAAAATGTAGCTGCATATTCCGAAACCACAGGGTCAATATAATCCGTCGTCACAAACAGATAATTATTCAGCCTGCGGTCATATTTCGCAATTTTTATTGCTGCCACATCGATATCAGTATGTGTGACGCGCTTCATTTTCATCTCATAGGCCGTCACAACGGCATTATCGTCAATCAGACAGACCTCCACATCTCCCAATGAACCGGTTTGAAAATCGGCGGCATTAATGAGAATTGAGAGGGCGGATTTTTTCAGCCAGTTTCATTCCGGCCGCTTGGTACGCCGCGGCCACTACCAGGACTGGCAGGCGGCTGGCGTTCTTGCAGGCCAGGTGCTGACCAATCAGCGTAATTATCGCTTCCGACGCCAAGGGCAGCCCCCCTTCCGTACGTTCAAGCGCACCGAGCAATGACGCCATTCTCGCCAGTTTTTCATCACGCATGACCAATAGAACGCGCACGGTTTCGATAAACACAGTATCGGCGCCAGTCCGGCCTTCTGCCACGTCTTCCAGCAGTTCCAATGTCTTCGCGTACAGTTCTCTTGGTCTGCCGACCAGTTCCTTGTCGGTTGTCAGGGATTCCGCGATGTTGCGAAAGGTCGGCGTCAGGAAAGCCGTCGTTTGATTCACCGGTAATCTGTGCGCGTTTATAAACCTTGTCAGGTAGCGCTCGTCATACGTCCTGCCAGAAAAACTGTCGGCGCCGCCGATTTCGGTGTACGGGTTACGAGGATCGATATGCGGCTTATCGAGTTTCGCCAGCAGACAGGACATCAGCAACCGGACACCGGCCCTATTGCCCATGCACCGGCAAACATAATCAATTCGTTCTCTTATAATCTCGTCGACGATAACTGTGGAATTCAAACTCTCCACAGCCCTATTATAGATAAACTCTAATATTTCCTCCGGCTTCACAAATACCTCCTTACGCTTGTACGCGATAATTCACCCACAAGACTTCAGCCCGCGTTCCCTTGGTAGAGTGAATCGTCTTGTCCACGCCTAGGATTTTTGTCCATTTGGAAGAACTGAAAAGGTCATCCATTACAGGATGATCGTACCCTGAAACGGCCACCATCCCTTTGCATTCATTGACAGATGCCGCGAAAGCCCGATGTTGCGCCTCATCCATTTCAAAACCATAGGCTTTTGAGTCTCCGCGCGTGACATGAAGGTAAGGCTGATCACAGTAAAACAGGGTTGTCGGGCTATCATAGAGACGGATGACATCAAGCGCGGGCCGGTTCTCTATTTGTACGCGCAACAGCCGGGCGGCGATTTCTCAAGCGCCTCTACCCCGCCCAACCACCGTGAAACGACGCCGGACATGCCACTGCGGCTTGTATCCTTGCAGTTTGCCCACCGTCCCAGTGAAGCGGTTTGCGCAAGCCCCGTACGGGTTTGCCTGGCCTTAATATAGAAGCGCCTAGCGCATTCAATATCGGAGACTTCGGCATCGTTATTATAAATGGCCTGATGATATTCTTCCCGCGCAAACGGCGTCAGCGCAATAGCCCTGATAAGCTGATCATGATCATCTCGCAGAACCCGAAAGAAATTTACAACCTCACCGTCAATATCATTGTAGGTTTCTACAGGAGAAGGCGCCCGATTTATCAGGACGGCCCCAGAACCGGCAAACGGTTCACAATAATGATGGCATTTTGGCAATAAAGGCAACAACCAGTCGAGATGCGAAAACTTTCCGCCATACCAGCCAAAAACGATGCGGCCGCCGCCGCGTGTGCGCTTACGTATAACACTTGATGATTCAACCTGACCACTATCATCCAGATAGATGGGCGAAGCGCTGCGTCCCCGCTTGCCGATTTCTTCCATCTTACTCATTTTGCATCACCGCCAATTTTGACTTGTCCAAACAATTGGACCGGATAATTGGAAACCTAAAATTGCGCCAGCACAATATATGCACAGCGATTCCAAGTCCTCTTTCATAGGCTGCTTCGGCGCAACAGGCAAAGAACGGATGAAACCAGCGAAGAGCCGAGCAATTACGCCGCTTTTGTCTTCGCTTGCGCCAGAACTGGCAGGTCCAGGGCCTTCGCGGCCATCTGCGCACTGGCGAATCCCTTGCGCGTATAGACCCGCAGCAGGCCGGCGCACAGGGCGGTGAAACCCGCGAACAGGAAGGACAGGATCAGGATGATCCGTTTCAGGCTCTTGGGTTTGTTCGGCATCTGGGCCTTCTCGACCACGCGCACCGTATCGTCGCCCGCCTTCATTTCCTGCGCCGCTTCGTTTTCCTGAATGCGCTGGGTGAAGGTCTTGATACTGTCCTGCAAGGCGTTGCGCTCGGTCGCCAGCGTATTGTACTCGGATTCCAGCCCCGCCAGCCCCTGAAGCTTGCTCATCACCTGACCGGCCTGTTGCTGCAACAGGCGCATCCGGCCGGATACCGACGCCATGTCGGCCTCCAGGTCGAACTTCTGGCTAAGCAGGCTTTGATACAGCGGATTGCTACCCAGCTTGTGCGCCGCCTCGCCAATGCCTTTGCCACTGCTCATCATCGCCTGCAATGAAGCGATCTGCGCGTCTATATCCTTCACCGGCTGCGCCGTCGGCAGGTAGCGCGACAACAGGTCCTGACGCTGCTGCTGCAAGGCGAAAATCTTGTTCGGCACCGACAGATCGAGATCGCGCTCGATGCTCATTTCCGGGTTCAGACGGGCGAGGCTGCCCTTGACCTCGGCCAGCTTGGCCTGATCGGTGGCATATTGCGTCTGGGCGGCATAGAGATCAATCGTGACCTGATCGTATATCTTGGCGTAGGTCGCCCTGGCCGCGTCATAATCGGCCACGCCGTTCTGCGCCAAGAAAGCCTGATAGGTGCGGTCGGCATCGGCCAGACGCGCATCGAAATTGTCTTTTTGTTTCTGTAACAGAGGACCGGTCTGGTCGGCATAGACCTGCTGGCGGTAGGTCAGGTATTCGTCGATCAGGGTATTGAGGATCAGCGAGGCCGACTGCGCGTCCTCATGCTTGAAGGTCAGCCGCACGACATTGTTCTGGGGTGCGGTCGAGGCTTCGAAACCGCCTTGCAGCACCTTGAGCGCCGCCGCGTCCGATTCAGCGCGGGCGGCGTCGGTTTTCGGGTTCCACAGGCTGGGCGCCGACGGCAGGATGACCTTGTACCCCAGTTTGGCGATGACATTACGCTTGAGTTCGGTGGAACTGAGGATTTCGACTTCCGACTGCACCACCTGGTCGATCGTCGCGGTGGCGCCACGCGCCGCGTCACCGGCCACCGGCTCATAGACGTAATTCTTGCCGAGCTGCATCAGCAGGCTGGCGCCGGCGGTATAGCTGGAAGGCATGGAAAAGGCGGCCATCAGCCCCACACCGAAAATGACGCCGAAAACGATGAACATCAGCCACAGTTCACGGAACAGCAAGGCCACTATATCGCCCATGCCAAGCTGCATGAGACGTCCACCCGCGGATTTTCCGGCCTCCGGCTGACGCTGACTTGCAGGGCGGCGCAAAGGCACTACCCGGTCGCCGTCATCGTCCCACACGTCGTCGGTGCGCATTGAGTCTCTAATCCGTTACAAAATTCAGAAAAATTTCAAACAGTTGCCTCGAATTCGACAAAGAACAAAAGTTTGAGATTTCCTAAACTAACCGAGCGGACGTTAACGAATGTTTACCATTTTCCACCTTATTCAATAGGCAGCACATTCCATACTGTACCGCACGGATTCGCCGCCCTCATGGTCACACGCCGCTCCTTACTGACAGCCGGTTTCAGTCTTGCCTTGAGCGGTGATCTGCTGGCGCGCGCCCATGCCGCCGAAAAGATGCCGGAAGCGCCGCTGATCGGCTTCGCCCGCTGGACCGACGACGAACCCTTCTACCTGCTTTATCCCGGCGACAAGCTCGAAGTGAGCATCCCCGGTGCGCCGGAACTCAGCCGTCAGACCCAGGTGGGGCCGGACGGCCGCATCACGCTCGCCCTGATCGGACAGGTCATGGCGGCCTATAAGAGCATACCGCAGTTACAAGTTGAAATCGCCCAAGCCTATGCCGGCATCTTGCGCGATCCGCAGGTCACGGTCTATCCGGGCGAGACAGCGCCGATGCGCGTGCTTGTCGGTGGCGAGGTGAGAAATCCGGGCTGGGTCGATATGCCGGGCGATATGGACGCGCTTCAGGCCACCATGGCGGCCGGTGGCTTCACCCACGGCGCCAAGGTCCATCAGGTGCTGATCATCCGGCGCGGCCGCGACGGCCAGGCCATGCGCCGCATCATCGATCTGCAAAATCCGCTGAAAGGTAAAGGGCAATTGGTAGCCCTGCGCCGCTTCGACATCGTTTTCGTGCCGCGCACCAATATCGCCGAGGCTGGCGTCTTCATGGAGCAATGGGTCAATAACCTGATCCCCGGCGGCATTATGAACTATTTCACCTACAAGACTTTCGGCAACAACTAAACCTTTTTGCACGGGATAGCCCTGTACGCAGCGCTTGAGCGCAAAGCGAAAACGTAATCCGACAGAGATCGAGTTAAGCCGCGCAGCCGATACGGCCGGCGTCAAGCCACTGGCGGGCGGCCTTTTGCGCTTCGGCGATGTCCTCGCGGTCCATCTCGCGCGACAGTTCCTTGCGGTAAACCTGGGCCTCAAGCGAACCACGCATCGCCGCCAGATTGAACATCATGTGCGCTGATATCAGATCCACCGGCGCGCCGCCCTGCCCCGTTGAATACATCATGCCCAGTTTCAGCAGGTCGTCACCGCCCATTTCCGGGGTCGGCAGGGGGATGGATGTGAATTCGACTTCGTTGGTAATCATCGTATTGATGCCGCGCTTTCTGACGCGTCTCCGTTGCGGTTGATATAACCGAGTTCATCATCACCAAATAAAATTAAAGTTAACAATAAGATTTACGATAAATTTTTTGTGTAAAAATTGAATTAATGTTAATTTTTATGTTAATAAATTTATATATGTACGTTAAATTTTCATGAACATTTGAATAAAAATCAGATATATTTAGTAAATTACATTACAATTGCTTCTCAATAATAGTACAAGCATCATTAACACGACAGCTTCCACCTCAGTCAATCGCCACGCCTTTCAAATGGAAGCGCGTAAATAAAGCGCCTTTTAAGAGCGGACTCTTGCCTTATTCTGTCTCTAGACCGACATGTTTTGTTCAGCTTCAGTTCAGGCGCACTCTGCAATAAAGGCCTCAACGCGATAATTTTTATCGCCGCGCGTCTCAGATCCGCATATCCTGCCGTTTTGGGGATGATCTGCATAGACAAGTGAGGATAAAATGAACAGAAAGTTAGCCAATCTGGCCGCATCCGGCCTGGCGCTTGTGCTGATGACAAGCCTGGCCGTGGCGCCCACCTATGCGTCCGCCAGGGACCGCGACAGCAACAGCGGCAGTAACCGTGGCGGCGGAAACCGGAGCGGCGGCCAGTCCCGAAGCAATGACAACAGCAGCACGCCTCCACCGGCGGTTCGCAGCACACCTGCCCCGCAAACCCGTTCGGCCCCGCAAGCCCGTCCGGCGCCCGCGGCACGCAGCAGCGGCCAGACCTCCAATAGTGGCATGAACCGCCAGCGTCCCGGCACATCCAGCGGCAACCGCGGCAACAACCCGCCCGTGGCGCAGCAACCGTCACGGCCTTCCGGCGGCCAATCGGGCAACCAGTGGCAGGGCCGTGGACGCGACCACAACTGGAACAACGGCGGCCGCCCCGGCCAATCGGGCGGCAACGGCGGCAGCCACACTGGCGGATCCCCTGGCGGCCATAATACCGGCGGCGGCCAAGGAAATCACAGTGGCGGAAATCACAACGGTGGAAATCCTAACGGCGGTTCAGGCGGCAACAACCATGCCGGCGGCTGGAACGGTGCTCACAACGGCAGTCATGGCGGCAACTGGAATAGCGGCGGCAACCACAACTGGAATAATGGCGGGCGGCCTCATTTCGATTATCGCCGCGATAAGCGCTTTTACGGCTATTCCGGCGTGCGCTTCGGCTATTATTTCGCACCGAGCTACGGCTATTACCGGGTGCCGAACCAATGGTACGGGCATCGCTGGATATCGGGCGAATACCTGCCGGATTATTTCTACGATTACCGTATCTACGACTACCTGTCCTATGGACTGCCTACCCCGCCCTATGACTGCGCCTACTTCTTCATCGGCCGCGATGTCGTTCTGGTCGATCTGTCAACGGGCGAAATTCTGGATGTCTTCTACGACGTCTACTAAAACGTGACGCACTTTTCAGATTGAAAAAGCGCGTAAAACAAAACTTCCGACCTGCAAAAGTCCCGAAGCGCCGCCGCGTTTCGGGGCTTTTTTTACTTTAAATCCTGATTTTGAGGCTTGTTTTGCATATGACGCCATTATTTTTTCGCCCCATTTGCGCCGGTCTGTAACCGGAGAATGCCAATCCTCCCCCTAGCAAATTGCGAGAAAATCATGACTACCTTACGCAACACAACCGCCATATTGACCCTTGCCGCCACACTGACCGCCTTGCCGGTCCTGGCCAATGCCCAGATTCTGGGCAGCGGTCTTGCCGGACAGGTTCAGGGCGACGTGAATGGCCAGATCGGTGATACGACCACGCCACTCCAAGGCACCGTTCAGACTGACAGCGAAATCAAAACCAACGGCGACACAACAGTTCCGCAAGGCCATCTCACCACCGACGGCAGCGTGACCGTTACAACCGACTCTGATGCTGTAACAGACGCCGCCGCTTCTGGCGTGAACGACGCTAAAAGCAACGTAAATACCGTAACCGGCCAGGCCCGCGATACGGTCGACGGAGCAGTCAGCGCCGCAACGGTCGTTGATCCGAACGTCGAAGCCAAGGCGGATGCCACGGCCAACGGATATTGAAAAGAAATAGACCTGGCTCAAGCGAGCCAATGGAGGTTATTCTTATGAAACCTGTCAAAACCCTGCCCAAAACCCTGCCAGTGGCCACCCTGATCGGCGGTCTGCTGGCCTTTACAGCTCCCGGTCTTTCCGCTTCAGCCCAGGAGGCCACAGTCGTGCCCACCCCGACCGGCCCGACGCAGGAGATCGATACGCCACCAGCCCCCGGCACCTCTCAACATGCCGCCCAGATTCAGCGCGAACATGAACGCGCCGTGGCCGCCGGCGACACAGCTAACGATCCGCTGAATTCCGCCAGCAGCGACGCGCTCAATCAGCAGGAAGCCGCCAAGGCGGCGGCGCTCGGCAATGATCCCGTACCAGCGGACACAACAGCTAACACAGCCCCGGACGCGATTCCGCCGGCGACGGACAGCCTGCCACCGCCCATACCTGATCCGCTTCAGCCCGATACGACGCGAGTACAGTAAAACAACTCGCATCGTGCCTTATAAGTAGATCATTATTCCGCCAGTATAAAAAAATAAAAATCCCATAAATGGCAATTAATGAATCACTAATATTCACAAATAGACCTCCCGAAAGACAAATTTGCGCCTCATTCTTACAGAATTTTCACTCTTGTCGAATGCAGGACCTCACTGACGTAAAGCATCGGCATTCCTGTTTTGTATAATATTATACAATTCATCATCCATCCAGTAATGCCTCGTAAATAGAGAAAGCAATACACATGAAATCTTCCGTTCGTATCATCGCCGCCGCCGCTTTTGTTGCCGCTCTCGGCGCCGCTCCGCTGATTTCCATCGCTCAGGAAACCCCTGCCGCCGACACCACCGACACGGCGACCGCTTCCGAGTCAACCTCCACCTCGGTCGACGCCAACGCCACCACCACCGCCACGGAATCGGAAACGACTTCCACCTCGACCGCGGCTGACGGCACGACGACCACCACGACGGAATCGTCGAGCAGCGAAAGCACCTCCAGCGCCAGCGAATAAGCCGCGCGTGTTTTCTTCCTGCGTCCGCCGCCTCCTGGCGGACGCAGGGCATAAAAATCCCCCGGTGCTTCTGCGCCGGGGGATTTTTTACATCAGTTTGCCGCTTGTCGCGTGGCGATGCGAAACAGTGCGCCCCAGGTCAGCTTGCCGCCGGTCAGCGCGCCGGCCCGGAAAGCCCGCCGCCCGACGCCGATCATGATCAACGCCACCACGCCCATGCCCGCCAGTGTGCCGGCGATCTCGTACCATGGCAGGGGCTGGGCCAGCCGCAGCGGCATCAGGAAGGGCGTAAACAGCGGAAACCACGACATATATTGCAGCATCGGCAAGTCCGGCGACGTGAAGGCCACCTGCATGGTCATCATCGGGATCATCAGCACGATGGTCATCGGACCGATAATCGCCTGCGCGTCCTTCTGGGTTTCGCAAAAAGCGCCGATCGCCGCGAAAAAGACGCCGAACATCAGGTAACCGCCGGTGAAATAGGCCAGCAGCAAGGCGATATGCCCCGGCGACAGCAGGCCCGACACCGCCGCCGCTATCTCATGCGATGTCCCGGACGGCATGACGGCGAACCCGTAGGAACTTAGGGCAAACGCCGTCAGCGCCCACAGGCCGGAAACCGTCAGCATGACACAGGCCACGCCCAGCACCTTGCCCACCAGCAGCGATTCCGTGGATGCCGAGGCGAGCAGCACCTCCAGCACCTTGCTTGCCTTCTCCTCGATTACCGATCCCAGCAGGATCATGGAGGAGGAGAAGATCGAAATCCAGGTGATATAGCTGATGGCGATCCCCAAGAAGCGCCCACCGTTTTCCCGCACCCGTTCGGCAACACCGTCCTTCTTCGGCGCGGCGGCGCTGGCCGGCGTCAGGCTGACAATATCGGCGCGCGACTCACGCATGTCGTGCGCCAGGCTGTGATCGATGCCGTGCCTCTCCGCCAGCTTGTAATATTGCAGGCCGTGCAGGTCCCACTGAATCAGGTTCTCCACCCTGCCCTTGTGGCCGTCTGACGACCAGATGCGGAAATGCAGGCGTCCGCCGTTGTCCGTCGCCACGATAATTGACGCCACCTGTCCCGAACCGATTATGTTGGGCACTTTCGCCTCGGCGTCTTCCGGCGGCATATCCGCTGACAATCCCGCCGGCAATGGCACCAGTTTCAGCCCACCATTGTCAAACATACCGGGCTTCGGCGCATGGGCGCGAACGGCCTCCGCCAGCGTACCCTCGATATGGTCGCCACTCAGATCAAGGATCGCCACCGTTTCCACCGGCGCGGAATGGCGCATCAATATGGGAATGAAGATGCTGCATCCGATGATCAACGGCAGGGTGAACAACGACAGCCAGAAGCCGACCGTGCGCACAAAGGCGAGATATTCCCGCCGGGCGATCAGAAAGGTCTTATTCATGCCCGGCTCCTGTCAGAACAATAAACGCTTCATGCAGGCTCGGCTCCCTGGCCTCGAACCGCCGCACATCCAGCCCGCGCAGGAAGGCCGCTTTCAGCGCCTCATGCGCCGTGTGTCCCTTTTTCAGATGGCATTGCCAAACATGCGCGCCGTCTCCGGCTTCGCCCATATCGACCGCCGCGACAATTCCCGGCAAGGTCAGCAGGTCAGCCTCATTCAGCGCCCCTTCCAGATCGAGATGACGCGGCGCCGCGGCCCTGGCCGCCTGCAGCGTGCCTTCAAACACCTTACGCCCCTTCGCCAGCAGCACCACCTGTTCACACAGCCGTTCGGCGTGCTGCATGACGTGGGTGGAGAAGAGCACCGTCGTCCCCTGCCGGGCCAGATCGCGGATGACCGTTTCCAGTCCCTGCTGGTTAACCGGATCAAGCCCTGAAAACGGCTCATCGAGGATAACCAGTTCCGGCTCATGCACCAGGCACGAAATCAGTTGCACTTTTTGCGACATGCCTTTGGACAGCGACCGGATCTGCTTGTTCATGAAGGGTTCCAGCCCCTGCGCCTCCAGCATGGCCTTGCCCCGCCGCCGCGCCGCCGCCGTCTTCACGCCTTTCAGCCCGGCCAGGAAGACGATCACATCGAGCGGCGTCATCTTGCGGTAAAGGCCACGCTCTTCCGGCATGAAGCCGATCCGGTCGAGCGCCTGCCCCGCCGGCCGGCCCAGCACGTCTATCCGCCCGGCGCTCACCTCGGAAAGCCCCAGCATCATGCGCACGCTGGTGGTCTTCCCCGCCCCGTTCGGCCCCAGGAAGCCACAGATCGCGCCACGCTTCACCTCAAAGCTGAGATCGCTGACGGCCGAAAAGTCGCCGTACCGTTTGGAAACCCCCATCAGACTCAACGCCCTGTCCACCATGCTTCCTCTCCCGGTTGCTCCTACTATAACCACCTGCCGCATGATTGCGCCAGACCGCCGTAAATTTAGTTATTGCCGCCAGATGACAGGCGTCTTTATCGTAAATCTTGCCGAAACGCCGGCCTTGAAGTAGGTTTTCCCAAGCGTTCGGATACACACACCTTTCAGGATATTTATATCAGTTGCGGACCGGTAAATCCGGGCGGCCGGGGAAGCTATGCCAATGATTTCGAGTTCCAGATTGCGTCTGGTCCTGCTCACGCTGTCGCTCGTATATGCCTCCGCGTCTCTGTCGGCCTGTGGCAATACCCACAGCCCGCCGGCAGATGTGGCGCGCAATCCCGTTTCGGGCACGGCCTTCGCACGCACCACGCTCGGCAGGATGCCCGATACCGCCCGTCAGGCGTTCAAGGACAAGCTCAAGACTGAAAGCGCACGGCTTGATGCCGAACTGAAGGCGATCCTGAAATCCGGCCAGCCCGGCCTGCTCGGTCGCATGGCGGCCTATGTCCAGGCGCGCAAGGCCAATCTGCAGGAACTGAAACGCCGGATAGCGTTTGAAAACGGCCTTCTGGCGCAAATCGACCCTGAGCATATCGATTATAGCGGCACCGACGCCAACAGCGCTCTTGCCCACGCCCAGGAGATCACCACCCATCGCACCATCATTGCCCAAGCCGTGCTGATGGCCGGTGTCGAGCAAAGGTTTCTGCGCCGCGCCCTTTCCACCAGTCCGGTACTGACCGAAGCCAGCCAGCGTCAGGACGACGCCCAGGGAAGCAGATCGGAAGGTTCGGGTAATGTCGGCACTATCGCCTATTACATCGACGACATGAAAAGGGAACCCTGCCTCTTCATTTCGCCCGAAGCCAGAAAACCCGCGCCCATTTCCCTGCACGGCGTCGAACTCGGCATGAGCCGGCGCAAGGTTCTGGATACCCTGTGCACCTCGGAAAACGGCGAGATCCGCATTCAGGCCCAGGCGACCGGGCGAACCTACACCCCTGACAGCATCCGGATCGGTGCCCGTTTCCTGGCCTGGGAGGCTTACCGCAAGGGCGCCGCCTACAGCCCGGATTTTGCCGGTGTCAACACATGGCTGGCCCGTCCGGAAAACGCCGCGGAAATCGACTCGCTCGCCCATCCTTACCTGAAAACCACCCGTTTCTGCCTGCATTGCACTGGTACGGGGCATGAGGACGACAATATCTTCAGGGTCCAATATGCACCCGACGGCACCGTGGTCGCCCTAGCGCACTTCCAGCGCTTCAAAGACAGCGCCCCCCAGGACGCCAATGGCCGCCCCCTTCTGATGGACCATGCCAGCCCGCGGCCGATGAGCGCCGTGCTCGATCCGTTACGCAACCAACTCGGCCCGCCCTCTTTCGTTTTCAGGAACATGGCGGCATGGGTCTATCCTGACGGCGAAACCGCCCTGCCACCGGAAATCTGGACCGTGCAGCCTTCACTGGATGGCCTGTCAGAGCAGATCAAATTTAACAATTCCGGCTTCCGGGTGGTTACGCCCCTCGACGCCGGCACACCGGCTTTCATGACGCTTTATCGCGCCCTGTCCATCCAGCCTGCCCCGGCGACCTATTGCGTGTCGAAGTACGCCTATGACGGCCTGGACGATGACTGGCCGTTGAAGGCGATCTATGCCGACCGTTTCGGCACACGTCCTTATGACCCGGCCACCGCCGCGCCCGGCGAAACCGACCGCTGCGGCGTAATCGTCTACGCTGTGATGGACATGACCACCGGCAATAGCCACGAAACCTATATCAATGATGCCACACCGGTTTACAGCCTCGCCATCTCGTTTCTCAATACGGGACGATTGTCGGATTTGCATAAAAGAGAAGCGCAGATAGTCATCGACCGGATGAAGGCGCTCACGGCTGCATCCGAAACTACCAGGCCGGTGGCGCTGCGCCGCTGAACTTCCGGCTTGCCCGTTTCCGGCGATCAGCCTATGCTTCACGCAGTTCACCGGAGTGTCCGCAAGCTTATGCGGGCTGAGACTGGGCGTTTGATGCCGCGCCCTAAAACCGCCGAACCTGATCCGGGTCATGCCGGCGAAGGGAGTTGGATACGCTAAGGTAGCCCTCAAGCAGCGAAGCGGTAGGGCAAATAAACCTAGCGCCCGCAATCTACGCGCATGATCCCTCTTAATTTGTGAGGGACATAATGAATAAACCTGTCATTCAAAAGACCATCAAGGTCGAGAATTCGCCGATCCCCGGCTCGCGCAAGGTCTATGAGCCGGGTGTCCGCTTTCCGGATATTCGTGTGCCCTTCCGTGAGGTGGCCCTGCACGAAAGCGCCAACGAACCGCCGGTGACGATCTACGATTCCTCCGGCCCCTATACCGATGAAAACTTCCAGCCGGATATTTCAAAGGGCCTGCCGCGCCTGCGTGAGCAATGGATTATCGACCGCGGCGATGTTGAATATATCGAGGCCCGCGAAGTGAAGCCGGAAGACAACGGCAATGTCTCCGAAGGCGCACTGGCGCCGCAATTCCCCAACCTGCCGAAAGTCCTGCGCGCCAGGGACGGCCAGTCAGTCACCCAGTTTGAGTATGCCCGCGCCGGCATCATCACGCCGGAAATGGAATATATCGCCATTCGTGAAAACCTGCGCCGGAAAGAACAGGCCGAAACAATCCGCGACGGTGAGGATTTCGGGGCCAGCATCCCCGATTATGTGACACCGGAATTTGTCCGCGACGAAGTGGCGCGCGGCCGGGCCATCATCCCCGCCAATATCAACCACCCCGAAGTCGAGCCGATGATCATCGGGCGAAACTTCCTGGTCAAGATCAACGCCAATATCGGCAATTCGGCGGTGACTTCCTCAATGGAGGAAGAGGTCGAGAAGATGGTTTGGGCAATCCGCTGGGGTGCCGATAACGTTATGGATCTCTCGACCGGCCGAAATATCCACAATATCCGCGAGTGGATCATCCGCAACAGCCCCGCCCCCATCGGTACCGTGCCGATCTACCAGGCGCTGGAAAAGGTCAATGGCGTGGCCGAAGACCTGACCTGGGAAGTCTACCGCGACACCCTGATCGAACAGGCGCAGCAAGGCGTCGATTACTTCACCATTCACGCCGGCGTGCGCCTGTCTTACGTCCACCTGACGGCGAAGCGCGTCACCGGCATCGTGTCGCGCGGCGGCTCGATCATGGCCAAGTGGTGCCTGGCGCACCACAAGGAGAACTTCCTCTACACCCACTTCGAGGACATCTGCGACATCATGCGGGCCTATGATGTGTCGTTCTCGCTGGGTGACGGCCTGCGCCCCGGCTCGATCGCCGATGCCAATGACGCCGCGCAGTTCGCCGAACTGGAAACGCTGGGCGAACTGACCAAGATCGCCTGGGCCAGGGGCGTTCAGGTGATGATCGAAGGCCCTGGCCATGTGCCGATGCACAAGATCAAGGCCAATATGGACAAGCAGTTGAAAACCTGCGGTGAAGCCCCCTTCTACACGTTGGGGCCACTCACCACCGATATCGCGCCGGGTTATGACCATATCACCTCCGGCATTGGTGCGGCCATGATCGGCTGGTTCGGTACCTCCATGCTGTGCTATGTCACACCGAAGGAACATCTGGGCCTGCCCAACCGCGACGACGTGAAGGTGGGCGTTATCACCTACAAGATCTCGGCCCACGCCGCCAACCTCGCCAAGGGCCATCCCGGCGCGCAGGCCTGGGACGACGCCATGAGCCGCGCCCGGTTCGAGTTCCGCTGGCAGGACCAGTTCAATCTGGCACTCGACCCGGAAACCGCCCGCGCCTTCCACGACGAAACCCTGCCGAAAGAGGCCCACAAGACAGCACATTTCTGCTCGATGTGTGGCCCGAAGTTCTGTTCGATGAAGATCAGCCAGGAGGTGCGGGATTACTCCGCCAGCCTGACCGATAATGAACGGGCGGATATAGAAAACGGCATGGCGGACATGTCACAAAAATTCCGCGCCCTCGGCTCGGAGATCGATGTCCCGGCAGAATAGCTGGAGCACAGCCCTGCCCGCGTATATTATACAGCACTTGACTAATGAGTGTGGGGCATTTGCCCCCACACCTTTTCAATGTGCAGGCCGCAACCAGATAGTTGCTCAGGCAACTTGTAAATCGCGTTCCAATACCCTATATGGACGATATCGAAGGTGGCAACTGAGGCGTACACTGCCCTGAAATCAACAGCCATCGATTGTCGCGCACCGTGCGCGGCCAGCCATTGGATTGTCCCAGTCGCTTTATCTCCATAAGAAAGACCGTGCGGATAAAAACCGCCGGCCAAAGGTATTCATGCAAACTCAAACCAAAACCCAACCGGCGCATATGCGCCCTGACCTGCGTCTCGTCGCTCGTAAAACCGATCGTATCACCCTGCCCATCGGTTTCAGCCGCCGCGAATTGCAGCGCCTTGTCGCCGACATGATCGACTGATCAGGCGCGGCGGCGACCGTGTGTCAAGGGGTGTGAAATAAGCAGGATACGCGGTGCTTCGGGATTATGCGGCAGGGGCGTGCCGCATTCGGCATAGAGCCAGTCCCCCACGGCGAAAATGAGTGGTTTCAGGCGCTTGCGGATCACCAGTCGCGGGCGCAGGTCCCCTTCCAGCTCCACCCAGCAGCAATCAATCAATCTGTCCATACGCTTAAACTCACCGGGACCAGGCGTTTCTCCAACCGGCCCACGCACAAAACCCGCCTTCTGGTGAGTTACTCACTACTGTTCAAGCTTTGTTCCGAAATCCGCCCGGCTGTCAATTCACAAGTCAGCATTGCCATAGCGGGATTGCGGAAAGACCGGCAGGCTGTCGCCGAATTTCACCCAACTGACATCGTGTTCCAGCCAGGAATGATGCGTCGGCGGGAAAGCTTCGGGATCGTCAAGCGTGCAGGTATTGACCGCCATCTCCTCCGGTTCGTCCATATGCGCGTAAAACAAACCCGTGCCGCACACGCCGCAGAACCGGCGCGTCACCTTGGGCGAGGAATGATAGGCCACCGGCTCTCCCGTTATGGTCAGCCCTGCCCGCGATACCGACAGAACGGCCACCACCGGCGTCCCCGAAGCCCGGCGGCAGGTCCGGCAATGACAGATCATAGACCCCATCACTTCACCGTCGATCCGGTAACGAACCGCGCCGCACAGGCACCCGCCTTCATATTTCATGAGCCTCTCCCGATTGAACCCTCTGCCTATACTTAAAAACAGTACAGTCATGTGTTGCGATTGGAAGCCGGAAGTGATCCCCGAAATCAAAGAACCTTGCTATGCTGGCGGCAATTATAACATATGCCACGGCCCTGACATGAAATCCCCGCACGACCACGCCCTGAGGCAGCCCCTCAGCGACCTGATGCATGAACGCACCCTGCCGATCTACAAAACGCCCGTTGCGGTGCGCAGTTGGGTTTACCTGGTCAACGACGACCAGCGGGCGCTGGAAGCAGACTGGATCGACAGCCTCGAAGCCGGCGCTTCGGACCGCTGGCGCCTGGCGCGGACCGATAGCTCAAGCGGCCAAATTTGGGAGCGTCACGGCGAATTCTCGACCTGGCTGAAATACGACACCGACATTTCGCTTTCCGCCGCCACCAAGGCCGATCTCGGCTTTTGCAAGATTCGCACGGTGGATTTCGACTGGCTGACCGGCGCGCCGGGCGAGGTCTTCCGCAGCGTCGAAATCTCGGTTCTGCCTCACGACCCCAAGCCGGCGCAACTGCAGGAGGTCATCGACCTGACCCAGGCGGTCTGCTGCGATGTCTTCGACGGCGCGGCACGCATCTGGTCGGATTTCCGCATGCACGAGGGCGGAGCGGGCCGTATCTATGTGCAGGACAAAGGGCTGGAGAACGACGAAGCGTCGCGCCTGCTGCAAACCCTGATCGAGATCGGCCACTATCGCAAACTGGCCCTGCTGGGCTTCCCCGTAGCGCGCACTCTGATGGGGTGGCTGAAGGAGGCTGAGGCGCGGCTGGCGGACCTGACCTCGGACATGGCCAGCCAGAGCGCTTCCCAGGAACAGCTTCTCGAACGCCTGATGGCGCTTTCCGCCGAGGTCGAGGAGCGTGTCAACGCCGTGCGCTTCCGTCAGGGCGCCACCGAGGCCTATGCCCGCCTGACCGAAGACCGGTTGGTATCTTTGCGTGAAACCCGCGTCGCCGGCTTTTCAACCATGCAGGAATTCATCGAGCGCCGCCTGCAACCGGCCATGCGCACCTGCGAGGCGGCTTCCCGGCGGCTGGACGATATCTCGGCGCGCATCGGCCGAGTCAGCGATCTGCTGCAGGCGCGGATATCGATCTCTCTGGAAGTGCAGAATCAAAGCCTGCTCAAGAGCATGAATGTCCGTTCGCGCTTGCAGATGAAGCTGTCCGCACTGGTGGAAGGCCTGTCGGTCTTCGCCGTCGGCTATTACATTTTCAGTCTGGTCAAATACATGATCGATCCCCTGCTCGACCCGCATCTGGCGCACCTGCTCTATGGCCCGATCATTGCGGTGATCCTCGTTCTGGCCTGGCTGTTCATCCACCACCGCAAGAAAAGCATCGGCCATTCGGAGGCATAAATCTGACTTTCCGCCTTCCCCTGCCCGCGCCCAGCCGATAAGGAAGACGGAAACCTCCTGCGTAAGAAAAATGTGAGTCGATGTCTCATCCTGAACTTTTGAATGGTCTTGCCGATATTGCCGGTCAATATGAGGCGGTTTTCTGCGATATCTGGGGCGTTATCCATAATGGCCGCCAGCATTTCCCGACCGCCTACGAGGCTTTGCGTGAATTCAAGGCGAAGCATGGGCCGGTGATCCTGATCTCCAATTCACCGCGCCCGCGCGACAGCCTGATCGAGCAACTGGCCAGCCTGGGTATTCTGGAAGACGGCTTTTCCGATGTTATTTCCTCCGGTGACGCCACCCGCGAATACCTGAAGAAGTTCGCCGCCCAGGGGCCGGCCTGGAAACTCGGCCCCGAACGCGACAATGTCATTTATGAAGGTATCGATATCGATCTTTCCGGCGCGCCCGAAACGGCGGCATTCATTTCCTGCACCGGCCCGTTCGACGATGAAAACGATGTTCTGGAACAGTATCAGCATGCTTTCACGATCGCCGCCCAGCGCAATATCGTCATGATCTGCGCCAATCCGGACAAGGTGGTGCAGCGCGGCGACAAGATTATCATGTGCGCCGGTTCGCTGGCGGATCTTTATGCCTCGCTCGGCGGCCCGGTCATCATGGCCGGCAAACCCTACGCGCCGATCTATGACCTTTGCTATGAAGCGCTGGAACGGATTACCGGCAGGCCGCACGACAAATCACGTATCGTCGCCATCGGTGACGGCCTGCCGACCGATGTGCTGGGCGCCAATGGCCAAGGCCTTGATCTGATCTTTATCGCCGCCGGTATCCACGCCGCCGAAGCCACCGATACCGGCGGAAAGCTTGATCCACTGCTGTTGAAAGCCGTGCTGGATACACAGATGGCCAATGCCAGATACGTGGCCGACGCTCTGCGCTGGAAGGCTTAGAGCCCTTTCCGGTAAACGATGAAGCCCGACCGCTGCGCCACCTTGTCATAAAGCTTTTGCGCCGTTCGGTTGCTTTCATGCGTATGCCAGTAGACCCGCGCCGTACCGGCCTGCCGCGCCGCCGCATAAACCGCTTCGATCAACCGGCGCGCAATGCCCTGCCTCCGACAGGCTTCCAGGGTGAACAGGTCTTGCAGATAACAACTCATCTCAAGCGCGGAGGTCGAGCGGTGAAACAGATAATGCGCGATACCAACGATCTTTTCGTCCCTGACGGCCACAAAGGCGTGCATCGGTTCGGCCGGATCGAGAAAGCGTTCCCAGGTCGTTTGCGTCACCGGATCTGGCAAGGCCGTTGGCCCGGAACGCCCATAGAAGGCATTATAGGCCAGCCATAAGGATAGCCATTGCGGATAATCATCAGGCGTTACCGGACGGACGAGGAAGTCGGACATGGTTCCTCTTATGTCAAAACAGATGACGTTTGAAGGCTTCAAATAACAAGACGCCCGGCAGCCATATGCACCGGGCGTCTTTACCATCACAAATGTCTTGTCATCAGCGTCTTGCCGCGCTTCGTGACCGCTTTGCTTATCTAGTCGAACAGGGCGTCGATATCATCCTGCGAATTGGTTTTACCCATGTCTTCCGCGGGGATATCGAACAGGGCATCGATATCGTCCTGCGAATTGCTTTCCGCTTCCGGCGCCGCAACCTTGGGCGCCGGGGCGGGCGCAGGCTTGGGAGCGGGAGCAGCCACCGCCGCGGGGGCCGGTTTCGGCACGGGCTTCGGTTCAGGGGCCTTGGCGGCAGGTTTGACGGTGGGCGCTGTAGGGGTTTTAGCCGCCAGGGCGTCGGGTTTTACCGGAGCTTCATAAGGCTGCACTTCGTCAAAGCCGGTATCAAACATGGCGTCGATGGCGTCCTGCTTGGTTTCCGGGCCACCGATGGCGGGACCGTTCAGCAGCAGGTCATGGCGGCGCTTTTCTTCGGCGGTCATTTCCTGCGGGGCCGAATCCTCGACCCCCAGGGTATTGGCCAACCTGCCGACACGCTCTTCGATCTGTTTGAGCACATTGACGACCTTGGATACGCGCTGGCCGGTGATATCCTGGAAAGAACAAGCCTCGAAAATCTTCATAACCTCGTCATCGACCGCTGTCTTGTAAGCGCCGGCGTCGCCGCCGAACTGATCGATCGAGAAGCCCATCATGGCTTCGGCGCAGTTCATGATCGTGTGGGTGGCGTTTTCTGTATCGCGGGTGATGGCTTCCAGTTCCGCGCCGGCCGTGGGGATGCGCTCCTGCGAAATGTCGTGAGGGCGCATTTCACGGATTTCTTCCTTGGCCTTGGCGATATAGCCGGCGATGATGCTGAATTCTTCCGAGCGCCGTTTGTCCAGTTGCTGGAAGAAACCGCGCATCAGCGCCACAAGCGCTTCGGATTGCTGCATCAGATTGATGAGCTTTGGCTCAAGCTCGCCGACCATGGCGGGATCGAACCCGTCCGGCGCGTAGCCTGTGCCGCCTTGGGACTCTGGCGTTTTTGATGCTGGCAGGGCCATGGTAATCCTACTTTTTAGACGAGACGTGTCTTGGGAAACGGTTTTTGCACGCGCCAGGGTTTAGAAATCACCGAGAACAGCGGTGATCTTTTGCTTGAGAGTCGCCGCATTGAAAGGTTTAACAATGTAATTGTTAACGCCGGCTTTCTTCGCCGCAATGACGTTTTCCGTCTTGCTTTCAGCCGTGACCATGATGAACGGCGTGCGCTTCAGGCCGTCATCGGCGCGAACCTTCAGCAGCAGCTCGTAGCCGGTCATCGGCTCCATGTTCCAGTCGGAAATGACCAGGCCATAGGAACTCTTCTTCATCTTGTCGAGCGCCTCGGTGCCGTCCGAAGCCTCTTCGACATTCTCAAAACCAAGCTGCTTGAGCAGATTGGAGATAATACGCAGCATGGTCTTGTAATCATCAACTACCAAGACCGGCATGGACATATCGATGGCCATGTAACGCCCCACTTTTCTAAGCGAGCCTAGCAATGTGCAGGCCCTTCCTTCTGTACGGAGATCAGACTATCGCTTAGACGATAAAATCAGGTTAAGAGCGTTATTGAAATTTATCATTATATTTCAACGATATATTCTCTATTAACCACGATTTATGGTGAAAATTCCACCACATTCTGAATTTTTCTGTGCCGTCATGGCACGTTTTCAGGCGGAAAAGGTCTTGGCAGTCCTATCGGCGTGAACTAGAGCAGAGACATGACCCCAGAAACCTATAGCGCCTTCTATCTCGACGAACTGTCGCTGGAACAAACCGCTTCGCGTGTCTTCACCATCGATGACGCCGCCATCCGTGCCTTCGCCGATGTTTCGACCGATCACAACCCGGTTCATGTCGATGAGGCCTTCGCCGCGAAGTCGCCGTTCAGGGGCCGAATCGCCCACGGCATGCTGCTGGGGGCCTATATCTCGGCCACCCTGGCTTCCGACCTGCCCGGCCGCGGCTCCATCTATGTGTCACAGACGCTCGATTTCAAGCGCGCCGTCCGACCGGGCGATGAAGCGACCGTCGAGGTCACTATCAAGGCAATCGATCTGAAGTCGGGTCACGTCACGCTTTCCACTGTTGTAAAAGTGCGCAACAAGACCATGTTGAGCGGAACCGCCGTGGTTATCGCGCCGAAGCGGCCCGCTCAGGAAACGTGAAAAGTTCAGTGACCGCCCTCCTGCCCCGCTCCATCAAGATTGTTACGCTCGGCGTGGATGCAAGCCACGGACTGCACGCCGACGCCCCCCTGCCCATTGGCGCCAGCGCGGCGATCGGAAGTTTCGACGGCGTTCATCTGGGCCATCAGCATGTCATCGAATCGGCCATAGCGGCGGCGAAGCGCAGGGGCGTACCTTCGGCGGTGATCTGCTTCGATCCGCATCCGCAGAGCTTTTTTCATAAGGACGGCAAGCCTTTCCGGCTGATGCAGCTTTCGCAGCAATTGCGCGTTTTCGAGGCCTTGGGCGTCGATTACGCCTTTGTCCTCCGCTTTGACGCCAATCTGTCGGCCCTGACCGCCGAGGATTTCGCCCGACTGATCCTGCGCGACCACCTCAAACTATCGCACGTTTCGGCCGGGTTCGACTTCCAGTTCGGCAAACGCGGCGGCGGCCACGCGAAGGACCTGGTGGCGCTTGGCGAGATGTTGGATTTTACCACCGACATTCTGCCCTGCCAGACCGACACCAAGGGCCACAAACTGTCGTCCTCGGCGGTGCGTGACGCCCTTCTGGCCGGTGACGCGAAGCTGGCGGCGGAGATTCTCGGCCGGCCCCAGGCCTATCTCGGTGAGGTCATCCATGGTGCCAAACAGGGGCGCACCATTGATTTCCCCACGCTGAACATCACGCTTGGCGATTACCAGCGTCCACGCTACGGGGTCTATATCACCCAAACCACCCTGCCCGATGGCCGGGTAATCAACGGCGTCAGCAATATCGGCGTCCGCCCGACGGTCGGCGGCGGTATCGAGTTGCTGGAAACCTATCTCTTCAATTTCAGTGAAGAAATTTATGGCCAGGTGGTCGAAACCGCCCTGCTCGACTTTATCCGTCCGGAAGCGAAGTTCGATTCGTTCGACGAGATGCAGCAGGAAATCCAGAACGATGCCGCCAAAGCGCGGGCCTACTTCCAGAACACCTAGCTTCCCACCATACCGCCTTGTCACATCGCCCATTATACTATAGAGGGGTATACTATGGGACATATCCGCAGAAACAAGGACGCACTTACCGCTCGCGTCCGCCGAATTGCTGGCCAAATGGTCGCCGTTGAAAAAGCCCTTGAGGGGGATGCCGGCTGTTCGGATATTCTGCAACAGGTCGCGGCCGTGCGCGGCGCCATCAACGGCCTGATGGACGAACTGATCGCCGATCACCTGAAAGAGCATGTGGCCGCGCCTGACCTGACATCCGCCGAGCGGACCCAGGGCGCGGATGACCTCATCGCCATTATTCGCCGCTATGCAAAGTAGGCTGCCATGACCACACCGCACGATCACGTCTTCCTGGGTCATGCTCATGATAAAAACGCCCGCCGCACCCTGTGGGTCGTCGGTCTGACCGCCGTCATGATGGCCGGGGAAATCGCCGCCGGCTATATCACCGGCTCGATGGCGCTGCTGGCGGACGGCTTTCATATGGCGACGCACGCTGGCGCGCTGGGTGTCGCCGCTGCGGCCTACGCCTATGCCCGTAAACACGCTGCCAGTCGCCGGTTCAGCTTCGGCACTGGCAAGGTCGGCGATCTGGCCGGCTTCGCCTCGGCGCTGGTGCTGGGCCTTGTGGCCCTGGGCATTGCCGGAGAATCGACCTGGCGGCTGTTCCAGCCAACTCACGTTGCTTTCGCAGAGGCCACCTGGATCGCGGTGCTCGGCCTGATCGTCAATGTGGCCAGTGTTTTCCTGCTGTCTGGCGGCCATCACCACGGCCATTCGCATGATCATGGGACTCACCATCACGATGATCATGACCATCACCACGAACACGGCGGACAGGATAACAATCTGAAATCCGCCTATATGCACGTCCTGGCCGACGCTTTAACCTCAGTCCTGGCCATTGCCGCCTTGCTGGCAGGCCGCTTCCTTGGCTGGACATGGCTCGATCCGGTGATGGGCATAGTCGGCGGCATCGTGATCGGCCGCTGGGCATGGTCGCTGATGCGGGAAACCGCCGCCATTCTGCTCGACACCACGGACCGTCACGTGGCGGATGAGGTTCAGGAACGGGTTGAAGGCCCCGGCGACACGCGGCTGGTCGACCTGCATGTCTGGCGTATTGGCCCCGATGCCCACGCGGCCATTGTCAGCGTCAGCGGCAAAGCCGACCATGCCATGATCCGCGACCGCCTGAAGCCCGTCCACGAATTGGCCCACCTGACGATCGAAACCTGGTGATTAGCGGTATTTCACCGGTTGGCGCAGAATGGTCTTGAGCCTGGCCGGTTCGGTTTTGCGCGGATCGCTGAGGTAAATCTCATGGTGCCTGCCGGTTTCGATCAGGCCATTGGCCGGCAGCCATTCCTCATGCAGGCGTTTCAGGACCGGTCCCTCGTCATCATACGGTCCGACATGCAGGATCTGCGCGCACAACCCCTCCTCCAGTCGTTCCAGCCGCACCTTTTCCAGCCCCGGCAGGCCCTTCTTCATCACCACCTCGCTGAGCGCGGCGCACAGGTGCCCCTTCTCGATCCAGTCCGGTTGCAGAATCATCAGGGTCCATAACCATTTCGACTTTTCGCGCGTAACAAAGGTCTTCATATCCTTCGCCCACCACAGGCCTTCCAGCGGTCCCACGACATAATCGCGGTCAAAGGCGCGCTTGCTCATGAATTTCAGCGTGTAGGACAAGGAATAAAGCGCCTCGACCGCCTGCTGGTATTCCGGCGCCGTATTGGGGTCGCCCTTGCCGTCGAACATCAGGTATTGCAACGACGGCGCCTCGACGAGGGCAAAATCCTTCACCGGCGCGCTGTACAGCGACTTATATTCCACTTTCAAATCGATCTTGCTCAAGACGGCCTCCTGTTTCCCACAGCCTATGCCCCCTCGCTGCCAGAAACTGCCAGCAGACGCGCCCCAATTTATCCTAGGCAATTTTGGGACGCTCTGTTAAAGCCAGAACCATGTTGATGTCAGGGCCTTGCACCATACGAATTTGACGCCCGGTACGCGGCCATGCGCCCGTGCCGGGACATATCATCGCGCCCTATTGCAGACACCTTTTTATAAGACCTGAGAGTCATGTCCGATCCCTATACCCAGCCTGCCCCCGTCGCGCGTGATTACCGCGAGACGGTTTTCCTGCCCGAAACCGATTTCCCCATGCGCGCCGGCCTGCCCAAGGCCGAGCCGGAACTGCTGAAAAAATGGGAAGAGGCCGATCTTTACCATGCCGTGCGCAAGGCGCGTCAGGCTGCCGGCGCGCCCCTGTTCGTGCTGCATGACGGCCCGCCCTACGCCAATGGCAATATCCATATCGGCCATGCCCTCAACAAAATCCTCAAGGATTTCGTCGTCCGCTCGAAGTTCCTGACCGGCCATGATGTCGATTACGTCCCCGGTTGGGATTGCCACGGCCTGCCGATCGAATGGAAGATCGAGGAAGAGTTCCGCTCGAAAGGCCGCAAGAAGGACGAGGTGCCCGCCGCCGAATTCCGCAAGGCCTGCCGCGAATACGCCGCCAAATGGATTGAGAGCCAACGCGAGGAATTCAAACGCCTGGGCGTGCTCGGAGACTGGCAGAACCGTTACGCCACCATGGATTTCTCCACCGAAGCCAAGGTGACCGCCGAATTCCACAAGTTCCTGATGTCGGGCCAGCTCTATCGCGGCTCCAAACCAGTGATGTGGTCACCGGTCGAGCGCACGGCCCTGGCCGACGCCGAGATCGAATACCATCCGCATGTATCGCCGACCATCTGGGTGAAGTTCCCAATCCAGCCCGGCGATTGGGGCGACGCCAATCCGGCGTTTGAACATCTGCAAGACGCTTCGGTCGTTATCTGGACCACCACACCGTGGACCATTCCAGCCAACCGCGCCGTGAGTTTCAACCCGAAAGTGGCTTATTTCGTTTATGAAGTGACCGATGTAAAATCCGAAGAAGATTTGGGTTTTGCCCCCTGGGTCAAGGTCGGAGACAAGCTTCTTCTGGCCGAAAAACTGGCCGAGGGCGTGCTGCAAGCTGCTAACGCGAAGGCATGGAAGCAAGTCATTGATGTGCCCGCGGAAGTGCTGGGCGGGCTGGTCCTGAGCCATCCTCTCGCCGCGCTCGCCCCCAATCCGCAAAGCGGTTACGGTTTCGACGTACCGATGCTGGCCGGCGATCATGTCACCGACGACGCCGGCACCGGCTTTGTCCATACCGCGCCCGGCCATGGCGCGGACGACTATAATGTCTGGCTGAAATCGGGCCGCTCGCTCGATTCGATCCCCGATACGGTCGATCCGGATGGCGCCTACTATCCGCATGTGCCGCTCTTCGCCGGCCTGAAGGTGCTGGAAACCGAAGGCAAGAAGGCCGGTAAGTTTGGTGATGCCAACCCGGCGGTGATGAACAAACTGATCGAGGCCGGCAATCTGTTGGCGCGCGGCCGGGTCGAGCACTCCTATCCGCATTCTTGGCGCTCCAAGGCCCCGGTTATCTTCCGCAACACGCCGCAGTGGTTTATCCGCATGGATGGGGAAGAGTCCCTGCGCGACAAGGCCATGGCCGCCATCGCCGCCACCGCCTTCTATCCTGACCAGGGCCGCAACCGCATCGGCGGCATGGTCGAGACGCGCCCGGACTGGCTGATCAGCCGCCAGCGCAACTGGGGCACGCCCCTGGCCATGTTCATCGACAAGAAATCAGGCGAGCCGCTGCGCGACGAAGCCGTCAACGCCCGCATCGTCAAGATGATCGCGGACGGCGGCGCCGACGCCTGGTTCACCCGTCCCGACAGCGATTTCCTCGGCAATGGCTATAATCCGGACGACTACGAGAAGGTCACCGACATCCTCGATGTCTGGTTCGATTCCGGCTGCACCCACGCCTTCACCTTGGAAGACCGCGCTGACACGCACTGGCCCGCCGATCTCTATCTCGAAGGCTCCGACCAGCACCGCGGCTGGTTCCAGTCATCGCTTTTGGAAAGCTGCGGTACGCGCGGCCGCGCCCCCTATAATGCCGTCCTGACCCACGGTTTCGTGCTCGACGAAAACGGCGAGAAGATGTCGAAATCCAAGGGCAACACCACCGCTCCGCAGGATGTCGCCAAGGAATCCGGCGTCGAAATCCTGCGCCTGTGGGTCGCTTTCGCCGACTACTCCGAAGACCTGCGCATCGGCAAACAGATCATCCAGACCACGGTCGATGCCTATCGCAAATTACGCAATACGATGCGCTATCTGCTGGGCGCTTTGCATGGCTATACCGACGCCGAAGCGGTCGATTATGCCGACATGCCTTCGCTGGAACGCTATATCCTCAACGAGGTCTATACACTCGACGCCCGTGTGCGCGCCGCTTATGAGGTTTATGACTTCGCCGCCGTGGTTCGTCCGGTCGCCGATTTCTGCATCCAGACGCTTTCCGCGCTCTATTTCGATATCCGCAAGGACAGTCTCTATTGCGACGCCCCCTCGTCGCTGAAGCGCCGCGCCTGCCGCACGGTGATGAACATCCTGTTCGAACGCCTGACCCTGTGGCTGTCGCCCATCCTGACCTTCACCATGGAGGAAGCCTGGGCGTCCCGAAACCCCGGTGAAAGGGCCAATTTGTTCCGCGTACTCGGTGCGCCCCCTGCCGAATGGCATAACCTGGCCGAACACGACCGCTGGCAGAAGATCGAGAGCGTGCTGTCCGTCGTCACCGCCGCGCTGGAGGAAAAGCGCCGCGACAAGGTGATCGGTTCGGCGCTCGAAGCCGCGCCGAAGGTGCATATTTCCGATAACGCCATCTGGGAGGCGATGCAGGGAATCGACGCCGCCGAAGTCTTCCGCACCTCGCAGGCCACTTTAAGCCTGGATCCCGCGCCGGCCGATTCTTTCAAGCTGGAAGGATTAGCCATGATCGCCGTCGCCTTTGCCCGCGCCGAAGGCCGCAAATGCGCCCGCTCCTGGCGCATTCTGCCGGAAGTCGGTTCCGATCCGCGTTACCCCGATCTGTCCCTACGCGACGCCGAAGCCGTGGCCGCCTATGATGAAACCCATGCCGGATAACCAGATGAATGCCTTTGGCGACAAACTGCGCGCGCACTTCGCCCCGCTCTATACCTCGACCGGCCTCAGAGGGCTGGCGCTGGCGGCGATCGTGCTGATCCTGGACCAACTGACCAAGCTGGGCGTACTGTACGGATTAAATCTTCAGGCCTTGGGCGATCAGGTCAATATTTTGCCCTTCTTTTCGCTCACCATGGTTCACAACCAGGGCATCAGCTTCGGCCTCCTGACCTCAGGGGGCCTCGGCCGGTGGCTGCTGGTGCTGTTTCAGTTCGGCATGGGCCTTTACCTGATCGATCTGGCGCGGGCGAAATCGGACCCGTGGCTGGTCTACAGTCTCGGCCTGATCATCGGCGGGGCCATCGGCAACGGCATCGATCGGTTCCGGCTGGGCTATGTCGTCGATTTTCTCGACTTTTCGGGTACGCATATTTTCCCGTGGGTCTTCAATGTCGCCGACAGCGCGATCTGTATCGGGGTGGCTTTGCTGGTCTGGTATTTCATCCGCGCCGACCTGACGGCCAAACACAAGGACGCTGCTTAACGCTTGGCAGCGACAGATAAAACAAGTATCACTTCCCCACGGTTCGGCGTGGTTAAAAACACCGGATGGGGAAATTGGAGCATATGATGAAGTCGGTTAAGATTGCGGCGGGTCTGTTGATCGTGGCGGGTGTCGCCCTTTCGGGGTGCCAGTCCACCAAGAACGCCCTGGGCCTGAACAAGGTCGTGCCCGATGAATTCCGCGTGGTCACCAAGGCGCCTCTGGTCGTGCCGCCTGATTATGCCCTGCGTCCGCCCGCGCCAGGCGAACCGCGCCCACAGGAACTGCAACCGGAAAGTGCCGCGCGCCAGGCGCTGCTCGGCCAACGCGACGCCACCAACCGCACAGCCGGCGAAGCCGCCCTGGTCGCCAAGATGGGTGCGGCGAAGGCCGATCCGCTGGCCCGTTATGTGGTTGACGATGAATTCGGCGATCTCGCCTATAAGGAACCCTCCTTCGCCGATAAGGTGATGTTCTGGAAGAAGCCGGCAGAGGCCTCGGCCGCCGCCACGGCCGCCAGCGCCAATGCCGCCGCCGGCAATACCCCCGTACCGGTCGATGCCGCCGCGGAGCAGGCGCGCCTCAAGGCCCTGGTCGGCGATCAGCCGATCATCATTACGCAAAAGCCGGAAAAGAAGTTCAAACTGCCGGGTCTTTAAGTCTCAGGCCTGTAAAGCGCACAGGTTACCGATAATTTACTTGAGCCATCAGGTGAAAAGGCGTTCTTTCGGAGCGCCTTTTTCTTTGGCCGCACACAGGAGAACTCCCATGGTATCGCAGCGTATCCTCTGCCTGGTTATGGCGCTCTCGCTGGCCGGACTGGCTCCCGTCGCATGGGCCGCTGAAGCGCCCGAATGTACCGCCAATGCCCCGCTCGATACCCGCGTCGAGGCCGTGCTGGCCAAGACCGACCGTCCCGAAAGCCAGCGCGCCAATGACGCCAACCGCCTGAGCGAAACCCGCTTTGTGCTCGATCATGTCAAACCCGGCGATCATGTGCTCGATATAGGGGCCGGCGGCGGCTATGCCTCCTATTTACTATCGGCGGCGGTCTGCACCGGCAACGTCGATTCGCAGAACCCGCAGAAATGGGTTGACGCTTTCAAGATGGATCCAGCCCGACAGGCGCTTGTTTCCGCACGGTCAAACGTGCATCTGGTGACATCGGACTTCGCCGATCTGCCGGTCCCCGCCACACCATACGACGCCATCTTTATCGGTACCGTCTACCACGATACCTATAATGAAGACGGCCATGACGCCGTAACGATGGATAAGACCTTGCTGGCGATGCTGAAACCTGGCGGGCTGGTCATCCTGACCGACCACAGGACGGCGGATGGCGCGGGAGCTTCGGCGACCAACACCCTGCACCGGATCGACAAGGCACAGGTGCTCAGCGACTTTAAAGCGGCCGGGTTTGAACTGGTGGAAGACAGCGATGCCTTGGCCAATCCGGTGGACGATCATTCCAGGAACGTCTTCGATCCGTCCATCCGCGGCCACACCGATCGCATGGCCCTGGTATTCCGGCGGCCGCTTCAATAATTCATTCACCTAACATTGCAAGACACAAACACCGACTCCGGCTATAAGGGCCGGATGTCGAATATTCAGCGTCTTCCTCAGGATACCATCAACCGCATTGCCGCCGGCGAGGTGGTCGAACGCCCGGCTTCGGCTGTCAAGGAACTGGTGGAAAACGCCATTGACGCCGGCGCGACCCAGATCGATATCCGCGCCGATCTGGGCGGCCTGTCGCGTATACTGATCGAGGACAACGGCTCCGGCATGGATGCGGACGACCTGCAACTGGCCATCGAGCGTCATGCCACCTCAAAACTTAAAGCCCAGGCCGACGGCACCTGGGATCTGCTGCATATCAAAACGCTCGGTTTTCGCGGCGAGGCCCTGCCCTCCATGGGATCGGTGGCCCGACTCAATATCACCTCCAAACCGCGCGAGGGTCAGGCGCTCAATATCCGCGTCGATGGCGGCGTTATCGCGCCCCTCAAACCGGCGGCCTTTGGCAACGATCATGGCACGCGCATCGAACTGACCGATCTGTTCTACGCCACACCCGCCCGGCTGAAATTCATGAAGTCCGAGCGTGCCGAGAACATGGCCATCGCCGAAGAGGTCAAGCGCCAGGCCATGGCCCACGAAAATGTCGGCTTCTCGCTCGAACTCGACGGTAAAAAGCAACTGAAGCTTTATGCCGAACAGGCGGGTTTCGAGGGCCGCCTGCGCCGCCTCTCCGCCCTGCTCGGCAATGATTTTTCCGACAACGCCCTGCTGATCGATCAGGGCCGCGAGGGCGTGCATCTGACCGGCTATGCTGGTCTGCCGACCTTCTCACGCGGCAATGCGGCGCATCAGTATCTCTTCGTCAATAACCGCCCGGTGCGCGACAAGTTGCTGGCCGGCGCATTACGCGCGGCTTACGCCGATTTCCTGGCGCGCGACCGCCATCCGCTGGCCGCCCTGTTTGTCGAAATCGACCCGCAGGAACTCGACGTCAACGTCCATCCGGCCAAGACCGAGGTGCGCTTCCGCGACCCGAACCTGGTGCGTGGCCTGATCATCGGCGCGTTGAAACACGCCCTCGCCTCGGCCGGCCATCGGGCCGCCACCACCGTGGCGCACCAGACGATCAGTGCCTTCCAGCCCCAGGCCGTACAACCACTGCTTGGCCTGAACCGGCCTTATAATCCGGTATCGCCGGCGCAAATCGCGGCGGTGCGGCCCTATATGGCGCCCTTCATGCCGGAAGCGGCACCTTTTTCACCGACGGCGCGGGTGGAAGTCGAACCCTTTTATGGCGACACGCCCGGCGTGGCCGAAGCCTATGCACCCGACATCATGGAATTGCCGCCAGAGGTTCAGGTTCCGACGCAAACGGAAGCCTTTCCGCTTGGCGCGGCGCGGGCGCAACTGCATGAAACCTATGTCATCGCCCAGACGGCGGATGGACTGGTCATTGTCGATCAGCACGCCGCCCATGAACGTCTGGTCTATGAACAGATGAAGCTGGCCATGGCTACAGGCAATGTACAAAGCCAGAGCCTGCTGATCCCTGAAATCGTCGATCTGGAACGCGAGGAAGTTAGCCGGCTGATGACGCGCCAGGCCGATCTGCAATCCATGGGCTTAGGCATTGAAGCTTTCGGCCCGACCAGTGTCCTGGTGCGCGATATTCCGACCCTGCTCGGCGATTGCGACATCGCCGGCCTGGTGCGCGATCTGGTCGATGACCTGACCGAGCACGGCGAACTGCTGGCTTTGAAAGAACGCATGGCGGAAATCTGCGGCGATCACGCCTGCCGGCACAGCGTCCGCTCCGGTCGCCGCCTGACCGGTGAGGAAATGAACGCCCTGCTGCGCCAGATGGAGGCCACGCCCCATTCCGGCCAATGCAATCATGGCCGTCCGACCTATGTGGAACTGAAACTTAAGGATATCGAAAAGCTGTTCGGGCGTCGTTAATTATTGGGTTAAAACGACCACCGGGGCGCTGCGATCCTGTCGCGCGCCCCGGCAATGCCCCCGCCCTTTGACTGTTTTCGGGCGATATCCCAATAAAAAGCCCGCAATCAACAGATTGCAGACCCCATCAACGGCTTAGTGCGTCAGGTTCAGAATGATCAGGCCCAGTCCCATAACCACGCCCCAGACCTGAACGCTCAGACCGGCCACCAGAAGCAGTTTCAGCCCATCGGAACGGCGCTTCGCGGCGCGCGGACTTACAGCTTGTACCGTTTGAATTTCCATCACTTGACCCCTAATTAGTAATAGTCTGCCCTGGCTTCCAGCAATTTTTATGCCTCGGTTTGCTGTTCACGCCTTGTTAAGGACATATTGGGGACAAGAGTTAAGAACCGTCAATAGATAATTTTTCAGCATGCGTTAAATATGCCACTTATCCGGTTTTTATGGATTTTTTATTTAATTAAATCCGCATCTTATGAATTAAAAATTTTTTGTTGCAGGAAAAGAACCTGCGCTGCGCCGTAGGTTTTGACGTTGATTTTTTGCCACACACCTGTGACAAAATCATCCTCATCCGCCGCCCGCTCAAAGACAATTATGGCATTTTCGGACAGCCATTTGCCATTGATCAGAGCGTCCAGAGCCTTCTCCCCCAAGCCTTTGCGATAAGGTGGATCGAGAAAGACGAGGTTGAACGCCTCGGCCTGTGACCCCGGCCGCGCGCCAAGCTGGGTAGCGTCCCGCCTGTGGACGCGGGTTGTGCCAAAAAGACCAAGGGTTTCAACATTGTCCCGGATTGCACCACGCGCCGCCTCATCGGTTTCGACGAACAGGCAGAAGCCCGCCCCGCGTGACAGGGCCTCAAAGCCGAGCGCACCGGAACCCGCGAATACATCCATCACGCGCGCGCCTTCGAGGTTCGGCGCCCATTCGGCGTGGGCCAGGATATTGAAAATAGCCTCGCGGGCGCGGTCGGAGGTCGGACGGGTGTTTTGCCCGTCCGGTGTCACGAGGGCGCGCCCCTTGAACTTTCCACCGACAATCCGCATGGTTTAACTGTCGCGGCGCGGCTTGAAGCCGGGGCGCCCCGCGGGTGGCTTACCGCCAGGACGCGGACCGCCGGACGGACGGCCACCTGACGGTTTGCCCCTAAAACCCGACGGACGATCGCCATAGGCTTTGTGCTCACCGCCTTCACGTGAAGCATAGTCGCGCTTAGGGCCACGGCTTTCGCCATCACGGCTGTCATAGGGTTTCTTGAAGGCCGGACGATCTCCTTGAAAACGATCTCTGAAATCGCGCTTTGGCCTGTCTTGATCAGATCTGGTCCCGTAAGATTTGCGCTCACCGTCCTCGCGGGCGGCATAGGGCTTTTTGAACGCCGGACGATCAGAACGCTCGGACCGTTCCGAACGCGGCGTCCATTTCTTCTCGCTGTTCTGGCCGCCAAACTCGCGCTTGGCGCGCTCATAGGCGCCGGCTTCACCGGCGGGAATGCCGTCCTGATCACGCTTGACATAGGGTTTCCTGGATGGGCGGTCGCCCTGGGGTTTGCCCCCAAAATCACGTTTCGGCCTGTTTTGATCGGATCCGGCCCCGTAAGGTTTACGTTCGCCTTCACGTGCCGCATAAGGCGTCTTGAAAGCCGGACGCTCACTACGTTCCGGGCGCGGCGTCCATTTCTTTTCACCGAACGACTTCTCGCCGAAATCGCGTGCCGGGCGGCGGTCACGGGTTTCACCATCACCGTCAAAGCGCGGGCGCTCATCGAAATCACGGTCCTTATAGTCGCGCTTTTCAAACTCGGTACGCGGTTTCCAGTCTTTCGACTTATCGCTGAACTTCTTGTCGCCAAACTTCCTGGCGCCGAAAGCCGGCTTGTCGCTTTTGAAGCGATCGCCACCGCCGCGACGGCCAGCGGACGCACCAGATTCTTCGCGCGCCGTTGACCGGCCGCGTGTCTGCGAAGCTCCCTCCGGCGGCAGGTTTTTCAGCGGCACCACATCGGCCAGCAGTTCACGGATGACACGCGGGCCGATTTCCTCGACCTCGCCCGGTTCCAGATTGCCGAGCTGGAACGGCCCGTAGGCCAGACGGATCAGGCGGTTAACCTTCAAGCCGATCGATTCCAGCACCTTGCGGACTTCACGGTTCTTGCCTTCGGTGATCGATACCGTGACCCAGCAATTGGCGCGGCCGTCGGCCTTTTCCGCCACCTTGTCGAGCGTCGCCTCCATCGGGCCGTAGATGACGCCATCGACCGTGGTACCGTCCTTCAGCCCATCGAGACGCGCCTGCGTGGTATGGCCAAGGGCGCGGGCGCGATAGCGGCGTACCCAGCCGGCGGAAGGCAATTCCAAGGCGCGCGCCAGTTCGCCGTCATTGGTCAGCAGCAGCAGGCCTTCGGAATTAAGGTCGAGACGGCCGACTTTCAGCACACGCGGCAAGTCCGCCGGCAGTTTGTCGAAAACGGTGGGGCGGCCGGAAGGGTCACGTTCGGTAGTCACCAGACCGACCGGCTTGTGATAGCGCCACAGGCGCGTGGGTTCGGCCTTGCCGACCACCTGGCCATCAACGGTGATGACATCCGTGGCCTTGACCAGAACAGCGGGGGTTTCAAGGATACGGCCATTGACGGCGATCTTGCCAAGGCCGATCAGGCGCTCGATTTCGCGGCGCGAGGCCAGGCCGGCGCGGGCCAGCACTTTGGCGATCCGCTCTCCGGCAACGATCTTGTCGTCCTTCCTGGGGACCTTCTTCGGGCGTTCGGGTTTCTTGCCGGCCGCCTCCTTGGCGTCACGCATCTCCTGTGGCATGTAGCGGTGACCATCGGCGATCTCCTGCAGTTCCTTCGCGGTCTGGATTTCCTGCTGTGTCGGCTCACGCGGCGTTTCAGGTTCGTTACGCTCTCCAGCGTTACTGTCTTGGGTCACGGTATATCTTTCTAAATTTGCTTGACGCCCGCATGGAGGCCCGTCTTTAAATCCTTATGGAAGACGATATTAACTTGATGCACGAGGCGCTGGAGACAGCGCGCGCTGCGGCCCTCTCCGGTGAGGTGCCGATTGGCGCTTTAATCTACGATCCGTCAAGTAAAACTGTTGTAACAAGCGCGGGAAATGCGCCGATTTCGTTACATGACGCCACGGCGCACGCCGAAATCCGCGCCTTGAGGGCCGCCGGCGAAAAAATCGGCAATTACCGGCTGACCGATCTCTGGCTCTATGTCACGCTCGAACCCTGCGCCATGTGCGCCGGCGCCATTAGCCACGCCCGCATCGGCCGGGTGATCTACGGCGCGCCAGATCCAAAAGGCGGTGCGATTGAGCACGGACCGAAATTTTTCGCACAACCGACCTGCCACTGGAAACCTGAAGTCACCTCAGGCGTGCTGGCGGAAGAGAGTTCGCATATGCTGAAAGCCTTTTTCAAAACCAAACGCCTGAAATCAGGGAGCGACACATGACGGGCAACCGTTTCAATCTCGGCAGCGTACAGCCCTTTTTCGATGAAGTGGCACGTGAAGCCGGCACCGTCTGGACCAGGCTCAATGAACACCCGGACATGATGGCCAATATGGGCTGGGCGGCGGCGATCTTCGCCATCACCCTGATGCTGTCCGGCATGGCGTCGGACGCCATCAAGCGCGCCTCACGCCGGCTGGTGCACAGGGATGGCGACCGGACCCTGCTGGAGTTCTTCTCGCAGGTCGTGCGCTGGCTGATCCTGTCGGTCGGGCTGGTGGCGGTGCTCAATCGCCTCGGTGTCCAGACCGCTTCCCTGCTTACTGTTCTGGGCGCGGCCTCCCTGGCCATCGGCCTCGCCCTGCAGGGCACACTCGGCAATGTGGCCGCCGGACTGATGATCCTGCTCAACAAGCCCTACCGCATCGGCGATACCGTTTATATCGGCGATGTAAAGGGCACAGTTCACCGCCTGGGCCTGTTCGCCACCGAGATCAACAACGCCGATAATATCCGGGTCTATATCCCCAATACCAAGGCTTTTAGCAACGAAATCTACAATATCACCACCAATTCGGCCCTGAAGATCGAGGTGCTTGTCGATGTGGCTTACAACACCGACCTGAACAGGGCGCTCGACATCCTGCGCGACGTCGCCATGAAACAGCCGGAGCGCCTGAGCACGCATGATCCCGTGGTGGGTCTGACCGTCTTCGGTCCCAGCGCCATTACCGCGCGGATTTTCCTGTGGGTCATGCCGGCGCATGGCAACAGCGCCCGCACCAGCCTGATGATCGATATCAAGAAAGCTTTCGATGCGGCGGGGATCGAAATCCCCTATCCGCATCAGGTGAGCGTAAATAAATAGGCTTTAGAACCTGTAGCGCAAGCCGAGTTCGACCACCGGCCAGGTCTTGTAATCGTCAATGTCGTCCTGGAGGTCCTGACGTTCGCTTTCCAACGCCGCCTGGACAGCCGGCAGATCGGCATAAATGCTGTCGGAGGTCAGGCTCACGCGCGACTTGCCCTGGAAATAGGCGCCGGCTTCCAGATTGATCTCCACCTTACCGATCGGCCAGCGGGCGCCGATGCCAAGATAGGGCACAGTATCATCGAAGGTGGCGCGGCCATTGAGCGTGCCGACCTGGGCTTCCGTCAGCGTCACTCCGCCGACCGTCACCGCGCCGTTGGCGCGGCCGGTCGCCACGATCTTGTTGTTGTTCTTGTAGAGGCCGGCGCTCAGGTAAAGCGGACCGGTTTCGCTGAAACGATAATCCAGTTGCGCGCCATAAGAGGCCAGTTTCAGATCGCCGTCATAGCGGATATTGTCGCTGGTGTCGTCGTAACCGACATTGGCGCCATTGGCGATGGCGCGCACGGTGAAGTGCGGGCTGAGTTTCAGGCCGAATTCCGCCCCCAGACCAAGCGTGCCGGCACGGACGCCGACGAAATCAGGCTCCACGGCCTGGGCGCTGGCGGGCAGGACAACGGCCGCACCCAGCAGGCCGGCAAGGATAAACAGATGACGCATAGGACAGGCTTCCCAAATTGACTGGCTTGACAGGGTAAGAATACCGCTGCCGGTTTACAAAATGATTTGAGAGGCTGGATTATTAGGGCGCGGTAAAGGAAGTCTGAACCGCGGTTCTTTTTGGAGCTTAGCTCAGTCCCTTGCGGCCGATATCGTAGAAACGCTGCGCCCGCTGCTCGACCAGCTGATCGGGCGTCAGGAAATTCATGGCCTGCAATTCCTTCTCCAACACATCACCGAGCGTCTCGATCATGGCTTCAGGGTTGGCGTGCGCCCCGCCGGCGGGTTCTTCGATAATACGATCGACAATGCCCATCTTGAGCAGGTCCGGCGCGGTGATCTTCATCTGGTCGGCGGCATCCTTGGCGCGCGAACCGTCATGCCACAGGATCGAGGCCGCGCCCTCCGGCGAGATCACCGAATAGATGGAGTGTTCGAGGATCAGTACACGGTTGGCGGCGGCCAGCGCAATGGCGCCACCGGAACCGCCCTCGCCCGTCACCGTGGCGATGAAGGGCGTACGCAGGATCAGGCCCTTTTCAGTGGCGCGGGCAATGGCCTCGGCCTGGCCGCGTTCTTCCGCGCCGATGCCCGGATAGGCCCCCATGGTATCGACAAAACTCAGGACCGGCAGGCCGAACTGCTCGGCCATTTCCATCAGGCGGACCGCCTTGCGGTAGCCTTCCGGGCGGGCCATGGCGAAATTGTGCTTGAGACGTGTGGCGGTGTCATGGCCCTTTTCATGCCCCATGACCACGACCGGCTGGCCGCGGAAACGGCCAAGACCGCCCACGATGGCCTGATCGTCGCCGAACTTGCGGTCACCGCGCAGTTCGACAAAATCCTCGATCAAACCGCTGATATAATCGACCAGGTGCGGACGTTCGGGGTGGCGGGCGACGAGCGTTTTCTGCCAGGGATCAAGGCGGGAATAGGTTTCACGACGCAGGACCTCGGCGCGCTGGCGCAGGGCCTGCACCTCGACATCCAGATTCGCGCCTCCGCTTTGCGACAACGCGGAAAGCTCCTCGATCTTGGCTTCCAGATCCGCAATCGGACGTTCAAATTCGAGATAATGTCGCATCAGGCCGCTCTTGAATGCCCCAACTGTACGCGCGTGGCGTTAAAAACCAATACCGAATAAGGGAGACTCCCCCTTAAAGGCCATAACCTTTAGAAGACTGGCCGTTTAACAGCAAGTCGTGATCCGTCAAAGGGGATTTTTGTCATCGAATGCCACACCCAGCCTTTCGGCGACCTTATGAAGCTTGCCGTCCCGCGTCCAAAGACGCGTTCCCGGCTTTAATCGTACCGATGCGATCAGATGGGCATCGACATAACCGATGCCCGAACCGACAAGAGGCAAGCTTTCAATCATGATCAGGGCTTCGGCCTCCGTCGCTACCGGAACGGCGAACAATTTTTTGATTTCCTTCGCAATGCGCGTCGCAGAGGTGACGCCATTCAAGGCCAGTTCACCGATGACGAACGGATGGCTCAATATCTGCTCATCCCTCAGAGCCTGGGCAAATCGCAGGTTAGGCCGGCGGATATAGTCAATCCACACGGACGTATCCGCCAGAATCATTTCCTGTTACCAGTTACGCTTACGCGGCGGCGCCACGACATCCGGCATGGTGCCGCCTAGCAGGGCCAGGCGATGGGAAGCTTCCCTCGCAATCAATGCCTTCAGGGCCTCACGGATAAGCGCGGATTTTTCCTTGATACCAGTATATTCCTCGGCATCGGCCAGTAAATCATCATCCAGAACCACGGTCGTGCGCATGGCCTACCTCCACTTTTAGGCACGAATTTATCATCATTTGATGACCATTTCAATGCTTTCGGGATAGCGGATGGTGGCTCTCCACCACCTCGCGCAGGCGTTCGCCGGCCACATGGGTATATATCTGTGTCGTCGAGATATCGGCATGACCGAGCAGTGTCTGAACCGTGCGCAGGTCGGCCCCGCCTTCCAGCAGGTGAGTCGCAAAGGCATGACGCAAAACGTGCGGCGACACCCGCGCCGGATCGATTCCGGCATTGAGCGCCGCCTCATCGAGCAACTGTCCGACCCGCCGCCGCGTCAGGTGCCCGTCGGCGCCGCGCGAAGCGAACAGGAACGGATTATTTTTGTCACCCGCGGGCAGGAAGACCGGGCGGATTTCGAGATATTCCTTGATAGCCGCCCGCGCCGAAGGATTAAGAGGCACCAGCCGTTCGACGCCGCCTTTGCCCTTGATGATCAGATAGGCCGGATCGCGCCGCACCGTATCGAGCCGCAGTCCGACCAGTTCCGAGATGCGCATGCCCGACGCGTAAGCCATCTCGATCAGACATTCCAGTCGGACGGCCTGATGCGGGTTTTTCTCCGCACAGGCGGCAATCAGCGAATCGACCTCGGCGCGGGAGAGAATCTTCGGCAGGGTCAGGCCTTTTTTAGCGGCGGCGATCTTGCGGCTGGGATCGGCACCTGTCAGTTTCTCGGCCACGCAGAAGCGATAGAATTGACGTATCGCGGATCGTTTGCGCTGGGTGGTGGCCGCCGACAGGCCACGTTCGCTTAACAGGGTGAAATAACGCGCCAGATCGGCTTCGGTGAATTCTAGCAATCCGGTCCGGGGCGCATTCAGCGTATCGGCCAGATCCGCCAGATCGCGCCCATAGGCTTCCAGTGTCGGTTTCGCGGCATTGCGCTCCACGGCCAGCATTTGCAGGAACTGTTTTACGGGGTCGAATCGCGCGTTCATAAGCTTAACTCTGGCAAAGCCCCCCTAATATCGTGTAAAGCAGGCGAATGACCGCCCAGCCCGAGCCTTCCGCACCTGAAACCAGCGCGCGCCCCGCCTTCACCCTGCCGAAAACCGTTGCGCTTGTCGGCCTGATGGGCGTTGGCAAGACCACCATCGGCCGCCGCCTGGCCGATCATTTCGGCCTGCCCTTCGTCGATGCCGACGAGGAGATCGAAAAGGCTGCCGGCATGACCATAGCCGATATTTTCGCCAACTATGGCGAGAAGGGCTTCCGTGATGGCGAACAACGCGTTATCGCCCGCCTGCTGGACGGCGAGCCGCGTATCCTGGCCACCGGCGGCGGCGCGCTCACCCATCCGCTGACGCGTGAAAACCTCAAGGCCAAGGCTATTACCCTGTGGCTAAAAACCGATATCAAGGTGCTGGCCAGACGCGTCGCCAACCGCCCTCACCGCCCCCTGCTCAAAGACCGGAATCCTATCGAAGTGCTCAAGGAACACGTCAAAACCCGTTACCCTCTGTATGAAATCGCCGATATCACGGTCGATACCGGCGACCAGTCGCATAGCAAGGCGCTCGATCAGGTGGTCGAGGCCCTGCGCCTCCATATCGCAGGTGGCAAATGAGCCTGATAAAACACATTCCGGTTTCCGGTGAAGGCTTCAAAGCCTATGAGGTCATTGTCGGGCAAGGTCTTCTGAGCGAAGCCGAAAAATGGGTCGGCCCGTTCCTGACCAACAAGCGCGTGGTCATGGTCACCGATTCCAATGTCGGCCCGCTCCATGCCGACCGTATCCTGGCGCAGTTCGAGGCCGCCGGCCATAAGACGCACAAGATCGTCGTGCCGGCCGGCGAGGAAAGCAAGTCCTATGACGGGCTGAAGTTCGTGCTCGACGCCCTGCTCGATTATGGCCTCGACCGCAAGGATGTGGTGATCGCGCTCGGCGGCGGCGTTATCGGCGACCTGACCGGCTTTGCCTGCGCCGTTTATATGCGCGGTATCGACTTCATCCAGATCCCGACCACCGTTCTGGCGCAGGTCGACTCGTCGGTCGGCGGCAAGACAGCCATCGATCATGAAAAGGGAAAGAACCTGATCGGCGCCTTCTGGCAGCCGCGCCTGGTGCTGTGCGATCTCGATATCCTGAAAACCCTGCCGGCGCGCGAAATCCGTTGTGGCTACGCCGAAATCATCAAGTACGGCCTGCTGGGCGACAAGACCTTCTTCGACTGGCTGGAAGCCAATGACGCCAAGGTACTGGCGCTGGAACCGGAGGCTCTCCTGCATGCCGTCGCGCGTTCGGTCGAAATGAAGGCCGAGATCGTCGCCGCCGACGAACGCGAAGGCGGGCAGCGCGCCCTGCTCAATCTCGGCCATACCTTCGGCCATGCGCTGGAGGCCGAGGTCGGTTTCGGTGATGCGCTTCTGCATGGTGAAGCCGTGGCCATCGGCATGGCCCAGGCCTTCCGCTACAGCGCGCTCAATGGCGAATGCACCGAAGAGGACTCTGACCGCGCCGTGGCCGCCATCACCCATGCCGGCCTGCCGACGCGGATGAGCGACATCAGGAACGCGCCTTTCGACGCCGAACGGCTGATCACTCATATGGGGCATGACAAGAAGGCCGAGGGCGGCACCCTCACCTTTGTCCTGGTCGGCGGCATCGGCCGCGCTTTCGTGGCGAAGAAGGTACCGGCCGAATCCATAGCTGAGTTCCTCATAATGGACGGCGCGCAATCTGCTTCGCGCGCGACGGTGGACTCACAATCGGCATAATGCAAGCAGATTGCATTTATGCGCTCAGAGGCCGCGCAGGCTCGCCGCATCAAGCGGCGGCGGGCGGTCGCCCTTGCCAACGCACAGGCGTTGAAAATTGTCTAGGTGTACCATGCTGATCGCCTCCCTGCTCGCTCTGATCCCGATCCTGTTCGCAATCCTGGGGGTATCGGCGCTGTTCAGCGCGGGCGAAACCTCGCTTACCGCCGCTTCACGCGGACGGATGCACCAGTTGGAACGCGACGGCGACAAGGCCGCCCGGCGCGTCAACAAACTGCTGACCAACCAGGAAAAGATGATCGGCGCCATCCTGCTGCTGCAGAACGTGCTGAATATCGGCGCCTCGGCGCTGGCCACCATCTCCATCGACCGCGCCATACCCGGTCCGTGGGGCGCGGCCATTTCCACCGCCTTCATGACCGTCATGGTGCTGGTCTTCGCCGAGGTCCTGCCGAAGACCCTGGCCATCATGCGGCCGGACGACACGGCGCGCTTCATGTCACGGCCTGTCATGTGGATCGTCATCGCTTTCGGGCCGCTGATCAATGCCGTTCAATGGTTCGTGCGCGCCGTACTGGGCCTGTTCGGCGTCCGGCTGTCGATGGAGGTCGATGTGCTGGCGGCGCACGAGGAAATCCGCGGCGCGGTCGAATATCACCACGACGAAGGCGCGGTGCAAAGCGATGACCGCAACATGTTCCGCGGCCTGCTCGATCTGGCCGAACTCGATGTCAGCCAGATCATGGTCCACCGCAAACAGATCGACATGATCGACGCCGACCTGCCGACCGAGCGGATCATCGATATCGCCTTGGGCTTCAGCCATACCCGCGTGCCGCTTTACAAGGACAACACCGAGAATATCATCGGCATCCTGCATGCCCGCGACCTGATGGCGGCGGTGATCCACGCCAAGGGGGATATCGCCCGCGTCGATGTCATGGCCATCGTGCGCGAGCCATGGTTCATCCCCGACACCACCAATCTCAAGGACCAACTGGCTGAATTCCGCCGCAAGAAGGCGCACTTCGCCCTGGTGGTCGATGAATATGGTGCCCTGCAAGGGCTGGTGACGCTGGAAGACATCCTTGAGGAAATCGTTGGCGAAATCGACGATGAGCACGACGCCGTGCTGACCGCCCTGCGCCGCCAGTCCGACGGTTCGATCCATGTCGATGGCGACCTGGCAATCCGTGACCTCAACCGCGCCATGGACTGGGACCTGCCCGACGAAGATGCCGTCACCATCGCCGGCCTGGTGATCCACGAGGCCCGCACCATACCGGAGCCGGGTCAAACCTTCATCTTTTACGGCCGCAAGTTCCAGATCATGCGCCGGCAGCGCAACCAGATCACCGCCATCAAGATTTCGCCGGTCTGATCGCTATGCCAGCGCCGCATCCAGGGTGATCGGCACCGATGACAATGCCTTGGAAACCGGGCAGTTGGCCTTGGCCCCGGCGGCGATGGTGTCAAACTGTTCCTGCGATATACCCGGAATTTTCGCTGTCAGTTTGAGCGTGATGGCGGTGATGGCGAAACCGCCTTCCACCGGATCGAGCTTCACGGAGGCCTCGGTATCGATACTGTCGGCGGTAAAGCCGGAAGCGCCCAGCGCGAAGGCCAGAGCCATGGAGAAGCAACCGGAATGGGCCGCTGCGATCAGTTCTTCCGGATTGGTACCGGCCTGGCCGTCGGCGTTCTCAAAACGGAGTTTGAAGCTGTAGGGCTGGCTGTTGAGCACCTGGCTCTGCGTCGTCAGCGTGCCTTCACCCTGCTGGCCATTACCGGCCCAATGGGCCTGTGCGGTACGGATCATGCGTGACTCTCCTTTTTGATGAAGTGAAGCCCCGGTTTTATCCCCCTTTATGCGACAACTCAATGAACAGGCCGCTTTTCCTTTGTCGGATTCAGCCGGAGGGCCTATGAAGGCCACGGATATGGGGAGACGGATATGTCACCGGAAAACACACCCGCCAAAGGCCGGTCGTTCACGCTGTTTTTGCTGATCGTGGTCTATGCGCTGAACTTCCTCGACCGGCAGATACTGAGCATCCTCAAGGAACCGATCGCCGCTGAACTGCACCTCAATGATTCGCAACTCGGCTGGATGGGCGGACTGGCCTTCGGCCTGCTCTACAGTGTGCTGGCGATTCCCGTCGCCTGGCTGGCCGACCGGTATTCACGGGTATGGATCATGACGGCCTCTCTGGCCATATGGTCGGGTTTCACGGCGGTATGCGGACTGGCCGTGTCCTTTCCGCAGATATTCCTGGCGCGGATGGGCGTGGGGGTCGGCGAAGCCGGCGGCGCCCCGCCCGCCTACAGCCTGATCACCGACCTTTATCCGCCGAAACAGCGCGCCCGCGCCCTGTCGGTCTATTCGCTGGCCATCCCGATCGGCAGCGCGGCGGGCATTCTTTTCGGCGGGCTGATGACGGCCGAGGTCAACTGGCGCTGGGCGTTTCTGGTCATCGGGGGCAGCGGCGTCCTGCTGGCGCCTGTATTCCGCCTGCTGGTGAAGGACCCGGCACGCGGCCGGTTCGACAAAGCCCCCGCCACGCCCCAGCCCCTCGGAACGGTCGTCAAACTGGCGGCCGGCAAGCCGAGCTTCTGGCTGATGGCGTTTGGCGCATCCTTTGCTTCGCTGGTCGGCTACGGTTTCCTCTACTGGTTTCCGACCTTCCTGGCGCGCACCCTGCATATGGATATCGTCAGCCGGTCGGCACTTTTCGCCGGCGCTTTCCTGATCAGCGGCATCATAGGAATTTTGGGTGGCGGCATATTGGGCGACAAGCTCGGCCCTGACCGCAAGAGCGCCTATCCGCTGATCCCGGCCATCGCCTTTGTTCTGTCCGCGCCGCTGTATGCCCTGTGCGTTATGGCCAAGACACCGCATGCGGCGTTTTTTCTGATCCTTATCCCGCAAGCGCTGGGCCTGATGTGGTTCGGTCCGCTGCTGACAGCCGTCCAGCATCTCGCACCAGCCTCTTCCCGTTCCCTGATGGCGGCACTGTTCCTGCTGATCACCAACCTGATCGGCCTGAGCGCCGGGCCTTACTTTTTCGGCAAGGTGTCTGACCTGTTAAAACCGGAATATGGCGCTGACTCGATCAAATGGGCCTTTGTGATCGGCCTAGCTTTCTACATGGTGGCGGCTGCCTTGCTGTTTTTCGCCGCGAAGACAATCCGCAGGGATTGGGTGGAATAAAAAGAGTCCTCCGGCCAGGGGGACACCGGAGGACTCATGCACAAGATCAAGCCAGGGGGACTATTGCTTGATCCTGGATATCTTGGTGCCCTCGATGGAGACACCGGCCATGAGGCCTTTCTGGTCGAAAATGAAGGCGTAGGCATCATCCTTCAGGGTCGAGGTCGAGAGGTTGCGCGCCACGCCCTCGTCGACGACCACAACGGTCGGTCCCACGCCGATTTCAAGCCCTGAACTGTCCTTGAGATACTTTACGGCGCTATCGGTCATCAGGAAGACGGCATAGCCATAGGATTGCGCGCCGGCCTGCAATCCCCACGAACCGGAAAAGGAATTGTAGTAATCGGCCACACCGCCGTTCATCAGCAGTTCGCCTTCACCGTAGGCGCCGCCGAAGACCAGCCCGGCCTTGACGATACTGGGGAAAATCAGAATGGCCTTGGCACGGCTGCCGATCAGCTTGGCGGTCGGGTTACCGGCATAGAGCGAATTGAGGGCGGTCTGGGAATCGCTGTTAATATCCGCCTTGGTGGCAGCCTCGGCGATCTGCGGCACGAGGGCCGGGATCATGGCCGTGGTGGTCAGGGCCAGCGCAATGGCGAAACCGGAAGCGGTCAGGGTGGGAAATTTAAGCATGAACGGTATCCTCCGACAGGTTATGGCCTCAACGTGAAACCGGCTTGCCATGTCTCTAGCGGATTGCGGCATTGGCTTGCCATGCGAACACGGCCGACAGAAAATCAGGATAGAATAAGCTGGACGGACATTTGCGCCCTTGACATATGATGTATTATGTTTGATGGAGTGCTTAACCAATGCGGGGCGCCGACCTCGCTTCGACATAAGTGGGAGACAATAATGCCAGCCAACCGCCATCTGACGCTTGCCTCCGTTCTGGCCCTCATACTGCCCTTCGTGACAGCGCTGCCGGCACATGCCCAAACAAAATGGCTTCATCCGCACAGCGAAATCCACGTCTCGCCCACCGGAGACGACAAGGCCGACGGTTCCGCGGCGCACCCCTTCAAAACCCTGCCGCGCGCGCAGCAGGCTGTCCGCGCCGCGAGCGCCACGAGTGACGTTACCGTTATGCTGGCTGATGGAGTCTATCCGCTTTCGGCTCCCCTCGTCTTCACCCAGGCCGACGGCGGCCAGAAGGGCTTTACCGTCACATGGCAGGCCGCGCCGCAGGCCCATCCGGTGCTTTCCGGCGGCATGGCGGTTACCGGCTGGAAAATCCATGACGCCCAAAAGCACATCTATGTCGCCGATGTGCCGAAAGGAACGGACAGCCGCCAGCTTTGGGTCAATGACGCCTTGGCCGAACGTGCCCAGGTGGAACTATCGCGTGATGCCGTGACCTTCACCGAAACCGGTATTGTGCTGAAGGATAAAAAATGGTCATGGCTGGCCGGATTGTCCGATCAAGCCCGTATCGAGATCGAAAGCCAGGGCTTTTTCACCTCGCGCTTCTCGCCGGTGGAAAAGATCAGCGGCAATACCCTCACCATGCAGCAACCGGCATGGGCCAATAACATCTGGGGCTATGACAGCATCCCCTATCCGTTCCGCCCCGAATTGTCGCACCTCTACCTGCAAAACAGCCTGGCCTTCCTGACCAGGGCGAACCAATGGTATATCGATCCGGCCGCCGGTAAGCTCTATTACAAGCCGGCCGATGGTGTGGACATGAAGCAGGCGAAGGTGATCCTGCCGCGCCTGGAAGTTCTGGTCAGCGCCGCCGGCACACCCGACGCGCCGATCACCGACCTGAAATTCTCCGGCCTGCAATTTTCCTACAGTTCGTGGATGGGGCCGTCCTCACCGGAGGGCTTCGCCAGCCAGCAGAGCGGCTCGTTCCTGGCCGGCCGGGCCGCCGCCTATCCGAAGAACGTGCTGGAGGTCTGCAAGACCGGCTGTCCGGAATTCGAGACGATGCGCGACAAATGGCGCCAGACGCCCGCCGCCGTGCAGTTCGCCGCCGCCCAGCATATCGTGCTCGATGGCAATGTTTTCGCCCATCTCGGCCAGTATGCGCTCGGCATCGGCAATGACGCCAATGCCAACCTGACCGGCCAGGGACTGGCGACGGCCGATATTGTCGTCTCGCGCAATGTCTTCACCGACCTGGCGGGCGGGGCGATTTCCTCGGGCGGCGTGCTGCCGGACGCGCATCATCCCTCCAATGGCAACCTGACCAACCGCCAGTTGGTGATCGACAACAACCTGATCCAGAACGTCAGTCAGGATTACAAGGACAATTCCGCCATCCTCTCCACCTATGTGTGGAACACGGTCATCGTCCACAATGACATTTCCGGCGCGCCGTATGACGCCATCGATGTCGGATATGGCTGGGGTTATGTCGATGCCGGCGGCAATCCGAACTATCGCACCCGTCAACGCGGCTATGACGCCGTGGCCCAGGGCGGCGGCGGCCAGCCGGTCTACGAGACGCCGACCACGCACAAGGATGTTTTTGTCGGCTTCAATCGTATCTACAAGGTCAAGCAGCTCTTCAGCGACGGCGGCGCCATCTATAATCTCGGCGCCTGCCCGGACTGTGTTTTCGCCGAAAACCACCTCTTCGATATCGGCGACCGTATCGCCCTTTACTTCGACGAGGGTTCGCGCGGTATCCTGGCGCGCAACAATGTGGTGGAGGACGCCGGCGTCTGGCTGAACATCAACACGGCCCGATCAGCCCTGCCCCTGCGTACCTCGACCAACAACACGGCGCGCGGCAACTGGCACAACACAACGAAAACCGGCGGTATCTGGTCCTCCTATCAGGAAGACCTGATCGTGGACGATTATCTGGTCACCAACGGCCAATGGCCGGATGAGGCGAAGCAGGTCATGGCCAATGCCGGCCTCATGCCGGAGGCCGGTCCGGTCGAGTTCGGCGCGGTAAAACCACTGGCGCGCCCCGCCGGCCTGCCGAAACCTGATGGTTCTCCTGTAGCGGAAAAGACGCGAAAAGAATGATCCGGCGTTCTTTGCTCACGGGCGCGGCGGCATTGCTCGCCCTGCCTGCCTTCGCGGCGTACGGAATCTTCGATGTCCGCGACTTCGGCGCGCGCGGTGATGGCGTCACGCTCGATAGTCCGGCGATCAACGCCGCCATCGTGGCGGCCCGCGAGGCCGGCGGCGGCACGGTGCTGCTTCCGGCCGGGCATTATCTCAGCTTTTCGCTGCGCCTCTTCGATAATATTACGCTTTTGCTTGCTGAAGGCTGCGTGCTCGAAGCCGCCAATCCGAGCCTCCACAAGGGTGGTTATGATCTGGCCGAGGCCGATTTACCGGAGCAGTTCCAGGATTTCGGCATCACCCAGTTCCATTGCAGCCTGATCTACGCCGATGGTGCCGATCATGTCTCGATCATCGGACACGGCCTGATACACGGCAAGGGACTGGTGCGCGAAGACCCTGGCGCGCGCTGGCGCGGCGTTACCGGCTGGATCGCACCGCGCTCGGCCGATCCGAAGGAAATCGCCATGCAGGGCCAGGGTATCCGCGCCATAGGCCTGAAAAACTGCCGCAATGTGCTGGTCCGCGATGTCACCATCCTGCAAGGCGGGCATTTTGCCTGTCACCTGCTCGGCTGCACCAATGCCACCATCGACAATATCACCGTCGATACCAACCGCGACGGCATCGATATCGATTGCTGCCGTGATGTGCGGGTGACCCATTGCCGGGTCAATGCTCCGAAGGATGACGGTATTGTCGTCAAATCGAGCTATGCGCTGGGCCGCAAGGTAATCTGTGAGAATATCAGCATAACCAATTGCCACACCTCAGGTTTTGAAACCGGTTCCGTGCTCGACGGCAGCTATCGCCTGTCGGATTACCGCTCGGTCGATGATATGGGTGTGCTTGGCCGCATCAAGCTCGGCACGGAGAGCAATGGCGGCTTCCGCAATATCCTGATCAGCGACTGTTCCTGCGAAAATACGCGTGGCATCCTGGTCGGCGTGGTCGATGGCGGCGTTCTGGAGGATGTGGTCGTTTCCAACATTATCCTGCGCAATCCGGTCAATCATCCGCTGTTCGTCCGCCAGGCGGCGCGCTTACGGGCACCTGAAGGCACGGCGGTCGGCGCCTGCCGGCGGATACGGTTCGATAATATTCAGGTGTCCGGCGCCGATGGCCGCTATCCGTGCGGTATCCAGGGTATCCCCGATGCGCCGGTCATGGATGTCAGCTTCTCGGATGTGCATGTCGTCAGTTCGGGCGGTGGCACGGCGGAGGACGCAGCACGGATGCCGAAGGAAAAGCGCGAGGCCAGCCTGGAGGTCAGCTTCATGGGCATCTTGCCCGCCTATGGTTTCTATGGGCGGAATATACGGGGCTTAAGTCTCAAGGATTGCACCTTCGATGTCGAAACACCCGACGCGCGCCCGGCGATCGTGCTGGATGATGTGAAGGGCGGCCACATCAACGGCTTTCCCACAAGCGCTGTCGTCCAGAAAAACGGCTCGGAGATTACGATCTCTTGATTCTCACCCACGCAGCGGGGGAGGATCAAGCTTACCCTTTCAAACTTGTCGGGCGGCGCTTCTTCCACGATCCTTCGATATGGTCGCGCATCGCCTTGGCCGCCGCATCGCCGTCATGTTTCAGAATGGCCTGATAGACCTCGGTGTGAGCCGCATGGGTTTCCTTGATATGCTCGATATTGAGCTTTCCGGAATAGTTCAGGTTTTTCAGCGCCTTCCCCTGAATACTATTGATAATGGCTTCGGACAGGCGATCCCCTGAAATTCGCATGATGATGTCATGGAACTTTACATCCTCATGAACATAGGCGGCCGGAGTCTGGATCAGACTTTCCAGCGTTTCCATCTGCGCCGTCAGTTCGGCCAGGTCTTCGGCGGTCGCCTTTTTCGCCGCCTTGGCCGCCATCGAGGCTTCGAGCGTCACGCGGATTTCGATCAGGTTATCGAGATAGCCGAGGCCGTCTTCGCGCTGGAAAAGCGCGCCCAGCACCATCGGATCGAGCAGGCTCCAGTGCGACGAATCCTGCACGATCGTGCCCCGGCCTTGCTGTGAAACCACCAGTCCCTTTTCGGTCATGGCGGTGGTCGCCTCGCGGATCACGGTGCGGCTGACCTCGAACATGTCGCACAGCACATTTTCCGGCGGCAGGGCCGAACCGGCGGGATAGACCTCGGTCACGATGGCGGTCACCAGATCCTCGACCACGGCCACGGCGAGGCGCGGACGGCGGCGGGCGTTACGGGCGGAAAAGGCTACGGAAGTATTCAAGCGGATATTACCTTGAAGAGTCGATTCTGGGTGAGCGTACCACGGTTCGCTGAAATCCGCAGGTATTCAATCGCGCCATGAACACGCCCACTCAGCATATGTCATATATTTTTCAACCGCTTGCAAGCCTTATCGCAAGCCATTTCAAAGACTTATCATTTCAAACCCGCAGGCTTGCCAATTCAGTGCTTGCCATGCCTTTCAGGCAATGCTAATTTTCATCATACATATTATAACTTTATATTGCGGGCCTCCCCGTGATGCCGACGACCAGAAAGACCCCAGATGAAGATTACCGGCTATCGCAGCCTTACCACGGTTCATGATTGGGGCCGGCCGATTGGCGATGTCAACGGCCTGGTGCGTTCCGGCATTACCGATGTGCCGATCCTGCTGCTGGAAACGGATGAAGGTCTGACCGGGATTGGCCTGGGCGCGCATGCTGATATCGCGCGTGTTTTCCCGGCGATCGAAGGGGAAGATCCGCGTGCCGTTTCAGCGCTTTACGACCGTATGCTCGCCCATGTCTTCAAGAGCGGCCATGCCGGCGCCACCTATGGCGCGATCGGCGCGGTCGACATGGCCCTGTGGGATTTGAAAGCCAAAATGGCCAATGAGCCGTTGTGGCGCACGCTCGGCGCGCGCGACCGTTTCGTGCCCGGCTATGCCTCCGGCCTGTGCATGGGGCTGGAAGACGACGCCCTCTACGCACTCTATGGCGAATGGGCCGCGCGCGGCTATACCTCGGCCAAGATCAAGGGCGGCCGCGACATCGACCGCGATATCCGCCGGATGCTTGGCGTACGCGAAGTGCTGAAACGCAATACGCCCCGCCCCGCCATCATGTTCGATGTCAACGAATCGTGGTCGCGCAAACAGGCCGTGCGCCATATCGCTGAAATCGAGCAGCATCTCGACCTGACCTGGATCGAGGAACCCGTCCGCCGCTGGGACGCCGAAGGCCACGCCATCATCACCCGCGCCAGCCGGTGCGCGGTGGCGACCGGCGAAAATCTGACAGGCCTCGACCAATATCTGCCCCTGTTCGAGGCTGGCGCGGTCGATATCGTTCAGGCCGGCATGGTCTGGGGCGTCACCCATTTCAACCGCGTCGCCACGGCGGCTCAGGCACATAATCTGCCTGTTTCGCCAGTGGGATATAACGGCAATCCGGTGGCTCACGCCGCCGCGGCCGTGCCCAACCTGCTGACTGTCGAAGTACAGGACTGGAAGACGCCCTATGGCTTGACGGTCGATCAGGAAATCGCCGATGGTGGCATCGTGCTGGGCGATGCGCCGGGCCTGGGGATAGAGGTCGATGAGACCGCCATTGCCGCCAAACGCCAATCCGGCCAATGGAATGTCGTCGACGGTCCGCATGTCCGCCCTGGCCGCGCAGGCCTGCGCCTGGTACCTGAAGCGTGAAACCACGAATGGACACGAATAACCGCAATGTACGGCCTGTCTTTTGAAAGATTTCGTGGTTCCAAGATATAAACTTGCAGGAAACAGATGGAAACGACCTCACTCGGAACAAACGGCCCGGCCATATCCGCCCTTGCGCTTGGCGCAGCGTCGCTTGGTAGCGTTTATTCCGAAGTCTCACAGGCCAATGCCGACGAAACCGTGCGCACGGCGCTGGAACTGGGCGTCAACTTCATCGATGTCGCGCCCTATTACGGTCTGACCAAGGCCGAAACCGTGCTCGGCCATGCCTTGCAGGACGTACCGCGCGAGACTTACGTACTCGCCACCAAGATCGGCCGTTATGGCGACAAGGACTGGGATTTTTCGCGCGAGGCCACCCTGCGCAGCCTTGATGCAAGCCTCAGCCGCCTGAAATGTGGTCACGTCGATATCCTGCAATGCCACGATATCGAGATGGGCGACTATCAACAGTTGATAGAGGAAGCCCTCCCCACCCTGCGCGACCTGAAGCGCCAGGGCGTCATCGGTTTTGTCGGCATTACCGGCTATGATCTCGCCCTGCTGGAAAAGGTGGCGGTCGAGCAACAGGTCGATACGGTCATGGCCTACTGCACCTATACGCTCCAGGATCAGCGCTTGGCGCCGGTCGCCGAACGCCTGCAAGGCCACGACATCAGCGTCTTCAATGCTTCGCCGCTTGGCATGGGATTGCTGACGCGCCGCGGCCCGCCCGACTGGCATCCCGGCCATCCGAGCGTTCACACCACCACCGCCGAAGCCGCGAAAATCTGCGCCGAAGCGGGCAGCGACATCTCGAAACTGGCCCTGCAATTCGCCCTGCAAGGCGCGGTGAAAAACGGCATGGCGACGACCGTTATCGGTTCCTCCAGTCACACCAATATGCGCGATAATGTGGCTGCCCTCTCAACCCCGATCGATACGGAATTGCTGGCGCGGATCGAGGCCATTCTGGCGCCTGTCCTGAACAAGGGCTGGGACGTCCTGCCCGGCAACGGCGGCAAGTCAGGGAAATAATCAATGATCGATTCCCATCTGCATTTCTGGAATCCGACGCACCTGACTTATGACTGGCTGCAATATGTGCCGTCGATCAGCGGCTGCATGGGGCCGGAAGCCTTCACCTCGACCGGCGCCAAACCGGAAGGCGCGATCTTCGTTCAGGCCGATTGCGCGCCGGACCAGGCACTGGCGGAAGTGGATTGGATCAACAGTCTGGATTTTCCCATTCTCGGCATTGTCGCCTATGCGCCACTGGAACTGGGTGACACGCCGCATATCGCGGCACTGAAAGCCAAACCAAAGGTCGTCGGCATTCGCCGCAATGCGCAGAACGAACCCGATGGCTTCATGACCTCCGATGGCTATCTGGCCGGCCTGATCGCCGCCGCCAATGCGGGTTTCAGTCTCGATATGTGCATCCGCGCCCGCCAATTGCCCGAATTACGCCAGGCACTGGATATCCTTTTCCGAGCCACACCCGATGCCCGTGTGATCCTCGACCATCTCGGCAAACCGGATATCAAGGCGCACGGTGCGGATATATCCGGCGGCGATTGGGCGAATGAAATCAACGCTCTGTCGGCCATGCCTAATGTTTTTTGCAAACTGTCCGGCCTGCCGACCGAAGCTGACTGGGAGCACTGGACACCCGAACAGCTCCGCCCCTGGCTCGATCATGCCCTGAGCGTGTTCGGCCCCTCGCGCTGCCTGTTCGGCGGCGACTGGCCAGTGGTCGAACTGGCCGGTGGCTATGCGCGCTGGCAGGCGGTCGTGGCCTCGGCGATCAGCCATCTTTCGCCGGATCAACAGGCCCGGATCTGGTCAGGCACCGCCCGGACCGTCTATCAGGTATAAAAACAGAGGAAACAAATGGACCAGCAACCGACCCTGACCGAAGCGCCCACCGTTTCCCTGTCCGGCATACCGCATGTCGAAGGCGGCCGCCGCTGGCTGCTGCTGATCTCGCTGTTCGTCTGTTTCTTCATGCTGCTGGCGCTCTATTGCGGCGTACTGGCCGTGCTTCTGCCCAACCAGATCGCCACGCTCGATCCGGCGCACAAGGTCGAAAACCTCGGCCTGATGTTCTTCGTCACGTCGATTTTCTCAACATTGACAACCCCCATCGCCGGTGCTTTTTCCGACCGCACCCGCTCTAAATGGGGCCGCCGGACGCCGTGGATCGTCGCCGGTTCTGTGATCGGCGCCATTGCGCTGGCGTCGGTCGCCTATATGCCGACTTTCTGGACCATCACAATCGTCTGGGTTATCGCCGCCATCGCGCTCAATTCCATGCAGCCGGCGCTGACCACCGTGGTCGCGGACCGCTTTCCCGAACACGCGCGCGGCACGGCCTCCGGCTTTGTCGGCGCGGGCATGACCGCCGGCGGCACGGTGGGCATGATCGTCGCCGGCCGCCTGGCCCATAACATGCCGCTGGCCTATGCCGTCTTCGCCGGGGCCATCGCCCTCTGCTGCATCGCCTTCGTCATCCTTAATCACGACACATCTTCAAAGGGCGAGCCACTGGCCAAATTCCGCGCCGGTGATTTCCTCAAGGGCTTCTGGATCGATCCCAAGGCCTATCCGGATTTCTGGTGGGCCTTCGCCGGGCGCTTCACCATCTATATGGGCTATCAGGCCATCGTCACCTACCTGCTTTATATCCTCCAGGACTATATCGGCCTCGGCACCGACCGCGCCAATATCGTCATCGGCACGGTGTCGGCCATCACCTTTGTCTGCGTCATGACCTCCTCCTTCCTGTCCGGTGTTTTGTCGGACTGGATCAAACGCCGCAAGCCGTTCGTTTTCGCCGCAAGCCTGATCATGGGGGCGGCTCTGGTCGTGCCGCTCATCCTGCCAAATCTCGAAGGCATGTACGGTTACGCCGCCCTGATCGGCATCGGCTACGGCGCCTTCATGTCGATCGACATGGCCCTGATGACCCAGGTCCTGCCGAAAGATACTGGTGAAGCCGGCAAAGACCTCGGCCTGCTCACTACCGCGGTCAATATCCCGCAAATCATCTCACCGGTCATGGCGGCGCAATTGCTGAAATATTTCGATACCGATTACCGAGTGCTGTTCATCGCCGCACTGGTCTTCGTCTTCGCCGGCTCATTCTTCGTCCTGCCAATCAAGTCCGTGAAATAACGCCGGCCTTTTCGCGGTCGTTTAGTCGCTTCTGCTCTTTCCGGCAGGAGCGATTTTTTTTCAGCAAATTAACTCAGACAATAAAACTAATTATAGATCAAAATACATCAAAAAATGATGTATTGTTTCAATTTCAAATCACAGATGTGATCATTTGGTCACAAATTTCACAGAGTTTATATCCAGCCCCGCTTTAACGACAGAAAGCGAAATCAAGCAATAATATCATTGAAAATAAAGGTATTTTATCAAGATATACTTTATATACAGACACATCTTTTTTAGTCGCTGACATGAGGCAAATACGTTAAAATACGTATGCAGCATATCGGACCGCGATTTTTTGTATTTGAAATCGTAATTCCAGAAAGTGCGCGCCTGCGAACCAAAGCATAAAAACCGATCATATACAGAGGGTTGAAGACGCATTTACGAGACGACAAAAAGAGACATTCCTTCCCCGCCCTTTAAGTCACGTAACACGCCGCACCTTACTCTCGTTCATCCTGGTCTAAAATTCCCAAATCTTATATTGTCAGACATATGATGATAATTTGACACACATATTATCTTAAAATAGGGTCAAGATATCAGCCCCCACATAAGGGAGCGACAAAGGAAGGAAATCATGTCCAGGAAACTCGTCCTATTGGCCGCCACAGCCCTCTCCGCCGCCGCGATGATCATGCCGGCTTTCGCCTATGCGCAGGACGTCGAGCCTGCCGCCACTCAAGCGCCAGATGAATCACAGGTCGTCGTCGTCCGCGGCATCCGCAAATCGATGAAGGCCGCCATCGACATCAAGAAAGCCGCCATCAACACGGTCGATTCAATCGCCGCCGAGGATCTCGGCAAGCTGCCCGACCAGAATGTCGCCGAATCCCTGCAACGTATTCCCGGCGTTACCATCGAGCGCAACCGTGGCGAAGGCCGTTATGTTTCGGTTCGCGGCTTCGGTCCGAAGTTCAACGCCGTCACCGTCAATGGCCGTACGCTCGCCACCGATAACAACGGCCGCGAGTTCTCGTTCGACGTCCTGCCCTCCGAACTGATCGCCGGCGCCGATGTTTACAAGTCGCCCCAGGCCAATATCAACGGCGCCTCTATCGGCGCCACGGTCGATGTCCGCACCTTGCGTCCGCTGGATCAATCCAAAAGCTTCAGCGCCGCCGGCTCCATCGGCAGCCAGCACGCGGAACTCGCCGACACCAACAATCCGGAAGCCTCCGGTGTTCTGAGCTGGCGCAATGACGCCCGCACTTTCGGCGTCGCCCTGTCCGCCTCCTATATCGATCAGGAAGTCCGCGACGATGAATTCACCATCGGCGCCGGTCACGTTTACCGCTCCTCGACCGACAGCTACTATGATGCCGGTGGCGTCGCGGGCGCCCGCATCGGGCCGGATGTCGCGGCTTTCAGCAACATATCGATGCCATCCAATCTGTCGCCCTTCTTCTTCGTCCGCAAAAAGAAGATGACCGGTCTCAATGGCTCGGTGCAGTGGAAGCCCGCCGAAAACCTGACCCTGACCCTCGACACCCTTTACTCGAAAGCGGATATTACCGAGGCTCAAACCGGCTTGGCCTATGATTTCTCCGGCGGCACGCTGGTTGAGCAGGTCATTCAGGGCAATGAGGCTGTCTACCAGCGCTATACCGGCGGTACGGTCGATGAAATCCTGCAATACGATACCCGCGACGTCACCACCAGCATGGTTGGTTTCAACGCCGCCTGGCGCCCTACCGATACCCTGACCATCAATTTCGACGCCTCGGCCTCGAAAGCTCAGCGCCGTGGCAAGGAAAACAGCTATTTCACCACCGTTCGCCGCAAGAACATGGACCTGTGGTTCGACCGCCGCAGCGGTAGTCCGATCTATGATTACGGCTTCTCTTCGCCGAACTACGATAACGCCGCCACCAATCCCGAAGGCATCACTGCCCACTACTATATCTGGGGCGGCGGTTCGGATATCGACGATGAAACCAATGAGTTCAAGATTGATGGCAAATGGGCGCCGGAAGGCATTGTCACCCTTTATGCCGGCCTCGCCAGCGAAAAGCGCACCAAGACCATCACCTCGAATTCGACCCCCGGCGGCGAACAGTGCGCCTATTGCGGTTCGGATCGCGTCCTGCCGGCATCGCTGTTCTCCAATACCAACATGGATTTCTTCTCCAGCCACAGCGGCGATATCGTCCGCGACTGGGTGAGCTACGATCCGCTGGCCCTGCTCCAGCAGATCAAGACCTTCGCCGACGAGGATGGCAAGGCCTTCGCGCCGGGCCGCTTCGATCCGGCTGGCTCTTCGGTCGTGGAAGAAAAAGTGACCATCGGTTACCTGATGAGCGACATCCGCACCGAACTCGGCGGCATGCCCTTGTCGATCAATGCCGGCGTCCGCGTTGAGGACACCGACTATACCTCTTCCGGTGCGTCACAAACGGTTCTCAGCGCCGTCCCCAATGGCGCCGGTCAGAACATCATCACCGTTTCCGGCGTTGTACCCGTCAGTTTCGATGGCCATTATACCGACATCCTGCCGTCGCTGAACGCCAAGCTGAGCCTGACGGATGAACTGATCGCCCGCTTCTCGGCCTCCCGCGTCATGACCCGCCCGACCCTGTCGGACCTGTCGCCGAAGCAGTCGATCCAGACCAATCCCGGCAACGAAACGATCAAGCGCGGCAATCCGGACCTGCAACCCTTCCGCGCCTCGCAGATCGAAGGCGGCCTGGAATGGTACTTCGATCGCACATCCCTGTTGTCGTTCAATGCTTTCTATAAGAACATTGATTCCTTTGTGACCCTGACCACCACCCCGCAAAAGGTCGATCAGGTCACCTTCCAGGTCACCGTGCCGACCAATGGCAAGGGCGCCGTGGTCAAGGGCTTTGAGCTGGGCTATCGTCAGGTGTTCAATGCCCTGCCTTCGCCATTCGACGGCCTGGGCGCTCAGGTCAGCTACACCTATGCCGACAGCGACGCCAAGTATGAGAACACCGTGGCCAATGTCTCCTATGGACTGGAAGGCCTCTCCAAGGACAGCTACACCCTGGTCGGCTTCTATGAAAAGTACGGTATCCAGGCCCGTATCGCCTATACTTGGCGCGACAAGTTCCTCCAAGTGGCTTCAGGCCGTAACGGCGAACCGGAATATTTCGACGCCTACGGCCAGCTCGACGCCGGCATTTCCTATGACATCAACGATCATTTCACGGTCTACCTCGACGGCCTGAACCTGACGGACGAGAACGAATTCATCTATTCCGTCACGCCGGACCGCACCAAGGAATACCGCACCACCGGCAAGCGTATCTCCGCCGGCGTCCGCTTCCGTTACTAAACTTTCTCTCCGACCTGCTGTCTGTTGCGTGATACCCGGACCTGTATTCACCCGTTTTACAGGTCCGGTGACAGAGGCCCCTTGGCCCGCCCTTCTTCGGAAGCGGCGGGCTTTTTTTCGTCACGCATTGCGATAGAATAACGAAAACAGGGGAAACAGATGTCCATAAAAAATCTCTTATGCGCCCTGAGCGCTTTGCTCGCCACACCCACCCTGGCACAGGCGTGGCAAACCCTGCTGACGCCCGCGATCGATGACAGCCCCCTCCTCACCAGCCCTATGCGCGGCTTTTACGGCTGGCATGGCGGCATCATTCCCCTGCCCCACCCTTCCACCGATGGCTATCAGCGGTTCACCTGGGCCGACCTCGAACCACGCGAAGGTGTCTACGACTTCTCGAAGATCGACACGATTCTGGCGCAGATGCCCACCGGAAGCCGTCTCGCTTTCGGCATCCTGATGATGGATACCTGTTGCAGCGCCCACAATGGCGATGATGTTCCGTCATATCTGATGAAACAGATGCCGAAAGGATTCCGCATCAAGGCCGATCCCGGCAATTACGGCCATGTCGATACCGTTTACGTGCCCGACTGGAACAGCCCTTATCTGCTGGAGCGCTGGCAAAAACTGTTCGCGGCCCTGGGAAAACGCTTCGATGGCGACCCGCGCATCGCCTGGATCGATCTGCGCGGCTATGGCAATTGGGGCGAAGGCCATCTGGCCGGCGCCAATGCCTATCACTGGACGCAGTTTCCCTATGACGATCCGGCAGTGAATATTCATGGCGCCGAACGCGGCACCCTGGCCAGCCGTTTCTCACTGGTTGACGCCATTATCGACGCCTTTCCACGGACTCAACTTATCGCCATGACCGATGACAAAGAGGTTCTGGTCCATGCCCTGAAACGGTCGCCCCTGATCGGAATGCGGCGCGATAGCTGGGGCGCCAATATGTTCGGCGAAAGCCTGCTGGGCGACCTGACCGGCCTCGACCGCGACCTGGTGCTGAACCGCTGGCAAACCGCGCCCTTCATCGTCGAATCCTATGGCTGGGAGAAGGTCTTCGAGGCGGGCCTGGACGGGATCGTCAAACAGGTCGAGGATTATCACATCAGCGCCATCGGCAATGGCAATTTCAATGTCGAGCAATGGAGCGACCTGCCGCCGGAAAAGCAGAATGCCTTGCTGCGTTCAGGTGATCGCGCCGGTTATCGTTATGTGCCGGTGTCGATCCGGTATCGCCAGACAACCACCTGCCCGCTGGAACTGGAGCTAGGCTGGCGCAACGATGGCGTAGCTCCCGTTTATGAACCATGGCGCATTCACGTCCGGCTGACCTCCACCGACACACGCGAAGGCATGGCCGACCTGCCGAAGATCATGCCCGGAGAGACAATTGCGACGGCCACCTGCCTCGGCAAAGTTCCGGCAGGCACCTACACATTACAGATGCAGGTTATAGATCCCAGGGGCAGCGGACGCACTATAGCGCTGCCTCTAAAAAGTACTGACAAGCCGGACCTGTACACGCTGGGAACTCTCACGATTCCCTGATCATTTCTTAGCAAAATGATTGACAGACGCGACCCGTTTTCCTAAACAAAACATAATACATATTATGTAATGGAGTGACCTATGGGACGCCTGACAGGCAAGACCGCCTTTATCACCGCCGCCGGCCAAGGTATGGGCCGCGCTGCCGCCGAAGCTTTTATCGCCGAGGGCGCCACGGTCATCGCCACCGACATCAAACTCGAATGCCTTGACGGTTTGGAGGGGGCGATTTGCCGCCAGCTCGACGCCACCGACCCGGCGGCCATTCGCGCCCTGGCCGCCGAATTCCCTCAGGTGGACGTGCTTTATAACTGCGCCGGCTATGTCCATGCCGGCACGGTTCTGACCACCGATGAAGCCGCCTGGAACTTCAGCTTTTCGATCAATGTCACCGCCATGTTCCACACCATCCAGGCCTTCCTGCCGAAGATGCTGGAGCGCAAAAGCGGCTCGATCATCAACATGGCCTCGGTCGCCGCCTTCAAGGGCGTGGCCAACCGCCTGGCCTATGGCGCCTCCAAGGCCGCTGTCGTGGGCCTGACCAAATCGGTCGCCGCCGATTATGTGGCGGACGGCATCCGCTGCAACGCCATCTGCCCCGGCACCATCGACACGCCGTCGCTCCAGCAGCGGATGCGCGATACCGGCGATTATGAAAAGGGCCGCGCCATGTTCCTGTCGCGTCAGCCCACCGGCCGTCTCGGCACGCCGGAAGAACTGGCCGCCTTCGCCGTTTATCTCGCTTCCGACGAATCCAGCTTTACGACCGGCCAGGCGCACATTATCGATGGCGGCTGGCTCAACTAGGGGCAAGCCCCCAGGACCATAACTCGACAGCGCAAGCTTAACCGTCCGCCCCCTCATACCTCCCTACTTGTGGGGAGGGGGACCGCGCCGTTTACGGCGTGATGGTGGGGCCTTACTACAGGAATCTCCCATGAAACTGCTCCGCTTCGGCCCGTCGGGCGCTGAAAAGCCCGGCCTCCTCGATGCAAAAGGCCAGATCCGCGATCTGTCCGGCATAATCGATGATATCGCAGGCAACGTGCTCTCCGCCGAGGGCCTGGCGAAGATCGCCGCCATCGATCCGGCCACCCTGCCCCTCGCTCCGGCCGGTTCGCGCTATGGCCCCTGCGTCGGCCGTGTCGGCAAGTTCATCTGTATCGGCCTGAATTACGCCGACCATGCCGCTGAATCCAACCTGCCCGTTCCGGACGAACCCGTCCTGTTCATGAAGGCCACGTCCGCCATTATCGGCCCGAACGACGAGGTGCTGAAACCCCGCGGCTCGACCAAACTCGACTGGGAGGTTGAACTGGGCCTCGTCATCGGCAAAAAAGCCTCCTATGTTTCCGAAGCCGAGGCGCTCGATTATGTCGCCGGTTTCTGCACCATCAACGATGTCTCCGAACGCAATTTCCAGACCGAACGCGGCGGCACCTGGGACAAGGGCAAGGGCTGCGACACCTTCGGCCCGATCGGCCCCTGGCTGGTGACGAAGGACGAAGCCGGCGACGTCAACAATCTGAAAATGTGGCTGGATGTCAACGGCAAGCGCTTCCAGAACGGCTCGACGGCCACCATGGTCTTCAAGCCCGCCTTTCTGGTGCATTACGTCTCGCAATTCATGTCACTGCATCCCGGCGATGTTATCTCGACCGGCACCCCGCCGGGCGTCGGCCTCGGCCAGAAGCCGGACCCGATCTATCTCAATGTCGGCGATGTCATGGAACTGGGCATCGAGGGCCTGGGCACGCAAAAACAGACGGTCGGCGCGGCCTGAAATCGTCATGAACAAACGACGCCTCCTCTGCCACAGGAGGCGTCTCGTCAATGTCCGTGAAGCAGGTCGATTTTTACGGGCTTCCGTTCCCACAACCAATCGTGCATGGGGAAGACAAACGTCTGGACCAGCGGCTCCAACAGCCCGATCCCCAGCGCCGCCCGCCAGTTGCCGGTAAGGATAAAGGCCACGGATGAGGCAACACAAACGTGCAGCGAAGCATAGGACAAGGTTTTGAGCGCGAGACGCATGATAAATCTCCTGTAAGCGCTTCAAAATGTATATGGATCGCCCAAATAAGTTAAATCGATTGTTTTTGAATTTCATAAAAATAATTTTTATCGCACTCCAGGCAAGTCAGATGTACCGTCTTGTCTGCAATCGGGCATGCACGGCCGATCAGGCGAGTGTGGAAAGTAAGTAAAGAAAATCCACAGATTAACACAGATTAAACACGCATACCGGCTGCCGGCGCTTTGCTTAAAATCTGTGCTCATCTGTGGCTGAAACTATGCCAGCAGATTGCGATTGATTTCGGCAATTGTTTTGACGCCCGTCAGCGCCATCGCCGTACGCATTTCTTTCTCGATCAGGCCCAGCAGATTGGTGACGCCCGCCTCGCCGTGGGTAGCCAGAGCATAGATATAGGACCGGCCCAGCAACACGCCTTTCGCGCCAAGCGCCAGCATACGCACCACATCCAGCCCCGTGCGGATGCCGGAATCTGCCAGAATGGTCAGGTCATCCCCCACCGCATCGGCGATCGCCGGCAAGGCCTTGCAGGTGGATAGCGCGCCATCCAACTGACGGCCACCGTGGTTCGACACCACAAGGCCATCGGCGCCGAACTTCACCGCGTCCTTCGCATCTTCGGGGTCGAGAATGCCCTTGATGATCATCGGCCCCTTCCACATGTCGCGGATCCATTCCAGATCAGACCAGTTGATCGAAGGGTCGAAATTAGCGCCCAGCCAGCCGATATAATCCTCAAGCCCCGTGGCCTTGCCGAGATATTTCGACACATTGCCCAGATCGTGCGGCGTGCCGCGCAGGCCGACCTCCCAGGCCCATTCCGGCTTCATCATCGCCTGAATGATACGGCGGACCGGTCCGAAATCACCGCTCATGCCCGAATGCTTGTCGCGGTAGCGCGCACCCGGCACCGGCATATCGACGGTGAAAACCAGCTTGGTGACGCCCAGGGCCTGCGCCCGCTCAAGTGCGTGCTTCATAAAGCCGCGATCCTTCAGCACATAGAGCTGGAACCAGATATCGCAGCCGGATTTCTCAACGATTTCCTCAAGAGGACACAGTGAAACCGTTGAAATAATGTAGGGAATGCGCGCCTTCTTCGCTGCCCTGGCCACCTGCACCTCACCGCGCCGGGCGTACATGCCGCCCAGCCCCACCGGCGCCAGCGCCACCGGCATGGCCATCTTTTCCCCGAACAGTTCGGTTTCCAGCGACAGGTCGGCGACGTTCTTCAGGATGCGTTGACGCAGGGCCAGGGAAGACAGGTCGCTGACATTGTTGCGCAGGGTCATTTCGGCATAGGAACCGCCGTCGAGATAGTCGAACAGGAAACGCGGCAGTTTGCGCTTGGCGGCTTCGCGGTAATCGGTGGCGGCGGAAATGATCATGGCAGTCTCACGCGGGCAAAGGTCAATATGTCGGACTTGATTTCATATTCCGAGATGAATCAAGTTGCAAGGTCAGGTCGGCATAGAGCGGCATGGTTTGCAGGATATGCCGGGTCAGGCGCTCATAATACTGGATAAAGCGGCCGATCTCCGCATCGCTCATCACCCGCGCGCCAGTGCGCCCTTCTGCTTTTAAGCGGGCGCGCAGGGTGCTTTCCTGCTCGATGCGCCAGTCGCGCACGATCTTGAAACTGGGAGCCGCCAGCAGGATCAGCCGGTCGATATGACCGAACAGGGTGGCGTAAGGGCCTTTCAACGCCTCGTTGACTGCCCTACGCCACGCGCCGTCGTCTTCGCGTTCCAGATCATTGACCGGTTCGGTCAGATCGCCGTCGGTCTGCGGACTCGCCCCAACGCACCAGCCCTCGAAAACGATCACATCCGGCGCAATCACTTCCGGCCATTCGTTTTCAGGCAAAGGCCAGTCATTGGCCTTGTCAAAACGCGGCAGGCGCGTCGGCTGGGCGGATTTCAAACTGGCGAAGACGCGTTCTCCCAGAGCGACATCATGGGTGCCCGGCACGCCACGTACGGCGAACAGGGGTGAAGCAGCGACCGGCCGGGCTTCGGGCGCCAGATAAAGATCATCCAGCGACAACAGCGCGACAGTCATCCCCTCATTCTCCAAACGTCTGGCCAGACCTTCGCTCAAGGTAGATTTTCCGGAACCTTGCGCGCCGCAGATGCCAAGCACAAACGGTTTGATCGCTGTTTTCAGCCAACCCCGAACTTCAGCCTCAACAACCTCAATTGTGTTTTTAGGCGACCCGGTCACGCACGGGCTCCCCCGCGAAGAACAGATCGACATTGGTTGCCGCCCGCATTCCCATGGCTTCGCGCGTCTCGACCGTGGCGCTGCCGAGGTGCGGCAGCAGGACGGCGTTCGACAGGTCGAGCAAGGCCGGATGCACTGCCGGCTCGGCCTCATAGACGTCAAGGCCGGCGGCCCAGATGGTGCGCGCTTTCAAGGCCTCGGCCAGATCGGCCTCATTAACCACCGAACCGCGCGCCGTATTGATCAGGATCGATGTCGGCTTCATCAGTTTCAAAAGGCGCGCATCAATCATGTGTTTTGTCTCAGCCCCGCCCGGCGTATGCAATGACAGTACATCGGCTTCGGACGCCAGTTGATCGAGAGATGGCACATAACGCGCATCGAGCGCGGCCTCGATATCGGCGTCGGCCTGGCGGCGGCTGTAATAGGCAACCTTCATACCGAGCGCACCGGCGGCCTTCTGTGCCGTTGCCTGCGCGATACGCCCGAAGCCGACCAGACCGAGCGTCTTGCCTTCGAGCGATTGCCCCATCAGGGCGGTCGTGCCCCAGCCCTTCCACTGGCCGGCGCGCAACTGGCGTTCGCCTTCGGAGGCGCGGCGCGAGGCCATGAGCATCAGCATCAGGGCGATATCGGCCGTGGCGTCGGTCAGGACGTCCGGCGTATTGGAGACTGTGATGCCGGCGGCTTTGGCGGCGGTCACATCGATATTTTCATAGCCGGCGCCATAGTGGCCGATCATCTTTACCCGCGCATTGGATACGCCGAAAACCGCCGCATCCATGCGATCCCCCAGCGAGGAACACAGGCAATCATAATCCTTCATCGCCTGTATCAGTTCGGCATGGGTCAGCGGCTTACCCGTCTCGTTGACCGTCGCGTCATAATGCACCTGCATATAGGCCTGCGCGCCGGCGGGCCACGGACGGGTGATCAGGATTTTCGGACGGGTCATGGGGAATCTCTCAGTTTTCTTCTTCTAGCGCCTGCTGAATACCGGCGCACGTTTTTCCTTGAAGGCGGCGCGGCCTTCCTGCGCGTCCTCGGTAGCGAAGCAGATGGTTTGCAGGTCGCGCTCGTATTCCACCGCCTTTTCATAAGGCATGGTGTGAGCGGCGCGCAGGTTAAGCTTACCGGTTTCAGCGGCAATGGGCGCGCGGCTGGCGATGGTTTCGGCGATGGCGCGGGCACGAGTCATCAGATCGGTGGGTTCGGTGATCTCGCTGACCAGGCCCCATTGTTCGGCCTTTTGCGCGCTGATCGGATCGCCGGTCAGGATCATCAGCGAGGCATTAGAGGCGCCGATTGAGTGAACCAGTCCCGCCGCCATGCCGCCGCCGCCGATCCAGCCGAGCTTGATTTCCGGCGCCGCGAACTGGGCATTCGATGAGGCGATGCGGATATCGCAGCTCATCGCCGTTTCCAGCCCGCCGCCGAAGGCATAGCCGTTGACCGCCGCGATGGTCGGCTTGAGGCACAGGCGGATGGCGTCGCAATAGTCGCCGCGATTGCGGAAATCCCACGGCGTGGCGTAGTCATCGAGCGTGCGAATATCCGAGCCGGCGCAGAAAGCGCGCTCGCCGGCGCCGGTGACGATCACGCAGCGGATGGTGTTGGATTTGTTACATTCGGCCACGGCGGCTTCCAGCGCATAGGCCATTTCCGGCGTCATCGCGTTCAGCTTGGCCGGGCGGTTGATGGTGATGACGGCGACAGGACCGTCCACTTCAAAAAGTAGCTCATCAGTCATTAGCGTTCCGATCCCGGAACCCGCGTCCCGGCATAGAGGGTTTGCAATTGAGTCAATAGTTGATCGTGCGGACGCTGCGCATAAAGCGTGTCGCGGATGGCCTGAGAGGCGGCTGTCTGAAAGGCGATGGCGCGGTTATGGCGCGGCCGGACATAGGCGGCTTCCAGTGTATCGAAGGTGTTACGGTAGAAATCGCCCCAGCGCGCATTGACCACCGCATCCTGCCAGGCGATGCGCAGGGAAGGCTGACCGTCATGCGCCGGAATGAAACCGATCTGCGCCTGTGACGACATCAGCCAGCGCAGATGAGACAGCAGTTCCAGCGTAACATCACAGCGCTTCGATATGCCGATGCCGGTGCCGCCCAGAGTCGAACCGATGCCCCCGATACCGCGCGGCGCATTGGCGAAGGTCAGATGGTTAGCGTAATTGACATAGCCATAGATCAACGGACACAGGGCGACATCGCGGTTATCGACCATGTGTTGAAGAATACCGATCGGATTTTTTTCGCGCACACTGAGGGGGGATTTATCCGTCAGGCGCTGCATGATATCGAGCGCAGTCAGCCCTACCGCTTCGCTGACGAAAATATCCGGGTCTCTCACCGCCGGACGTTCACCCAAGGCCACGCAAATCGACTGGAAACTCAGCGCGGCGTGTGGCCCGGCCAGGGACAGCGCCACAGGACCGTCAAAAGCCAGCACCTCATCCCAGGTTTGAGGAATATCGAACCCCGGTCGGACAGCCACCACCTGCGTGGCGGCATCGAGCGGCAACGCCCAATGCTGGCCAGCGAATTGATAGCTTTTCAGCGACGGCCCAATGCAGTCCCGCGCCCAGCCGGCGATGTCTACCGGCGTGAAAATCTCCTCCAGCGGCCGCAGACAATCTCCGGCCACCGCCTCGCCGACATGCGGATGGTCAAGCACCACCAGATCATACTGCCGGCAAAGTTCGGCGATGGGGTGTGTCTCGAAGCCTTCCAGCGCGTGCATGGCCCACGACAGCCCAAGCTCAGGCGCGGCCTTGGCGGCGGCATCCAGCGCATTGAAGCCACGCGGATGATCCCAGGTCAGCCCCCTATACATTTGCCTTCTCTGGAGCCTGTTTCACCGCGCCACCAGCCAGCAGAGCATCGATTTCGGCTTCGGACTTACCCGCAGCCGCCAGGATTTCGCGTGTGTGCTCACCGACGCGCGGCGCACCGCGATCAACGGTTGATGGCGTCTTGGAAAACCTGATCGGGAAGCCAGGCGTCTTCACGCGGCCTTCGGTCGGGTGATCATATTCGACAAAGGTGCCATTGTGCTTGATCTGCGGATCGTTGACGACCTCCTCATAGCCATAGACCGGTCCGCACCAGATATCGACCGGGCGGAACAGATCGAGCCATTCCTGCGTCGTCTTCTCCTCCAGCTTGATGCGGGTCATGGCGTAGATTTCATCGCGGTAGGTCCACGAATCCGTCTGGTCTTCAAGGTCAAGGAAAAAGGGTTCACCGATCAGTTCGCCGAGCTTTTTCAGGTTGGCCATGGCGATGGTGATATAGCTGTCCTTCGTCTTGAAGACGCCATAGGGCGCACGAATATAGCTATGGGCATGCGGTTCGGCCGAGCGCGTCTGCGGTTTCTTGCCGACCGTGAAGACCGACAGTTCCTGCATCTGGATCGTGGTGATGGCGTCGAGCATATTGACCTCGACCTTTTGCCCCTCCCCCGTCCGTTCGCGATGGAAGAGGGCCGCCAGCGCTCCCTCGAAGGCGGTATAGGCGGTGATGGCGTCGACCAGATACTGACCGGCGGGTGACGGCGGCGTATCTTTCGAGCCGGCCGACATCATGGCGCCGGACATGGATTGCAGCAGCAGATCCTGGCCGGGATAGTTCTTGTAAGGTCCATCCTCGCCATAGCCAGACATCGAGACATAGATCAGTTTCGGATTGATGGCGGAAAGCGTTTCGTAATCGACGCCGAGACGCGCCGCCACGCCGGGGCGGTAATTCTGCAAAAACACATCGGCCGTCTTGACCAGATCGAGCAGCAGCGCCTTGCCCTCCGGCGACTTCAGATCGACGGCCAGCGAACGCTTGTTGCGGTTCAGCGACAGGAAGGAGACATTGATCTCATTGCCCCAGGCACCGCCGGCCGGGGCATGGCGCTGCCATTCGCCGGTGGTCGGCTCCACCTTGATGACGTCCGCGCCCATATCGCCCATGCGCTGCGCCGCGAACGGACCCGCCATGGCGATAGAGCAATCCAGAACGCGAATGCCGCTTAAGATACCCATGTAAAATCAAGTCCTTGTAAGTCTGTTTTAATCCATCACCCAACCGCCATTGACGTTCAGCGTCTGGCCGGTGATGAAACCTGTGTCTTCGGAGCTAAGGAAGGCGATGGCGTTGGCGATATCACCGACATGGCCGCGGCGCTTGATCGCCTGCTGGGCCAGGACGTGGCGGTTATAGCCTTCGGGATCGGGATTGATGGCCTCGGCATCGGTCGGGAACGCGCCCGGCGAGATGGCATTGACCGTCACGCCATAGGGACCGAATTCCCGCGCCCAGGCGTGGGTCAGACCGATCAGCGCCCCCTTGGAAGCGACGTAAGGATAGATGTTCGGCCAGCCGCCGGAAAGAGTGATCGAGGCGATATTGATGATACGCCCGAAGCCCTTCGTCTTCATGCCTGGCAGGGCTTCCTGCACGGCGACGATACCGGCGTCAACATTGACTCGCTGGACCAACTGATGATCCTCAACCGTAAAATCCTCGAACGGCTTGGAGGGATAGATGGCGGCGTTATTGATCACCACATCAAACCCGCCGGTTTCTTCACGGCGCGCGCGGATATCGGCGCGGAAGCCTTCGAGATCGGACATATCGGAACGCGTCACCAACAGACGACCGGTGACAATGCCGGCGGCAGCCGCATTCAGAGCCGCGATCTTGGCGTCATCATGATCAACGGCCACGACGGTTGCGCCGCGCGCCAGGAAGTTCAGCGTGGTTTGCAGGCCAAGACCGCCCGCCGCGCCGGTATAGAGAACGGTTCTGTTCTGCATCCTAGCGCCCTCCGATCGGAAGAAAATTGCCCGATGGCGCGGGGTATTCCTCGGCTGGCTGAATCGCCACGGCTTCGATACGGCTTACGGCGCTGGCCAGAGCCGCGCTATCGGGCAGGATACGGAAAACACTGTCATAGCGACGCTCGTCGCCATGCTCCAGCCAGATCAGTTCGCCGCGTTCCTTCGCAAAAGGCTTGCCTAACACATGATTGGAAGACGGCTCGATACCTAAAGCGTAGTGACCGGCTTGCAGGTTCTGCCATTCGTACATGGCCGGGAACTGCTCTTTAAAAACCTCAACTTCAAAGCCGAAACCGATGTTTTCATTGATTAAAGCGACATTGACCTTATCCGCCGCATCGGCCTGCATGTCGTGCTGCCAGACCTGTTCGTGGAAGTTCAACTTCGGTTCGGAAAGCGTACGATAGCCGACACCCTGCCTCCGATAAGTATCGGCATGGGCCGCCCAGACCACATCGCGAATCGGCGCCACATAACGCGTCCCTTCCGCCAGCACCGGATGGCCGACATTGATATGGTAGCAATACATGTGCGGCGTCCGGTAGAATCCATGATTGACCACACGGTCATGCAGATGGATTTCATCGGAACCGACCTTCGCCTCGATGCGCCGGATCAGGTGCAGATCCTCGCCGAATACGGTCGATTGCCGAACCACGCCCTCGGCCCACAGAGTGCATTCGTCGCCATCCCAGCTTTCGCCATAGCCGGTCAGGCGTGCCGGAATGGTGCCGATCCGGCCATGCAGGGAGGAGGATACCGCCTTGCGGGCGCTGTAGTGATACTGATCGGCAGAATCGTCATCCATGAAGAGGATATGATCCAGCCCGCAGGTCACCATCAGGCCGGAGAAGGAACGAAACCAGCCCAAACCGCCCTCGCCTTCATATTCGTGCAGACCGGGATGCCGGAAGCCCGAAGGGGAATGCCAGCCAACGGCCCGGCCATTATGTTCGCAATCGGCGATATCCATGGCGCGATCAACCAGAACGGTGAAGCGCAGGCCGGAACCGGTGCGGAATTCCAGCATCCGCACGCCGCGCTCGACGCCATCGCCCAGCGTCATCAGGCGCACACCGGCGAACTGCGACAATTGACCGGTATGCGCCGCCAGGTCGCGGCGCGTGTAGGTTTGTTTGAAAAGCTCAGCCATCAGCCTGATTGCATCCCTGTACGCACTTATCTTCTGATGCGCTCCAGTCATATACCGATCAAGAGTGATGTCAATACATCATCATACATCATATGTGTAATTTCCTCCAGCCAATCCTGAATATTTAATTTTTAATATATTTTTCAATATATTAATTAAAATTCCCATTTAGACTCGCAGCTTGCAATTAGGCACTCCCTATAAAATCCACTTGACTTGCCATCTCACTTCCGATGTATTTTGATGTTAAAGACCGCAGCCCCGCGCCGGCGGCGTACCCTATGGAGGAGCGCACACATGGCCGTCACCCGCGCCACCCTGATTGACATTGCCAAACAGGCGGGCGTCTCCACCGCCACCGTGGACCGCGTGCTCAACAAGCGCCCCGGTGTGCGCGACCGAACCCGCGACATCGTTTTCCAGACCGCCTCCCGCCTCGGCTATATCGCCCTGCCGGGCGAAGCTACGATCAGCCGGGCGCCGGTGACACTCGATTTCATCCTGCCCAATGGCGCTAACACCTTCATTCGCAACCTGGCGAAATCGCTGGAAGAGATCAGCGCCGATCGCGGCGACATCGAATTGCGCCTGCATTTCACCGAAGGCTTCGATCCCTATGCCCTCGCCGATACCCTGTTGAAACTGGCGGGGCAGTCAAAGGCGGTCGGCGTCATCGCGCTCGATCATCCGGTGGTCCGCGAAGCCCTGAGGCAATTGCGCAATTCCGGCGCAATCGTCTTCACCATGATCTCGGATATCTCCAACGTGCCGCGTGAAGGCTATGTCGGAATCGACAACCGCGCTGCCGGCCGCCTGAGCGGTTATCTGCTGGGCCGCCTGCTGCCGAGATCCCCCGCCAAGCTGGCCCTGTTCGCCGGTTCGCTGTCCTATCGCGGCCATGAGGAGCGCGAGATGGGCTTCCGCCACATCCTGCGCGAATCCTACCCCAATCTCTCGGTCGTCGAACTGCGCGAGGTGCATGACGATGATGAGGCCGCCTACCGCGAGGCGCGCGCCCTGCTCCAGCAATATCCCGATCTGGCGGGCATCTATAATATCGGCGCCGGCAATCGCGGCATCGCCCGCGCCCTGGAAGAATCGGGCCGCGACCAGAAAATTGTCTTTATCGGCCATGAGTTGACCGATCATACACGCAAGTTCCTGCTCGCCGGCACCATGGATGCGGTGATCGACCAGAACGCCCATGTCGAGGCCCGTGAAACGATCGATCAACTGGCCCGCACCCTGCGCGGCGAAGCGGTGAAATCCTATCAGCCGATCCGCGTTCAGGCCATTTTCAAGGAGAATATCCCGGAATGACAGGCACGATCCGCAAAGTCTTTGCCGTCGATATCCATACCGAAGGCATCGACGCTTACAAGGCCTGGCATAAGGCAGGTGGGCCGCCAGCCGCCGTCACCGCCGCCATCCGCGCCGACGATATCCGCGAGTTGGAAATCTACCTGGTCGGCGACCGCATGGTGCTGATCATGGAACAGGGACCGGATTTCGACCCGGACGCCAAGGCGAAACGCGATGCCGGCAACCCGGATGTCGCGGCTTGGGACGCCCTGATGCGCACCTTCCAGAAGCCCCTGCCCTTCGGCCCCGAAGGCTCGACCTGGCTGGAAATGGAGCGCATCTATTCGCTGGCCGAACAGCCCTGACGTCGCATTAAGGTTTTCACATCAAAACCGTCACTTAACCGCCAAACGACTGTCATCAAAACCCCCTATCCGCTGGTTTCATCGGAAACAGCGGGAGCCTTATGGGGATGGTCAGCCGCCGGAAAGTCCTGTTTGCCGCGGGCACAATTGCCGCCGCGCCCGCGCTTGGCGCCTCCGCCCTTCCCGAGACACCGGCGCAGGTCCGCTTCGAGCATGGCGTAGCTTCTGGCGATCCCCTGCCCGATGCCATAATCCTGTGGACGCGGGTCAGTGGTCTGAAGCGCGGCGCCGATATCACCTGGCAAATAGCGCAGGACGACAGTTTCGCCGGCGTGATCGCCGAAGGCCAGGTCTTCACTGACGCTGGCCGCGACTATACGGTCAAGGTCGATGTCCGCGGTCTGACGGCTGATACCGCCTATGTCTATCGCTTCCTCGCCGGTCCGATAGCCTCACCCACGGGCCGCACCCGCACCCTGCCGCTGGAAACCGACAAGATGGTGCTGGCGGTCGTCTCGTGCTCCCTGCACCCCAACGGCTATTTCAACGCCTATCGCGCCATCGCCGATCTGGAGCGCGTCGATGCCGTGGTTCACCTCGGCGACTATATCTATGAATATGGCGCCGGCCTGACCGATTACGGCATGGGCAACGGCCGGATGCTGATGCGTATCCCCGAACCGCCGCATGAGATCGTTTCGCTGGGCGATTACCGGACACGCCATGCTCAGTACAAGCGCGATGAAGACCTGCAAGCCGCCCATGCCCGCGCCCCGTGGATCTGCGTTTTCGACGATCATGAGATCTGCAACAACCCGTGGCGCGACGGCGCGGAAAATCATCAACCGAACGAAGGCGACTGGAGCATGCGCAAGGCGGCGGCGCTGAAAGCCTATAGCGAATGGATGCCGATCCGCGACCCCGAACCGAACCGTTTGCGCGAAGCCATCTATCGCAGCTTCCGCTTCGGCAAACTGGCCGAACTCGTCATGCTCGAAAGCCGCCTGCTGGCGCGCACCAAACAGCTCGATTACGCCGAAGACCTGGCCTATATCGACGGCAAGCCAGACAAGGCGGCCTTCCGCGCCAGACTCAATGCGCCCGACCGTGAACTGCTCGGCGCCGAACAGCGCCAATGGCTGCAAACAACCCTCAACACTTCAGTGCGCGATGGCGTGACCTGGCAGGTGCTGGGCAATCAGGTCGTCATGGCGCGGGTCAATGGCCCGGATATCGTCAAACGTCTCGGCCCGGATACGATCGGGGCCCTGCGCGCCGTTGCCCCTGAAAAGCTGCGCACACAACTCGATACTTTCACCACCCTGTTCGACGGCGCCGATCCCCTGCCCTTCAATCTCGATGCCTGGGACGGCTATCCCGCCGAGCGCGAGCGGCTTTATGCTATGATCAAGACCGCCGGGGCGCGTACCGTGGTGGTTTCCGGTGACAGCCACTGCGCCTGGGCCAATCAGTTGCATGATAGTGCCGGTCAGCCGGTCGCCGTCGAGCTGGGCGTCACCGCCATTTCCAGCCCGACACGCTGGCTCGATTCCTGGCTGCCGGACCTACAACTGGCCACCACCCTCGCCGATCAGAACGCCGAAGTCCTGGCTGCCGACGACGCTTATAACGGCTTTATCCGCCTGACCCTGACGCCGGATGAAATGGTGGGCGAATGGATGGCAGTCAGCACCATCACGTCACGCAAGTTCACCTGCTTTCCGCAACGAAAATTCTCGGCAAAAGCAGATGACTTGACGCTGAGAGTCGGGATTTAAACAAGAAACCCTTTCAGGCACGATCCTTCTCCCGACAAGTCAGAAAGATATAGAAAAATTGCGCACCTTTATACCTCCCCATCTTTGATGGGGAGGGGGACCGCACGAACCGCGAAGCGGTGAGATGTGGTGGTGGGGTTTCTTATTTCCCGTCCACCGGCCCTTCATAATTCCACACCACCCGGTCATGCAGGTCCTTGCCCGCGAAGGCTTCGACAACATTCTCGCCGTCTTTCAGATCGACCTCCCAGATGGCGATATGATCGACCACTTTCCGCGCGCCCAAAGCCTGGCCATTCAGCGAGAGCCGCACCTCATCCATATTGGAATAGACCTTCACCTTCACATGACGGATGCGCTTATGGATATCGCGCGGACTGGTAATATGGACCATCAGCCTGTCCGACCAGTTGGCCTGATACCAGAAATATGCATCCTTTTTCGTCTGGCGATCTTCGGTCACCAGCCCCTTGTCATTGATGGCCGGGCGGTCGCCTTCATTACGGCGGAACGAGGGGAAATCGAACGCCACCCAGATGAAATCCGACCACAGATAAGGCCGCGCTTTCAACTCCCGCCAGTTGCCCTCGTGATAGAGCGCCTGATACTGCTCCGGATGCCAGAAAGCCTGCGGCACAACCGCTTTCGGCGCATCTTCCTGATGCAGGATACTGGCCCCGGCGCCATATTCCGACACGCCGAAAACGCGTTTCGGATATTTGGCATGGAGCGCATCGGCCCACTTGCCCATATCGGCAAAGGTGTCGCCATACCAGCCGAAATAACGGTTATAGGAAATGACATCGCTGTGGTTGGCGATGGCGTCATCATCGGCCAGGCAGCAATGGGCGTAGACGGTCGGTCGTGATGGGTCCATGCTTTTAGCAGTGGTCTGCAAGGCGGCCAGAACCGGGTTGGCGTCCGGGACGGTGTGGCGAATCTCATTACCCAGCCCCCACAAAGCGACCGATGGATGGTTATAATTTTGCGCGATCAGTTCGCGCATCTGCTCGACGGCATTATCCTGAAATGCCTGCCCGGCGCTGATCTCATCGACCAGCGGCACTTCAGTGGTGAGCAATATGCCCATGCGGTCGGCATCATCATAGACGCGCTGCGGATGCTGCATATGAGCGAGGCGCAGGGCCGTGACGCCCATATCGTCCATCAATTTCATATCCTCGTCGATATCGGCCTCGCTGACCGCGGTACCCTTACCCTTACGGCCCGGCTGCTGCATATTGGCGCCATAGATGCGGTAAGGCTGGCCATTGAGCAGGAAACCCTTGTCCGGGTCGACCGTCACGGTGCGGATACCGAGCGGCACGGTTACACTGTCATCGCCCGCTTCGACCACCACTGAATAGAGATAGGCATCCTTGCGACCGGCCCACAGGTGCGGACGGCTGACCTTTAACGCTTGTTCGACCGGCAATCCTTGCCCAGCCGCCAACGACACCGCTGATCTGGCGGAAGCGACCACCTTGCCGTCAGCATCCAGAACACGCGTCTTCACTGTCACTTTCGCCGCCTGCGCGCTGTCGTTCCGGAGCAGGATGCGCGCAGCGATATCGGCCTTTTGCGCGCTGATCGTTTTCGTTGCCACATACACACCTGGCCCGCCATGATCCATCAGATCGACATGAACGCCGCCGGTGGTGATCAGGGAGACGTTGCGGTAAAGCCCGCCGAAAACGTTGAAATCGCCGGTCAGCGGCACCACCTGCGGCACGCGCGTATTATCGACCCGCACGGCAATCAGGTTTTCACCGGCCTTCAGGGCATCGGTGATATCGAAACGGAAAGCCGCATAACCGCCTTCATGATGGCCGACCGCCTGACCATTGACCCAGACATCGGTAACCAGGGCCGCGCCGTCGAATTGCAGGACGTAGCGCCGGCCGGCCACCGGCGTGGTCTCCAGTTGGCGGCGATACCAACCCGGCCCGCGATAATAGACGCCTTCCAGCTCACCGCGCGAAGTGTCGCCGCCCTGATTGGCGTCACCGGCATTGAAGGTGTGCGGCAAGGTGACTGATTGCCAGCTATTGGCCAAAATACCAGCATGAAAATCCGCCGTCTTCGCTTCCGGCACATCGGTCTTGATAAACAGCCAATCGCCGTTCAGCGGAATCTGTTCACGCGCCAAAGCCGGCGTGGCGAAGATGAATACAAGACCCAATAGCAGGCGGACGAGCGTTTTCATGATGGCGTTTCCTGTGTTTATACCGCCACCCTATTCTGACACCGGTATCATGACAAGAAAATTCGTATGATGAATTTTAAAAAGGCACCGTGGACCGGAAATCCATTGTCTCGCCGCTGACCGGATGCGGCAAAGACAGGCGCCCGGCGTGAAGCAACAGGCGCAGACTTAAAGCCTCGATCTCCGGCGGCGCATAGAAGACATCCCCCAGAATCGGATGGCCGATCGCCTTCATATGAACGCGCAACTGATGCGACCGTCCGGTCACCGGCTCCAGTTCGACCCGCGTAATAGCTTGCTCCTCCCCACACTCCAGCACCCGATAGCGCGTCAGCGAGGGCTTGCCGATACCGTGATCGACCATCTGGCGCGGCCGGTTGGGCCAGTCGGTTATCAGGGGCAGATCGACCTCTCCCCTGCCGGTCAATGCCCCCGCCACCACGGCGACATATCTCTTGCCCACCTGCCGATCAGCAAAGGCTTTGGACAGCCGGCGATGCGCCTCAGGCCCGCGCGCGAAGACCATCAGTCCGGAAGTGGCCATATCGAGCCGATGCACGGTCAGGGCGTCGGGATAGTCACTTTGCAGGCGGGTGATCAGGCAGTCCTTGTTTTCCGGCAGGCGGCCGGGCACGCTCAGCAGACCGGCGGGCTTTTCCACCACCAGCATATGATCATCGGCATAGAGAACCGTTTCAGATATCGTCGTCACAAATGAAGCCATACCAGCGCGATCAAAGCGGGCAAGGCCTGAATGAGCAGAATCGACTTTTTGACCGTGAAACCGCCATAAAGTCCGGCCACAATCACGCAGGTCAGGAAGAAGACCTTGATATGGAAGCCGTCATGACCGGCCAATAAACCCCAGATCAGGCCGGCGGCGAGGAAGCCGTTGTAAAGTCCCTGATTGGCGGCCAGTTTGGCGGAAGCCGCCGCGAATTCCGGCGTCAGGCCGAATATGCGCCGGCCGAGCGGTGTCTGCCACAAGAACATCTCCAAAATCAGGAAGCCAATGTGAAGCGCGGCGATAATTGCGACAATGATATTGGCAATGATGTGCATGACTCGCTCCCTGCTGTTGATAACAGAGTGAGCGCGCACTTGCCAAAGCGCAAGGAAGAAAGCACTCTCGACATTCCGCCAAGGAGCGTCCCCATGACCGACATCTATCATATTCCCCTGAAGCGCATCGACGGCACGCCGACAACGCTGGAAGCTTTCAAGGGCAAGGTACTGCTGGCGGTCAATGTGGCGTCGAAATGCGGCCTGACACCGCAATATGAGAGCCTTGAAACGCTTTATCGTGAAAAGCACGGCGACGGGCTGGAAATTCTCGGTTTCCCCGCCAATAATTTCCTCGGACAGGAACCCGGCACGGAAAACGAAATCGCCGCTTTCTGCTCAACCACCTATGACGTCACCTTTCCCCTGTTCGCCAAGATCAGCGTGGTGGGGGCCGACAAGCATCCGCTTTACGAGGCCTTCACCCAGGCGCAACCGGAAGCGGTCAGCGCCGGGCCGATGCGTGAACGGCTGGAAAAGTTCGGCATCCCGGTCAGCCCGAAAGGCGAGGTTTTGTGGAATTTCGAGAAGTTCCTGATCGGCAGGAGCGGTGAAATCATCGAACGCTTCGCGCCGGACGTCACCGCCGACGATCCCCGCCTGGTCGCGGCTATCGAACGGGAACTGGTGAAATAACCGCCCTACCTGCGGCAAATTCGACACGTATGAGAATTATTCGCATTGGCGTTTGACATGCCGTAATGGTCTGCGTAATAGCGCATGAGTGATAATCATTCTCATACGCAAAAATCGGAGCCTCCCCTCATGTCCGCCCCCCGCCGTCTCGCCACGCTGTTCATGGCCACATCGGCCGTCGCCCTCCTGTCCGCCGCTGTCGCCCGCGCCGAAGCGCCGGAAACGCCTGCCACCGACGGCGAACCGAAGGAAGTCGTGGTTATCGGCAAACGCGTCATCAAGGGGTCTGCCGGCGCCACCGGCCTCGATCTGTCCCTGCGCGAAACGCCGCAATCGGTGACGATCGTGACCGCAGCCCAGATCAAGGACTTCGCCCTTTCGGACGCCAACCAGCTTCTGAACACCATTCCCGGCATCAATGTCGAGGCCGATGAAACCGACCGCACCTATTACAATTCCCGCGGCTTCGATATTCTCAACTTCCAGATGGATGGTGTCGGCCAGCCGCTGGACTGGGGCCTCCAGGTCGGTGCGCTCGACACCGCCCTTTTCGAGCGTATCGACGCCATTCGCGGCGCCACCGGCATGTTGACCGGCACCGGTAATCCGTCCGCCGTCATCAACTATATCCGCAAACGCCCGACCAAGGCCTTTCAGGCCGACGTCACCGCCGGCTACGGCTCATGGAACAATGCGCGCCTGACCGCCGACGTTTCCGGTCCGCTGAATGAAGACGGCACGGTCGCCGGCCGCTTCGTCTATGCCCGCACCGTCGCGGATTCCTATCTCGACTATTACGGCACCGATCGCAGCGTCTATTACGGCGTCCTCTCCTGGGACATCACCCCCAAGCTGAAGGCCACCGCCGGCTATTCGCAGCAAGATAATCTGGCGGACGGCGTAAGCTGGGGCGCCCTGCCGCTGACCTTCACCGACGGCACCCCGATCCATTATCCGGTATCCGCCAGCTCGGCGGCGCCGTGGACCTACTGGAACAGCCACGATCACCAGACCTTCGGCGAACTGTCCTACGCTTTCGACAATGGCTGGACGATCAAGGGCATCTATACGCGCAAGTCCTATGACGAAGACGCCAAGCTGCTCTATCCCTGGGGCAATCCCGATCCGGTGACAGGCCTGTCTGACAGCGATCCGGACAGCCTGGGCGTCTACGGCTACACCGCTCTCTATCCGTCGATCCTCAAGCAGGACATGTTCGATGTTATCGCCAGCGGCGATGTCAGCCTGTTCGGGCGTGAACACCAGATCGTTTTCGGCGTCAACTCCACCCATTCCTCCACCTATAAATGGGAAGGCGAAGGTGACGCCACCTTTTACCCGGCCATACTGGGCGGAAGCATCACCCCGCCGGCGGAACCAGCTTATGGCGACCTCGTGCTCCAGGAACAGATCAAGACGGATACGACCCGCGCCTACGGCGCCATCCATCTGAATTTCACCGACAAGCTGACCGGCATCGTCGGCTTCAATGCGATCAGCCTGAAAGCCACGGGCACATCATATAGCGTCGATCAGGCGCGTTCGGCGGACAAGATCAGCCCCTATGTCGGCGCCGTTTATGATATCAACACCAACCTGTCGCTGTATGCCAGCTATTCGGACATCTTCAATCCGCAGTCGGATTACGATATCAACTACCGCCGCCTCGATCCGGCAACCGGCAAGAGCTATGAAGCCGGCATCAAATCGGAATGGTTCGGCAAGCGCCTGTATGCCACGGCCTCCGTCTTCAAGTCAGAACAATACGGTCTGTCTGACTGGGTGGGCTATTTCCAGAATGAAGATGAGGATGAACCCGGCTATACCACCAATGACGATCTGGTCGGGAAGGCCTACTATGCCGGCATCGACACGTTCGTGGAAGGCTACGAACTGGAAGTCGCCGGCAGGATAACCCCGGAATGGAGCCTCAACGGCGGCTGGACCAGCCTGTCCATCAAGGACCGCGACGGCAATAACGTGCGCACCTACCTGCCGCGCGAAACGCTCAAGCTGTCCACCACCTATGCCCTGCCGCAACTGCGTGACCTGAAACTGGGCGCGGCGTGGCGCTGGCAAAGCGAAGTCTCGACGACCAGCTATGGCTATCCGTTCAACCAGGACGCCTATTCGGTGGTTGACCTGATGGCCAGCTTCCGCCTGGCCGATCGCATCCGCGCCAACCTGAACATCAAGAACGCCTTCGATCAGAAGTATTTCGGCGGCCTGCAATGGGATCAGGCCTTCTATGCCGCCCCGACCAGCTACATGCTGACGCTCGATTACACATTCTAAGACCGGAGACAGCGGTGATCGCGGTGCCATTCGCCGGCAGCCTCTTATCCCTGTTGGGGCTGACCGCAATCTTCCTGACCTGGCGGCGCAAGGGGGTGCGTGACAGACTCTGGCGTTTCGGTCTGCCTGTTGGCTGGGCGCTGCTCTGCCTTGGCCTCGCCACCTGGATGGCCAGCACCAATCCCGATCAGGGGCTGGCGCTGGGTTCGGTTCTGATCATGATGCTGGCCGGCGCGATCCTTGCCTGGCAAGGGCTGCGACTGGCCGGCAAACCGGCAAAAACACAGATCGAACGCGAAAGCGCCGCCGATACGGTCGCGCTCGGCAAGGGCTATTGGGGCCGCTTCACCATCCGCCTGCTCGGCAGCCTGATCATCGTTCCTGTTGTCAGTGTGATGCTGGGGATTCTCTGGCAGGCCTATATGCCGGTCAGTGCGGCGGATCGTCTGGTCGGCGCCGCCATCGCCGCCGTTTTCATCATGGGCGCCGCCCTTACCTGGCAATTGGCCAGCCGCCACCCCTATCGCACCTTCAGCGTCCTGACCGGCGTCAGCGCGATCACCGCCGCCCTCGTCTACCTGCCGCTGGCCATGGGAGCCTGACCGTGAGCAAATCCCGCACCATCTGGCCGAAGATGTCCGCCGCCTTCGTGGCTCAAAACCTGACCGGCCACAAAATACTCGGCCTGGCGACCGCCGCCGTGCTTTACCTGATCTGCCTGTCCGGCACGGCGACCGTCTTCTATATCGACATGGAACGCTGGGAGACGGCCAACCTTCCGGAAGTGACCGAATTCCGTCCGGAGATCGTGGCGGCAGCGATTGGCGATGCCCGCAGCCACCGGACGAAGGACGTTACCTCGATCAATGTCTTCACGCCGACAAAAGATTATCCACGCCTCAATGTCCAGGTCGGCGAAGAGACGCGCGTCTATGACGCCCAGGGTCATTATGCCGGGCGGGGCGCGCATCCCGCCACCGAAGCCCTGACCGAACTGCACTATTACCTGCATCTGCCTTCCAGCTTCGGCATGATCGTGGTCAGTATCGGCGGCGTCGCCATGCTGGCCCTGATCCTGGGCGGACTGCTGGCCCATCCGCGCATCCTCAAGGACGCCTTCCTGTGGCGGCTCAATGGCACGCCGCGCACCAACCGCGCCGATCTGCACAACCGCATCGGTGTCTGGGCCTCCCCCTTCCATATCATTATCGCCCTGACGGGTGCGGTAATCGGCCTGTCGCAGATATTCCTGTTCGTCTCGGCCATGACCTTTAACAAGGGCGACATCACGGCCGCCTACGCCCCGCTCTATCCCGATATCACCGCCAAGACCCATGACGGCCAGATGTCGGGCGACGCCATCGTCAAAGCGCTGACCACGCTCAGGCGCGAACATCCGGATGCCCACCCCAATTATATCGGCCTCAATAATGCCGGCACCGATCACGAATCCCTGAGCGTTTCCGCCGAGATCGACGACCGGCTGGTCTATGGCGATAACTGGGAGTTCGATGGCAAGGGCAATATGGCTGGCACCCTGCATATTTCCGATGGCGCCGCCGGCCAACAGGTCTTCGCCAGCCTCTACCGCCTGCATTTCGGCAATTTCGGCGGAATCTGGGTCCGCTGGGCCTACGTCCTTCTCGGCGCGGGGCTTTGCCTGATCTGCACCACCGGCATGGATATCTGGCTATTGAAATCGGCGCAGAAGGGCCGGCCCTATCCCCGTTTGCACAAGCTCTGGACCGCCTTCGTCTGGGGCGCCCCGACCGCCCTGGCCCTGGCGATCCTAACGACTCTGACAATCGCGGCGCCTTTCGTACCGGTTTTCTGGGGCCTGACGACAGTGTTTTCCCTTGCCGGGTTGCTGGCTGCCTCACAATCCTTTTTGTCGAGAATCGGCCGTTATGTCTTTGCCGGCTCGCTGCTGGCGCTGGTGACGGGGCATATGCTTCGCTTCGGCGCGGCCTCCTTTTCGCAAACCGCGCTGGGGCTTAACCTGACGCTCGTCATACTGGCGGCGATCACCGCCGGCCTGACCTGGCGGCAAACCAGAAAGGCATCATCAAGCTTATGACTTCATTACAGTTTACCCGCCTGTCCGGCATTTAGACCCGATGAATTTCGCCTTATCCCTGATCAGGCATTCAATCATGGGAGGTTTTAATGGGTAAAGGTATTCTGTTGTGGCTGCTGGGGGTGCCGATCCCCGTCATCATCATTCTCGCCCTTTTATTCCGCTGATCGGGGAATATAAAATGGCGCTTCCTGATCCTCTTACCCCAACCGATGGTCCTAATCTTGAATCGTCAAAATCCGGCATCCATTGGCCGGCGATTCTCGGCGGCGCAACGGCGACGGCTTCGATTTCCGCCATATTGCTACCCTTAGGCTCCGCACTCGGCTTTGCCTCCACCTCGGCTTATAATCCCGGCGAAAGCCTGGTCACCTTTACTGCCGGCATGGCTATCTGGCTCATCATCATGCAATGGACCTCATCCGGTATTGGCGGCTACATCGCCGGGCGGCTGCGCGTCAAATGGGCCGATACCCATAGCGATGAGGTCTTTTTCCGCGACACGGCGCACGGCTTCCTGGCCTGGGCGGTCGCTACCCTGTTCACCTTCGCCTTTGCCGCCTGCGTGGCCATGGGCGCGGTCAATGCCGGTGTCCAGGCGGGCGCCACGGTCGCTTCGGGCGCGGCTGCCGGCGCGGCGGATAATGCCGACGACCTCGGCTATTATACCGACACCCTCTATCGCACCACGACACCTGCAACGGCCGTAACCGCCGCCGATGTTAATGCGGAAACGACGCGCATCCTGGCCAACGGCGCCAGAACCGGCGTTATTCCGCCCGCCGACCGCACCTATCTGGCCGCGCAGGTGGCCGCCCGCACAGGTCTGTCCCGGACCGAGGCGGAAGCCCGTGTCAATACCACCCTGGCACAGGTCGACGCGGCAAAAGCAAAGGCGGTCAAGGCCGCCGAAGACGCCCGCAAGGCCATGGTCGCCTTCCACACGGCGTTGTGCATTTCCCTGCTCGTCGGCGCCTTTATCGCCTCCGTCGCGGCGGCGCTTGGCGGCAAACTGCGCGATAACTATTAAAGTCACCACATGCGCAATTAAGGCCGGGTTCGGATGGAGACATCCGGCCCGGCTTTTTTGTTGATCGAAACCAAACTATATAATAGGTATGATGTATTATATATAAACAACAGGAAACGCCCGATGCCCAAGCTCAACCGACGCCATTTCCTTGCCGCCTCCGGACTAGCAGCGGCGGCCACGCAGGCATCGGATGTGCTGGCCGCGCCCATGCCCCAAACCGATCGTTTCGGTGTCACCGACCTTCGCGCCGAACAGACGACGGAACTGCTGGGTACGCAGGTCCGCGCGCCGCGTCTGTCCTGGCGGCTGACCGGCCCGGAACGGAACCTGATGCAGACCAGTTACCGCATCCGCGCCGCCTCGACCTCCGATACCCGCAAAGCCGACCTGTGGGATTCCGGCGTCATCACCACCAGCGACTGTTTCGACATCGCCTATGCCGGCGCGGCATTGAAATCGATGCAGCGCATCTGGTGGTCGGTCGAGATTACCGACACCATGGGCCGCACAGCGACTTCGTCCGCCACCTGGTTTGAAACCGGCCTGTTCGATCCCTCCGACTGGAAAGCACAATGGATCATCGCCGAGGACGACCTGGCTGCCGGCGACCGCGCCGTCGCCCTGCAATGGATCTGGTCCCCACGCGCGCTCGATGACCGGCTGCACGCCTTCCGGCTCGATTTCGATGCGCCCGCCACGCTGGTTTCCGCCGAGGTGCTGGTAGCGGGCAAGGACTGGATTCGCGGCGTCTGGGCCAATGGCCAAACCCTGCCCCTACCCGATCAACCCGTCCCCAACTGGGGCACGCTTGTGCCGGTGCCCGCCAAACTCAAACCAGGCCGCAACAGCGTTTGTGTATTGGTTCAGGCCGAAACCACCGGCTTTTTCCCCGTCGATGGCGGCGCTTTTGCCGCGTTGATCCGGCTGCGCCTTTCCGATGGCAAAATTGAACGCTTCGTCAGCGGCCCGGACTGGAAAGTGCAACCCTTGCCTCCCGAAGGCTGGCATTCCGCCGATTTCGATGCCAGCGGCTGGGCCTATGCGCAAACATCCGGCTCCGATGCGCAAAACGATCCCCGTCCCGCCGAACCCGCCCTGTTGTTACGCAAAGATTTCACGTCAAAGGGCAAGGTTATCAATGCCCGCCTTTACGCCACGGCGCTTGGCGCCTACGAGGCTCGTCTGAACGGCGAGCGCATATCACCAGCCCGCCTGTCGCCCGAAATCAGCGTGGTGTGTGACCACATCTTTTACCAGACCTTCGATGTCACGCCACTGATCAGGGATGGCGAAAACGCCTTCGGCGTCATGGTCGGCGATGGCTGGTACGCCGGCGCCTTCGGCTGGCGGCTGGAGCGTTACGGCTTCGGTCCCGCCCCGCGCCGCCTGCTGGCGCAACTCAGGCTCGACTATGCCGACGGCACATCGGAATGGATCGTTACCGACGACAACTGGCACATCGGTCCATCCCCCATCATCACCTCGGAAATCTATAACGGCGAAGTGTACGACGCCCGCCTGGAAACACCTGGCTGGGATAGGCCCGGTTTCAAGGCCGCGGACTGGTCCGCCGTCAAAATCGGCGAAACGCCTAAAACCCGCATTATCGCCCAGACCAGCCCGCTGCTCGTGCCGGTCGGCAAACGCCGCGCCGTGAAGATCACCCAGCCGAAACCCGGCGTCTATGTCTTTGATTTCGGCCAAAACTTCGCCGGCTGGGCGCGCCTGACTGCCAAGGGCACATCCGGCCAGACCATCACATTGAAATTCGCCGAATACCTCAAGGCGGATGGCGAGGTCGATCAGGCCAACCTGCGCATGGCCAAATGCCAGGATCACTACACCCCGCGCGGCGATGCCGGCGGCGAAACCTATGAGCCAAACTTCACCTATCACGGCTTCCGCTATGTGCAGGTCGAGAACTATCCCGGCGTGCCCAAAGCCGCCGATATAGAGGGTATTGTCGTCTCCTCGGCCTGCAAGGTGACCGGCGACATGAAGTTTGAGTCAGCGCTGGTCCAGCAGTTCTGGAACAACGCCATGTGGAGCCAGCGCTCCAACTTCTTCGCCGTGCCGACCGATTGCCCGCAACGCGACGAACGCATGGGCTGGATGGGCGATATCCAGGTCTTTCTCGACGCGGCCGCCTTCAATATGGAAATCGATCCGTTTATCCGCCGCTTTCTCACCGAAGCCCGCGCCGCCCAGACGCGTGAAGGCAGCTACCCGATCGTCGTGCCCCAGCCCCTGTCCTTCCCCGATGTTGCTACGGCGGGCTGGTCGGAGGCCGGCATAATACTGCCATGGACGTTATGGAAACGCTACGGCGATACAGCGGTGGTCAACGAGAACTGGGACGCCATGACGGCGTGGATGGACTATCTGCTCAGGCGCAATCCGGATTATATCTGGCGCCATGAACGCGGCCTCGATCTCGGCGACTGGCTGTCGGTCGATGCTGTCAGGCCGGACGATGAAACCACGCCGCGCATGCTTTGCGCCACCGCCTACTGGGCCTATTGCGCCGACCTGATGACCGATATGGCGGAGGCCACCGGCCGCAACGGGCCGGCCACCCTGTACCGCGACCTGCGCACTCAAATCGGCACGGCTTACGCAAAAGAATTCATCGATGCCAATGGCAAGGCCGGCAACGGCAGCCAGACTTCACAGGTGCTATCGCTCTATTTCAACCTCGTGCCCGCCGATCGCATCGCCGGCGCTTCCAAAGTGCTGGCCGACGAGATCAGGGGCCGCGGCATGAAGCTTTCCACCGGCTTCCTTGGTACGCCTTACCTGCTCGACGCCCTGGCGGACACAGGGCAGATGGACGTCGTTTCCGGTCTTCTTCTGCAAACCGAAAAGCCATCATGGGGCTATATGCCGCTCAAGGGCGCCACCACCATGTGGGAACGCTGGGACGGCGACACCGGCGACCTGGCGATGAACAGTTACAACCACTATGCCTATGGCGCGGTCTGCGGCTTCATGTATCGCCGTCTGGCCGGCCTGGCGCCCGCCACGCCCGGTTTCCGCCGCATGAAGGTCGAACCGGTCTACCTGCCGAAAGCAGGCATGGTCAGCGCCATCTATGACTCATGTTTGGGCCGGATGGCGGGCCGCTGCGAAGGCGATGCGCATGGCCTGACACATTATGACCTGACCGTGCCCCCCAATGCGATGGCCGAGGTCACGCTCCCCGAAGGCGCCTGGTACGAGAGCGGTAAGGCGCTGGAAGCCCACACCGATATCCGGAACCTGCGCCGCGACAGTGGCAAGGTGCATTTCGAGGTCGGATCAGGCCGTTACCGCTTTAGTCGATAATCAGACCATTGAATGTAAGGAGAAAATTGGTGGGTGGGCACGGACTCGAACCGTGGACCCGCTGATTAAGAGTCAGCTGCTCTACCAACTGAGCTACACACCCGAACCAATTCTTCGGAACCAGCCGGGCTTGGTGACCTCGGCGGTGAGGCGCGGAACATAGCCAATTATTCCGGCATGACAAGTGTTAAATTCGCTTTTTCCAAAGTTTTTAAGCAGGCGACTTCAGTGCTTCGATCCAACTTTTCCACCCTTACCCGGAATTATATGTCCTGATGGCGCTCCATCCCTTGACCAGTACGTGGAGGCTGCCTCAGAGAATTGATTTTATAAAGAAAATTGTTGTGTTTCAGGAAAAATGAATACGATATTCAGGCCATGGGGACGAAATCATGATGAAACCTGAGTTGCTGATCCTGGGTAACAGCGAAAGCCGCGTGGTGGTCGTGGACGATTTTACCGGCGCCTGTGGCCATATCCGCGCTCTGGCGTCGGACCTCGCCCCTTTCCCACCCCATACCGTCTATTACCCCGGCGTCCGCCGTATCGTCACGCCGCAGGATACCGTCGCGCATGACTATATGCACAGGCTCCTGGTCGACGCCTCACCCTATATCGGCGGCGCGTTTGATATCGACCGGTTTGACTGGATCGAGGGCAGTTTTTCCATGATAACACGGCCGCCGGAAACCCTGGGGCCACGCCAGCGCGCCCCGCATATCGATACGGTCGAGGCGAAATACCTGGCTATTCTACACTATCTCAGCGACACGCCCGACACCGGCACCGCCTTTTTCCGCCAGCGTTCAACCGGCATCGAGCGGGTAACGGCAGATAATTTCGATCAGTATGCCGCCGCCGCGCAGGTCGATAATCCGCAGGCCACCGGCTATATAAACGGTTCCGATCCGTGGTTCGAGCAGATCGGCTGGGTTGACGCAAAACCGGATCGGCTGGTCATTTATGAAGGCTGTCTGCTGCATTCCGGCATTATACCGCCGGATATGGTGCTCAGCGATGATCCGCGGATCGGCCGATTGACGACCAATATCTTCATCAGAGGCCGTTAGGTCACCTCGTCTCAGCCTTTAAGAAGCGTCAGGCGTGCCGACGTGCCGGTGGTTGAGGATGGCGCGATCCAGATATCGAAGTCGCCCGGCTCAGCCTGCCACTTCAGATCAAGCCCGACAAAGGCCAGATCGGCACGGGACAGATCGAAAGCGGCCGTTTGCGTTTCGCCTGGCTCAAGATCGATATGCCTGACACCTTTCAGCGAGCGTACCGGCTGAGTGATCGAGGCCACCCGGTCATGGATATAGAGCTGCGCCACCTCATGCGCCGGACGGCTGCCCGTATTGGTGATACTGGCTGAAATCGTCACCTTGCCGGACCACGGCAGCTTCACCGCGCTCAGTCGTGTTTCGCCATACTCAATCCGGCCATAGCCCAGACCATGCCCGAACGGATAGAGCGGCTCGAAACCGGCGTCACGGTAACGGGCGCGATAGCTGGCCTCATCACCGATCTGCGGGCGCCCGGTGGCGCGGTGATTGTAATAGAAAGGCTCCTGTCCCGATTTCTGCGGAAAGCTGCATGGCAAACGCCCCGACGGGCTGTAATCGCCGAAAAGCAAATCAGCGATGCCGTTGCCCGCCTCCGAACCGAGGAACCAGGTGCAGAGGATGGCATCGGCTTCCCGTACCGCCCCTTCCAACGCGATGGCGCGGCCATGGCTCAGCAGGACCACCACCGGTTTGCCCGTGGCTTTCACGGCTTCCGCCAGCGCCATCTGCGCATCGGGCACAGTGATTTCGGTGCGCGACTGCGCCTCTCCGGACATTTCCTGCCCCTCGCCAACACAGAGCACCACCACATCCGCCACCCTGGCCGCCTTGACCGCCGCTTCAATGCCGCCTTCAATCGGCGCGTCGATATCGCAGCCACGCACTACGCTCAGGTTGTCCCCGATCACGCCACGCATGGCTATCTCGACCGTGACGCTGTCCTTCGTATCGGGGAACACCACCCAGTAGCCATTGAGTTGGTTCTGGTCCGCCGCCAGCGGGCCGATCAGGGCCACCTTCTGGCCGGACTTTTTGAGCGGCAACACCTCATTATCGTTCTTCAGCAGCACACAAGCCCGCCGCGCTGCCTCCCGCGCCAGGGCAATGGTTTCGGGCTTGCGCATGTCATTGCGTTCGCGCTCCGGGTCCATCGACTTATAGGGATCATCGAACAGGCCGGTGGCCTTCTTAATGCGCAGCACCCGGCGCACAGCCTCGTCCAGCACCTTAAGCGGCACCTCGTCGGAGCGCACCAGATCAGGCAGGTATTTCATGTAGATGCCCGACTGCATCGACATATCGCAGCCGGCCAGGATCGCCTTTTTGGCGGCGTCGCGGCCATCGGCGGCAAAGCCATGCGCGATCAGTTCCTCCTCAGAGGTGAAATCAGAGACGACAAAGCCGGTGAAACCCATTTCGCCGCGCAGAATATCGGTCAAAAGCCTGTGATTGCCGGTCGAAGGCACGCCACCGATATCGTTGAAGGCGCTCATCACCGTCAGCGCGCCGGCGTCAATCCTCGCCTTGAAGGATGGCAGATGCGTCTGGCGCATGGTCGGCTCGGTGATCTCGACCGTGTTGTAATCCATGCCACCTTCGACCGCGCCATAGGCGGCGAAGTGCTTCAAGCAGGCCAGCATCGAATCCTGTGCTTTCAGATCTGCCCCCTGGAACCCCTGAACACGGGCGGCGGCGAAACGGCAGGCCAGCCAGGTATCCTCACCCGCTGCTTCTGCCGCACGCCCCCAGCGTTGGTCGCGCACCACATCGACCGCCGGGGAAAAGGTCCAGTGGATGGCCGACGCCGTGGCCTCAATGGCCGCCGCGCGGTTGGTACGGCATGACAACTCCGGATCGAAGCTGGCGGCTTCCGCCATCGGGATCGGAAAGATGGTCTTCATGCCGTGGATGATGTCGGCGGCGAAGATCAGCGGAATGCCGTGCGGTGACTTTTCCACCGCCACCTTCTGCAATTCGCGGCTCAAGGCCACACCGCGACCGTTGAACAGACCGGTGATCCTGCCAGCGGCGATATCGGCCAGCACCTGATCCTTTGATTGACTGGCAATGGCCGGATTGAAGAAGGCCGCCTCGGTGCGCACGGAGTCGCTGTAAAGACTCAGTTGCCCAGCCTTTTCCTCCAGCGACATTTTGGCGAGCAGCCCTTCGATAAAGGCATCCTTCGGCGCCGCATAGGCCGGCACGAAGCCCGATGCCACGCCCGCCACGGCGATCGTCGAGGCCGCGCCTTTGAAGAACGCGCGCCGGGAAAGAGACTGGGACATAGCTCAGGCTTTCGGAATAAAAAAGAGAGGAAAACCAAAGCCCTCCCCTCTCCAGTTTGCGCAACGACCAGGGCGCGCTTACCACTTGTAACGCAGGCCGACCTGATAGGACCGGGCCGAACCGACCGTGGCCTGATCGCCGGCGCCGGTGGCGCCGCTACCGTCGTTGTAGCCACCGGTCCAGCCGGAATAGGTGCGGTTGACCGAATCGAACAGATTGTAGACTTGCCCTTCAAGCGTGACGGTCTGTCCGCCCGGCAGCTCGAAGTCCTTAGAGACGCGCAGGTCAACGTTCTGATAGGCGACATTGTCCTTCGGGAAAATGCCGCCGGGAATGATGCGCAGGGCCGGACCGGAATTATCGATATATTGGAACGCTCCGCCAGAAGCGAGGGTGACGAAGGCCGAGAACTGGGTATCCCAGGGACCATCGACAATACCCGTGCCGACAAAGCGCCACTTGTCCACACCTTCCGCGCTGTGCCAGCCGGTATCGTCCGGCGTGGCGTAATCGAAGCCATAGCGGTCGTTCTGGCCGGTTGCCTTGGCGTTGGTCAGGGTCAGGGTGCCGCTGTAGCCATAATGCGAGGCGCGGGTATAGGGCTTGTCCACGGTCAGGTAGACCGCCTGATACTTGGCCTGCGCGTCATTGCTGGAAATGATTAAATTGCCGTAGCCCGGCAGGCCAAATGCCCACGGCGCACAGGAATATTGCGGGCCATAATTACACGTTCCACCATCAGACCAGGAACCATCCGGAGCACGATTGCCCAGAGAGAAACTAAAGATATCCTTGCTCTCGATATCCGCCAGGGTGAGGCTTGTGGAAATATCGCCGAACTGCTTGCGGACACCCAGGTTGAACTGATCCGAATAGGGCAGCTTGGCATTATTATTCAGCGCATAGATTTCCCCCTTCTGACCCGTTGCCCTGGCAGCAGCGATCAGTGCCGCCGTATCCGTGGCATATGAAGGATTCCACGTAATCGTATTATCGGTTGGGTCAGTATCAACTGTCCCCGCCGGATTGACATTCAGCGTTACTACATGAAGCTGTGTGCGACGGGTTTCCAATTGGGCGTCGTCATAGATGGTACGATCATAATAGCGGCCATAACCGCCGAAAATGACCAGATCGCGATCGCCATTTATATCGTAGGAGAAGCCAAGGCGCGGCGCCAGGGCTCCACCGAACGGCTTACGGTTATGCCCATTACTGATATAGTCCTCAGGATTGAAACCGGCATTGCTGAAATTGGCCCAGCTACGCAGAGCCGCCGCTACGCCCGGAGAGGTGACAAACTTGTCGTTGAGCATGTTGGTTTCATAGTCCCAACGCACCCCCAGGTTCAGTGTCAGGTGATTATCAACCGTCCAGTCGTCCTGAATAAACAGGCCCCACTGGTTATTCTTGCTCGTAATGACTGGATCACCGTCTGAAATGATCACACGCACCGGCACATTGTCAGAAGCGCCGTAAGTATAGTCATTCGCGACATATTGGAATTCAGGAACGAAGTGATCGGCTTCGGTAGCAATATAATGGTAAAGCGCGAGCTTGACCCCCGCCTTGATGACATGCTGACCATGCCAATCCAGGCCCGTAAACGTCATGTCATTGCGGAAGGTCGTGTTTTCCTGTGCTTTTTCCTGCCCGTAAGCCAGACCGCCCAAAAAGGCCAACACATTCAAGTTGGTGTCGTTGTTAACAAGGGCAATCGCGGGATCATTTGACAGGGGCGTATTGCGCCAGTGATAGGATTGATATTCCAGAGCCATTTCATTGAGGATATTTTCCTCACGATACTTCCAGGAAATCGTTCCCTGATGGACATACTGATTCTGTGTATTCCAGCGTGAATGTGCGCTGAAGGTGTTGGGGCTACGCAGATCGTCTTCGTCACGCGTCTGGAAAGACACATCGACCGTGTTCATCTCATTCGGCGTCCAGGTCAGCTTTCCAAAGACCAGGTCTTCGGTAAAATCCTTGGGAAACACGCCATTTTCCCCCGCCAGCGCCGTTGCCAGACTTGCAGGGATATCCGTCGATGCGCCAGGCATTACGATGGCATCGGTCGGACGCTGGTCCTTGCGGTGTTCGTAAGCGACGTAGAAGTGCAGCAGGTCCCTGACGATCGGCCCGCCGATATCCACACCATATTCGGTATTTTGATAGTCCCCCTTGGGCTGGTCACGCTGGAAGTAAGGCTGGCCGATCATGTCCTTGGACTGGTAGGTCGCAAAGGCGCTGCCGTGGAACTCGTTGCCGCCGGTCTTGGTGACGGCCGAGATGATGGCGGTGCCCGCCTGTTCGTATTCGGCCTTGAAGTTCTGGGTCGAAACCTTGAATTCCTGGATGGCCAGTTGCGGAAACGGGTTGCCGCGTGAGGAGTCCTGCCCCATCGTGCCGCCTTGCAGCACCTGGTTTTTCTGGCTCTGACCGTCGATAAAGACGTTAACCTGGTTGGCCGTGGTGGCGCCGGCGCGGAACTGCTTGTTCTCGGCATCGGGCGTCACGGCCACACCGGGCGCCAGGGCGGCGAAATTCAGAAAGTTGCGGCCGTTCTGCGGCAGGCTGTTGATCTGGGTCTGCGATACGCTGGTGGCCACTTCCGAGGTGCGGACCTCCTTGCGGCGGCGACCAACGACCGTGATCGTCGCAGTCGGCTCAGGCGCCGCGGCGGCATCGAGATCGAGCGTGGTGGTTTCGCCAACCGCCAGGGTCACCTCTTCCACGGTCGAGCCGACGGCGATCCGGTAATTGCCGGGACGCAGACCGACGATGACATAGCTGCCATCGGCGCGCACCGTGCCGGTGGTGACGGCACCGGTGTTGGTGTCAGTGGCCGTCACCTGAGCGCCGGCCTGGGCAGAGGCGACATGCCCCTGCACCGTGGATGTATCGGCGGCCAGCGCCACCGTGCCCAGCGTGCCGGTGAGCGCGAAGATCGACGCGCCCAGGACCAGCCGGAATTTCGCTGAATGATTCATTATTGTTCCTCCCAAATATATCGCGTGCCGAGTGCCGGTCGAAGCCCCGTCTTTGACTTGAAGCTCCGGTCTTCATGTGGTGGTCAGCCTGTTCGTCTGCTGCTTTCCCGAATGACCAGTTCCGGTGAAATCACTATGGATTCGGCGGGTTCGGCATCCGGATCAGCCAGCGCGTCGGCCAGCAGGTCCAGGCCGCGCCGGCCCAGTTCGTACACCCCAACCCTGAGCGTGCTTAAGGATGGCTGGGCGAAACGGGCGATCGGCACATCATCGAAGCCGACAATAGCCATGTCGTCCGGCACCGACACGCCGTTTTCCTTGAGCGCGAACAGCGCGCCCACGGCCATCATGTCATTGCCGACAAAGATACCGTCCGGCGGCGGAGCACCAGCGGAGAGCAGCATATCCTTGATGCAGCGGAAGCCGCTCTCCTCGGTGAAATCGCCTTCATGAACCACCGCATGAATGACCTTCGCGCCCGCCGCATTGACGGCATCCCCGAAACCACGCTTGCGCTCCTGCGCCTCGAAATTGCTTTCCGGTCCGCTGATATGGGCCAGACGTGTGCAGCCCTGCGCCACCAGATGCTCGACCGCCAGCCGCCCGCCGGCATAGTTATCGACCGTGATGGCGCCATAACCCGACTGGCCGATCCGGCTGGCGATCGTCACCAGCGGCAGGCTCACCGGCAAAACCGCGCCGAGATCCTGCGAATCGACGAAGGGCGACATGACCAGCAGCCCATCGACGCGCCCGGACATAGCCAGGATCGCCGCCACCGCTTCCTTGATATCGCCATGCGAACCGGACACCAGCAGGTGCAGCCCCCTGGCGCGCGCCGCCACATCGACACCGCGAATGATTTCCGAGAAGAACTCGCCGTAGATATCCGGCAGCAGCAGGCCAATGGTATTGGTTTTCGCCAGGGCCAGCGAACGCGCGCCGCCGTGAGGGATATATTTCAGCTTGGCGGCGGCTTCGAGCACACGCGTACGCACGCCTTCGGCGACATTATCGAGGCCGTTGATGGCGCGGGAAGCCGAGGCGATCGACACCTCCGCTTCCTTTGCAACGTCGTTCAGCGTGGCGCGCCGCATCGTCTCTCCTCTGGCTGTTTATCGGCCGCCCCGCGCAGACGGTCAAAAGGGGCAGGATGGCGGCATGTTTTGCATATAACGCCACTCCGTAAACGCTTACATTTTGCTTGTCAATGATTATGCAAGCGCTTACATTACGCTTCGTGATCACGATTTTTACCTGAAATTGGCATGCCGCACCCATCCAATAAAGGGGCAATATATTGAATTATATATATTTTATAAAACTCTATTTCAACCTACGCTGGCAAACCACGCATCCATAGTCAGATTTCATACGCCCGGTCGGAGCGGATGCCCGGAAAGTGTTGCGAAAGGGTAACAAACCAGCCGCCGAAATCGAAGACACGCCGCTGTTGTCGCCCTATCAACAACGGTGCCCTGACCCCGCCGCCCCCATCCGGCGGGGTTCTTTTTTACATCGCCGGCGCCCGGCAATAACGGGCGATATAATCCTCATGGCGTGGCATGGCGTTGACATTATCCTCGATCACGGCCTCGATATCGCGCAGGAAACCGACGATCCCGGCTTCGGGAATTATATCAACATTTGGGTCGTAATCCGGGCACATTCCCTGCCCCAGCAGCACCTGCACCCAGCTTTCCTCGCGGAACAGTTCAAAAGCGCCGCGCTTGAAGACCCGCGCCGATGATTGGAACAAATCGAGTTTGCGCCGGAGCGAATCCGGCGCCGGCATATGTTTGAGGTATTTCCAGAAAGGCGTATCTTCGCGCTCCGTTACCTTGTAATGGGCAATGATGAAGTCGCGGATATCGCGGTATTCGTCATCCGTATAGGTGTTGTACTCGGCGATATCGGCAGCGTTGAAGCCCTGCCCCGGAAACAGTGACAGCAGCCGCAGAATGCCGGTCTGGATCAGGTGAATGCTGGTCGATTCTAACGGCTCCAGGAAGCCACCCGACAGACCGATAGCGACGCAATTCTTCTCCCAGGCCTTGTGACGCTTGCCCGGCCGGAATTTCACCAGCCGCGGTTCGGCCAGTGCCTGGCCGCCCAGGTTAGACATCAGGACATCCACGGCGGTCTGATCATCCGTATAGCCACTAGAGTAGACATGACCGTTACCCGTACGGTGCTGGAGCGGGATGCGCCATTGCCAGCCGGCATCGCGCGTGGTGCAGGTGACATAGGGGGTAATATGTGCGGGATTGACCGAAGGCACAGCATAGGCGCGATCGCACAACAGCCATTCATTCCAGTCTTCGTAACCGACACCCAGCGCCTCGCCGATCAACAAACCGCGCATACCGGAGCAGTCGATAAAAAGATCGCCACCGATTGTCTGCCCGCTTTGCAGGGTTACTGTGTCGATAAAGCCGTCTTCCGGGCGCAGGTTCACCCGCGTGATCTTGCCCTCGATGTGCCTGACGCCACGCTGTTCGCTTAAGCTCCGCAAGTAGCGGGCATAGAGCGAGGCATCGAAGTGATAGGCGTAGTCGAGATCGCCCATCGGCGGCCCGCGCCCCGGATCAGGCGGCGCGAACCGTCCCTTGCGGGCAGCGGCAGAGCAGATGGCGTAATGGTCGAAGTGTTTGACCGCTCCCTTTTCCCGCATTTTCAGCCAGAACTGGTGTGTATGCAGCCACAACCGGTCGATGCCGATCTTGCCGAAACCGTGGATATAACTATCGCGTCCATCCCGCCAGCCGACAAACTCGATACCCAGCTTGAAGGTGCCTTGTGTCGCCTTCAGGAACTCGGCTTCGTTCATTTCCAGCATCTCATTGAAGACCTTGATCGCCGGAATCGTTGCCTCGCCTACCCCGATCGTGCCGATTTCCTCAGATTCGATCAGGGTGATGTCGTAGCGGCCCATCAGTAGCTTGGAAAGCAAGGCGGCGGTCATCCAGCCAGCCGTGCCGCCGCCGACAATGATAAGGGTCTTGATCGGTGGATTGGCCATAAACGCCTGCGCTTTAAAACATAAATAAGAAGGAAGAGGTTACCCACAGATTAGCACAGATTAAGGTTTACAGTGCATCAGCGCCTTCGCCTGAGAGGCCCGGCAAATGTGCGCTTGAAGTTTTCCCCGAACGGCGCAAGCGCCCTCTTAATCTGTGCAATCTATGGATAAACCCTTTCCTTAATTAAGCCGTCAGATCAAACGATGCCGCCGTGCCACCAACGGAGGATGGCGCGATCCAGACATCGAACCGCCCCGCCTCCGCCGATGGTTTCAGATTCGGGTGGACAAAGGCCAGGTCGGCGGCGGTCAGGGTAAATTCGACCGTCACACTCTGCCCCGGCTCCAGATCGAGATGCCGGAAGCCCTTCAGCGCCCGGATCGGCTGGGTCATCGACGCCACCTTGTCGTGGATATAGAGTTGCGCCACCTCATGCGCCTTGCGGCCACCGGTATTGCTGACCGTCACCGTGACCTTGATTGTCCCGTTCATCGCCAAAGTGGCCGCGCTGGCGGCCGTGGCACTGTAGGATACGGTCGAATAGCTCAGGCCATGACCGAAGGAATAAAGCGCCTCATTGGTCACTTCGCGGTAGCGCGCCTTGAAGTTCTTGTCGTCACTGACCTGCGGACGGCCGGTAATGCGGTGGTTATAATAGAAAGGCTCCTGTCCCGACGCTTGCGGGAAACTGACCGGCAGACGGCCCTGCGGCGCATAATCGCCGAAGACGATATCGGCAATGGCATTGCCTTCTTCCGAGCCGAGGAACCAGGTCGCAAGGATGGCCGGCGCTTCTTTCACCGCCCCCGTCAGAGCCAGGGCGCGGCCATGTTTGAGAATGACCACAACCGGCTTGCCCGTAGCGGCCACGGCCTCAGCCAGTTCGAGTTGCGGCCCCGGAATAGAGATATCGACGCGCGATTGCGCCTCGCCCGACATGTTCGCTGCCTCGCCGATAGCCAGCACGACGATATCCGCCGCCTGCGCCGCCTTCACTGCCGCCTCGATACCACCCTCGATCGGCGCTTCGACATCCGATCCCTTTACCACCGTCAACGCGTCACCGATCACGGCACGGAAACCAGCTTCCCAGGTGACGCAGCTTTCCACATCGGGGAAGACCGCCCACGGACCGGGGCAATTGGCCTTGTCATTGCCGAACGGCCCGATCAGGGCGATTTTCTTACCCGATTTCGGCAGCGGCAACAGATTGCCCTCATTCTTCAGCAGCACGCACGATTTGCGCCCGGCCTCACGCGCCAGGGCTATCGTATCCGGTCGACGGATATCGCTCTGCTCACGCTTGAGATCGAGCGAACGGTAAGGATTATCGAACAGGCCCAGCGCCTTCTTCACATAAAGCACCCGGCGCACCGCTTCATCGAGCACCGCCAGCTTGACCTTGCCCGACCGCACCAGATCCGGCAGGTATTTCATATAGAGGCCCGACTGCATTCCCATGTCGCAGCCGGCATTGATCGCCTTGGCGGTGGCGTCGGCGCCATCGGCGGCGAAACCGTGCAGGATCAGTTCCTCTTCCGAGGTGTAATCGGAAACCACCAGCCCCCTGAAGCCCCATTCCCCGCGCAGAATATCAGTCAGCAGGTAATGATTACCGGTCGAAGGCACTCCCGCGATATCATTGAACGACGACATGGTGGTCAGCGCGCCGGCATCAAAGGCGGCCTTGAACGGCGGCAAATGGACCTCGCGCAGGGTCGTTTCGGGGATATCGGCGGTATTATACTCCATCCCGCCCTGCACCGCGCCATAGGCCGCGAAGTGCTTCGGACAGGCCACGACCGAAGTCTCGTCCTTCAGGCTGTCGCCCTGGAAGCCCTTGACGCGCGCAATGGCCAGTTGGATGCCGAGGTAAGTGTCCTCGCCCGCCCCCTCGGCGACGCGCCCCCAACGCTGGTCACGCGCCACATCGACCATCGGCGCGAAGGTCCAGTGCAGCCCCTTGGCGGTCGCCTCAAGAGCGGCGGCGCGGGCGGTGCGCATGGCCAGGTCGGTATCCCAGCTTGCCGCCTCACCCAGGGGAATCGGAAAGGTTGTCTTGACACCATGAATGATATCGCCGGCGAAGATCAGCGGAATCCTGTGCGGCGACTGCTCGATAGCCACCTGCTGCAATTCACGGCCTCCGGCCACACCGATACCATTAAACAGGCCGGTAATCTTGCCGGCGGCGATATCGGCCTTGACCTTTTCCTTGCCCTGCGCCTGCTCGGAGGTCGGATTGATCGGCGGGCCGTCGAAGCGCGTGGTGTCGCCATAGATCGAAAGCTGCCCGGCCTTTTCCTCGATGCTCATGCTTTTGATGAGATTTTCGATGAACGGATCAGCGGCAGGCGTCACTTTTGCAAAGCCCGGCGCCGCCACCGGCACCAGGACGGCGGTCGCAGCCGCACCTTTGAGGAAAAACCGGCGGGAGGGGGTAAAGACGGTCATGAGCGTTACTCCTTCTTATGATCCAGGAACCAGGCATATAGGTCCGGATTGGCGTAGGTGGCGTCCCAGGCGTTATGGTTGCCGCCGGGATAGATGGTATATTTGACATCGATGCCGCAGGCTTTCGCGGCGCTGACCAGCACTTCCTCGTCGCGGATCGGCACCACATCGTCATCCTCGCCGTGGAAGGCCCAGATATGATTGCCGGTCAGCTTGCAGGGCGTTTTCAGGTTGGAATAGCCGGAAACGGGCGCGATGGCGGCGAAGCGCCGCGGCTGGACCATGCCCCAGTCCCACGCGCCACCGCCGCCAAGCGACAAGCCGGTCAGGTAGATGCGCCTGCGATCTGCCGGGATGCGCGCCTCGGCGACGTCGAGCCATTCCCTGAGCTTTTTCGGCGCCCACTCTTCATCACGCCACTGTTGCGGCGCCAGAATGATGAAAGGGAAATCGGCATGGTCACGGGCATATTCCCATGGCCCCGGCCCCATCACGCGGGTGACATCGCTGCCCGCCTCACCGGAACCATGCAGGAAAACGATCACCGGCGCCTTGCCGCCATGATAGCTGGCGGGCACATACTGCATGTACTGCACGGTCGAACCATCGGTCAGCACAACCTTCTCCGCTGTTGCCCCCTTGGCCAGCATATCCGGTCGGATAGTGGCGCAGCCGGTCAGGGCCAGAACCGTCAAAGCAAAAATGAAAGCCTTCATCCCTTTACACTGCCCGCAAGCAGCCCCCTCACATAATGTCTCTGGAGCGCCAGAAACAGCAGGATGACCGGCGCGATGGTCACCGTGGCGCAAGCCATGACCATGCCGGAATCCTGGATATGTTCCTGCGACAGCGAGGCGATGGCCAGAGGCAGGGTATAGTTGTGATCGTCCGACAGCACGATCAGCGGCCACAGGAAATCATTCCAAGCGGCCAGAAAGGTAAAGACGCCCAATGTCACGATAATCGGCGACAGGTTGGGCAGGACGATCCGCCGGAATATCTGCCATTCCGAAGCGCCGTCCACCCTTGCCGCCTGGAGCATCTCATCCGGCAGGCCCAGCGCATATTGCCGCACAAGAAAGATACCGAACAAAGAGGTCATGAAAGGCACCACCACCCCGGCATAGGAATTGAGCAGGCCGAGCGTCTTGAGCTGGAAAAACAGCGGCAGCATGGTCAACTGGCCGGGGATGACCACCACCGCCAGCAGGAAGCGGAACAGCTTCTCGCGCCCTTTGAAATCCAGCTTGGCAAAGGCGTAACCGGCGGTCACATTAAAGGCCAGGGACAGGATTGTGGCCAGGGACGCCACAAACAGGCTGTTGAACAGAAACCGACCCATGCGCTGATGGGCGAAGAGTTCGGCATAGTTAGCCAGGGTCGGGTCATGCGGGAACAGCCGCGCCGGAAAGGCATTGGCCTCAGTCTCCGGCATGAACGACATCGACACCATCCACAGCAGCGGGAAGACGGCGGCCAGCGAGGCGGCAATCAATAAAGCGCCGGCCCAGAGCGGTTGCACTCTCATAAAAACACCTCTTCCGATTTCGGGCGCAGGAAGGACAGCCCCATCAGGACGGCGAAAAGGATAAAGGCGGTGGCCGAAGCATGGCCGAGGTTCCACCACTTGAAGCCATCCTCATACATGAAATAGAGCAGCGAAACGGTCGATTGCGCCGGCCCGCCCTGGGTCATGACGTAGGGTTCAGCGAACAACTGGAAATAACCGGCAATGGTCAGCAGAGCCACCATCCACAGGCTGGGCGCCACGCCCGGAAGCGTGACATGGATGAAACGCTCCCACGATCCTGCGCCATCGACGCGGGCAGCTTCGTAGAGATCGTCCGGAATGCGTTGCAGGGCCGCCAGCAGGATCAGCATGTTATAGCCGAAATTCTTCCACACCGAGAACAGGATGATGGCCGACATGGAAAAGTGCGGATTGCCGAGCCAATCGATCGGTTGCAGGCCTAAAGCGATCAGGAACTGGTTCAGCCAGCCATATTGCGCATCAAGCATATAGCGCCAGATCACCGCGGCGGCCACCAGCGTCGCCACATAGGGCGCGAACAGGGCCGTGCGGTAAAGCGCCTTCAGGCCCACGCCCGGCACATTGAGCAACATGGCCATGGCCAGAGACACAAGGATCGACAGAGGCGCACCGACCAGGGCGAAATAGCAGGTATTGCCGAAGGCCTTCCAGAACAGCGGCGTCCGCAACAGGCTGATATAGTTGCCAAGCCAGATGAAGCGCAGGTTCTTCAGGTCGGCCAGGGCATAGAGGTCGAAATCGGTGAAGCTCATGACCAGCGCGCCCAGCACCGGCATCAGGAAAAACACACTGAGCACGAACATGGCCGGCGCCACGAAGACATGGCCCGGCGAAATCTCCCGCATGAAGATGCGCACGCTTGTCATGCCACCCCCTTCAGTTCGAGCATGGCGCGGCGTTTGGCGAGGATGGTCCAGGCGAATTCATCCAGCCCCTTGAGCGCCGCATCAAGTGTGGTGATTCCCCGCACCACGCGCTCCAGCGCCGCCACCATTTCATTGGCGATGCGTTCCCATTCCGGCACCTGCGGCGGTGGACGGGTACGGTTGAGCTGATCGAAGAAGGTGCGTGAGCGGCTGTCCTGCATCAGGCCGGTCAGCGGCCAGGCGGATTGATCGGCGGGCAGGTCGGAGGTCGTCCTGTAGAAATCGGCCTGCTGTTTCGGCTCGCAGAGATATTCGATAAAGCGGAAGGCTTTGTCCTTTGATTTGGAGGCCTTAGGGATACACAGCGAAACGCCGCCGGCCGAGGATATCCCCGCCCCTTCCGGCCCCGGCAGCGGCGCGGTTCCCCACTGATCCTGCAAGCCCGCCTGCAGACGTCTGGCAAACTCCGCCAGGTTCCACGGCCCGGTGATGATAAAGGCAAAATCGCCGCGCGCGAAAGACGAATAAACATCCGTGACCTCAGAGTGGGTCAGACGGGCCGCGTAACCTTTCTGATAAAGCGAAGCGGCATAGGCAAAGGCCGCGCGTATACCCGATTGGCGGAAACCGCCACGCGTATCGCTGTCGATCAGGATCGGTTCTCTGACCTGCAGGCAGAAGGCCACCAGAGGCTCGTATTCAGCGAAGGGCATCAGCAGGCCGTATTTGCCACCACGCCGCGCGCCCGAAAGCGCCGCCAGTTGCGCATCCCAACCCGCCCAGGTCTGGGCCGGCATATCAAATCCCGCCTTTCGCAGCAAATCCTTGCGATAAAAGAGAAGCCGCGTATCGACATACCACGGCACCCCTAGCACCTGCCCGTCGAGCGTCACCGACCGCCGCGCCCCGTCAAACCAGCGGGCCGGCTCAATGCCGCTGCGCGACAGCCGGCCATTCAGCGGCTCCAATGCGCCCAGGGCCGCGAATTCCGGTACCCAGGTATTTCCAAGGGCAATAATGTCAGGCAGATTATCGGCGGCGAAGGCAGTCAGCAGTTTTTCATGCGCCGCGCTCCACGGCAAAGCCTGCACCCGCACGGGAATAGCCGGATTTTGCGCCTCGAAATCACCGGCAATCGCGCTCAGCGCCTCACCTTCCAGCCCCATGGCCCAGACGCGCAGGGGCTGGCGCTTCTTCACGCAGGCCACCGGACTGATCGCCACACCGGAAAGCGCGACTCCCGCCAATGCCAGTCCAAACCTGCGCCGGTCCGTGCTCATCAGGCCTTCAACCAGTTCCCCGCCTCGGCCACGGGCTGGAAACCCGCCGCCACAAATGCCTTCTTCACCAGCGGACCGGTAAGCGGGCTTCTATTGAACATATCCCAGACAAAGCCGGAGCGATAGTTCTCAAGCCCGATCAGGATCGGCCCCTGATCGATACCGAGATATTCACTGGAGACCCAGCCCGCTTTTCCCGTATGCACGCCGGTTTTCGACGGCAAGTCCGTCGGGAAACTGGGATTGAAAGCATCCCGGAAGCCGTAAGGGCCATACAGGTCGTCGCCATAATGATCACGCATCGCCTTGATCGCCGGCACGCAGATATCCGGCGAGAACATCACCGATCCGGCAGCGGCGGTCGGCGCGATCGTGCCATCGTCCAGCCCCTCCTTGTCGGCCGTCTGCGGCCCGCGCGCGCCATATTCCTGGAAGCTGACCTCGCGGCCATTGACCTCGCTGGTCACATAGCCCGGCCCGCGGCAGGCGGTCAGCCCCCAGATATCGGCGCCATAATCCTTGAATCCGCCGGGATTTTTGATGGCATAGTTACGCTGCGCCGCCGTGGCGCGCTGGGAGTTGATGAAATAGTCGATGCCCTTGCCGCGCATGAAGCTGTCGGCGATGCCGCGATAATCGAACCAGGCGTGGCTGTACTGATGGCCGAACATCGGCGCGAAACCGAGATGCGGCTCCCCGAAATTGTCGCCCCAGGTATCGAGCGACGCCATCCAGCTTTCCCAGGCCTTCGCTGGCAGCGGATGGGTCGGCGACGCCATGCCGAGATGATAGACCATCATGCCTTCGTTATAGCGGTCCCAATTGCGCGCGATCAGGCCGCTTTCCGGGTGCCAGCCCATGCTGACCAGGCCGGTTTCGCGCGCCAAAAAGGTCCAGTCGACGCGCTCATAAAGCTTCATGGCCAGGTCGCGGATTTCCGTCTCGATAGTGTTTTTGCCATCGAAGAAGGCCGCCGCCGTCAGCGCTCCACAAAGGAACAGGGCCGTATCGATACTGGAAAGCTCAACGTTTTTATACCGCAGGCCGGTATCCATATGGAGGAAGTGGTAAAAGAAGCCCTTGTAGCCCATCATGCCGGTCTTGTCCGGTCCCTGCGGTCCGTTCCAGAAGGTCCGCAAGGTCGTGCGCGTCCGCCCGGCAGCGTCGAACCGGCTGACATAACCGCTTTTTGAACCGATGCAATAGGCCGTCAGGGCGAACCCCACCGCCGCTATGGAACAGAAATCCGGATCGGGCCAGTTATCGGGCGCCAGGCCGGTCCCGGCATCGATCGTTTCCCAGAAATAGGTGAAGGTGCGGCGGTGCAGATCGGCCAGTACACTGTCGAACTCTATTTCCTTGCGCGCCGCCTCCGGCCGGGCGCAGGCCGACAGGAGCGCAGCCGTGCCCATGCCCAGCATGAGATTTCGGCGATTGAATCCGGCACGCGAAACCATTGTTTTTCCCTGTCATACGACTTGTTTTTGCGCCCTCTGCGGGTGCCTGACCTTCACGGCTGTAAACGCTTACAAATTTGTTGTCAACGCCAACATATATGCTACCAAAGACCCGGAAGAAACTTTGCAACACGGAGGAAATGGGGACATGCCGCTGCGCTTCCCGGAGGGTTTTCTGTGGGGCTGCGCCACCGCCGCCTACCAGATCGAAGGCGCGCCGGCGACCGATGGCAAGGGGCCATCCATTTGGGACCGCTACGCCCATACGCCGGGAATGATGGCCAACGGCGACCACGGCGATCTCGCCTGCGACCATTATCATCGCTTCCGTGAAGACATCGCCCTGATGAAGCAACTGGGGATGCGGGCCTATCGTTTCAGCCTGTCATGGGCGCGCATCCTGCCCGAAGGCGCAGGCCGGATTAATGCCCCCGGCCTGCAATTCTATTCCGATCTGATCGACGAACTGCTGCAAAACGGCATCGAGCCAATGGTCACCCTCTTCCACTGGGACCTGCCCGCCGCGCTCGATGATAAGGGCGGCTGGCTGAACCGCGACAGCGCCAAGTGGTTCGCCGAATATGCCCGCATCGCTTTCGCGGCTTTCGATGGCCGGGTCAAAAAATGGATCACGATCAATGAGCCGTGGGTGATCAGCGATGGCGGCTACCTTAACGGCACCATCGCCCCCGGCCATCGCAACCGCTTCGAGGCCCCCATCGCCACGCATAACCTGATGCGGGCGCATGGCGCGGCGGTGAAAGCCTATCGGGAGATTGGCAAACATGAGATCGGCCTGGCGGTCAATATCGAGCCGAAATACCCCGCCAGCCCCGCGCCCGCCGATATCGCCGCTACACGCCGCGCCACCGCCTATATGAATGAACAATATCTCGATCCGGCCCTGATCGGCCGCTATCCGTCGGAACTGCGCGATATCTTCGGCTCCGCCTGGCCGGATTGGCCGGAAAACGATTTTGATCTGATCCGCCAGCCGGTCGATTTCCTCGGCATCAATTACTATACCCGCGCCGTGGTTCGTCATGATGATACGGATGCCTTCCTCAAGGCCACCGCGATGAAGCAGGAAGCCCCCTATACCGAAACCCACTGGGAGGTCTTTCCGCAGGGCCTGACCGATACGCTCCTATGGGTGCGCCGGCGTTATGGCGATATCCCGCTCTACATCACCGAAAACGGCGCGGCCTTCCCCGATCCGCCACACATCGAAGGCGGGCGCGTTCACGATCCGCTACGTGTCGATTACCTGCGCCGGCACCTGCTCGCCCTGCATGAGACGCTCGCGCAGGGCGTCGAGATCCGCGGCTATATGGTCTGGTCCCTCATGGATAATCTCGAATGGTCGCTGGGTTACGCCAAGCGCTTCGGCATCGTCCATGTCGATTTCGAGACTTTGGAACGCACGCCGAAGGACAGCGCCCTGTTCTATTCACAGGTGATCGCCGATAATGGCGCGTGCCTTACGTCCGGCTCCGGTTTTAAATCCACAGACTGCACAGATTAATACATCCGGCGCGTAAACGCCTCTCCATCAGCATCGAACAGATAGGCGTCCTTGGCGGCGAAACACAGACGCAGTTCATCATCATGCCGGACCGCTTGACTACCGGACAGGAGCGCGCAAACCGGCTGCCCCACACCCGCCATAAGGCTGTAGACCGCCCGCGCCGCGCCCAGTGTCTCAACGACATCGACCGTGGCCGCAAACCCGTTCGCGCCCTTGCCGATCGTCAGCGCATCCGGCCGCACACCAAGCGTCACCTGGTCGCCGACCTGCGCCCGCCCCGCCTCGACCGCCGCCGACACCACGTCGCCTGACGCCAGTTTCACCCGGATCGCCGATTTCGTGATGGCGGCAATCTCTCCCGCCAACAGGTTCATGCGCGGCGAACCGAGGAACGACGCCACGAACAGATTGCGCGGCGCGTCATAAACCTCCGCCGGCGTGCCCACCTGCTCGATCCCCCCGCCATTGAGCACCACCAGCCGCGACGCCAGGGTCATGGCCTCGACCTGATCGTGGGTGACATAGATCATGGTCGTCTTGAGGTCGCGGTGCAGACGGGCGAATTCATGCCGCATGTGAACCCGCAATCCGGCATCGAGATTGGACAGCGGCTCATCGAGCAGGAACAGACGCGGCTGGCGCACGATGGCCCGGCCGATGGCGACGCGCTGCCTCTGGCCACCGGAAAGTTCTTTCGGCCGCCGGTCGAGCAGATCCTCGATGCCGAGCAAGTGCGCCGCCCGTTCCACCGCCGCCCGGATTTCATGCACCGGCTTTTTCGCCATGCGCAGCCCGAAGGCCATGTTCTCCCGAACATTGAGATGCGGATAAAGCGCATAGGACTGAAAAACCATGGCCACGCCGCGCTGGGACGGTGACAAGGCCAAAGCGCTTTGCCCCTCGATCCGCACGTCGCCCCGGGTCGGCGCCTCCAGTCCGGCAATGACGCGCAAAAGCGTGGATTTTCCGCAACCCGATGGGCCGACAATAACCAGGAATTCCCCATCGGCAATGGCGAGATCGATTCCTTTCAGGGCGGTCTGTACCCCGAACGCCTTTTCCAGCCCTTCCAGTTCGACCGCCGCCACTCTGCTCCCTTCCGTTTTTTTGCCGAGACTACGCGGAGCGCACGTTAATCACAAGGATCATCACGCCATGTAAACGATGTAAATCAAACTGTTACCGCAAGCGCCTGGTGCAGCCGCAAACGCGCCTTGCCAAATTTATATTGCGGACGCTAACATTTTGCCGAATGGCCAAGACCGTCAATGTCCTTATCATCGATCCCGACGATGCCCGCGCCGAACAGGTGGCGGAAGGCATCCGCATGGATAATGCCGGTCAGGAAACCCTGATCCGGCAGGCCCCGCGTTTTGAACTGCGAATGCTGCGCGATTTCGACCCCGACATGGTGATCATCGCCTGCGAAAGCCCCGACCGCGACATGCTGGAAGCCTTGCAGGTCGCCAACGAACAGGTGCCGCGCCCGGTCGTCATGTTCGTCGATCGCTCGGATGACAACGCCACCGCCAAGGCCCTGGAAGCGGGCGTGGCCGGCTATATTGTCGATGGCTATAATCCAAAGCGCGTTTCCTCGATCCTGACCGTGGCGGCGCGGCGCTTCGCCCTGACGCAAAACCTGCGCAAGGATCTCGACAAGGCCAAGGCCGATCTCGCCGCCCGCAAGACCATCGATCGCGCCAAGGGCGTATTGATGCAATCGCGCAATCTGTCCGAAGACGACGCCTATAAAGCCCTGCGCAAACATGCCATGGATACGGGTCGCCCGATCCACGCCGTAGCTGCCGATATCCTGGCTGTCAGCGATCTCCTGAAACCCGGTGACAGCCAATGACCGATATCAAAATCGCCTACAGCCCCCTGAATGACGCGGCCCTGATCGTCACCGCCGAAGCGTTGGGTTTCTATGACAGCGAAGGCCTGAACGTCACCCTCACCCGTGAGGCCAACTGGTCCAATATCCGCGACAAACTGGCCTATGGCATGATCGACGCCGCCCATATCCTGGCACCCATGCCGTTTGCCGGCGCCTTGGGATTGGGTCCTTCGATGGGCCGGATCATCGCGCCGATGGCCTTAGGCGCCAACGGCAATTCGGTGCTGGTTTCCGCCAAACTCAAGGCGCGGCTGGAGGATGGCGGCAAACTCGACAGCACCCTGATAGGCAGCGCCCGTCTGCTGGCGCGCGAGGTCGAACGGCGGCGGCGCGAAGGCCTGGGCCGGCTGGTCTTCGCCGTGCCCTTCACCTGGTCGCCGCACCATTTCGTCCTGCGCCATTGGGCGGCCTCCGCCGGCCTCGATCCCGAACGGCAGTTGCAATGGCTGGTGGTGCCGCCGTCACGCATGGCTGATATGGTCAAGGACGGGGTGATCGACGGTTTCTGCTCCGGCTCGCCCTGGCCGCAGACCGTGCAACTGAACGGGCACGGTGAGATTCTGTTTTCCGATCCCGATTACTGGACACTCAAGCCGGAAAAGGTGCTGGGCGTGCGCGCCGCCTGGGCCGAAGCCAATCCGGACGCTACCCTCGCCCTCACCCGCGCCCTGCTGCGTGCCGGACAATGGGCCAACGACCCGGCCCACCGCGAGGACCTGATCCGCATCCTGGCGCGCAGGACCTCGGTCAATGCGCCTTGGAAGGCGATCGAAATGGCTTTGAGTGACAGCGGCCTAACCTTCGATCCGCAAACCGCCACCTTCCCATGGATCAGTCACGCCAAATGGTTCATGGGCCAGATGGTCCGCTGGGGCCTGCTGACGCCGGAGCATGATTTCGACCAGTTGGCGCGTCACATCTACCGCCCGGACCTGTGGCGCGAGGCCGCCACCACCCTCGGCCTGAATTGTCCCGTGGCCGATGAAAAAACCGAAGGCGGGCAACCCGATCACTGGGAAATCCCTGCCACGCCTCATGATATCGACATGCCGCCGAATCGCTTGTTCGACGGCGGGGTTTTCCGCTGCGGCTGAGGCTTCAGGACCGGTGGCCGCTGCCATGCGGATCGTCATCGCCCCCCATGCCGCCACCGCCGCCCCCCATGCCCATGCCCATGCCGCCAGAGCCGCCACCCCCTGACCGGCCGCCTTCCCCCTTGCCGCTTTCCTTACCGCGCCCACCGGAAGCCGATGGCCGCGCCGGTCCCTGTATCGGAATCGTCAGATCGTCCGGAATAGGATCGAGATCGAGCGCCTGACGGATAAAATCACGCAGCGAAACCACCAGATCCTGCGTATGAACGGGCCGCCCGGCCACCAGTTCGCGCGCCGCCTGTTCCGCCAGGCGGACCTGCGGTTCGGTGCCCAGCAGAATGATATCGGACAGGGCCGCCTCGACGGCATCGCGGATACGGCGCGTGCGGTCCGAACCCGTACCGCTCAAATCGGCTGCCTCATCGCCTTCATCGGCCCTGCGCCTGTCGCGCAAATGGGTCGGGTCGACGGTCAGGTTGCCGGTAAAGGAACCGCCCAGGGTCTTGTAGGCCGCGATGAGGGTCCGCAGGCGTTCGTTGATCTGACGGTTCAGGCGCTCGCGGCGCTGCTGGATGGTCACCATCATCAGCAAACGGATACCAACGCCGATCAGGGTGAACAGCGCCAGCCCCATCAGCGTCGCCACCAGGCTTTGCCACGAACTAAAGTCTATATTGCGCATGGCCTCTCCATCGATGTCCGCTCCCGGCGGAACAGCATAAAGCAAACCCTCGCACCGACAAGGCAGGAGAAGTATCACGGAATTGTGATTTCAAACGCAACCAAATATGCCTTGAATCGAAAAAGCCGCCAGCAAACGCAAAATGCCTGTATCGGCAAGCTTTCGTGACATTTCCGTCGCAAAAATCTTTCGCAGCGCAACATAAACGCCGCTTCCGATTGACGCCGCTCCGTTTCGAGGTAATCCTCATCTCGCGGTCAATGGCGACTGCGCTCCCGGTTCTTTCGCGCCAATGGCGGCGCGGATGCCGATCAACAGACAATGACGTCTCAGGACAGACTTCCGCGCGCGCATGCGGCGAGGTCACGCCCTGGGACGTTTTTTTTTCGCCTCCAGCCAGCGGACCACACAATGATCAGTAAGGATTTTCTCAAGTCGGGGCACACCCCCACCCTCTTCTCCGCATTCCTGTACTTCGACATGAGTTTCATGGTCTGGGTGCTTCTCGGCGCGCTCGGCGTCCAGATCGCTAGGACGCTCGGTCTGACGCCCGCCGAAAAGGGCTTCATGGTCGCCGTGCCGATCCTCTCCGGCGCGCTGCTCCGCCTCGTCAACGGCTTCCTCGTCGATCGCATCGGCCCCAAGAAAACCGGCACGCTGGCGCAGGCGATCGTCATAGCCGGTCTGCTGGCGGCCTGGCTGCTGCACATCAATAACTATGGCGGCGTCCTGGCGCTGGGCGTGGTGCTCGGCATGGCCGGTGCCTCTTTCGCCGTCGCCCTGCCGCTGGCCTCGCGCTGGTATCCGCCGAAATATCAGGGGATCGCGCTGGGCATCGCCGGCGCTGGTAATTCCGGCACGGTCTTCGCCTCGCTGTTCGCGCCCACTTTGGCCAAGATGTTCGGCTGGACCTCGGTATTCGGGCTGGTCGCCATCCCGCTGATCATCACCTTCTGCATTTACCAGTTTCTCGCCAAGGATTCGCCGGAGCAGCCGCCCGCCAAGACCACGGCGCAATATCTCAACATCTTCAAACAGCCAGATGCCTGGTGGTTCATGTTCTTTTATGGCGTCACTTTCGGCGGCTTCGTCGGCCTGTCCTCCTCGCTGAATATCTATTTCAACAGCGAATACGGCATCGATCCGATCCATGCCGGTTTCTTCACCGCCGCCTGCGTCTTCGCCGGTTCGCTGGTCCGTCCGGTCGGCGGGGCGCTGGCCGACCGTATCGGCGGCATCCGGACGCTCTCCATCATGTATTCGGTAGCGGCGGTGGCGCTGGTCATCCTCAGCTTCGGCATGCCGACCATCTGGACCGCCGTTTTTGTGCTGATCCTCGGCATGGGCGCCATGGGCATGGGCAATGGCGCGGTCTTCCAACTGGTGCCGCAGCGTTTCCGCAATGAGATGGGCGTCATGACCGGCCTGGTCGGCATGTGCGGTGGCATCGGTGGTTTCTATCTGGCGGCGTCGCTGGGTCTGGCCAAGCAGGCCACGGGGTCTTACCAGATCGGCCTCCTCGGCTTTGCCGGGCTGGCGCTGGTGGCGTTGGCAGGCTTGACCTACGTCAAGAAGCGTTGGCGCACGACCTGGCATGTCTTCGGCGCGGCGGGTGCAAAGATATAACCTCTTATCCTCCCCTGCTTGCGGGGGAGGTGGCGGGCTTGTCCCGCCGGAGGGGGCGAACGGACGGTGGAATTGCCCCCTCCGCCCCGAACACGTCGGGGCACCTCCCCCGCTGCGCAGGGGAGGATCGATTTTTGCATTGCACAAATTCAAATAACCCCATTTTCCATGTTGACAATCGCCGGAAACGGCATAACCTCAAAGACCTGATCACAGTTGATTAAACACATTCGCGCTTCTGAAACCAATGGCGGTTTCCGCAGCGCACCATCAGGACAACGGAGTCCCGAACCAGCCACTCAGCAATGAGCGGCGTGGTTCGGGACTCTTTTTTTTGCTCAAAGGGTTCGCGTAATGACCATACAGAAAGAGCGCATCGTCATCATCGGCGCCGGCATGGCCGGGGGCCGCATCGTCGAGGAAATCCTCAAGCGTGACGACACCCGTTTCGACATTTCGATCATCGGCGCCGAACCATGCGCCACCTATGACCGCATCCAGCTCTCCCCGGTGCTGGCGGGGGAAAAGACCTTCGAGCAGATCGTCACCCACAGCCAGGACTGGTATGACGGCAATGGCGTAAAGACGCACTTCGGTTACTGGGTGCAGTCGATCGAAACCGCCGCGAAGCATGTCGTCCTGCATGACGGCCAGACCATCGCCTATGACAAACTGATCCTGGCCATGGGGTCCGACCCGATCCGCCTGCCCCTGCCCGGCTCCGACCTGCAAGGCGTCGTCGCCTTCCGCGACTTGATAGACGTGGATGCCATGACACAAGCCGCCGACCGTGGGGGACAGGCCGTGGTGATCGGCGGGGGCCTGTTGGGCCTCGAAGCCGCTTACGGACTGGCCAAGCGCGGCATGAAATCGACCGTCATCCATCTGGTCGACGTTCTGATGGAACGCCAGCTTGACGAGGCCGCCGGTCGCCTGCTGGAAAAGGCCCTGCTCGATCGCGGCGTCATTTCGGTGCTCAACGCGCAATCGGAAGCCATTGTCGGTGAAACCCATGTCGAGGGCCTGAAGCTGAAAGACGGCCGCGTCATCCCCGCCTCTCTGCTGGTCATGGCCGTCGGCATTCGTCCGCATGTCGAGCCGGCGAAATCCTCAGGCCTGGTGGTCGAGCGCGGTATTGTGGTCGATGACCAGATGCGCACCTCCGATCCGTCGATCTTCGCCATCGGTGAATGTGCCCAGCATCGCGGCCAGTGCTACGGCCTGGTAGCGCCGATCTGGGATATGTGCCGCACCCTGGCCGATGTGCTGACGGAAAAGAATATCGACAATACCTACGCCGGCACGCAGATGGCCACGCGCCTCAAGGTTTCCGGCGTCGATCTCTATTCCGCCGGTCAGTTTTCCGGCGGCGAAGGTTGCGAGGATATCGTCTTCCGCGATCCCGGCCGCGGCGTCTATAAGCGCATCGTCATCAAGGACGACAGGCTGGTCGGCACGGTCCTCTTCGGCGAGGCGGCCGATGGCGGCTGGTATTTCGACCTGATGAAGAAGGGTGAGGACATCGCGCCGATCCGCGACACCCTGATCTTCGGCCAGGCCGTCACCAATGCCCTGGCCGGCCAGGACCCTTCTGACGCCATTGCGGCATGGCCCGACGACACGGAAGTGTGCGGCTGCAATGGCGTATCCAAGGGTCAGGTGGTCGCGTCGATCTGCGCCGGCAACGACACGCTGGATAAGGTGCGCGGGCACTGCAAGGCGTCGGCCAGTTGCGGTTCCTGCACCGGCATCGTCGAAAGCCTGCTGAAATGCACACTGGGAGACAGTTTCAAGGCCCAGACCGGTCCCAAGCCCGTCTGCAAATGCACCGAGCATGGTCACGCCCATGTCCGCAAGGCCATTATCGAGCTGGAACTGAAGACCCTGCCGGACGTGATGCAGGCGCTGAAATGGACCACGCCCGACGGCTGCGCCTCCTGCCGCCCGGCGCTGAACTACTACCTGCTGTGCGCCTGGCCACGTGAGTATAAAGACGATCCGCGCTCGCGCTTCGTCAATGAGCGCAACCACGCCAATATCCAGAAGGACGGCACCTATTCCGTGGTCCCGCGCATGTGGGGCGGGCTGACCAGCGCGAAGGAGCTGCGCGCCATCGCCGATGTCGTCGACAAGTTCAATTTGCCGATGGTCAAGGTGACCGGCGGCCAGCGCCTCGATCTCTTCGGGGTGAAGAAGGAAGACCTGCCTGCCGTCTGGGCCGATCTCAATGCCGCCGGCATGGTTTCCGGCCACGCCTACGCCAAGGCCCTGCGCACGGTGAAGACCTGCGTCGGTTCGGAATGGTGCCGCTTCGGCACGCAGGATTCGACCGGGCTGGGCGTCAAGCTCGAACAGGCGACCTGGGGCAGCTACATGCCGCACAAGTTCAAGATGGCCGTCTCCGGCTGCCCGCGCAACTGCGCCGAAGCCACCATCAAGGATTTCGGCGTGGTGTGCGTCGACAGCGGTTATGAACTGCATGTCGGCGGCAATGCCGGCATCCACCTGCGCGGCACCGACCTGCTGACCAAGGTGGCGACCGAAGCCGAGGCGCTGGAATGGGGAAAAGCCTTCGTCCAGCTTTACCGCGAGGATGCCTGGTATCTCGAACGCACCGCCCCGTGGATCGAACGGGTGGGCCTGCAATTCGTCAAGGACCGTTTGGCCGAACCGGAGATGCGCGCAGCGCTGGTGGCCCGCTTCCTGGAGTCGCAAGAGGTCTATCAGGTCGATCCGTGGGCCGAACACGCGCCGAAATCCGAACCCGCCAAGGTCTTTTCACCGCTCGCCGATCTGCGTGACGGCGCGGTCCAGCCGGAGCCCGCCGAATGAATGCGAATGTCACGATAAACTGGACGGATGTCGGCGCGGCCATCGAAGTGGCACAGCAAAGCGCCCGCCGCGTCGAGACCGTCATGGGCGCCATCGCCGTCTTCCGCACGGTGGCCGACGAATATTATGCCGTCTTCGACAAGTGCCCGCACAAGGGCGGTCCGCTGTCCGAAGGCATTGTCCACGGCCGCGCCATCGCCTGCCCGCTGCACAACTGGTCGATCTCGCTGGAAAGCGGCGAAGCCCTCGGCGCCGATGCCGGCAAGGGCTGCACCCCCACCGTGCCGCTTCGCGTGGAAGATGGACGCATTCTGTTGGGACTGAATTTTTAACAACCCGACCTTCTTTCCCCTCGCCCCTTTCAAGGGGAGAGGGTCGGGGTGAGGGGTTGCCAGATACGAACACCAACGGCAGCCAACCCCTCACCCGGCCCGTTGGGCCACCCTCTCCCCTCAGGTGGGGAGAGGGGAATGATGGCAAGCCTTTGGAGTGCAAAACGTGTTCGAGTCCACGCCTCCCGTCACGATGAAAACCACCTGTCCCTATTGCGGGGTCGGGTGCGGCGTGAAGGCGGACCTGATCGATGGCCGCCGCATGTCGGTCAAGGGCGACGAGAACCACCCCGCCAATCAAGGCCGCCTGTGCTCGAAGGGCACGGCACTCGGCAACACCTTCGGGCTGGAAGGCCGGCTGCTCGAACCGCGTCTGCGCACCGCCAACGGTTTCGAGGCGACCACCTGGGACGAGGCGCTCGATGCCGTGGCGCATAGGTTCAACGCCATTATCGCCGAACACGGCCCCGACGCCGTCGCCTTCTATGTCTCCGGCCAGTTGCTGACCGAGGACTATTACGCCGTCAACAAGCTGGCCAAGGGCTATATCGGCACCGCCAATGTCGATACCAATTCGCGCCTGTGCATGTCGTCGGCGGTGGCGGCGCACAAGCAAGCTTTCGGCGCCGATCTGGTGCCCGGCACCTATGAAGACCTTGAACTGGCCGATTTGCTGGTCTTTTCCGGCCACAATGCCGCCTGGACCCATCCGGTACTCTACCGCCGCATCGAAGCGAGACAAGGCCAGATGCGTGTCTGCATCGACCCGAAGCGCACCGACACCGCCAAGGCCGCAGACCTGCACCTGATGATCCGGCCGCAGACCGATGTCCGGCTGTGGAATGGCCTGTGCGCTCACCTGATCGCGCGCGATGCCGTTGATCACGACTTCATCGACCACCATACGCAGGGCTATTCGCGCCTGATGGCGGCGCTCTGTGAGAATGACCAGAGCCTTGACGCCATCGCGCTCGATTGCGGCATTTCGCCCGCCGATCTCAAGACCTTCTACGACGCCTTCCTGCATACCGAAAAAACGGTCAGCCTGTTTTCGATGGGGTCCAACCAGTCGTCTCAGGGCGTCCACAAGGGGCTGGCCCTGATCAACGCTCACCTGCTTTCCGGCAAGATCGGCAAGCCCGGCGCCGCCCCTTTCTCGATCACCGGCCAGCCCAATGCCATGGGCGGCCGCGAGGTCGGCGGCCTGGCCAATATGCTGGCGGCGCATATGGATTTCGACGATGTCTCGAAGGCGCTGGTCCAGCGCTACTGGGATTCCCCCACCATCGCGCCGAAGCCCGGCCTGAAGGCCGTCGATATGTTCGAGGCCGTACGGCAAGGCAAGGTCAAGGCCATCTGGATCATGGCCACCAATCCGATGGTTTCCATGCCGGACGGCAACCGCATCCATGAAGCCCTGTCCAACTGCGAACTGGTGGTGGTCTCCGATGTCATCGCCCGCACGGATACCATGGACATGGCGCACATCCAGTTGCCCGCCGCCGCCTGGGGCGAGAAGGACGGCACGGTCACCAATTCCGAGCGCGTCATCTCGCGCCAGCGCCGCATGACCGTTTTGCCCGGAAACGTCCGCCCCGACTGGTCGATTGTCGCCGATGTCGCCCGCCGCATGAACAGCGCATGGGACGCCGCCTTTTCGTGGAAAGGCCCGCATGAGGTCTTCGCCGAACACGCCGGCCTGACCGCCTTTGAAAATACCGGCCAGCGCTTCCTCAACCTCAGCGGCCTGACCGGCCTCGACCGCGACGCCTATGACTCCCTGCGGCCGACGCGCTGGCCGGTCACCAAGGCAGGCAGCACAAATCGCCTCTTCGCCGATGGCCGTTTCGCCACGCCAAATGGCCGCGCCCGCCTGATCGCGCCAAAAGCCACCGGCCCGGCCAATTTGCCGACGCCGGAATTCCCCTTCAGCCTGAACAGCGCCCGCGTCCGCGATCACTGGCACACCATGACCCGCACGGCGCTGGCCCCGGAACTGAACCGCCACATCACCGAACCGCTGCTCGATATCCACCCGAAAGACGCCAGACGCCTCGGCATCAGGGAGGGCCGTCTGGCTATCATCACCACGGCCTTTGGCGAGGCGATCCTGAAGGCGCGCGTTACCGACGATGTGCGCGAAGGCAATCTCAGCGTACCCATGCACTGGACGCGTCAGTTCGCGCCCTTTGGCCGCGCCAATCAGATGGTCAATCCGGCGGTCGATGCGATGTCGGGCCAGCCGGAATTCAAGCACACCCCGGCGCGGATTGCCGCCTATAATGAGGCTTGGCACGGTTTCATCATGGCGCCGCGTGATTTCGACGGCGAACTGCCCGATTTCGGCGAGGCTGTGTGGCGGCGTTCCAGCCATGCCTTCGCCGATTGTTTCGAGGTCGCCGGTATCACGCCGATGGACATTTCTCACATCGAAATCACCCAGAGCCTCGACGATGTCACCACCGGCCTGACCCGCCGCGTCCGCATCGAAGACGGCCGCCTGACCCGCGTCATCTTTATTGCTCCCATCGCCAAGCGCCTGCCGCCACGCGACTGGCTGTTGGAACGCTTCGGCGACCTGGTGCTCGATGCGAAAGACCGCGCCGCCTTGCTGATCGGCCGCCTGCCGGGCGTGCAGGACAAGGGCCGGATCATCTGCGCCTGCCGCAGCGTCGGCGAAAAGACCATCAACGCCGCCATCGCCGATGGCGCCCTGACGGTCGAGGCCATCGGCGAAGCCACCACCGCCGGCACGGCCTGCGGCTCGTGCAAGGGCGAACTCAAGCAATGCCTGCTGAAACATGCAAAGGAGACCGCCCATGCCGCATGACGAAAACCTTCTCCTCCCCTGTAGCGCAGCGTACGGGGGAGGTGTCACGGCGAAGTCCGTGACGGAGGGGGCAATCTCATCGTCCGTCTCGCCCCCTCCGGCGGGACAAGCCCCCCACCTCCCCCGATTCGCAAGGGAGGAGAAGAAAGTTGGCTTCGTCTCCCTCGTCGGCGCCGGTCCCGGCGATGCCGACCACCTGACGCTTGGCGCATTGAAGGCCCTGCAATCGGCGCAGGCGCTTCTTTACGACGCGCTCGTCTCGGAAGATATCCTCGCCCTGGCGCCGCAGAAATGCGTCAAGATCTGCGTCGGCAAGCGCGGCGACCGGCTCAGCGTCTCGCAGGACAAAACCAACGAACTGATGGTCCGCCTGGCGAAAAAGGGCCTGCATGTGGTGCGGCTGAAAGGCGGTGATCCGTCGGTCTTCGGCCGCGTCGAGGAAGAACGCCTCTACCTCGAAACCCACGGCATCGCCCACAAGACCCTGCCCGGCGTCACCGCCGCTTCCGCCGCCGCCGCGCAGTTTTCATTCCCCCTCACCCATCGCGGCGAAGCGCGCGCGGTCACCTTCCTAACCGGCCGCACGAAGGAGGGCTCCATCGACCTGCGAGATAAAAGCATCAACGACCCGATGGCCTCGCTGGTCTTCTATATGTCCTCGCATAACGCCGCCCATATCGAGGTCAGCTTGCTCAACGCCGGACGTTCGCCGCAAACGCCGGTCGTGATCATCGAAAAGGCCGGACGCCCGACGGCCCGCGCCTTGAGCGGCCAGTTGCATGAACTCGCCGCTCTGGTCAGGCAGGCTGCCTTCGACGGTCCGGTGCTGATGGGCGTCGGGATCGCCTTCGGCTATGCCCGCCTGGCGTCGCAACCTATGGCGCGACTTCAAGCGTAAGGCTGTAGGACCAGCTACGCGGATCGGCCTGATCGCCGTCCTGCCATTTGCGGCTCAACTCGATGACATAGACGCCCGGCGTGTCGAAGGTCACCTGCGCCTTGCCGTCCGCACCGGTCGCGCCAGTATAGACATAGCTGGCGTCACGGTACTGGTCGCCGCCGCGCTCGATCTTGAAATCGGCCTCAGGCAGGGGCTTGCCGTCGAAGACCACGGCAAAATCGAAGGCGCCACCGGCGAACAGGCGGCTCGGATGGCTCGCCGGCGCGACTTCCAGCCCCTTGCCTTCCAGCGGCGGCAGGGCGTCGGATGGTTTTTTCAGCGAAATATAGCTGTCGGCGCGGCTCATGCTTTTCACCGTCACCGTTTTGGCGTCGGCGGGGATGGCCGGCTGTTGCGGTTGTTGCGCCGGCGGCTGGCCACCCGCCCCCGGACCGCCGGGACCGCGTACCGGACGCCACTTGCCATCAACCTCGACCATCTGCATCGAACGCATTTCCACATTCCCCGTGGTCAGGCGGAAGGTGCCTTCGTGCGGCAGGGCCGATTCAAACAGGGTGACCTCCTTGAACTGCGTCCCCTTGGCGTCGGTGGCCGCGCCCTTGTCATCGATGATCCGGAAATTGTCGATCTTCAACGCGCCTTCCGGCGTGAAGACGTTTTCCGAGGTCGCCGCTTCCGCCGTCACATAGGCCTCGGTCGGCGCGAAATTATAGGGCAGGATATAGCTGGTGCGCGCCTCGGCCGATACGGCGGCGAACAGGACGGCCACAGCCAGGCCGGACAGAACAGGTTTCAACATGATAGGCTCCCAAAACACCAAAAAACGAAATATATTAATAAAGATCACGGCGATAACGGCCCGATACCTTGGCGTCGTCGATCCACGCCTGACCGAGCGCCGCCGCCAGGGCGTGTTCGACCGCGAGTCCCATATCCCGGCCGCCGCAGCACAGGATCGCGCCGGTATCGCCCAGCCAGGCCGGAATATCCGCGCCTTGCGCTTTCACCACGGCCTGAACATATTGCCCGGCGCCGTCATCGAGGCGGGAAAAGACCAGATCGAGCCGCCCCAGCCGCCCCTCTTCGCGCCAGGCTTTCATCTGATCCGCCAGGGCGCCGTCGCGCTCCGGATGGCGCTCGCCATAGATCAGCCAGACCGGCCGTTTTTGCGCGTTCGCCTGAAGAATATGCGCCCGCAATCCGGCCAGCCCCGAACCCGCGCCGACCAGCAGCAGCGGCCCGTCGCCTTGCGGCATATGGAAGCCCTTGTGCGATTTCAGTCGCAACGGCAGGGCTTCCCCGGCCAGCAGCCCTTCGATCAGCAGACCGGACCCGTCGCCACGCTCGCCATTTTCCTTGCGCACCTCGCGGACATAGAGATCGAGCCGCCCCTCTTCCGGCAGGGTGGCGATCGAGTAGTCACGCCTGTGGCCGTGCGGGGTGGTGATTTCGATCAGATCACCGGCCTGCCAGTCCGCCGTCTGGCCGGTAAAGCTGAGATGATAGAGCGGATGACTACCCAGCGGATTGAGCCGCGTCCGCGTTTCCAGCCGCCACGGCAAGCCGGCGTCGGCATGGATGGTTTCCTGCGCCCCCAGCCCGGCCAGCAGGTCATGCCACCTTTTCAGCGCTGCCGCATCGAGATCATCGACCTCTATCGTCGGCGACACGGCCTCGGCCCCACACGACACCAGCCAGTTGAAAACCCGATGCCCGAAGGCGCAGAACTGATCGTATTTGCGGTCGCCCAGCCCCAGAACGGCCACTGTCCGCCCCGCCAGATCGGGCGTTTCGCGCATCAGGGTTTTCTCGAAACGCAGGGCCTCGTCCGGCGCATCGCCCTCGCCCGTAGTCGAAACCACGCAGAGGATATGTTTCGCCGCCCGCAACTGCGCCAGACTTACCTTGTCGGTCGAAACGGCCAGCGCATCGCGCCCGCCCGCCACCAGTGAAGCCGCGCTTTCGCGGGCGATCTCCTCGGCCTGTCCGGTCTGGGAGGCGTAAAGCACCAGATAGTCGCTGACAGCATCCGACGTCTTGCGCCCCTTGAAGGCCGCCCACAGGCTGACCGCCACGAAGCCCGCCGCCCAGACACCAGCCCAGCCCCAACGCACCGGATCTGTGGTCAGATTATCGATAACCGACGTCACAGCCAGGCCTCCAGACGCGGACTCAAGGCTTCCCGGCAGCCAGCGCCCTCACGCAGCCAGATCAGGCAGGGAATATCGTGTGTCGCGGCGAAATCCATGGCCCCCGCCTCGCCCATCACCATCAGGCCCGTGGCCAGGGCGTCAGCCCGCCAGCAGTCGGCGTCGAACACCGTCACGCTGACAATGCCGGAGCGCGTCGGCGCCTGTGTCCGGCTGTCGATGATATGCGAGTGCACCTGTCCGCCATGCACGAACGCGCGCACCTGTTCGCCGGAAGTGGCCACCGCCCAGTCGCAAAGCGCCGCCACGGTCGCCGCCTTCGCGGGCGTCTCTATCTCGACCCAGAACGGCAGGCCGTCCGGCTGCACACCCCAGCCCTTCAGTTCGCCGCCGACCTCGACCAGGGCCGAACACACACCCGGTTCGGCCTTGAGCAGGTCCATCAGGGCATCGACGGCATAACCCTTGGCGATGGCGCAGAGATCGACCCGCACGCCGTCCGGCTTGACCAGCCCCTCCGCCTGCCACACCAGATCGCGCCAGTGGCCGGGCGACAGGGCCGAGGTATCCGGCATACCCTCCGGCACCGTCTTCGCGCCAAAGCCCCACAGTTCCACCGCCGGGAGTATGGCCGGATCGAAGGCGCCACCGGTCAGGTCCGCCATGTCCAGCGCATGGCGCATGACGGTCATCATCCGCGCCGGCAGGGAGACACATGTGCCCGCCGGCGCCAAGTTGAAGCGCGTCAGGTCAGAATCGATCCGGTACGGACTCATCTCCCGGTCGATCCCGTCCAGCACCGCCTGCAATCGTGCCGGTAACCCCATCAGCACCGCATCGGCCTCGGCGTAGAAGCTGACCCGCCAGGTCGTGGCGAAGGCCGTCCCGTCCAGTTCGTGACGAACCGTTCCGGCAGGCGGACGCGGTTCCCCGGCCAGGTCGGGGATCAGGACACGTCGATCAAGGGCGGGCAGAGGCAGGGTCATTTACGGCTTATAGGTGAGCGTGACCTGACCCAGTTCGGCTGTGCCCTTTACGCTGGCGGTCGCCGCCTTGGCCGGGTTCCAGTTGAGCGGCAGTTTCACCTGATCGTGGCCGCCCTGTTCGCGCGAGGCTTCGACGACGAAGCTGTAAGCGCCGGGCTTCAGGCCCTTGAAGGCCGAATTATTGCTGTCGAGCGTCAGCGTATTGCGGCCGGGCGCGCGGGTGGCGCTGCTGAAACCGTCGGTCGAGGCCAGGTCGCGGCCGCTCTTGCGCCACCACGAGCGCAAATCCTTCAGCCAGCGCGCGCCGCGATTTTCCTGTTTCTTGACGTCATACCACAGGAAAGCGTTGGCGACATGATTACCGGCGGTGTCCTCGATCCAACCGGCGACATAGGGCTTGTGATATTCGGCGACTTTCTGCGTCGGGATTTCGATATCGAGCACCACCTGACCGGCATTTGCGGCGGAGACGGTCAGGCCGGTGGCCGCAACCGCGGCGAAGGCAAGGAATTTGGCAGTCATGGTAAACCTCAGGCGTGAACAAACAGCAGGAAAAGAATAAAGGGCAGGACCAGCCCCAGCGCGACCAGCGGCCAGGTGACGCGGCGGCCACGGGCGTAAAGCCACAACAACCCCAGACCGGTGACGGCGAAAACGACGCAGGCAATGGCGATCAGGTCGATGAACATGGCCCAGACCGCGCCGGAATGACGGCCCTTGTGCAAGTCGTTGAGCACGGCGATCAGGCCGCGGTCGGTGCGTTCATAGGTGGCGTGGCCGTCGCTTCGGCTGATCTCCAGGGTGGAATCGACACCCGGTGCCGATAGAGTGAGGTAAATGCCGTCCTCGTCGGCATCGACGGTCGCGCCGCGCACATCGACGCCCGTGGCCCCCCGGATGGCCGTGGCCTGAACCGGCGTCAGCGGCACATTGGCCTCAACGGACGCCAGCCCCGCCAGGGTCGTTTCCGGCACCTGTCGCTCGATCTTCGTCACCTTGGGCTGGGCCTCGATCTGCGCCGCATGATTGAGCGTGAAACCGGTCACGGAAAACAGCAGCAACCCCGTCAGCGAGACAGCCGAACTGATCCAGTGCCACTGGCGCAACTGGTTACGCCAGAAGCCTGATTTTGCCGTTGGAGAACTGGCCATAAGGAGGAAAATACCGCACAAACTTGATAATCATTCGCATTAGCAATAATTATCCGGCGTGACAAGCATTTAGGATATTAAAAAAGAGGGCGGCCCGATCAGGACCGCCCTTCAAGCACCGGGGAGGAAGCCCAGCTTATTTCTTCACCTTGCCCTGCGGCACAAAACGGATCGCCTCACCACCGCCGGGGGCCAGTTTCAGGGTCAGGGTATCGGCGGAGGTCACTGCCTGCTTTTCAATGACAATATCGAAGCGCACATCGCCCTTGAGATCGGCGTTCGGCCCATCGCGGTAAATTTCCGCCGCATAGGTCACGCCCGGCGAAAGGAAAGCCAGCGGTGCGGAAAGCGTGCGCGCGTTCTCATCGGTGATCGCGCCGAGGAACCAGTTGTCGGAATGGCGATCCTTGCGCGCGAAGGTGACATAATCGCCGATCTCGCCGTTCAGCACGAGGCTCTGATCCCAATCCACCGCCACATCCTTGATGAACTGGAAGGCCTTCGGATATTTCTCATAGTTTTCCGGCAGGTCGGCCGCCATCTGGATCGGCGAATAGAGCACGACATAAAGCGCCAGTTGTTTCGCCTGGGTCGAGAACAGGTCCTTTTTATTGCCTTCGAGGCTGAGAACGCCCGGCGTATAGTCCATCGGGCCGGAAAGCATCCGCGTGAAGACGAGATTGACGTCATGCTCAGGCGGATTGATCGGATTGCCCCAGGCGTTATATTCCTGTCCCCTGGCCCCTTCGCGCGACACCCAGTTCGGGTAGGTGCGGCGCAGGCCGGTATCCTTGACCGGTTCGTGGGTATCGATGGCGACATGATATTTCGCCGCCGTGACGACATTCTTCAGATAGTGCTCGACCGCCTGCTGGCTGTCGGTATTGCCGTAGAAAACCGAACCGTCCGGCGCCTTCATCTGCGCCGCGCCAAATTCATGGACATAACCGGTCTTTACACTGTCGATGCCCAGACTCTCATCCAGTTTGAAGGCGTCGCCCATCTGGTCTTCGTAATGGGCGATATTGCCGCCGGTTTCGTGGTGGCCGATCAGGTGGACGCCTTTTTTCAGACCATAGGCGGACAACGCCCTGATATCGAAATCGGGATAGGCCTCGGTGAAGCTGAAATCCTTGCCGTCGCCATACCAGACACCATCCCAGCCCTTGTTCCAGCCCTCGACCAGCACGCCACGGAAGCCATTCTTCGCGGCGAAATCGATATACTTTTTAGTGTTTTCCGTCGTCGCCCCGTGCTTAGGCCCGGAGGCCCAGGTCGATTTCTCCAGATGCATCTCCCACCAGATGCCGACATACTTATACGGCTTCACCCACGACACATCGCCCAGTTTGTTGGGTTCGTTGAGGTTCAGTTCGATATTGGATGTTAAGAGCGCAGGCGCATTGTCGGTGATGATCATCGTCCGCCACGGCGTCGTGAAGGGCGCCGTGCGCACCGCCGCCGGGCCGATGGCGGACGGCGCCAGTTGCGTCCGCAAACGCTGGCCGTCGATACGACGAATCCACATGGCCGGATAATCGACCAAAGCCGCTTCGTGGAAGGCGATATAGGTGCCATCTTCCGTCTTGACCGTCATCGGCGTCTGGGCCTGGCTGACCTCATCGAGCGGCGTCTGCTTATACAAATATTCAAGATTGGACAGTTCGCCGCCGAGCGCCCACAACGCCGTCGCCTTGTCGACCACAGCGAACTCGGTCAGTTCCTCGCTGATCTTCACGTCATGCAATTGCGTCTGATCGGGAAATTCATAGCGGAAGCCGACGCCATCGTCGAACACGCGGAAGACCACCGTCATCTTGCGGTTATCATAGGCGGTCTGAACCAGATCGACACGCACTTCATTATAATGATCGCGCACAAACCGGCGCTCGCCCCACGGCTGCTCCCAGGTTTCGTCATGAGTGGCGGATGATGTCCCGCCCAGCGTGAACTTGCCGTCAAGCTTCGGCCCGTTGGTCAGCACGAAGCCCAGCCGCGACGGCGCGATCACCTCGACGCCCTTGCGTTTGACCTCATAGGCGGCGCGTCCCTCGGCATCGATCGACACATCGACCTGCAATTGCTCGTCCGGCGACTGGACCGTGGCCACCACCGAACTGGCCGGCGCCGCGATACCCACGCCGTCGGCGAAAGCGGGGGTGGTGAAGGCCGTCGCCATGGCCAGAAGGCAGACGGAAGCGAGACACGCGTTGATATGAAGCCCCATGAGTTCCTGTTCCCGATATTACGGAAGCGGACAAGCCGCCCCTCTTATTATGTCCGCATCACCTTTAAATGATGATTGTCATATTCAAAACCCTTAAAAGCAAACTGCATACGTATTCAATTTTTCGGGCTTTTTACTTTGCAAAACGAGGGGGTTAATGCCGCTTCAGATTCAAGCCGCCGCACGATTCCCGGATAACCAGTTGCGTCGGCATCCGCGTCACATGAACCGGCTCGTTTTCGATCAGGCAACTCAGGCCGTCGATCAGCGCCCTGGCCGCCGCCTCAGTATCCTGCCGCACGGTACTAAGGGATGGCGACAAAGACGAGCAGACCCAGAGATCATCGAAGCCCATCACCGATACGTCTTCCGGCACCCGCACGCCGCGCCTGATCAGTTCCTGCATCGCCCCCATGGCCAGCAAATCCGTGGCGGCGAAGACGGCATCGAAGGGAATCTCGTCGTCGAGCATAGTGTCGATGGCCGCCACCCCTTCTTCCCGTTCCAGGAAAACATCGGCGTGCAGAGCCTCCTCGACCGGCAGACCGGCATCCTTGAGCGCACGGCAATAACCCTCATAGCGCTCCTTGAATTCCGGATGCTCGATGGACGACTTGCCAAGATAGGCGATGCGCGTCCGCCCCAGTCCGATCAGATGCTGGACCGCCGCATAGGCGCCGCCTTCATTATCCGAGCCGATGCACAGCTTGGCGCAATCGGGCCGGTCAACGCCCCACACCACCCACGGATCGCCGACCTCGTTGAGATACTCGAACTTATGCGTATAAGACTGATAATCCTTGCAGCCCAGGAAGATGATGCCGTCGGCACGGCGCGAAAAACCGTAATCCGTGCCCCAGTCGTCGCTCTGCTGTTGCAGCGAGATCAGCACATCATAGCCCTTCTGGCCGGCATATTTCAGTATCGAACCGATCAGCGGCAGGAAGAACGGGTTTATCGGATTGTCGCTCTTGTCGAGATCCTCCGAGATCAGCACCGCCAGGGTGTGGATCTTCTTCGAGCGCAGCTTGCGGGCGTTGGCGTCCACCTTGTAGTTCATGGTCTTGGCGGCATCCATCACCCGCCGGCGCGTTTCGTCATTGACCAGCGGCGATTGCGACAGCGCCCGCGAAACCGTGGTCTGCGACACGCCGATCATGGCGGCGATATCGAGGGATGTCGGTCTTTTTACAGCCATGAATCACTCCGCGACCTGCAAATTGGCGATACGTTCAAGATAGGCGCCGTGATCCGGCAAGGTATTGAGCCGGTCGGTAATTTCCGTCCGGATCTTCGCCAGCCGCAATTTGAGCTGATCCTCCGAAACAGCATCGGCCAGGGGGTGATGATCTTCAGGGAAAAGCCCCTGCCCAACCAATATCGCAAACCAGCTCGCTTCCGTGAACAACTCATGTGGCCTTGAATGAACATGCCCTGTTTGCCGGAATATGTCCAACCTGACTTTCAGGCTGTCCGGGATATCCATGTGTTTGCAATGCTGCCAGAATGGTGTGTCCTGGCGGTCCGTCACCTTATAATGCGCGATCAGGAAGTCTTTCACATTGACATAATCGGCCAGGATATCGGCATTGAACTGGGTAATCACGCTCTGGTGGATGCCATTTTTTGGAAACTGGCTGATCAGTTTGGCGATCACGATCTGACTGAGATGGATCGAGGTCGATTCCAGCGGTTCCAGAAAACCGGAGGCCAACCCGACCGCCACCACATTCTTATCCCAGACCTTGCGGCGATGGCCGGTGGTGAAGCGCAGGACTTTCGGATCCTTCAGCGCCTTCGCGGGCAGGCGCGCCATCAGCTTTTCGCAGGCTTCTTCCTCGCTGAGGAAACCGGAGCAGAAGACATAACCGTTGCCGGTGCGATGCTGCAGCGGAATCTTCCACTGCCAGCCCGCTTCGCGCGAGGTACAGACGACATAGGGTTCGATCGGCCCCACCGGCTTCTCGCACGGTACGGCGGCGGCGCGATCACAGGGCAACCATCGGCTCCAGTCCTCATAACCGCTTTTCAGTGTCTGTTCGATCAGCAGGCCGCGGAATCCCGAACAGTCGATAAAGAAATCGCCCTCGACAACCTGCCCATCCTTAAGGTGCACGGCGGTGATAAAGCCGCTTTCAGCATCCTGATCGACCTTGACCACAAGGCCTTCGATCCGCCGGACAGCCAACTTTTCCGAATAACGCCGCAGATAGGCGGCATACAGGCTGGCGTCGAACTGAAAAGCATAGTTGACGGCATATTTTTCCCGTCCCTCGCCAGATGGCGTGCGGCCAAACCGATTTTCCCGCGCCGCCAGGGTTTCGACATTGAAGCGGCCATAATCGAAATTGCCGCTCAGGCGTGCGAACCGCATCCAGTAATGCCGGAAACTGAGACCATCCATATCCTGTCCCAAATAACCGAACGGGTGAAAATAGCTGTCGTCTCCACTCCGCTTCCAGCCGTCGAAACGTATTCCCAGCTTGAAGGTGGCATTGGTTTCGCGGATGAATTCATCCTCATCTATATCCAGCCGGCGGTTGAACTGGTGGATCGGTGGGATGGTCGCCTCTCCGACGCCGACCGTGCCGATTTCATCGGATTCGACCAGCGTGATGTCATGCATCACCGTGCCCAGGGCCTTGGACAACATGGCCGCTGTCATCCATCCCGATGTACCGCCGCCGACAATGACGATTTTCCGGATCCGTTCACCCTGCATTTTTATCCCTCGTCACTGTCTTATCTATCTGCAAAAGAGTTCCAGATAGGAGTCGTGCGAATTCATCGACTGGACCTGCTCGCGGATATAGCCCAGCATATGCTTGAGGTGAGCCATCAGGTCCGCGTCCGAAGTGGCCGCCACCAGAGGTTCAAAGCTCTCCGGCGTCAGGCCGTGACCAGTCAGGACGGCTTCCCAGCTATCGAGCGGAAAGGCTTCCCCGTCATACATCGGCACGATGCCCCGCCCCCGGAAGGCCTCCAGTTTGCGCGTGAGCGTATCCGGCAAGGCTGTTTCCAGCGGACGCCAATAGCCTCCGCCATGTCCGCATAACGCCGCATGGGCGATCTGGAAATCACGAAGACGCTCAAAACCCTGTCTCATCAGATGATTATATTCTCTTCGTTCGACCGCTATGTCTCCGCCCTGCGGGAAGAGGGCCAGCAAATGTACCAGCCCACTCTGGATCGCGTGCAGGCCGGAGCTATCGACAGGATCGAACACACAGGCCGCCTCGCCGATGGCGACGCAGTTTTCTGCCCAGGCCTGAACCGAGCGGCCGGGGTTCAGTTCGCTGACCACTGCGTCACCCAGATGCAGCCCGGCGGCTCTGGCCGCCGCTTGCAGGGCCTTGTCATCGCCCATCAAACGGCTGTCATGAACCTGAACCAGCCGCGTCTTGTCCTGTGCGGCATACAACCCCAGCCAGCCGTGATCCAGCGCCTCGATCCGCGCATAGGCCGGCACACTGGCATAAGGGGCGCCTGCCGCCGCCAGGAGGCGATCGCCGCGAAACCAGCCGCGCCATGTCTCGGCCCCAATATCGAGCGCGCGCATCAATCGGGCCTCGGCCCCGCTGGCGTCGATGAACAGATCGCCCGTCATGCGTTGGCCACCCGTCACCAGGGCGATGATACGGCCTTCGCCATCGCGTTCCACCTCCGCTCCCCGCGCCGGCGTCACCCGAATACCGCTCCCGATGGCTTTCGCCCGCAGAAAGGCGGTATAGGCAGCAGCCGGCAGGTGATAGCCGTAATCGGTCCGCGCGAAACCGCCGGTGGTGCTGTCCGGTACGATAAAGCGCCCAATCTTCGCCCCCGCCGCTGTCAGGGAAAAATCCTCCAGCGCAACCTTAAGCCCCTTTTGCCGCGCCCGGACGAAATGCTGGAAGAATGGCAAGCGGTCGATCGCCACGCCGTGACCACCGTAGGCATGAAAAAACGGCGCCGGTCCAAAACCGACAAAGCTCTGGCCGAGCGAATAGCTGCCGCCGATAGCCTTCAACAGAGCGTGCTCATCGATACGCATCTGGCTGTGAAATGCTTCCAGCGCCGGCAGGGCCGGGTATATATCCTGCGCCTGTAACAGGCTGGGCAACTCCACCACCTCGACCGTCAGGCCGGTCGGTTCCAGCGCCGTATGCAGCGCATTGGCGCTCAGCCAGGCAGCAGCGTCACGGCCGAAAATGACGACCTTATCAATCATTGCGCCATCTCCCGCTCGACCGCCCGGCAATACATATCCACGGTCCTGTCATGATCCGGCATGGCCGCCACCGCCTGAGCGACGCGTTCGCGCAAATCCGCCAGCTTTTCCGCTACCAGATCGAGCGGCGCGGCCCCGGCCATGCGGTCATGGCCCTGAGGCGTAATCCCCTGGCCGTTAAAGACGGAAATCCAGCTTGGCGGCGAGAACAGCCCGTCCTTATAGGGCTGGACATATCCCCGCTGGCGGAACAGTTCCATGCTATGCTTCAGACTGTCGGGCATATCCATAGCACGGGTATAATCCCACAAAGCCTCGCCCTCGCGGATATTGGCGTGGTAATGCAGGATCAGGAAATCGCGCACGCGCTGATATTCGAGATCGACGGCGTGGTTGAATTCCCGGCGCAACCGATCATCGACGGGCCTCGCCGAAAGCTGTTTCAGCACCTGCATGATCGCCGCCTGCACCAGATAAAGGCTGGTCGATTCCAGCGGCTCAAGAAACCCGCCCGCCAGGCCGATCGCCACGCAGTTCCGCCGCCACGATTCGCGCCGACGCCCGGCCCTGAACCTAAGCAGTTTCGGATCGGCCAGGGCCGGACCATCGAGATGCGCCAGCAGGGTTTCCGCTGCGTGATCCTCCCTGACGAAGGCGCTGGAAAAGACATAGCCATTGCCGGTCCGGTGCTGCAACGGAATCCGCCATTGCCAGCCGGCTTCGCGGGCGGTCAGACGGGTATAGGGGGTGAAATCCGGCGAACGCCCGCACGGCACGGCCCAGGCGCGGTCGCAGGGCAGCCAGTCGGTCCAGTCCTCCCAGCCGGTTTTGAGTGCCTTGTCGATCAACACCCCGGCAAAGCCCGAACAGTCGATAAACAGGTCGCCTTCGATAGTCTCGCCCGATTGCAAGAGTAAGCTGGTTATATCACCGCTTTCCGGTTCCAGCCGGACATCGACCACCCGGCCCTCGGTACGCCAGACACCCCGCCTTGTGGCGAAATCGCGCATGAAACGGGCATAGAGCGCGGCGTCGAAATGATAGGCATAGGCGTATTGCGACCGCACACTGCTCACCTCTTCGGTCGGGAAATCGAATTTGTGCGCCCGCGCCGCCGCGATGGCGATGCTGTAGTCCTCCAGCGGCCCGACCTCGATACCGGCCTCTCTGGCGCGCCGCCAGTAGTGATGGAACCCGATGCCGGCCCAGTCCTGACCGAACGCGCCGAACGGATGGACATAAGACCCCGACGCGCCCCAGCCGCGAAACTCGATGCCGAGCTTGAAGGTCGCCTGGGTGGCGCGCATGAAGGCGGCTTCGTCGATGCCAAGCTGGTCGTTGAAATCCCTGATATGCGGCAGGGTCGCCTCCCCCACCCCGACCGTACCGATCTCGTCGGATTCGATCAGCCGCACATTATAATCCGGTAACCGCAAAAGCCGGCTGAACGCCGCCGCGCACATCCAACCCGACGTGCCGCCTCCCAGAATAACGATCCTGCGCACCTGTTTTTCCCCGTCCTGTCAGCATCGTCTTCAAGCGATGTCGCCACGCATTTATTGCATGATAGATATAATATAAACAAGCCAATGCCGGAAAAATCCCCGGAATTTGCACAAATGCCACAAACGCCGCCATTTTCCGGTTGGGCGCGGCCGCGACCTGGCTTAGGAGTAGACGCGTTTCCAAAGGCCCGCCCCATGCCCCACGATATCGAACCCTTCCATGCCATCGCCATCAGCCGGCTTGCACACGCGCTCAAGGCCGAGGGCCGTTCGATTATCCATATGGAATTCGGCCAGCCCTCGACCGGCGCGCCGGCTGCCGCCATCGCCACGGCGCATGAGGTGCTTGATACGGATGGACTGGGCTACTGGGAAAGTCCGGCGCTGAAGGCCCGCCTCGCCCGCCACTATCAGGAAACCTATGGCGTAACGGTCGCGCCGGACCGGTTCATCCTGACCTGCGGCGCCTCACCGGCCCTGCTGCTGGCGTTGATTTCCGGCTTTGAACCCGGCGCGCGGATCGCCATGGCACGGCCGGGTTATGTGGCTTATCGCAACACGGTAAAAGCCTTGCGGCAAGTGCCCGTGGAAATCCCGTGCGACGCGTCCGTCCGCTTCCAGCTGACGGCCAAGGCCCTGGCGGCGATAGCCCCCGCACCCGATGGCGTCATCATCGCCAGCCCGGCCAATCCGACCGGCACCATCATAGACGCCGGCGAGCTGGAAACCATCGCCGCCGTTTGCCGGGAACGCGGCATCCGCATCATTTCCGACGAAATCTATCATGGTCTGAGCTATGCCGGACCGGCGCATTCCATGCTGGAATTCGCCCCCGATGCTCTGGTTGTCAGCAGTTTTTCCAAATATTTCAGCATGGTCGGCTGGCGGCTTGGCTGGCTGCTGGTCCCGCCCGACCATCTCGAACGCGCCCGCGCCTATGCCGGCAATCTGTTCCTGACCGCGCCCTCCCTTAGCCAGCACGTCGGCCTGGCGGCGCTCGATTGCGATGAGGAATTGCAAGGCCATGTCGCCGTCTATGCCCGCAATCGTCAATTGCTGCTCGATGCCCTGCCACGCCTCGGCCTGACCTCGATCGCCCCGCCCGATGGCGCTTTTTACATCTATGCCGATATCGGCCACCTGACGGACAACAGCCTGGAATTCTGCCAGGACCTGCTGCGCGATACCGGCGTGGCCACGGCACCGGGCCTGGACTTCGATCCGGTGGAAGGCCATCGCTTTATCCGCTTCAGCTTCGCCGTATCCACCACCGAGACCGAAGACGCCATAGAACGGCTCGCCGCCTGGTTCACAAATTTTAACCGCCTTAAACCCGCGCAGTGAGTTTCGCCAAATACTGGTGATGCGGTGGCAAGGCCATTACCTGCCTCTGCACACGGTCACGCAACTCTCCCAGACGCTTACGCAAATCCGCTTCAGACAGGTTATCGACCGCCGGATGACGGCTTTTCGCTTCAATTCCCTGACCGGTCAGCACGGCGAACCAACTTGTTTCCGAGAAAGGCTCCGTGATCTGAACATAGCATTGCCCGATCTCCCGGTAGAGTTCTATGCGCTCACGCAGGCTATCCGGAATAGACATGCTTTTGACGTACTTCCAGAATGCCGTGTCTTCCCGATCTGTGACACAATAATGAGCAATGATGATATCGCGCGCATTCTCGTGCATGGCCAGTATGTCACGATTAAACCGGTCAATCACCGGCTGCTGAAACCCATCGCGCGGGAACAGGCCCAACAGCTTGATGATCGCCATATGGGTCAGGTGGATAGAGGTTGATTCAAGCGGCTCCAGAAAGCCGGCGGACAATCCCAGCGCCACCACATTCCTGTCCCACATCTTCCTGCGGTGGCCGGTCGTGAATTTCAGAATTTTCGGCTCGCGCTGCGCCGGTCCTTCCAGCCGCGACAACACCTTTTCCGTCGCCTCGTCATCGGAAATATAATGACTGCTGAAGACATAACCATTGCCGGTCCTGTGCTGCAATGGAATCCGCCATTGCCACCCGGCCTCACGCGCCGTCGAAACCGTATAGGGCGCGATCGGTCCGGGCTTTTTCTCGCAGGGCACCGCCACGGCACTGTCGCACGGCAACCAGTGCGACCAGTCATCATAGCCGGCCTTCAGCGCGCCCTCAATCAGCAGCCCCCTGAAGCCGGAGCAATCGACGAACAGCGTATCGCCTGCCTGATTACCGCCGATCACCTGGCCATCCGCCAGCGTGACCGAGGTGACGAACCCGCTTTCCGGGTCTTGCGCCACCGTCACCACCCTGCCTTCGATCCGTTTCACGCCCCGCGCCTCGGCATAGGTGCGCAGATAATTGGCGTAAAGCATGGCATCGAACTGATAGGCATAGCCCACAACCTTGCGATCCGGCGTCATCGGGCTGAATCGCTCCATCCGCGCCGCCATCGCTTCCAGGTTATAGGTATCGAAATTGCCGTTGCCGGTCAGTTCCTTGAGGCGCAGCCAGAAATGCGAAAAACCGATACCGTCATAGGCCCGGCCATATTCACCGAAGGGATGGAAATAGCTGTTGTCCTTACTGCCCCAGCCATCGAAACGGATACCGAGCTTGAAGGTGCCTTCGGTATTGCGGATGAAATCGGCCTCATCCAGTCCCAGCATGGCGTTATAGGACTGTATTGGCGGAAAGGTCGCCTCCCCTACTCCAACCGTACCAATCTCGGCCGATTCAACAAGGGTAATGGATAGATTCCGCGTGGTCATGATTCGTGAAATGGCGGCGGCTGTCATCCAGCCCGCCGTGCCGCCACCCACAATGACCACGCGCGAAACGCGTGTATCGTGCATTATTCAGTTTTCCCCGGATACGGCTTCGGGTTTGCATAAAACAAACTGTTCACCGCAGGGCCTGAGAATTACACGCCCTCATAAAAGTGCAAGCTAAAAAAAACAGCGATATCTGAAAGCGGCAATTCCGTACCGCAAACCGAAACTCAGTCGGCGCGCAAGGCGACTTTCCGAGCGGGCCTTGCCCGCGGTGCCCTGACCGGCACGGTTTCATCCGCTTCCGTCCCAAGGCCAAAATCCGGCTGATAGATACGCAAACGCGCCAGAATGGCGGCATGGGCCGCGCTAGTGATGTGTTTCTGCATGACCGGCGACTTCACCGCCCGCGCCATGATCACCGCGCCAGACATATCGGCCAGCAGGGCCGCGGCCTGATCCATTGCTTCATCGAGCGAGAAATCCATCAAGCGGAACTGACCGGCGATCAGTTTTTGCAAGGTGGTGACCCCGACCTCGAACCGCTTGCGCGCCTCCGGCTCCAGCCGCGCCACATCGCCGGCAGTCGCTGGAATGGCGCACCCCTGGCCCGGCTTGTTGTAATGGGCGGGCGACAGGTAATAGCTGATATAGGCCGACAAAGCCGCCTGCGGCTCAAGTCCGCGCGTCCGGGTCTGGAAACGCTCGCAGGTCCGCTCGAACATCACGTCGATGGCCTGGGCGATCAGGTCGTCCTTGGAAGCGAAATGGGCGTAGAAACCGCCATGCGTCAGGCCCTGGCGCTTCATCAGGGTGGCGACGCTCAGGCCGTGCGGTCCCTCCTCGCGCAGCATGATGGCCGCTTCGGTCAGCAGCCGCAGACGGGTCCGTTCCTTGTGTTCGGTATCATAACGCATGTGCGGGGTCCGCCGTGAGGTCTTGTCACAGAGTCGCGTTTTTTATCCCCTGCGTCAAGATCGCGCCGGAATGAATTCGATTACATGATGGAAGTCATGTAAAAACTATCGCTCCAGCTTTGCTGCCAGGATCACCGAGGTCGTGGTGCGTTCAACGCCATCCAGCAGGCCGATGCGATTGATCAGTTCGTTCATTTCGATGCTGTCCGCCGCCTCAACCAGCACGATGATGTCGTATTCCCCGCTGATCGCGTAGATGGCCGAGATTTCCGGGATATCCGCCAGGCTGACCTCGACTTCCTGGCACAGGCGCGGCAGGGTCTTGATCATGACATGCGCGCGCAGGCGGGTTTTTGAATAGGCCTGCCCCAGACGCACAGTATAACCATCGATGATGCCTTCGTTTTCGAGGCGTTCCAGCCGGGCGTAGACCTGGGTGCGCGGAATATCGAGCATGGCCGCCAGTTGCGACACCGGCAGGCGCGAATTTTCACGTAAACTGGCCATCAACTTACGGTCGGTGGCGTCAAGATCAGGAGCAGGCTTGCGTGAGGTCATTTATTTCAGCTTTTCGTCGCCATAGATCGCCGTTCGGATAACGGGGGAATCGGAAGATACCGCGCCACGATACATGCCCACGTCATTGATGGCAAAGGCTGGCTTGCCGCTGGCGTCCATGGCGATCAGGCCGCCGTCGCCGCCGATCGATCCGATCGACATGATGGTGTCATAGGCGGCGGCTTCGATATTTTGATGGTTCCAGCGTACACGGTCACAGACCTGACGCCCTGCGGAATCGCGGATGAAGTACTCCCCCGTGCCGGTGGCCGAAACGGCGCAGTCGCCATCGCGCGCATAGGTGCCGGCGCCGATCAGCGGTGAATCGCCGATCCGGCCCCACTGCTTGCCGGTCAGCCCGCCGGTCGAGGTCGCCGCTGCCAGATGGCCGTCACTATCGAGCGCCACCGCCCCGACCGTACCGTACATATGGGTCGGATTAATCATAGCCGTATTGTCCTTCTTCCAGTCCACCAGCATCTGCTCGCGTTCCGGCGTATGGAAGTATGACGGGTCTTCCTGTTCCAGCCCCTGCGCCTTCGAGAAAGCGTCCGCGCCCTCGCCCGCCAGGAAGACATGGCGCGTCTTGTCCATCACCGCGCGCGCCGCCATGATCGGGTTTTTCGTCCGCGTCAAAGCCGCCACCGCTCCGGCCTTCATCGTGCCGCCATCCATGATGGCCGCGTCAAGATAGACATTGCCGTCCGCCGCGATGGCCGCGCCCTTGCCGGCATTGAACAGCGGATTATCCTCCAGCGGCTTGATCGTAGCCTCGACCGCATCCAGCGCTGAACCGCCCTTGTCGAGCACCGCCTGCCCCGCCGCCAGCGCCGCATTGAGTCCGGCGCGATAGGCGGCGTCGGTTTCCGGCGTCAGGTCGCCGCGATCGATCACACCCGCGCCGCCATGGATGGCCAGCGACCAGTGTTTTTGCTGGGTCAATACGCCATCCACGACATCATAGGTGCGCGTAAAGGACGGCAGTCCCACCTCCAGCGTCTTTATGTTGAAGGTGCTTGTCTTGCCGATGCCGGTAACCTTGACATTCTTTATATTGAGCGGCTTGCCTGACGCCAGGTCATGCACCTCTCCGCCCTGAACCAGCCAGCCATGCCCGTCGAGATTGGAATAGACCTTCGCCGTGCCGTCTGCTTCGACCGTCATGGCCGCTTCTTCGTCAATACCCAGCCCGACCAGCGGATAGGCGTGGCGCTGGCCATCGGCATCGCGCAAGGATTCGGATTTAACCACGAAAGCAATCAGGCGACCGAGACGGTCACGAATGCCGAAATGGCTGTCGGTAACGATATTGGACAGCAGTCCGGAATGGAGAAAATCGCTTTCCATCGTCACCGCCGGTCCCATCGGGTCTTTCAGGGCCTCTTCGGAAGTAATGCTGCCGCCATCCATGGCGCCATAAAGCCAAGAACCCTGCACCGCCAGCCCCGCCGAGGTGCCGCCGATCGGCTTGCCCGCCGCCACATGGGCATCGAGCGCTTCATTGAGCGGCGTGCCCTTCCACATGCGGACATAGTTGGACTGGTCACCGCCCGCCAGGAAGATGCCGTCGGCCTTTTTCACCGCCGCCAGCAGCTTCGGATCGTAGGACGCCTTGCGGTCGGTGAAGAGGAAGGTGCGCACCGAGGTCACGCCCTTCACCTGGTTGTAAAACTCATCCTGCGATTCCGTGGTGCCGGACGCGCGCAGCACCACGATATGGCCATGCCCGGCATGGGCGGTGAACCAGCGAAAGGCGTCATAGGCCCAGTCGCCGCCGCCGCTAAGCAGGAAACCGCCCTTTACCGGGTCGGTCGTCGGTTTCGCTTCATCGCCGATAACAAAGGTCCTGTAGCCCGGCCCGCTTTTCCAGGCTTTCGCCTCGGCAATATTACCCATATTTAAGGTGACGAAGGCGAGGCTTAAGGCGAGAATCAGCCTCGGATTTGTTTGGCGCATGGCAGGCTCCGCGATTGTTAGTGCGCAAATGCAACATATGCCCACAACTGTGATCGCAAATTGACCTCATGGCAACAATTTGATTGCCAAGTTTGACACAATGATGTCACTTTTCGTCAAGTTTCCGCAAAAATAGTGCAATTTGAAACTATATTCGCACATTTATCCCATTCGCACCCGCGAACAGCGTTACGTAAAATCAGGAGCCGACCCATGACTGCCCCCATGACGAAGACCCGCTTCACACGACTCTGCAAACTGACCCTGCTTGCCGGCTGCAGCCTCTATGGCCTTCATGGCGTGGCCAGCGCGCAGGAAGACGGCGCTGATCCTACAGCCGATGTGCCGCAAACCATTGTCGTTCTCGGCTCACGTATTCCCCGCACGCAAAAGGAAGGCCCCGCGCCCGTCACCGTGATCACGTCCGACCAGATTCGCGCCGGCGGCTATGCCAGCGTACCGGACGTGCTCAAGACCGTCACCGCCAACAGCGGCGAAACCGAATCGATGCAGTCGGGTAATGCCGCCGACTATTCCCCCGGCGCACAGCAGGTCGATCTGCGCGGCCTCGGCCCCAATCACACGCTGGTCATGGTCAATGGCCGCCGTATTTCGGACTTCCCGATGCCGTTTGACGGCAACGGCAATTTCACCGACATTTCCAATATTCCGCTGGGCATGGTCGACCAGATCGAAATCCTGTCCGGCTCGGCCTCGGCTATCTATGGCTCGGATGCCCTGGCCGGCGTCGTCAATTTCAAGCTCAAGGAGCGTTATGACGGTTCGACGCTCGATTACCGCTACGGCTGGACCGAACAGGGCGGCGGGCAATCGCACCGCCTGAACTATTCGTCGGGCTTCGACGCCGGCAAGTTCCACGGCGTCTTCGGCGGTGAGATCCTGTGGAGCGATCCGATCTACGGCTATCAGCGTAAGCGCCAGGATTCGACGCTCGACGCGCCGGACGACGCCTACAAGACTCCGGTCACCAACTGGCAGCGCGTCGATTACGACGTCTATGCCATCGACGCCACCGCGGCCGATTGCGCCCTGACCACCGCCACCAATGGCGGCACCACTCACCTGGCCGTTGATCCCTATTACGGCGATGACGATACCATCCTCGGCGCCTATTGCGGCAGCGAATCCGCCATCGGCTACAAGACGGTCCAGTCGCAGCGCCACGCCGGCAATCTGGTCGGCTCCTTCACCTACGATATTTCGGATAACCTGCACCTCTTCGCCGATGTACAGTTCGGCCTCAGCCGCCTCGAACTGCTGAAGCGTCCGACCTCGTGGGGCTATCAGGATGAAACCGGTAATGATGTCGGCGACTTCTACAACAGCTTCACCGGCGGCACCGATAACTGGTATCGCATCTTCACGCCGGAAGAAATGGGCGGGCTGGACAAGGCCAAGCGCCAGGTCAATTCGACCACCTACACCTTTACGCCCGGCGTACGCGGCACCTTCGGCACAGATGACAAGTGGAATTACGAGGTCGCGCTCAATTACAGCGCCTATACCGCCGAGGTCATCTTCCCGCTGATCAATGTCGACAAGGCCAACGCCCTGTTCCTGGGGCCGAAACTGGGCATGGATACCGATCCTGAATTCCTGGGTGAAGACGACGGTTACGGCCTGCCGGTCTTCAATGCCGACCCGACCCGCTTCTATACGCCACTGACGCCGGAGGAATACGCCTCCATCGCTGAAAACGCGATCTACCACCCAAAAAGCTCGGTTACCGAAGTCACCGCCCAGATCGGCACCCGCGACCTGTTCCAGATGCCCGCCGGTCCCGTTGGTTTCAACTTCCTCGTCGAGGCCGGCCGCCAGGACTACGACCAGGGCACCGATCCGAAGGCCGCCGAACCGCACTTCTTCAGCTGGACGGACTTCATCTCCAAGGGCCACCGCAACCACTACGCCACCGGCGTCGAGTTCAACATTCCGCTGCTTTCCACCCTGTCATCCAGCGCCGCCGCCCGTTACGATCACTATGATTATGCCGGCCACAGCGTCGGCCAGAGCACCTATAATCTCGGCCTCGAATACCGTCCGCTCAAGACCCTGCTGCTGCGCGCTGCCTGGGGCACCGGCTTCCGCGCCCCTGACCTGAACTATGTCTATCAGGGCATCGGCTACGAGGAAGGCCGCGCCACCGATTACTACACCTGCTACAATGACTCGCCGGAAGATTACCCCGGCGATTGCGGCCGCGGTTCACGCATCTCGGTCAAGACCGGCGGCAACCGCGACCTGGAGCCGGAAACCAGCGAAAGCTTCAATACCGGTTTCGTCTGGGCACCGTCGCGGGTCTTCGACTTCAGCGTCGATTACTTCAAGATCAAGATGGAAGGCGTGGTCGAGGATCTGGTCATCAACAACCTGACCCGCACCGAAGGCGAATGCCGCAACGGCTTGCAGGACATCAGCAGCCCGACCTGCCAGGACGCCATCGCCCGCGTCACGCGTGATTCCGGCGGCGACATCACCCAGGTCTTCGTCAGCCCGATCAATGTTGCCAGGGAAGAAACCTCCGGCGTCGATGTGGCGGCGCACCTGCGCTTCGACACACCGATCGGCATACTCGGCCTGTCCGGCAGCTATACCCACGTCATCGATCACGATTACACCCGTTACGAGGGCGATACGCCGATCGACAAGCTGGCCAACGATTCGAGCTACTACATCCCGCGCGACAAGGTTTCGGCCAGCGTCAACCTGAAAACCGGCAAGTGGAAGTTCAATATCGACGGCAACTATACCAGCCGCCTGCCGAACTATGACGAGGATGCCTGGGTCAAGGCCTACATGCTCTATAACGCCTCGGCGCAATACGATATCAATGAGAAGGTTACGGTATCGCTGGCCATCGACAACCTGTTCGACACCAACCCGCCCTACGATCCGACCTGGACCAGCTATCCCTACTACAACAGCAACTGGTACGAAGGCCTCGGTCGTTCGGGCTTCCTGCAAATCACCTACAAGTATTAAGACGAAAGGGCCGGACATTCTCCGGCCCTTTTTCTTTGGCTAAAACGGATTCCTGATCTCTTCCGACGCCAGTTCCTTCGGCGTGTTTTCACGGCCCAGCATGGCATTGCGGTAAGGAAAACGCCCGAACCTGGCAATAATGGCGTGATGGCGCTTCATGAACCCCAGGATATCGGCGTCGCCCAACGCCTCATAGAGCACCAGCCCGCGATCCTGCGCGGCCAGATCCTCGGCGTGCATGAACGGCATATAGAGGAATTGCCGCTCGGATACGCTCATCCCTTTGTCGAATCCGCGATCCACCGCACGGCGCGAAACATCGAACGCCAGATGATCTGTAGCAAAGGCCTTCGCCGTATTGCGGAACATGTTGCGGGGAAACTGGTCGAGCACGATAATCAACGCCAGGGCGGATTTCGGCGCGTTCGCCCAATCCAGCGCCCCGGCGGCGGCCTCCGCGTATAAATCGCCAAACCGCGTCCGTATGACCTCATCGAAGGCCGGCGTCGAAGCGAACCACTTGGCCTGCGTATCCGGCGCGAACCAGAAATCGAGAACATCCTGGGGTGTCATTGCAATCCTTCCGCCTTATAAACCACCTTGCCGCCGACCATGGTCAGCAGAACCTGCGTACCGCCGATCTCTTCCGGCCTGATCTGAAAGAGATTGCGATCCAGCACGATCAGGTCGGCGAACTTGCTGGTTTCCAGCGAACCCGTTTGCTGATCCTGCCGCAGACTGTAGGCGGCATTGAGCGTGATCGCCCGCACGGCCTGCGCCACCGTCAGGCCGGGATCGATGCCCAGCCGCTCAGGGTAAGTGACCGCATCCTCGCCGATCGCTTTGCGCGTCACGGCGATTTGCAGGGCCAGCCATTCATCGAGCGCATCCACCGGCCAGTCCGAACCATAGACGATGCGCGCCCCGTAAATCTCCAGCAAACCCGCCGGTTCCATAAGCGCCGATCGCACCGGTCCCAAAGCCGGTTTCGACTGTTCGATATCAATCGAGGGCCGCTCCCACTGGAACGACAGAACCGGTAGCGCCCCGACTTCGGCATAGCGCTTGTAGTCCGCTGGATCGACAATCTCGTCATGGGCGATGGCCGGCCGGATATCGTCGGCGGGATGAACTTTCCGCATGGCCTCAACCGCATTCAGTCCCATGCGCACCGAACCATCGCCATCGGCGTGCATATGCGGATTCAGCCCCGCCGCCGCCAGCCTGATCAGGGTGTCATCAAGCTGATCTTGCGTGAAGTAAGGCTTCGGGCCGTAATTCTGCCCCGGCTTGCCATCCTCAAAATAAGACTCGACCATCACCGCCGAAAAGGCCGGCGCCGAATAGACGCCATCGAGGAACAGCTTGGCCGTGTCCACCTTCATTACCGGCCTTGCGCCATCCGGCTGTTGCTCGAACCCGGCCTTTTCCTTCAGCACCTCGGCAATGGCCTTGTCGGCGTCATAGTCCGCCGGGGAATCGATCAGCACGGCAAAATGCGCCCGCGCCGTCAGCCCGCCTTCTTTCGACACCGTGCGATAAGCGGTCATGGTTTCGATATCGGTATAGGCGTCGAGAAAGGTCGTAACCCCTTGTTCGCGCATGGCCTTTAGCGCCAGTTGCGTCGCCTGGTAGTTCTTTTCGACCGAAGGCGGCGGCACAACCTTATCCACCAGATCCTGAGCGGCGTCCTGCAAAAGCCCGGTCGGCTCCCCCGCCGCATCGCGCACGATCACGCCATCCTTTGGATCGGGCGTATCGCGGGTAATACCGGCCAGTTGCAGCCCGCGCGTATTGGTCAGGTTGGAATGGCCGAATGACGAATGCACCTTGATCGGCCGGGTGGTTTTCACGCCATCGAGCGCCGCGCGGGTGAAGCGCGTGCCCTGCGGCTTCGTCCCCTGCTCGAACCAGTTGATGACCTCCAGCCAGTTATCAGGCCCCGCCGCCTTGTCATCATCGGCGCATTTTTGAATCCGCGCCTGAAATTCAGGGATGGTCAGGCTTTCATAGTTGAGATTGCAGTTCAGCATCCGCAAACCGCCGGATTGCGGGTGCATATGACCGTCGATCAGGCCCGGCATGACCATGCGGCCTTTCAGGTCAATCACCTGAGTCTTGCGGCCAATCAGCGCCTTCGCCCCGGCATCAGTCCCGACATAGACGATCCGGCCATCCCTTACCGCCAGCGCCTGAGCCACGCTGTCCTTCTCATCAACCGTATAGACATAGCCGTTGCGAAAGACCGTATCGGCCACTGGCGTTTTCGCCTGGACAGAACCGGCAAGGAGCACGAAAGCGACAATCCAATACTTCATGAGCGAACCTATCCTTAAGCCCCCTCTCCCCGTTCACGGGGAGAGGGCTGGGGTGAGGGGCGCCTCTTGCCTTGCCCCTCATCCGGCCTGTCGGCCACCTTCTCCCCGCAAACGGGGAGAAGGGATGATTGGCGAATCTCACCTGAGAACCCTGTCGTTTTTTGGCGCGTAAATGACTATATAGGCCGCACGCTACCCGGCAAAGGAAATCAAATGGATTCGGTCATCTCGATCAAACAACTCGACAAGACCTACAAAAGCGGCCACCGGGCGCTGAAATCCATCGATCTCGATATCCGGCGCGGTGAAATCTTCGCTCTCTTAGGTCCCAACGGGGCCGGCAAGACCACCCTGATCGGCGTCGTCTGCGGACTGGTGAAACTGACCGGCGGCACGGTCGTCGCGGATGGCCATGACATAACGAAAGACTACCGCGCCGCCCGCGCCAAGATCGGCCTGGTGCCGCAGGAACTGGCCACCGATATGTTCGAGACGGTGTGGTCCACGGTCAGCTTTTCGCGCGGCCTGTTCGGACTGTCGCCCAATCCAGCCTATATCGAAAAGGTGCTGAAAGATCTGTCCCTGTGGGACAAGAAGGACAACAAGATCGCCACGCTTTCCGGCGGCATGAAGCGCCGTGTGCTGATCGCCAAAGCCCTGTCGCACGAGCCGAAAATCCTCTTCCTCGATGAGCCGACCGCCGGGGTCGATGTCGAGTTGCGCCGCGATATGTGGAAGATGATCGGCCGCCTGCGCGAACAGGGTGTCACCATTATCCTCACCACCCATTATATCGAGGAAGCCGAGGAGATGGCCGACCGCATCGGCGTTATCAACAAGGGCGAGATCATCCTGGTGGAAGAAAAACACGCCCTGATGCGAAAGCTCGGCCAGACCCGCGTCACCATCGGCCTGAAATCGAAGCTCGACGCCCCGCCGGATATCCCGCAGGCGCTGGCCCTCTCCACCGATGGCGAAACCCTGACCTTCACCCTGACCGGCGGAGGCGACACGGAAGACGCCGGCGTCGCCGATGTGCTCAAGGCGTTGATGGACAGGCAGATCGATTTCAAATCGGTCAGCACCAAGCGCTCGTCGCTCGAAGACATATTCGTCGATCTTGTGGAGACAAAAGCATGAATTTGAATCTCCACGCCGTCCGCGCCATCTATTTCTTCGAGTTGCACCGTACCTGGCGCACTCTGTTCCAGAGTATCGCCGCGCCGGTCATCTCGACCTCGCTCTATTTCATCGTCTTCGGCTCGGCCATCGGCAGCAAGATGACCCTGGTCGATGGTGTCTCTTACGGCGCATTCATCGTACCCGGCCTGACCCTGCTGTCGATCCTGACGGAAAGCACCTCGAACGCCTCTTTCGGCATCTACCTGCCGCGCTTTACCGGCACGATCTACGAACTGTTGTCCGCTCCGGTATCGGTGGTCGAGGCGCTGCTGGGCTATGTCGGGGCGGCGGCCACCAAGTCGGTGATCCTCGGCGCCATCATCCTGATCACGGCGCGCCTGTTCGTGCCCTATGAGGTCGTTCATCCCATCTGGGCCTTCCTGTTCCTGATCATGATCGCCCTCACCTTCTCGCTGTTCGGCTTTATCCTCGGCGTCTGGGCCGATGGTTTCGAGAAGTTGCAGGTCGTGCCCTTGCTGATCATCACGCCCCTGACCTTCCTCGGCGGCACCTTCTATTCGATCAGGATGCTGCCGGAGTTCTGGCAAAACGTCACCCTGTTCAACCCGATCGTCTATCTGGTGAACGGCTTCCGCTGGACCTTCTACGGCAAGGCCGATGTCAATGTACTGGTCAGTTTCGGCATGACCCTGGTGTTCATGACGGTCTGCGTCGTCCTCATCGCCTGGATATTCAGGACCGGCTATCGCTTACGGAGTTAAAAAGGTCCGGCCGGATCTGGGACCAGCAGATCCGGCGCGGAGTTTATGTGCGCGCCCGGAAGAGGGAGAAACAGTGCGCACCAGAAGCGCCAGGCGATCTCAGGGGGATAATCGCGGCGCCTGTTCAATTTAACTCGCAAAAGTTGTATATTAATTAATATACGCAAATAACTATCGCATTAATTGTATTTTTGATCTGTAACTTGGTAAATCAAAGCGCAGCATGGCCTATAGGCAGACGGGATCGAATAGGGCATAAGACTCAGCCTCAACACAATGATCCGACGTGTGCCAGCCCTGATGACAGCCGATCCAAACGCGCCTGCCGCCTCATTCCTCCAAAAAATCAGGGCCTCCATATATGCTTGGGCCGACCGTTTGTGGAATGCCGATGACAAGACCTTGCGCTGGGTGCTGGCCGTGCTGGTCATCGTCCTCGCCTGCTTCAACTTCGTCCGCGATCTCGATAACCCCGCCCATGCCTTCTGGGATGAATCCTACTACCTGACCACCATCCAGCGCTATGACGAAGGCAAGGCGCAATATGCCTCCCACCCCCCGCTCGGCTTCATGTTCATGGATCTGGGCGTCAAGACGGGCAAGCTGCTGGGCATCAATCAGAAGGTCGATACCCATTTCCTCGGCGATGTGAAGAAGATCGATTCCCGCGTCGTGCCGAAAGGCTATGATTTCACACCTATCCGCATGCCCTCGGCCCTGTTCGCCATTGTCAGCGCCCTGCTCTTCTACCTGATCATCCTGAAACTGAACGGCGAAGCCTTCGAGGCCTTTGTCTTCTCACTGCTGTTCGTTTTCGAGAACGCCTACATCGTCCATTTCCGCGCCGCCCACCTCGATTCCTACCAGTTCACCTTCACGCTCGGCTCGATCCTCGTCTGGCTTTACACCTTCGGACGAGAACCGAAACGGCCGCTTTTGACCTATGCCGCCTTCGGCCTGTTGTGCGGCCTGTCCTTTATGGTCAAGGTCAATTCGCTGGTCATGCTGCTGCTCGGCGCCCTCAGCCTGGGCCGCGCCCTGTGGGTCGATCATTCACGTCCGAACTGGCTGCGGCAATTCTGGCGCGGCAGTTCCATCGCCGGCGCGTTCCTGGCGGTCGTCACCCTGATCTTCACCCTGCACGTCGTTTTCAATCCGAACGCACCCGACCTGACCACCAAGGCCGGCAAGCGCGACAGCGATTCCATGGGGCAGGTCTACAAGGACTATCTCGCCCATAAGCGCGGTCTTTCCCCCGCTGTCGTCTGGGACGCCACCGTCGGCTACTACAAATACATGAAGTATGACTTCACCGGCGAGGTGAAGACCGAACCCAACGGGTCTCAGCCCGTTCTATGGCCCTTCATGGCCAAGGCGATCACCTACCGCTGGGATTTCGACGGCAAGAAGACCGCCTATACCCACATGGTCGGCAATCCGGTCAACTGGGGCCTGGGGCTTGTTGGCATCGCCGCCGCCGCCGTGCTGATCTCCCGCCGCCGCTTCGACCGGAAGGAAACGCCGGACGCCGAGGCGCGCACCATGGATTTCGACCGCCTGGAAGCCATCTTCGCCATGTTCATGGTCTTCTGGGTCTTCCATATCTATCTAGGCATCCACCGTGTGATGTACATCTATCATTACTTTATCGGCCTGGCCCTGAGCTACCTGCTGGCAGCGCTCTGCTTCCGCATCGTGGCGCGGCAGATGCCCCTGGTGAACAGGCACCGCTTCGGCATCCTGTGCGGGCTGAGCCTCCTCATCGCTGTCAGCTATCTCTTCTATGCTCCCCTGACCTACCACCAGTACATGACCAAGGCCGAATGCGGCCTGCGCAATATTCCGGTGACACTGGTCGTCTGCCAGCCGGTAAAGAAGAAAAAACCAGCACCCCTGCAAACCGCGGCGCCATCAGCCGACCTTAACAAAAGTTAATCCGCCGGTTTTTTCTTCCTTCGGGCGCAATCCTGCGGCAATGTCCTCCAAGACATTGGAGCGATATTTATGCTGATGAAAAAATCCCTGCTGACCGCCTTCGCCATCGCGGCCCTGACCACCACGGCCCTGACACCGATCAGCGGTTACGCCGAGGCCCCGGCCAGCGCCATTGCTGCTTTTGGCCAGCCGATCGATATCAGCAAGGGACTGGATTTCGCCCAGAACCATTCCGACATCAAGGCCGATCCCGCCGTCCGTTTCGGCAAGCTGCCGAACGGTATGACCTATATCATCCTGAAAAACGCCACCCCGCCGGGTACCGCCTCGATTCGCCTGCGCTTCAATGGCGGCTCGCTGATGGAGGATGACAGCCAGCAGGGCCTCGCCCACTTCCTCGAACACATGGCCTTCAACGGCTCGAAGAACGTGCCCGAAGGCGAAATGGTCAAGATTCTCGAACGCCACGGCCTGGCCTTCGGCGCCGACACCAATGCCCACACCGGTTTCAGCGAAACTGTCTACGAACTCGACCTGCCCAAGGTGGCCGACGACGATCTCGACACCGGCCTGTTCCTGATGCGCGAAACCGCCGGCAATCTGCTGCTCGAAGATAGCGCCATCGACAGCGAGCGCGGCGTCATTCTCGGTGAGGAACGCGCCAGCGACAGCCCCAGCCGCCATGCCTATATGAAATGGGCGGCGGCGGCCTTCGGCGGCCAGAAATACGCCGTCCGCCTGCCGATCGGCCTGACGGACATCATCAAAAATGCCAAACGCGACCGTTTCGTCGACTATTACAACAGCTTCTACCGTCCCGAACAGGCCACCCTCGTTGTCGTCGGCGATTTCGATCCAGACGCCATGGAAGCGCGCATCAAGACGAAATTCTCCGATTGGCAAAAGCCCGCCGCCCCGATCCGCGTCACCGACTTCGGCGCCTACAAACCCAGGGGCGTCACTTCGGAAGCCTATACCGAGAAGGGCCTGCGCACCGAACTGACGCTCACCTGGTCGCAACCGATCACCGAGGCCTACCAGAACGAGGCCAAGGAAACCGCCGATTTCCTCGACGGCCTGCGCACCCAGATTCTCAATGAGCGCCTGGAACGTCAGGCCAAACTGCCCGATACGCCCTTCGCCGCCGCCTCGATCGCCCATGATGATGTCGATCACACCGCCACGGTCACGCAAGTATCGATCACGCCCAAGCCCGGCCGTGAAAAGGACGCCTTCGTCGCCGCCTACACCACCGTGCGCCAGTTCATCGAATACGGCGCCGACCAGGCCGAGCTTGATCGCACCCTGAGCGACACCGAAACCTATTTCAAACAGGCCCTGCAAGGGGCCAACACCCGCAACAGCCGCCAATTGTCACAAGCACTGGTCGACAGCATGGCCGATGGCGAGGTCTTCACCTCCCCACAACAGGACTGGGACTATTTCCAGACGCTGAAGCCGTCGATCACGCTCGATACGCTCAATGCCGGTATCAAGCCGCTGTTCGCCGGCGATGGTCCGCTGCTGTGGCACGAAGGACCGGCACTCGGTGATTTCGACCAGAAAGCCTTCCTCGATACCTATACAACGGTTCAATCCGCTCAACTGACCGCCCAGGAGGCCCGCGTCAACAAGCCCTGGCCCTATACCGATTTCGGCGCACCGGCCAGACCGGTCAAGCGCGAGGAGATTAAGGATCTTGATCTGACCCAGCTGACATATGCCAATGGCGTGCGCGCCACCATCAAGACCACCAATTTCAAGGACGACCAGATCGGCATCACGGTCCGCTTCGCCGGGGGCCTGAGTGCGCTGTCGCCCACGTCAAAACCGCCGGTCTTCGCCGCATCGATTTCAGATATCCAGGAAGGCGGCCTCGGCAAGCTGACGGCCTCCGAACTGAAGGACAGCCTGACCGGCAAGATCTACAGTGTGAACCTTAACATCGGCGAAGACGCCACCACGCTTTCCGGCGGCACCAACCCGACAGATTTCGCCACGCAAATGGAGGTTTTGATGGCCTTCACCACCGACGCGGCCTATAGCCCCGATGCCTTCGACCGCCTGAAATCCCTGGTGCCGGATTATTACGCCTCTCTGGCCTCAACCCCCGGCGGCGTCTTCCAGATGAGCGGCGCAGCGGCTTTGCGCGATAATGACCCGCGCTTCACCATGCCCGATCAGGCGGACCTGCTGGCCACCACCAACGATCAGGTCAAGGCCCTGGTCGACCGCCAACTCAAGACCGCTCCGGTCGAAATCACCATTGTCGGCGATATCAGCGAGGCCGAGGCCGAAGCCGAAATCAGCAAGACCTTCGCCACCCTGGCCAAGCGTCCCGACACGCCCGCCCTCCCCGCCGATGGTCTGACGCTGCATTTCCCGACGCATAACCTCACCCGGGTGTTCGAGCATGAAGGCCGCGCCGACCAGGACCTGAGCTATATCGCCTGGCCGGGAACGGATTTCATGTCCGACACCCAGCGCGCCCGCGGTCTGACCGTGCTCGCGGAAGTGCTGTCGCTGCGCCTGACCGATATCGTGCGCGAACAGAAGGGCCTGAGTTACAGCCCTTATGCCAGCAACTACTATTCCCAGACCTTCCCCGGTTTCGGCTATCTCAGCGCCGTCGCCCAGGTGAAGCCGGAGGACGACCAGGCCTATTACGATGCGGTGTCCGGCATCGTGGCCGACCTCAAAGCCCATCCGATCAGCGATGACGAACTGCTGCGCGCGCAGAAGCCTTTGATCGACCGCATGGACACCGACCTGAAGACCAATACTTACTGGGCCGCTTCTCTGCCCGGCTCGACCACGGATGCGAAGAAGCTCGATTATATCCGCACCCGCCGCGATCAGTACAAGGCGGTGACCGTGGCCGACATCCAGCGCCTGGCCAATGAATATCTCGATATGAGCAAGGCCATGCGCATCCAGATCAAGCCGGCGGCGACGGACGCGGCGAAACCCTAAACGAGACGGATCGGTCCCGGATAATCGGCCACCTGACGGTCGGAGGTCAGCAGCAAAATGCCTTCGACCATCGCCTGCGCCACCAGCAGGCGATCGAATGGGTCTTTGTGCAGCCACGGCAGATCAGCGACGGCCACGGCATGATCGCTTTGGATCAGCAATTCCTGATAACCATTATCCAGCATCCCCCGCCTGATGATGCGCGGGTCCACCGTGAAATCAGCGTGCCCCCGGCTTTTTTTGATGGCGACTTCCCAGATACTGACGACACTGAAAACCAGTTCGTTCTGCGGATCGGTCAATAGCCGCGTTGTCTCCGGCGATAATCTTTTTGGTTCCGAAACGGCCCATAGCAACAGATGCGTATCAAGCAGCAACTTCATTCATCGTCACCATAGAACATGGCGGCGATCTCGTCCTCGTAAAGACGGTCGAAATTATCCGGAACCGTGAACTGCCCCTCAAGGAAACCCAATCTTTGAGGCGCCTTCACGTCCGGCGCATTGATCGGCACGACCTTGACCATGGCGCGTCCGGCCTTGGCGATAATGAACGGTTCGCCGTTCGCCGCTTCCTCGACAAGGCGTGACAGATGCGTCTTGGCTTCGTGGATATTGACCGCCTTCATGACAACCTCATTAAACTAAGTCCAGTTAGTTTAGTTCAAAACACCTCCAAATGCAAACAAACAAAAACCCCGCCGGACAAACCGGCGGGGTTTTCAGTCATGTGCACTTTTTTATGATTTACTGGACGAAGCCGCCGACGCCGCCATCAAAGCTCATCACCGCCGTATTGGCGCCATTGCAGCTGTTGCAGGCTACCTGACGCTGCTTCGTGATGGTTTCGGTACGGGTCAGGGTCAGGATCTTGACGCCGACGCCGAAGCGGCGCAGCAGCGAGCGCTCGTTGCACTGGCGCTGCGGGATCTGAGTCCTGCAGGTCAGAGTGCCGTCCTCGAACCACAGAGCTTCGTTCTTGGCGCAGGTGGCGTTCTTGCCACCGTCGAAATTGATGTGCGAGCCATCATAGTCCGAATAGGTCCACTGCATATGCGTGCCGGCGATGCAGCGATAGACCTCGCCGCGATAGCTGCCGGCGATATCGCGGCCCGAAAAGACCTGCGACGCCGGGTGCGGCACGCCGGTATCGTCGATGCAACTCGCCTGGATGATGGTCTGCTTGGTGAAGGTCTGTTGTTCGCTGTAGCTTTCCATCGCGCCACAGCAATTTCCGCTGACCACGTTCAGGCCGCCTGCCGCCTGCGGATAACCCGGCGTCTGCGACCAGTTGCTGTAACCGCCGCCGTAATAGACGGTCGAACCCGAAGCGCCCGCGCTCGCACCGGCGCCGACCTTGACATTGACGTTCACATTAACGTTCGCACCACCGCCACAGCTTACGCAGGGCGTATGCGGCGGACGCGGATTGTTCGGCACCGTCGGCGGCGCGGGCGGAGAGCAACCGGTCGTGCAAGCCACGGCGCCGCCGGCGAAAGCCAGCATTCCGGCGCCCAACAGGCCAGCCTTAAACAGGACAGTGAACAGATTTTTCAAAGCTGCGCGCATCAAACTTTCCTCATGGCTTTTCGCCCTCATGGCTATTCTGGCCAAGTATCAGCAAGAACCATACCGCAATAAACTTTGCCTTTTGATTAAGCCCTGCGCCGAAAAGGTTCAAAATACCGTTTTTTCGGCAGCGATCTTGCCTTTCCCCCTGGCAAAGGAGATCGCCGTGCCCCATTCCAGTACAGTTTCATTCCTGAGCTACTGGCGCAGCCTTCAGACCGATCCGGAGACAGCGCCCGCGCGGAAACAGTTCGATCCGGCGCGCCTCAAGCCCCTGATACCGCAGATGCTGATGATCTCGACAACGGATCACAGCCACCGGTTTCGCTTGTCCGGCGGCTTTTTGCACGCCCTGCATGGCTACGAACTAAAGGGCGCATCCTTTCCAGCGCTATTTCGCCCGCCCTTCATCAGCCCGGTAACCACCGCCCTGATGCTGGCCCGCCGCCGCGAACAGCCGGTTATCCTGACCCTTTCCGCGCCCTGGCAGACCGCTCATCCTGAAATGTCACCGGAGGAAGCCGCGCTGTTTCAGAATGAGACGGTCCGTTTTGAAATCTGCCTGTGTCCCATGATGAACGCTTATGGCAAGGTGGACCGGCTGGTCGGTATTTACCAGACCCTGAGCGCCATGCCGCAAAATCCGAACGGTACGCTGGGCCGCTATACGCTGACAGCCTCCAAACTGTACGCGCCGGACCGGAATACCCAGGCGGCGCACCTGCGCCTTGTGGCTTCCGAAGGGCTACGCATAGCGTAACCCCTTGCGTCCTTATGGATTAGGCGCAAAACTAACCGCCTGATTATCCGGAGGCCCCGCATGCCCAAAGACGACAAGCCCAAAGACAACCGGCCCAAAGACGACAAGTCCGATAAAAAGGACGCCGCCGAAGCGCGCCTCGAACAGCTCCAGATTGCCCTGGTCGACGCGCAGATCTGGTCGCAAAAGGAAGGCAAGCGCCTGTGCGTCGTCTTCGAGGGCCGCGACGCCGCCGGCAAGGACGGCGCTATCAAGCGCATCACCGAATGCCTGTCGATCCGCCAGACGCGGGTCGTCGCCCTGCCCAAACCGACCGAGCGCGAACAGGGCGAATGGTGGTTCCAGCGCTATGCCAGCGAACTGCCGACCGCCGGCGAATGGGTGCTGTTCAACCGCTCATGGTATAACCGCGCCGGGGTGGAGAAGGTCATGGGCTTTTCCACGCCACTCCAGCAGGAGGCCTTCATCCGCGATGTCCCGGCCTTCGAGGGCCTGCTGGTCCGCTCCGACATCATCCTGGTCAAGCTATGGCTCGATATCTCGCGGGACGAACAGAAACAGCGCCTGGATGAACGCCGCTCCGATCCACGCAAACGCCTGAAGGTCAGTTCGCTCGACGCCGTGGCGCAGGAGCGCTGGGATGATTATTCCGCGGCGCGCGACGAGATGCTGAGGCGTTCCCACAACGAGGACACGCCGTGGACCTGCGTCAAGACCGACAGCAAGACGAAGGCGCGTGAAAACATCATTCTCTATCTGCTGAAAGCCATCGGCTGTCCGGAATATTCCGTTGATGTCGCCGCTCCCGATCCGGATATCCTGTTTCCCTACGATGATGTCATCACCGGTAAAAAGAGCCTGTACAAATAGGCCGCCGCAAGAACAAGCCGGGAACATCGAATCGACGCACAAATTCCTGAAAAATAAAAGGTTAAAGTAACCGTTTATTGACTCTGTTTTGTGAGGCTTCCGGCGTTGCTGGCAGCAAAAGGGCTGTCAGACTGGACAAAAGGTTCAGGGCCGATGATACCCCCCGTGACGCGAAGCGCACATGATGTAAACCGCCAGAAGGCATCCCCGCCCGCCTCGTCCTTGCCCCCCGTCAAGCGGGCGAGCCTGAAGGAATGCGGCGACTGCAATCTGTGCTGCAAGGTCTACGACATCCCCGACCTGGAAAAGAAAGCCGGCCACACCTGTTTCAATATCCGCCCCGAAGGCGGCTGCGGCGTCTGGGGCCTGCATCCGCAAATCTGCCAGGACTTCAAATGCCTGTGGCTGAAACACGACGACATGAATGCGCTGTGGCGCCCCGATCAGGCCGGCTTCGTGCTGCGCCTGGAACCCAACGGCACGACGCTGGCCGTCGATATCGATCCGGATCGTCCACATGACTGGCGCCGTCCCTACTATTACGATCAGTTGAAGCTCTGGTCCGAGGTCATGCCGAAGAACGAGGGCCTGGTGCTGGTCTACGCACCGGAAGGCCTTTACGTCATCACCCCGATGGAAGACCTGTTCCTCAAGGCACCCAAGCGCGGCGACATCCTGGAAACCGGCATGGAAGACAGCCTGTTCGGCCTGCGCCCGTTCGCCCGCGTGATCCCGGCCGCGCAGGTACGCAAGGACCGCTCGCAACTGATCAGACGCCGGGCTTAAGTCAGACACCCTACCACCATTATCGCCGATCATAATCCTCCCCCATCCAATACGCTATCGACTACGCCGCCAATGGGAGCATCTTCCTCGGCCTGCCGCCGAAACGCCCCCGCGCGCGGGCGGCGGCAAGGCCCGCCAGGGTACGTTCGCGGATTAGGGTGCGCTCGAACTCGGCGATGGCGCCGAACATATGCAGCACCAGCCGCCCACCCGCGCTGGCCGTATTGATCGCCTCGGTCAGCGACAACAGCCCGATGCCCTGCGCCTGAAGCCGCTCCAGCGTCTCGACCAGTTGTTTCAGCGATCGCGCCAGCCGGTCCAACTTCCACACCACCAGACTGTCGCCCGGCTGCAAAGCGCCCAGTGCAGCCTTCAGCACAGGGCGTCCGGCCTTGCCGCCCGAAGCGGTTTCGACAAACACCTGTTCGCACCCAGCGGCTTTCAGCGCATCGATCTGAAGGTCCGCATTCTGGTCGTGGGTCGAGACCCGCGCATAGCCAATCAACATGTAAAATCGCCTTTCCATAAAGGGGAACCGAAACCCCGAAAACGGTGGTTTTTACGCCACATGGAACAAGGAGAGGATTGATTGGATGACAACGAATTCGTGTGCAGGACAAATCGTTGAATTTAAATCACATTTATCTCACTATAATAATTTGCGCACATCAACCCAATGGGAATTACCCAAAAGAAAATGCTTGTTAAGCACCTCGAATAAAAACCACGGTTTTTATTTATATACATAATTGAATAGACTTAACATTTACTCCCCCTCATAAAACTATTTCGACACGCTTTGATTGTGATTTTCGGGGGAGTATAAAAATGCGTCATCATTACACAGGCATACTGGCTGTTTCCACCAGTATTGTTGCTATCACCTTAAGCGCTTGCTCACCATCAGTCGCGGACCTCGATCAACAGGCTGAAGCAGCATCGCAAAGCGCTGCGAATCTTGATCGGCAGATTGCAGACCTTAATAATCAAGCTGAGACGGCCTATAATGCTCAAGATTTCCAGGCAGCCACAGAACTTTATCAAAAGGCTGCCGACCAAGGGGATGCTATAGCGCAATCTAATCTTGCAATGATGTATTATAGAGGCGAGGGCGTTCCCAAGAACCTCTCCACAGCCATAGAGTATTGGCAGAAAGCTGCCAATCAAGGAAATGCCCAAGCGCAAGCAATTCTTGGGGTGGCGTATTACAACCTAAGGATTACACCAAGGCGGCGGAGCTTCTTCAAAGAGCCGCTGATCAAGGAGAGGCCGAGGCGCAATTTACTCTCGGAGCAATGTATTACAAAGGTGATGGCATCCCTCAGGACTATACCAAAGCTGCTGAGCTTTTCCAAAAAGCCGTCGATCAAAGCGACGTCCGTGCGCAAGTTATGCTCGGGAACATGTATTATAAAGGTAATGGCGTCCCTAAAGATACCGCCAAGGCCGTGGAGTTTTGGCAAAATGCTGCGGATCAAGGAAGTACTGATGCGCAACGTATTCTTGGGGCGGCGTATTACAATGGCGTAGGAGTCCCCAAAGACCTCGCCAAAGCGGCGGAACTTCTTCAAAAAGCCGCCGACCAGGGAGATACCCAAGCGCAAAAGATGCTTCGCGCGCTAAAGGCAGGCGAATAACCGAAATCCCACTCGACAATTTCCCGCGGGCGGTTCATCAACGGGGCATGACAACGCCTGTTCACGCCCCGCTTCCCGACGCCGCCAGACTCAACTGGGTCGACCGTTACGCCCCGCGCGCCCTGCAACCCTGGCTGAAACTGGGCCGTCTGGATCGCCCGATCGGCATCTGGCTGCTGTTTCTGCCCGGCGCCATGGGACTGGCTTTCGCCATCGCCCATCCCTTCTTTATCAATGACCTGGCAGGCACCGCCCGTCTGATGCCACCTCAGGAAGTCCTGCGCTACCACTTTCCCTGGTACAAACTGCTGCTGTTCGCCATCGGTTCGGTACTGATGCGCGCCGCCGGCTGCGCCTTCAACGATTTCGTCGATCGTGATTTCGACGCCAAGGTGGAGCGCACGCGCGACCGCCCCATTCCCTCCGGCCAGATCAGTCCGAAACAGGCCCTGGCTTTCGCCGCCGGATGCGCTTTGATCAGTTTCCTGATCCTGATCCAGTTGGGCTGGCTGACCATCGCGCTCGGCGCCGGTTCCCTGCTGCTGGTCGCCGCCTATCCCTTCATGAAGCGCATCACCTGGTGGCCCCAGGCGTGGCTGGGCCTGACCTTCAACTGGGGCTTCCTTATGGGCTTCGCCACCGTGACGGACACCCTCACCCTGCCCGCGCTGATCTTCTATACCGGCCTGATCTTCTGGACCCTCGGTTACGACACCATCTACGCCTTGCAGGATATCGAGGATGACGCCATGATCGGCGTCAAGTCAAGCGCCCGCGCGCTTGGCAAAAATACTGTGAATGGCGTCAGCCTGTTCTATGGCGCGGCGTCGGTGCTGACGGGCGTGGCGGCTTATCTGGCCGGACTGCCGCCTGTCTTTTTCGTTGGACTTTTACTGGTAACCACGCATCTATTCATGCAGGTCGTCCGCCTGCGGCCGGATTCGTCTGGAGAACGGTGGGATTCCGCCCTGGCGCTCAAGCTGTTCAAGTCCAACCGCACGTCCGGGCTGTTATGGTTTTTCAGCCTGCTGGCCGTGCATTTCACCGGTTTTCTCAATTCATAGGAGCCTGGCATGACACAAACCCGCAAATGTCTTACCGGGCCGACTTTGGCCGGGCTGGCTCTGGGCGCGCTGCTTGCCGTTTCCGCCTGCCACAAGGCGCCGAAGGATGACCAGGCGACACTTCCCGCCACCCCGGCGGCTCCCGTCCCCCTGACCATCGCCAGTTCCAACCCCGACGCCCAGGTCAATCTCACCCTGCCCGAACCGATAAAGCTCTATCCGGAACTGCACGCCCGCCTTTTCAATGAAGGGCAAGCCACCCTGACCGCCTTCATGGACCAGGCCCACAAGGACCGCGCCCAGAACAGCGCCGACGGCATCGAGGAACCGCCCTATTATCACAGCATCGTCTGGAAGATTGCCGCCCAGACTCCGCGCCTCGTCTCGGTCTTTTCCGAGGAGGACGACTATCAGGGTGGTGCGCACCCGAACCACACCCTCCAGACCCTGCTGTGGGACAAGACCGCGAAAACCGAGGTCGCCACCAAGCGCCTGTTCAAGGCCGGGGCCGATTTCAGGACGATCGATTCCTATCTCTGCCACCAGGTCGAGGCCGAACGCTCGAAACGCGCCGGCGAACCGGTATCGCAAACCGGCTCCGGCTTCGCCTGCCCGAAATTCTCTGAAAGCCGCCTGGTGCTGATCCCGACCGCCGCCAGCGGCAAGGCCGGAGCCATAGATGCCCTTTACGCCCCCTATGATGTCGGTCCCTATGCCGAAGGGCCGTATGAAATCCGCGTCCCCCTGCCCCTGCTGGCCGGTGTGCTCGCGCCGGAATATGCCGATCAGTTCGGCGGCGAGCCGGTCAAGGATCAGGCACTGACTGATCCGGACGCCGAGTGACCGATACGGAGTCATTTATCCGCGCCCAGACGCGCGCCCTGCCCGTTCCCTCGGTGCCTTCGATCCGGCTTTATCAGGCCGATGAGGTGACGCCGCTGTGGCTGATGACCGAGCAGGACATGCAAACACAACGCCTCGCGCCGCCCTTCTGGGCCTTCGCCTGGTCCGGCGGTCAGGCCCTGGCGCGCTATATCCTGGAACATCCCGAAATCGTCCGCGGCCGGCGGGTGCTCGATATCGCCTGCGGATCGGGCCTTGTCGGCATCGCCGCCATAAAGGCCGGGGCGAAAAGCGTTCTGTGCAACGATATCGACGCTTACGCCGGCGCCGCCGTGGCGCTGAATGCCGAACTGAACGCGGTGGAACTGGCTTTTACCGGCGAAAACCTGCTGGCCGGGTCGGCGCCAGATGCCGATATCATCCTCGCCGGGGATATCTGCTACGAAAAACCGATGACCGACGCCATGCTGACATATTTTCGCCGCGCGGCGCTCCACAAGATAGAAGTCTATATCGGCGACCCGCACCGGACCTATTTCCCGAAAACCGGCCTGATCCGGCTGGCGGATTACGATATCCTGACCAATGCCGATATCGAGGACGCCGCCATCAAGCCGGCCAGCGTCTGGAAACTGGAAAACTGAATATGCCCACGCACCACAAGATCGACTATATCGAATTTCCCGGCGGCGACCTGGAACCGCTCAAAACTTTCTATACCAAGGCGTTCGGCTGGAATTTCATCGATTACGGCCCGACCTATGCGGCGCTTGCCGATGCCGGGATCGACGGCGGCTTCCAGGCCGACCCGGCGGAGGCTTCCGCAAAGCCCCTGATCGTCCTATATAGTGAGAATATCGATGCGTCTCTTGCCGCCGTAAAAGCGCAAGGGGCAGCCATCACCAGGGCGATCTTCGATTTTCCCGGTGGAAAGCGGTTTCATTTTACCGATCCCTCCGGTAATGAACTGGCCGTCTGGAGCGACAAGTAGAGGTCCAATAAGTAGAGGTATTGTGCAAAGGTTCGGCTGGCTTTTCCTGATAGCCTTGATGGCGATAACGGCGCTGCCCGCTGCGGCGGCGCTTGCCCCGCCGAAACCGCCGACTCCGAAGGAACAGCTCAAGGCCCTGACCGCCAAGGCCGAAAGCGGTGATGCCCTGGCGCAATACGATCTGGCGCAGGTCTATTTCGACGGTTTGTTCGAGCAGAAGCCGGATGACAAGGCCGGGTTTTCATGGATCGCCAAATCGGCCGAAGCCGGCAATGCGGCGGCGCAATACGATCTGGCCGTCGCCTATCGCCTCGGTCACGGCGTCAAGCCGGATGCAGTTCAGGCCCTTGACTGGTATGAAAAAGCCGCCGATCAGGGCCGCGACGAGGCCCGTGCCTTTGTCTGCGAAGCCTATACGCAAAGCCCGGTCATCACGCCGGACTGGTCAAAGGCACTCCCCTATTGTCAGACGGCGGCCCAAAAGGGCGACGCCAACGCGCAATACGCCATGGGCATGGCCTATATCGAAGGCCGGGAAATAGCGCCCGACAATGCACTGGCGCTCGCCAGCCTGAACAAGGCCGCCGCCCAGGGCCACGCCGCCGCCCTGACCGAACTGGGCCGGATATACATGATCGGCGACCTGGTGCCGCGGGACGATACGGAAGCCCTGAATCTGTTCAAAAAGGCGGCGCGGCGCGGCGATCGTCAGGCCGTCCGGCTGCTGGCGCATCAATATGAAACCGGCATGGGTACGCCGGCGGATATCGGCCGCGCCGCCCGGCTCTACCGCATACTGGCGCGCGACGACAGCGACACGGAGGCCAAGCACTGGCTGAAAGCCCATCCCGACGCGCCGGAGGACACCGTGCTCGACCTCGACAAGATTCCGCGTGACATCATGTTCTTCGCCACCGAAACCAATGATCCGCGTTTCCAGACCATGGATATCCATGGCTATTACGACCAGTTGAGCATCTCTGCCTATCCGATCGATGCCCAGAATGACCGGGTTTCCGGTCGGGCCTCGGCGGAATGCCGCTTCACCGCCTCCGGCGATTTCGACGATTGCGTACTGACGGAGGAAACCCCGAAGGATTACGGCTTCGGCGCCTCGCTGATGCGGATCATGGACCGCCTCGGCACCTCAGGCAACAAGACCGACTGGGCCAAACAGTTCGACGGCAAATCCCTGCGTCTTTCCATGCGCTGGAAGCCGGATTGAATCGGTACTCCGCCCTTCTCACCCGCGCCGATCCGGGATAAGGTAAGGAAAATTCTGGACGGGGGGATCATGCGTCTAGCTTATCTCATCATAGTCTTGCCGGTGCTGGCGGCGTTCGGTCCCGTTCTCGCCGAACCGCTGAGGCTGGAACTTCCACCGACCCATATCACGTCCCGTTGCCTTTATTGCGGCATTATTCAACGGCCGCGCGGCGATCAGGCCGCCGCCTCTGTCAGCCCCCCGGCCGCCCTGCGCCACGCCGCCGCTTCCGGCAATTCCGACGCCCAGACCCGGCTGGGCGATCTGTATTATCACGCTCCGCCCCCCGGAAAGGACAAGACGGCCTGGCGGCGACGCGGTCTTAGATGGCTCACCCGCGCGGCGAAAAAGGACTACGCGCCGGCGCAGGAACAACTGATCGACATATATGATGACGAAACCTCTCCCGATTACGCGCCTGAAAAGGCCCATGCGTGGCAGGTGCGTATGGCCGAACATGGTGATGTCACCGCCATGATCGCGCTCGGCATTAACTACGAAATGGGCGATCCCGGTCCGCCGGACTATCAAAAGGCCGCCTACTGGTATGGCAGGGCCGTCGAGGCCGGCAGCTTTGATACCATGATCAGACTGGCCAGCCTGTACGAAAGGGAAACGCCCGCCGGTCTGCCGCCTTTCCAGGACATCAAAAAGGCCGCCTGCTGGTATGAACGCGCGGCCGCCAAAGATTGCGCCTACTGCATGAGGAGGCTGGCCCGGATATATGACAGCAACGGCCCACACCGCGATATCATCAAGGCGGTTCACTGGTACACCCTGCTGGCGAATGAGAACCTGTCCTCCTGGCGCCTCAACAGCTATGAGATGCGTCGTCTCGGTGAACTTTACGCCGCGGCGCCCGAGGTGAAGGATGAGGCCCTGTCGTTCAACTGGTATGAAAAGGCCGCACAGGCGGGTGACAATATCGCCCTGAACTATATGTGCGGCTGGAAGGACCGTTCGCCCGACCTGTTTGTCCGCACCCGTCAGGCCTGCGCGGGAATCGACGCCGCCAAAGTGGCGCAGGCTGAAGACGCCGCCATCGCCATGCTGACAGGCAACAAACCGGACGATACCACCGCTCTGCCGCTCCTGATCCGGGCAATGTGGGAAGGCGGCCAGCAGGCCACGGATTATCTCGGACAATATGCCACCGGCTTGCGCGGCACGCCTGAGCAGACACGTGAGGCCGCCCGGCAAATCTGGTTTGCCGCCAGCCAGAACTGGCCACGGCCCGCGGCCTGGATGACGCTCCACGGTGATATTGCCGCCACGGTGCGCGCCGATGAACTCGACCTGTCAAACCTTCCGCCCGGCTACGTGATGCTGGAAGCGGCCGGAGGCGACGCACAGCGGCAGGTATCGCTTGCCGAGGGCTTGCGCGACATCCTGATTCCCGCCACCGACTACATTGAGGCCCACGATCTGGACGAGACACGAAACCTGACCCTTAGCCTGGCCTGTCAGTGGAGCAGCGACGGCTGGTTCCGTGCCTGCACCCCAATCAGCCCGGCGCGCCGCTATTCCTTATTCGACACGGACACGGCCGATTTCCTGACCGGAAATGCCCACCACGTTCAACCAGGCAACGCCTGGAAGGCACTATCCGCCGGAAAATGGTCCATCATCCAGCTCCATGCCCCGCTCGCGCAAGCTGGCAAATAAGGCTTATCCTTGCTCGAAATCCGGCCGGAACGGTCCCGGCGCATAACCGAAATCCTGTGTGGCGGCGCTGTGATCGAACCACAGGTCCGTATTCATGCGCAGCACCATATGAATATTGCGTTTGAGTTTTTTCGGCCGGACCAGGTTCAGCGCGAAAAAGCCGAGCCGCCACAGGATTTCCGGCAAGGAGACGATCACCGGCGTGCGGCCCAGCGCCTCGAAAATGCGCCGCACCATGGCGGCGTAGGTCAGATCCTCTCCACCACTGAGATTATAGGTCTTGTTGAAACTGACCCTGGCCGTCAGCGCCTGCATCGCCGCCGTGGCCAGATCGCGGGCATGTACCGGCTGGCGCAATCCTTTAGCCATGCCGCACACCGGAAAAAAGCCGAGTTTACGGATCAGACCGGCGATGCGCGTCACGTTCTGATCCAGTCCCTCATCATAGATCAGGGTCGGACGCAAAAGGGTGAAGGCCACGCCGCGCGCCTCGCAGAAGGCGGTCAAGGCGTCCTCGCCGGCGGCCAGTTTCGCCACCACATCCCGCTCGGCCATCTCGCCGGAAGCGCCCTTGGTCAGCCGGCTGGTCGAGGAAAAGACGACAATCCGCTTCATGCCCAATCCGACCAGGCGCTCCAGCAGGACTTCAGTGATCAGCCAGACCGGTGCGCAGACGATGACCGCGACAAAACGGCAATCCGGCTGGAAATCATAAGGCCGCGTGGTATCGAGCACCATGCCCGGCCCGGCCAGGGGTTGCCGCGAGGTGTAACGCACCGCTTCCTCCGGCCAGCCGGCGGCCCTTATCGCTTCCGGCATCCGCCGTCCGATCAGCGACCGTGCGCCGATGATCAGCAAGCCCTTCTTGTCCGTTGTCACAGCATGTCTCCAGCGAATCCCGCCACCTTGGCCGAGTTGCCCCTGGTTTTCAAGCTTAGCAAATGCGACGCTGACGCCCATTGCCAGCGCGGACGTTCCGGCCTATGTCGGCAGGCAAAGAGGTAGTTCCACGAATTTTATATTCGTGGCAAGGACAAGCGTCCGCCCGAGCCTTTGCGAGGAGGCCCGCGCCGCTTGAGCGGAGAAAAAATGACGGCTTATAAGTCCCTGCGTGAGTTTATCGACAAACTGGAAGCCGCCGGCGAACTGGTGCGGGTGAATACCCCCGTCTCGACCCATCTCGAAATGACCGAGATCCAGACCCGCCTGCTGGCCGAAAAAGGCCCGGCGGTCCTGTTCGAGAACGTCACGCTGGAAAACGGCACACCCTCGCCCATGCCAGTCCTGGTCAATCTGTTCGGCAATGTGAAGCGCGTCGCCATGGGCGTCACACTCGAAGGCAAAGAGCGCACCACCGGCGCCGAGTTGCGCGAAGTCGGCGAACTGCTGGCCTTCCTGCGCCAGCCGGAACCGCCGCGCGGTCTGAAGGACGCCTTCGACATGCTGCCGCTGATGCAGACGGTCCTTTCTATGCGGCCAAAGACGGTAAAAACCGCGCCGGTTCAGGAGATTGTCCTGACCGGTGAAGATATCGATTTAACAAAGCTTCCCATCCAGGGCTGTTGGCCGGGCGAACCGGCGCCGCTGATCACCTGGCCGCTGATCGTCACCAAAGGGCCTTCGGATACGCGCGAGGACGACTATAATCTCGGCATCTACCGGATGCAGGTGCTCGGCAAGGATACCACCATCATGCGCTGGCTGGCCCATCGTGGCGGCGCACAGCATCATCGCCGCTGGAAAGCAGCCAAAGATAAAGATGGGGGCAAGAGAGAGCCGCTGCCCGCCGCCGCCGTGCTGGGGGCTGATCCCGGCCTGATCCTGGCTGCCGTCACGCCGGTGCCGGAAACCCTTTCCGAATATCAATTCGCCGGCCTGCTGCGCGGGCAAAAGGCCGAACTGGTGCCGGCCAAGACTGTGCCCCTGCTGGTACCGGCCCACGCCGAGGTCATCCTTGAAGGCCATGTATTGCTCGACGATTATGCCGATGAAGGCCCCTATGGCGATCACACCGGCTATTACAATTCGGTCGAAAAATTCCCGATCTTCAAGATCAGCGCCATCACCATGCGCAAGAAACCGATCTATCTCTCAACCTTCACCGGCCGTCCGCCCGATGAACCGTCAGTGCTCGGTGAAGCCTTAAATGAAGTCTTTATCCCGTTGATCCAGCAGCAGTTTCCGGAAATCGTCGATTTCTGGCTGCCGCCGGAAGGCTGTTCCTACCGCATCGCCGTCATCTCGATGAAGAAAGCCTATCCCGGCCACGCCAAGCGGGTGATGATGGGTGCGTGGTCCTATCTGCGCCAGTTCATGTACACCAAATGGATCATCGTGGTGGACGACGATATCGACGCCCGCGACTGGAAGGACGTCATGTGGGCGCTCTCGACCCGCATGGACCCGGCGCGCGATATCACCCTCGTGGAAAACACCCCGATCGATTATCTCGATTTTGCCTCACCGGAATCGGGACTCGGCTCAAAGATCGGTCTGGACGCCACCAACAAGTGGGCACCGGAAACGCACCGCGAATGGGGTGAAAAACTCCATATGGAACAGGAGATCATCGATCGCGTCTCGGAAAAATGGGCGGAGATGGGCCTGCCCGGCCAAGGAAAATCCATATGGAACAGATGAGATTTTCCGGTAAAGCGAAAAAGCGGAAAATCCATATGGAAATAGATATTCATGATCGATTTTGCCCGATTATGAATTAATTTGACTTCTTGTGACGGAATTTTGGCGTTACGCTGTTTAATGGAAAACGTTAAACTGAGGAAACCCCCATATGCCAAACTCCGTGCCACACCCTTCATTTTTCCGCCGCAAAGCCTTTCCGCTTATGGTGTCCACCGCCCTGCTCACCCTGACTGGCGGCCTGACTGGAGGCTTAACGGCGGCCTCGGCCCAGATTCCCGCCCGCCATATGGAAAAGCTTGATCGCGGCACGGTGGCCGTCAAGGCCGAAGGCGGCGTTCTGGTGACCTGGCGGATGCTGGCCGACGATCCCGACGGCACGGCCTTCAATCTCTACCGCGATGGCAAGAAAATAAACGCGGCCCCCATCAGCGGCGTCAGCAACTTCCTCGACAAGACGGGCACGGCCAGCTCGACCTATACCGTCTCGACCGTACTGAACGGCAAGGAAAGCAAGGACACGCTTGCCCCCGCCAAGGTCTGGGCCAATGGCTACCTGTCGATCCCGCTCGACAAGCCGGCGGATGGCGTGACGCCGGATGGTCAGTCCTACAGCTACACCGCCAACGACGCCAGCCTCGGCGATCTCGATGGCGACGGCCGCTACGAAATCATCCTGAAATGGGACCCGACCAACTCGCATGACAACAGCCAGGGCGGTTATACCGGGCCGGTCTATATCGACGCCTACACGCTCGACGGCAGGAAACTGTGGCGTGTCAACATGGGGCCGAATATCCGTGCCGGCGCCCATTACACCCAGTTCCAGGTGGCCGATTATGACGGCGACGGCAAGGCGGAAATGATCGTCAAGACCGCCGACGGCACCGTGGACGGCCAGGGCCAGGTCATTGGTGATCCAAAAGCCAACTGGGTCAGCGACGGCGGCGAGACGGAGGTCCGCGACCGCACCGGCTCGGTCCAGACCGCCGACGGCAAGCTGATGGCCCAGCTTCAGGGCCGCATCCTCAAGGGACCGGAATATTTAAGCGTTTTCAACGGCCAGACCGGCGCCGTCATGGACACCGTGCCCTATTGGCCGCCGCGCGCGCCCGAAGGGATGCCGGACACGCCGGAGACGATGAAGACCATCTGGGACGATGCCTACGGCAACCGTTCGGAGCGCTATATCGCCGGCACCGCCTGGCTCGATGGCGTGCATCCCTCGGCTGTCATGATCCGCGGCTATTACGGCCGCACCACCGAAGCCGCCTATGATTTCCGCAACGGCAAGCTCTCCCTGCGCTGGACCTTCGATTCCACGGCGGCGGGTGTGCCGGAAGGCTACAGCGGCCAGGGTAACCATCAGGTCAGCATCGCCGATGTCGATGGCGACGGCCGCGATGAGATCATCAACGGCTCGATGGCGCTCGATGACAACGGCACGCCGCTGTGGACGGCCAAACTGTTCCATGGCGACGCCATGCACGTCGGCGATCTTGATCCCTCGCGCCCCGGACTGGAGAAATTCGGCGTCCATGAAGAAATGCGCAACAACGGCAATATCGGCTCGGCCCTGCTCGACGCCCGCACCGGTGAGATCCTGTGGGAGAAACACGCCGAAAAGGATACCGGGCGCGGCCTCTCAGCCGATATCGATCCGCGCTATCTCGGCGATGAGGTCTGGGGCAGCAATTCGCCGCAACTGTTCAATATCAAGGGTGAAGCCATCGCCGACCGCGCCCCGCGCCAGACCAATTTCGCCGTCTGGTGGGACGGCGACCTGCTGCGCGAACTGTTGGATGGCATCACGATCTCCAAATGGGACTGGACAACCTCAACGACAAAGCCCCTTCTGGTGGCCGAGGGCATGATGTCGAACAACGGCACGAAATCGAATCCCACCCTGTCGGCGGATATCCTGGGCGACTGGCGCGAAGAGGTCGTCTGGCGCAGCGCCGACAGCACCGAACTGCGCATCTATTCGACGCCGATCCCCACCACCTACGGCTTCGTCACCCTGATGCAGGATCCGCAATACCGCGCCGCGATCGCCTGGCAGAACACGGCCTATAACCAGCCGCCACACACCGGCTTCTATCTGGGCGAAGGCATGACGGCGCCGAAAAAGCCGAATATCACGCTCACATCCCCGCAGAAATAGCGCGGCTTAACCGGCCTTGAGCGCGGCGTGAATACGCGCCGCCTCGGTCCGCAGATAGGGCAGAACCTGTTCGGCCAGCATCGGTTTGCTGAACAGGTAGCCCTGGATATAGCGGGCGCGAATCTGCGCCAGCTTGTTCATCTCCGCCTGAGTTTCCACGCCCTCTATCACGCAATCCAGATTAAGATTGCGACACAGGTCGATGATTGTCTTGATGATTTTCAGCGCCGAGCCGTGTTCGAGCAGTTGCACCACAAAGCTGCGGTCAATCTTGATTTTATCAACCGGCAGGCGATGGATATAGCTGAAGCTCGAATAGCCGGAACCGAAATCGTCGATGGCGATGCGGCATCCCATGGCTTTCAGCCGGGCCAGCGCCTCGCATGCCTGCTCGAAATCGGTCAGCATGGCGGTTTCGGTGATCTCGAATTCGATGCGGTGCGGATCGATGCCGGACTGGCGCACGGCGTTGCAGATATTGGTGATCGAAATGCCGGAACGCAGGTCGCGCGCCGACAGGTTGAACGACACCTTGGTATCCGCCGGCCAGTCTCGCACCAGTTTCAGCGCCTTTTCCAGCAGCAGCAGGGTGATCTGCGTGATCAGGCCTGAGCGTTCAGCCGCCTTGATAAAGATATCCGGCCGCACACTGCCGAGTTTGACGCTGTTCCAGCGCGCCAGGGCCTCGAAGCTGATCGTGCGGTTCTCGACGACATCGACCTGCGGCTGGAACATGATCGACAGTTCGGTGTTAAGGTCGCTGGTGCGCAGGGCCTGATCGACCTGGCTGAAATCGCGCATTTCCGCTTCATGCTTCTCGGTGAAGACGACCGGCGCGCCGCGCAGGTTCTGCTTGGCGAAATAAAGGGCGTAATCGGCGCGTTCCAACAGTTGCGAAGGGGTGAACTGATCCGAGGCACAACGCACAAAACCGACGCTGCCGGAAATATTGGCCGTCACGCCGCCGAGGAAATAGGTGTCACGCAGGGCGTCGCAAAGCTGCATTCCGAAGGCGTCCAGACCGGCGGCGTCGATATCGCCATACAGGATCAGCGCGAATTCATCTCCCCCCATCCGCGCCGCGAAGGCCCGTTCGCCGCAGACCTGGCGCAAACGGCGCCCGACCTCTATCAGCAGGGCGTCCCCCACGCTGTGACCGTAAATGTCGTTGATCGGCTTGAAACCGTCGAGATCGATCAAGGCCAGGTGAAAAGCCCTTGGTCCGGCGCCGACGCCGGCCAGGGCCGTTTCCATAACCCGGAAGAAGCTGCGCCGGTTGGGCAGTCCGGTCAGGACATCGCTGTCGGCCATGGATTGCGCCTCGACGCGCAGGTTTTCCGCGGTCACCCGCGCCTGCACCGCGCGCAGCAGCGTCTGGCGCACGACCGTGGCAATCAGGACCGACATCGGCACCATCAGCAGGACCATGCCGACATTATCCACCGATACCGTGTGATTGTGCGTATAGGCCATGAAGGCGACCGTCGCCAGGGACGCGACCACCGAAGGCACGACCACGCGCAGGCTGATGCCGGTCATGGCAAAAACCAGGGTCAGGAAGATAAAATAAACCAGCCGCTTATTGTCGAAATGCAGGGACTGATAAGCGACCGGATTGACGAACAGCAGAAAATTGACGACCAGGCTGGCGATATTCAGCTGATGGACGCGGCGGGCGGATTTCAGATAAACGAAATGGGCGTACAAAGCGGCCACCATGGTCAGGCCGGAGAGGCTCGCCATGAGAAGGAGCGCCAGACCTGTTTCGGTCCAGAAGCGATTGAAAGTCACAATGACATAATAGATGCCGATGATCAGGCAGAAACTGGAGACGATCGGCTTCATCGCCGCGACTTCTTCAGCCTCGCTCAGGTTCAGTGGTTCGGATTCGGCGCCACCGCGGGCCATCTTCCGGCCTCCCGGCGTCATGGCGGCGAAAATCAATTCCAACGAACGCAACATAGCGCCTCAGTTCCGATACAAAATACGCAGGCGCCGCCTGATTGACAGCCACCCTAACGCCGACACCTAAAAAAACCGCTAACCTGCGGTAACAAGATGTGGCGAAGCGCCCACGATCCCCGGCATACCGCTGTTAAATTGTCACAAACGAGACTTGCTTTCATATCCGTGGCGGGCCTATAGATTTTTCATGTTGCAAACGCGAAGCGCCCCTCAGACCGCTGCGGCGGACGCCCCGTTCGAGCGTCTCGAACACCTCCTCGCCGCCGCCCGCAAGGCCGGGGCCGACGCCTGCGAAGCCGTCTTCGCCGAAAGCCGTTCGCTGTCGGTCGGCGTGCGCAAGGGCGAGATCGAAACCGTCGAGCGCGATGAGAACAGCGATCTGGGCCTGCGCGTCTTCGTCGGCCAGAAGCAGGCCGTCGTTTCGGTTTCCGAATTCTCGCAGAATACACTCGACCGCCTGGTCGAGCGCGCCGTGGCCATGGCCCGCCTGGCGCCCGATGACGCCTACGCCGGACTGGCCGATCCGGCCCTGCTGTACAAAGGCGGCCCCGAAAGCAAATTGCCCGATCTCCAGCTTTTCGACGAGACGCATCTCAGTGCCGAAAGCCTGCAACAGCGCGCGCTCGATATCGAATCGGCCGGCCTGGCGCTTGGCGATGACGCCCAAAAATGCGCAGCCCTGCAAAGCGATGCCGCCAGCGCCGGCTATATGCAGAACCAGTGGTCGATGCTGACCTCCGATGGCTTCCACGGCACGCACAGGACCAGTCTGTTCTTCCAGTCAGGCCGCTTTATCGCCACCGACGCCGAAGGCAATATGGAGCGCGACGGCGAAGGCCGCTCGGTGCGCTTCGCCTCCGACCTGCCCGATGTGGCGGAAACCGGCCGCGTCGCCGCCGAACGGGCGCTGGCCGCCCTGGGCGCCCGCAAGATCGAAACGCAAAAAGCCGCCGTCATCTTCGACAAGCGCATCGCCAAATCGCTGATCAGCCAGTTCATCGGTGCCATTTCCGGCACCATGATCGCGCGCGGTTCCAGCTTCCTGAAGGACAGGCTCGGTCAGCGACTGTTCGATTCGTCGGTGCAGATCATCGACAATCCGCTGCGGGTGCGCGGCCTCGGTTCGTGTCTGTTCGACGATGAAGGCGTGGCGGTCAGCGAACGCCATATCATCAGGGACGGCGTGCTCGACGGCTGGCTGCTCAACAGTTCGGCGGCGAAACAGCTCGGCATGACCTCCACCGGCCACGGCTCGCGCAGCCTGGCCAATGCGCCGGGCGTCTCGACGCACAATGTCACGCTGGGCGCGGGCGCGGAAACGCCGGAAAGCCTTATGGCTTCGGTCGGCCGGGGCGTCATCGTCACCTCCATGTTCGGCCCCAGTGTCAACAGCGATACCGGTGACTGGTCGGCGGGCGCTTCCGGCTTCTGGTTCGAGAGCGGCGTCATCGCCTATCCGGTCAACGAAATCACCGTGGCCGGCAACCTGATCGACATGTACGCCCGCCTCGTTCCCGCCAGCGACCTGGAGATCAAGGGCACGCTCGATACGCCGAGTTTGCTCATCGAGTCCCTGAGCGTCGGGGGCAAATAATGCGCGACGATCAGGCCACAGACCTTGAACTGATCCTCGACAAGGTTCGTCGCGCCGGCGCGCTCGCCCAGCACCTCAAGGCCAATGGCCTGATCACCCGCTACAAGCCCGACGGCTCCATCGTCACCAACGCCGACACCGAGGTCAATCTGTGGCTGAAGGAGGCCCTGCTCGCCGCCCGCCCCGATTACGGCTGGCAGAGCGAGGAGGAAGCCGATAACGCCGAACGCCTGACCTCTTTACGCACCTTCGTGCTCGATCCGATCGACGGCACGATGGGCCTGTCCAAGGGCAGTCCGTACTGGACCATCGCCCTGGCCGTCATCGAGGCCAACCAGCCGATCGCCGCCGTGGTCTATGCGCCGGATTCCAACGAAATGTACGCGGCGGCTTATGGCGAAGGCGCGTGGCTGAACGGCGCGCCGATCCACGCCAGCCGGCGCGACACCCTGGAAGACGCCGAGGTGCTGGGCGACGCCCGCCTGTTCGGCAAGGACATCTGGCCCCTGCCCTGGCCGCGCCTCAGCGTCCATTCACGGCCATCCGTCGCCTATCGCATGGTCTGCGTCGCCGCCGGCAAGGCCGATTTCACCCTGGCCCTGACGCCCAAGCGCGACTGGGACGTGGCCGCCGCCACCCTGATCGCCCAGGAGGCCGGCGCCGTGGTATCCGACCACCTGGGAAACCCTTACGGATTCAATGCCATAGACAGTCTCAAGCCGTCCCTGATCTGCGCGGGCGCACCGCTTTTCGATGAAATCATCCGGCGCTGCGCCCACCTGGAGCATCTTTAGGAAAAGTGGCTACCACATTTCCGTTGAAAAGCGCGATTAAGCAAAGAACCAACCCTTCAAGACCCCAAAGAGTAAAAAGCATGAGCGACAAGCAACTCCTCCATCTCGTCATCGGCGGCGAACTGACCGACCTCAACGGCACCACCTTCAAGGATCTGAAACAGATCGAGTTCGTGGGGGCCTATGCCAACAACGCCGAAGCGGTTTCCGCCTGGCGCACCAAGGCGCAGTCAACCGTTGACAACGCCCTGATGCGCTACTTCGTCATCCACGCCCACAAGCTGATCGACCCGTCGAGTGACGAACACAATCACTAAGACAGGAAAGCCGCCGGCTCTTAACCGGCGGCTCTTCTATTCCCGTTTCAGCAGCCTGTCGGTCAGCAGTGTCCCCCACCAGCTCGCCTTGAAGCTGGCTTTCAGCTTGTCCGGATCGTAATCCGGCCCCTGGGTCCACTCCCAGAAGCTGATGCCCTGCGGCTCGATATCGCGCAGATAAACCTCGAACACATAGTCGAGCACACCGGTGTGGCCCGCCTTCATATGCAGGGTTCGCAGGCCCAGTTCGCGCGCCGAATCGCGGATCGAGTGGCCAAGGTGGAAATGGCGGTAAAGCACGCTCATCATCCCCGCCCGGTCGGCGCCCGACTTGCAGTGCAGCAAGGCCGGATATTCGATGCGCTCAAATAATGCCTTCGCCTCGCGGAACTCCGCCGCCGTCGGCAGGCTGCGCGAGGTCAGGCCGAAATCTTCCAGTTTCAGCCCCAGCTTTTCGCAGGCGTGCTTTTCGAGATAGTAGAACGACCCCTTGCCGCCGCGCAGGTTGATAACCGTTCTGATTCCCTGCTTCTTCCACCACGCCAGCTGGAACGGCCACGGCTGATTGGTCCGCACCATGTCCGGCCCGATCCAGTGGGCATTGGTGAAGCCGATTCGCAAATAGGCATGGTCCGCCCACAGGTAATGCAGGTAGGTGGTGAACAGCCCCCATTTGGTATCCGTCGGAAACGGTTTGCTATGCGATTTTTTAGGGAGCAGCTTCATTTTCTCTCTTAATGTGCGCGGTATAACATTCTGGCGCCGCACGGCTAAGCGCAAAAAGTGCGCGGCGGGCGCCTGCCCTTGCCAAAAGCGCCAGAACGCTTTGGCGGTGTGGATTCGGCTGGTAGTTAACACATAAACAGGCGACAGGTTTGAAGAAATCACGCATAAGCCTATATAATCGCTCACAAAGCCATTTCCAGCCAATACTGCCCATGACCGACAGCCCGACCACCGCCGCGACTGAAATGCGCACCTCCGCGCTCGTCGCCCGCGTGTGGTCGCAATATCTCTCACCGCAAAAAGGGTTGCTTGCCTTCGCCATCGTCTGCGCCGTCCTCGTGGCGGTGACGACAACCGTGGTGGTCGGCTGGCTCGATCCGGCGATCAACCTGCTGTTCCGCGTCAACAGCGCCAATGACCGCATCACCCCTCACCTGCCCGTCTGGATCACGGCGCATCCGCTGATCTCCGTGCCTCTGGTGATCGTCGTCTTCGGCATTTTACGCTTCGCCGGTCAGCGCGGCCTGACAACGACGCTTAACCTGGTCGGCAATCAACTGGTGGGCCGTATTCAGGAACAACTGTTCTCCCGCCTCGTCCGCGCCGATCTCGGCCATCTGCAAAAAGCCCATTCCGGCCAATACTTATCGTCGGTTCTTTACGATGCGGATCAGGTGCGCGACGCCGCTTCAACCGGTCTGGTGCAGTATGTTCAGGCCTTCCTGCTGGTCATCGGCAACCTGGCTTTCATGTTCTGGACCGACTGGTCGATGACCCTCGTCGTCCTGCTCGCCGGCCCGGTCATCGGCGCGGTCATGAGCAAATATCTGAAAGCCACGCGCAAGGCGGCGCAGGGCGCCATGGCGGAAACCTCATCGCTGTCCACCGCCGTCATGGAAAGCCTCGATGGCGTCAAGATCGTCAAGATCGCCAATCAGGAAGCCGCCGAGGAAGCCCGCGTCGGCGAGGTGATCAACCGCCGGCAGCGTTTCCTGATCAAGGGCGCCAATGCCCGCTCGATGGCCGCCCCGGCCACTGAGGTCCTGACGGCTTTTCTTCTCGCCGGGCTTCTGGCCTTCGCCGGCTGGCGCGCCCAGTCCGGGCACCTGACCGTCGCCGGTCTGTTCGCCTATGTCGCCGCGCTCGGCACCGCCAGTCAGGCCCTGCGCCAACTGGCCGGGCTTCAAGGCACATTTACCCAGGGCCTGACCGCCGCCCGCCGGCTTTTCAAAGCGCTCGACATCGAACCGGAAATCACGGAAACCGCCAATGCCGCGCCGCTCGGCCGCGATTTCAAGACCATCACCTTCGATCGTGCCGGCTTCGCCTATGGCGATGCCCGGAATGCGGCACCACCCGTATTGCGCAATGTCAGCTTCGTCGCTAAAGCCGGGGAAAGCATCGCGCTGGTCGGACCATCCGGCTCGGGAAAATCAACATTGCTTAATCTGCTGCCGCGCTTCTATGACCTGACCGCTGGCGATATCCGCTTCGATGACATCAGCCACCGTGATATCGCCATAACCTCCCTGCGCAGCCGCATCGCCCTGGTGACGCAGGACCCGTTCCTCTTCGATGACACCATCCGCGCCAATATCGCCTACGGCAATGCCAATGCCACCGCCGAGCAGATCGAACAGGCGGCAAAGGACGCCGCCGCCGATGATTTCATCCGCGCCCTGCCGCAAGGCTATGACACCCGCGTCGGCGAGGCCGGCTCGCGGCTTTCCGGCGGTCAGAAGCAGCGCATCGCCATCGCCCGCGCCTTCCTGAAGGACGCCCCCCTGCTTCTGCTCGATGAAGCCACCTCGGCGCTCGATACCCAGTCCGAGATCAAGGTGCAGGAGGCGCTGGAACGGCTGATGAAAGGCCGCACCACCTTCCTCATCGCGCACCGCCTTTCGACCATCCGCCATGCCGATCAGATACTGGTGCTCGACCAGGGCCGGATCGTCGAGCGCGGCACGCATGACCAGTTGACCCGCACCGGCGGCCTCTATGCCAGCCTGGCCGCCACGCAGTTCGGCCAGCCCGCTCCGGAGGCGGCGCAATGAAGGATATTCTCCAGTCCGAATTCATGCAGGACCTGATTGCCGGCACGCTCGTTGGCTATCTGAAATTCTGTTACCAGACAACGCGCTGGACCATAGAAGGTCAGACACCGGTTGAAGCGATCTGGGATGGCAAGGGACCGGTCGTGCTGATGTTCTGGCATGGCCGCCTGCACCTCGGTCACGCCTCCTGGCCGCGCGGCCGCGGACAACCGGTCTGCGTACTGGCCTCGATGTCGAAAAGCGGCGCGGTCAGCATGAAGATCAACACCCGCTTCGGCTATCACACCATTCGCGGCTCCTCGGCCAAGAAATCCGACCCGACCAAGCAGAAGGGCGGCGCCCAGGCCTTCCGCGAACTGATCCGCTGGATACGCGGAAATGCGGAAACCGGCGGCCGTTGCGTCGCCATGACGCCGGACGGCCCGCGCGGCCCGGCCCGCGTCATGACCGAAGGCTCGCTCAAGCTGTCGCAGATGTCCGGCGCGCCGCTGGTGGTGCTGGGCCAATCGACAAAACGCTACATCGAACTGAAGACCTGGGACCGGATGCGCCTGCCCGTGCCCTTCACGAAAGGCGCGATGGTCTGGGGTGTGCTGCCGGCCATTCCCGCTGATACCGGTGAGGCCGAAATGGACAGCCTGCGTCTCCAGGCCGAAGAGGCATTGACCGGCGTCACCGATCGCGCCGACGCCATACTGGGCCTTGTCCCGCAGGGGGCGTCATGAGCCACCCCCTGTCACTGGCTCTCTATCAACGATTGATGGGCGCGGCGCACCTGGTCGCCCCCGGCCTGCTGCAAAGGCGCGTCCAGCGCGGCAAGGAAGACGCCACACGCTGGCGCGAAAAGCTCGGCCAGACCGATTATCCGCGCCCGGAAGGCCGGCTTGTCTGGTTCCATGGCGTCAGCGTCGGCGAAAGCCTGTCGGTTCTGCCGGTGATCGCGGCCATGGCGATCGAACGCCCGGACCTCAATATCCTGATTACCTCGGCCACCACCACCTCTGCCGATATACTGGCCAGACGAATGCCGTCAGGCGTCATCCACCAGTTCGCGCCGCTCGATACCCCGCAGGCGGTCAAGGCCTTTCTCGATCACTGGCGGCCCGATCTCGCCGTCTTCATCGAAAGCGATATCTGGCCCACCCAGTTGCGCGAACTGACCCAGCGCGATACGCCCCACGTCCTGCTCAGCGCCCGGATCACCGAAAAGACCTACAGGGGCTGGCAGCGTTTCAAGGGCGCCATGCGGCCCCTGCTCAAGGGTTACGCGCTCGTCATGGCGCAAGATAAAGCCAGCGAGGCGCGGCTGAAACAGATGGGTGTCACGCCGGGACCGCGCGCTAACCTGAAAATGCTCGGCACGCCCCTGCCCGTCGATTCCAAGGCCCTGTCAGACCTGAAAAAACTGATCGGCAAGCAGTTTGTCTATTTCGCCGCCAGCACCCATCATGGCGAGGACAACCTGATCGCCAAGGCGCTGGAACCAGCGCTGTGGGGCGGCGACCTGCTGATTCTCGCCCCGCGCCACCCCAGCCGCGCCGGTGATATCCGCCTCGACCTCGAAGCCATGGGCCTGAAAGTGGCGCAGCGCTCGAAAGGCGAGCCGATCACCAGCCAGACCCATGTTTACCTTGCCGATACGCTTGGCGAACTGGGCCTGTTCTTCACGATCGCGGATATCACCCTCATGGGCGGCAGCTTCCTCGAAGATATCGGCGGGCACAATCCGCTCGAAGCAGCCCGGCTCGGCAAGTGCGTCATCACCGGTCCCGATATCGGCAACTGGGCGGGCATCTATGCCGATCTGCTCGACGCCGATGCCGCCTTCCGCGTCAAGGGTACGGCCGAGCTGGGCTTCCTGCTGAGCCAGCTTCGCCAGCACCCCCAGGCCGTGAAGGCCGCCGACAAAAAAGCGCTGGCGGTCAGCCAAAAGGAAGCCGACACGCTCGATATCGTCTGGGAGGCGCTTGAACCCTTATTGCCGATAAAAGCAGATGGCCATTAAGACGCCCGGCTGGTGGTATAAAAAGAATGCCGCCGGCGCACCCTGGTGGCGGCCGGTTCTGTGGCCCCTGTCGCTGCTCTGGCGGACGGTCAATGCCATAAAGGCCGCCAATGCCAGGCCCTACCGCTCGCCGCTGTTCGTCATCAGCGTCGGCAACCTGACGCTCGGCGGTTCCGGCAAGACGCCGATCACTGGTGCACTGCTCGACCTGCTGACGCCGGAAGCTGTCGGCCTGTCGCGCGGCCACGGCGGCGCCCTCACCGGCCCGATCAATGTTGATCCGCAAAAGCACACAGCGGCGGATGTCGGTGACGAACCGCTGATGCTGGCGCTGGATCATCCCTTCGTCATCGCCCGCGACCGCGCCGCCGGCCTGCGCCTGATCGAGAAACGCCGCGGGAAAGCGAAACCCGTGATCGCGGTGGTCGACGACGCCCACCAGAACCTGAAAATCACCAAGGACCTGCACGTCCTGGTTATCGATGGCGATACGCGCAATGGCGCCTGGCCTTTCGGCGACGGCGGCGTCTGCCCCTATGGCCCGATGCGGGAGCCTTTCGCCGCAGGCCTCAAACGCGCCGATCTCTGCGTGCTGTGGATGCCGAACGATGACGCCGTGCCGGACGAAGACCTGATCGGCCTGCTGGGTGACAAACCGGTTTTCATCGCCCGTTTGCAAGCCCATGCGCCAGCCATTCCCGCGCCGGTCTATGGCTTCGCCGCCATCGCCAAGCCATGGAAGTTCGAGTTCACCCTGCGCGCCGAGGGCTATGACATCGCCGGCTTCGAGGGCTTCCCCGACCATGCCGCCCTTTCCGGCGCTCAACTCGAAACCCTGGCCGCCAAAGCCGAAAACCTCGGCGCGCGCCTGATCACCACGCAAAAAGACTGGATCAAGCTCGCCCCCCCCTGGCGCGAACGCATCGCCTGCCTGCCGATCCGCGCGAAATTCGATGACGAGGCCGGCCTGCTGAAACTGATCCGCGCCCGGCAGGGTTGACGCGCATAACCACTCCCTTGCCATGGGTCCGCAATTGCGCTTAGAATGACGCAAATAATAAAATAAGTGCCAGATCAGAAATTTGGTTCGGAGGAGATACAGTGTTCAGGAAGCTGGCGGGCCTAGGCCTGGCGCTGGCCTTTGGGGTGGGGCTGATGTCCGCGCCGGCAAACGCGCAGACGCCTTTTCAACCCCTTACGCCCGAAGCGCAGGTGGCGCAGATGGGCCGGGGCGTTAATATCATCGGTTATGATCCCTATTGGCAGGATAACGGCCAGGGCAATTACACGGCGGACCATTTCCGCCAGATTCACGAGGCCGGTTTCTCGACCGTGCGCGCGGTTCTGTTCACGCTCGACCATATCGGCCCGGACGGTAAACTCAGCGAAACCTGGCTGAAAAAGCTCGACTGGGTGGTCGATACCGCCACCGCCAACCACCTGACCGTGATCCTGGACGAGCACGATTTTGAAACCTGCTCCGAAGACTCCGGCAAATGCCTGGCCTTCCTGAAAAACATCTGGGGACAACTGGCCGAGCGTTACAAGGACCGCCCCAATACCGTCCTGTTCGAGCTACTGAACGAACCGCATGACAAGATCGATTCCGATGCCTGGAACGCCATGATTCCGCAGGTGCTGGAGGTCGTCCGCGCCACAAACCCTGAGCGCAATGTCATTGTCGGCCCGACGCACTGGAACAGCCGCGACGACCTGCCTCTGCTCAAACTGCCGGACAGCGACCGCCACCTGATCGTCACCTTCCACTATTACGATCCCTTCGCCTTTACCCATCAGGGCGCTTCATGGGCGCCACCGGAAATCGAAGCGGGGCACGATATTCATTTCGGCACCTCCGAAGAAATCGCGCAAGTCAACGCCGATTTCGACAAGGTGAAGGCCTGGTCCGTCGCCAATAATCGTCCGATTTTCCTGGGTGAATTCGGCGCCTATGACAAGGCGGCCATGAACGATCGCGTGCTGTGGACCTCGACCGTGGCCCGCGCGGCCGAAACGCGCGGCTTCGCCTTCGCCTACTGGCAGTTCTCCAGCGACTTCATTCTCTACGATTTCAAGAAACAGCAATGGGTCGAACCCATTCTCAATGCCCTTATTCCCAATTCAAACGTCAATAAGGAATAGATCCATGCGTCTCGTCTCAAGCCTCGCCCTCGCCGCCGCGCTCATCCTGTCGCCGCACATGGCCCTCGCCCAGGGCGCCACAGGCTCGGCCACGCCCGCCGACGCTCCCACCATGCGCGCCGACCGGGGCCTGGAAATCGCCAAACAACAGATCGACAGCTACAACAGCTTCGTGAAGGGCAATGCCAAATTCGAGCCGATCTCGCCGGAAAAGCAGGTCCTGCAAATGGCCGCCGGCGTCAATGTCATCGGCGGCTATGACGCCTACTGGGATGGTGGCCAGACCCAGTTCAGCCTGAGCGATTTCGCCAAGATCCGCGCCGCCGGTTTCTCAACCGTGCGCATCCCCTTGTTCGCCTTCAAGCATCTGACGAAGGACGGCCGTCTCAATGCCGATTATTTCAAGCGGATCGATCAGGTGGTCGATGCCGCCTTGTCCAACGGCCTGACGGTTATCCTCGATGAGCATGACTTTGAAATCTGCGCCAAGAATGCCGATGCCTGCGCCGGCAATCTGGCTAATGTCTGGTATGAGTTGTCCGATCACTACAAGGCCTATCCCAACAGCGTTATCTTTGAGCTGCTGAACGAGCCGAATGGCCAGGTCGATGACAAGATATGGAATTCGTGGCTGGTCGACCTGCTGGCCATCGTGCGCGAAACCAACCCGGAGCGCAATGTCATCATCGGCCCGACGCACTGGAACAGCCGCGCCGATCTGCCGCTGCTCAAGCTGCCGGCCAATGACAAGCACATCATCGTCACCTTCCACTATTACGACCCGATGACCTTCACCCATCAGGGCGCCAACTGGGCGGGGCCTGAGCTTGAAAAGACCCATGACGTGCGCTGGACCGGCACCCCGGAAGAGCTAAAGACCATCGAGGATGATTTCGGCAAGGTGCTGCTGTGGTCCCAGGCGGCCAAGCGTCCGGTTTTCCTCGGCGAATTCGGTGCCTTTGACAAGTATGGCAAGCTCGAGGACCGCGCTGCCTGGACGCGGGCCGTCTCCGACACCGCGCATAAATACGGTTTTGCCACAGCTTATTGGTACTGGGATGGCGGTTTCGGTGTCTATGACGCCGAAAAGAAGGTATGGGTGAAACCGATTCTGGACGCCCTGATCCCAAAGTAGTCAACAATGGTCGCAAAAGCGAAACGACAGATGGAAGACACCGCCCTGGTGGATGGCATCTCCTACCGCTGGCACATCCACCGCGAGCCGCAATGGGCTTCGGTGGATGGCGCCAAGGGTTTGTGCCTGTCGGTGCAGCACGCCGAAAACCCGCAGAAGGTGCTGCTGCTGGAATATCCGTTTCCGAAACCCAGCCGCCATGCCCAGAGGCCAAAGATCGACAAGCGCGACGTCGCTCTCCAGATCGGCAAGGCCATCGCCGACGGCTGGGAACCGGAATCACGCGGCAAGCCGTTCACCTACATGATCGAAGGCTGATTCTTCCTCCCCCTGCTTTAGGGGCAACTTCGTTGTGAGGGAGGTGGTGCGGCGCTTGTGCGAAGCACAAAGCCCGTGACGGAGGGGCCTTACCGCCGCCATAAAAAGCTAAAGCGCCCTCCACCCTATGTCCGTGCGATAAAACCCGCCCGGCCAGTCGATCCGGCCGATCGCCTCATAAGCCTTGTCGCGCGCGGCCTGCAAGGTCTTGCCGCGTGCGCACACATTCAGCACCCGGCCACCGGCGGCGCGCAAATTACCTTCGGAATCGCGGCTGGTGCCGGCATGGAAAACCGTCACGTCCGGACCGAAATCCTGTTCGGCGCCACGGATGATCGATCCCGTCAGCGGGCTGTCGGGATAACCCTTGGCGGCATAGACCACGCAGACCGCCGGTTCCTCATGCCATTCCGGCGCAGGCAGGCTTTTCAGTCCGCCAGTGGCCGCCGCCAGCAGATAGGGCACGATATCGCTCTTCAGGCGCAGCATCAGCACCTGGCATTCCGGATCGCCGAAGCGGGCATTGTATTCCACCAGCCGCGGACGGCCATTCTCAACCATCAAACCGGCATAGAGCACACCCTTGTAAGGGTTACCCTCGGCCTTCATGCCCGCCATGGTCGGGTTCAGCACTTCGTCCTGGGTGATGCGCAGCAGTTCAGACGTCACGATCGGCGCCGGGCTGTAAGTGCCCATGCCGCCGGTATTCGGACCGGTGTCGCCATCGAAGGCGCGCTTGTGGTCCTGCGCCCAGCCGAAGAGGATCGCCGTCTCGCCGTCGCACAGGGCGAAGACCGAGGCCTCCTCCCCCGTCATGAATTCCTCGATGACGATATTCGAGCTGGCCGGACCGTAACGGCCGCCCAGCATGGCCTCGACCTCGGCCACCGCGTCCTGATAGTCCGGTGAAATGGCCACGCCCTTGCCGGCGGCCAGGCCATCTGCCTTGATGACATAGGGCGGACTGTAGGTTTTGAGGAATTCCCGCGCCTCGGCCACATTGTCGAAAGTTTCGGACGCCGCCGTCGGAATATTGTGGCGCTTGCAGAAATCCTTGGTGAATGCCTTGGAGGCTTCAAGCTGCGCCGCCTTTTTGAATGGCCCGAAACAGGGAATACCGGCGGCGGCCAAGGCGTCGGCCAGCCCTTCCGCCAGGGCGCTTTCCGGCCCGACGACCACCAGACCGGCCCCGATCTCGCGCGCCAGCCCGACCAGCCCGGCCACATCCGTCGCCTTGATATCGCGGCACTCTGTTTCTTTGGCCCCCAAACGCGCCATGCCAGGATTGCCCGGCGCGATGACCAGCCTGTCGCACAAGGCGGACTGGGCGATTTTCCAAGCGAGGGCGTGTTCGCGGCCGCCCGAACCGATCAGCAGAATGTTCATGGTTTCCGCTTCCCCCACCCGCTTCTTCGGGTCAAGTGTCTTTCGCATTAAGGTGAAAATTATACGTCGATGCCTGAACGCTCAATAACACAAATTGCGCAATTTTTGTTATTCAGTTATGATCATCGTCTGCACAGGAGCGCAAAATCATGAACGTATCGGTGGGTGAACGCTGGGAAAATTTCGTGGAGGCCGTGGTTAAAAACGGCCGTTACGGCTCGGCCAGCGAGGTCGTGCGCGAGGGCCTGCGCCTGGTGGAAGAACGCGAAGCCAAACTGAACGCCCTGCGCGACCATCTGAACGCGGCGATCGAGCAAGATATCTGGCATACGCCGGAAGACCTGGATGCCGCGCTGGCAGCCGACGCTCTGGAACTGGCGAAACAGGGCTATTAAGTGCGCCCCGACCTGCGCAGTATCGCCCATAAAAGCTACGTCATCTTCTTCCGTTACAGCGGCGATCGCGTCGAGGTCATTTCCCCCTTCAACGGCCTGCGCGATATAGACGCCCTTTTCGACGATCAGCCCGCCAGCCGATAAGGCGTCACCGTTCCTTCGAGGCAGGCATGGAGCGTATTGAAAAACTGCGCCATGTCGATCGGCTTGGTCAGGACATGGTTGAAGCCATGGCCGCGCGTATCGTCGGAAAGCTTGGTCTGGGCGGCGGCGCTTAAAGCCACGATCGCCGTCTCGGCATTGATCCCGCCCTGTTCGCGCAAACAGCGCGTGGCGGTGATGCCATCGAGCACCGGCATCTGGATATCCATGAAAATCAGATCGAACCGGATGGTTTCGCAGATTTCCAGCGCGGCCTCGCCATCGCAGACCTCATGGATATCAAGCCCGGAATCGGTCAGCAGCAGACGGATCAGTTCGCGGTTGATCGGGTGGTCGTCAACGATCAGCACCTTGCGGTCTTCCAGGAAAACCGGCTTCAGGTCATTCGCCGTCATAACCGGCAATGGCGCCGTGGCGATGGCTACCGGCATCTCGAACCAGAAGCAGGCGCCTTCACCCGGCACCGACTCGACGCCGATTTCACCCTGCATCAGGCGCACGATCTCGGAGCAGATGGACAGGCCAAGACCTGAACCGCCGTATTTGCGGTTGATGCTGTTGTCGATCTGGTTGAAGCGGGTGAAGAGGGCCGGTTGCTGATCCAGCGGAATGCCGGGGCCGTTATCCCGCACCTCGACGCGCAGACGGCCTGTCCGGTCCACCGCCGCCGACAGGATCACCGTACCGTTCGGTGTGAATTTGCAGGCGTTGCCGACCAGATTATACAGCACCTGACGGATACGCACATCATCCAGCATCAGCCAGTCGGGCGTTTGCGGATCGTACTCGCAGCGGATTTCGATATTGCGCGTCTGCCCCAGAACGGCGAACTGATCGACAATATCCGAGGCCAGCCCGCGCAGGTCGGTCGGCTGCGGATCGAGTCGCACCTGCCCCGCCTCCAGCTTGGAAAAGTCGAGAATATCGGTGATCAGGCTGAGCAGGGCCTCGCTGGCCTTGTTGATACGGCCGATATAGTGACGGGCGTCCTTAGGCATGTCCGGCACCCCGTTGAGCAGCGTGGCGTAACCCAGTATGGTCGTCAGCGGCGTGCGGATCTCGTGGCTCATATTGGAGAGGAAATCCGATTTGGCCCGCTGGTGCGCCTCGGCGTTTTCCTTGGCCGCGCGCAGGGTATCCTCCAGATGCGCCTGCTCGGTGACATCCTGCAAGATGCCGAAGATCAGTTCCGGCCGCCCGTTCTCGCCGGTTTCGACGCCCCCTCTGGAATAGACGATGCGCTCCTCGCCATCGGCCCGGAGCAAACGCTGCTCGAAGGTGAATTCGCCGCCCGTCTCCATGGCCTCACGCACGCAGCGATCGACCTCGGCCCGATCGTCGGGATGAAACAATTGCAGGGCCGTATCGATCTGCGGCTGGAAACTGTCCCGTCCCAGCCCGTGGATGGCGTAGACGCCGCGCGACCAGAAGCATTCGCCGGTCCGGGCATTGATATGCCAGTAACCGACACCGGCCGCCTCCTCCATCAGTTCGAGCTTGCGCTGCGTCTCCTGGAGCCGGCGGATAACGGTCCGTTTCGCCAGGCCGCTTTTGCGCAGGGTCAGCATGTCCGAAACGCTGTCCGCCAGTTTTTGCAGACGTCCGGCCTCCCTGCCGCCGAAATCGTCGCGCGCCTTCACGTCGATGATGCAGAAGGTGCCGATCAGCGCGCCGTCATAATGCAGGGGCGCCCCGGCATAGAAACGGACACGCGGCTCATCGGTGACAAACGGATTGCCGGCGAAGCGCGGATCATTACGGGCGTCAGGCACGGTCATCAGCCCGCCCGAAGCCAGGGTATGCTCGCAGAAGGAAACCTCCGCCGGGACCGATTTCAGGGCCAGCCCATGTGCGGAGACGAAGCTGTGGCGCTCACCGTCCACCAGCGAAATCAGGGCTATGGGCACGTCAAAAATATCCGCCGCCAGCGCGGTCAGATGATCGAAGCGCGACTCCGGTTCGGGATCAGAAACGTCAGCCGGTTGAAAGACCGCGTGGCGACTGCCCTGCTCCGGTTTTGGCGATAGGGGACGCATGAACTCTGACCCACAGGTTTTTACAAGACTCACCCTAAGTTGAGTTCCCTGAAGAAAGCCTAAACATTTGTGGATAAAAATCCATTAGGGCCGCAAAGCTGGGGCGCGGGCGAAAATTGCGCTAATAGTGTCCTCATGGCCAACGATCCGCTCGCCCCAGAATCAACACCAGAATCAACAAACGCAGCCGCCTATTCGGTTTCCGAACTGGCCGGAGCGCTCAGGCGCACGCTGGAAACCACCTACGATCACGTCCGCCTGCGCGGCGAAATCTCCAAGGTGACCCGCCATGCGTCCGGCCACGTCTACCTGACGATCAAGGACGACAAGGCGGCCATCGACGGCGTGATCTGGAAGGGCAATGTCAGCCGCCTGCAGGCCCAGCCGGAGCATGGTCTTGAGGTTATCGTCACCGGCCGGATCACCACCTTCCCGGCGTCATCTAAATACCAGATCGTCATCGAGGCGATGGAGGTGGCCGGCATTGGCGCCCTGCTGGCGCAGCTTGACCGCCTGAAAAAGAAACTCCACGGCGAAGGCCTGTTCGATCCGGCGCGCAAAAAACCCCTGCCCTATGCGCCGCGCACCATCGGCGTCATCACCTCGCCGACCGGCGCGGTCATCCGCGATATCCTGCACCGCATCCGTGACCGCTGGCCCTGCCGGGTCATCGTCTGGCCGGTTGTCGTGCAAGGCGATACGGCGGCCCCTCAGGTGATCGGCGCCTTGCGCGGCTTCCACACCGATCCGTCACTACCCCGGCCCGACGTGATCATCGTGGCCCGCGGCGGCGGCTCGGTCGAGGACCTGTGGGCTTTCAACAGCGAAGACCTGGCCCGCGCCGTCGCTGCCAGCACCATCCCCGTCATCTCGGCGGTGGGGCATGAAACCGACACCACCCTGATCGATTATGTCAGCGACCGCCGTGCCCCCACCCCCACCGGCGCGGCCGAAATGGCGACGCCGGTGCTCGGAGAGTTACGTGCCTTCACCGCCGATCTCGAACGCCGCCGTCAGGCCTGCATGTCGCGCGGGCTGGAAATGCGCCGCGAGCGCGTGGCCCTGCTGGCGCGCACCCTGCCCAAGCCGCTCGATCTGATCAACACCGCCCAGCAACGGCTCGATTATGCCGCCCATCGCCTCGGCGGCGGCCTGCGGCAAAACCTTAACCTGCACCAGACGGCCTATGCCCGCCTGTCCGGACGCTTCACACCGGCCCTGCTGGCGCGTGAAGTGCAGTTGAAGCACACGCATCTGGGACAACTGGCCCAGCGCATCGATCTGGCGATCGGACGCCGCGTGTCCCTGGCCACCACTCATGCCCGCCTGCCCGACCTGACCAGGCGCATGAATGAAGCGCTGGACCGCACGGTAAAACGCAGCGGCGAACGTCTGCCGGAACTGACACGCCGCCTGTCCGAAGCCTTCACGCGTGACCTTAATCAACGCAAGGAGCGCCTTGAAAGACTTGAGCAACTGCGCCTTAGTCTCAACCCAGACCGGCCACTCGATCTCGGCTTCGCCCGCGTCAACCGGCCCAATGGCACACTGGTTAAATCTCCCGCCGGCATCGCCACCGGCGAGGCTTTGGTCCTGACTTTCAAGGGCGATCAGAAACTGGATGTCATCGCCGGCGAAGGTGGAGCGCCACCGGCTCCGAAACCTCTCACCAAACCGGCCCCACCGAAGCCGCGCCCCTCCGCCCCCGATCAGGGAAGCCTGTTTTAACACGGCTCTCTTGATCCGCCTGCCTACCCGGCCTATGTTGGGTGCATGAATATGCACACCCCCTCTCCCCTGCCCGGCCAGGCCGTTCTCCATTATGGTGACGGCGATTATACCGTCATGCGCCCCGGTAGGTTCGTGCTTTGCGCTGTTTCCGGCCGGCAAATTCCGCTGGAGGCGTTGAAATACTGGAACCCGCGCACCCAGGAAGCCTATGCCGGCCCGGAGGAGGCCACCCAGGCGTGGAAAAACCTGAAGCGCTGAGCCGCCGCTCTCTCCTGACCCTTGGCGCGGGTACGCTGATCAGCGGCCTGGGAGTGTCCGCGCATGCGCAAGCGCCTGATCCCTTCCAGCTCAAAGGCCGCTTTATCCAGAGCGGCTATTGCGTCGGCCGGTCCGCGCCCAATGCCGAACTGTGGGTGGACGGCGTCCGGCAGGGCACGACCTCCCCTGAAGGCTGGTTCTATGTCGGCTTCGACCGTGATTCGCCGACTGCCTGCCGCATCGAACTGCGGACGGCCACGGGCGCGCAGGCCACCACCGTCACTATTGCCCCCCAAACCTACGATACCCAGCGTGTCGATGGCCTGCCGCCTGAAACCGTGACGCCGCAGGCCCCCGAAATCCTAGCGCGCATCAAACGCGACACCGCCCTGAAGGCGTCCGCCTTCGCCAGCCGCGACACGGACGACAACTTCAAAAGTGGCCTTATCTACCCGCTGAAAAAGTTCGTGATTTCAGGCCGTTTCGGCAACCAGCGCATCCTCAATGGCGTGCCCAAAAGCCCGCATTACGGTTTCGACATGGCCGCCCCCATCGGCACGCCCATCTATGCGCCTCAGGGCGGTCTGGTCGTGCTGGCCGAACCGGACCTGTTCTACGAAGGCGGCCTGACGTTCATCGATCACGGACAGGGCCTGATCTCGATGTATCTGCACCAGTCACGCGTATTGGTGAAACCCGGCGATCGTGTCATCCAGGGCCAGTTGCTCGGCCTGGTCGGCGACCGCGGCCGCGCCACCGGCCCGCATCTGTGCTGGCGGCTGAAATGGGGCGACCGGCATATGGACCCCAATCTGATGGTACAAGCCTGATGGTGCGGACCAGACTCCGCCCGCCGTCACCCATTTGCCACATACGCAATATTCGATTGAAAAGGTTTGAACATCGGGCTTAACAGGCCTATGCGTTTTTTATGGCAACACTATAAGACGCCCTCAATTTCATTCCTTCATCCGAACCCATGGCCGATTACGGTAGTCTGAAAATCCTGCTGATCGAAGACAACCAGCATATGCGCTCCATCGTGACCGCTATCCTGAAAGGCTCCGGCATCCGCAATATCCGCGAGGCGCGTGACGGCGCCGAGGGGCTGGACATGTTGCGCCAGTATCCCGCCGATATCGCCCTGGTTGATTTCAACATGGACCCGATCGATGGCGTCGAGTTTACCCGGTTACTGCGCAATGCGCCGGATTCTTCAAACCCCTACCTGCCGGTCGTCATGATCACCGGTCATTCCGAACGCTCGCGCGTGATCCAGGCACGCGACGCCGGCGTCAATGAGTTCATCGTCAAGCCGCTGACCGCCCGCGCGCTGCTGGGACGGCTCGATTCGGTCATCATGCGCCCCCGTCCCTTTATCCGCTGCACGGCCTATTTCGGACCGGACCGCCGCCGCACGTCCGATCAGGCCTATGCCGGTCCCTTCCGCCGCCATACCGACGACGTGTACTGAGCGGTTAGCTTTAATCTTCTGTTAGTAAATATTAACGCCCACTAGGCGGGGGAATTGAATCATTCCATAGTCAGTCTGCGATTCTATGCGCCGATTCCTGTGAAATGGGACTTTCAATGGGCAAATTCACCCCGGCTATCCTTGTTCTGACCTATATACTGGTAGGCCTGAGCCTCGCCGCCATGGTCTGGAACGGCGGCTCCGATTTCGGCACGGCCCTGGCTGTCCTGGCCGGCACGCTGGGGGTTTGCCTCGCCTTTCACGCCTATGCTTCCCAGCAACTGGCCGAGCGCCGCATCATCCGCGAGGTCGAAAACGTCCGCGACGCCCATCGCCTGATGGTCGACGCCATCGATTCGACCCAGAAGGACATGATCGAACTGGCCGACCGCGTGCAGAACCAGCGCACATCGCGCTCCGAGGAACTGACCTCCGAGGTGAAGATGCTGGAAGATCTGGTGATGAAGCTCGGCGAAAGCATCGAGGACCGCCTCACCGAATGGAGAGCGGCGCCGGCCGCCACGGTCGTGCCCCTGCGCGGATCGCCCGCCATGAACGCCAGGGAAGCGCAGGCCCTGGCCCTGATCGAAACCATCCGCGAGGCGCTGATCGCCAACCGCGTCGATCTCTATCTCCAGCCGGTCGTTTCCCTGCCCCAGCGCAAGACCATCTTCTATGAGTCGTTTTCGCGCCTGCGTGACGCTTCCGGCCGCGTGCTGATGCCGGCCGAATATCTGACCGTGGCCGACGCCGAAGGCCTGGTGCCTTCCATCGACAACCTGCTGCTGTTCCGCTGCGTGCAGATCGTTCGCCGCCTCGCCAAGCAGGACCGCCGCATCGGCATCTTTTGCAATATCTCGCTGACCTCCTTGCGCGACGAAACCTTCTTTCCGCAGTTCCTCGAATTCCTCAATGAAAACCGCGACCTCGCCGGTTCGCTGATCTTCGAGCTGGGCCAGGACGCCTTCGCCACGCGCGGATCGGTCGAGGCCCGCAACATGGCTAAGCTGGCCGATCTCGGCTTCCGCTTCTCGCTCGACAAGGTGACGAGTATCGATTTCGATTTGCAGGATTTGCACCGCTCCGATGTGCGCTATGTCAAGATCGGCGCCAACCTGTTGCTCGAACAACTGCTTGAGGTCGAGGGCAAGCCGGCGATGAAGTTCCTCAAAGATATCCACGCCGGTGACTATGCCGGCCTGCTGGCGCGCTACGGCATCGAGGTCATCGCCGAAAAGGTCGAAAGCGAGAAGCAGGTGGTCGATATCCTCGATATCGAAATCGGCTATGCGCAAGGGCATCTGTTCGGCGAACCGCGCGCCATAAAGGAGCAGGTGCTGGCCGAAACCGACCCGCCCGCCGGCTTCATCAAATCAACCCTGCCGCAACAGGGCCGCCGCCGGGCTTAATTTACTTTTTCCGGATGCGGCGAAGCTTGGAGATCAGGGTTTCCGCCTTTTCAAATCCCAACAGGCCCGTCAGTACCTGAAAAGGCCGGGAGCCGGTCGGTTTATAGGTGGGGTAAAGCCGCAGCAGTCTGTCATGGAACTGGCGGAAGCTGTCCCTGTTATACAAAAACAGTTCACGCAGGTAGGTGGTGGCATTTTCCCGAAGGAATTGCAGGTCTTCCAGGGCCAGTCCCTGTTCTTCCAGGATACGGCCGGAGCCGAACCGCTCCAATTGATTGAGCCATAGGGTGCAAACCTGCTCAAGGCGATAACGCGCCTCGTCTCCGCCCATCCTCGGCTGCTCGGGATAGAGGCGAAATGTATAGAGCGGCATATTGCTCGCCAGATAGTGAAAGCGCGCCTTGCTCTCAAGCAGACACATAAGCAGTGTTATATCTTCCCAGATACGAAGCGTTTCATCATAACCGCCAATGACTTCCAGCGCACGCCTGCGCATTATCAATGAGCCGGGATGTATCAGATTCTTGGCCGCAAGTAAGGCCAGGGGCAACTTTTCATGGATGATACGGTTCTGAATGACTTCAGTCGTTACCGTCCTGTCACCTTCCACATATGCACACTCAAATCCCGAATAAACGGCGTCAATCTTTGGATTTGCCCGCACCGCGGCCAGTTGCAGACTCAGTTTTTCCGGATGCAGGAAATCATCGCTATCGAGAAACTGCACCCATTCCGATGTGGCGGCGCGCCAGCCCCTGTTCCGCGCGGCGCTGACGCCCATATTCGAGGGCTGGCGCAAAATCTGGACAGGACCGGGATAACCGTCAAGAACGGCTTCCACCTTGCTTACCGTGCCATCCGAAGACCCATCATCCACGACGATGATTTCAAATGGCCCGTTCTTTTGCGCCATCGCGGTTCTGAGGGATTTTTCAATATAAGATTCCGAATTGAATGTCGGAATTACGATGCTGCAACCTGTCACTTAACCCAATCCCCCACAAAGGCAAAAACGACATTTTGGGTGTCAATGTCGGGTACTATAGCCTTGCGGACATATTGCGCAATCACGTTTCGCTCAAGCGCCGTCCGGGCTTAATTTACCGCGCTTTCCGGTGGACCGAGATAGGACGATTGCAGGCCACCGGTATCGAGCACCAGCCTTTCCAGCACCACATTGCCATCGATACGGAACACCTTAAGAGTATGTTTGCCGGCTTTCAGGCCTTTGAACGGCGTTTTCAGGATGACGATATTGTCCTGGACCGCCTGGTTCCATTCCGGCGCATCCGGCTTGAGATCGAAGCTCAGGGTTTGCATCGGCCGGTCGTCGATCGTCACGCCTATGCGCAAACCGCCCTTTCCTTGTGTATCGAGTGTTGGCGCCAGATAAAGACTGAACGTAGCGTCAGTGTCTTCCCATAAGCCAAAATCATACTCCAGCCGCGTGGAACTGTCCGTGGTCGGCGCGGCGGTCTGCGGCATGGAAACAACAGAAGAGAATGTGCGCCCAAGATTGGCGATCACCTGCCAATGAGCATTCGCACTATCTACTTTGCGGCTGAAATGCTCGGCCTCAATGGCTATATATTCGTTCTTGCTGGTTGTTGGCATGCCCTTAGGCATATCAAGCAGCGGCTGACCAATACGATATGACGGCGGCTTTCTATACTCAACATGCTTTATTTCTTCAAAAATTTTATCAGAATTGTTGCGTTTGACCTCAGGCATGATCTGCGTATCGGGTTGTTGCCAGTTCGTATAACCAATATGGGTTTGATCCATCATATGGTTCCATTTGCCGCCCGACATGTCATGATTATAATAGGAACTAAGCTGGCTATCCTTTGAGAAGGCTTTTTCGGCGGCATCTGCCCATTCATTGGCATTGGCGGCACCAAACCCGGAATAGACGGCATTCTGCGCCACGGCTCCGTAAAGATCGCGCAGATTATACTGTGCTTCGATGGGGTACTGAACAAGCTGAAACCACGCATCTTCATAAGCAGAGCCAGGATGGACTTTCTGCTGACCGGCCATATCCATCAACCTGCTCCAATCCGCCAGATCCGTTCTTTCAACATTGTGTGCGTTCAGTAATTCCGGCTTAATGCGTGCCGAAAGCTGGCTATAGCGCGTGAGTATCTCGCCGATCCCTGCCGCGTGTTCCTCGCCAAACTGTTGGCCGGCCCATTTCGCCGGATAAGCCTGCAACGCCTCCGGCGTCATCGCTTCCGGGTTCCACGCCATATCCATGAAGAACGACAGCGGGAATTCCATCGGCTTGATATCGCCGACATTGACGATCCAAAGCCGATCGGCCCCGCTTTCATAGGCCAGGTCCATCTGCTGCCAGGTCTTTTCGATCTGGTTGGTGTTGATCCATTTGTAATTGCGCGGCCCGCCGACATAATCGAAGTGGTAATAGACGCCATAACCGCCGGGCCGCGCCTTCCCCGGTTCCGGCAAACGCCTGATCTGGCCCCAATTGTCATCGGAAAACAGCAGGGTGACATCATCCGGCACCTTCATGCCGTGGTCGTAATAGTCCTGCACCTCCTTATAAAGCGCCCAAACCTGCGGTGTCCGATCCGCCGGTTTGCCGGTGACATCGGCAATGATCCTTCGCTGATCAGCCACAATCCCTTCCAGCAATTGTGTGGCCGTGCCCTCGCTCATCGGCTCATCGCCATCACCGCGCATCCCGATGGTGACGACATTCTCGAAACCACCGGCCTGCATGCGCTCGATGCCGCCACGCCAGAAGGTACGCAGATTGTCGGCATTGACCGTATAATCCCACTTGCCGCCGGTGACGCCGCTATCGAGATGCCGGTGCCATTCGTCCTGTGCCCGCGTCATCGGCTCATGGTGCGAAGTACCCATGATGATGCCGTAATCCGCCGCCGTCTGCGGATTGAGCGGGTCGTCATCCCAGAACGCCTTGCCCCACATGGCTGGCCACAGGTAATTGCCCTTCAAACGCAGTTCCAGTTCGAACACATGCCCGTAAAGCTTATGATTGATGCCGCCGAACTTTTCCCGCGCCCAGCCGCCGAATGACGGTTCCTCGTCATTGATGAAGAAGCCGCGATACTTCACCTTCGGCGCGTCGATATGCGTGCCCGCCGTCACATAGAGGCCGGTCTTTTTCACCACCGGCACATCGGCCCACCAATACCACGGCGACACGCCCATCTTCGCCGAGATATCGTAGGCGCCGTAAATCGCCCCGCGCGCATCGGCGCCCAGGATCACCAGCGCCTTACCGTGGTCCGTATCCACCACCGATTGCTGATAGGCCTCCCACTTGCCGGCCACGGCGCTGTCATCGACAGGCAGCGGCGAATGGCCCGCTTCGGCGATGACCACCACAGGGCCGCTCACGTCCTTCAGGTCATGCACCACCGCCGGGCGCACACCGGAGACGCGCTCTAGGTCGGCGGCGAAATCCTCCGCCACACGCTGCACCGGCCGGGCGGCTTGCGCATCGACATAGACCGTGGCCGGTTTGCCATCCCTGATCAGGGCGAACCCATCCGCCGATATGCCGTCGCACACCGCCACCGGCCCTTCGCAAGCCAGCGCGCCAGCCGGAAAGACCGCCAGAAGGATTGCCGCCAGCCAAACCTGTTTCATGATCCCATCGCCGTCCGGATAAAGCCTTTCAACCGCGCCCGAACCGCCGGCAGCAGTTTGCCGAAGCCATGCCGCCCCTTTTCGGGCAAATGCGCTGCCGATGCGACCGTATCGCCGAAGACATAGCGCTCCATGATGTGTTTCCAGATTGTCTTCTGGTCTTCCGGCAAATCACGCAGGGCAAGGATGCTGGCAAAGAGCGCGATATTGGGCGGCACCCAGTCGGTGCCGGCCTCGTTCCACCAGTAATTGACCAGGGCGTTGAAGCCGGCCTGCGACTGGACATGATGCCACCAGCCATAGGGGATAAAGAGCGCATCGCCTGATTCGAGGTCGGCATATTGCGCCTGTTCCAGCGCCTTGGCAAACAAGGGATAGCGATCGAGATCGGGACTGTCCAGAGATACCATGCTGACCGGCACCCCGCCCGGCGCGAAATCGAATGGTCCCGGATAAAGGTTGTCTATCTGCTCCGGCGGAAACAGGGTGAACCGCCGCTTCCCCGCCACCGCGCAGGCAATATTGTGCGCCGGGTCGAAGTGGGTCCGGGTGCGGACACGATTGCCCAGCCACAGGCGCGGCCCGGTGGATGACGCCAGCACCGGCAGGGGATGATCCGCCTCGAAATCCGGCATGTAATCGGCCAGGATCAGCGATTGCGCGTAGACGGTAACGAAATCCTCACGCGCCTCGTTTTCCAGCAACCGGTCAAGCAAGGCCGAAACCGTTGTCTGGTCGACCCTGAAATTATAGCCGGTCAGCTCATCATTATAGAAAAAATTCCCCTTGTGAACTGGTGTCAGGACACTGATGTTCGCCGGCTTTCCGCCGGTATCCAGCCGCTTGAACATGTCGGTCACGGCCGCATTCGATTCCCGTGCCGCCCGCACCACCGGCCAATCACTGATCAGCCCTTTCATCACCACCGGCTGCCGCGCCGGCAGGATTTCCGCCTCGAAACGGGCGCGATCCACGCCCCCGATTTCTTTTACCTGACGCTGGATTTCGGCCATACGCGTCACACCAGGCCCTCGCCCAAAATCCGGATCGCCATGCCAAAGGGATGACTGACACCATCCGGAATCTCAACATGCACGCCCGCCGAATCGCGCGTGAAGACCAGCGGCGCCCCTGTATCCACCACTTCGATGCGCGTGATAGCACCCGCTGCAATCGATGCCCCCTCGGCCAGACTGATTATGCTCAACCGGTCTTCCGGTTTGCCGAGCGTCATGGCGTAAAGCGTACCGGACTTTTGCGTAAAGCGGATATCCCGCGCGGTAAAGGCCAGCTTGGGATCGCCATTTATGAACTGCCCCGATTGCACCTCGGTCGGCCCTTCCCCGGCGATCTTCCATGGCCGCGTGCCGAAGATGGCCTCGCCATAGCGCCGGTTCCATTCGCCGATCTCACCGACAATACGGCGCTCCTCGTCATCGATGGTGCCGTCACCACGCATCGGCACGCTCAGCATCAGGTTGCCGTTCTTGGAAACGACATCGCACAGGCGATGGATGACATCCCGCGCCGGCACATAGGATTTGTCGAGGAAGCGCTGGCGGCTGTAATGCCAGTCACCGAGACAGGTATCGGTCTGGAAGGGATGCGCCTCGATGCCTGAGCGATTGCCGCGTTCGACATCCTCGATTACGCCCGCCTTTCGATCTTCCGGCACCAGCTTGATGGTGATCACCACCTCCTGCCTGCCCTCATGCCATTTCAGGCCGGCATTATAATAATACGCGGCGAGATCCAGTCCCACCTGGCCGAGCGGCAGGTCGCCATTGTCGAAATAGACCAGATCCGGCTGGTAGGTATCTATCAGGTCTTTCGTTCGCAGATAGAACTGGCGCGTGAAAGCCGGATTGACCGCCGGCGGCGTTTCAGGGAAAGGTCCGTCGTTTTCGTCGTGCCATTTATTGGCGTCAGCGATGGAGGTAATCCCCTCCGGCATCGGCATGATCGCACCGCCATAGAGTTCTTGCGGGTCCAGCCCCTCCCACCATTTGCCGGCGCCATCGGCCTTCGTCAGGCGATAACCGTCATAACGCTCACCGGCGCGCGGCCCTTCCGGGTCATAGGCATAGGCGGCCTGCATCCAGTGCCAGGCATGGGCGGCGTGCTGCGAAACGGCGAATTTCAACCCGCGCGCCCGCGCCTCTTTCGCCCAGATGCCGACAATATCCTTTTTCGGCCCGACCTTAGTGGCGTTCCAGTCCATGAATTTGGAATCGTAAGCGTCGAAATTGTCGCAGTGGCTGGCCAGGGCCATGAAGTATTTCGCCCCCGCCGCCTTATAGAGATCGAGCAGTTCGCCAGGGTTCCAGTTCTCGGCCTTCCAGAGATTGTTGATCTCCATGAAACCGCTGTCCGCCGGATGGCCGTAGGTCCTCAGATGATGGTCATAGGCGTGTTCGCCTTGCAGATACATGCGCCGGGCGTACCAATCCCCCTGCTCCGGCACGCATTGCGCCGACCAGTGCGCCCAGATGCCGAATTTGGCGTCACGGAACCAGTCCGGCGCCTTGTATTGGCGCGTCAGGGAGTTCCAGTCGGCGCTGAAAGGGCCGGTGGCCGGCCGCACGGGATCGGTTTCTGCCCGCACCGGCAAGGCAACACCGGTCAGGGCCAGGGCCGTACCGGATGCCAGGAGGTCACGGCGGCCGATCATCACGCCAGCGCCGCGGCCACGGCGGCCAGGGTATAGGGCGCCATGGCGGCATAGGCCTGCGCATTGGGATGGACGCCATCGGCGCTGAATTCCGGCCGCATGGCACCGGCATCGGTGGCGAGCGCCGGCCAGTAATCGACATAGGTATAGTTCTGCGCCTCGCAGACCGATTTGATCCACGCGTTCAGCGCCTTGATCTTCTCGACCGGATTGCCGATTTCCGGCCGCCACGGGAAATGATCCGCCGGCGGCACCGACGCCATGATGACCTTTATGCCGTAGACGCTGGCCAGATTGGCCATGGCCTGCAAATTGTTGGTGGTCGCCGCCGGATCGTACGGGTCTTGGTTTTGGGCGATGTCGTTGGTGCCGGCCATGATGTGCACGGCTTTCGGACGCAGGGCCACGACATCGGCCATGAAACGCACCAGCATCTGGGCGGAAACCTGCCCGCCGATGCCGCGCCCGACCAAACCGTTATCGGCATAAAACGTACCTGATTGCCCCGGCCAGCCATCGGTAATGGAATCGCCCATCATGATCACCTTGCGCGCGTTCTCCGGCAATTGAATCACATCGGCATTGGCCACATGATAGCGGCGAAGCTGCGGCCAGTCGGTGCCCACCGGCTGGACGGCCAGCATCGCCGGATCGTTATAATCCTGCAACGCCGCCTGAATGCCCTGCGCCTCCGCATTGGCCTGGCCCTTGTTCTGGGCGCTGGCCGCCGAAGCGACGCCCAGCATGGCGCCGCCCGCCAGCGCCCCGGTGAGAATGTGGCGCCGCTTGATATCCGTCATAGTCGTCCCCTGGTTTTACGCCACGGTCAGAGTGGCGGCTTTCAGGTCTACACTATTGGGTCCGACGGAAATGGTAAAGGTGCCCGGTTCGACAACGCGCTGCATATCCATATTATAGAATTGCAGGTCGGCAGGCGTGATGGTGAAACTGACCGTCTGGCTGGCGCCCGGCTCCAGGGTGATGCGCCTGAACCCCTTCAGTTCCTTGACCGGACGCGTGACCGAGGAGAAGTCGTCACGGATATAGAGCTGGACCACCTCGTCACCCTTAAGCGCGCCGGTATTCTTCACGTCCACACTGACCGTCACGCTGTCCGCCGTGCCGATGGTGTCCTTTTCCAGCTTCGGCGCGGAGATATCGAAAGTGGTGTAGGAAAGGCCATAGCCGAAGGGGAACAGCGGCGAGGTTTCGCCATCGAGATAGCCGCGGCGGGCGGTCGGCTTGTAATTGTAGAAGACCGGCAGTTGCCCGACATTGCGCGCGATCGACACCGGCAGCTTGCCGCCCGGATTGGCCCGCCCGAACAGGATATCGGCGGCGGCCCAGCCGGTTTCCTGCCCCATGTACCAGCCTTCGACCAGAGCGTCCGCCTTCTCGTTGAGCAGGTTGACCGACAGCGGACGGCCATTGAGCAGGAAGGCCACGGTGGGCTTTCCAAGCGCGAAAATCTGCGCGGCGAGATCGTTCTGGCGGCCGATCAGGTCGAGCGACTGGCGGTCGCCCATGTGGTTGTCGGCCCAGGCCTCGCGCGAGGTCTGCTCGTTATCGCCCAGCACCATGATGATAGTGTCGGCCGATTTAGCAGCTTCAACAGCTTCGGCGATCAGTTTGTCATTGACCGAATCCGGTGTGAAATTGATCTCATCCTGGCCCCAGATGCGCTGTTCGGTCAGGCGCACGCCTTCCGAATAAGCGACCTCAAAGCCGTTTTTCTTACCCTCGGCCTCCAGACCTTCGAGGATAGAGACGACATGGCGCGGCTTGTCGGAATAGCCGCCGATCGGGCAGTCACGGGCATGGGTGCCGAGCACCAGCACCTTGCCGACCTTTTTGGCGTCCAGCGGCAGCAGACCATTGTTCTTCAACAACACCACCGACTTGGTGGCGGCTTCATGCGCCAGCGCCACGGCGTCCGGCGTGGCAGTCAGGCTGTCGGCCTTCCTGGCGTCGACATAAGGATTTTCAAACAGGCCCGACTGGAATTTCAGTTCGAGTATCAGGCTGACCACCGCATTGATCTCGTCCTCCGAGATGCGGCCCGCCTTCACCAGATCGACCAGGTTGCCATAGCACTGGTTGTCCGGCGTCTCGATATCGACGCCGGCCTTGAAGGCGCGATAGGCCGCCTCAGTCGTGTCCGGCACCAGCTTGTGGCGGGTGATCATCTCATTGATGGCGAAATAGTCGGAAACCGTGATGCCCTTGAAACCCCACTCCTTGCGCAGGATGGTGGTCAGCAGCCACTTGTTGGCATGGGAAGGCACGCCGTCGATTTCATTGTAAGACGGCATGACGGCGCGGATATTGGTTTCCTTGACGATCTTCTCGAACGGCGGGAAGAACTCCTCGCGCAGGGTGCGCTCCGAAACCTCGGCGGGGCCGACATTAGTGCCGTTTTCCGGCTGACCGTGGCCGGTCATGTGCTTCAGCGTGGCGAACACCTTGTCCCTGGCCAGCGGCAGGCTTTCGCCCTGGAAGCCAAGCACGGCCGCCTTGCCCATCACGCCGCAGACATGCGGGTCTTCGCCGTAGGTTTCCTCGATACGGCCCCAGCGCGGTTCGCGGGCGACATCGACCACCGGCGCCAGGGCGAAATTGGCGCCGCGGGCACGCATTTCACGCGCCGCCACCGAAAAGATTTTCGTCGCCATGTCCGGATCGAAGGATGACGCCAGGCCGATGGCCTGCGGGAAGGAGGTGGCGTCCTTGGCGACATAACCGTGCAGGGCTTCCTCGTGCATGATCATCGGGATGCCGAGACGGGTCTGCTCGACCGCCCATTTCTGCATGGCGTTGACGTGAGTGGCAGTATTGAAGGCGTCGCGGTTGCCCATGGCGCCGGAATCGCCCGCGCCGGTCGTCGTCGCCAGGCCCTGCTGGTCGGAGGGACGCGCCACCATGCCCAGCCCGTTCGGCCAGACCTGCGAGGCCTTTTTCGGATTGAATTTGCCGTCGGCGTCCTGGATATCACCCTTCTTTTGCCAGACGCACTCCATCTGGGCGGCCTTTTCCTCCAGAGTCATGCGGCCGAGCAGATCGGCAACACGTTCCTCGGTGGAAAGGCCGGGATTTTTGTAAGGCAGGACGTCCTTGGCCTTGGCCAGCGCGCCGGTGGCGGTGGCCGCCGTCAGGGCAATAGTGGAAGCGCCAAACAGGCGGCGGGTCACGGCGGGGCTTTGCAGCGTCATGGTATCTTCATCCCTGTTTTCTGTTATCGGCGCTTCCAATTACGAAGGCCGCTGCCGCGCTTGACGGCGGAATTGAACGATGACACTGTTAGCGCTAACAAAATAAAATTCAACAGGGAAAATTTCATGAGCCAAAAAACCAACACGCATCTGTCGCGCCGCGCAGCTCTTTCCTTAGGCTCTGCCACCCTCGCCGCCACGGCCCTGCCCGCCTTCGCCGATGGCACCAAATCCCTGAAAGATCTGGCGGCCGCCAAGGGCCTGCGCTTCGGCACCGCCATCGGCATGAAGCCCTTTGCCGACGCCCGTGTGCGCGACCTGATCCTCCGGGAATGCAACATCATCGTGCCGGAAAACGAGCTGAAGATGTATGTGACGCACAACCAAAACGCCACGGACTACAATTTCAAACCCGCCGATGAACTGCTGGCCTTCGCGGAAGCCAACCGGATCGCCATGCGTGGCCATAACCTCTTCTGGGCGCGCGACGAATTTACCCCGCAATGGCTGAAGGACTATAAATTCTCCGGCAAGGCCGAGGCCGAAAAACTGCTGCGCGACTATATTGCCAAGGTGGCTGATCATTACGGTGACCGCCTGACCTCCTGGGATGTGGTCAATGAAACCATCGATCCCAAGACCGGCGAAGTCCGCGAAAACGCCTTCTCGCGCGTGCTCGGCATGGACACGATGCGCATCGCCTTCGAGGCCACCCGCGAACACCTGCCGAAAACGCAACTGGTCTATAACGATTATATGAGCTGGGAACGAGGCAACGAAAACCACCGCAAGGGTGTGCTGAAACTGCTGCACTGGTTCCGCGATAACCATGTGCCAATCGACGCGTTGGGCGTACAATCGCATCTCGGCAACGGCTTTGATCTATACGATGGCCAAGACAATAAATGGAAAGCCTTCCTCGATGAGGTGGTGTCACTCGATCTCGACCTGCTGATCACCGAGTTCGATGTCGATGACCAGACCATCCTGACCGGCGATATCGAACAGCGCGACGCCGCCGTCGCCACGGTCGGCCGCGTCTATCTCGACCTGATGCTGAGCTACAAGCAAACGAAGGATGTGCTGTTCTGGGGAATGCCGGATCAGTATAACTGGTTGCAGGAATTCACCCCGCGCACCGACAAACTACCCCTGCGCCCGACACCGTTCGATGCCGATTTCAAGCCGAAGCCACTGTACGACGCCATCGCCGCCGCCTTCAAAACCGCGCCGGAACGGTGAACCTTGAACCACGAAACGCAAGTTCGGCGAAGCCAATAGACACGAATAAAGGTTATTTCAGTGACATCCCTTGAAGCTTACCTATTCGTGTTTATTCGTGTCCATTCGTGGTTGAATTTCTGCCCGCTCAGGGGTGATCCCCCATCAAAAGAACCCCTCACCCCGGCCCTCACCCCTCAGGTGGGGAGAGGGGGAAGAAAGGAAGCGCCAATGAAACCCCTGCTCTCCGCTGTAGCGCTTCTGGCCCTTTCCGCTTGCGCCACCCTGCCGCAAACGCCGACACCGCAGCCCGGCCAGGCGGTCTTTTCCGATATTCGCCTGGATAGCGAAAATCCCGCACCGGCGAAGCTGGCCAAGCCGCAATACGAAAACCCCATTCTGCCCGGCTTCTATCCCGATCCGAGCATTACCCGCGCCGGCGACGATTATTACCTGATCAATTCAAGCTTCGCCTATTATCCCGGCATTCCGGTGTGGAAGTCGCGTGATCTCGTCCACTGGAAGCAGATCGGCAACGCCATCGACCGGCCGGGGATGCTCGATTTCTCCGGCCTCGCCACCTCGCGCGGCGTTTTCGCGCCCGATATCAGCTATCACGACGGGCTGTTCTATATCGTAAATACCTGCGTCGATTGCGGCGGCAACTTCCTCATCACCGCGAAAGACCCCGCCGGTCCGTGGTCCGATCCGGTGTGGTTCGATTTCAACGGCATCGATCCGTCACTTTTCTGGGACGATGACGGAAAAGCATGGATCGTCTGGAATGATGCCCCCGAAGGCCAGCCGCTTTATGAGGGCCACCGCGCCCTCTGGATTCAGCAATTCGATCCGGTCAAAAAGCAGATGGTTGGCGAAAAGCATGTCGTCGTCAATGGCGGCGTCGATCTGTCGAAGAAGCCGGTATGGATCGAAGGCCCGCATCTCTACAAGGTCAACGGCCGCTATTATCTGATGGCGGCGGAAGGCGGCACCTCGGTCAACCATTCGGAAGTCATACTGAGCGCCGACAAGGTGGACGGGCCTTATGTGCCCTATGCCGGCAATCCCATCCTGACCCAGCGCGACCTCGATCCGGCGCGCCCGTCGCCCGTCACCTCCGCCGGCCATGCCGACTTGGTGCAAACGCCGAACGGCGACTGGCAGGCGGTTTTCCTGGCCGTCCAGCCCTATGAGGGCGATCTCTATAACACCGGCCGCGAAACCTTCATGCTGCCGGTAACCTGGAAAGATGGCTGGCCTATTATCCTGCCACAGGGCGAGGCCATTCCTCTGGCCGTTGACCTGCCGAACCTGTCCGGCCAGGCGCAGGAACCGCACTACACCCGCTATTCGCACCATTTCGGTTACAGCTATGGCAGTGCTGCCCCGCTCGACTGGCTGCAAATCCGCACGTCGAAAAGCGATTTCCTGACCGTCTTCAATGACGAAACCGTGGGCCTGACCGCCCTGCCGGAAGCGATAGGCGACGTGCAGTCCCACCCGGCCTTTATCGGCCTGCGCCAGAAGCATGTGAACGCCACCTTCAGCACCGTGATCGATTACCGCCCGCTTACGGAAGGCGACCGCGCCGGCATACTGGCCCTGCAGAACGACGACTTCTACATCTTCTACGGCCTGGCCATGCGTAGTGGCAAGACGGTGCTGGAAATCACCCGCCGCGCCGGCCCTGACGATCCGCGTGACGGCGTAATCATCGCCACAGTGGCCGCCCCCTCCGGTCCGGTCAGCCTCCACGCCGAGATCATCGGCGGTACGGCGCGCTTTACCTATGGACCTGACGCGAAAACCGCCACGGCGGCCGCCGAAGGCATTGATGTGACAAATCTGTCAACAGCGAAGGCCGGCGGCTTTGTCGGCACGCTCATCGGCCTCTACGCCTCTGGAAAAACGCCGTAATCTGTGTCAGGCTTTCTGAAAACAAGAACCATCAGGGAGAAAAACATGAACAGACGTCAGCTTCTGACAGGGGTTTGCGCCCTCGCCTGTGTACCTGTCCTTCCGGCCATGGCCCAGGACGATATCGCCAAAAAACTGATCAACGAGCCGGGTAGCTGGAATATCTACGGCGCGGCCCAGACCAATAAGCGCGTCAAGGACGACAAGGTTCAGGGCGGTCAGGCCATGGAAATCAAGGTCACCGGCGCCGGCGGCCATCCGTGGGACGCCGCCGCCGAAAGCCAGATCACCGGCAAGATCACAAAGGGCGACAAGATCGTCGCCGCCATCTGGGTGCGCGCGAAAACGGCGGACAACGCGCCCGCCAATCTCACCATGCGGATGCAGGTCAGTTCGCCGCCTTACGATTCCTTCGGCGAAAAACCGATCAGCGCCGGTGCGGACTGGGAGATGCAGACGCTCGAATTCACTGCCGCCGAGGATCACGATCCCAGGACCGCCGCCCTGACCATCCACCTCAATACCGGCAAGCAGACCATCTATCTCGGGCCGGCCTTTATCCTCAATATGAGCCAGGCTTAAAGGGTTTGTCCACGAACCACACGAACAGGCACGAACGCTGAGTTTCAGCAGATTGCCGCCCTTCGGACAGAGAGATATCCGCGCCTTTTCGTCTCTTCCGTACCCTTCGATAGCTCTCTTATCGACACTGATCTTGCCAACCGGAACACAGAGTTCGTGTCTATTCGTGTGGTTCGTGGACATCCTTTCCATCGCAGAACCGCGCCAATTTATCCCCGCCCGGCAAAATGCCTCCATCATTTCCCGATGGATACTTCAGAAAATATCACCGACCTGTCGCCGCTCGAACAAAGACGGGCACGCTTGCGCGCCTTCGCCGACCGTGTGCTTGAGGCCGTCGAAGCCCTGCCCATGCCCAAAAACGCCGCCGATGCCGAGCGCACCCTGCGCGCCATAAGCACCGCCGACCGGATGCTGGTCCAGTTGTACAAACGGATTACGCCTTTACAGCAGATTGATCCCGCCACCGTCAGCCTGTCGTCTTATCCGTCATATGCGCCGCGCGTGCCAAATCCGCCCGCAGCGGCGCCAAACACGGAAGAAAACACCCCGTTCGTCTATAATTTCGACGATGACGGAGTGGACAACGCGCCCGAACCGGACGCCGGACAACTCTCACCCGAGGCCCTCGCCCAGCCCGATCTCGAACAACGTGCCAACGATATCTTTCAGGCCTACCTCAAGGCCATCGCGGAAAATCCCGAAGAGGCTACCGAACAAAACCCTGATCATCCTCCCCTGTAGCGAAGCATACCAGGAGGTGCCAGCGCCCGGTTTTGGCGAAGCTCGAACGGAGGAGTATCTGCTATCGCAAAGAAAGGCCTGAACCACGAACCACACGAACAAGGCACGAACTCTGTGTTCCGATCGGCAAGGTCAATACCGGTAAGAGGACCACGAAAATACGGAAGAAGATGGTCCGTGATCCATTTCGATGTTATGCAATGCACACCGTAGTCTGGCTTTGAACACAGAGTTCGTGCCTTGTTCGTGTGGTTCGTGGACAATCTACTTCATCTTGCCCACCATAGTCCCCCGCCCATCCGGTGAAATATAGAGTGTGCCGTATTCACGCGGATCCCCGGCGATGGCGCGCATCTGACCGAAGCGGTGGGCGTCGTCATTGATACGCACCCAGTTCACACCCGCGTTATCCGAGCGCCACAGGCCTTCGATGCCACCGACCTTGCCCCACAGGAAAAGCGCCGGATAATCCTTGCCCTGCGCCGCCTTGCCGAAAGTGACCTGCCAGGCGGCATCGACACCGGCCACGACGGCCTGTCCATGGTAAAGCGCCGTACCAGCCGCCAGCCACAGATCGCCCTCATGGCCGGACACGGCCCGCAATTGCCCCGTGCCGGCGGTCAATGTGTAAAGCGACGCAAAGGACACCCCGCTGTCGCGGCTGACCAGCACCGTGCCGCGATCGAACGCATAGAACACCGCGTCATTGACCGGATCGGCGATGGCTTCCTGCCCGCGTTCCGGTTTTGGCCAACCGCTGGCAAGCGCCCAGGTCTTGCCGAGATCCTTTGAAACATAAGCCCCCTCGCCTTCCGGCACCCAGACCAATGCCCGGCCCTCGGCGGAAATGACCAGCTTGCCGGCGCGGTGATTATGCCAATCGGCCGTGGCGATCGGCGGCGGCGCGGAGGGCAAGGGCTGCCAGGTTTCCGAGCTATCGAAGGAGATGTAGCCGCGCGCCGTTTCATTGTCGACGCTGCGCACGATGATATTCGGTTTCAAGGCCGCGAAGGCCACCGACTGGTTGGTCTTGTTCATCGGACTGAAAAAGCCATGCTGCGGCGTCCGCGAAAAATCATCGAACGCCGTACCGCCGACATCCCCCGCCGCCATCAATACGCGCGGCCCGCCATTGTTTTCTGAAGAAGGGGGCGGGCTTTCCAGCCCCAGCACCACGGTTTCCTCGAAATTGTCGTTACGGAAATGAAAATCGACCTGACCGCCTTTATCCAGCGCGCCGAGATTATCGGTCATCCACACACCATAACCGGTGCCGTAAAGCAGTTCATCGGGATTGAACGGATTGATCTTCACCGCGTCCATCCAGTGGCCCATGTGGTTGCGGTTGGCGGCGTCCTCATCGCGGCCGCCCATATAATCGACCAGCCACGGATGGGTTTCCGCATGGTGCATGGCCTGCGGTCCGACCGCTTTCCAGTGCGCGCCGCCGTCATGGCTGAGATAAAGGTCATCCAGCCCCGGATAATGGTCCGAGGTCGAAACCACCAAAGCGCCTTCGGGCGAAAGATCGAGGCCGGAATAGCCGAAGGTCAGGTCTTTCGAGGGTTTGGCGGGCGAAATATCGGTCCAGACGCCCTCTTTCAGTTTCCATACCGCGCCGTCGGTAACGCCATGCGGTCCCAGATTGTCGCTGAAGGTGACATAGAGCGTGCCGTCCTTGCCGAGCGCCATCTGGTGCGGAATCATCCTCGGCGACCCAGGCACGGCGGCGAAGGTTTGGCCGCCATCCGTGCTGCGAAACAGGCCCTCGCCCACTTCGCCGGAACCGACATAGAGGGTCCGGCCACTGATCAGCACCGCCGTCACCGATTTCTGCGCATAGGCCGATTTGTTGAAGCGCTTGCCCTGATCGTGGCTGACCCACAGGCCATCCTGATTGGTGCCGAGCCAAAGCCTATTGCTGTCCGCCGGATCGACCTGCAAGCGCTCACCGGTGCCGCGCCCCATGGCATTGCCACCCAGCTTGATGCCCGGCAGGCGCGTGATCGCCCAGGTCGCCCCCATATCCTCCGAGCGCACCACCGCGCCATCGGGCACGCGGTCGCTGAGATAAAGCCCGCAGGTGGCGTAAAGCCGCTCCGGCTTCCGCGGATCGACCGCCATGGTCATGATGCCGAAACAGTCCCAATCGTCCTTGCCGAAACCGTCCATCAGCGGCATCCAGCTTTTATGCGCGTAATCATAGCGGTACATGCCGCCGACATCGGTGCGGGCATAAAGGATGCCAGGTTCTTTCGGATGATACAGAAAGCCATCGACAAATCCGCCGCCCTGCAGCGGAATGGTCTGCCAGTCATAGGATTCGGCCATCGCCATGCCACTGACAGCCAGCAAGGCCGCGCCCATTATGCCCGCCCAGATGCGTTTGCCGATCATTTCCTGCTCCCTGTAAACCAAAGCACATGTTAGCGCTAACCGCCGGACGATCATCATATAAATCAGCAGGGAACAGACAAATTTACGGCATCACATCACCGGCGAAAACCGCTTATCCGGCAACGTCATGGGTGAAAAACTACTCCCCCTTCGCCTTGGCGGCGCTTTCACGGCGCAGAGGTTTGCGGGTGGGGCAGACCTCCTGCAAATAGCCGTCAAGCGAATTGACTATATGTTCTTCGACAATGCTGTAATGGATGAACTTGCCCTTCTTGACGCTGGAAATCAGCCCGGCGTTTTCGAGGATGCTCAGGTGCTTGGAAAGCGATGGCTTGGCCATGTCGAAGCGCTCGGCGATCTCTCCCGCCGTCATGGTCGCCTTCGAGAGATAGGCCAGTATCTTCAGCCTTGGCTCGGACGCCATGGCCGCGAAGATTTTAGCCGCTTGCACCGCACGCATTACATTTAGCCTGTTGACGAATTGTTTTTCACGATATAACGTTTAGTTTATTAGCTAAATATAATGCGATTTGGCTAAAACGTCAAGGGACGTGCAGATGCAGACGATGCGCGAAAGTCGGAGTCCAGGGGATGAGATCGGTCTTTTGCCAAGGTTGCTGGGGGGCGACTGGCATCGCCTGCATCCGTCCATCCGCGCCCGCTTCGCCCATGAACCGGAGCAGCCGGTACTCTACGAAGGCGTCATGGAAACCGTCCATTGCTCGCGCGCCGGCTGGCTGTTCGCGCAACTGACGCGCCTGATCGGCAATCCTTTGACCGCCCGGCGCGGCCACGGCATTCCCATGCAGGTCCGGCTGACCCGGCGCGAAGGCGGTGGCGTCTGGTGGCAACGCACCTATGGTTTTGACCGCCCTGTCACCGTTACTTCGGCCAAGCGCGAAAACGCCAAAGGACAGCTTTGCGAATATGTCGGGATGGGTTTCGGGATGCGTCTAAATGTCTATGTCAAGGACGGCGCCCTGCATTTTGTCAGCGAGCGCTATTTCTGGGAAATCGCCGGCCGGCAGATACCACTGCCGCACTGGCTGTCACCGGGCGAAACCCATGTCAGCCATACCAATCTCGGCGGTGGTTTCTTCCGCTTCACCATTTCCATGGATCACCGCCAGCTTGGCCGCACCTTTTACCAGACCGGCATCTTCCGTCAGGCGACCTAAGCTGCCATATGTAGCCCGACTCGTTTTGAAAGGCCCTCCCCCATGTCCACACCGATCCGCAACCTGACGCCCGAAGAGGTCAGCGCCGCCCTCGCCGCTGATGAAATCCTGCTGGTCGATGTGCGCGAACCGCATGAATTCGCCGATGCCCGCATCGAAGGCGCGGTCAATCATCCGCTGTCGACGCTCGACCCCGCCGCCCTGCCCTCGGCCGAGGGCAAATATGTCGTCCTCTCCTGCGCCGGCGGGGTGCGCTCGGTCAATGCCGCCCTGCAATGCCAGGCGGCAGGCGTCGATATCCACGATCATCTGGCCGGGGGCCTGCGCGCCTGGGCAATGGCCGGCCTGCCAGTCGAGCGCTAGGCTGGATCGACGTTCAGCAACTGCTTTCCTATACCTCCCCACTTGTGGGGAGGGGGACCGCACGACCGCAGGGAGATGCGGTGGTGGGGGTGTCGCCGCCAATAAAGAAGCTTGAGTCTCCGAAACATAAAATCGGCAAGTCTGTGATCTGCTTATGATCTGAACGTACACAAGCCCCCCCACCACCGCATCTAGTGCTTCGCGCGTCGTGCGGTCCCCCGCCCCGTAAACGGGGCGGTATAAGATGGGGAATGCCCGGAAATACGCTAAATACGATCCGGCCTAGGCCCTGACCCGTTTCAGGAAGGCTGCGACTTCGCGGTTAAGGTCCTGTGACTGGCTCTGTAGACGGGCTGTCGCTTCGCGCACCCGCTGGGCGGTGACGCCGGTTTCGTCCGCCGACATGGTGACCTCGACCATGGTATCGGCGATTTCACGCGCGCCGTGCGCCGTGGCGTGGATATTCTGCGAGATTTCCGACGTGACCATGGATTGCTGGCTGACCGCCGAGGCGACCACCACCGATCCGCTGGAAATTTCGCCGATAATCGCCAGAATCTCGTTCATCGAGTCGACCGACAGCTTCGTTTCCGTTTGGATATCGTGGATCTGCGCCGAGATTTCCCCCAATGCCCTGGACACCTGGCCCGACAGCCCCTTGACCTCATTGGCCACCACGGCGAAACCCTTGCCCGCCTCGCCGGCGCGGGCCGATTCGATGGTAGCGTTGAGCGCCAGCAGGTTGATCTGCCCGGCGATATCGTTGATGACATTGACCACTTCGCCGATCTTGCCGGAAGAGGCCGCCAGCCGTTCGATCACTGCCTTGGCCACGGCGCCCTTGTCGGCGGCGGCGCGCACCACCTGGTCGGACCGTTCGGTCTGGGTCCGGATTTCACCGATCGAGGCCGTCAGTTCTTCCGACGCGGCCGCCACTTGGGATGAGGTTTGAGCCGCATCGTTGGAAATGCGTGAAACGGCCTGCGAACGGTCCTTGGTTTCGCTGGCGATGGCGGACACCTTTTCGGCTTCGCCCTGCAGCAGACCGGCGGCGGCGACCACCTCGTCAAGCACGCTCTGCACCGAGGCCTCGAAGTTCTGCGCCAGCTCCTGCATGGCCTGCCGGCGAGCGGCGGCGGCGTTTTGTTCCGCGGCTTTTTCGCTCTCCAGGCGGCGGGCTTCCATTCCCGCCAGTTCCGCGGCCTGCGCGGCGGCGCGCGTTTCGGCCAGCCGCATCGCCTTGCGCATACGGAAGACGCCAAGGCCGCAAACCACCGCGCAGACGACCGCGATCAGCAGGCCCAGCAGCAGGGCGACGCGCACCTGGCCGACCTGCGCCTTATAGGCCTTGATATTGATATCGACACCGGCCATGGCGACGATCTGGCCCGAAGCGTCCAGCACCGGCGCATAGCCGCTCAGGAAGGTGCCGTATTCATCCGTATAGGGCTTGCTTTCGGTGTAGGGCTTTCCCTCCGCCATCGCCTTGCGCAGGGTGGTGGTGGCGTCGGGGTAATCCTGCATGACCTTGGTGTCGGAACCTACGGAACCATCCGGTTGGGCGCTGACCACGAAGCAGATGCCGGTCGGGCACTTGACCATGGTATAGACATAGGCCAGTGACGGGTCCGCGTCGATCATGGCCCGGAAAGGTTTCAGCACGGCCTTGTAGGTGTCCGTATCCGTATCTTCCGGCCCGGTCAGTTGCGCCTGCAGGGGCACGTCCGTCAGTTTCGACGCCGTGGCGGCCAGGCCGGCCAGATTTTCGCGGATTTCCGTCTTCATGCTGCCCAGGGCCGCGAAATAGACCGCCACGCTGGCGATTGCGGCCACCGCCAGGATAAGAAGACCGGCCAGCAAAGCATCGCGGCGGGGATTGATCTTGGACATGACGGCGCTCCGAATCGGCAAACTGTGGACAGTTATGAGACGGTCTGCCGCAAAAGGGTTAACCATAAGCTTAACGCCCTGGCATCACCGTCCGCCTTCAGGCATTTTAGCGAAAAAGGGAGATATTTCATGAAGTCCATCCTGGCGGCGATCGCCCTCGCCTTTTGCCTCACCCTGCCGGCGCACACCGCGACGCCGATCAGTTTCTGGGACACACCGCAATACGGCGGTAACAGTTTCAACGAAGGCATCCCTGACGAGACCTATTTCCGCGCCCTGAAAGCCGCCGGCGCCACCTGGACCCGTCTGACCTTTTCAAAGTGGAAGGGTTCCAAGGCAGATGAAAACCACCGTGACTTCCTGATCGGTAATGCGGATGCGTATAAGGGCATTCCTGCCGATGACCTGGCCAAACTGATCGCATGCCTCGATGCCGCCGAGGCCGCCGGAATCAAGGTGGTGATCGTGCCGCTCTCCCTGCCCGGCGATCGCTGGAATCAGCAAAACGGCGGCAAGACGGATGACCGGCTCTGGAATGATCGCAAGTACTGGGACCAGTCGGCCGCCTTCTGGCGCGATCTGGCGACGGCGCTGAAAGACCATCCGGCCGTGGCCGGCTATAATCTGCTCAACGAACCGACGCCGGAAAAGGATCTCGGCCTCGATGAGCACGCCACACCGGAGGTTCGCCAGGCATGGTACACAAAATATAAAGGCACGACGCACGACCTGCCGGACTTCTACGAGCACCTGATCAGGGCCGTGCGTGAAGTCGATCCGGTGACGCCGGTCATGGTCGATGGCGGCTGGTACGCCAACGCCTGGTCGTTCAGCTACTGGCCGGCGAAGCTTTCCGACGACAAGGTGCTCTACAGTTTCCACATGTATGAGCCTTACGAAGCCACCAGCGCCCCCAATATCAAACGCCAGCCGCAATTGCGCTATCCGGGCGCCGAAACCTGGCTGGGCAGCGAAAAGGTTAAGTGGGACAAGGCGGTGATGACGCGCTATCTCGCCGGTCCATTCGATTGGGCCAAGGCGCATGACGTGCCCGCCAATCGCATGGTGGCCGGAGAATTCGGCTGTGTCCGGCAATGGATCGATTGCGGCGCCTATCTGAACGATGTGCTCGATACGCTGAACAGCCACCAGGCCCACTGGGCTTTTTACAGCTTCCGGGAGGATGTCTGGGACGCCATGGATTACGAACTCGCGCCCGGCGTGACCTCAGGCCAGTTCTACTACCTGCATGAACAGGGCAAGGCCGGTCAACTCAAACGCACACCGCATCCCCTGCTGGATATCATCAGGGCGCATATGAAATGATCAGTGTTTTGCCTTCAGCAGCATGAAGCCGAAACCGAAGAACAGCGTGCCGGTCAGGCGATTGAACAGTTTGTTCAGCGCCGGCCGCTTGAGATAGACCGCCAGCTTTTGCCCGCCCAGTCCATACATGGCGTACCAGAACAGTTCGATCAGGCCGAAGGTCACGATCAGGATGACGAACTGCGGAAATTGCGGCGCGGACAGGTTGATGAACTGCGGCAGAAAGGCCGCCGCGAACAGCAGCAGTTTCGGATTGGTGATGCTGACAAGGAAACCGCCGCGAAACAGCGCCAGGCCTGACAGGCCGCTGGCCGTGCCATCCGGACGCAGGCCGCCGTCTTCGCCCTTGTCCAGCCATGCTTTGAGGCCGAGCCAGGCCAGATAGGCGACGCCGGCATAACGGATGATATCGAACAGGATCGGCGAGGCTTTCAGCACCGCCGCCAGTCCGGCCGCCGAAGCGGTCAGGGCCACGATCACGGCCAGTCCGCAGCCCAGCATGGCGGCGGTGGAGCGGCGGAAACCAAAGCGCACGCTGCGCGACAGGACATGGAGCATGTTCGGCCCCGGCGTGCCGCTCAACAGGAAGACAGCGGCGAAATACAGGCACCAGGTTTCAAGGGACACGGCTCACTCCTCAGGCTCCACCCTACATAATAGGCTCATCGACAGACGCAACTCCATCTTCCCAAATAAAGGGAGATGTATCAGTCCAGCGTGGAGCGATAGCGCATCATCGCCACGGTCGTGGCCACCGCGATGAAAATCAGCATCGGCCAGATATTTGGCCACATGGCGGCGAAGTCCGCGCCCTTAAGCATCACGCCGCGCACCACGCGCAGGAAATGGGTCAGCGGAAAGACCTGGCCGATCCATTGCGCCCAGTCCGGCATCCCGCGAAACGGGAACATGAAGCCTGACAGCATGATCGACGGCAGGAAGAAAAAGAAGGTCATCTGCATGGCCTGCATCTGCGAGCGCGCCACGGTCGAGAAGGTGAAACCCACCGCCAGGTTGGCCAGGATGAACAACCCGACGCCGAGCGACAACAGCCAGACCGATCCCAGAAACGGCACGCCGAAAACGAAGGTCGAGGCCAGCAGTACGATGGCGGTCTGGATAATGCCGACGCCGATATAGGGGATGATCTTGCCGGCCATCACCTCCCACGGGCGCGCCGGCATGGCCAGCAGGTTTTCCATGTTGCCGCGCTCGGTTTCGCGCGTCATGGCGATGGAGGTGATCATCACCATGGTCATGGTCAGAATGACACCGAGCAGGCCCGGCACGATATTGTATTGTGAGATACCTTCGGGGTTATACATGCGGTGAACGACGATATCGACCGGCGCCGGTCCTTGCGCCAGCGAGGCCCACCCGCCTTTCAGGTCCTGCTTCAGCGCCGATGCCGTGATCTGCTGGATCATGCCTACGGCGTTGGACGCCGCCGACGGATCGGAGGCGTCGGCCTCGATCAGCACCTGCGGCCGGTCGCCGCGCAGCAGATCACGTGTGAAGCCGGCGGGCACGGTGACAACAAAGGCCACCTCGCCCGATTGCAGCGCCTTTGTGCCCGCCTCGGCGCTCTCGACCTCGCCCTTGATATCGAAATAGCTCGAATTTTGCAGGCCAGATGTCAAGGAGCGCACTATGGCCGAGCGGTCCTCAAGATAGAGCAGGGTCGGCAGGTGGCGCGGATCGGAATTGATGGCGAAACCGAACAGGATCAATTGCATGATCGGCATGACGATCATGATGGCCGAGGTCAGCCGGTCACGCCGCATCTGGATAAATTCCTTGGTCAGGATGGCGCCGATGCGCCGCAATGCGCTCATCTCAGGCTCCCGTCGAGTTGTCGGTGGATTGCCCCATCAGGTGGATGAAGACATCCTCCAGATTGGGGCGTTCCTGCCGCCATTTGATCCCCGCCGCCGGATGCGCCGCGACGAGGCGTTTCAAGGCGTCGAGGTCGCCGCCGCTGACATGCAGGGCATTGCCGAAATAGGCGACGTGATCGGCGCCCGGACGGCCGCGCAGACGTTCCATCAGCTCGCGCACGCCTGTTCCCTCGGCGATGAAGGTATACAGGCCGGATTGATCGATGATGTCCTCCACCCGGCCCTGCGCCATCAGGTTGCCATAGGCGATATAGGCGATCTGGTCACAGCGCTCGGCCTCGTCCATATAATGGGTCGAGACGAGCACGGTCAGACCTTCGGAAGACAGGCGGTGGATCTGGTCCCAGAAATCGCGCCGCGCCTGCGGATCGACGCCGGCGGTCGGTTCATCGAGCATCAGCATTTTCGGATTGTGCAGGGTGCAGGCGGCCAGGGCCAGACGCTGTTTCCAGCCGCCGGAAAGCGTGCCGGCCAGTTGTGTCTGGCGCGAGGTTAAACCCAGCGTTTCCAGTGTTTTATCAACAACCTGTTTCTTTTTCTTAAGGTCGTAGAGATTGGCGACAAATTCCAGGTTTTCGCGGATCGACAGGTCTTCCCAGTAGGAAAATTTCTGCGTCATGTAGCCGACTTGGTTCTTGATCTCGCGGCTTTGTCTGAGGATATCGTAGCCGAGGCAAGTGCCCTCGCCAGCATCGGGTTTCAGCAGGCCGCACAGCATGCGGATGGTGGTCGTCTTGCCGGAACCGTTGGGGCCTAAGAAGCCCCAGACCTGCCCTTTGGGCATCTGGATATCGACATTGTTGACGACCTTAAGCTTGCCATAGCTCTTGGTCAGGCCGCGCACATCGATGGCGAGGTCTTTTGGGGCGAATTCGATGTCGCTCATACAGTCCTCGCAAGAAAGTCAGATACCCCACCACCACATCTCGCGCTGCGCGCTCGTGCGGTCCCCCTCCCCGGCATAGCCGGGGAGATTCTATTTCTTGTACCTCCCCACCTTTGCCGGGAAGGGGAACCATCAAGCGAAGCGCCGATGGTGGTGGGGTATCTGACTTCCCTTCCCCTCACAGCTTCACATCCACCGGTTGTCCTGCGTGGAGTGCTTCCGGCCGTTCCGGCGTCGCCTCGATCAGAAACATCAACTTCTGGCGCTCTTTCACACTGTAAATCACTGGCGGGGTAAATTCGGCCTCCGGGGAAATAAAACGCACCTTCGCCGTCTGTATCCGACAGCTGTCACAACCAACAAGCACCACACTGCCTACCCGGAACTTTGCCAGATCGGCCTGCGGCACGTAGAACCGCACGAACTCCCGCCCCTGTGGCCGCACGGTCAGAATCGCCGCGCCCGCCGTCACGAACTCACCCGGCTCACGCAAACGCTCATCGACCAGCCCCGTCAGCCGCGCCTTCACGTCACGGTCATCGACCGTATATTGCGCGCCGGCAACATCGGCGCTGGCGGCGGCGGCCTGGGCCTGAGCGGCGCGCTGCTGGTCCTCGCGCGAGGCCAGGCGCTTCTCGGCGATCAGTTTATCAATATTGATCAATTGCGCCTGGGCCGATCTGGTCGTGGCCCGCAGACTGTCCATCTGCGCCGCCGAGACATACCCCTTCGGTTCCAGTTGCGCATAGCGGGCTTCGTTGGCGCGGGCAAGATCAAGCTGCGACTGCGCCTGGATGCGCTGGGCCAGCAGCGGCGCGATATCAGCCTCACGCGCCCCCTTGGCGAGGTCGGCGGCACTGGCCTGCGCCGCCACGGCGCGGCTTTCCGCCCCGCTCAAGGCATGTTCTTGTTGCGTGGCGTCGAGCCGGAACAGCGCTTCGCCTTCACGCACCGCATCGCCGCGATCAACATTGACCGCGGCCAGCCAGCCCGACTGCGGCGCATTGATGCTGACCGTCTGGCTCTCGACATAGCCGCTGTAATGATCGGCCGGTTTCGACTGGCAGGCGGCGAGCAGAAGACATGTACTCAAGAGCCAGGCATTACGCATGATCGAGGCCTTTCAGAAAGACGCGGATGTGGGTTTGCAGATAGGGCAGCGGCAGAAACGGCACATCCTCCACGCCGCCGAAAACCAGCGACCACAGCACCGATTTCAGCACGGCGGCGATAAAGAGATGCGCCGCCATTTCGGCCGTAACGCCAGAGATTTCGCCGCGATCCAGCGCCCGCCGGAACAGGGCCGTCAATGCCGAAAGCATCCGCCCCACCACCTCGCGGCGGTAGAAGGCGGCCAGTTCCGGGAAGCGCCCGGCCTCGGCGATCAAAAGCTTGGGATAGACCGGCAGCTTCCCCGCCTCTATCGCCGCCGACGCCATCTCCGCCATACGCATCAGGGCCGGTTCGAGGGGGCCGTCATAGTCCTTGAGGAACTGCTCCGCCAGACTGACGCGCGGGGCGATATCACGCATCACCAGCGCCTCGAACAGAGCCTGCTTGGTGGGATAATAGAGATAGACCGTGCCCTTGGAAACCTTCGCCGCGCGCGCCACATCTTCCATGCGCGCGCCCTCGAAGCCGTGCCGGGAAAATTCCTCCAGCGCGGCGATGAGGATATCGGCCTGGCGCACTTCCGGCGCGGCACGGCGGCGAACGGTTTTTTCCATTTATGAAATCTTTATAGTACTGACCGGTCAGTACCATAAAGCGTAATATATGCCCCGGCAAGCCATATATCGGACGCGCAATGGTCGGAATTTCAGGAAAGCGATAGAGTCGTGAAAATCGCCACAGGATGCCCGACAGGCGTGTATTGAAACGGTTTTTATTCAGGCCATCGGTGGTGCGGGCGTTAAATTCATAGGCGGTTTCGGACAAGAGGTTAAGCTATTGCATCGTCTGTATCGCGCCCGAAGAGCACTATTACGACGCGACCTGGCCAATGTAAAAAGCGGCCATGGATAGCGCCAGGCTGTCCCGACGTTATTCATAGCCGGCAAGGCGGTCCTATATCTTGAGAAAAATCCGCTTGAGATAAAACGGCAGGACGAACAGCCAGCAGATGACCAGCACGCCAAGCGCGAACAGGAACGACATGGCGTAAGGGTCGGCGACGACGCTGTGCATCCAGCTTGTGGTTATCCCCGCCAGGCCGCTGACATCGAGAAAGACCGAGAACAGCCAGGCGAAGACATAGGCCAGGATCGCATTGGTGCCGAAGACGCGGATCGGCATGGCCCATTTCGTATGACCGAGGCGATCCATGACCAGCATCAGGCCGGAGAGGATCAGCATGGCCAGGCCACTGGTGATCAGGGCGAAGGATGAGGTCCACAGCTTCTTGATGATCGGGATTTGCCCATCCATCGCCAGGGCGGCAATCACCAGCATCAGCCCGGCCAGCGCCACACTGCCCACGGCCTTGGCAGGAGTTTGCTTCTGGATCAGCAGACCGATCAGTATGCCGGCCAGGATATTGAAGATCGCCGGGAAGGTGGAAAGCAGACCTTCGGGATCATAGACCACCTCCCCCGCTTCGTTGGTGCCGCCCTGGTATATATGCTGGATGCCGGGGATGATGCGATCGATATAAGCCGGCCATGAACCTTCCGGCCCGAAGGAATCGCTGAGGCCATATCCCGGCACCGGCACGAATTTCAGCAGGACGGCGTAACCGAGGATCAGGCCCGCCGCCCAGATGGCCAGTGGCCGGGCATGGAGCACCAGTTTGCCGCCTTCGATATGGCTGTGCATGAATATCAGACCGGCCGCCAGACCATAGCACAGGCCGATCCGTTGCAGCACGCCCGGATAGCGCCAGTGGGCGAAATCGAAAGCCGGCAGCAGGTTGAGGAACAGGCCTATGGCGATCAGTATGGCCGCCCGGCGCACCACATGCAGCGCCATTTCCTTTTTCCCGCCCTCCCCGATCCGCCGGCTCATCGAAAGCGTCATCGAAATGCCAACGCAGACCATGAAACCGGGGAAAACCAGGTCGGTCATGGTGAAGCCGTGCCATTCGGCATGGTCGAACGGCGGCCAGATATGCGACCAGTCTCCGGCATTATTGGCCAGCAGCATGCCGATGATGAACAGCCCGCGCAGGATATCCAGCGCCTCGAAGCGTTTCCCCTTCGGCGTTTCCACCTTCGGCTTTTCCCGTTTTTCAAACTTGAGTACTTCGGCAGCCATATGCGCCCCCTGAATCTTGTTTACTTGTAAAATCACAACCATAGACCACGGCGTCAGAATCAATTGACCATGGAAAGGGAGATTTAGTCTCCAACCGTCAACATTTTCCGGATCTTAGGTTCCAAAATGAACGGCAGAATTGCGAAAAGGATAGATAGAAAGAGTAAAATCCAAAACAAATAGAGATTGTTTTCTTTATTAAAGCCGAATCGTCCCATCACGCTTAAGAAGAAGACTGAAACAATCATCATAAAATATATAAATTGATTTAAGTTATTTACTTTCATTGCCCGCCTCACCCTCACACCATCCTCGGCCCTTAACACGTCCTGCCCTCTAAAAATCACACTGATAGCGACCAATGCCAATATAATGACTGCCCCCCAATTCCCCAATATTTCCAGATATGGCATTTCAATCCGGTTGAACTGGACGTAAGCCATGAAAATCAAAAAAGCAAAACCGAGCAAATAGAGAATATCAAACATGATATTTCGGCGCGGCATTTTAACAGTAACAAGCCCCATCCAACTCCCCTTTGCTTACTGGCGCCTTCAGGCTTTGCATTTTTATCGCCAACCACAGAACACTCTCACAGGTTTCCACCCTTGCCAAGCCCCATACTGGTCACATCCGAACAAATACCAATACGGAACCAATTAAATGTTATGTCAACCTGACATTTTTTGCCGTGTCAGGTTGACATTACATTTTGACGATGTAAGGTCAGCCTTACACCCGTAATGTCTCACACCCTATCCGGAAACCACCCCATGACCCTGAAATCCCCCGGCGCCCGCTATGCCATCGGCATGACCATCTGGATGGCGCTCTATGTCGCGGCCCTGTTTGGCTCGATCATCCTGATCCAGTCGCAGCACCCCACCGGGCCGCTGCTCTATATCCTCGCCGTGCTGCCCGCCCTGCCGATCGGCGGCACCATCCTGACCTTTCTCGCCTATATCGAACGCGTGGATGAATATCTGCGGGCGGTGCTCGTCAAACGCTTCATCATCGCCACCGGCCTGACCCTGTTCCTCTGCACGGCCTGGGGCTTTATCGAGGAAAACGCCGGCGGCCACCATATCTCGCTTTATCTGGTTTATTGCCTTTTCTGGGCGCTGTTCGGGCTGACCAGCCTCATCATGAGGAAAGCGTCATGAAGCAAAACCTGCGTGAATTGCGTACGGAGAAGGGTTTGACCCAGGCGGATCTCGCCAGCCAGCTGGGCGTTTCCCGCCAGGCCGTGATCGCCCTGGAAACCGACAAGCATTCGCCCTCGCTCGATCTCGCCTACAAGATTTCCGCCGTGTTCGGCCTGCCGGTCGAGGCGATCTTCCACAATCCCTACCGCTAAACCTTAACTGAAAAAGGCATATCCCATGTTCCTGCGCATCCCTCCGGAGCGTACGCGCTCCCCCTTGGCCCGCAATCTGTACCGCATCCAGATCGCCACCATCATCCTCGGCACGGGTGTCTACACCCTCCTCCTGCTTGCTCCCGGTAACGCCCTTGCCCGCGCCGCCATGGCGCTCTTCGCCGCCCTTTTCAACATCGTTACGAGGTAATTTCCATGTCCGGCTTCAACTGTCCCGATCGCCGCAAGAGCGGCATTTTCAACCGCCCCATGGGCCTGATCGCCATTATCATCGGCATTGTGGCGGCGCTGACCGCCGGTCATTCCAAAGCGGCCACGCCTTTCCCCGATACTGCGACCGCCCGTTTCTCGGTAACGGTCAGCGGCGAAGGGCCGGACGTTTTGCTCATCCCCGGCCTGGCCTCTTCCGGCACGGTCTGGGACGGCACGACGGCGCACTTGAAGGACCACTACCGCCTGCATGTGCTGACCCTGGCCGGTTTCGCCGGTGAACCCGTCGCCGCCAATGCCGAAGGTGAAATCCTCAAGCCCTCGGTCGAGGCCATCGACGCCTATATCAAGGCCAACCATCTGCGAAAGCCGGTCATTGTCGGCCATTCGCTCGGCGGACTGATGGTCCTGATGCTGGCCAAAACCCATCCGGAGGACGCCGGCAAGCTGGTGATCGTCGATGCCCTGCCCTATGTCGGCGTCATCTTCAATCCGATGGCGACGGTCGAGATGGTCAAACCACAGGCCACCGCCCTGCGTGACGGCATGATCGCCGCACCCACCGAAGCCTTCAAGGCACAACAGGCCGCAAGCGCCGCCCGCCTGGTCACCGCCCCCGCCGATCAGGCGAAGCTGCTAGACTGGTCGCTGGCGTCCGATCGGCGCGTCCTGGCGGAAAGCTTTTATGAAGACCTGACCATTGACCTGCGCCCCGATCTGGCGGCTATCGACACGCCGACTGTGCTGATCTATCCGGTCGCCCCCGGCGAGGATACTGCCGCCACCGAAGCGGCTTACAGGGCCAGCTATGCCGGCAAGCCGGATATCACCTTCAGCCGTATCGACAACAGCCGCCACTTCATCATGTTCGACCAGCCGGATGCGTTTTACACGGCGCTCGAAGCGGCCCTGAAATAATTACAAGTCGCAGCGGAACTGGATGAAGTCGGTCTTCGTCGCCAGCTTTTCATACAGCACCCGGGCGGTTCTGTTGGCCTCATCCGTGACCCAATAGAGCCGCTCGGCGCCTTTTGCCCTGACGGCTTCGGCCACGGCGGCGATCAGCGCCCGCGCCACGCCCTTGCCGCGCCGGTCTTCCGCCACGAACAGGTCTTCGAGGTAGCCGTACCAGTTCCGCGCCCAGCTTGAACGGTGCAGCACATAGGTGGCGAACCCGACAATCCGGCCGTCCATCTTCGCCACAAGCAGGTTCAGGTTCTCGCCCGTGTCGAGCGCCCGCGCAAAGGTCAGGTCGGTGATTTCGTCATCGAGGGCATGCTTGTAGAAATCGAGATAGGCGCGCCACAGCGGCAGCCACTCCGCCTTGTCGTCAGCCGCCGCCGGTAAAATCTGCATATTCAGGCCGCCAGCGCCTGCGGCTTGCGCCACAGCACGTAGAGCCGTGTTCCCGCCACTGCGGCGAGGCCGATCCCGGCGATAATTACCATGGCCGGCTCATGGTCACGGCTCTGGTTGGCGATCAATATCCAGAACAGCGCCCAGGCCAGACCGGCGGCATAAAGGCTGTTGCCCGTGCGGTAGACCATCCAGCCCCCGAAGGCGATCAGGGCGACCAGGAAGACAGCGGACACGGCGGCATTGCCGGCATCGAGGCCGAAGCCCGTCCAGATCATGGCCGAGGTGAAGTTGACGACACAGGCGGCGGTGAGCCAACCCGTCACCAGGGCCAGCGGTCCGGCCACCAGGATTTTCTCTTTCAGGGAAAGCGTCAGTTCGTTGCGCAGCTTCAGCAGGCCGTTCAGCCCGGCGAAAACGGCGACGGCGATCAGACAGAAACTGATCCATTCCAGGCCGATCGCGGGCGCCCAGAGTTGCCACAGGGAATTGACCAGCCAGACGACAATGAGGTTCCAGTCCACCGTTTCCAGCGCCGCGCTTTCCTTCTGGCGCGGCAGGACCTGCCAGATGGCGGCGATCAGGGCATAGAGATAGATCACGCCCCAGATGAGGAAGGCCGTCCGGTAAGGCACGAGCGGATGCGAAACCAGGGCAGTCTGCACCTCGACAGGTTCGCCGATATCGAGCGTGACCATCAGGCGCGCGGTCACGATCTGGGTGACGGCCAGCGCCAGTACCGTAATCGATTGTACGCGACGCTTCATGCCCCTCAAGCCTTCTTGACGAATTCCGTCCGCAGGACCAGCCCCTTGACCTTTTCGGCGTTGCACTCGATTTCCGCCTCGTCATAGGTCAGGCGGATGTTCTTTATCAAGGTGCCGCGCTTGAGCGTCACCCCGCCGCTGCCCTTGACCTTCAGGTCCTTGATCAGGGTCACGCTGTCGCCGTCATGCAACCGCGTGCCGTTGGAATCCTTCACGATGATGTCGTCGTCTTCAGCCATTGCCCAGCCTTGCTCGCCCTTGTCAGATATCGTCCTCGCCTACCTCATGCGCGGCCCGGCGGCAAATGACTAATCCTTGCAGAATCCTTCATTGGCCGCGACCACGAGACAATTATGCTTATCGGCATGCTTATCGGCCAGCCACTTCATGCCCGTCGCCGCGCCGTCGCCCTTATGGATGACCAGGGGCGAGCCGTCGCGCGTTATGTGAATACCATCGCCTTCCAGTGTGCCGGTAAAGGTGCGCGGTCCGTCGAGATTGGCGATCACCACCTCATAGGCGCTGCCCGCCGGGGTGATGGTCAGCGACGTGCCTTCCGGACCGGTCCATTTACCGACATAGCCGGTGGCGTCCACGCTGGTCATGGCCTCGGCCACGGCCAGCGAGGCGGCCTCCGCCGCGGTCATCGACATGGCTGCCGATTCGGACGCCTGCGATGCCGCGATCTCATCGGCGCCCTGTCCGGGCGAGCAGGCGCCCAGGAACATAACCGCCGCAACCGGAAACAGGCCGGCGAATCTGACAGGGTTTTTCATGGATTATCTCCGCAAGAGGCCGCATTTCTTTCAATATCATGGGCAGCATTAAGAGGCGGGAATATATAAAGCCATGCGCGGCCCCACATGATTTTGTAAATTGCCGATCATAAACAGCGCCAGCCGTCCCTATCGCCACAGGATTTCAGCATGTCTTTCACCATTCACCAGATTCCTCACGGTTCCGCCGATTACGCTACCGCCGTCAATCTGCGCCGCGCCATTCTGCGCATACCGCTCGGACTGGATTTCACCGCCGCGCAACTGGCCGCCGAGGCCGGGGATATTCACCTCGCCGCCTTTGAAGACGGCGAACTGATCGGCACGGTTCTGCTGACGGATCATGATGATCGGACAATGAAACTGCGCCAAATGGCGGTCGATGACGCTTATCAGGGCAAGGGTATCGGTGCGCAATTGCTGGCCGCCGCCGAAGCCGAAACCCGCGCCGCGGGCAAGACGCGCCTCACCCTGGCCGCCCGTGTCAGCGCGCAAGCCTTTTACGTCCGGAACGGCTATGCGGCGGCGGGCGAGGTTTTCGAAGAAGTGACGATTCCGCATATCGTCATGCAAAAGACATTGGCCGATTTGTAATTTTAGCACCTATAGTTAATTTCAACAGCATTGATTGCCAATCACAGCCCATTTGCACAGTTAACCATTTTATCACTATTGACCTCGGCAAAGCACAATGGGAGTTATTCCCCATTGAGGCGTGAAAAATCATTAACCATTCACTTTCAAAACCTCACTGGCGAAATATAATTTCTTTCAGAAACCCACCCGTTTGGTCATCGTGTAAGGATTCCAGGTGCAATGAACGCACGCATTTCTTTCCGGGGATGGATTATGCTGGCGAGTATCGGTATCTGTGTCGCCGTCTGGTGGGGACTGCTGAATGCCTTCTTCGCCTACCGGACCGAACAGGCTTGCCGGGCGCAACAGCCGTCAGCCCCGGAAACCTGCCGTCAGACACATGCCCGTCCGCATAAATGAAAACCCCCGGCGCCTTGAGCACCGGGGGTTTTCCTGTCAGCGGGTGAAGCGGAGATTGATCCAGCCGGTCCGGCCGATCACATCATAGACCCCGGCCTGCCAGCCTTCGTCACCGAAATAGGCGCCGCCGGCTTCCGCGCCCGGATAGCGGGGCGGCTGCTTGTTCAGGGCGTTGGAAAGCCCGGCGCTGAGGTTCATGTTCGGCTTCAGCCAGTAGGAGACATAGATGTCGTCATAGGCGATCGGCTTGGTCTTGTAAGGCGCATAGCTCTCCGGCGTGATGGTCACCGTCTGGCGCATGCCCGAATAGAAGCGCGAGGTCCAGCCGGCCGACAGCTTGCCGCGGCTATAGTTGAACGAAGTGCGGCCCTTCAGCTTGGGGAAACCGAAGATGCCAACCGTATCGGTGACATTTTCGGGATTGTCCGGATCGGGCGTGTACTTGTTCTCGAACAGGCGCGTCCAGATGCTGTTGATCGACAGGGTGCCGGCATTATCACCCCAGCCCCATGAGGCGAGATTGACGTTATAATCGAACTCGGTGTCGATGCCGCTGGTCTTGCGGCGCGCCAGGTTGATGTTCTGCTTGATGACCGAGACGAGATTGTTGGTCACCGGATCGCGGACGACCAGATCGCAATAATTGTTGTCCAGCGTCGGTGCGTCCATGCACTTGTTGATAATGGTCTGCGGCTCGACCGACGAAATGACATTGCTCATGTCGATGTCATAGTAATCGACCGTGGCGCTGAAATTCTTCATGAAGCGCGGTTGCAGAACCACGCCGACCGTCAGGGTCTTGGCGGTTTCGACCTTCAGGTCGGGATTGCCTTTCTTGATAACGTCCAGCCACAGCCAGTAGTCGTTCTTGTTGGCCGGCATGACCGCGGCGCAGTTGGCGGCGGTATATTCGGTCTTGTCGGTGCGATACGGCAGATTATAGTAGTTGCACGGATCGCTGAGCCACTGGCCGCTGATCGATGACGCCGTGAAGACCTCGCTGATGTTCGGTGCGCGCACGGCCTTGCCGTAAGTGGTGCGGAAGCGGACATCCCTGATCGGCGCCCATTGCAGGCCGTACTTTTCGGCGGTCGTTTTGCCGGCGGTGGAATAGTCGGCGGTGCGGACGGCGGCGTCGGCGGTCAGGCGGTAGGCGAACGGCAGGTCCTTCAGGATCGGCACGCTCAGTTCGGCGAAGACTTCCTTGACGTCGAACGATCCCTTCAGCGGGGTTTCGACCACGCCATAATCGGGCACATAGTTCGGGCTGTCGGGGTTATATTCGTCGCGCGCGCCGATATTGTTGGCCTCGCGTCGGTATTCGGCGCCCAGCGCCACCTGCACCTCGCCGGCCGGCAGGGTGAAGATGCCGCCGGTGACATAGCCCGACCAGACATATTGTTCGAGCGAGGTGGTCATCGGGCTGGAATCGAATTGCAGGTAGTTGATGACGTCCTGCGTCACCGGCTTGAACGGATTGAGCGGCACGCAGTTCGGATCGTCGTTCGAGGTGTCGTCGTCGGAATTGACCCAGCAGATCGGCGTGCCGCCGGGGCCGGCAACCGCATCGAGCGCGCGCATGTAACGCTCATTGGAGGTGTTGTTGAAGTCCTGGATGGTTTCCTCGGTCTTGCCATAGGACACATAGGTGGACCACGCCCAGTCGTGCTCACGGAACAGGCCCGGCAGTTCGCCCTCGAAGCCGGTCACCACCTGCTTGAGTTCGCGGCGGTAATTGGAGCGCGACTTGCCGAATTCCGGGAAATTGCGCACGAAGGACAGGCCGTCAGGGAAGCCCTCGCCACCGTTGGCGGCAATGATTTCATCGGTGATGAAGGGGTTGCCGTCCCACAGCTTGTTGGTGCCGCCTTCCCACCACAGGCCGTATTCGCCGTGCGACTTGTTGGTGGCGTAGTCGAGTTCGAGGAAATAGCGCAGATTTTCGTTGAACTGATAGCCGAAGGTGCCGTGGGTAATGAAGCGGTCGCTCGGCACTGACAAGAGCCAGTTGTCATAACGACCATCGAATTCGCCGCCGCTGTTGGTGACCAGCGAGGCAACGCTGGAGTTCTTGGCCATATCCTCAGCAGAAAGCGTGGAGATCAGCCCCGCCGTGCCGAGGATCGGGTCGCGCATGGTGCCGTCATCATTGAACACATAGGGCCTGCTGCCGAGCAGAACGACGGCGCGCGGCGAATATTGCAGAAGGTGCTGGTCATCGAGCACCGTATAGGGCAGCGAGGTATCGGAGCGTGCCCACCACGGATTGCCGCGCGAGGTCGAGGGGCGGTCCTGGCCCGCCACCACGCCGTTGGACTGGCCATAGGTGCCGAACAGGGTGATATTGGCCTTGCCGCCGGCGAAATTCTTGCCCCACAGGATATCGGCGTCATAACTCGGCATATCACCATAGGTCGAATTGCCGTAGCGGACATTGGCGTCCAGGCCCTGGAAATTCTTCTTCAGGATGAAGTTCGCCACGCCGGCCACGGCGTCGGCGCCGTATTGCGCCGAGGCGCCGCCGGTGATGATTTCGACCCGTTCGATCAGGCCGCCAGGGATGGTGCTGATATCGACCGCCGAGGTGCCGGGCGCGCCGGGCACATGGCGGCGACCATTGACCAGAACGAGCGTCCGCTTGGTGCCGAGGCCGCGCAGGTCGAGCGCGTTCAGGCCGGGATGGCTCTGATCCATCGAATCCTTGTCACGGTTGGCGTTAGAGGTCTGGTCGCTTTGGCTGATGACCAGGGCCGGCATCTGGTTGACCAGATCGGCCACCTGGCGGGCGCCGGACTTGCGGATGGATTCGGCGTTGATGACGGTCGTCGGGGTGGCGCTGGCCGCACCCTTGTGGCGGATGCGCGTGCCGGTGACCACGACCTCGGTGGAATCGGTGGTGGCGTCATCACCGGCCTTATCCGTGGTGGATGTATCCTGTGCGAAGGCGGTGCCGGCGGCAAAGGCTGCCAGGCTCAATGCCAGGACCGAGCAATAGGTGAGTAAGCCGCGAAGCGACGAATGTTTCATAACCTGACCCTCTTTTTTAAGTTTGTGGGGTGACGCTACAACAGGTCAGGTATATTTACTACTGTATACAATATGCAAAAACGCAAAGTTTGAAACAGTGTCACGTTATCGCCACATTTACGATAACCGCAAGCCATGGAGGAAACGCCGATGCCAGGACAACGCTTTCAAAAGGCCACTTCCGGCCTTGCCGTCTTAACCGCGCTTATACTGGCAGGCGCACCGGTTCAGGCGGTCGAGGTCAGGAAAATGACTCGCGCCGCGCCGCCGGCGGATGACATCCTGACGGCGCAAACCCTGCAAATGGGCGGCCCGCGCCCCGCGGAGCAAATGGCGCTTTCGCTGGAACACGCCGAGCTGCGCACGAAGGTGATTCCCGATGACAAACGCATCGAAGGCGACGCGACGCTCGACCTGCGCGCCCTGTCTCCGGTAAAGGCGCTGATTCTCGATCTCTATCCGAAGTTCCGTATTTCGGCGATCTATCTTAATGGCCGCCTCGTCTCCCCCTCGGCTTATGAAAACCCCGAGGGCCAGTTGCGCATCAGGCTGCCGAAAGCGCTTGCTGCCGGCCAGGCGGTCAAGGCGCGCATCGTCTATGACGGCCAGCCGCATATCGCCGTCCGGCCGCCATGGGAAGGCGGGATCACCTGGTCGTACCTGCTCGACGGCACCCCCTGGGTCGAAAGCTCTTTGTGGGGACCGGGCTGCGACCTGCTGTGGCCGTGCATCGACCATCCGACCAAGAAGCCGGCCACCATCGACATGCACTATACCGTCCCCGCTCCGCTGATGGCGCTGGGCAATGGCGCATTCGCCGGCATGACCGAAAAGGATGGCTGGCGCACCTGGAACTGGCGCGCCCGCAGCCTGCATACCTATGGCGCGGTGCTGGCGGTGGGGCCGTACAAGGTTCTGGAAGGCGAATACAAGAGCCGCTACGGCAACACGATTCCGATGCGCTACTACTATATGCCAGGCGAAGAGGCGCAGGCCGCCGAACTTTTCCGTGAATTTCCGATGGCGCTCGATTTCTTTGAATCCCAGATCGGCCCCTACCCTTGGGCCGACGAGAAGATGGGCGTGATGCGCGTGCCGTGGTCGGGTCTGGAAAACAATACGCTCAATGGCTACAGCGACGACTATACCCATACGGTCTATGGCTTCGATCCGCTGATGCATCATGAGTTCAGCCACGAATATTTCGCCAACCAGCTTTCCGTCCGCAATTACGATGATCTGTGGCTGCACGAAGGCATGGGGTCTTACATGCAGCCCCTGCTGGCCCGTTACCTCCACGGCGACATGGATTATTATGCGCAACTGAAAGCACAGCGCGCCGGCATCCGCAACGAACAGCCGCTGGTCACCGGCCGCGACCGCACCGAGAAAGAGGTCTATGCCGATCCGACCGGGCCACGCGGCGACATCTACACCAAGGGCAGCCTGGTCCTGCACACCCTGCGCAGCCTGATCGGCGACGAAGCGTTTTATGAGTCCCTGCGGCGCGAGGTTTATGGCCGCCCGGACCCCAGGCCCGGCAATTTCGCGCCGCGCTTCGGCACGACGAGGGAATTCATCGGCATCGTCAATTCGGTGACCGGCAAGGATTATGGCTGGTTCTTCGACGTCTATCTCTACCGCGCCGCCCTGCCGAAACTGGTGACGGAGCGGACCAATGACCGCCTGAAACTGCGCTGGCAGACGCCGGACGACCTCCCCTTTCCCATGCCGGTCGAGGTGATGGTGGATGACACCGTGGTCACCGTGCCCATGGCCGGTAATCAAGGTGAAATTCCCGTGTCGCCCGGCGCCACGGTGATCCCCGATATCCACTCGAAAATCCTGCAGCAATCGGATGCGATTGACCGGTATCAAGTCTATCAGGATGAATTGAAGGCGACAACGAAAGCAGGCCGTTAAAACCTTATACCTCCCCACAAGTGGGGAGGTATAAGTCTCCTACGCCTCTTTAATCCAGACCTGGGATTGCAGTCCCGTGAAGTGCTGGCGCGGCCCAACCTCGGCCTGGGCGGCCTGTTCGGTGCCCGGCGCGTAATCGACATCGCCGGCGCCGATCTCTTCCGGGCCACCGATGCGGTTCATGCGAGCATAGTTGGGGATGGCCAGCATGGGGGAACCGTCGGCCCACTTGCCGGTCAGCGCCATGACGCCGCCCAGAAGTTCCGGCTTCCATTCGGCTTTCAGCGCCGCATTGCCAAGCGGCTGGGTGATGCTTTTCTGGTCGGCCAGTTCGACATTATAAACCAGCGGGCCGTAGCCCAGCGCCACCAGGCCGCGGTCGGCCTCGATCTTCGGATCAGCATAGATGCGCTGCGGCGTCATCGGCAGTTCCAGTTCGATGGTGTCGCCCGCCCGCCATTCGCGCTCGACTACGGCATAGCCCTTGACGATCCGGGGCGTCACCGCCTTGCCGTTGACCTTGAACAGCTTGACGCCCTTGATCATCGGCACGGTAGTATAGAGTTCGCTGGTCGTGCGGTCGGGGATGCGGACATGCAGGGCGAAGGTTTTGGCTTCCTTCGGATTGACGGTGATCGTCACCTGGCCGTTCCACGGATAGTCGGTTGTCTGCACCATCTCGACATCGGTGCCGGCCACCTTTTCGACCGTGATTTTCGAGCCGACGAACATGTTGACATAAAGACCGTGCGCATCCTTCACATAGGTCCAGGTCGGGAGCATCAGCAGGGTGCGCGGGATGTTGGCGACGCAGCACGGGCAGACGTGCCACAGGGTGCGCTCGGTATTGACCAGCGGATTGGTGTAGCAGAAGCTCTTGCCGTCCAGATCGACGCCGCCAAGCAGGGCGTTGTACAGGGTCTGTTCGTAGAGATCGGCATATTTGGCGTCGTGATAGGCCAGGTTCATCTTGTACTGGAAGAAGATCAGGCCGCAACTCGAACAGGATTCGCAGTAGGCGCCATTGCGCAGGGAATAGTCAGGGCCAAAGCCTTCAGACGTTTCGCCCGAACCTATGCCACCGGTCACATAATACTTTCGGTTGACCATGTTGTCCCACAGCGAGGCAACCGCGCTCTGGTAATCGACATCGCCGGTTTCGGCGGCGATATCGGCCATGCCGGAGTAGAAATAGACGGCGCGGACGGCATGGCCGACGGCCTCGTACTGTTTGACCGGCGGCAGGTGGCTCTGGTCGTATTCCTGACCGCCGCGCCGCGATTCCAGCAGGAAGCGGGCCAGCGAGATATAGGCGTCGCCCCTTCCATTGCCCTCCTCGTCGTTGACGAAACGACCGAAACGAACCAGCGCCTGCTCCATTTCCTGGTGGCCATCGAACCATTCCTTCTTGCCCGGTCCGATATTGGCCACCCAGCAATCGGCCAGCTTCTTGGCGGCGTCGTACAGGCGCAGATCCTGGCCGTTGGTCAGGGTGTAGTGATTGATGGCCGATTCGATGAAATAGCCGGCGATATAGCCTTCGTGATCGGAGCGGTGCGCCGGGTCCCAGCGCTCGTTCCAAGCGCCGGGCGCGGCCAGGGTCTTGGCGGTCTGGAGATAGCCGTCCGGTTCCTGCGCGGCCAGGATGATCGGAATCCAGCGTTCCAGCGTCTCGCGCATCTTGTCCTGCGCCTTGATCATTTCGGCGTCACCCTGCGGATCGACCATCAGGGCGATACACATGGCCTCGACCGATTCGACCACCCAGGCGTTGGAAAAGACATAACCGACATGCGGGCCGTGCGGTTCGCCGCGATTGGCCTTGCCGGCCTCGATGAAGTTGTCGATGCCGCCATTGCCGATCTTCAGGTCCGTGCGCTCGCAATAATCGATGACGTGCGGAATCCAGTTGACGATCAGGGCGCGGGCGCGGGCGTTCCACAGCGGGCTGTCGATACTGTAGCGCTTGGTATAGACGACATCGAGACGTTGCGGCGGCGGGGCGGCCTGGGCATTGAGGCGCAGGCGCGAACTCGACACTTGCCCCCCGGCATGGGCGGTCAGTTCCAGCACATAGGTGCCGGGCGCCGAGACGGTGGCAGTGGTTTCCGGCGACAGGGCGTCGGCGAATGTGACGGCGCCCGGTCCGGATACCTTGCGCCACAGGCTGCCGGAATCACCGCCCGCGGTCAGCGTGTCGGTCTTGCCCATCAGCCAGGTCTTGCCGCCCATGATAACCGTGCGGTCGATACCGGCGCCCACGACCGGCGCGAAAGCGGGAACGGGGCCATGGCTCCACGCCTGCCACTCGAGCACACCGGTGGAGAGCGTGCCGTCCGATACGATTTCCAGACGCAGCTTGTCGGTCTTTACGGCGTCGAAAGTGGTGGTGTTGAAACTATCCTTCGCCACGCCGAGGCCATCGGCATTGGCCACCGCCACGAATGCTTTACCATCCCAGTAGAGCACGCGGCAGGCTTTCGGCAGGCCGATGCCCTGGCCATCCACCCACCAGTAGACGGCGACCTTATTCAGGGTGACGGGTTGACTCCAGTCGTACTGCACCCATTCGGTGCCGGTTTTCGGCCAGTTGCCGTACATGCCCTTTTCGGCGTCGGCGGAATTTTCAGGCGTATAGCCGTCATTCAGCGCCAGGACTTTCGTATCGCCCGAATGGTAGGAGGCCGAAGGCGTGGCGACCTTGGCGAGGTTCACCGGCGTTTCATCGGCGCGGGACGTAAACGCGAAACCACCGGCCCCGGCGAATACCGCCGCGCCGGCGGCACCGGCAAACACAGAACGGCGGCTGACACCCCCGCATCCGCAGGCGGCTTCACAGAAATGAGGATTGGCTTCGGCGATAAATTTCCTGGACATTGGCATTTCTTCTTTATGATTGTTTCAGAACAGTTATTCGGCGGCGCAGACCGGAGACGCCGGGATTTTCGTATCCGCCGGTTCGACCAGAACCGGCTTCGGATACAGCGCTTCCCATTCCTGGGCGGCGACAGCGGCGTAGGTCTTGCCGTCAGTCGAGGCGTCGAACACCGCCCGCAGGCAGCGCGTTTCCACCTGATCGAAGCTGACTTCATTGAAGGCCTCGGTCGATGTACCGTAGGCGCTGGCATTGGGCACGGGCACCCAGGCTTTTTCATTCCAGTATTCGAGATGCCAGGCTTTCGGCGCGGCCACCCCAACGCCCGAACCGGCCGGCTGATCGTTCCAGAAGCGGATGCGCGAACCGTTGATCTTAAGCGGCTCCTCCCACTGATAGACCACCCATTGCCGGGCCGGATTGTCCGGCGACCAGGTGCCCCAGGTATCGGGCGGCAGCGGATTTTCATGCACCTTGCCGTCATTGAGCGCCCTGATCCAGTATTGCACCGGCACCGGCGAATTGGAGGCGACGATGCGGGCAGCGGGCGCGATATTGCGGGTCGGCACAGGCGGCGGCGCGGGCGGATGGGTAGGCGTCACCTGGTCGATCAGGGCTGGCGTCACGCTGTCGTCCCAGGTCACTTCGTCGATCGAGACGCTGCGGCGGAAGTGATCGCCGCCGGGAGAATCGGCATTGTGATAGGCCAGATACCACTTGCCCTTATATTCCACGATCCCGCCGTGCGAGGTGGTCGAGGACACCGGATCGAGCAGCACGCCCTGATAGGTCCACGGACCAAGCGGCGATTTCGCCGTGCCATAGGCCTGGCAGGCATAATAGACGGCCTCGGTGCAGTCCGAATCCGGCCCCGCCATATTGCCTGCGTACATCATGTAGTAGGCGCCGTTGCGCTTGAACAGCCACGGTGCTTCGAAAAAGCCTTTCAGGCCGTGGACATCGACCGGCTGCCCCTTGAAGGTCACCATGTCCTGCTCCAGTTCGACGCCCTTCAGCTGCCCGAACGTACCCCAGTAGAGATAGACGCGGCCATCGTCATCGACCAGCACGGTCGGGTCGATGTTCTCGATATCGTTCTTCACTGGATAGGACTGCGAAACGATCGGGCCGGACGGATGGGCGTCGGTCCATGGCCCTTCCGGGCTGTCGGACACCGCCACGCCGATGGCGAACGGGTTCTTGTTGCGGCTGTCAGCTTCGACGATCGGCGCATACAGGTAATAACGCTTATCCGGTCCCTGAACGATCTGGCCGGCATAGGCGCGCGCCGGGGTCGCCCATTTGAACACGGCTTCCGGGCGCACGAAATGCGGATTATAGCGCCAGGTGTTCGAGGCCGGATCTTCGGTTTCCAGCATCTGCCATTCCGGCATGATGAAGTCGTTGACGCCCGGCGCGGCGGTGTCTCGGCCGGTCAGGATATAGAGCTTGCCGTCCGCCACCAGCGGCGCCGGATCGGTCGTGTAGTTCCGGCCGTCGGAAATGATCGGATTGCCGGCGGATTGGATGGTTTCCCAGCCCTCTTGCGCATGCGCGCAGGCCATCAGCAGCGGCAGGGCGCAAACCAGCGAAATCACGGCCCCTCGCCTCGCATGGCGGCGGGAATAGATGGAAATCGGGGTCATGAATCGCCTCATTCGTCAGTTTTTGCGTACCGCTCAATCGTTATACGGTATACAATAGTCTGACAATAGCAATAAATCGCTTATGCCCGATCCCGACCTCCGGACTTGTCAGAAAGCGAAAATACGTGCCTAACTCTCCGGCAGGGCTTATAATTCAACAGATTCTATTATCTTCATCACCGGACGCTTACATGAGCATTGTGGTTCAAACCCTTTCCGAACAGATTTTCTCACTCGTTCGTGACCGCATCATTTCGGGCAGAATCCCCGTGGATACCGCCATCCGCCAGGACGCCCTGGCCGCCGAACTGGGGGTCAGCAAGATCCCGCTGCGTGAGGCCCTGGCGCGTCTGGAGCAGGAAGGCCTGCTTTTGTCGCATGCCAATCGCGGCTTCTTCGTCCGTCCGCTGAATGCCGATGAGGTCGAGGAAGTCTACGCCCTGCGCCTCAAGCTCGAACCCGATGCCGTCGGCGAGGCCGCGAAACTGGCGACGGACGCTGACCGCAAGGCCGCTCGCGCCGCGCTTGATGCATTGGATGTCGCCGCCAGCGGTGACAAGACGCAGGTCGGCCGGCTCAATCGCGCCTTCCACATGTCGCTGGTGCGCCCGCTTCATCGCCAGATCACCCTCCAGATCATTGAGCGGCTGAACATCATTTCGGAACGTTATGTCGGCAAGCACCTGGAACCGGCGGGCCGCGACGATCGCGCCCATAACGAGCACCTGGCCTTGCTGGACCTGTGGTCGGCCGGCAAATCGGACGAGGTGTCCGACCTGATGCGCCAGCATATCGCCATGACGCTGGATGACCTGCGCAAGCAGTTTGAAACGGAGAAGACCGCCGCCAGCGCCTGAACGGCGGCATAAAAAAGCGTCTGCCGCAATTGGGGGGACCGGTGCGGCAGACGCATATAGTTTGTCCCGACACGCGGGGCACGATCACGGGAGTGAGATCGGCGCGGGCATCGGAAAAGGTGATCCGGAATCAGATCAGAGACGTCAAACGCGTCGCCCGAAAAACCTGCCGCACGAAGGCCGGAGAACCCTGGCGGACCGGACAGATACTCAACACGTCCACGGAATGCGGAACGACCACGTTCATCAAAACAGCACGCCCTTCCAGGGAGGAATGGCGGAGGCTAATTGACTGAGTAATACAACCATCAATCACCCCATTTGTCAATTATAAATTATACGATTATCTAAATTCTGGTATTACACCTGTATTTTCAATAATTTCCAAAATCGGAGTCAGTCCTGCCGGCGATAGCGCGACAGGAAAGCCCACATTGCTTCATTATCGACCACCCATTGATGCCTGCCGCCGACCGTGATCCGGCCCGCCACATCCGCGCCTTCACGGCAGCCGGTATAGCGTTCTTCGTAAACGCCGGTCGTCACCCATTGCGTCGCCGGCGACGCCGTGCAGCCGTTCAGTTGCGCCCACCTCTGTTCGGCGGCGTGCATGGTGTATTGCCAGTAGCCCGCGCCGCCGCCTTCGATCGGATTGGTCGTGTCCTTGTCGCCGGCGAAGGCGATGACCGGCATCGGACGTGATGGCTGGCAGGTGGCCGGATCAGGCGTTTGCGGATCGCCCTTCGACGGATTGCCGGCGCGCAGGCCGACCACCGGCGCGATGGCGGCGAAACGATCGGCATCGACGCATCCCAGCCATGAGGTCATCCGTCCGCCGCCGGAAAGGCCCGTGGCGTAGACCTGATCGCGCGCCACGCAGCCCTGCCCCGCCAGCCAGTCGATGGCCGCGCCGATATAGGCGACATCATCGGCGTCGTCTTTCGTGGGGATAGCGCCGGTGACGGTCGGCACGCCGGGAATGTTCCAGACAAAACCCTTCTCCACCGGAATGCCGCCGTCGGGCGCGGCGACGATAAAGCCATGGCGGTCGGCGGTGTCTTCCAGCCCTGAGTCATGCAGCATACCGGCACCGGTGCCGGTGCTGCCGTGAAAGAGGAACAGCAGCGGCAAAGGCGGACCGTCAGCGCCCGCCGGGATATGGATCAGCATGGATCGTCCGGTGTTGCCGATGGCGATGCTTTGCGTCGCGCCCGCCATGCCGACTCCACAGCCCGCCGCATGGGCCATGCTATTCCAGCCGATCAGAGCCAGAATGATGATTATAAAAGACAAACGCTTCATGATGATCTCCGCTGAGGGCCGCACCCTATGGCCGGTATCTGAGGGCGTCAACCACGAGGGCGAAGGCCGGCGAATTCTGCCGGCGGCTAGGATAATAGAGATGATAACCGGAAAATGGCGGGCACCAGTCACCGAGAACATGAACCAGGCGGCCCTGTTCGATAAAGGGCCGGACCCGGTTTTCAGGCAGGTAGGCCAGGCCGGCGCCATCCAGCGCCGCCTGCAGGATCATCGGCGTCGAATTGAACACCAGTTGCCCTTCGACGCGCACGCGCAATTCGCGGCCGCCCTTTTCAAACTCCCAGGCATAGATGCCGCCGTGAGTCGGCAGGCGCAGATTGATGCAGTTGTGCGCGGTCAGGTCCTGCGGCGATTTCGGCCTGCCGCGGCGGGTGAAATAGTCCGGCGATCCGACCACGAACATGCGCATATCCGGGCCTATGCGCACGGCGATCATGTCCTTGGCTACCTGCTCGCCGAGGCGGATGCCGGCGTCATAGCGTTCGGCCACGATGTCGGTCAGGCCATAGTCGATGGTCACTTCGACCCTGATATCGGGATAATCGGGCAGGAGTCTGGCAAGCGCCGGCCACAGCACGGTTTCGGCCGAATGTTCGCCGGCCGTGATGCGGATCGTGCCTGCGGGCTTGTCACGCAGTTCACTTAATGACGCCAGTTCCGCATCGATTTCATCGAAATGCGGGCCTATGGTGCGCAGCAGACGCTCGCCGGCCTCGGTCGGGGCCACGCTGCGGGTAGTGCGCGTCAGTAGGCGCACGCCCAGCCGGGCTTCCAGCGCCCGCAAGGTATGGCTGAGCGCCGACTGTGACACGCCTAGCTTGGCGGCGGCCTTGGTGAAGCTGCCATTGCGGGCGACCGCCAGAAAGGCCAGCAGATCATTGATGTTTTCGCGCGCCATTCATGAATCCTGCTCATAGGTACATGCACATAATATCATCTAATCGCAGGGATGCGCATCCTCTATATTCGCTTCAACACCAATGCAGGAGTTTCTCATGTCCCGTGATCCCCAAACCGCCCGCAAAGCCTTCGGCGATGTCGCCCCGGCTTTGGCTGACCTGACCGATACCGTGCTTTTCGGCGATGTCTGGCAGCGTCCCGGCCTGTCTCCGCGTGATCGCAGCCTTGCGACCATATCGAGCCTGATCGCGCTCTATCGCATCAATGAACTGCCGTATCATCTCGGTTTGGCGCTGGAAAACGGCGTGACGCGTGATGAGATCATCGAAACCATTACCCATCTGGCCTTCTATTCCGGCTGGCCGACCGCCAGCACGGCTCTGGCTATCGCCCGCAAAGTCTTCGCAGACAAAAGAGTCTAGGATCATGCAAACCATCAGACGCAAAGGGGCGACACCGGCCACTCCCGGCCCGGACGCCTTCTTTACCGGCCATGTGACGGTCGAAATGCTGTTCACCCCTGCTGAACCTTCGCGCGTATCCGGCGGACTGGTGACCTTCGCGCCCGGCGCGCGCACCGCCTGGCACACCCATCCGCTCGGCCAGAACCTGATCGTCACCTCCGGCGTCGGCTGGACGCGATGCGAGGGCGGTCCGAAAAAAGAAATTCGCGCCGGCGATGTCGTTTCCTGCGGCTGCGGTCTGCGTCACTGGCACGGGGCGACCGCCACGGAGGCCATGAGCCATATCGCCCTTACCGAAGCGCTTGATGGCGTCGCCGTGACCTGGCTGGAACAGGTGGCGGACGAAGACTATCTCGCTGAAATCGAAGAGGATTAAACCATGCAGAAACGTACACTTGGCGATGGCCTCGAAGTCTCCGCCCTCGGCCTCGGCTGCATGGGCCTGAGCTACGGCTACGGACCGGCCACCGATAAAAGCGATGCCATCGCCCTGATCCGCAAGGCTTTTGAGCTTGGCGTCACCTTCTTCGATACAGCCGAAGCCTATGGCCCCTTCATCAATGAAGAGGTGGTCGGCGAGGCGCTCCAGCCCTTCCGCGATCAGGTGGTCATCGCCACCAAGTTCGGCTTTCCCGGCGGCGAGGTTTCCAAGGGACTGGACAGTCGCCCGGAAAACATCCGCGCCGTTACCGAGGCAGCGCTCAGGCGCCTGCGCGCCGGCCATATCGACCTGCTCTATCAGCACCGCGTCGATCCGGATGTGCCGATCGAGGATGTGGCCGGTACGGTGCGCGACCTGATCAGGGAGGGCAAGGTCAGGCATTTCGGCCTGTCGGAAGCGGGCGTGGACAGTATCCGCCACGCCCATGCGGTCCAGCCGGTCGCCGCCCTGCAAAGCGAATATTCGCTGTGGTGGCGCGAGCCGGAAACGACGGTCATGCCGGTTCTCGAAGAACTGGGCATCGGTTTCGTGCCCTTCAGCCCGCTGGGCAAGGGTTTCCTGACCGGCGCGATTACCGCCGACACGCAATTCGCGCCCGATGATTTCCGTAATGTCGTGCCGCGCTTCGCGGAAGACATGCGCCGCGCCAATCAGGCTCTGGTCGAGGCCATCAGCACTATCGCCGCCGGCAAGCAGGCGACACCGGCCCAGATCGCCCTGGCCTGGCTGCTGGCGCAAAAGCCATGGATCGCGCCGATCCCCGGCACGACCAGACTGCACCGGCTGGAAGAAAATATCGGCGCCGCCGTTGTCGAACTGACTGCCACCGATCTCGCCGCCATCGCCGCCGCCCTTGACACGATCGAGATACAGGGCGCCCGTTATCCACAACATCTGCAACAGCGCGTCGGGCGCTGAGGAGTTTGTCATGACACAAGGTATCGAAAATAAAGTCGTCGTCATCACCGGCGCTTCCAGCGGACTGGGCGAGGCCACCGCTCGCCTGCTCACACAGCAAGGCGCGAAGGTCGTGCTCGGCGCGCGCCGTCTGGATCGTTTGCAGGCGCTGGCCGCCGAACTTGGCCTGCCTGAGGGCGCGGTCGTCCAGACCGATGTCACCCAGGCCGGTCAGGTTCAGGCGCTCGTCGATCAGGCGGTCAGGCTGCACGGCCGCATCGACGTTATTCTCAACAATGCCGGCCTGATGCCTCAGTCCCTGTTTGAAAGGTTGAAAGTCGAAGACTGGGACCGGATGATCGACGTCAATATCAAGGGCGTGCTCTACGGCATCGCCGCCGCCCTGCCCCATATGACGGCGCAGAAAAGCGGCCAGATCATCAATGTGTCATCGGTTGCCGGCCATAAGGTCGGGCCTGGCAGCGGCGTCTATGCCGCCACCAAGCACGCCGTCCGCGCCCTGTCGGAAGGGCTGCGCCAGGAGATGACGCCGCATAATGTCCGCGTCACGATCATCTCGCCGGGCGCGGTGCTCACCGAACTGCCCGACAGCATCACGGACCCGGCGGTCGCCGGACGTGTGCGCGGCCTTTACGATCGGGTCGGCATACCGGCGGATTCGTTCGCCCGGTGCGTGGCCTTCGCCATGAGCCAGCCGGCGGATGTCGATATCAACGAAATCCTGTTCCGCCCGACGGCGCAGGAATATTAACTCGCGTAACGGCTGGGCGGCACGCCTAGCAATCGGCGGAACATGGTCGAAAAGGCGGCGGGGCTGTCATAGCCGAGATCGAGCGCGATGGCGGTGATGCTCTCGCCCGCCGCCAGACGCGGCAGGGCCACCAGCAGACAGGCCTGCTGCCGCCATTCGCCGAAACTCATCCCGGTTTCGCGCCGGAAAGCGCGGGTGAAAGCGCGGCGGTCCATGCTTAAGGACTCGCACCATTGTTCGATCGTGGCATGGATATCGGGCGCTTCCAGAAAGGCATGGCAGTGCGCCGCCAGCTTCGGCGATACCGGAAAGGGCACCGACAGATCGACGCGCGGCGCACTGGCCAGTTCCGCCGCCAGAAGCGACATTACCAGGCCATCGCGGCCTTCGATCTCATATTCCAGCGGCAGGTCGGCGGCCGCGATCAATAGCTGCCGTAACAGGGGCGAAACACTCAGAACCGCGGATTTCTTCCCCAGAACACGCGCCGTTTCCTCATCCAGCAGGACGCTGCGCGTCTCTACCGCGCCGACCATGCGCACCGAATGCGGCATTCCCGCCGGAGTCCACACGGCGCGCTCCGGCGGCGCCACCCATGCGCCATAGGGCGTACTCAAAACCAACACCCCGCTCGCCGCATAGACGAACTGGCCGCGCCCGTGCGTATGCCATTCCAGTTCAAACGATGGCGGATAGCTTCTGGCCCGCGCCACCACCGGACGCGGGATATGGTCATATTCATTGCGATAGAGCCAGGGTTCATTCATGGCCCGCGTGTCCCACTCTCAAAATACATAGTCCCATAGCGGAATGCGGGACGTGCGTCTTTCCTCTATCACGCGGCTATTCGCAAAGGAAGTCCACCATGGAACAATCGCCAACCGCCGACCGCACGCCCGTCATGCAGGCCGGAGGCACTGTCTTTTCCGTCATACTGGCCGTCAGTTTCTGCCATATGCTGAACGATATGATGCAGGCCCTGCTGCCCGCCATCTATCCGAACCTGAAAAGCGGCCTTGGCCTCAGTTTCACCCAGATCGGCTTCATTACCCTGGCCTACCAGATCACGGCGTCCATCCTGCAACCGCTCGTCGGCCTCTATGCCGACCGCCGGCCAACGCCTCTGGCCCTGCCCGGCGGCACGCTGTTTACGCTTGCCGGCCTGGTGATCCTGTCACTGGCGCACAGCTACCCGGTCCTGCTGCTGGGCGCCTGCGCACTCGGCATGGGGTCCTCGGTGTTCCACCCGGAATCGTCACGCGTCATCCGCATGGCGGCGGGCGGGCGCAACGGTTTGGCGCAGGCTTTATTTCAGGTTGGCGGCAATACCGGCTCGGCGCTCGGCCCGCTAGCGGCGGCGGTCATTGTCATGCGCTGGGGGCAAAGCAGCCTGGCCACCTTCGGCCTGCTGGCCCTGCTCTCCTGCGCCGTTTTGTGGAATGTCAGCCAGTGGTATCGCCATCACGGCCTGACGCGGCTGAACCAGAACCGCAAGGCCATGGAAGCCGTCACCCTGCCGAAAGGCGCGGCCCGGCGCGGCATCGCCATTTTGCTGGCTATGATCTTCTCGAAATATGTCTACCTCGCCAGCCTGACCAGCTACCTGACCTTCTACCTGATCCACCGCTTCAATGTGTCGGTCGGCAATGCCCAGATGCACCTGTTCGTTTTCCTGGCAGCGGTGGCGGCGGGCACCTTCATCGGCGGCCCCATCGGTGACCGGTTCGGCCGCAAATATGTCATCTGGGCGTCGATTCTGGGTGTATTGCCCTTTACCTTGCTGCTGCCCTATGTGTCGCTGATGTGGGTTGGCGTCCTCAGCGTGATCATCGGCCTGATGCTGGCCTCGGCCTTTCCGGCCATCGTGGTCTTCGCGCAGGAACTGGTGCCGGGCAAGGTCGGCATGATCTCCGGCCTGTTCTTCGGCTTCTCGTTCGGCATGGGCGGCATCGGCGCGGCGGTGCTGGGCAAGGTGGCCGATATCTGGGGCATAGACACGGTGTTTCAGGTGTGCGCCGTCCTGCCCGCCATCGGTCTGCTGGCCGCCTGGCTGCCCGACCTGAAAGCCCGGCAGAAGGTGTAAACATCCCTTCTCCCTGCTTGCGGGGAGAAGGTGGCCGAAGGCCGGATGAGGGGCGTCTCTGGGAATATGCCCCTCACCCGACAATCTACGGCTTCGCCTTGCTTGTCGTCGGCACCGGCCGCCCGGCTCTCCCCATTTTCATGGGGAGAGGGAAAGAATTATGGCGCCGGCGGTGTTTCGTTCAGCAAATGCTGCGTGAAAAAGTCCATGTGCTTGCGCCAGTAGTATGGCCCGATCGAATTGTGGTTACGATTGGCGAAGATGACCAGTTCGTGCGGCTTGTTGGCTGCCACCAGGGCCGCGTCCAGCCGCAGGGTCGCCGCCACCGGCACGTTGTCGTCAATATCGCCGTGGGTCAGCATCAGGTGGCCCTTGAGATTGCCCGCCACCGGAATGTTGGAGTTTTTCTCCCACGTCGCGTCATCGGCGATACCCATGGAAACCTCCGGCCACCACGCCTTGTCCAGACGCTCATCCTGATTGCCCGAATTGGCCACGGCCACCTTGTAAAAATCCGGGCGGCGCAGGATGAAGCGCGCGGCGTCATAACCGCCCGCCGAGTGGCCGAACACCCCGACGCGATCGAGATCGAAATAGCTGTATTTCGCCTTCATCGCCTTCAGCACCCAGATATGGTCATCCAGACCGACCTCACCGAGGTTCTGATAGGCCGGCAGACGGAAGGCCTGGCCGCGCTGCGAGGTGCCGCGCGCATCGATCTCGACCACGATGGCGCCGATCTGCGCCATGCCTTCGGCCGGATTGCGGATATTACGGCCATAGCCTTCGGCGATGACGTGGGTAGTCGGGCCTGTATAGACATATTCGATTACCGGATAGGAACGGGTCGGATCGAAATTCTTCGGCCGGAAGATCATGCCGTAGAGCACGGTCTTGCCATCGTCGGCCAGGGTCTGAAAAGGCTCCGGCGGGGTGAAGCCGCTGGCCAGCAAGGCTGTCGGATCGGCCTTGCCCAGTTCGGCGATGATATGGCCGTCCGTGGCGCTGCGCAAAAGGGTGCGCGTCGGCACGGTCGGGCTGGACATGCGGTCGATAAAGGTCTTGCCGTCTTCCGATACGCTGACATCGTGATCGAGCGGCTCCGGCGTCAGGTTGCGGATCACACCGTCGAGCGTCAGGCTATACAGGCTGGAGAAGTACGGATTGACGCCCGCCTCGCGGCCGATGCCGGTGATCAGCAGCGCCTTCGCCTTGTCATCGACATGGACGACATCGGTGACTTCCCAGTTGCCTTTTGTCAGCGCCCTGCCGCCTTCCGGCTTGTCGCCTTTGCCGACGAAATAGAGCTGCGCCCAGCCGGTGCGCTCGGAAATGACCAGGCTGCCATCCAGTTCCGGTACCGGGCGGATCGAGGACGAGGTGACCGTCACCAGCGGTTTGACCGCCTCGCGCACCCTGACCGTCGCCTGATTGGTGACGGGATCGATCTCGTACTGAACCAGTTCGCCATAACCGCGCCTGGTCCACTGGTAGATGATTTTGTCCTTGTTCCAGCCGAAATTGGGATCGCCCGGCCACAGCATCGAATCCGACGGTACATTAAGCACCTTGGGCGCCACCGCCCCCTTCAGCGAACCGGCAACATCGATCACCACCGGCACGAACTGCGGCACCTTTTCCGCCCCGGCGGTCGGATAGACATAGTCGAAATGGCGCGGCATCTGGCTGCCCGGCGGATTGGGCTGGACGCCGTGCCAGATATAGCTGCCGTTGCGGTCCAGACGATAGGTCAGAATCTGCTTCGAATCCGGAGACCACTGCACGCTGACCGGCATGGGCGGGGTTTCGCTATTGGCTTCCACCATGTCGGCGAACATCGGATAGTTCATGCCGTAGCGCTGGTCGTAGCTGCCATTGGCGGTCAAGACCGTTTCCTTATCCGTGGCGATTTCGACCAGGGCCAGGTCATACCCCTTGTGGATCACCTTGTAGCGGCCATCGGGCGACACAACGCCCTCGTCGGCGGCCTTTGTTTCGACCGGTGCGGCGCTGACGGTATTCGCCGCCAGATCATAGATCAGTTTTCGGCCACCGGTATTGAACGTCAGGACGCGCTTTTCCGCGTCATAATCCTCCGGCGAGACATCGAACGGGCCTTTCGCATCCGCGCCCATGACCGGTGCCAGCAGGGGCTGAAGCGCGGCCTCGGTGGTCAGGTCGGCCGTCTGTCCGGTGGCGGCATCGGCCAGGGTGATCGTCCCCTGCCCCTTCGCGCCGTGACGATAGAGCACCTTTGTCCCGCCCGCCACGAACCGCGCGCGCAGGTCGAGATCGGTCACCAGATCGCCGGTCTTGCCGGCCAGATAGGACTCCGCCGTGGCGTAACGTTCGGCGATCGGCGGCAGGTCACCGGCAAAGGCGGCCGATGACAGGACGAACAGGGAAACACCGCCGATAAAGGCCATAGGGAAAGGACGCATGGAAAGGACTCTTGTCTGGAATTATTGAGCGGGCGCGGCGGTGACGGTCACCTCGATCTCGCCGCTGTTATCGGCATAGATATCGTCATTGAGGCCGAACTGGATCGCCTCGGCGCCTTCCGGCACGGCAATGGTCAGGCCGGTGCCGACCGGAAACGGCGACTTGACCATCCTGCCCTTGCCATCGGTGAAGATCGCCACCAGTTCGTTGAGATGCACCGGATAGAAGGCGTGATTCATATACAGGCTGGGAAACGGCATCCCCGAACCGCCGAGACGATCGTCACAGATAAATTCCTGCTGGCCGCCGGGATCGAATCCGCCGCCACCCGCCACCGTGGTGGTCGAACCGGTGGCGGTTATCTGCAATTCCATACCGGCGGCCAGTTTCAGCGGCGCCACCGCCGGGGCCGTGCCGTCGGCCTTGCCGTAGGGCAGGTCCGGGTTTTTCTTCTTGATAATCCAGGGCATGGCCGTGCCCGGCACCTTGAGCGTCACGGTATCCGCCATCGCTGCCGGCCCCGCACTTGCCAGCGCCAAAGCCACGCTTAATACAAATGGCGTCATTATCCGCATGGCCAAAGCCCCCTTTTTATTGTCAGACTTTATTCCGCACGGTTTCCCAAAACTGTCAAATATTTTATACGATATACCGATGAATTGACATAATTATTCCGCCGGTCATAATCGGTTTCGACAAGCTACAAGGCACGCAAATGACAGAGACTATTCGCAAAATCGTGGTTGTGGGCGGCGGCACGTCCGGCTGGATGGCCGCCTCCGCCCTGTCCAAGGTTTTCGGCACGCAAAAGTACAGCCTCACCCTGATCGAATCCGACGAGATCGGCACGGTCGGCGTCGGCGAAGCCACCATCCCGACCATTCAGGAATTCAACAAGCTTCTGGAACTCGACGAAAACCTGTTCATGAAGGAGACGAACGCCACCTTTAAGCTGGGCCTGCGCTTCCTCGACTGGTCGGCCATCGGCAGCGAATACTTCCATCCGTTCGGCACCTATGGCGTCGATATGAACGTCAATTTTACCCATTACTGGATGCGCTATCGTCTGGCGGGGGGTAACGGCGATTTCGGCCTGTTCAATCCGCAGACCCTGGCCGCGCGGCAGGGCCGCTTCGGCCGCATGAGCGAAATCAATCCGAAGGCGCCGGGCGTCAATTACGCCTTTCATTTCGACGCCTCGCTCTACGCCCGGTTCCTGCGCCGTTACAGCGAGGCGCGGGGCGTGGTGCGCCAGGAGGGCCGGATCACCACCGTCACGCAGCATCCGGAAACCGGCGACATCGCCTCGGTCACACTGGCAAGCGGCCAGGCCATCACCGGCGACCTGTTCATCGACTGCTCCGGCTTCCGCGGCCTGCTGATCGAGCAGACGCTCAAGACCGGCTATACCGACTGGAGCCACTGGCTGCCCTGCAATCGCGCCGCCGCCGTGCCGTGCGATAAGGTGAAGCCGGTCACGCCCTATACGCAACTGACCGCCCGCGAAGCCGGCTGGCAATGGCGCATCGCCCTGCAACACCGTACCGGCAACGGCTATGTCTTCTGCGAAAACTACCTGTCCGAAGAAAAAGCCGCCGGGCTTCTGCTGCAAAGGCTGGATGGCAAGGCGCAGGCCGACCCGCGCATCATCCGCTTCACCACCGGCCATCGCAAGCAACAGTGGAGCCATAATGTCGTCGCCATCGGCCTGGCCAGCGGCTTCCTCGAACCGCTGGAATCGACCTCGATCCATCTGGTACAGGAAGCCATCATGAAACTGATCCGGTTCTTCCCGCGCGACCGCATCACCGACTCCTTACGCAACAGCTTCAACCACGAGATGCTGTTCGCCTATGACGATGTGAAGGACTTCCTGATCGCCCACTACAAGATCACCCGGCGCGAGGACACGCCCTTCTGGGCCTATTGCAAGCATATGGATATCCCCGACAGCCTGAAGGCGCGGCTGGAAAGCTTCGAGCAGAACAATCTCTCATTGGTGCAGCCCAACGACCTGTTCAAGGAGGCAAGCTGGTTCGCCGTCCTGATCGGACAGGGCCTGACGCCGAAATCCTATCACCCGGTCGCCGACCTGATGCCGGAAGACGAATTCCGCTGGCGGATGGATCGCGTCAGGGAGGGCACTGCGGGCCTGGCGAACGCCATGCCGATGCACGACGATTATGTCGCCAGGGTCTGCCCGTCGCCGCAGCTTGTAAAAGCATGAGTAACCCCATCCGCATCGTTGAAAACATTGATCGCGCCACCTTTGACAAGGATATCCGCCTTGGCGGCCAGCCAGTCATTCTAAAAGGCATTGCCGCGCACTGGCCTGCCGTCAAAGCGGCCAATGCTTCGCCAAAAGCCCTCGGCGACTACCTGCGCCGATACGATACCGGCGTTGCGGTCAAGGCGTCTGTCTTGCCGAAAGAACTGGAAGGCCGCTTTTTCTATAATGAAGACCTGACAGGTCTGAACTACCAGACCCATGGCCGCCCGTTGAGCTTTATTGTCGGCTGGTGCCTCTCAACCATGGGCCAGGCGCAAAGCGAAGCGGTCTACCTCCAAGCGCTTCCCGTCGCGGATTTCGTGCCCGGCATGGCCGCCGATCTCGACATGCCTCTGCTGGATGCCGGCGTACGGCCACGTCTCTGGATCGGCAACACCCTGCGCACCCAGACGCATTTCGATTATACCAGCAATATAGCCGTCCATGTGGCAGGGGAAAAGGTGTTCACCCTCTTTCCGCCCGACCAGACCGGCAATCTCTATCCCGGCCCGCTCGACCGCTCGCCCGCCGGTGTGCCGATCAGCATGGCCTCGCTGGAAGCGCCTGATCCGCAGCGTTATCCGCAACTGGCTGAAGCGCAGGCACATGCCCTGACCGCACGGCTATCCCCCGGCGATGGCCTGTTCATTCCGCCGCTGTGGTGGCACCATGTCCAGACCACCGGTCCCCTCAATATGCTGGTCAATTACTGGTGGAACGACGCCCGCCCCGACCTGATCGACCCGATAGCCGCCCTGCATATCGCCGGCCTGGCCTTCCGGTCCATGCCAGAGGCGCAACGCAAGGCCTGGCGCGAAATGATGGATTATTTCGTCTTTTCGGGCGATCCGACCGGCCACCTGCCGAAACATATCCGCGGGGCCTTCAATCCCGACCTCAACCCGCAGGAGATGGCACAACTCACATCGTTCTTCCTGGGCGGCCCGAAACGCTTCTGATCAAACAAAAACCCCGCCGGCGAACCGACGGGGTTTTCCTTTGTTGGCTGGCTTCCGCTTAGTAGCGGAAACGCGCGCTGAGCTGGACGGTACGGGCCTGAACCCGGACGCCCTGTGGCAGCAGCTTGTTCACCCCCCAGGACATCTTGGTGTTGTTCTGCAAGAGGTTGGTGCCTTCCAGAGCAATCGTCATGTACTTGACCGGCGTCCAGTTGACCGCCGCATCGAGACGAGACGTGGCTTCGACATAGGGCGAGTACTCGTCAAGCCAGTGCGTCCAGGCGCGGAAGCGATCACGATAGTTATAAGCGATACGGGCATTGAACTGCGGCGTATCGTAGTAAAGGATCGCATTGTAGGTATACTTCGAGTTGCCGATGGCATTGTCGTCGCCACCCGGTCCATTATCGTAGTCGATCGTGGCGATCTGGTTATAGGTGTAGTTGAACTGCGCCCCCAGATTCTTCCAGGCCCCGGGCAGGAAGTCGAAGAAGCCCTGAGCGTTGAATTCATAGCCCTGGAAGGTGCCCGCGCTCGCATTGTGCGGACGCCAGACGTTGTATTGCTTGCCATCGATGGTTTCCAGTTCCTGGGCATCATAGATAAAGCCATCAGGCTTCTTCAGGTATGCCGCAAAGGAAACCACGCCACCACGGCCGAAGTAATATTCGAGCGAGGCATCGTAGCTGTCTTCACGGTTGGCTTTCAGATCGGCATTGCCGCCCCAGCCGCTGCCAATGCCTGACGTGCCGGCATCCAGGAAAGTGAACGATGTGGCCTGGTTGAAGTCCGGACGCTGGACATTCTGCGAATAGGCCAGACGCAACTGAAGCTTCGGCGTGAAGTGAACGATGGCGTGAGCACTCGGCAGGAAGTCGGTGTAATCCAGTTCCGTGGTACGCGGCACCATGATCTGATCAGGCGTACCGACGACATCCGGCGTCGAGGGATCATTGTCGGCATCGATCCAGTTGACCTGGCGATCATAGGAGAAGCTGGATCCCCAGGTATGGACCGAACGGCCGCCGATCACGCCATCGACCGGAATATCGCCGATCTTGAAGCCGTATACGAACTGCGCATACATGGCGGCCGTATTTTCCTTGGTCGTAAACGTCCCCATCATGCGTTCGGTCTGTACTTCGGCCGTCGACCATTGTTCAGTTGCCGGCACAGCGCCGGTTTCGGGATCCCAGGCGCCGCCACCGCCATAGGACAGGGTGGCCGAATTGGAAGCCAGGGCACGGATAGCGTCGAAGTTCGCCAGGTAGCTGTCAAGCGACAGGCGATACCACGAAGCCGATTGATAGCCCGGCACGTCGGCATAGATGGTTTCAAGACCGCTGCCGCCAGGGAAATCCGCCAGCTTGATCGCCTTGTCGCCCTGGAAACCGGCGTAGCGATAACCGTAAAGGCGCTCTGCATCGCGGTGGGTCTTACGGACGCCGAACTGGATATCACGGATCAGGCCGGTGTCGCTGAGGTGATAGGCGCCGTCAAGGAAGTAAGCATGTTCCTTGCTGCTTTCGTAGCCCTTGCCGTTTTCGATTTCACGAACAAAATAGTTGTCGACGTTCGAGAAATCCATCGGATTGCCGCTGGTGTCGTAATATTCGATGTAAGGCCCGACCTCCGCCATCTTATCCGAGGCCAGGTCAATATTGACGGAAGCCAGGTTGTCCATCCGCAGCATCTGCTGGTACCAGTCCAGATCGAGGCGGTTCTCGTCTACATAGGCGCCGAAGTTCACGGTCCATTTGTCTTTACGCCAGTGACCTTCAAAATTGACGCGGCTGTTACGCGTCGTGATGACTTCATCACGGGCGTACGGGCCGACCGGCAGAACATCGCCGTCACCGGGCACGGGGTCGGTTTCCGTCAGCGATTTCACGGTCACGCCGTCAGCCATATAGGTGATATTGGAGAGAACGGCCGCGCTGTCCTTCAGGCGCGCTTCGAGGAAGTCCGTGGCGCGCCGTTCATCGGCATTGAAACCGGAGGCTTCGAGAAGGAAGTCGAGATTTTCATTCACGCGCCATTGCAGGGCGGTGTTATATGACTTGCGCTCAACTTCGCCGTGCTGGATACCGTTCTGCACACGATAGGGTGCGCGGGCGCCCTTATCGGCATCCGAGAGGCTGTCATATTGCACGCCCCAGAAGCCGTCTTCCGATTCGGAAGTCACCCATTGCTCATTATAGTTGTTCTTCTGGTACGACAGGTTGGCCAGGAAGCCAACCTCACCGATCGGCGTATCCCAGCGCTTGGACACCAGGGCCGAAGCATAGGGGCTTTCGGTGCTGCCGACATCGGCATAGACGTTGCGGACACTGCCCGCGAAGGTCCACTTCTTCGGCAGGTCGAACGGACGGCGCAGATCGACGTTGACCGTACCGGCGATACCGCCTTCGACCTGATCGGCCGTACGGTTCTTGTAGACCTGAACCGATTTCAGCAATTCGGCGGGAATGTCGTTCAACGAGGCGCTGCGACCAACGCCGGTATTGTTCGGTGCGCCGTTCAGGGTCGTCTGGACATCGGCCATACCGCGAATCTTCAGGCCGCTGCCTTCACCGCGTTCGCGTTCGATCTGCACACCGGTGATGCGGGCGATAGCTTCGTTGACGTTGTTATCAGGCAGCTTACCTGCATCTTCGGCGTCGATCGAATCAACGATCTGCTTGGAATTACGCTTGCGGTCCACGGCCGTTTTCAGGCTCTTGCGCAGGCCTTTGACGATGATGACCTCATCGCTCTGGGCCTCTGCCTGCGCCGCAGCGGCCAGTTCGTCGGCTGTCGGCGTGGCCGTTGTTTCCTGCGCCAGGGCCGGCGCGCAGATCATCGCCACAGCCAGGCCGGTAGCCGCCAGCAATACGCCCTTATTCACTCGTGTCGTCAACATCTGTATTCCCCGTTGAAAAACTGATGTGACGATGTGGACATGAAAAAATGAAATCGTCAAAATATTTTATACGATATACGACGATATCATGACGAATCCAATAACATGACAATATAATGTGGCTAACGCGCAACAGGTAAACGCGCTACACTTTTGTGTTCCGCATACCGGAACATGACAAAACCTCACCATTTAACCGTTTGAAAAAACGACATATTTTACCAAATCCATTGTCGCTTTCCTGAAAAAATATCTGTATTTTTGAAAAATTTCCAAATGAAATCAGGTTTGCGCGAAATATTTCATTAGAGAAACATAGCCGAATGATGGCAAAAATCAGGTTTGCGGCTTGCAATTTCACGTATATTGTATACCAAATTGTCCGACAACTGGAGCGTAAAAATGGCCTTTTTGACCGGCGATCGCCGACAATTTCTTAAAGCAACGGCGGCGTTTACCGGCCTGGGCTTGATTTCCAATCGCGCGCTTTCCGGTGACATAACACCACAAAAAATCACCAGCTTTCCCTTGTCGGATGTCCGCCTCCTGCCCTCGCCCTACAAGACGGCGCTCGATGTCAACCATGCCTATCTCATTACACTCGAACCCGACCGCTTCCTGCACAATTACCGCAAGGGCGCCGGGTTGAAGCCAAAGGCCGAAGCCTATGGCGGGTGGGAGCAGGATACCATCGCCGGCCATAGCCTGGGCCATTACCTCTCCGCCATTTCGCTGATGTATGCCCAGACCGGCGATCCGGCGCTGAAAGCGCACGCCGCCTACGTCATCGATGAACTGGCCCTGGTTCAGGGAATGCAGGGCGACGGCTATGCCGCCGGCTTCCTCAGGAAGCGCAAGGACGGCACGGTCGTCGACGGCAAGGAAATCTTCCCGGAAATCATGGCCGGCGATATCCGCTCGGCCGGCTTCGATCTCAATGGCTGTTGGGTGCCCTTCTATAACTGGCACAAGCTCTATGCCGGCCTGTTCGACGCCCAGACCTTCTGCGGGCTGGACAAGGCGATTCCGGTTGCCGTCAATCTCAGCCTCTATATCGACAAGGTGTTCGCCGCGCTTGATGACGCCCAGGTGCAGGAAGTGCTGAACTGCGAGCACGGCGGCATCAATGACAGTTTCGCCGAGCTTTACCAGCGCACCAACGATCCGCGCTGGCTGAAGCTTTCCGAGCGCCTCTATCACCACAAGGTTCTCGATTCGCTGGTGGCGCGCGAGGACAGGCTGGCCAATATCCATTCCAACACCAATATCCCGAAGGTGCTCGGCCTGGCGCGGCTCTACGATGTCACCGGCAAGGCCGATTATCATACGGCGGCCGCCTTCTTCTGGGAGCGCGTGACCAAACACCATTCGTTTGTCATCGGCGGCAATGGCGACCGCGAATACTTCTTCGCGCCGGACACCATCTCGAAGCATATCACCGAAGCGACCTGCGAGCATTGCGCCACCTATAACATGATGAAGCTGACCCGCGACCTGTACCGCTGGTCGCCGGAGGCCGGCTATTTCGACTATTTCGAGCGCGCCCATCTCAATCATATCATGGCGCAGCAGAACCCCAAGACCGGCATGTTCAGCTATATGACGCCGCTTTTCACCGGCGCCGCGCGCGGCTTCTCCGATCCCGTCGATAACTGGACCTGCTGCCACGGCACAGGCATGGAAAGCCACGCCCGCCACGCCGAGTCGATCTACTGGCAGGGTGACAATACCCTCTTCGTCAATCTCTACATTCCCTCCACCGCCAAATGGGCGGCAAAGAACGCCAGCCTGCGCCTCGATACCGGCTATCCTTATAACGGTGAGGTGCGTCTCAGCCTGACCGCCATCCGTCGTCCGACCCGTTTCAAACTGGCCCTGCGCGTGCCCGGCTGGGCCAGAACCGCCGCGCTCACGCTGAATGGCAAACCGGCCGAGGCGTCACGCGACAATGGCTATCTGATCGTCGATCGCGTCTGGCAGGCCGGTGACAAGCTCGCCCTCGAACTGCCGATGGACCTGCAAATCGAACCGACAGCGGATAATCCCGGCATAGTGGCGCTCCTGCGCGGGCCGATGGTCATGGCCGCCGATCTCGCCTCGGTCGATGACGACTACAAGGCCACCGATCCGGCGCTGGTCGGCGATAATCTCCTGGCCGGTTTCACGCCGGTGGCCATCGAGAACGCCGAGTTCAGAACGGTCGGCATCGGCCGGCCGGGCGAACTGAAGATCGTGCCCTTCTACAGTCAGTGGGAACGCCGCAGCGCCGTCTATTTCAAAGCCTTCAACGAAGCCGACTGGAAGGTGGAGGAAGCCGCCTTCATCGCCGAACAGGCCCGCCAGCGCGATCTCGCCGCCCGGTCGGTCGATGTCATGCACCTCGGTGAAATGCAGGCCGAACGCGACCACAATCTGGAATCCGATGTCTCCTGGCCCGGTACCTATCGCGGCCGCAACGGCCGTGACGCCCGCTCCGGCGGCTTCATGTCCTTCACCATGAAGGTCAAACCCGGCCCGCTGGTCATGCAGGCCACCTACTGGGGTGATGACAAATGCGAATTCGATATTCTGATCGACGGGGAGAAGATGACGACGGTTTCGCATAAGACGCCCGTGAAACCCGGCGAATTCTTCGATGAACAGTATCCGGTGCCCGAAGCCCTCACCGCCGGCAAGAGCGAGGTCACGGTCAGGCTGGTGCCCGTGGAAGGCCGCTCCACCGGCATGGTGTTCGGCGTCCTGCTGTTCACCGCCGCGCCGGCCGGTACTGCCGCATAATAAGACCTGCGCCTGCGCTTTCTTGCTTCCTACCGGTCCGCGCATTCCTCACGGGATGCGCGACACGGCTTTTGGCAATGCAGTCATTAAGGCCAGTCATTTAACCTTCATGCGATCAGCGGCCCGGGACCACTTCAACTGGAAGATTCAAGAGCGTACGCTGGCTCCGGCACATTCGGTCGCCCATGGTTGTGCCTGGACAAATAGCCGGCAACTTCCTCGGCCCGCATCGGCGCGCCAAACAGAAAACCCTGAATCTGGGTGGCGCCAACGGAACGGATCTGGCGTAACTCCCTGGTGGTTTCCACACCTTCGACAACGTGTTCCATGCCGAGATTTCCGGCCAGTTCGATCATGGACTTGATGATTTTCTTCGCATTGCCGTTTTGATCCAGCGCCAGAATGAATGAGCGGTCGATCTTCACCGTGTTGACCCGGATGCGATTCAGGTAGCTGAAATTCGTGTAGCCGGAGCCGAAGTCATCCAACGCGATCCGGCACCCCATCTCGCTCAAACGCGAGGTGGCTTTCAGGGCCTGCGCGAAATCGGTCAGCATAGCCGTCTCGGTAATCTCGAATTCAATCCGGCTGCTGGCGACACCGGAAGCCAGAACGACCTCAAGTATTCTGTCTATGGACTTCGGTGACAGAAGATCGCGCGCGGAAAGATTGAAGGAAATGCGGATGTGTTCCGGCCACGAATATGCGGCTTCCAGCGCCTTCGTCAGCAGCGTCGGCGTCAGGCTTGTAATAAGACCCGACCGTTCCGCGGCGCGAATGAACACATCGGGCGGCACCCGTCCGAGCTTGTCACTGTGCCATCGCGCCAGGGCTTCAAAGGCAACGATACGATTCTGATTGATGTCATATTGCGGCTGAAAGGCGAGTGTGAGTTCTTTTTCGCCGTTTATGCCGCGCAGAGCTTGTTCGACCGCCTTTGTTGACCGGATAAGCGCCTCGTGCCCCCGGTCAAAGAGCACGGCAATCCCACGGCCGCGCTCCTTGGCTTCGTAAAGCGCGTAATCCGATCGCTCAAGAAGGCGGGACGCGTTGTCATCTCCGGTGTTGCGTTCTGTAAAGCCTATAGAAGCGGACAAATAGGCCGTGTCGTTAATCAGGTCATATGGCTCGGCAAGCGCGGCACAGACAGACTCACCAAGCTTGCGCAGGTCCGCCTCATCAAGACCGGGCAGGATGACAGCGAATTCGTCACCCCCCAGGCGGGCGACAGTCGCCCCGGTGCCGCAAGCCGTATTCAAACGCCTGGACACCTCGACGAGCACCTGGTCGCCGGCATTATGACCGTAGATATCGTTGATGGGCTTGAACCCATCAAGATCGACAAGGCCAAGATAGAAGGCCGTGCCACGCGCAAGGTGATCCTCCAGCCCCTTAAGAAAGGCGCGACGGTTTGGAAGGCCGGTGAGCGCGTCGAAAATAGCAAGCGACATGGCCTGATCGCGGTTCAGGTCGGAGTCGATTTTCGCCTTGACCGCCCGCAACATGGCGGACCTGGTGACGGTGGACAGGCCGACGGCAACCACCACACTGGCAAAGGCAACCCAGCAGCAATTGACGAACTGCCCGCGATCAAGCCAATAGGTTGCCAGAAGCAAACCGGCGATCGATGCGAACGACGTCGTGTAGATAACGCGAGGGCGCACACCGGAAACAGCAAACGCCGGCACCAGCAGGACCAGGTACATCAGTTTGATAGGCTGGTATTCAGTGACGATATCGAGCAGTGCGTTTCCGATAAACGAAAGCCCGACAATATGCCCCGTGATTTCCAGGCGGACCACTGACGCCCGCTGACGATTATAAGCCCAGAAGACTACGCACAGGACCAATGTAGCCAGGGAAACCGCGGGGATAATACCCGGATCGCCTTCGATGCGATAGAAGAGCGTATTGATCAGAAAATAGAAACTGGCGAAGACAAGAAAATAACACATGCTGGCGCGCATTGCCGCGGCAAAGGCATCGGCGACGGCATCGGTATCCGGCAAGGTCTCAGATGAGGATGGGGCAGCACCTGTCAGGTAAATGCTGAGGCGCGAATAAAATTGCGATATCGCCGACGACACTACCATCATAAGAACCGGATTTTACCAATCGTATTCGCGTATGACATAATATCAATTCATGAAGTTACCCATAAGGTAATTGGTTAACTGAGTCAGAGGTGTTTGGCTTCAAATGGCGTTGCTTCACTTTGCCTGTATCCGGCCGCAGGCGGTCAGCCATGGTGCTGTGCGGTCTTGCTAACGCTGACAATAGCTAACGCGGCATAATAGACATGCGATGCCAAAGGGATACAACAACGGCTCGGGGCGACACCTTAACCGTCGTTAGATCATCTAAGGTTTCCAGCGCAGATCCAGCGTATGCGGATAATCCGGATTAATAACGATGGGTGGAACCCTTACCTTGCCCGGCGTATGGGTCGGGGCTTCGAAACGCGACAACCGACGCCCTTCCGCCTCATTCTCATTGAGCGGCAAGGTCTCGTAGTTGCGACCGCCGGGATGCATGACGTGGTACCGGCACCCACCCAGCGAGCGCTCCAGCCGGGCGTCGAGCACATCGAACTTGAGCGGCGTATTGATCGGCAGGTTCGGATGCAGGCTCGACCACGGATTCCACGCCTTGTAGCGAATGCCGGCCACCTGGATATTGCCGTCGCGCGTCGCCGAAAGTGGCAGGCGCAGGCCATTGCAGGTTACGACATGCTGTGACGACACCGCGCCTTTCAGTCGGATTTCCATGCGCTCGACCGATGAATCGACCCCGCGTGAGGTACCGCCTCCGTTCTGTTCCTCACCCATGACGGGCCAGGGTTCCAGCGCGTTTTTCAGTTCCAGTGTCACGTCACCGATCTGCACGGTGCCGACTGTCGGGAAGCGGAAATCGAAGAAGGGAATGAACCAGTCCGGCGAGAATTTGAAGCCGTTTCGTCTCAGATAATCGAGCACCTCGCTGAAATCTTCATCCACATAATGCCCCAGCATAAAGCGGTCATGCAGTTGTGTGCCCCAGCGCACCAACGGCGCGGTATAGGGTGCCTTCCAGAAGGCAGCGACCAGAGCACGGATCAACAGGGCCTGGATCAGATTCATCTGCGGGTGCGGCGACATCTCGTATCCACGCATTTCCAGCAGGCCCAGGCGGCCGCGGTCGCTATCGGGCGAATAGAGCTTGTCGATGCAGAACTCGGCGCGATGGGTATTGCCGGTCAGATCGACCAGCAGGTTGCGCAACAGGCGATCGACCAGCCAGGGCGATACCTCGCTACCGACAGGCATCGATTTGAGCGCGATCTCCAATTCGTAGAGCGACTCGTGGCGTGCCTCGTCAATGCGCGGCGCCTGCGAGGTCGGGCCGATATAGAGGCCGGAAAACAGATAGCTTAAGGACGGATGGTTCTGCCAGAAGCGGATCATCGAGGCCAGCACGTCGGGCCGGCGCAGGAAAGGGCTGTCCTCTGGCCTCATTGCGCCCATGACGATGTGGTTACCACCGCCGGTACCGACGCGCTTGCCGTCGATCATGAACTTGTCGGCGACGAGGCGCGCGCCAGTGGCTTCTTCGTAAACCGTTGTGATGATGGTCTTCAGTTCGTGCCATGATTTCGCTGGCTGGATATTGACCTCGATAACGCCGGGATCGGGCGTGACGGACATGGACTCGATGCGATGATCGCGAGGCGGCGGATAGCCTTCGATCACCACCGGTTGCATGACTTCGCGAGCGACGGCCTCGATGGCATGAATCAGGTCGAGATAGTGTTCGATATAGGCGAGCGGCGGCAGGAACAGAAACAGGGTACCATTGCGCACTTCGGCGCAGATAGCCGAGCGGATCACGCCATTGGGTCCGTCTATAGTCTGCCTATCCGAAGCCATCACGCGCTTTTCGTAGCCATCTACCGCCTTTTGGGCATCTGCCAGCGGCTCCGTCTCCGCAAAGGGCGAACGCGGCGGAAAGAGATGCTCATCTATCTGCGCCTGGTCGACCAACGACAGCGCCCCCAGAGGCAGACGCAGGCCCACCGGGGAATCGCCCGGTATCAGCATCATCTTCTCGGTGCGGAATTTCCATCTGTTGCTCAGCCAGCTATTGGTCTTGGCCGAAAAGGCCAGCGGCAGGACATAGCCCGACGGCTTGCCGACATTCTCATCCAGCCTGGCTTGCAGGCGTTTGCGCTCGGCGGCCTCGAAGAGGTCTGCCTTGAGCATTTCGCCTTCCAGCGGGATGCGCTGTTCCTTCCAGAGCAGGTAGGGGATATCCTCGTAGGCAGGCAGGACATAATCACCGCCTACGCCCACGGCGCTGGCCAAGTGGCGCAGGAACGCGCCCGCCACGGCCGGTTTAAGGTCGCTTTTGGCCTCCGGATCGGCCAATAACGCCTGATCGAGCCAGATTAGTTGCCCGTCATTGCGCCAGTATACATTCATCGCCCAGCGCGGCAGGATTTCGCCCGGGTACCACTTGCCCTGCGAATGCTGCGCCAGGGCGCCGTTGGCGAAGCGACCGGACAAGCGCTGGAAAAGGTCATATCCCAGCTTCCTCTTGTTATCGGAAAGCGCCGAAAAGTGCCATTCGTCGCCCAGCCGGTCATCGAGCGACACGAAGGTCGGCTCGCCGCCCATGGTGAGGCGTACGTCCTGAGCCTCAAGCTTTTGATCTACCTGGTCGCCCAGCGCGTCTATATCGGCCCATTCCGCTTCTGAATAGGGCCGCGTGACGCGACGGCTCTCATATATGCGCGTCACGCTCATCTTGTGAGTGAAGGTCGATTCCGCCTTTTCATGCGCCCCGCTGATCGGCGCGGCGGAGGTCGGATTGGGCGCGCAGCACAGGGGAATATGTCCCTCGCCGGTGAACATGCCGGACGTGGCGTCTAGCCCGATCCAGCCCGCCCCCGGCAGATAGACCTCATACCAGGCGTGCAGGTCGGTGACGTCTTCGGAAACACCGGAAGGTCCATCGAGCGATGCCACATCGGCTTTGAGCTGGATTGAGTAACCGGAGACGAACCGCGTCGCCAACCCCTTGTGGCGCAGCACCTGACAGGCGAGCCAGGCCATGTCACGACAGGACCCCTGCGACAGATTAAGTGTTTCAGCGGGCGTCTGCACGCCGGCTTCCATACGCAGGGTATAGTCCAGGTCGGTATTGAGCTTCTGGTTGAAGGCCACCAGAAAATCGACTGTGCCTGTGGGCGTGTCGGAAATGGACGCCACATAGTCCATCAGAACCGGGTCGCTATCCTTGATCTCCAGATAGGGCGCCAGTTCGTCCTTCAACGCGTCGTCATAGGTGAAGGGGAATTTTGTCGCCGTTTCCTCAAGGAAGAAATCGAAGGGATTGAAGACCTTGATCTCCAGGACGAGATCCACCGTCACCTTGAAAGTCGAAGTCTTTTCGGGAAATACAATGCGCGCCAGCCAGTTGCCGAAAGGGTCTTGCTGCCAGTTGATAAAGTGGTTGGCCGGCTCGACCTTGAGCGCATAGGACTGGACATGGGCCTTGGTGTGCGGCGCGGGACGCAGACGTATAACTTGTGGCGCCAGATTTATTGGACGATCATAGCGATAATCCGAAACATGGTGCAGCGCAGCCAGAATACTCATCGAACCCCTTCCGCAGATACCCGTTTGGCGAATTGTGTGACGCTGTAACAACCCCGTTACGGAATCACAAAAAAAGTGTCATCAAGCTGTCATTAGGGACTAGACAGCGGCTGTTTTAAAAAGTCTAGTTGCATTGCAACATGTCCGTGAAAAAGAGAGATTTTTTCACGGTGGGGCAGCATAGGAATAAAATTCTTTGAGCGCGATTTCGAGTGACATCCTGGCTTTCAGTTTCGACGGCTTGAGTTCGCCGGCGATCGATCTGAAGTTCCGCAAGGCGGGCGTGAAAGGCGAGCACACATTGGGCTGGGGCCTGACCTGGTATCCAGGCGACACCAAGGCCGCCATCGTGGCGAAAGACCCATCGGCACGCGATACCAAGTCGCTGCACGGCGCCATGCATGACTGGGACAGCTTCCGTTCCACCGTCTTCTTTTGCAAGGTGCGCGGCGCCGCCTCCGGCTATACCCATCTGGAAACCCAGCCATTCTCGCGCAGCTTTGCCGGTCAGGACTGGGTCTTCATGCACAATGGCGATCTCGACAAGACCGCCATGCAGAAGCTGCATTTCAACAAGTCGATCTTCCTCGAACCGATGGGCCGCACGGATTCCGAGTTGGCCTTCTGCTTCCTGCTCGGCAAGGTGCAGGATTACGGTGCCCGCGCCCTGGCCGATATCGACCACCAGGTACTGCTGAGCTGGTTCCTCCAACTCGATGACATGGGCAGCGCCGACATGGTGATCTCCGACGGCACGAGCGTGGTCGCCTTCCATGGTTCGCAGTCAGAAACCCAGATGTATTACGGCCGTCTGGCGCCGCCCCACGGCGAACGCGGCTATCACTCGGACTCAGCCTCCTTCGCACTCAATAATCCGCGCGATACCTTCCGCACCGCCATGGTCTTCTGCTCCTCGCCTTTCCGCGAGGGCGACTGGAAACCGATGCAGAAGGGTCAGTTGATCATCGCGCGACGCGGCGCCCTGGTCTGGACCAACAAGAAAGATGTGAAGACGCTGCCGGTGCAGCAGCCCGTCCACGAACAGGAAGGCCATCTGCAGGGCGCCCGCAGTGTCCAGCCTAATCTGTTCGCCGATCAACAGGCCCAGGCGCAGCAACTCTCCATCCTGTCGTCGCTGCAACAGATGAAATCCGTGCAGCACAATATCCTCAATACGCGCTCCCTGACCCACGCACCGGACGGTTCTCCCCTCACCTACCGCCTGTATGACGTTATCCACTCCACGGAATATATCTACGAGCACGAGGTCGAGCACTCGACGCACAGCTTCCGTCTGATGCCGATGGAAGATGCGGTTCAGGAAGTGGTGAATTCAACCCTCAGCATCTCCGCAGAAGGCGAAGAAATGCGCTTCGAAGATGTCTTTGGCAACCAGACGATCCATTACAGCATCATTAAGCCATACAAGAAACTGACCATTTCCTGCCGGTCCCTGGTCAAGATTTATGGACGTGCCCCGGACGACCTGTCACCTGCAAAACGTCAGCATTTCATTCCCCTGACCCTCATGCCCTGGCAGCAGGTGATGATGGAACCCTACCTGCGCTCGCCGGAACTGCCGGAAACCCAGATCCAGGAGTTGCTCGTCTATGCAATGAGCTTCGCTGAGCGCAACGGCCGCCACCTGATGGATACGCTGAACGACATCAACCAGACCATCTATCGCGATTTCCGTTACGTGCCTGGATCGACCTCGCTGAAGACGACGCCGTTCGATGTCTATGTGTCACGCGAAGGGGTCTGCCAGGACTTCGCCAATCTGTTTATCTGCCTGGCGCGCCTGCTCGGCGTCCCGGCGCGCTACCGTGTCGGTTATGTCTTCACCGGCGCCAATTATGATAACAAGATGCAGTCCGACGCCAGCCACGCCTGGGTGGAAATCTACATCCCTTATCTTGGCTGGCGCGGTTTCGATCCCACCAACGGCATAGCGGTGTCTCAGGATCATATCCGGGTTGCCTGCGGCCGCAATTACCTCGATGCCACGCCGACGGCGGGGACGATATACAGGGGGGGAGGCAAGGAAATGCTGCGGGTTCAGGTCACCATGAACGAGGTATTCAACTGAGGTAGATTTGCGGCCCCTGTGTACGCGTTTCTGGCACGGGGCGATTAACAGACATACTGGATAACGCTCTTGACGCTTGAAACCTATAAGACCGACGGCTTCTACGACGAGCTTTTTGCCGATAACGGCGTGGCGCATCCGAGCGCCCGCCCCCTGGTCGAGCAGATCGACACCCTGACCCGCGCGGGTTTGGCCCGTCGGCAAAAACAGGCGGAGGATATCCTTTATCAGTCCGGCAATACCTTCAATGTCTATGGCAACAAGAAGGGCACGGAAAAGATCCTGCCGTTCGACATCATTCCGCGCATCGTCTCCGGCGCCGACTGGGCAAAACTGGAACGCGGCATTGCCCAGCGTATCACCGCACTCAATCTTTTTATCCAGGATATCTACAACGATCAGAAGATCATCAAGGACAAGATAGTCCCGTCCGAACTGATCTTCTCCTCGGCCTGTTACCTGAAGCCGTGCGAAGGCCTAAAGCCGCCGAAAGGTGTCTGGACCCATATTTCCGGCACCGATTTCGTGCGCGATGGCGACGGTGAGTTCTATGTGCTGGAGGACAATCTGCGCTGCCCCTCAGGCATTTCCTACGTCCTCGAAAACCGCGCCGTACTCAAGCGCATTCTGCCGTCTCTCTTTCACACCATGAAGATTCGCCCTGTCTCGGACTATGGAGATCACCTCTACAAGACGCTCAGACACATTGCGCCGGACGGTCGTGACGAACCCAATATCATCGTCCTTACGCCGGGCATCTATAATTCCGCCTATTTCGAGCATGCCTACCTGGCGCAGCAGATGGGCGTGCCCCTGGCGCAGGGTTCAGACCTCGTGGTCGAGGACGATGTCGTCTACATGCGCACGACCGCCGGCCCAAAGCGCGTCGACGTCATCTATCGCCGCATAGATGACGAGTTCATCGACCCGACCGTCTTCCGCAAGGAATCGCTGCTCGGCGTCCCCGGCATCATGAACGCCTACCGCAAGGGCAAGGTGGCCCTGGCCAACGCCCCAGGCACCGGCATCGCCGACGACAAGGCGATCTACGCCTATGTCCCCCGGATCATCAAATACTATCTCGGTGAAGAGGCGATCTCGCACAACGTGCCGACCTATATTTGCGAAGACGACACCGACCGCAGTTACGTGCTCGAGAATCTCGACAAACTGGTGGTCAAGGCGGTCAATCTGTCGGGCGGCTACGGCATGCTGATCGGCCCCAAATCGACCAAGGCCGAACAGAAGGAATTCGCCGCCCTGATTCAGGCCAGGCCACGTGACTATATCGCCCAGCCTACGCTTTCGCTGTCGCGCGCCCCCACTCTGATCGGCAACGGTATTGAAGGCCGGCACGTCGATTTCCGCCCCTATTCGCTCTATGGTGAGGACATATTCACCCTGCCGGGCGGCCTGACCCGCGTCGCCATCAAGAAGGGGTCGCTGGTGGTCAATTCCAGCCAGGGTGGCGGCTCGAAAGACACCTGGGTGCTGGAAGACGAAGGGGAGGCAAAGGGATGCTGAGCCGTGTCGCCAATTCCATCTACTGGATGGCCCGTTATCTTGAACGCGCGGATTGTGTAGCACGTTTCATCGACGTCAACACGCATTTGATGCTCGATCTGGCGCTCGATCAGAACTCGGCGCAATGGTATCCCCTGATCGCCACATCGGGCGACGATGAGGATTTCACCAGGCGTTACACACAGGCGGACGAAAGTACCGTCGTCAAATTCATGACCTTCGATCCGAAGAATCCCAATTCGATCCTGCAATGCATCTTCCGCGCCCGCGAAAATGCCCGCACGGTGCGCGAGGTTATTCCGGTCGAGATGTGGGAGAAGATCAACGAGCTTTACCACTTAACGCAAAGTCAGAGCCGGAAACGCTCGGTAGCGGACCTTCAGGACTATTACCGCGAGGTTCGCCAGTCCGGCCATTTGTTCACGGGTCTGATGCACAACACCATGAGTCGTGACATGGGTTGGCAGTTCGCCCATCTTGGCCAGATGCTGGAGCGCGCTGACAAGACCGCCCGCCTGCTCGATGTCAAATACTTTCTGTTGTTGCCTCACAACGACTTTTGGAAAGACAGCGCCTACGACGCCGTGCAATGGGGCGCTGTCTTGAAGTCTGTCAACGCGCTGGAAATGTACCGCCAGCAGTTCCACACCATCAACTACAAGGATGTCACGCAGTTTCTTTTGTTTTCCAAGGCCTTTCCTCGATCGGTGCTGTTCTGCCTGGAAGACGCGGCAGCGGCATTGAATATGCTGGTCCGAGACAGCGCAATCGAAAACAAGGCGACGGTTGAAATGGCGACCTTGTGCAGGACGATCCATGGTTCGGATGCGTCGCACATTATTTCGGCCGGCCTGCACGAATTCATCGATATCTTCCAGGCCAATCTCAATCTAGTCGATGAAGCTATTTATGAGACGTATTTCAAGCTCTAGACCAGCCTCGACTCGTCACCGCGCAACGCTGGAATCCAGCCGTTCACGCGCGGTTTTATCCGGCATAGCGGGCAAGTCGGCAGTGTATTGTGAGTACACAGAGCCAGCTTCTTTGCGTGTTTATTATTTTCCTGACACATTTTGACATCTCGGTTGCCGACGCTTTTTCCTAGTGTTGCGAAAACGGGAATAGTCATATGGTCATTAAAATGGTGTCGCTGTCCGAATTGATTCACGGGCACAGCCAATGGCTGTTGTTATGAGGACGTAGAGCTAACGATGCGTACGTTTTCCTGTGCCAACTGCGGCAACACGACCTATTTTGACAATCGCAACTGCATTAAGTGTGGGGCAAGGCTGGGATTTGTAACTGAAACCAAAAGTCTGGAAGCCTTGATGGGTACCGATGAATCCACTTGGGCGCCAGTCACTGACAACGACAAACGATACCTCTTATGCGCCAATGCAGTCTCGGACGTCTGCAACTGGCTGGTCGATACCGACAGCACCGAACCGTTCTGCCGAGCCTGTCGGCACAACCGACTTGTACCCAATGCGGGCCTGCCACACACGTTGGCTCATTGGCAGGCAATTGCCGCCGCCCAGCGTCATCTTTTTTACTCCTTCCTCAAATGGGACCTACCGGCGCCGACACGGCAGGAGGACCCCACCGGTGGATTGCTGTTCGATTTCCTGGAAGACAGACAGTTGCCGGATGGAACGATTGAAAAACCAATGACCGGCCATGATGAAGGCTTGATCACAATACGCGCCGCGGAAGCGGAGGACGAAGAAAGGGAAGCTCTACGCGCACAAATGCACGAGCCATATCGCACACTACTTGGACATTTTCGCCATGAGGCCGGACATTTTATCTGGAACCAAATGGTGAGAGACAGCGGTCTGACAGACCAATGCCGGGAGGTATTCGGTGACGACAGCCAGAATTATGGTGAGGCCTTGCAGCGCCATTATCAGGAAGGCCCTCCTCCTGATTGGCAGACCCATTTTATCAGTGAATACGCATCCTCGCATCCGTGGGAGGACTTTGCAGAAACATTCGCACATTGCCTGCACATCACCGATACCTTGGAAATGGCAAGAAGCCATCAAATGCGCCTGAGCATTGGCGGACAACCCGCACATGAAATTGCCGCCGATCCCTACACGGAAAAACATTTTGATAAGCTCGCAGATCTTTGGATACCACTGTCGATTACCATGAACTCGCTCCATGACAGCATGGGCGAGCGCCCGCTTTACCCCTTTATCCTCACCCCCTCGGTTCGAGCGAAGCTTAGTTTCGTGCACAGAGTTATTACACGACAGCTCTAATTCATCTGCAGACGCTTCGCCAATCCAACTTTTTGCTCAGCGACTTTAAGAATGTAAACAGAAGCAAATAGAGACAAATTGACAATGTGATGGCCTGACTGCATTGAGAGGCGGGAACAATCTATCTGAATTCGCCAGACCTAAACTGTCATAGTCAACGGGGGAAATGCACATGCGAGTCTCGATTATCGACGTGCCGTCGCAAACTATGAGTACATCGTGTCCGGAGATTGGAAAAACAATCAAGACCGTGACCGCCAGTTCCAAAAAAATCCGGCCATGTCCTCACTAATCGAACTGTCGCAATATCCTCCCTTTCGGTGTGGGAGATTATTTATTACACCGTCGCTGCGGCGCATTGTTCATGACGACGGGCGCGAATTGATTATCGAGCCTCGCATCATGCAGGTCCTTTGCGCCCTTCATATCGCCAACAGCACGATTTTGTCGCGCGCGGACTTAATCAGATCGTGCTGGGAGGGACGCACTGTATCGAAAGATGCCGTCCATCGCGCAATTTCCCTGCTTCGCGCTTTGGCGAATGGAATCGGAGACGACAGCTTTCGCATCGATACGGTCAGCAAGGTAGGCTACCGCCTGGTCGAATTACACTCAGACGATGTAAGCGCGGGCATTACCCCACCTCAGCAAACCTGGCCGCGCCGCCGCTTGATCGTGACGGGCGGGATATTCGCCGCAGCGCTCGGCGGCGCAGGCCTGTACCAGTGGCTTCGGGGACATGCGTCAGGGTCGTATCCAACGATTGCTGTCATGCCATTTGAGACTGCAACGACCGTTCCCGACTATCTCAAGCAAGCCGCGGCTTTTGAAATCCGGCAATCCCTCTCCAGGATCGCTGGCCTCCGCGTGCTCAGTGACGCATCGACGTTCAGTGTGGCCAGATTGCGCTTGTCGCCTCGTCAGCTTGGTCAACGCCTGGGGGCAGGCCTGCTGGTTTTTGGCCGTATCATACCCTCAGGCACCGGATTTCAAGGCTCAGTGGAACTCGTGGATGCGGCGACACAGGCGCAGCGGGTCGCCTTTACCCAGACCGTCCCGACCGATGATATCCCGGCTCTGACGGATGCACTTAGCGGCCGCATCGTTGAATACGTCATAACGACGATGGCGCCCTCTCTGTTATCCTCGAAACTCCCGCCGCCGGTGCGGGGCGACCCCCGGGCATTTCCGCATATGGCGGCAGCCGAACAGGCGTTTCTTCTCACGCGCGCCCTGATGGCGGACAACAATATGGGCGAAGCGAATGTACGGGCGGATCTGGCTTACGCGCAAGCCAAGGCCGCACTGGCGATCGATGGAAGTAATGTCCGATCGCTTTTAGTTTTATGGGGTTTGGCACGCAATGGATGGTCCGCCCGCCTGCAATCCGAACGGCCGCCGGACATTGACCGCACAAGCTTCGCTCTTAATTTTGTTCAGCGCGCATTGGCTGCCGATCCAAACGATCCCGCCGCGCTTGCCGCCCTCGGTGACAGCTACAGGCGGTACCAATGGCGATGGCATGAAGCAGAAGCCTTATTGTCAAGAGCCATTCAGGCCGATCCGGGACAGGTCGAAGCCCGCTGGGCTTACGCCACGCTTCTCGGAACGCTCAATCGTGCGCCGGAAGGTATTGGTCACGCAAAGGAAATAGCTCTGCTTGATCCGGAAAACGCGACACGTCGCGGCTATATTCTGCCCCGCCTGAACTTTGCCGCGGGAAATCGCGCCCAGGCGTTACACCAATATGACGGTCTATTGTCCCGGACACCCTTAAGCACCTTTGTCATGCGGGAACTCTATATGACGTACCTGACGGCAGGCAATGCGGCAGCCCTGGACGGGCTGATCGTCAGAATACGCCAGTTGCCGAAGCCGTACCTGTCGGCGGCAAGGGAAAGAGTCGAGAGAACTGTGGACCGGATTACAGCGGCTTCCGCGGCATTGCGCGGTCGGCCGCAGCACCTTCGCCAGATTGTCCATGACGAGGTGGCTGAAATGGATGGAGATCAGCGGACAGAGGAAGGACGTGTGGACGGCGACCGGTTGTTTCTGGCCTCCCTCGAATATGCCTGGGCGGGAGAAACCGACCGCGCGATCGATCTTCTTGCCCGGGCGCTGGCGGCACGGTCGCTGAATTGGATCGCGGCGCTTCCCTATGGGGTGGCGCCTTTTCCCCCTTCGGTTAGAAATCACGCCCGGTTTATTATGTTATGGAATAGCGACGAGCGTCTTGCCGAATTGATTAAAACGCGACAGGCCAATCTTGCGAACGGCAAAGCCCGTGGCAGCATGCCCATCGCCCCTAAGATTCAATGATAGGGGCCGCTCAAAATACTGCCGCGCTTCGCGCCGTCCCGTGCGACAGTTCACACTGCAAGCAATAACATCCTCGCAATATGCGCAAAATCAGCGTTTCATCAGCGTTTCATCAGCCATCGCAAGGCGGATGATGATTGACCCGAATTTGGAAGACGTGAATGCTGTCAATGCGTTTGCAAGGCCATAATCTCTCCGGGTTACATGCATGCAAAACGTACGGGGAGGATGTTGGCGCATCCTCCCCTATCCATGTGCGCCCTGCCGCAAGAGAGGGGCCTGCGCACATGATCTACATCCTTACCCGGAGGCCAAGCGAGAAGCGCCTGCCGATGGCATCATAGGCGCTGCTATAGGGGATGGAAAATGTTGTCGTGGCCTGAGGAGATGGCGGCGGCGCCTTGTCGAAGAGATTCACGATCGTCAGATAGCCTTCCCAACGCTGGTTGATCCTCTTGGTCAATGTCATGTCGGTATAAAGGACGGCGGGAATTTTGTTATCCGAGATGCCCTCGCCATCGATCAGGGTTGGATCGACAAGCGCGCGCGAAATGAGTCTTTCTTCAACGAAAACACGGAATACGCCGGCTTCATAGCTCGCCTGAAGCGTCGCCCGCCAATACGGATTGGTCGCCGCGCCGCGATTGACGATAACCGCGCCGGTGGTGGGCCGGACGAAATCCTTTGTGTTCAGATTGACGAAGCCGCGAAGAGCCAGGTCGCCCTCCAAAAAGCGCAACCGGTATTGGGCTTCGATATCCCATCCCCGCGCGACCTGGGTGTTCATATTGAATGGCGGAGATATTATCGTCAACGTGCCGTCGGAAAAGTTCTGCAAGGCGCAATAGGCCGTTTCACCTGACGCGCACAGATTGACTTGCTGTTGAGCGTTCAGGGCGCCGATCGCGTTCTTGACGTCGATATCATAGTAATCGGCGGAAATCAGCAAGGCGGATATTGTGCGCGGCCGGATAACAACCCCATAGGTAAACGTCTCCGCTTTCTCAGGCGTCAAATCGGGATTGCCCCGCGTCAACTGAAACAGCGGTACGGTCGTCCCCTGATAGTTGACGGTGCTGCTTGAAAACTGGCTTCCGTTATAGAGGTCGATGATGCCCGGCGCGCGTATATCCTGCGAGCGTGTCATCCGTAACCGAAGGTCACTCACCGGAGACCAATTGGCGCCCACCTTCCAGGTCGTCGCCGAAAACGCCGATTTTGACGGCGCCGATGAACTCACACCCTTCGCAAAGGTATATACAAGACCACTGGCCTCGTAGCCGGCCCGCCGCACGGCGAGATTGGCGTCAAGGGCGTAAAAAAAGGGCTTGTTCCTGAGAAGTGGCGCGCCAATCTCCAGGTATCCCTCCGCGACCTTGATGCGTCCGCTGAAGGGCTGGGGGTTAAAGAAGCGGAATGCCCCCTGCCGTCCTTGTTGCGCCGCCGGTGCGCCTTGCAATCCGGTGAAGTCGTTGATGGTTTGCGAGAGCGCGTCCGAAACCTGATCCGCCTGATCTTGGCGATATTCGGCGCCTATCGCAATTGAAACGGGTTCGTTTCCGGCCCAGGGATTATGACCGGCTTCACCGCGGAGGTTGTACGCCACATCGCCTTGCATGACGCGCAAATCCTTGGTGGACTCACCCAGAACATAATCGATGGCGGCCTGACCTGGTGCGCCAAGACCGAAAATGTTAAGCGGGATACAGCCGGGGTCCTGCCCCGTCAGGGTCGAACGGCAGACAATTCGTCCCGTCTCCGGATTCATAACCGCATCGACGGCCGCATAAAGATTGCGACTGATGACGTCATTCCCCTCGACCGCGCGCTGGTCGGTTCGGCTGACGGCGCCTCCCAGGTCCCAGACCCAATTTGTGTCAAGACGGCCGTTCAGCTTGCCGCTGAAACGTTGCAACCTGGTGGTATATTCCAGTTCGACCGGCGGGAAGTCCGCCTCGTAACGGCCGACGGTCACGGAGGTCAGATTGTTGCTCGCCATCAAGGTCTTCAGCGCGGTCGGCATGAACGCGTTGTCACTGAAGATGGTGAACTGGCTCGCGGCGCCCGTTTCCGGCTCAATGAACGCACGTTGCAGCGTGTGCGACCGCGAGGCCATGGCATCGACGGTCAGGCGGAGATCGTCCGAAACGTCATATTGCGCGCCGGCAAAGAGGTTGAAACGATCCTGATTGGGAACAAGCGATGTATTGACGCGCGCGCCGCTCCCGCCGCTTTGAAATGTACTGCCCGTAGTGGTCCCGCGGTCGAACGTCCCAAGCGCGCCACCCGGCAGGAAGGTGATCCCCTGAAGCGCGCCATTGCCGGCGGCATAGGTGATGAAGCCACCGGGATAGCCGATTGAACTTCGAATATCGTCGACGATCAGCATGCCTGGCGTGGTATCCGTGCCGGGATTGGCGATCCGGCCAACCGCCCGTTCGTACCAGGCGCGGTGGGTATCGTCGCCAATATCGATACCTCTCATTTCGAAATATTCGCCACTGACGATGAGATGAAGCCGCCGGCCTGAAAGCGCATGTCCCCAGGCAAAACGCGCCAGCAGATTCGGGGTATCGCCGCGAGACGAAACGCCGCCCTGGACGTCGGCCTTAAAGCCGGTGAACGTCCGGTCGAGGACAAAATTGACGACGCCGGAGATGGCGTCGGACCCGTAGATCGCGGAGGCCCCGCCGGCAACGATGTCGACGCGATCGACCAGAGCCTGAGGCAGCATATTGATATCGACGGAGCCAACCTGGTTTGTTGCGCCGACACGCTGTCCATCGAGCAGGACAAGATTGCGGTTGAAACCGAGACCGCGCAGATTGAGCAGATTCTGCCCAGTGGTGCCGACGGCAACCGATGTAGCGCCGACATTCGTCTTATTGTTGTTTGCGAACTGCGGCAGATTCGACAAACCATCCGCAAGATTGTCCGGCGCGCCGAGCCGCAAGTCTTCCGCGCTCTGTCTCACCGTCGGCGTAGATGTGATAAAGCCACGCTTCAGCCGTGTACCGCTGATGATAACGGTCGTACCATTCAAGGGCGGAGCCGAGATTGCCTTGGCTTCCCGTGCGTAGCACGATGACGACGTGACCATCACCAACGCCAAGCAAATCCAGCCTGTTGGCAACTCCCAAGCGCCCAGGAAAGACATGCCAGGATAGAGGTTCATGTTAAGAAGCACTTCATAAAGGTCACCATTAAAAAGCAAGACTTCGCATCAAACGCGGGTGCCAAGTATTTTTAGTGCCACCTCAACAAAACCTGCACCGCCCGGTCCCGCAGTTTGCCAAGTCGGATACGCACTCAAGCCCGGCCCGACCGTGCTCATACCGAAGCTATGGTGGAAATGCGCGAACATCGGCGCATCGTTTTCGGAGTCGCCAAGGTAGGCTATCCGGTCACGGGCATGATCGATGTCGATATTATAATGCTTCGCCAGAACACGCCGCGCCATCGCCAGCTTATCATAGTCACCAAGCCAGCCTAAAACCCATAGATTATTGATCGTCGCCCCAGCGCCCAGTTCGCGGAGCAGATCGACAATATGACGATCCTCTTCCCCGCTGCGTTTCAAAACCAGACTGGTCAGTCGGAAAGGCTGGTCGGCCGCGTATTCGATATGCGGGTAGTCTTGACGAACGCGATCATAAAGCTTCAGCAGCTCCGTCATCACTGCGGCAGGCTGATCGTGCCAAAATTCACGATGCAGATTCTCGCCGGTTTCCCGTTTGAAAAAGAAGCCGCCATTTTCGCCGATGACGCCGGCGATCGGCCACATGCGGGCCATCTGATCGCACCAGCCGGCTGGCGCGGCTGAGTTGACGATGACAGCTATACCTGCATCCTGAAGCCGTTCCAGGGCGTTATAGGTAGCGGCCGCCAGACGGCCTTGATGAGTGAGTGTCTCGTCCATATCGGTCAGTATGATTTTGACCTCAGACAGGTGGCGGGGATCGAGCCATTCTATGGATTTCATTTTTTGCTTCATTCCATATGCGTAGCGCCCTTCCCTCACAACCGGCAAACGAGTTTGCCTGGCGCAGCCGTTGAGAAAAAGTCACCTTGGGCGCGATGCGGCCGCAGCCTCAAACGATATGTAGCCAGTTGCCGATGAATGCCAGAACGCCGCCAATGACCAAAAGCCCCACGGCCCACCTTATGGGGCTGGCCGACGCAACCCTTGCCAGACCTATACCCAGGGCGGCCAGAGCCAAAAAGGCGGCAACCAGCGCCAGCCAGGCCAGACGCGGGAACAGCGCCGCAGGGAGAAGCGGCAGCAAAGCCCCCATGAAACTGCATACGCCGGAAATCGCCGCACCGCGTACAGCCCGGTTGAAAGCGGAGCGGCCCAGGGCGCCGACCGCGAGCTTGCCCTCCGAGGACAGCCGCAGGTGCATTTCCGCCGATACCAGGTCGGCGCGCTGGCGCGTATATTCCGCGACGAAGAAAATGAACAAGCCGGAGATCGCCGCACCCGTCGAAATCCGGGCGGCGAGGTCGAGAGTAATCGGATCGCCTGCACTGATGATCCGGGCGGCCGCCAAAGCCAGCGCGGTCAGGATACCATCCATCAGCCCGATGACGACGGCAAACAGATTGTTCCGTTGCGGCTCCATGATCAGCGCTTGCGGCTAACGGCTTCCACGATATGGCTACCGGCCGCAACATGGTCCACGCTGTTGACCACCGCGCCAGCGTGCTCAATCGCTTTGACCAGGGCGCTATAGTCGATCTCCTCACCCTCGACGGTGATATCCATCCCGATGGTTTCCATATCGATTTCCGTCACGGTGATGTTGACGGCCTGGACACCGGACACGTCTTCGATCGTTCCGGCCAAATCGACAAGGCTTGGCTGGTTCAGCGCCTTATCAACATCAAGCGCCAGTCTGCGAATATTCATCGGTTTGGCCTTTCCCGCTATTGCTTTCGGTTCCGTTCGCGTTCGGCTTTCAGCCAGGCCCGCGTCGCGGCCAGTCTGACATCCTGGCTCAACCCCTCGTCTTCTTCCCTTTTGGGCTTTATGACCTTTTCATCCGTTCCTTCCGGCGAAAAGGGATCGGCCTTATTACTCTCCTGCTGATACCCGGCGCTTACAGCGGCTTGAACAGGCGGCGTCTTTAGTTCTTCAGGCATGGCAAACTCCTAATTTTCATTGATGTCTCCGCCGGTATCTTCATCGGTGATATGGCCGTGATGGGCTGCCTGGACCGGTTCAAGATCGACCTCCGCCGGTTCGATAATGCTGGCCTTCAACATCCTTTCACGGGCGTGAATCACGGGTGGCGTCAAACTCAGTCCCAGGATCAGGAATATGCCGGCAAGCACCATTAACAATAAGGTCCATACGGTTCTGGGCAGCCAACCAGCGGACACGCCAAACACGGCGATCGCTATCAGCAAAAACGTGACGATGATGCCCGGCATCAGGCAAATCCACTCATCTCGTGTCGGCAAACGCACTCTCGATGGCATATGGCGCTCCAATCACCCCTGCTGTGCTCGATAAAAATCGTCGGTGCCGGCGAAGGTGGACATCCAGAAGAAACGCGGTTCTTCGGGTTGGGGCAGTTCGGTGATCAGGCGCCACATAAGATCGAGTTTCACGGCGCCGGTGTCATCGGCCAGGATCTGGCCGCTCCATGAGGTGATCGAACCGCTACGCGCCCACAGGACCATGAAAGCCAGCAGGTCGCCCGTGACATAGCCTTTCACGGCTGCCGCGCCCTCACCGGCGTGTGCGAAGCCGTGGGTGGTTTCATGGAGCGTGCCGCTCAGATTCGAGCCATCCACTGTCAAATCGAGAACAGCCCCATGTTTGTTGCGCCATTTACCGGCAACGTCGAAGCTGGGGGTTGCGGGGCCTTTATCTTGGGCGAGCCGTAGCGCTTTTGCGTGGTTCATGGTCTGTCTCCTATCTAACTTTGTCTCCTGACAAGAATCAAAGCACTTTCATGATTAGGGGGCCATGATTAGGGGGCATGGCCAGCCTCTCCGCCCAGTTCGTAGGGATCGAAATTTTCGCCCTGAAGGGTGAAATCCTCTGCGCCACCGAAGCTTGTCAACCAGTAGGACTTCGGTTCGACGGGTTCGCTCATTTGCGCGATCAGCCGCCACATGAGCTTGAGCCTGGCATGTTCCCCCTGCCCGACAACTTCCCCGCTCCATGAGGTGATGGCGCCGCTGATATGCCAGAGTGCCGAAAGCGACACCAGATCGCCGATGACGATGCCCGACACGTCTGCGACATGATGACGAAACACGCCCTCGAATGTGGTGAAGGTGCCCGTGACGACATTGCCATCCGTCGAAAGTTCGAGGACTGAACCGTGCTGCCCCCTCCACTTGCAGGTAAGGTCGCGGACACGTTCCGGCCCGGAAGACGTGTGTGCCAGTTGAATCGCTTTTTCATGCTGCATGGCGACACCTTTCAGAAGACGAAGCTGCTGACCGGGCCACTGATATGAAGTGCGCGCTGGCCGATCACATTCTGACGATCATCCAGGCTCAGGATAATCGGCGTCGAGTTGGCGACTTCGAGATCGGTAATATCGTCGTCGGAGATATGGTTGAGCTGCTTCAGCATACCGCGCAGGCTGTTGCCATGAGCGACCACCAGCACATTGCCGCCCCTGTTAAGAATGTGGACGATGACCTCAAAATAGAATTGCTCGACGCGCTCGACTGTATCCTTCAGGCTTTCCGTCAGGGGCAGGCGTTCCGGAGGCACATTGGCGTATCTGCGATCCGACCAGATGACTTCGGCCTCTGAGCGATCCATCTCCGGCGGCCGGGCGTCGAAGCCCCGCCGCCATTTCCTGACCAGAGCCTCGCCATAGACTTTCTCGATCTCGGCGCGATTCTGACCGGTGAGCGCCCCATAGTGACGTTCATTCAGCCGCCAGTCGGCAACGAGCGGCACCCATTGCTGATCGAGAGCATCCAGGGTCAGCCAGGCGGAACGAATGGTGCGCTTCAGCGCCGATGTGGCCACCAGATCGAAGGTGTAACCCTCGGACTTCAAGAGGTTGCCAACCTCATACGCCTGGTCTTCACCCGCCTTCGACAGGTCAACGTCCGCCCAGCCGCTGAAACGGCCCTCATGATTGAAACGTGATTCACCGTGGCGGACCAATACAAGTTCAGGCATGAGCGACCCCCTTTTCCCAGACCTTGAGAATACCAGTCGGGAACCGGGCCTTGCCGCCCAGTTCCTGCTCAATCTCCAAAAGGCGATTGTATTTGGCGATGCGTTCGCTGCGCGACAGAGAGCCGGTCTTGATCTGGCCGCCGCCCATCGCCACCGTGAAGTCGGCAAGGAAGGTATCTTCCGTCTCACCTGAGCGATGGCTGACGATATAGTTCCATCCGGCCGCGCGGCACATGTCGATGGCTTCAATCGTCTCCGTCACCGTGCCGATCTGGTTGAGCTTGATCAGGACGGCATTGCTGGCCTCCTTGTTGATGCCCTTCTGGATGAACTTCGTATTGGTAACATAGAGATCGTCGCCGACAATCTGCGCATGGTCGCCCTGAAGCACGGTCTGGGCGACGAAAGACCGCCAGTCGTTTTCCTCGAAGCCGTCTTCTATCGACACGATGGGATAGCGCTGTAGCCAGTCCTGGTAGATGGACAGCAACTGGTCGCCGGTGAGCAAGTCGCCCTGATGGGCTTTCAGCTCGTACTTGCCGTCCTTGAAGAAGGAAGTCGCAGCCGGATCGAGCGCAATCGCCATGTCCTGGCCGGGCCGAAGTCCGACCGTCGTGATCGCTTCCACGATCAGGTCGCAGGCTTCATCATTGGATTTCAGTTCCGGGGCAAAACCGCCTTCGTCTCCGACCGATGTAGCATAGCCCTTCTTGTGCAGGATGCCTTTGAGGGCATGGAACACATCGGCGCCATAACGCAGCGCATTGCTGAAGCTTGTCGCGCCGATGGGCATGATCATGAATTCCTGGAAATCCACGCTGTTGTCGGCGTGCTTGCCGCCGTTCAAAATATTCATCATCGGCACCGGCAGACGCATCCCGTAATCCCGGTCGAGATAACGATAAAGAGGGAAACCCTCGGACCTGGCGGCGGCCACAGCCGCGGCCATCGATACGCTCAGGATCGCATTGGCGCCGAGACGACTCTTGTTCGGTGTGCCGTCGAGGTCGATCATGGTTTGATCGAGCAAACGCTGATTTGTCGCGTCGATACCCTTCAACGCCGGGGCAATCAGGTGTTCGACGTTTTCGATGGCCTTCAGGACGCCCTTGCCGCCATAGCGGGACGCATCGCCGTCGCGCAACTCGACCGCCTCGTTTTCGCCGGTGGAGGCGCCAGACGGGACCGTGGCCACACCCACCGTTCCGTCATCGAGTTCGACCCAGGTGCGCACGGTCGGGAAACCGCGTGAATCGAGCACTTCGAGCGAACGGATGGTATTAATACGGCTAGACATGGGCAGGCTCCTTATTGGCCAGTTCAATGGCGTCTCTGATGATGTTGAATGCGTCTCCGGCCCCGACCCAATGGGTGATCTCGACCCACTTGCCCTTTTCGAGATCCTTGTAGTGCTTGAAGAAGTGACAAATCTGGTCGAGCAGGATCGGCGGCAGGTCGTCATGGGTCTGCACGTCGCGGTAATAGGGGTGCAGCCGATCGACCGGGACGGCCAGGATCTTTTCGTCCTTTCCATGCTCGTCCTCCATCAGAAGCGCGCCGATCGGTCGTGAGCGCACGACCGATCCCGGAGCGACCGGCTGCTGGCAGATCACCAGCACGTCGCAGGGATCGCCATCGGCGGACAAGGTATTGGGAATGAAGCCGTAATTGGCCGGATAGGTCATCGACGTATGCAGGAACCGATCGACAAACATGGCGCCCGATGCCTTGTCGAGTTCGTATTTGACCGGATAGCCGCCCTGGGCGATCTCGATCAGGACATTCACGTCATAAGGCGGGTTGGCGCCGACGGGAATTTTAGTGATATCCATAACGCTTCCTTTGACTGAAATGGGTGGACCCGCCCGGGGCACATACCCCGTGCCTGCCGGGGAAACAGCGACGAGGCTGCCCTTGAGGTGGAGGACAGCGGGTCCATAACTCAGCGATACACTTTATTTTTCATTCTCCTGTCGGAATGACGGTCAGCTTTTCGATGGTCACGAGCGTGCCCTTTACGGCCGGCTTGACCAGTTCGACAAAGCCGTACACCTTGTCTTCGTCGTCGATGATTTCGACGATCATCGGCAGGTCGGTGGACAGGCGCAGGATGGTAGCGTTGTGAACCTGGCTGGAATGGCCGTAACCGAGCGGACTGCGCAAAACCGTGGCGCCGGCGATGTGCGATTCTCTGGCTTTCAGCACCAGCCACTCGAACAGGGGCTTGCCCTGGTATTTGGTGCGTTCTCCGACATAGATGCGTAGGAGGGACGCCTGGCCCGACAGAGACGTGCTCATATCTTCAGTCCTTGCGCTTGATTGAGAAGAGAGGCGGCGAGAAAGCCCAGCCAGACGCCAACGAGGCACAGGACCAGGGACAGGCCGCAGTTCCAGCCCGCGGCGGCAAACTCACCATTGCGCGCAAGGTTCAGCGTTTGCAGGCTGAAGGACGAAAAGGTCGTATAACCACCGCAGATGCCGATCATGACGAAGGTGCGGAAATCAGCCGGTACGATCAGCTTGCCATCGGGTCCTGTCAGGGTGGCGAAGAAGCCGATGAAGATCGAACCGGTGATATTGATGATCAGCGTACCCAGTGGGAAAGTTTCCCCCCAGGTGGATGCCACCACCCCGGACAGCCAGAAACGCAAGATGGTGCCCAGGAATCCGCCCAGGCCAACCCAGAGATAAAGCAGCATTTATGTGTCTCCCAATGCTTATGAAATCCAGGCATCGGGCCGCCACCTCCAGCGACCCGCGCCTACGCAAACGGTGTCAGGTTTCGTAACCCGCCAGCCGCAACTCCGCCTGCATCACGCCGGTGCGTTGTGTACCGAACGCCGCGATGCAGGCATTGAGATAAAGCCGCCACAGGCGGATAAATCGCTCGTCGTGACCCTGGGCGCGCACCGCATCCAGTTGCCCCTCAAAGCGGGCCAGCCAGTTTTGCAGGGTGCGCTTATAGTCCTGGCCGAATTTGAACTGCTCCAGGCATTCAAGTTCTGCCTGTTGGGCAAGCTGTTTGAAAATGCCCGGTGACGGCAGTTGCCCGCCAGGGAAAATGTAGGTTTCAATAAAACCAGGCCGGCTTGGCGACCGCTCGTAAGCCTCATCCTGGATATAGATGGACTGGATCATGGCCCGACCGAATGGCCGCAGTTTGTGTTTGATCACTCGGAAATAGTCCGCCCAGTATTCGGCGCCGACATGCTCGAACATGCCTATGGAAACGATATGGTCGAACTTGCCCTTGACGTCGCGGTAATCGGTAATTTCGATCCTTACCCGGTCCGACAGTCCGGCCTGCCTGATGCGCTCGACAGCGTAATCGGCTTGTGGCCCGGAGAGGGTGACGGCCGTCACCTTGTAACCGAGCCGTCCCGCCGTCTCTGCAAAGCCACCCCAGCCGCAGCCGATTTCCAGAATATGCGCGCCGGGTTCGGCATCGAGCTTGTCGAGTATACGGCGGTATTTCGCCGCCTGGGCGTCTTCCAATGTGCGGCGCGGATCGTCGCCGAACAGGGCCGACGAATAGGTCATGCTCTTATCGAGCCACAGCGCGTAGAAGTCGTTGCCGAGATTGTAGTGGGCGGCAATGTTCTTGCGGCTGCCGGACTTGTTGTTGGCGTGCAGCGCGTGGCGCGTGGCGATCCAGAACGAGTACCAGAACTTGCCGTCGAAATATTTATGGATGGCCTTTTCGTTGCGCAGGAAGAAGGCGACCAGGTCAGCCAGATTATCGCTCTCCAGCTTGCCGTCGATATAGGAGTCGGCGAAACCGAGTTGCCCGCGATTGATGATTTCGTCGAGTACCTTCCAGTCGCGGACTTCGACGTTTGCCGCCTCGCCCGGATGGCCGCCCTTGAAGTGCAAAACCTTCTCGTTGGGAAGACCCAGGCGCAGACTGCCGAACTGGACACGCGCCAGCGCCTTCATCAGCGCCGCCCGGCCACCTTTCAGTTCGGGCGCCTTTGTGACCGGGTGCCACGAGCTATCAGGCTCCGCGACAGGATCGGAGATTAGATCGACAATTTCACCGGGCATACCTGCCTCTCCCTTTCATCCACGGGCCAGTTGACCCGGTTTGTGGCGCTGAAAGGAGGCATAAAAATACTCCTGTAGCGCCAATTGCGTTACAGGAGTCATCAGCCCATCTAGGGGCGGTTCGGCTCAGGTCGAAACCAGGCCAGGCAGAAATCCATTACCTATGCTGTGGACGGTAGCACCACGTTGCCGGATACGTCAACCATTACCATCCGTGTTTTTGCCCGAAAAATATAAGAATTTGGAAAACGCGGTTCCTTATTTTCCAAATTCTCTATTCTCCTTGGCGTTTACTTGGCGACTACATCCGGTTTCCTGATCAGGGCAAAGCCAATAGTTCCGGCGATCATCAAAACGAACGCCACCGCAAACCCTATGACAGGCGACAGAGACGTCCAGATGATACCAACACCGGCACTTGCTATGAAGGTTGCCAGCCCATTGACCGTCCCCAAGGCACCATAGCTGATCGTCAATGTCTCCGCCGCCACCATTTCAGCCGTCACCGTCGATTCCAGAGCTTCCTCGACCGCGACATAAAGTCCGGCCAGAAAGAAAATCCCGATCATCCACAACAGGCTTTCGGTGTGGACGATAAAAGCCCAGGCGGTCAGGGCGGCGACACCGGCGCCGATAAGATAGCCTGCGATCAGGACCGGACGCGATCCGATTCGATCCGCCAGATGCCCCACAGGATAAGAGGCGAGAACCTGCACGACATTGCGGCCGACATAGAGCAGGCCCGCGACCTGCGCCGCCTTGACGACACCCATGGACGGCGTGAGCAACTGGGTCGCGGCGAGGATCAGAAGGCTATGCGAGAAGTCGCCCAGACCGAACAACCCGACGGCCGCCAGGTATTGCTTGAACCTCTTTGGCAGACCCTTAAGCGTCGAAAAGAACTTCAGGGCCGGATTGGCGGATTGCGCGGGATCGCGTACGAGGGTCAGGAAAGACAGAACCGCCAGCGCACCGGGAATCAAACTGAGGAACAGCACCAGGCGGAACGGTCCAGCCAGGGTCGTGAAATGCCATTTTTGCGCCATTCCCAGCAAGGCGACACCGAGCAGCGGTCCAAGGACGGCACCTACTGTATCCATCGCCCTGTGGAAGCCGAAGGCGCGGCCGCGCGTTTCCGGCGTCACGGCCTGGATCACGATCGCGTCGCGCAAGGGTCCCCGCAGTCCCTTGCCGAACCACGAAATAATGCGGCCAAGCAGGATGAGCGGCCAACCGGCGGCAAGCGCGATCAGCCACTGCCCGACTGGCGTGAGGCTGTAACCGGCGATCACCAGAAGCTTGCGATGGCCAAGCTTGTCGGCCACGTAGCCGGCGATCATCTTGGTGAAGCTGGCCACGGCGTCGGCAATACCTTCGATAATGCCGAGGGCCGCCGCCGGTACGCCCAGCACAGCCAGAAAGCCCGGCAGGATCACCGTCGTGGTTTCATAGCAGAAGTCGCCAAGCGCGCTCGTCAGCCCGGCGCCCGCGACGGTGCGGTTGAACCAGGCCGCAGGTTTCCGTCCGCGGCCGTCACCGGCCCCGGTTGAATCGTTTTTCGTATTGGACATGATCAGATCTCGAATTCAGCAAATATGGGATAGTGATCGGACGCGACATCGGTCAGCGGCGTCTTGATGACCTCGTAATGTCGCGCGGTTTCAGCCAGCGCCTTCGAGGCCAGCAAATAGTCGCAACGCATGGTGGCGAACTCCGTGTCCTTGTAGGCCGGGGTCGGCACGGTCGGATTACCTCCGCCGCCCAATTGATGGCCCACGTCGATCCAACCGGCGGCATCGAGCGAGGCCATTACTGACCGGTCGATGGTTTGCAGGTCTTCCCCCAGATACCGGGTGCGATGCTGCGCCGGCAGCGCTCCGAAATCTTGCGGCTCGCGGTCGTGCGGCGACACGGAATTGAAGTCGCCGCCCACCAGGACAAGCTTATCGGGCAAAGCCAGAGGCGCGAGATAAGCCGCCTCGCGCCGCCGGACAATGGCCCCATTCGGACACAGATGCGCGCTCATCACCGTCAATTCCTTGCCATCCGGCAACAGGATGACCAACCGGGCCAGCGCATGGTGGAAATGAACAGCATCGGGCGTAAAGCTTTTGGCGCGCAATGGTTTGCGAATAAAGATCGCCGTATTCTGCCCGGTATGCGGAGCCTGGGCCAAAAAGCCGCGCATTCCGATATTGCGTTCCAGCGCGTAGAGCAGCCCCCCGCCGTCCGCGTCGTAAGCCTTGGCTTCCTGCATCAGAAAGATATCCGGCTGACGCTCGTTGATCAGTTCGACGATCTTTTCGGCGCGCGTTTTCCCGGCGCCGTCCAGTCCCCCGAACAGCGTATTGTAGGTCAGAATTTTGAGGGACATGGTGCGTCGCCTTTCCTAGCGGTTCTCTTCCTGGGCGTTAAAGACGTTCTGGGCATAGCCATCGAGCAATTGCTCGCAATGTTTCAGTTTGTCGCGGGCATCCTCCCCCATCGGAGCACCATAGAAGTCAAGCTTCCGGATCGTCTCCAGCCAGGATTGCAGCTTTTTCAGATCGACATCGTTCTCTTCCAGTTCGGCATAGGTGAAGTGCTTCGCCTCAGTCTCCTTGGCGATTTCCGCCTCGAAGTCCGCGCACTTGTCGATGAACTCCTTATAGGCTTCGTCCCGGTCGGCCTTGAAGCGGCCGACGACCTTCGTCTCCTGGGAGGGATCGAGCGCGACGGTTTCGAGCAGAACGGATTCCCCTTCCATCTCCGTAATCTCGTTTTCGACCATCTTGAGCCGGCGAGTATGATCGTCCGTCTTCGGCAAAAGGCAGACGCCGTTTTGCAGATAGACGGCACCCATGCCTTTGAGCCGTCGCCACAGGGCAATACGCTTGCGCGACGGTTCGGCCGGCACCTTATAGGTGAGAAGTAGCCAACTTGATATTGTCATATGCACATGATGAATGTAACGGCCGTTACATGTCAACAGAAACCTTCAACTCTTTGCGCTTGCATGCCCATGAAACCAGCGGACAATCATGCGCGCGAGCACATGCGCGCGTGAAAGGAGGCCATCATGTCATTGTTCATTGCCGTCGGCGTCTGCTTCGGCGCGATCGGCGGCCTCATGGCGTTCCTGATCACTTATCTGGAATATCGGCGACACAAACTAAAAGGCTGGCTGTTGTGGCGACCATGCCTATTCATCGGCATGTCCACCTTCACGTTCTTCGTCATTCTGGCAATGGGCTTCGGTCTTGTATTGTTGCAAATCCTGAAGTCTCCAGTCGCGGCGTAATTCAGAACGGATCATCACTTGACTTTTATGCCGATTTTATTTATTGCACTTGCGAACAGGTAATGGATTTCTGCCTGGCCGGGTTTCGATCTGAGCCGAACCGCTCCCAGACGAGCTGATGATTCCTACTTCTTGCCACGTTGCAAAAGGTAGAGTCGTGTTTGTTTTTAAAGTCCTGTCGTCCCCGTTTTCTTTTCTCCCCAATTTCCCGAACCGCATCCAGGCCACGACCACGCTTTTGCGCTGGACCGGTCTGATCAGTGCCGTCGCCGTAGCTGTCGGATCGGCCTGCGCCCTGTTCCTGTGGCTGCTCGATCGCGCGACGGAACTGCGCTTCGAATATCCCTGGCTGCTGTTCCTGCTGCCGGTTGCCGGCTTCCTGATCGGTCTGGCCTATCTGTGGAAGGGCACAGTCACCGAAGGCGGCAACAACCTCATCGTGGAACAGATTCACGAGCCGGGTGCGGGCGTGCCGCTGCGCATGGCGCCGTTCATCCTGATTTCCACCGTCCTTACCCACCTGTTCGGCGGATCGGCCGGACGGGAAGGCACGGCCGTACAGTTGGGCGGCAGCCTGGCCAGCGGTGTTGGCAAGCTGTTCAAGCTCGACAATGATGGCGTCCGTATCATTCTCATGGCCGGGATCGCCGCAGGCTTCGGCGCCGTGTTCGGGACGCCCCTGGCCGGCGCGGTCTTCGCCCTGGAAGTCCTGACTCTGGGCCGGGTTCAGTATGTCGCCCTGATCCCTTGCCTGGCATCGGCCTTGATTGCCGATTACACCTGCCGGGCCTGGGGTATCCATCATACGCTTTACAATATCGGCTATCTCGCCGGGCAAAGCCACGTCGAGTTCGACCCGGTTATGCTGGTCAAGGTCGTCATCGCCGGCGTCGCCTTTGGTCTGATCGGCATGGTTTTCGCCGAGGCGAACCACAGCTTAAGCGCCTTCATGAAGAAGCACATCAAGTTCGCTCCAATGCGGCCGCTGGTCGGCGGCCTGGCCGTTATTGCCCTCGTTTATATCTTCGGCACCCGCGAATATCTCGGTCTGGGCGTCTGGTCACCCAATCCGCATGACGTCACCATTCCCTCTCTGTTCGGTACCCAAATCCATCCGTGGAGTTGGGCGTTGAAACTGCTGTTCACCGTCGTCACGCTGAGCGCCGGATACAAAGGTGGCGAAGTCACGCCGCTGTTTTTCATCGGTGCGGCGCTCGGCAATGCGCTGGCCGGTATCCTGGGCGTGCCGCCCGACCTGTTCGCGGCCTTGGGTTTCGTCGCCGTGTTCGCCGGCGCCGCCAATACCCCCCTCGCCTGCACCTTGATGGGCATCGAACTCTTCGGTTCGACACACGGTGTTTACATCGCCGTGGCCTGCTGCGTCGCCTATCTGTGCAGCGGTCATTCGGGGATCTATCTGTCGCAGCGCATCGGCGTTCCCAAGACCCTCGACGGCGCCCTGCCGCCTGACGCGACCTTGCGCGACGCCCGTCAGATGCGCCCGCAACCGCCCTTATCTGTCATCGCTACCAACCTCATCGAAAAAGTATCTCCCACCCCCTCCAAGTCCACACCTGTAACGAAAGAGTCCGAGTCTATGTCGCATCATCACGCCGTCTCCAGCCGTGAAATTGGTCTGGTCCGCATCTATCTGAAGCCCAACGATCGTTCACCCAAGGCGACGAAATCCTGGTGGAATCAAACCCCGCTTTACCGCGAACTTGTCAAGGCGGCCAAGGCCGACGGCATCATGAACGCCACCGCACACCACACGCATTTCGGCTATTCCAATCATGGCGCGGTTCATCAGGAAGGCGCGGAACTCACCAATCCCGAACTGACCATGTATGTCGAACTGATCTGCACACGGCCAAAGCTGGAGGCCTTCTGCGCACGCCATGTCGACCTTCTGGCACAGAAGGTCATCGTCTACAAGCATCTGGAGCATTGGACGTTTGCACCTCATGTCGTTGAATCCAATACGAATGAAGTGAATGCGAGCTTCGCAAGTGCGTATTAGACGAGTTGGGGCGAAGCGTTTGGACAAGCCGAACGCACCTTCGTACGTGACGGATTGACGCCTTAAAGCATATCGATGCTATCCTCTGCCCTTCAGGAATAATTGGGGAGCGACGTGAGAACTATAGTCGCTCCCTATGCTGATTATGCGATATGCGGTGCACCCCGGTGACAATATTGGGTTTCATACTGATCGCCAGCAGGACAGCCGCTGCAATCATGACAATGTCGCCCCCCCACATCATCGTCGTTGCCTGAGCACCAGACAGTGCCGGCAATAAAACCTCGCGCATATGAACGCCGACCAGAGCGAGAAGTCCAGCAACCGCCAGACCTCGTAAAATCAGGGAAAGCCTTACCGGCGGCATGAACAGGGTCATCAGGAACGATAAAGCCGTCACGGACGCCCAGATCGGTATGATCTGGTCATCATCGGCGGGATGGGCCAGCAAGGCGTAGATTCCGGACACGGCATAAGCGAAAGGCTGGCTCCAGACGGTCGCCGTCCATAACCGTTCAAATCGGGGGGCAGGTCTGCCCTTGTCCCGACGACGCGCCAGCCAGATCGCAACACCGCTCGATGTGACCGACGTCAGTGACAGGCCCAGCAAGAAATAGGCGATCTTGACAGGCCAGCCGCCATAGCTGCCGAAATGCAGCGGCGCCAGAACCATGTAGATGCGCTGACCCAGGGTGCCGGTTTCATTGCCCCAGGCGCCATAGTATTTACCAGCCCGGTCATAAACATAGGTTTCCCCGCGCGAGGCATGGGTCGGCGTCGTGACGTTCACGTTAACGTCGGCGCCGACAGTGCCAACATGTTCAACCATTATATAGGCCACCTGCCCTTGCGGCGCCCGGATCTTGATATCGGCCAGGATAACCTGGAAATCCGGTACAGGCGCGGGCCTGAGATCTTCAACGGGATGCGGCCCCGAAAACAGGGCGTAGGCTTTTTGCGTGTCACCCTTAAAAACCGCGAGTGCCAGAATCCCGACTATCAGGATCGTCAACCCCAGAAGCGCCCCGCTCAACGAAATGAGAATATGGAAAGGCAGCGCCCAGACGCCGAGGCGATTGTGAATATCGACTTCCTGCAGACGCTTATGGCCGCCCAGACGCAGGTTGAAGGCGTCCCTGAATACGCGCGGATGAGAGAATAACCCGGAAATCAATGAAGACAACAAGGCGACGCCCGCGGCCCCCACGATAAAACCGCCCACACCTCCCTCCAGATGCAGGGACGTATGCAGACCCGCAATGAAACCTGTGAAAGGAGCCTGCGCCGTGACTTCGGCAAGCCGGCCGGCGGAATCGGCGTACCAGCGCTTCGGCTCATGCGCCTTGTCCTTCAGATCCGGCGACAGCAGCAACGAGAGATGCCGATCCGTCTTCGAAGGCAGCGTGATGGAAGCGTCTTCGGCCCAGGGCGCCAGTTTCCGTCCGTTTTGCACGATTGTTGAAATGTGCTCACCGTCGAGCGGACCGGAATAGACGACATTGGGAGCGGCCTGTTCCCAATCGCCAAGGTCCGGCGCAAAAACGGCAATGCTGCCGGAGAAACAGACTAGGAAGATCAGCGCGGCGAAGGCCAGGCCCAGGGCCGAGTGGCCGGCCAGCATGGCGCGGACAAACGGCGGATGCGCCCGCGGCCAGATCGGTAACGATGGCTGGCGTTTGGCTTTCCCGTTCATGAGAGCGTGCCTTTCAGGAAAGCGGCGCCCAGGGAAACGACCGAAACACCAAGAAGAACCAGGAAAGCGCGGATGATCTTGTCGTCGGACAAGGTCCAGGCCATGCCGCCGGCCCACAGCACCGGCACCATCAAACCACCGATCACCATCCGGGTTTGCGGCGCGCCCGGCGTGCACACCGCCCACATCAGGCCAACCCCCATTGCCGCGATGCCGGACCCCGGCCCTGCCAGAAACCCGCGCAGCCACCCGCGCCAGGCAACGCGCTTTCTGTCAGATGGTTCCAGGGCGACATCCCGTCCGGCCACGGCCTTGGCCGGCCTGATCTTGACGTTGGTGGCCACCGCAAGAAAGGCGGCAATCGATATGCCGGTAATCCCGATAAAAATACCCCGGACCGGACCCAATGCTTGCCAGCCGACCGCCAACGCCGTGGCCAGCAAGGCCCAGGCGACCAGCAAACGCCACGGCCTCCAGCCGTCATTTTGCTTCCATGCAAGCAGCAGGACAAAAATGCCGGCCAGTGCCGGAACGAAGGGAATGAAATCCAGCCAGTCGCTCATCGCCTTATCCTTTTAGAATTTAGCCTGAAGGATAACGCCGACCGTCCGCGGCGCGCCGAGCATCGCCATATGTTCCGAGGTCCAGTTGTAGATCGTGTACCTTTGATCGAACAGATTGTTGGCGAAGACATAGGCCTGCCAATGGCCCTGTTCATATCCGATCTTGGTATTGATCAGGGTGCGCGCCTTGTTGATATCGTCGGCCTGGTTGACGCCGGTGCCGCCGAAGCTCTCGGTCCGGTAGCTGCCGTTCATATCCGCGAAAACCCCATTGCTGAAGCGCCAGGTGGCGCCGGACGTCAGGCTCCATTCCGGTGCATTGGCGAAGGAAGAGCCGGAAAGATCGACATCCGTCGTGCCGGTATTGACGACGAACTCGTCAAAGCGACTGTGCGAATTACCAACCGACGCATACCAGTTGAAATGGCTGTTGACCCGCTGCGCCAGTTCCACCTCGAAGCCATAGAGGTGCGACTTGCCGGCATTGACCACCTGATAGTCATAGGTGTTCAGCCCCAGATTGACGTTGACCTGCTGTTCCGTCCAGTTGATGTAGTAGGCATTGGCGTTGAGCGTCAGACTGTGGTTGAACCAAGCGCTCCGCCAGGCAAATTCATAGTTGTCCGTATATTCGGGATCGTATGGCACGACGATCGACCGTGCGATATTGATCGTTGAGCCGCCCGAACGATAACCGCGCTGCGCCGTGAACCCTAAAGACATATCAGGCGTGAAATCGTACTTCACGCCCAGTTTTGGCAACCAGGCGGTAAAGGTGCGCGGTTCGCCCGGCGTCGTGCCATTCGCCTGGGCGATCTGGGCTGCCACCATCTGATTTATGGCCTCAATATAGGGGCCGTAGGCGCCGAAGTTGGCCGGATCAGGATAGTCACCCGCCAGGCTGGTGGTTTGAACCACATCGATTTTGTAGGTCTCGCGGTCGTAACGCAAACCGGCGTTCAACGTCCACCTCGGCAGGAACTGCCAGCTTCCGTCGAAGAATGCGGCCTGTGTCTCGACATTCGAGGGCGACAGACGCCGGTTATTGACCGGCACAGTCGGCATGACCTGGGCGTAGGCATTGACGACCTGATCGGCCAATGGCGCCGTCATGCCGTAAGGGCCATAATAATAAACGAGCAAGCTGGACAGGGTTGCCGCCGGCAACTGTACCTGCGTCAGCCCCTGGCCATCGTCATCGATATCGCGGTCGAAATGGTAAAGGCCGAACAGGCCGTTCAGACGATCACCAATGTAGTTCAGCCGGACTTCCTGCGACCTTGTGGCCTGGGTCTCATGGAACTCGCCGCTGCCGCCATCGGCTGCGGTCCGGTCGGTGTCATAGATGTAATTGTACTTGTAATTGCTCCACGAAAACACAGGTGTCAGCGTCCAGTGATCGTTGAAACGATACTTGGATTCGATTGTGAAGATACCGAGATTTGTCCAGGTAATCGACGGCTCGTTGGCATAGTTGACGCGATGATCGAAATAGTCGGGCACGTCGGTGGAGACATAAAGATTGTCGCCACCCGAATGCCGGTTCGACGATGCCGTCAACAGCACCTCGAGCCTGTCGTCGAATGCCTTCGGCTTAAACAGAAGCTTACCGCGAAGCACCTGGTCATCCGTCCGGTCGGATCTGTCTCCGCGTGTTTCGTTGCGGATGATGCCGTCGACATGGTGATCTTCCGCCGAGAGACGAAAAGCGACCTGATCCTCAATGATGGGGCCACCGCCGGCGATGGCAAAAGTGCGCGAAGCAGGATCAGTATATGAGACACGCGCCTTGCCGTCCCAATACCATGTCGGGTCCTGCGAGCGCATGATGACCGCGCCCGCCAACGCGTTACGCCCCTGAAGGGTTGACTGAGGCCCCCGGAAGATTTCGACCTGGGCCAGATCCCAGGTTTCGAGCGCGCTGGTGGACACGGCCTGGCTGTTCAGTGCCGTCCCATCAAAATAGACAGTGGCCAGTTCCCCGGCCCCACCTCCGGAAACGTTCTGGTTATTGATGCCGCGAATGGTGAAGCCCGAGCCGTCACCGACTTCGTTCATATTGGCCGTACGGCGGACGATGTCATAGAAGTTCTGGATATTTTCGTCCTCGATCTTCTTTGCCGTGGTCACCGCAACGGAGGATTGGGTCTTTTGCAGGCTGCGCCTGACCTTTTCACCGGTCACCACAACCTCGATGGTCGTTTCCTCTTTTACGGCTACGTCCGGCGATGGCGCTTCATCTGCCTTCGCTATACCGGCAATTAACGCGCCACAACCAACCGCGATCAACAAACTCTTCTTCATCTTATCAGCCCCGACAAATCAGGCTGACCTGTTACGGCACATCGTTAATGAGAGTCAATCGCACTTATTGCACATAAGTATGAAAACGCGAATTAATTGCATATTTGACACAGAACATGGCTGTAAGCCTCCCGCGTTATAGGTTCGGGCATGAGCATACATTTATATGACAGTGCCTGGGTTAGGTTCCGCGATAGCGATGAACATCGCCAGGTCTTTAAAAACCCGAACAATCCGGTCATGTTCAAAATTGCCGAATATCAGTCCGATATTGATGGTAGGGCATTTCACTTTGCCGCAGTGGTGCCTGACATCGTTGAAATACTTAGTATACGACAGGCACAGGGACCGAGTCTGTCAACGCAATACAAGGCGCCCAAGGACATTCACATCTAGACGGAGCAAATGGCCTGATAATTTGATTGTCGGGCGGGGTTCCGGTTACAGGAAGTTTCCAGATGTCGGCGGACAATTACATTGGGGCCGGCGGCGCAATCGCTGAAGGCGCCGCTTTACTCGGCTGCCAGCGGTCGCGCAGTGACATGCTGATCGGCAAAGGCCTTCTCAACCACATACTGACCAGCCTTAGCGTTCGAGCCTTCCTCGAAACCCAGGTGTTCCAGCATGGCTGACAGATCCCGCAGCATGGCTGTGCTCCCGCAGATCATCACCCGATCGTTTATCGGATTGAGCGGCTGCAGTCCAAACTCCCGGAAGAAATCACCCGAGGCAAGGAGGTCCGTGATGCGCCCCTGACGTTCGAACGTCTCTCGAGTCACCGTCGGACAATAGGTCAGTTGTGCCTTCGCCAATTCCCCTATGTATTCATCTTCGACAAGGCCCGATGTCAAATACTCCCGGTAGGCCAACTCAGCAATATTGCGCACGCCATGGACCAGAATGACGCGATCGAAGCGCTCAAAGGCATCGGGTTCGCGCACCAGCCCCATGAACGCGGCCAGTCCGGTTCCCGTGGCCAGTAGATAAAGGGTCCGTCCCGGTTCCAGGTTATCAAGGAGCAGAGTGCCGGTGGGCTTGGCACCGATCAGAACCTCGTCGCCTAGCTTCACGTATTGCAGGCGAGAGGTCAAGGGACCATCAGGCACTACGATCGACAGGAACTCCAGTTCTTCGCCATAGGCGGGCGATGCGATTGAATAGGCCCTCAGCAAAGGACGTCCTTCAACTTCCAGTCCGATCATCGTGAACATGCCGCTATCGAAACGGAATCCCTGGTCTCGTGTTGTCGTGAAACTGAAGAGCGACTCCGTCCATCGCTTCACGCTGGTCACGGTTTGCTTGTAGAATTTTGCCACGAAACCTCCAGCGCGACGAGTTACGCCTGCCCATATAATGCAAACGATTTGCAGTTGCAATTCCCGAATGCACCTTTTGTCCGTCATGCCTTCCGTCTCGGGTTTACAGATTGGGACGCGCTGACGTCACAAGGGCATTTAACAAGGCTTCAGTCTCCGCCACCTCATCGGGTGTAATGACGCGGCTGTTGTCGAAAGTGCCAGACGGCAATGGTCCATCGCGATCGAGGATATCTTTTGCGAACTTGGCCGTCAGGGCGGCAACAGTTGCGATCTTAGATTGACTTGCCGAATACAGGTTTGCCCTCAGTACCCGTTCCACCCTGAGAAATCCCTTAGCCACCATCTGGTCGAGCGTCTTGCGAGTAGCGGTGAATGACCGGCCGCACTCTATTTTCATTAACTGATCCAGTTCACGCAGACTAAGCTTCTCCTGTCGCCACAAATGACGCAGAATTTTGAATTCATATTCATCTGGGTGCCTCATGGACACGCCTCCCCGGAATATGGGAAAACAAGGGCTTCCCATTCTTAATAATTCGGACAGACCCTGCGACCGCCGTTGCCGAATCTGTTGTTCGTGACCTGTCCGCCACAGAAATAATTGAGCCTGAAATTCGTTTTCGCGGTTCCGCCGAACCGGTGAGTACTTGCCCCTCCTCCACGCCAAGACGGTAATATAACATCGGTCTGAACGGGCATCATTGCCGTTCCGGCCTTTGCTGATACCGTTTCGGTTTCGGCATCGGGCATGGATGCCACCGAGAAGGTCACCGAAATTGTCGTCAAGGGTGAACGGTTGGAGGCTATGCTGCCCAGAAGGCCCCCACGGCGACCAAAACCAATACGCCCCTGCTCAATGTGCCGCAGAGTGTTCAGGTCGTGACCGGAGAAGTCATTCGCCACACCGGCGCTCTGTTCGTCCATACTCTCCACCGTAAAAGGCTCCGGCCGGATTTCACGGTGAAAATCTTCCGCGACCTGTTTCCCGACTTCCCATGGCTTCCATGAGTTGCCCTCCGGCCATGTCACCTCGTAGACATAGACCGGCGTATCAGCAGGCGGCGGTAAAAGGAGAGCGTCACCCTCGCGGATGAACAAAGGCGCCCCAGCATGGGCGGGCATTGCGCCAAGCAGAAACAGCACGACCATAACGGTATGTCTGTTCCAGATCACAATGAACCTCCCTCGCCGTCAGGTGCAAAGGTGGTCCAGCTTAATTATGACAGATTTGTCTTCATCCCCCTTTGGGGGGATGGCTTAGATAAAAAACGCCGCCAGCAGCCGCATCAGGTCAGCTTCATCATCAACGCCGCATTTCGCGTGAATACGCTTGATCTGACCTCGTAAGGTTTCCGGAACAACGCCGCGTTCCGCCGCAATCTCCTGTCGGGCTTTTCCGTCGAAAAGACGCACCGCAATATCCGTCTCGGCCGCGGTCAGTCCATAGAGGAGCGTCAGTAACTGTCCGACACCGGCGCGGTCCCGGCGTGGCGCATTGACGATGAGGACAGCGTGAGGAAGCCGCCCAAACGACCAGGAATTAATGGGCAGACGGAAGCCCTCGATAAGCAGCGGCGGCCGTTGCGCAGGCAGTTCAATCCGGACCCGGATGTTCGGCAATCCTCCATCATGGATCAGGGCATCGACAGCCTTTCGCAACGATATCGGTCTGGCATCTGCATTCAGAAATGAGCCGGACAGGCGGATATCACCTGCCGAAAGCAGGTCATCCGCCCGGTTCGTATGGGCCAGAACCCGTCCCCGAGCATCAAGGACGAATGCACAGATACCGATGGCTTCATAGGCCCCGGACAGGAATCTGGCCTGCTCCCCTTCCAGCCTTTCCTGCAACCGGACACCACGACGTGCCGCTGCCGCGGCATGAGAGAAGACTCTTCTCTGCGCGGGGGTCGTCCGCCCTTCCCGGCGTTTGCGCAGGGTCGCGAAGCCGACCACGCCGAAGCCGTCGATAACCAGATTGGTCTGGCAGCCGAACGGGACGTCAATCTCTTCACACCAATCGACATATTGCCTGGACGACAGGTCCGGGATCACCTCGTCATAATGCCATTCATGCAGAATTGGGTCGTAGAGGCCACGCGCGATATGGCGCTGAGAGGCGGCAATGCGAAAATTCGTACTGGGAGAGCCACCGCCAACCTCCACGAACTTCTCGAAGGCTGAATCTTCGAAATTGCTGGCGATATTGAACATCACGTCTCGCATACCGCCGATGCCGATCAATTGACCATGCGAGGCCCCTGTATGGCGTGCCATCGTATCGAGGGCTTCAGTCCAAAGATCAGGCTGCAAGGCAGCCGACATGAAAATATCGTCCCAATCCAGTTGCTCACCTGACCTCACTGCCCAACAACTCCGGCTTCACCAATAAAATAAGAAAATCCAGGCGGCACGGCGTCAACTCTAAAAACGATGGAGTAACTGATAACCGGATCAACTTTAATGCTGGTTGGCTTTGCGAAACTCATTTGCTTTTCTACCTGCCTCTCCTCCGGCCAGACGATTCCGTAGTCCAATAAACAGTATGGCAGCGGCGACAATCAGGGCGTAACCTCCAGAGTCAGGCTGTACAGCCAGGTGCGTGGGTCCGACGGATTGCCGTCCTGCCATTTGCGGCTGATCTCTATCACATAGAGGCCGGGTTTAGCGAAGGTCAAGCGTCCCCTGCCCTCGGCGTCTGTTTCGCCGCCGGCGGAATAGGATTCGGTTTCGTAGGAGTCATTCGCGCGGAAGACCTCGTAATGGACCTGCGCTTGCGGCTGGCCGTCGAATATAACGGCAAAGTCGAATGCGCTGCCGGCAAACAGCCGGTTAGGGTGGCTGAGCGCGGCCAGTTCCAGCCCCCTGCCCTCCGGCGGCGGCACAGAGTCCGAGGGTTTCTTATAAGATACATAGGTTTCCGAACGCACCATCGTCTTCACCGGTACGATCCGTGTGCCCGCAGGCAGGGTTGACTGATCGACAAAGGGCGCCGCGACCGGTTTGCCGTCCTTCGACAGGGCAACGGGTTTCCATTGGGCGTCAATCTCAGCCAGGGTCAGGGTCCGGACATCACGATTTCCCGTCGAGATGCGGAAGGTGCCTTCGTGCGGCAGAGCGCTTTCGAACAGCGCCAGTTCGTGGAAGGACACGCCCTTTCCCGGTATCGTAACCCCTTTGTCGTCGGTGACGTAGAAATCGTCGCCCTTTATCGGGAATTCCGGCGTGAAGAACGTATTGTCGGTCAGAGCGTCATGAACCGTGACGTATGCTTCGGTGGGTGCGAAATTGAACGGAACGAGATAGGGCGTATGAGCGGCGACCGGGACGGCGAAGGCGGCGCAGATCAGGCCGGTAACAAGCGGTTTGCGCATGGCGTTTCCTACAGTGTTTGACACGCGAACGAGAGGGCAAGGGGTAAGGAGACTTCGAAGACAGGTCCGTGATCAAGGCCGGGCAGAATGCGGGTTTCGGCGTCCAGGCGCGCGCCCATGGCCTGAACCGCCGCCACGGTTTCCTCCGGCGTCGGCATCCGCCGGCCGGCGATGACGCGGCGGTTGACCTCGGCCCCGCCGGCAATCAGACACACATGGCACGGTCCGGGCGGCGGCAAGGGCGGATCGGCGAAGTCGCGGCCTTCGTACCACCACAACGACGGACTCGCGGCGATATAGCTACGGAACAAGCCAGGGTGGCGAAAACGCGTATGGAGCGTAAACAGACCGCCCAGCGAATGCCCCCACAGGGCACGGCGCTGGCGATCGAGCGGGATATCGGCCGCGAGCGCCGGCCAGATCGTCGTTTCGATCAAATCGGTGAAGGTTTCGGCGCCGCCGGCACGATTGGCCGGCGTCATCTCATCGACCGTAAGTGGTCCATTGATCGCTGGCGTATAGTCGTAGTTACGCGCGACCAGATCGAAGCGTTTTTCGGTTTCGTAGCCCAGGGCGACAACCACGAGTCCGGGCGCCGCTTCGAGGTCGCCCGGTTTTAGCGCCATAAAGGCGGCATTGCCATCGCACAGCCACAGTGACGCAAAGCCGGTGGCCGGCGCCGGCCGGCGGGGAACGGCAACTTCGATGCAGTAGCGGCGCTGTCCGTCGGATGAACGCGGACGCAAGGTGATGAAGCCATGACTGGCGACGGATTGCTGCGACACGGAGGGCGTGACGGCCTGGGCGGGCTGCGCGCCCGCCTCCGCCGCCACGCCCCACAGCCCCCCGATGCCCCCCAGGAGAATCTGCCGGCGGTTCATGGGCGTCCTCCCAGAAGTTCGATCAGTCCGTCAGACAGGGTTCCGCGCCACACCACATCGTCATGACCGCCGGCCACCGGATGGAAGCTGGCCATATAGCCTTTGTCCTGAAGCGCTTTGCTCAGCGCCTGGCTTGTGAGGAAGATGCTGCCCGTCTCGTCGCCGGCGCGTTGTTCCAGCACGCCGGCATCTATGTAAAACTGTACAGGCACGCGCGGATGATCGCGCACCCAGCGGATAATATAGTGGGTTTCGATCGCCGTCGAGGGGGCGCTTTCGGGGTTCCACCAGTACGATCCCGACTGGCTGAGTACCGCGCCAAATGTTTCGGGGTGGCGCAATGCCGTACAGGCCGCCATCAGCCCGCCAAAGCTGGACCCCGCCAGAACGATGTCGGCCGGCTTATCGCTGACGGCCATTGTCTGGCGCACGCGCGGCATCAGCTGGCCGGCGAGCGCATCGGCAAAGGTGTCGTTGCAGGCCAGGTCGGTGCCGCGCGAGGTATCGGTGGCATTGCGGATCAGCACGGCGCTGACCGGAGGGATGACACGGTCGGCAATCATGTTGTCGAGAATAACCGGCGTGGGGATATCTTCCAGATAACGCTCGGCGTCAAAGAGCACGACCAGGGGCGTCTGCACTTCGGCGGCGATTCCGGCCGGCCGATAAAAGCTGATCTCGTAAATCCGGCCGTTGAGCGTGACCGTCTCACGGGTCAGGCGGCCTGCGTCCACGCCGATGCGACGCGCCACATAGGGCTGCGAGGGGGCGCCGGCCAGTTCAAGCACGGACATATCGCCGGCGCGATTGGCGTTGAGCGGGTCCGGCGCCAGAGCGGCACGCAGACCGCGCCGGTACGCTTCACGGTCACCGGCTTTTCCGCGAACAGGATCGACCGCCAACTGGTAACTCAACCGGGTCTTCGGCGGCAGGGCCACCGTCTTGTACCAGACATCGGTATCCGGAATATGTTTCAGCAGGTTTTCCCCACGGTCCGGCGTCCAGACCGGCCAGCTCAGTTCCACCTCCTTCTGCGTCGTTCCCCGCCATAGGAAGGTGACGGTCACCGGCGCTTCGGGCGTGGCGCCATATTCGACCAGCGGTCCCCGAACAGCGGCCCAGAGCGCCAGTGCGTTTGCCGGATCGGCTTCAACGGCGGCGACACGGGCAGACACCGGCTCAGCGGTCTGCGCGCGCACAGGCGCGGTGGCGAGCATGTCGCCCCCCACCGCTGCCGTCATCAGGAAGAGAAGCCCCCTCACCCTAGAACCGTTTGGTCAAGGCCACGAAATAGCGGCGGCCATCTTCGTTGTACTCGGTCGTGTTGGTGCGCTCGATGACTTTGTTGGCCAGGTTCAGAACACCGCCGCGCAGGGTCACATCGTCGGTGAGAGCATAGGAACCCCCGATATCCGCCGTGGCGTAGCCATCCTGAATGACATTATAGGCGGCATTGGTGTAGACCGCGAGATACTGCGTGCCGACATAGTTCACGCTGGCGAACAGTCGCAGCTTGTCCGACGCACGCCAGTTCAGTGTCGCATTGGCGCTGTGTTCGGGCTGGTAGATCATGCCGATCGGTTCGGGATTCGACAGGTTCTTGACGTCGAGATAGGTATAGTTAGCGGAGAAATCCCACGCGTCGTTCAGGTCGTAGGCGACATTCGCCTCAATCCCCTTCGACCTGACCCGGGCAATATTTTGATAGCGGAATATCGGCCGGCCATCGGGCAGGAAGCCGACGAAGTTGTCATAGGTTTGGGCCAGCACCGGGTCCTTGGTCCGGTTGCTGATATCGATCATGTTCTTCAGGCTGGTGTCGAAGGCGGTCACACCGGCGCTCAGGCGCTTGCCCTCGTAGCGAAGGCCAATTTCCGCGGAAGTGGCGGTTTCCGGTTGCAGTTCGGTTGAGCCGATAATGTAGCACCCCGTCGTGGCGCTGCCGCAGGACACCGAACCCCAGTTCGGGCTGTTCTGCAGCAAGGTAGGGGCACGGAAGGCCTGGGACGCACCGGTCTTCAGTGTCCACTGCGGTGTGATGTGCCAAACCAGATAGGCCCGCGGGCTGTGATGGCCGCCGAAATTCTCATGATCGTCATAACGGTCGCCGATGGTGAGGCGCACATTGTCGATGAAACGGATTTCGTCTTCGAAGAAGTAGGCGAATTGCTCGACCTGGGTTTGCGGGTTCTGGTCATAGGTCGGCGTACCCGGCAAACCGCGCAGGTTGGCCGGATCGGTCAGCTTCTGGACCCGCCATTCACCGCCGAACGTGAAGGTCTGATGCCAGTTGGCGACCGGCAGGGTGACGCGGCCGTCGATCTGGCCGTTCTCGGCTTCGTTCGGATTGACCTGACCGGTGACGTTGCCGACTTCATTTTTAATACGGTCGCCGCTGTAACGAAGTTGCGTGGTGCCGAAGCTGAAAGTGCCTGTATGGATCAGGGCGTAGCTCTGGCGTTCCATCGGAAAGCCTTCGTGCGTCAGCTTGTTGTATCCGTAATTGGCGGAGACGGCATTGGCGTCATCGACATTCCACACCAGGGTGCCGTCGAGATAGGCTTCATGCTTGTCGGCGATACCGGGAATAGTCGGGTCGGGATTGACCGCGCCATCGGCGAGGCGCCGGTTATAGCCGCCGTAAACTTTCAGGCCCAGCACATGATCGACCAGGGGACCGGAGGCGAAGAAGCCGGCTTTGTAGGCGTCACCGGCATCGCGGTTTTCCTGCGCGATATAATCGGCGCTGACCGACCCGCTCCACACATCCCCGACCGGTTTGGTGATAATATTGACCACGCCGCCGATGGCGTCGGAGCCGTAGAGTGACGACATCGGCCCGCGCACGACTTCGACCCGCGAAATGGCTTCCACCGGCACCCAGCCGGCGTCGAAATCATTGCCGCGGAACATAGCGCTGGTCGAGGAGACGCGCTTGCCATCGATCATAATGAGCGTATACGCGCTGCCGAGGCCGCGCAGCTGGATCGTACGCTGATTGCCCGAGCGGTTGATGGTGACCCCCTCGACCTTGTCCAGCGCTTCGGTCAGATCCCTTACCGGACGGTCATGCAGATCCTTTTCCGTAAGCACCGATACGCTGGCGGGAGCGTCAATCAGTCTCTGTCTTGTCGAGGATGCGGTCACCACTACCTGGGTAATCTCTTTATCGACGGGAGTTTCCTGAGCGCCGGCAACCAGCGGCAGGGCCAGCATGGCTGCGCCGCTGAGCAAGGCGCTGTGGAGAAGGTGAGATTTGCGTGTCAGATTTGCCATTTCGGCCCCCGGATAAATTTAGAAAACCCCGCCATTAATGACTTTCATTCTCATTTGCAATAACAATGATTTTCATGTGCAAATATGTCGCACGAATACCTCAACATGTTTCATGGACTTTACGCCCCCACCTCCCGCCTTCCCGGTGAAGCGCCCTCGAATCGAGACGTGTTCGCCTGTCCATCACGAAGGCGTTTTCATAGGCAACAACAGTTTCGGAGGCGATTTCAAATCGTCGGACATAATGAGGGAGCGGTTCGGGACGTATTCCAAACAGAGCATCCGGGTGGTGTCGTGTACATGCTGGCTGAAAAACATCGTGGCAGCCCAACTCGCCAAAGCCGACAAGGACAATTTTGACGTTTTTGGCAAAACAAAGGGCCAAACTTGCGTCTAACCATTTGTTTTTCTGATGAAATTTTGTTCCGGGGGCCGGATTAAACCGATACCGCCAGATCAAGAAGCGAGATCGGGCGCGTCGATCAGGGGATTGCAACCTGCAAGGCCCGCACATTTGCTATCTGACACACCGCTGTACGGAAGTTCGGCATGTCGATTTCAGTTGGCCTTTGCGTCGGTGTATAGAACTTTGTGTGCCCCAGCCTCATTTTTGAAGTCTCAATTGGAGAGCATCAGACGAGATGACAATGGATGGCAATTAATCCGTCGCACCTGAAACGTTCGTTAGTTTGAGACCACATTTGGCTGATATTGTTGAAAAGGTCGGCGTTGTAGTTGTCGTGCCAAACTTTGGACTGTCGCTCAAACTGGAGCATGCCTCCCCCACCCATTGCGGAAGTTCACCAATTATGGCTTCATCGCTGGATGATTGCAGCCCTAGTCTCCACCGCGCTCCTAAGCGCAACATCCGTTCAAAATCATCCCCGAACGTACTTGGCATCCATTGCCGGGCTAAAACTCAACGAAAACGAATATATCGACAGTTTCGCAATAGAGACATGGAGTGTTACATTAAAGGCCGTGTGCCATTTCCCGCCAGGTTGGTCTATTGAGGCCGGAAGTAGCGCTGATCCTACTGGCGAAATAAAGGGAGAAGGCAGTTTAGGCGTGACCTATTTGAACAACAAGAACATGTCGGAACTGACGGGACTGGTGTTAATTACTCTATATGCCCCAGTCCAAAATCGGGATATAGGGCGTGAGGCTGGCCCCGTCTTTGTTCCCGCAACATTTAAAGGGTATGCCAGCGTAGGAACGTATGGCGAAGACGATAAACCACGCAAGATTCGCCTGAGCTACCAAAACATAAGACTTGTTCCCGCCGATCGATGCCCCCGTCCGCGTGATTAACTCATAGGCCGATATCTTGGACCATCGAGGCCATAGCACAGGAATATTCGCTTTGAGAGCGATCTCTAATCATACGCAAGTTGAGATACAATGCTGTCTTTGTTGCGTCGTACGGGGTAAAAGTGACCTTCTGGCTCCGCGCAGATCAAATCATGCCCGGTGCTGCCGGCACAGTTAAAATCTGATCGCACCTCACTCGTGTTTATGACTTTTTCGCCTTTTCCACGCGCTTTTCTGCCACCGCGACCTTCCAGGTCTTCGGCTCGAAAAACCCCAGCCAGTGCGCCGGACCTATCACGAATACCCCTTTCTCGCGCTGAGCCTCCGCTATGCTCAGGTGCAACGCCTTCATCTGCGTCCAATGATGCCTGGGCCGATAATGATGTTCGGCATGATAGCCATTGTTCATGAAAACGAAATTGTATAGAGGCGCGTAGGTTGACACGCCCCAGGCCATCGGCTCGTCCGGCTTACCGCCCAGATGCTCATAGTAACCCGACAGGTTCGACAGGCACTGGCCCAGATAACTGGCGAAAAGACCGAGCAGGGCAAACGGCCATGCGATAATAAGGAATACCCCCCAAACGATCACTATGGTCCAGAACTCGCGCATGGCCTGATCGGCATCGCGCGGGCGGCGACTACGTATCTTTTTCGCCAGGGTGAACGGGTCATCGTCGCGGAAATATTGCAGGAAAACATAAGACCACAACGGCTCCGGCTTACGGTCCGCGCCAAACTGGTAGATCGACAGCGGATCGACCGTCCGGCCCGCCGCGTCGGGATAGTCGGCATTACCGGCATGGTGCCACAAATGGACGTAGTGATACATGGTCTGCGGCGTGATCAGGCTCCAGGAGATCAGGTAAGACACAACCCGGTTCGCCGCTTTCGACGTGAAAAACGGGTTATGAATGAAGTTATGCGCGACGGAATTCAGATTCCAGCCGACGCTGAAGGCGTAAAGCGCCAGCCCAAGCCCCCGCTCCAGCCAGTTCAGCCGCCACCAGCTCAGCGCGAAGGCAAGGATCAACGCGAACTGGATGACGACAAGCGCCGCCGGCACCGCGTCCCAGCCACTGACCGCGAAAATGCGAACAGGTTTCCGTTTGTGCGTCATGAAGGCCAATCTCCGCGCGACACACCGAAATGGCGCGTCATTCCAAGACTGAAAATGAAGATATTACGTGATTTCAGAATAGGGCTGCGCCACTCTTCGCCATAGATACGATCCGCACTGGCCTGAGCAAAAAACGAAGTACGGTCATCCGTATGGTAGCCAAGCGTCCATTCCGTGCCGGCGCTGAAATAGTTGTTCTTCAGTAATTCCGGCAAGCCGAACCTGTGAGCGCCGCGTGGTCGCAGTCCAAAGAACTGATCGGAGAAGTTGGAATCCGCCCACGATCCGCGCAATTCAATGCCCAGCGCCATCTTGCGGCCCAGCCTGACACCGCCGTCATAAGCGATGTCACCCGACCATCCCTGATAGCTGTTAAGCGCACGCCTCAGCCGCATCTCCATGTCGCCGAAGCTGCTTCTATAAACAGCAAAGCCGCCGAACTCGAAGGCATCCGGCATCTTATGCGCTCCGCGAGGAAGCTTGTCGGAAAATGACTGACGGTATTCCAGAACGGGGCCCACGCTCCACTTGTCCCGGCGCATGACGATCCATTTGACGCCATCGTCAAGGCTGACCTGCCAGCGATCGCCCAGGTTAAATTCGATCACCGGATATAGTTCGTCGGTCGGCTTGTCGTCACCAATATACCGGGGACGCCGCCGCAGGACCAAGCCCACGTCACCGCTCAGGTCAGACGGCAGGATGACCTTCATATCCCACGTAGAAACGGAACTGTCGACGTTCATGACGACCGGCGGCGGCTGATCGGCTGGCGCAATCATACCCTCTCCTTTTCCGTGGCCAGAAGCGCGATTCCGCCCAGAATAAGCACCGACCCGCCGATGGACACCGGGTCTACCGCTTCATGGAAAACAAACACGCTGATCGCAATGACCAGACAATAGCTGATCGCCGTCAGCGGAAACGCCTTCCCCAGGTCGATGCGGTTGAGGATGGACAGCCACAGCAGCAGGTTGACGACTTCGACCGCGATCATCCCCCAGAACACGCGCGAAGTAACCACCCGATCCAGCAGGACCCACACATTGGCGCCCTGCGTCAGTGCATCCCCCAGCGATTTCGCCAGATACTGAAACACGACCAGGCACAAGGGCTGCGCCACCAGCAAGGCCACGAGGCTCCATCGTTTCGAGCCGGCCGCTTTCATAACCCCTCCGCCATCGCGTCAGCGGCAAACATAGGCGACAACACCTTCAGACAGGCCGATACGGCCGGATTCCTGTGCTTGAAGGCCATGTCGGTGCGCAGAAGCCTGGCCCCCAGCCGAAGCTTATTGGCATAGGCCGCCTGTCCGACCTGAAACAGGGTGAGGCCGTGCTCCAGGCAATAGGCGATATTGTCGAACCACGAGGTGAAATAGAGATTATGCGCCCGCCCTTCGGCCCCCATGACAAAAAACTTGTCGATCAGGGTGGTGTCGTCGCGCAAAAGCAGGTTGGCCGCCAGCACCTCGCCGCCCTTCAGATACAGTGTACAAAAGGCCCCATCGGGCTTATGCGCCAAAACCCTCCTGAAATAGTCTATGGTCAGGTCCTCGAATGCCATTTCGGCGCGCGCCCGCGTATCACGATAAAGCGACATGATGGCCTCTTCATAGCCATCCAGCCGGTTGACGCGTTCCAGACGCACCGCGGCGCGCGCCCTGAGCTTGCGACGCATGTCCTTGCGCGTGGCGGCTGACAGACGGGCGAGGTAGGCATCGGTCGTGGCGAAGTCGATCGGCAGACGCGCCACCGGCAGCCCGGCGACAAACCCGCATCCACAGGCTTCTATCAATGGCCGCCATAGCTCACGATCACCCTCAGCCAGATCCTTGACGGCCAGGAGCACGCCGCCACGCGCCCGCGCGGCGCGAAAAAAGGTATCCAGCAACAGACTGGCGATTTCCCGTGCGCGGCCGACCTCGCGGATACCCAGCATCGCCACCTCGGTGCAGGGCGAACCCAAAGCCGCCAGGGAGACGCGCAGGAACCCCGGCGCGCGCCTTTTCCAGCCGGCGATCATCTGTCGCAGGCGCGCATTGTCGAGGGTCGTTTCCAGATCGTAGGGGGTGGTGAAGGCCGGCGCCGCCCCGACCAGATGGCCGCCGTCAAAAACAGCGACATAGAAAAAGCCGAACCCGGCCAGACCGCTGCCTTCTATGGCCAGATGGTAGGCGTGATCTTCCACGGGAGCGGTGAAGCAGGCATCCCATTGCGCGGCGTCGATCCGGGCGATACTGTCAAAAACGCGGGCTTCAAGCATGGACGGCCGCCGCCTCGCTATAGCCGATCGCGTCGAGCGTCGCCGCCACGACCTTGCTGCGTTCCTGATCGACGTGAATCATATGGTAGCTGTCTTCGAGCACGACCAGACGCGCCTCGCCGCCAGCCCGTTTCATCAGGCGCTCCGCATTGCCGAGCGCGCAGATATCGTCTTCGCGGGCATGGATCAGGGTCAGGGGCGTGCGGTTGCGCGGCGCCACCCGCAGGACCACCTGTCCGAGCCGGTAGGTTTCGGCCAGGCATTTGTAGGGCATGGCGTCGAGCGCCCCTGCGATCAGCGAATCCTGCGACTGCGCGACCAGTCCGCGCAGTCGCTGATCCTTGAGGCCGAAGGGATGGGCCTCCGGCACGAGACGACCGCGCAATCCCGGCAGATACATCAGCGGCCAGACCAGGGGTAGGAGACGATAATATCCCTTCATGGCCCAGCCATCGAAGGCGAACAGCGGGGCATAGATCGTGCAACTGGCGATGGTGCGCGTCTGGGCCAGCAGAAACCCCAGCAGGCCGCCGACACAGATGCCCGCTACGTGGATACGTCGATACTGCGAGACCTGCGCGTCATACGCCTGAACCAATGTCGCCAGCCAGTCCCGCCAGCCCGTGGCCAGAACTTCGGGATAGCCCTGACCATGCCCGGCCAGCAAAGGTGTGATGACGTCGTAACCCCTGTCTTTCAGTTTTTTGGCGACAAACCGCATTTCGTCGGGCGCGCCGGTCAGGCCGTGGACGAGAATAACCAGCTCACGGCCGGCGGAGACCGGCGCCATGTCGTGCGCGGACATCTTGTTCATGCCTGCCTCCCGGCGATCAGGGCGACGCCGACCGCAATGAGCGCCGACGCCCATAGCTTGCGCGCCGACAAACCTTCCTTCAACAGAAGGCGGCAGGCGAGCGGAATCGTGAGATAGGTCAGGCACATGGCCGGATAGGCCTGACTCAGCGGCAAGGTCCGCAAGACCAATACCCACGCGATGCTTTCGACGGCCCACAGGGCGACGCCCAACCAGGTCATCGGTTCACGCAGGGTGGTCAGCACACCACCGCCGCCAGCCGCCGCCCGGTTGCTCGCCACCTTGTAACACAGTTCAAGGCAGGTTTCGGCGGTCACGCAAACCATCAACAATATCCAGGCGCTCACGAGACGGCGTGCCCCAGATGCAGCGACAGGCAGGCATGGAGCGTGCGGTTGGCCATGGCGTTGATCCGTAATCCTTCGCTGTTCAACTCACTGTGGCGAGGCTGGTCCAGGCAGGATTCGACCCATTTCAGCGCGGCCGCCCATGGTCGCGGACCATACACCATTTCGCTGGCGTCGCCGACGATATCCGCGCCGCGCAGGCGGCGGCCATCGAGCAGATGGTCAAGCCACTCCACCAGCCGCGACAGGCGCAATTCGCCCTGGTCCCAGTTCGTCGCCGCGTCAAGCGGCGACAGGACATCCTTGTCGATCGTAACATAGAGATCGTCCGTACCGATCAGGCGATCCAGTTGTTCAAGGAAGAGCGCATCGCCCAACGTCTCGATTGTGGGAATGTGACGGCCTGCGACGACACACTCTTCCTTGGCCTGCGTGCGAAGAGGAAAAGGCACCAGAAGCCCCTCCCGCACGACACTGAGGTCAGCGCCCTTTCGCGCGCTGTTGTACATATCCGGACTGCACATGCCGACCGATATAATCTGCCGGACGCCGTTGAAGCGCGCGACATCCGCCGCCCAGCTGCCGCAATGCATGCCCGGCGAAAACTTCACCCAGTCCGGGTGGTTGTCGACATGCAGAACGGTCACCGGACGTTCCGGCGCCTGCTCCACGGCACGACGGATCAGCAAGGCGGATACATGATGGAAGTCGCCCGAACCCGCGTAGACCAGCATCGCCCCCAATCCTTTCACCGCCTCGCGCGTCCGCAGGTCCAATGCCTCCAACGAAGGCGGCCGCGACCACAACCGTAGCGCCGGACCGAGATCGCGCGCCGGAATACGCAGGACGCCGTTCATCACATCGCCCAGCATGTGCGCCTGGGCATCCAGCGCCGCGTCAAGGTCGAGGATAACGGTGCTCATGACCTACCTGCCGACACATCGGCGCAGCAGGGCGTCGAGCAGCCTGATCGCCAGATCGATTTCGGACTCGCTGATCTCCAGCGAAGGTGCCAGCGTAATCACGTTCTTGTGGTAACCGCCGACATCGAGAATGAGGCCGTATTTTTTACCGTCGATATCGATACCGCCCTTCAGGCCTTCCGCCTCCATGGCGTCGAGCAAAGCCTTGTCCGGCGTGAAGCCGTCCGCCTGACAGATCTCGCACCGCAGGGCGAGGCCCAGCCCGTCGACATCGCCGATTTGAGGCCAGCGCTTCTGAAGGTCCTTGAGCGCTTCAAGGAAATACGCGCCCTTGCGGGCCACCTTGGCCCCATAGTCTTCTTCCGACACCATGCGCAGGGTTTCCAGCGCCACCGAAGTGCCCATCGGATTGGAGTTGAAGGTCGAATGCGTCGAACCTGGCGGGAAGACGCCCGGATTGATCAGGGCCTCCCTGGCCCATACGCCCGACAACGGGTTCAGGCCATTGGTGATCGCCTTGCCGAACACCAGAATATCGGGCGTTACACCGAAATGTTCGATCGCCCAAAGCTTGCCGGTGCGGTAAACCCCCATCTGAATTTCATCGACCACCATCAGGATGCCATGCTGATCGAGGACTTCCTTGAGTTCGCGGAAAAAATTCATCGGCGGCACGACATAACCGCCCGTGCCCTGGATCGGCTCGATATAGAAGGCGGCATATTCGCACTGACCTGTCTTGACATCGAGCACGCCGTTATATTCCGTCTCGAACAACCGCCTGAATTTCTTCACGCATTCGTGGCCGTACTCTTCCTTGCTCATGCCCCTGGGACCGCGGAAGTGGTAGGGGAATTCGATGAACTGGGCGCGGTCGCCGAAATGGCCGAAGCGCCGGCGATAGCGATAGGAAGAGGTGATCGCCGAGGCGCCCAGGGTCCGGCCGTGATAGCCGCCCTCGAAGGCGAACATCAGGCTCTTGCCGTTGCTGGCGTTACGCACCAGCTTGAGCGAATCCTCGACCGCCTGCGCGCCGCCGACGTTGAAATGGACGCGCCCCTTCTCGCCGAACTTGGCTTCCATATCGCGGGCGATCAGGGCGGCCAGTTCGATCTTTTCGCGGTGCAGGTATTGGGAGGCCACCTGTGGCAGGGTATCAAGCTGCCGGTGCGCCGCCGCGTTCAGGCGCGGATTGCGATAACCGAAATTCACCGCCGAATACCACATCTGGAGATCGAGATAGGGCTGCCCGGAAGCGTCGTACATGTAGGAACCTTCGCATCCGGTGAAGATGCGCGGCGTCTCCATGTAGTGGACCGTATCGCCGTACGAACAGTACTGGGCCTCAAGCGCCAGCAGGTCGGCTTCCGAACAGATCTCTGAGACTTGAGGATCGTACATGAAAATTAGTCCTGACTTTAGGATGAATTAGGCGATGTGCCGCCGGGCGTGAACGCCGGCCAGGGCAAGGCGTATGTCGTCGAACGTATCGAACGGCACAAAAGGCTGCCTGCGTTCACCGGCGTAGACCGCGAGGCGGTCACGGGCGAAGAGAATGTCGGCGCGGGCGCTGACACAGAAATCCGAACGGCCATCACCGATGAAGACCAGTCGCGAGCCGCCTGCGCCTTCGTCCACGACCGCGCATTTGCAAACGCCTGAACCCGCCGCGCAGCCGATACGGGCATAAGGCTGGAGCAGGCTGAAGGACGCGCCTTCGCGGGCAAGCTGATTGGAAATGACCGGCAGATGCTCCAGCCCGTGACGGGCGAGTATCCGGTAAATGAAACGATCCACCCCGTCACTGACGATGGTCAGGGGAATGGCTTCCCGAGCGCACCATTCGGCGAAGGCAACAAAACCGGGCCGCAACACGCAGGCATCGAGCACCGCATCCAGGGCCGCCTCGTCCGTGTCGACCAGGACGATCTGCCGGCGCATACATTCTGCCGCGCTGATTTCATCGTTCAGCCACTGATTCTCGATCTCCACCCATTGCGGCGCAGCCCGTTGCGTAAGAACCTGATCCGTGGTGTCGAAGCACGTAATCGTGCCGTCGAAATCGCAGTAAACGCGCATCCCATTCATCCTGCCTGGCCAAAAACCGGGTGGGTTAAGGCCTAGACGCGTTTGCTGACGGGAAACTGATCAATGCGAGAAAAAGATCAACGGAACAGTCAGAATGGCTACCAGACCCGCGCGGCCGTCGCCGCGATTATGCAGGCTGACCTGACCGCCCAGCCGTTCGGCCGCTTCGCGGGCGATGGCCAAACCCAGCCCCGTACCGTTGGACTTGTTCGTCGGCGCGCGCCAGAAACGGTTGAAAGCCTTTTCCATATCCTCCGCAGCCAGTCCCGGTCCCTGATCCCGCACCTCAATCACGCCATATTGGCCGGCGGCGTCGACAGACAGGCGGATGACAACCTCGGACGCCTGGTCCGTATAAAACAGCGCGTTTTCGATCAGGTTGGACAGCGCCAGACGCAAGGCTGTCTCCGATCCCCTCACTGTGAAATTGTCACCTTCCAGGGCGATGTCTATCCGGCGCTGGGCGATCACCGGCGCCACCTCGGCCAGCAATTGCCCGATGATGGAATGCAGGCTGAGTTCCGCGTCGGCTTCTTCAACCGCACCGGAACGGGCCAGAACAAGCAATTGTTCAGCCAGCTTGGCGATACGTGTCGTTGCCGTATTGAGCGCAAGCAACCGTTGTTTGAGTTCCAGCGGGTCATCGATACGCGCGCAGAGCTGAGCTTCGAGACTAAGCGCCGCCAGCGGCGTGCGTAACTGGTGCGCCGCCATTTCGGTAAAGGTCCGCTCGTGCTGAAGACCATCTTCTATGCGGCGAAACAGGCTGTTGATCACGATGGTCAATTGGCCGAGTTCGGCGGGCCAGTCCTCCGGCCGTACCGAAACGAAGGGGGGGCGGCCACGCTGCTGGGCCAGACGGGCGCTGAAGCCGTCCAGATCCTTCAGTCCACTGCGTAGGCTGACCCAGATCAGGACAAGCAGCACGATAGCAATGCCTATGTAGGGCGCGGCCAGTTCCAGGGCGATATTACGCACAACCTGGTCACGCACGCCCAGCCGCTCCCCCACCTGAACCACCGTATTCCCGCTAAGCCCGGACAATGTATAGATGCGCCAGCTTTGGTCATTCACCTTGACGACCCGAAAGGTCGAGGTGTCCGCCGCCTTCGGCGGGGATAAATCCGGCCCCGTATCCGATTTCAGTTGCAAATGGCCATCATACCAAATGCGGAACATGCGCCAGTCAGCATAGGCGTCGAAGGCTTCCCGATCCTCATCCGACAACAGCGGCATATCGTCGACTTCAAGAACAGGGCTAGGCCCGGTCTTGCGAAGCCCGGTCAGTTCTTCACGCATTAGATTGACCAGCAGATTGGCGCCAAGAACAAGCTGTTGATCGAAGATCTGGTCGATCTCGTCCCTGACAGCTGTGCGGGCTATGCCGAAAATGGCCAGCGCCGCCAGAAAGGTGACCAGAATCATGCGGGCGAACAAGCCGCGGGAAAGTGATTTTGGCGACAGAAGCAGGCGCAGGATATTGGGAAAATTCATACTCAGCGCACCACCATATAGCCCAGTCCGCGAGCGCTGACGATCGCTTCGACACCCAGCTTTTTCCTCAGTCCATAAATGGCGGCCTCGACCGTATTGCTCTCTATATCGACGTCATCGTTATAAATATTGTTTTCAATATCCGACTTGGACACCCATCGGCCACAACGTGTCACAAGCACGGATAAAACCTTGAACTCCCGTGCGGTCAGATGCACTCGCCTGCCTTCGCACCGAACCACGCGGCCGGTAATATCCAGTTCGCAGGCGCCAAACCGTACCGCACCATTGACCTCGCCCGTGCTTCGCCGAATCACCGCCCTGACACGGGCCAGCAACTCATCGAGATCGTAGGGCTTGACGATGTAATCATCCGCTCCCCCATTCAACGCCTCAAGCCTCGTATCGCGCTGGCTCCGGGCCGTGATGACCAGAACCGGCACCCCGTTGCCGCGCTTGCGCACGTCACGCATGAAGGCAAGTCCATCACCATCGGGCAAACCCAAATCAAGCAGGACGACCGCGAAGGGGGCATAGTCCAGCGCATGCAGCGCCTCTTCAAGCGTGACCGCCCATATGATCGTATAGCCCTGCTTCTCCAGCGCCGTTTTCAGCCCGCCTCCCAGCCCGACATCATCCTCGACGAGAAGAAGCTGCATGGCGCCCTACTCCATCCGCGATATGATCAGACTCGCATTGCTGCCGCCAAAGCCAAACGCATTGCACAGGCTGTGCCGCACATCGACCCCGTCACGGGCGACATTCGGCACGTAATCAAGATCCAGCTCCGGATCGGCGGTCAGGAAATTGATCGTCGGCGCCACCAGTCCGCTGCGCACGGCCAGCAGGCCGGCCATCAGGCTGACCCCGCCAGCCGCGCCAAGGAGATGCCCATGGAAGCTTTTCGTCGCCGAAATAGGCACCTGTGTGTTGTCTCCGAAAACAGCCTTGATTGCGCGCGTTTCCGATATATCGCCACTCAGGGTCGCCGTACCATGGGCGCTGACATGGCCTATGGCGTCCGGCGGCAATCCGGCGCTGGCCAGCGCCTCCCGGATGGTTTGCGCCTGCACATCTGCATTGGGCGCGGTCATATGACTCGCATCCGAACGGGCGCCGTAACCGGACATCCGCGCCAGGGGTTCAGCGCCGCGCGCCAAAGCCGCCTCGGCGCTTTCCAGGACAAAGAAAACACTGCCTTCGCCCAGCAGAAGCCCGCCGCGTTCATAGCAAAACGGGCGGACCCGCGCATCCGGACCGGACGCCAGCAAACGCATGGCGCCCCAGACCCGCAGCATGGTCAGGGTCAGCGGCGCCTCGACCCCACCGGCGATGACGCGCTCACAGCGCCCGGACTGAATAAGGGTCATGGCTTCACCGATGGCGTGAGCCGCCGACGAACACGCCATGGCGTAGGTCAGGCTCGGCCCCTGACAGCCGTAAGCGATGGATATCTGGGCGCAAGGCGCATTGGTCATCGACCGCACGAGGGTCTGACTTCTGACCTCGTTTTTCACATGCAGGTCGAGGACGCTCTCTTCAATGGAAACCAGCCCGCCGCCACCGCAACCGACATAGACGCCGGCTTCCCGCAAATCAGGCCCCGCCGTCAGGCCGGCCATGGCCAGGGCGTCGCCCGCCGCCGCCAAAGCCAGCACCGTACACAGATCGCGTTGCTTGTCGCACAAGGCCTCCAGAGACGGATCGACCACCCGTCCCCCTGCCCATCCGGCCATCGTTCCTTCCAGCGGCATCGTCGCTGCCTGCCCCGCCCTGTAAAGCGACATGAGTTCGCTTACCGAGTTGGCGCCCGGCAATCTCAATCCATACCCTGTGATGACAACGCGGCGCGGGGGCATCTCAAACCGCCTTCTTCGGTGATTGCTCTATAAGCGCGATAAGCTCGGCCAGCGACCTGACGTCACGCAGAGGGCGATCATCGATAACGATTCCAAGCCTGTCCTCAACCGCCATCACGATTTCGATCATTTCAAGAGAGTCGATATTGAGTTCCTCCAGGCTCTTCGCCTGACGAACGGTCGCCTCCGAAATTTTCATTTCCTTGGCCACCACCTCATAGAGAACGGCTTCGGGGGCTTGAATGGGCGTCATAGGTATGCTTCCGATCTGGACATACGGCATAGTCACCGCGTCCGCAGTCTTAAAAGCTATCACATTCCCACTTGCATGGTGTGACGCAAACCCGCCGCCGAGACAAGGCGGGTTGCCCTATTTTTTCCAATTTAATATCGTCTGTACAAAAGCGCCACGAATATCAAACCCGCCAGCACAGGGAGAAAGCCATGTTTATCCTGATCATGCTCATGGCGGACCTGGGGAGCGCATCGCCTGTCGGCAGTTGGATGAATGCGGATCGGGACGCCGTCATTCGCATCGCCCCCTGCGCCGATCGCCCCGTCAACCTGTGCGGACGCATCACAGCCATCCTCGACCCTTCCGAGGCACAGGCGCGTGACGAGAACAACCCCACCCCGGCTCTGCGCGCCCGTCCCGTCCTGGGCCTGGAAATCCTCAACGGTTTCACTCCGACAGCCTCAGGCTGGTCAAACGGCGCCATATACGATCCGGATGAAGGCCGGTTGTACAAGGGACTCGGTCTACGCATGGACGGCCCGAACCGCCTCGTTATCTTCAAACCGGCCAATGCCATTCTCTTCCAGGGAGAACTGGGCCAACAAATCTGGACCCGTGTCGAACCGTGAAACGGAAATACAGGCTGATCCCGATCAATGATCGGGCGATTCAGGCTTATGTGTTTTTTGTCGGCCCGACAGCATTTTTATGTTGACGTCGCCGCGGCATGCGCCCATGTGCGTCATCGTCGAGACGCAGCCACAGGCCCGCCCCGCAATTTCAACCACAGGACCCGTAATCCCATGCCAAGCGACAGTTCCAGTCGATTGATCAAGCCGCCCCAAGGCGCTGCGCTGAACTGACGCTTGCCGGTTCACCGTGCCGCCTGCCGGGCGGCCATTTGCCAAAGGTGAACCCAAATGGAAACCAAATTCGATCTCATCGAGACGCCCGGTGGCGTCGATCGCGCGGCGCAATTCGCCAACGAACACGTTGCCGATATTGTCGAAGCGCTGAACCAACTGCCCGATGAAACCGGCGCGGACGTGCTGGCGGCGCTGCCCCTGGACCGCGCCACTGAAGTCCTTGACCAGCCAGGCCTTGAAAACACTTCCGAGATAGTCAAACGGCTGCCCGAAGACCGGGCGGTCGAACTGCTCGAAGCCATGTCGGCCGACCGTTGCGCCGATATCTTCCGGGAACTCTCCGAACCACCGCGTGCCCGTTTGCTCGCCCGCCTGTCGCCCGATGTGCGGGAAGTCGTCAAGCATCTCCTTGTCTATCCGGAAGGCAGCGCCGGCGCGATCATGACTACCGAGTTTGTGAGCGTGCTTTCGACGGCGACCGTGAGCCAGACCCTGCATTATATCCGCGTGGTCGAGCGGACCCGTGAAACGGTCTATTCGATCTATGTGCTGGACCCCAGGACGCATCAATTGCTGACGGCGGTGACCCTGCGTCAACTTATTGCCGGCGTACCTGACGATCCGATTCTGTCGATTGCTCCGCCCCGGCGCACGGTGTCTGTCGATCCGCTGATGGATCAGGAGGACGTGGCCCGATTGATCGGCAAGTACGACCTTCTGGCCGTGCCTGTACTCGACGAAAAGGACCATATTCTTGGAATCGTCACCATAGATGACGTTCTTGACGCCATGGTCTCCGAAAGCACCGAAGATGCCCAGAAGTTCGGCGGCACGGAGCCGCTGGATGAGCCATACATGGAGATCGGCTTCATCGACATGCTGAAGAAGCGAGCCGGCTGGCTGTGCATCCTTTTTCTGGCCGAGATGCTGACCGCGTGGGCCATGCAGTATTTTCAGGCGGAACTGGAAAAGGCTATCGTGTTGGCCCTTTTTATTCCGCTGGTCATGAGTTCCGGCGGCAATTCCGGTTCGCAGGCGACCTCACTGATTATCCGGGCGCTGGCGCTCCGGGAAATCCGGTTGCGCGACTGGTGGCGGGTGGCTCTGCGCGAGCTTCCCACCGGGGCCGTGCTTGGCGCCATTCTCGGCGTGATCGCCGTCGTCCGTATCGCCGCCTGGCAATGGCTTGGCCTGTTTGATTATGGCGTCCACTGGCCACGGATCGCGCTCGCTATCGGCTTTGCCTTGATTGGTATCGTCACCTTCGGCTCGTTGTCGGGGGCGATGCTGCCCTTCATCCTCAAGCGGATCGGCTTCGATCCGGCCAGTGCATCCGCGCCGTTCGTGGCCACGCTCGTGGATGTTTCCGGGCTGGTGATCTACTTCTCGGTGGCGCTCGTCTTCTTGCGCGGCACTTTATTATAAATTAACCGACTGCGCGATTGCTGGCCATCTGACCGTCATCCCGAGGCAGCTGTCGGGGTGACGGTCAGATGGCACATGTGAAATCCAAATCAGTCTTGCCTGTATCTTGACAATAATCGACCGCCATTCATTTTCAGTTCACAAATTACCATGTATCACATACTGTAATATTGCGTGACCGGGGAATATTTTCACGCATAGACGCTTGAGCTGCGCCTGTATTTTGACGCCTTTTGGGTGGGGAAACGCTCCGGCTATACACGTTCAATTTCACAACGCGTGAATGCTTCACGTGTCTAATTAGAACAGGAGCCGAAATGAAATTTACTACCCATCTTGGTCTGACGGCGGCCGCGCTCGTCGTCCTGACTGTCGCAGGTTGCGCCAGCAAACCGAAAACGGTGGCACAAACCACGCCTGCGCCTTCCAGCGCTGAAACGCCCCCCGCATATAATCCCGAAGGCACCACAACTGCGGAACTCGGTGCAATCCGGCCAGGTTCGCAACAGGATTTTGTCGTCAATGTTGGTGACCGTATCTATTTCGACACCGATCAATCCTCCATCCGTCAGGATGCAACCACCATCTTGAGCGCGCAGGCGGCTTGGCTGGTGCGCTACCCGGATGTCACGGTGCGCATCGAAGGTAATGCCGATGAACGCGGCACACGAGAATACAATTTCGCGCTGGGGGCAAGACGCGCTCAGGCTGTAGCCGACTTCCTGACCAGCAAAGGCGTTGTTCCAGGCCGTATTAGCACAATTTCCTACGGCAAGGAGAGCCCAATCGACAACGGGGCCGGTGAAGACGCATGGACCAAGAACCGCAATGCCCATACCGCTATCGTTTCAGGTGCGCTTTAAAAGCATTAATTTCACAGGAGGCCGGCCAGCTGGCCGGCTTCTTTTCAACGAAAATCTTCGCTTTGGCGTGATCCTACCCCCCAGTTAACCAATCGTCTGAATAATTCACCAGTTTCTAAGGTATGAAAAGCTGCACAGCCGCGGGCATAATTGTCGCCGCTTTCCGAGCTGATCGTAACGCGCACTTCGTCGCTTTGACATCGCTTGAATTTATAAATGGGCAAATCTCAATTATAGATCAGAAAGATACGCCCTTCATCACAGCTTGGCAGATGCCTCTTGCCCATCTTGAGAACGGGTGCATCCTTATCGGCTGTCCGGCCTCGCACTTCCATGATGTCACCTTGGTGATATGAGCGGCCGAGATAAATCAAAGTTTTAGACTGACCGTCCCAAGTAGCGCGTCCATAAGGAAAAACAGGCAAGACTTTGGTGCCTCCATTGTCCAGAATGATGCAGCCATCTCTGACGTCCAACCTCCCCTTTAATAGGCTGAGTCCGCTCCCCTGGACAGCGGTCCACCGCGCAATATTCGGCGCAGAGGCCAATTCAGATGGCCCGTCACCTGGTAAGTAAGATGCTTGTTCAGAAACAAAGGTTAGCTGAGATGCATCGAAATCATCGCCATCTGCATTGGGAACATTGCAACTCGCAATGATCAGACAACTCAAGAGCACAAATACTTTTTGTAAAGACATTTCTCAGTTCCCCAAGCCTTCACATGCGTGGTTAACATATCCGATTTTTAGCGAACGGCAGCCATGATAATCTTATTCACCTCTAGCGCGTCATTTGCTCGTCAAACTGACTCTACGATACTCTGGTTTCCGGCTGTAGTGCCACAAACCCTACTGGTTTTAAGCGCTAAGCAACTACATGTATTGAAAGACTGAGCGACGGACGTCAGATCGGAGCGGAAAATGGCGTAATCTTTTCCTGCCTTGCCAGCACACATTCCATGAAAAGCCGCATACCGGGTGTCGGCACGCGCGACGGATTGGTCAGCATGGAAGTCTCATATTCCAGCGACGGCTCCAGCAGGACGTAACGGATAGATTCGTTGGAATGAAGCATCACGGGATAAGGATTGACAACCGCGACGCCAGCCCCTCGGCTCACATGCTCCACAGCGGAAAGGACATCTGACGTTTCGAGGACGATATTGGGCAACCCGCCCTCGCGCCACAGCAGCCTGTCCAGCATCGTACGGAAGGGGTTGCGTTTCAGAAGGACAATCGCCAATCTCCGTCGCCTTCACGCTCTTCAGTCCGCTCCAGGCATGGTCCTTAACCCGCACGCCTTCAACGGATTTTCAGGGAAGGCAAACTTAGGTTTAACTGGGGCGGTATCTATCGTGGGCGACAATCGATCCGGCACCGGATGGCCTCAGCCACGACGCCAATGATAAATGAGGCGGTTAGGATGATGGTGTTTTCGATCATCATCTCACCTATTGATGCATGATCCATTCGTCGCACGTTACCCGGTAATTGGCGCCATCTATCTCTTGAGTTCTGTATCGACAATGGGTCGTCCTATGGGGCTTACCGTAAATGTCTTTGTACTCAATGACAGCGATAGTACGCACCGCCAGCTTATTTTGCCGGTAGCGTTTCAATTGGTCAGCACTCAGAGGCGGAAATTCCGTGCTGTAATCATTGAATGCGCCGGTGCCAATAGCCTCATTCCCGGTGTCCTCGAGCTTAATGTCAAAAAAAGCCTTGATGCCTGCGTCACCTATATCCGTAGTGACATAATCCAATTTCCATCCGGTAACATAAGCCGGCGTTTGGCCCACATTTTTCCACCTAATAAGCACCGTTGAAAATGGAGGCCCGTTTTCATCCTCCCCGCTTTCATCGGCCACCAAATAGCCACGGGTGATGGCCTCTGACATCTCACGCCCAACCTTCATAGACTCTGCGGCTATGTCGGCTTGCCGGTTAGCCACCTCAACCGTGCGCCTTACCTCGATCCATTGAATGTAGCTGACCAAAACCGCCACAATGGTCGCGATGGCGATAACCACCGTACTGATGCCGTTGGCGGTTTCCCAGCGCCATGTGACCCAAAACGGACGTTTTAGGAGTTTAACTTCAGCGGCTGGTTTAGCTTGTTTTGTGGGAGGCTCACCAGTGCTGCTTGCATTGTCTCCAGCACCATCCGCAGACAACACCAGCGGCGGATCCACTTTCGGTTCTGCATCCGGCTCAACATCTGGCTTGTCGTCGTCTGTCATCGTTCCTCCCCCCGGTGGACTGACTTTAATGTGCCATAGATTTGGTTTGATTCAATATAGTCAGTGTTGATTTCCACTTAGAACTGGCCCACTCGGCCATGTAAGGGAGTGCGGCTTTGAATAAATCAGCCCAAGCCTAATGCCCAATTTGAGCAAAACTGCCATGCCCGAACGTCCTATAGGCGCCCCAAGGCGGACATGGGGCTGAAGATTGGTGCCACACCTGAAACCGGGCATTACCCATATTGTGCCCCTACTCGGCGGCCCCGTCTTCAATTTGCGGGGGAATGTCGCGTCAAGTAGAAACATACCGTTTCCCGCCATAGTCGGCCGGCCATCGGCACGCGCATGAGGTTTCGGGCAAGTCTCTGATCCAGCGGATGCAATTTATGAGGTTCCCCCTAGTTGACTGTGACAGGCAAGTTCAGTTTGACCGACTACCGCCACGTCGCTTTATGTTTTTAAACTGGATAAATACCACCACTTTAGGGACCGAGAGACTACAACTGAACTCGACAAAACTGCAATCACGTTACTACAATTAATTTCATAATATGAATCTACATTGCTACAATGTGCCATCACAGCAACACACATTTATTCAATTAAATAAATAGGTTACAATTTATCGCATTGGTAATTTTCAGTTTGACACCCTCTCCCGTTCCAGGCTGTTCTCCGACCATCATAAGCACGATAAAGGGTAGGATAATGACCGATCAACGCGTAAAAAAGGTGGTCATCGCGGGAGGCGGCACAGCCGGCTGGTGCGTGGCAGCGGCGCTCGGCAAGCATCTCGGCACCCTGCTTGACATCACCCTGATCGAATCCAGCGAAATTGGCATTGTCGGCGTCGGCGAAGCCACGGTTCCGACCATTCTCGGCTTTCACAACCGACTCGGCATCAACGAGCGTCAATTCGTCCGCGAGACCAATGCCGGCATCAAGCTCGGCATCGCTTTCCACAACTGGGCGCGCAAGGACGACTATTATTTCCACTCCTTCGGCCGCCTGGGCAAATCTATGTGGGTGACACCGTTCCACAGCTTGTGGCTCCAGGCCAGGGCGGACGGCTATGGCGGCGAACTGGGCGACTATTGCGCCGAATACCGCGCGGCGGAGGCCCACAAATTCGCCATTTCCGACAAGCACTGGCTCAACTACGCCTATCACTTCGACACGGCCCTTTATGGCCCCTTCATGCGCCGCTTCAGCGAGGCGCACGGCGTTAAGCGCATCGACGGCAAGATCATGCGCGTCGAACAGGATGACCTCACCGGCTTCATCACCCGTGTGGTGCTCGAATCCGGCCAGGCCGTCGATGGCGACCTGTTTATCGATTGTACCGGTTTCCGCGGCATATTGATCGAGCAGACCCTCAAGACCGGCTATGAGGATTGGAGCCACTGGCTGGCCAATGACCGCGCCTGGGCCGTCCAGACCGACTCCGCCGGACGCCTGGAGCCTTATACGAGCGCCATCGCCCATGACGCCGGCTGGCGCTGGAAAATTCCGCTGCAAAGCCGGGTCGGCAATGGCTATGTCTATTCAAGCCCCCACCTGTCGGACGATGAAGCGCGCGCGCAATTTATGGCCGCGCTGGATGGCCCCATGCGCAACGAACCGATACACATTAAATTCCGCACCGGCCGGCGTAACAAAATCTGGAACAAGAACTGCATCGCCTTTGGCCTGGCGAGCGGCTTTATCGAACCTCTGGAATCGACCAATATCCATCTGATGCAGATAGGCGCCACGCGGTTGGTGCAGATGTTCCCCTTCGATGGCATAACGGAGGCGGTGACCGGCCTGTTCAATGCCGAAACGCGCGCAGAGGTCGAACACATCCGCGATTTCGTCATCATGCACTATAAGCTGACAGAGCGCGACGATACGGCCTTCTGGAAATCCCGACGCGATATGGAGATACCCGATACGCTGAAACTGCGCCTCGACCTCTTCCGCGACCATGGCTACTGCGCCCCGCCGATCGAGGACGTTTTTCGCGTGGATTCGTGGTTGCAGGTCATGCTGGGGCAGAGATTCGAGCCCCGGGGCCGGCACCGCTTCGGCCAAGTGTTTAGCCGCGCGGAACTGACGGGCGCGCTCGATGGCCTGCGCAAACAGGCCGCCCATACGGTCGCCAATACGCCGGACTATGAGCAATTTATCCGAAGCTACGGCAGGACACAGGAACCGGCCACTGCATAGATTTGGCTAGGCATCTGACACGGCTCAATCAACCGCACCGCACTGTTTTTGAGAGAAAATTGACTATGACTTCACGCAGCATTCTCATTGTCGGCGGCGGCACTGCCGGATGGATCACAGCCGCCGTTCTTGCCAAAACCCTGGGAACAGAACGCACGGGCGGCACCTCAATTACGCTTATTGAATCGCCGGAGATCAGCATTATCGGCGTGGGTGAAGCGACATTCCCGACGATCCGCGAGACGCTTAGGGGACTGGGTATCGACGAAGCCGAATTCATGCGGGACACCTCGGCCACCTTCAAACAAGGGATCCTGTTCGCCAACTGGCAGGAAACACCGCAAAACGGGCACCGTAACGAATACTTCCACCCGTTCGAACAGCCCTACCTCAATGATGGTACCGTCCTTTTACCTTACTGGCTGCTTAGAGACAGCGAGCACCGCGAACCCTTCGCGGAAGCGATGACGTTTCAGAAACAGGTGACTGATGCTCGCCACGGTCCAAAGCGGCCCTATGATGGAAACTATTCCGCTCCCCTGAACTACGCCTATCATTTCGATACTGCACGGTTTTCTGAAATGCTCTCGCGCTACGCCACCAAACTCGGCGTCACTCATCTGAAGGGCATGGTTAGCGAGATAAAACTCGGTGATGACGGTGCTATTGAGCATGTTGCCTCGGAGCAGCACGGCGATTTGAAGGCCGACCTCTATATCGATTGCACCGGGTTCCGAGCGGAATTGATAGGAAAGGCCCTCAAGGAGCCGTTCAAGTCAGCCAGGAGCACCCTGTTCACCAACCGCGCCGTGGCCTGCCAGGTGCCTTACGACACGCCGGATGCACCAATTGAAAGCAATACCATCTCAACGGCACACGAGGCGGGTTGGACCTGGGATATCGGCCTCGATACCCGCCGCGGCGTAGGCTACGTCTATTCAAACGATCACACGAGCGACGATCGCGCCGAGGAAATTCTTCGCGCGCACATCGGCCCCAAGGCCGACAGCGGCAAAATGCTTCACCTCAAATTCGAGGCGGGTCATCGCGAGCGTCAATGGGTGAAGAACTGTGTCTGTGTAGGACTAGCGGGCGGTTTCCTCGAACCCCTGGAGTCGACGGGCATTGTCTTGATCGAAGTGGCGGCGCGCATGATCGCCGACTTTTTCCCGCACAACGGACCGATGGACGCCCCCGCTACGCGTTTCAATCAAATGATATCGAAACGCTACGAGAATATCATCGACTTCCTGAAATTGCACTTCTGTCTGAGCCGCCGAACGGAGGACTTCTGGCGCGATAATGCCGATCCTTCGACCTATCCAGAGCGCTTGACCCATTTCCTGGAAGAATGGAAGCGGCGCCCGCCCAATCGCTATGACTTCGATCTGGACCATGAAACCTTTGTCTTCTTCAGCTACCAATACATTCTTTACGGCATGGGGTTCCAGACCGATTTCGAGGCGGCACGGGGCAGCTATCGCAATGCCGCGGAAGCCCAGAAAATCTTCGATCGGATCAAGGTCTTCGGACAGCAAGCCGTGAAGGATCTGCCCACGCATCGCAACCTTATAACCCAGATCTATGCGCATGGATTCTCACCAAAGCCAGGTGAGAGATACCGTGATTTCAATCCGAGGCCAGGCGTATTAGCGTGACCTCCATGCGAAGCCCCTACCTGCCGCTATGACGGCAGGTAGGCCTCCATGGGTTTCATCCACATGATCCGGTTCTTAATGGCACCCAATATACCTTGAAAGCGCTGGATAATTTCCCCATCAGGTGTTTGATCGGCCAGAGGGTCGTAAGCCTTCGGAATTAATCCGTGCCCCAGGAACATCGACCACCAGTCGTAGTCGATAAAGGTCTCGTCGTTATATTCGACCAGGTGTCCACGGGCCGCAAAGAGCTCGATCTTATGGGCCAGAAGATCGGGCACAGTCATGTCCCGGCAATGATCCCATAACGGCTGGTCAAAGCGCCTGTTCAGTTTGTAACGACACATCTGGTAGTCCCGTATGCGTTCAAACGTGGAAACTACGTTGAGATTATAGACCTTGCGTTCCGCCGTCATATCATTGTCGAGCGGTATCAGAGACGTCAGGTGCGCCAACCCCGTCATGATGATTTGTATACCGACATTGTCGATCGGATCAAACACTGCGGCTGCCTCCCCGATGGCCACACAATTGCCCGACCATGGCACCTGACGCCGACCGGCAGCATAGGGAGTTACGACAGAATCGGTTCCGAACCGTGTTGACGTCACGACCACCGCGCTCTCCAATGCTGCCCGTTCATCCATTTCAGCGCTGCTGTAAACCTGCCGGATCCCTGTGCGGTCGCGCAACGGGAACTGCGCCACCCAGCCGGAGCGGAAGGCAGACACTTGGCTGAAGCTTGGCAGGGGGGCGAGCGCTGGCGCGCTGGCACTTAGAAGACGGTCACACGGGAACCAGTGCTGCCACGACTCGAATCCGATCTCCAGCGCGCCTCCCAACAACAGACTGTCCGCGCCCGTGGCGTCGATAAACAAGTCGCCGCTCATCGTCTCCCCATTCGACAGGCTGATCGTCGTGATGTGACCGTTTTCGGGAGCATGCGAAACCTCGCAAAGCCTCGCCGCCTGCACATGGTGAACGCCGCGTTTCAAAGCCACCTGTTTCAGAACTTGGCAATAGGCGCCTGCGCTTAAATGGTAGGCATAATCGCACTCAGCCAACTTGTCTGTTTCCGCGTCGGGCCGAAAAAACCGCCCTTGTCGTGCCGCCACGGCGTTGAGTGAGAAGTCTTCAAATTCAGCCTTGAGCCCCAGACCCCGCGCTTTTATCCAATAGTTGTGGAACGGCACAAGATTGATGGCCGTACCGCAAGAGCCGTAACCCTGCATAAAAGCCGGACGGGCATTGGCGAAGTTGGCGAAGCGTTGGCCGAGGCTATAGGTGCCTTGGGTAACTGCCATCATCGCCGCTTCCTGAATGCCCAGCTTGGCGTGAAAGACGGATTGGGTCGGCAGGGTCGGCGTCACATCGACGGACCGCACCAGTGACGGGAGTTCCACGGCGACGATTTCCAGACCGGTATGGGAGAACGAAGTCTTCAAAGTGCCGGCCGCCAGCCACAGCGCTTCATCGCGCCCTACAATAACGATCTTGCGGATCCGCCCCGTCTCGGAGCTGCTGCCACGCGCAGAGTTAATATCAGACATGGATAGGACCTCGCGACGAAGGAGACGGCGTTGCAGAACAATATTCGCGGACGAAATCGGCATGCCCTGGCATGGTGGCGACGTTGGCGGCAATGCGGTCGCGCAGTTCCGCCATGTTTTTCAGCATGACGTCCAAGTCGATGTTGTCGGCCTGAGGGTCATACCCGGTGGGCGATATCCTTTGCCCGGTTAAGACAGCCGTCCAACTGGCCGGCGAGAAAAGGCCGTCCCTGTAACGTGGGACTACGCCGCGGCGTTTAAAAATCTCAATCTTCTCCACCAGAGACTCCGGCAGATTCATGGTCTGGACATGCCGCCACAGGTCGCCGCCTCTGTCGCCCGAGGCGTGGTAGTGGAGAATAAGGAAGTCGCGGACCCGCGTATATTCGATATCGACCAGGCGATTATACTCTTTTGCGAGTACAGGATTGACAGGCTGCCCTGGGAACAGCGCCATCAGGAACGTCACGGCGATCTGCGACATGTAGATGCTGGTTGACTCCAACGGTTCCAAAAATCCGCTCGCCAGGCCGAGCGCGATACAGTTCTTGTACCAGGAATTCTTGCGGCGCCCCGACTGGAAGCGGATCAGGCGTGGGTCGCCCTGCGCCGGACCGTCCAGGTTTTCGAGTAACACCTCCCGCGCCCGCTCCTCAGTCGTGTAGCGGCTGGAAAACACGTAACCGGTGCCGATACGTCTTTGCAGAGGGATGCGCCACTGCCAGCCCGCCTCGCGCGCGGTGCAGCGCGTCGTGGCGTTGGTATCCCCGCCCAGGTCGGTCGACACAGCCCAGGCCCGGTCGCAAGGCAGCCAATCCTGCCAGTCCTCCCATTCCATCTTCAGTGCCTGGTTGATCAGGACACCGCGAAAGCCCGAGCAGTCGATGAAGAGGTCCCCCTCGACCACTTCGCCCGACGCCAGGGTCAGCGACTGGATGAAGCCGTCTTCGGGACGCAGCGTGACGTCAACCACCGTACCTTCGGTGCGACGCAGACCGCGCTTTTCGGACCAGCGGCGCAGGTAGGCCGCGTAGAGATAGGCATCAAAGTGGTAGGCGTAGGAATAGGTCGATCGGATGGAGGCTCTATCCTGTGAAGGGAATTCAAACTTCTGTTCGCGACTGGCGACGCTCGGATAGCAGAAATCATCGATATTGAAAGAATGGCCGTGCGCTTGTGCGCGTAGCCAGCATTGCAGAAAGGGCACGCCCTGGATGGTGTGGCCGTGGACCCCGAACGGGTGGAAATAGCAGTCCCCCTCCCGCGCCCAGTCGCGAAATTCAATCGCCAGCTTGAAGGTGCCATTGGTCTCACGCATGAACTCGGCTTCGTCGATACCAAGGAACTCGTTGAAGTCCCGTACCTGCGGCAGCGTCGATTCGCCGACACCGACAATGCTGATATCGCCGGACTCAATCAGGCGGACTGTCGTGTCCTGCGGTTTGAATGCTTTCGTCAGCGATGCGGCCAACATCCAGCCTGCCGTTCCCCCGCCCAAAATGACGATCCGGCGCGGTATCTGGCTAGTCATCGCGGCCCTCCCTTGCTTATTCGTTTTCATCTGTCTGGCGGCTGCTCTTTAAGACGTCAAGCGATAAATTAATGTACTTATGTAGAAACATTATAGAAAGAGTAATGTACCTACATCACTACACTGTTGCCAAATTGCAGCACGGAAAATATGAATAAAAATAACGCATTAGAATCGTTTCAAAAACAGATTCAAGACTTGCCAGCGGAAACAATCACCGCTAGCCCTTGCCATAAAGATCAGAGAACACGTCGATCAGGAACAATGAAAAACACGACGTTCGCATGGAATATATTACCTCGATGCGATGTTTGTGCAGCCGGCAAATGATCGTGGCCGCAAGCCAGGAATAACCACCAGATTCTGTTCGGTGACGACGGTTTTCCGGTTTCATTGAACGAGGCTGATGGACGCGAACTTAAAGCACCGCCGCCATAATAATCGGCTGATTAAAGGGAGAAGATTATGTCCGTAGCGGAACTGAGCGTCGCGTTCTTCTTGCAGATGTTTGTCATCCTGGCCGCGTGCCGGCTGGCCGGCTGGATCGTTACGAAATTTTTCAAACAGCCTCAGGTGATTGGCGAAATGATCGCCGGCGTCGTTCTTGGGCCATCCTTGCTGGGCCTACTTCTGCCGGACGTTCAGGCAGCTTTATTTCCGCCCGCGTCCAAACCGATCCTATTCGTTATTTCTCAGTTCGGTATCGGGCTGTTCATGTTCATCGTTGGCATGGGGTTCAAAGCCGATCATTTCAAAAGCAACTCCAAGGCCGCCTTCGCTATATCCGCATCGGGGATCAGCGCGCCTTTTTTGATCGCCATTCTGATCACGCCCTTCCTGCTTCAGATGCCGGGCCTGTTCAATCACGGGGTGACATCGCTACAGGCAACTCTGTTCCTGGGCGCATGTATAGCCATTACCGCCTTCCCGGTCCTGGCGCGTATTCTTCATGAAAAGAACCTGAGCCATACCAAGGTTGGGACCCTGACCTTGTCATCTGCGGCCATCGACGACGCAGGCGCCTGGTGCGTCCTGGCTCTTGTCCTCGCGTCACTCGGCGAGGGCCCCGGCGTCGCCATCAAGGCCATCGCCGGCGCCAGCGCATTTGTTGCCGTAATGATATTTCTGGGCCCGAAGCTTCTGGCGCCTCTCGCCAAAATCGTTGAGCGCGACGGTCAGGTATCGCCCGCCATCCTCTCAATCGTGCTCATGGTGTTTGTCCTGAGCGCCTGGTCAATGGACTATGTCGGCATGCATGCCGTGTTCGGCGGCTTCATCCTTGGCGTGGTCATGCCACGCGGCAAGATGACCGATGACGTCAAGAAGACGCTTGAACCCATAGCCGTCACGTTCCTTGTGCCGATCTTCTTCACCTATTCCGGGCTGAATACGCAGTTGAATATCGTGAACAATATGGCCTTGGTGACGATCGCGGCGGGCATTCTGCTGGCTTCCGTCCTGGCTAAGGCCGGCGCCTGCTACCTTGCAGCGCGGGCCTGCGGGCAGGATAACCGAACAGCCCTTTCCGTCGGCACGCTGATGAACGCGCGCGGCCTGACTGAACTGATCATCATCAATATCGGCCTGCAACGCGGCATTATCGGGCCCGCGCTGTTCTCCATGCTGGTCGTCATGGCTATCGTCACGACCCTGATAACATCGCCTGTGTTCGATCTCATTCAGAACTGGGGAAAGAAAAAGGCGCCTCTGCTGGCAGCGACGGAAAGCGACCCGAAATTCGATTAGCCGCAGTCACCGTTCACCGCCGGATACCACCTGCTTATGTCCTTATCTCTTCAGGCTTTCCTGCCTCACCCCATGGCCGTCAGTACACCCGAGCGCATCCGCGCAGCCTTGGGTGGGGCTGTCGGTATTGCCCTCACTGCTTTTGTCAGCCTGGCGATTGCCCGGCAATTCGACTTGCCGACATGGCTGGTCGCGCCGCTGGGCGCCAGCGCAGTCCTCGTTTTCGCCGTACCCTCATCGCCACTCGCTCAGCCTTGGTCCGTTGTAGGCGGAAATACCGTTTCGGCACTTTGCGGGCTGGTCGTGTGTAATCTTATCCCGGACCCGGTTGTCGCGGCAGCCTTGGCGATAGGCAGCGCCATCGGCGTCATGTTTGCCCTGCGCTGCCTGCATCCGCCGGGCGGCGCCATGGCGCTTCTGGTCGTGTTGACGCACACTCACGCCTGGAGCTTCGCCCTGTTCTGCATTGCCGGGACCTATTTATTTCACACGAAAATGGCCGAGAAAATCCGCTGCTTAGTAGCCGCGCGACGTCTTCATCACTTTGCAATGATCAGTTTGGCGGTCTGGGGCGCCCTCCTGGCAACCGTACTGATCTGGCTGCCCGTCACACTCAATCAATAAACCGATCAGGTCAGGGAAACAAATGAGAAATTCACACAAAATCAGGAAAGTGATCATTGTCGGCGGCGGCAGCGCGGGCTGGATGACGGCGGCCGCCCTCACCAAGGTCCTGGGCACACAGAACTACGACATCACCCTGATCGAATCCAAGGACATAGGCACGGTTGGTGTCGGCGAGGCGTCGATCCCGCAAATGGCCCTCTTCAACCGGTTGCTCGGCGTCGGCGAAGACGAGTTCATGAGCGAGACCAACGGCACAATCAAACTCGGCATCCATTTCGTCAACTGGCGCAACATAGGCGTTGAATATTTCCATCCCTTCGGCCTTTACGGCATCGATATGGACGGCATTAACTTCATGCATTTCTGGCAACGTGACGTCACCCTCGGCGGTACGCGCGATTACACGCTCTACAATTCCGAGAGCATAGCCGGAATGCAGAACAAGTTCGACCGGCCAAAGCCAGGTCCCACGGGCGACCTCCCCAAAGTGAATTACGCCTATCAGTTTGATGCCACCCTGTACGCCAATTTCCTGCGGCGCCATGCAGAAAGGCGCGGCCTGGTGCGCCAGGAGGGCAAAATCGTCAAGGTGAACCAAGCCCCGGCATCGGGTCATGTCACTTCGGTTCAGCTCGAAAGCGGCCAGGTCATCGGGGGCGACCTGTTCATTGACTGCTCCGGCTTCCGCGGCCTGCTGATCGAACAGACCCTGCACAGCGGCTACGAGGACTGGTCGCAATGGTTGCCATGTAACCGTGCCGTCGCCGTGCCCTACGCCAATCCGGATGGTCCAACCACTCCCTACACACGCGCTACCGCCCAGGAAGCCGGCTGGGAATGGCGCATCCCATTACAAACCCGCATCGGCGGCGGTTACGTCTTTTGCGATGCTTATCTGAACGAGGATCAAGCGCGCGAAAAATTCATGTCACGCATCGCCGGCGCCCCCTTGGCCGAACCGGCGATCCTGAAATTCGTCGGCGGCCACCGCAAGCAGATGTGGGACAAAAATGTTGTTTCGATCGGACTGGCCGCCGGTTTCCTGGAGCCACTGGAGTCGACCTCCATCCATCTCGGTCAGGCCGGCATCGCCAAACTGCTCGCGCTCTTCCCGAAACGCGGGTTTAACCAGGCTGTCATCAATCAGTTTAACCGCGAAATGCTGGCTGAGTATGTAAATGTCAGGGACTTTCTTATCGCGCATTACAAGACGACTGAACGCGAAGACACCCCCTTCTGGAAATATTGTAAGTATATGGACATCCCGGATAGCCTTGCGGAACGCCTTGAGGTCTTCCGCTCACAAGGACAATGCATGGTCCAGGACCGCGAAATGTTCAAAGAGGTCAGTTGGTATGCTGTTCTGTTGGGGCAGGGGCTGCATCCCGAAGAATACCATCCTGTTGCGGACGTTATCTCCGAGGATGAACTCAAACTACGCCTGTCGAGTATCCGCGCAGGCGTGAAAAAGCGCGTCGACGGCCTGATGAGTCATGACGATTTCCTGAAAGCCAACTGCCCGGCGAAACTGCTCCAGATAATGCCCACTTGAAGCGTCTTTGGTGTTAATCACCGTACTACCGTTTAGCGCTCCGAAGCAGACATTTTATTTGTGAATGCAGAGGTCACCCGTAAGGGGTCATTGACTACTCTATTTTCTCTACGGCGCGGCTCAAAGAATGCGGAAATGTCGATCAGCGTCCACGTCGACAATGATGCAACCGATATCTCAGAGACACGAACTGGCGGAAACAGACCATTTTGGAGTTCAGACGCAACTTCAATTTCACCATATTGAGATTTGTTCACTGCGTCATTGAGATTTGTTCACTGCGTCTGCCAATTTTCTCGCAAATATTTAGATGCTCTCTCACATCCTTAATACACGTTAAGATTGTCTCGGCGTATTCTCCTCGCGCTTTCGGAGGACGACATGGCTGAGCCCCAAATCGAATGGACCGACACGACTTGGAATCCAGTTGCTGGATGCTCGATAATGTCGGCTGGGTGCACGAACTGCTACACCATGGCGATGGCTAAGCGCCTTGAACTAATGGGTATGGATAAGTACGCCGACCTGACACGTACGAGCGGCAAACGCACAATATGGACTGGAAAGGTTCGCGAGGACGAGGGTGCCCTGGCAATTCCCTTTACATGGAAAAAGCCGCGCAAAATTTTCGTCAACTCAATGAGCGACATGTTTCATGATGGAGTATCGGAATCCTTCATCCTGCGGGTTTGGGACGTCATGCGCCGAACGCCGCACCACAATTATCAGATCCTCACGAAGCGCCCTGATCGAATGGCAGAAATAGTCTCGCGCGCCATCCCGGATGTCCTGCCGAACGTCTGGCTTGGAACAAGTATAGAAGACAAGGCTGTTGCGGGCCGCGTTGACGACCTGCGCCGCGTTCCAGCGGCAATCCGCTTTATTTCATTTGAACCGCTTATTGGCTCGGTAGGTGAAATCGACCTGACGGACGTCCATTGGGCGATCGTGGGCGGAGAAAGCGGTAAGTCTGCCCGGCCGATTCTCGAAGAGTGGATAGATGATATATACGATCAGTGTGCTGACTATAATGCCGCTTTCTTCTTCAAGCAGTGGGGCACTTGGGGCAAGGATAATAAAAGAAGGTCCCAAAAGGCCAATGGTCGGGAATACCGTGGCCGCACGTGGGACGAAATGCCTGCCCACATTCAAACGCTGTAATCCGTAGGACTGTTGAACCGGGCGGTGTAGATCAGGCTGTACATGGCGGAGGATGCTGTGCTGGCCGAATGCAGATTGATCATGCCGCCGATGGCAAGAATACCGCCATCGAAGGTGGAGAGCATGGCCTGGCGGTCCCTCTCGGGGGCTGTCAGGAAATCAATGGGTTCGGGGCATCTGCGGCTGTCGACAACACAGGCCCCGTACCGCCTTACTCATTTAATAGATATGGAAATAACGGCCAGCGCCAGATCATTCAGGCACATATCAGCCAGGAGAACTGGCATATGACATCACCGTCCGAACATAACCGCGTTTTCATATTCAATAATGTTTTTATAGACAAATCGGTATAAATTCTATTATTTGACATGACAACATATAAATTGGTCAGCATTAATATGAGTCAAGCGCTTTCCGGTGCGCTCCCCTATTACTTAATCAACCTCCAGGACCAAAGCCAGAAAGCGCTGTACATCACTGTAATGAAAGACATTCCTTGCCCGAACTATTATCTTGGGATTGATGGCGGCGGCACACGGTGTCGGGCAAGGTTGCAAGATGACAGCAGCCGTACCATTGGCGAAGACGAAAGCGGGCCAGCCAATATACGTCTGGGTCTCGATGTGGCATGGGCAAGCATAATGACAGCGATTGACCGCGCCTTATCAGCGGCCGGGCTATCCCGTGACATCCTTGCCCAAACGGCGCTCGGTCTTGGCTTGACTGGCGTGGTAACATCTGATGACTGCAAGCGCACGACCGACGCTGCCCCGGCTGAATTCGGCCTGATTTGCGCGGCGGCTGATTATCATGTGGCCTGTCTTGGCGCCTTTGGCGGCGAAGACGGCGCCATACAGATCGCCGGCACCGGCAGTTCAGGCTATGCCATCGTGGGCGGCAAAGGTTATCCCGTCGGTGGCTGGGGTTTCGTGCTGAGTGAAAAAGGATCGGCGGCGGCCCTGGGCCGCGATGCCATCCGCGCCGCGCTGGAAGCTCACGACAAGCTCGCTTTGCAGACCGCCTTCACCGAGGCCGTCATCAGACGTTTCGGTACACCGGCGGATATTATCGACTGGTCTGAAAAGGCCCGCGCAGGCGACTATGGCGCCTTGTCTCCTCTAGCTTTTGATTATGCCTGCAAGGGTGATGCCGTGGCAATACCCCTTGTGAAGCAAGTGGCAGCCGACATCGATCACTTTGTGGCGCACCTGATTGGGCTGGGCGCGCCCAAGGTTTGCCTCGTCGGCGGCCTCGCCTCCCATATTCTTGCCTGGTTGTCCGAAACGACCCGTAAACGTCTTGTCGAACCCAAAATGGATATTCTGAATGGCGCCATATTGATGGCCCGCCACGATAATGCCGTGATCACCTTGCGGACAGGAACTGTCGCATGACTCTCCCGATCCTGCTCGAAATCTGCGTGGATACAACTGAAGGCCTTGAAATCGCCGCCACACATGGGGCGGACCGCATTGAACTGTGCGCCAGTCTGGGCATTGGCGGTCTGACCCCCAGTTCCGGCATGATGCGGCTGGCCAAGGCCGTTGGTTGTCCAACGCGCGTCATGATCCGGCCACGCCAGGGGGATTTTATCTACACTGCGGCCGAACTGAAAATGATGCGCCACGATGTGGATACCGTGGCCGATATCGGACTTGAGGGCGTGGTGCTGGGCGCCAACCTGGAAAACGGCGAACTGGACGCCGCCGCCCTCGCCGAACTGGCAAACCACGCCAGATCGGCCGGCCTGAAGGTGACTTTGCACCGCAGTTTCGACCTTGTACCGGATCCTTTGGTGGCTTTGGCCCTGGCTCGCCAGTTGAAAATCAATTCAATCCTCACCTCCGGCTGCGCGCTGTCCGCCATTGAAGGCACAGACGTCATCGCCCGCCTGGTGGAAGCCATCCGCACAAAGCCCGGAAATCCTATCGAAATCATGGCAGGCGTCGGCGTCAGCCACCGGACGGCCAGTGAAATTCTCCGCCGCACCAATGTGCGCGCCGTTCACGGCTCATGCAGCCGGATCGATACGCGATCCGGCAGAGATACCGTCCGCTTCGGTTTCGCCGTACCCGGTCATCGTCGTACGGATGTAATGCTGGTCACGCAATTACGCCAAGCCCTGTCACATATATCCACCCCCGCTATTACCGTAAAGTAAGCGGGTTCTGAGGAACTGATAAGATGTCGTTTTTCTCGGTCATACCCTCCCTCGGGACGAACCACGGCCCTCTTTATACCCAGCTTGAGCGCATCCTGCGCGAAGCGATCCTCGATGGCAACCTTGGCCAGAACGAACCCCTGCCGACCGAACGCGAACTGGCGAGCCGCTATAATATTTCCCGCATTACGGTTCGCAAGGCGCTCAACGCCCTACAGCACGAAGGCCTGCTGACCCGGCGGCGCGGCGCCGGCACATTTGTAGCTCCCCGCGAAGAACGCAGCTTCTCAGGCCTGCCCGCTTTCAGCGAGGACATGCTGGCCGGCGGGCGCACCACCCGCAGCCGGTGGATCGAGCGCGAAACGGACATGGTGACCGCCGACGAGTCGATGCTGCTAGGCCTGGCGCCCGGCGCGCGCGTACATCGCCTGAAGCGCTTGCGTCATGCCGATGACATGCCGGTCGCCCTCGAGGTGTCCGTTGTTCCCGCTTACTGCGTCATCGGCGAACTGGCCGACGATGAATCCCTCTATATCGCCCTGCAAAAGGCAGGGAATCCGGTGTTGCGCGCGCTTCAACGCTTGCGTGCCGTGGCGCTGGAAGCGGCGGAAGCCGATTGCCTGTATATCGAGATTGGCGCACCGGGTCTCTACGTCGAACGACGTGGTTTTCTGCGCGACGGCCGCACCGCCGAACTGACGCGCGCCTGGTATCGCGGTGACGCATCCGACCTAGTGGCCGAGGTTGCCGTACCACAGGCTCTGTAGCGCTTATACCTGCAAAGGCAACCCCTCTTCTCCCCCGCCGCACCCTCGGTTCGGCGGTTTTCCCGCGCGTCAATATTCGGTTTGACGACACAATACCAATACCATATACAAAAACCAGAACTGACAAGTTTTATCATTACAAATTGTCACATCGGAGAATGGCAAGCATATGGCTTCAGCTAAACAGGCCACAGCGAAATCCGAAAGCCTCTACCTGAAATTGCAAAATTCATTGAGAGACTCCATCAACAGCCGCAAACTGTCGCCAAACGAGGCCATTCCGACCGAACGCGAACTGGCCGAGGAATTCAACGTCTCACGCATCACGGTACGCAAGGCTGTCGACGGGCTGGTTTATGAAGGCCTGCTGACGCGCCGTCAGGGCGCTGGCACCTTTGTCGCCACGCGCGTTGAAAAGAGCTATTCGAAAATGACGTCCTTCACGGAAGACATGATCTCCCGCGGACGCACGCCCAGCAGCAAGTGGCTGTCGAAGACCTCAGGCTTGGTTAATCCAGAAGAGGCCCTGTCCATGGGCCTGTCTCCCGGCACCCTGGTCTATCGTTTCAACCGGATGCGCTTCGCCGACGGCACCTCTATGGGGCTGGATTACGCAACCGTGCCCGGTGACTGCCTGCCTTCGCTCGATGCAGTCGAAGATTCGCTTTATGCCGCGCTGGAACGCTATGGCACCCGCCCGGTCCGTGCCCTGCAACGTCTGCGCGCCGTGGCTTTCAACGCAGAGCAGGCCAAGCTTCTCGAAATCCCGACCGGCTCCCCGGGGCTTTTGATAGAGCGGCGTGGCTTCCTGGCCGACGGACGCCCGGCCGAATTTACCCAGTCCTATTATCGTGGCGACGCGTATGACCTGATGTCGGAGCTAAGTCACAATCCGTAAGTCTTCCGATTTTTATTTGAAAAACTATTTTTACCGTTGCCATTCCGTAAAGCGACTATAAAGTTGTCATAACCAATGACAAGCGGTTTGGGGTGGAAAATCCTTGATGGCTGATGGCCGTCGCCATTCCCGACAGGAACGGGCCTTCCGCTGCCGGCAGACTTCGGAAGGAATGACATGACCACCTCGACACGACGCGGCTTCCTGATATCCGGTGCTGTCACTGCCACGGCCCTGTCCAGCGTGTCGGCCTTCGCGTCAACGGGGCCTGAGCCTTACGGCGCGACGCCCGCCCCGCGCCAGTTGGCCTGGCACCGGCGTCAGGCCTACGCTTTCCTCCATTTCACCATCAATACCTTCACCGACCGGGAATGGGGTTACGGTGACGAATCCGCCTCTCTGTTCAACCCGACCGATTTCAGCGCGGACCAGATCGTCGAGGCGGCGAAGTCCGGCGGCCTGAGCGCTCTGATCCTGACCGCCAAGCATCATGACGGTTTCTGCCTGTGGCCCAGCCGTTATACCGAGCACTCGATCAAATACAGCCCCTACAAGGACGGCAAGGGCGATATCGTCCGTGAATTATCCGAGGCCTGCCGTCGTCATGGCATTGAATTCGGCCTCTATCTCTCGCCCTGGGACCGCAATCACGCCGAATATGGCCGCCCGGCGTATGTCGAATATTACCACAACCAGCTTGAAGAGTTGACCACACGATACGGCCCCCTCGTGGAGATCTGGTTTGACGGCGCCAATGGCGGCGACGGTTATTACGGCGGCGCGCGCGAGCGCCGCAAGATTGACGGCCATACCTATTATCAATGGGACAAGGTTCAAGAAATTGTCCGCAAAAATCAGCCCAATGCCGTCATGTTCGCCGATTCCGACATGGACGTGCGCTGGGTCGGCAATGAGGAAGGTGTTGCGGGCGATCCCTGCTGGCCGACCTGGGATTACACCACGCCCTACAGCCTGGAAAAGGCCAATGCCGGCGTGCGTGGCGGCCCCGTCTGGAACCCTGCGGAGGTCGATGTCTCCATTCGCCCAGGCTGGTTCTGGCATGCCGACGAGGCCCCACGCACGCCGGCCAACCTGACACGCTTGTGGTTCGATTCCGTCGGCCACGGCGCCAATCTGCTGCTTAGTCTGGCACCCAATCGCCGGGGGCGCATCCCGGATACTGACGCGGCCTCCCTGAAAGCGTGGAAAGCCCTCCGAGATGCCGGCTTCGCTACCAATCTGGCCCTGGGCGCCACCGTCACCGCCAGCAGCCAGATGGGCCGTGCTTATGGCCCTAAGAACGCCCTTTCGACCAGGGCCGCTTGGGCGGCGAAAACCCGTGACACCGCTGGCGCCTGGTTGCAACTGGACCTGCCGAAGGCACAGAGCTTCGATGTCATCCGCCTGGCGGAAGACATTACCCTGGGTGTCCGCGTCGACACCTTTGCCGTCGACATACGGGTCAATGGCAACTGGGCCGAGATCGCCCGGCACATGGCCATCGGCTATGAACGCCTGATCCGCCTTGACCAGCCGGTGACGACCAATGGTGTGCGCGTGCGGATTATCACCGCTGCCGCCTCGCCAGTCATCCGCAATCTCGGCCTGTTCCGCCTGCCAGATATCCTGGAAGAACCGGGCATCCGACGCGACGTACATGGGATGGTTACCCTGACGCGCCCGGCCGAAGGACTGGAAATCCGCTATACGCTGGATGGCGCCCCCCCCTCCGCAACCTCACCGCTCTATGCCACGCCGATCGCCTTGCCCGATGGCGGTACGATCAAGGCGATCGCCCGACGCGCCGCGACCGGCGTGATGAGCGCCTCCATCAGCCGCGAGTTCGATGTGTCGCCAGCGCGCTGGCAGGTCATTTCCACCAATGGCGACAAGCCCGAAAACCTGCTCACCGGTGCCCCGTTCTCCGGTCCGGCAAGCCAGCCGCTGGAAGCCGTGCTCGATCTTGGACAGGCCTACGAACTGATGGGCTTCACCCTGAAACCGGCCGGCCAGGATATTTCGCAAGGCGTCGATGCCGTGGTGCGCATGGGGCCGCCCGCCGGCTACGAGATATGGCTGAGTCCGGATGGCCAGACCTGGGGCACGCCTGTGGCCAGCGGTGAATTCTCCAATATCGCCGCCAGCCGCAGCGAGCAGAAGATCCGGTTCGACGCTCCTCATGCGGGCCGTTATGTGCGTCTGCGTTTGCCGCGTGCCGTGCAGGACAAGCCCGTGATCGTCTTTGCCGGTTTCGGCATCATAACCCGTTAATTTCAGAGCCAGACCATGCCCGCCTCCCCTTCCCGCCGCCAGATTCTGACCCTGACCGCCGCGGCTTCGACCGCGGCCCTCCTGCCCGCCGGCCTTAGCTTCGCCGCGAACGACGGCATCGCGCCGGCCTATCCACTGGCCCATGGCGAGGCTTGGGACACCTTCAAGGCCTATGATCCGGAAACAAACCCCGATGCGCCTTTTTTCCGTTCTCAGGTCAGGCGCGCCGCCCGCGTGGCCCCGCTTGCCGCGACGCAGGCGCATCCGGAACTGAAACCCGAAGTGCCCGGCGGCACGCTTCTGGCCGCCTACCTGACCCTTTCCGGTCCGGATGAAGATCTCAATCGTACCCGCTACCAGACCGGCGCGAGGAGCCGCGTCCATGTCGAGCGCGCCTGGCAGTACCAGGATGTCGTGGTGGCATGGAACACGACCGGCCTCGTGCCCAATCCGGCGTTGAGCGATGCCGTTCACCGCAATGGCGCGCGTATCCTGGGCACCATCTTCCAGCCCGACAAACGCATGTTCGATGGCTCGGATCTTTCGCGTAAAGCGGTGGCCGCCAAGTTGGTGGGCCTGGCCAGATATTTCGGTTTCGACGGTTATTTCGTCAATTTCGAGAGCTATACGCCGGAAGACGCCCGCGCCGTGCAGGACCTGATCGGACTGATGCAGGCGGAGGCCGCCAAACAAGGCCTAAGCGACTTCCACATCCAGTACTATAACGGCTATACCGATGCCCGCGCCGTCTGGCCGGGATCGCCCCATACCGATGGCAGTCCGCGTGAAGCAGATGCGCTCCGTGCCAATTCGATGATGATCGACCAAGGCTGGAGCCATTATGGCCTGACGCACGGCTGCTGCTCCGGCCCACCGCTCGAAGCCCTTCCCCTGCCGGCGGATCTGGGCCAGAGCTACGATCCGATGGCCGTCTATTACGGTCTGCAACTCTATCCAGGCCCCGGTTATCTCGGCCTGATCGCCCCAACGGTCATTTCTCCCAACAGCGGCGATAAGGCGCTTGGCGGCCTTCAGGTCTACAGCGCCGAAGACGGGTTGAGAAAAATGCGCCGAGCCCGGCTTGACCAGTTGAAGGCCTCGACCAGCCTGTCGGTACAGGACAAGGAAGACCTGGCCGATCTCACCGATCCGAAACGCACGCGCGCCTCGTGGTATCGCCTGCATGACCGCTTCTGGTCTGGCCAGTCGGGTAATCCGGCGCGCGATAATACGCCGTCTGCCGAACAGGCCGCCATCTATGGTCCGCCTGACGTGAAGAAAATCTATACGGACTACGAAACACCCGGCAACCCGACCGACCAGTTGCGGCTGCCGATCACCTATGGCGTTGCTAATTTCATCGCCGAACGCTCGGCGATCGGCGCCCTGCCCTTCGTCACGCGCTTCAACACCGGCGAAGGCGACCGCTTCTTCCACGAGGGCGTCGAGGTATCCTTCCTGCCGTGGTTCAATCTCGGCATCCAGGATGTGCTGCCGACCTGGACCTGGTGGACCAACCCCCTGCACGGGGCCTTCGACCGTAACCATAATGTACCGGCCCTATTGTCGGCCGATTACGATTTTGAAAGCGCCTGGGACGGAGGGGCCTCGCTTCATGTCGCCGGCTCGCTTAGCACGGAAAGCGCCACGGAAATCCGTCTCTACAAGACGAAGCTACCTGTCGATACCGATACAATGCTCGGCCTGATCCTGAAAGGCGGTGAGACGGGCAAACTGTTGGCGGGCCTGATCTTCGAGGATGCGCCGGACGCTATCGAATGGATCACGATTAGCGGCGGCCAAGCCCTCAAGGCTGGCTGGCGCCAATGGACACAATCCCTGCGCCCTTATGCCGGCCGGACCCTGGCGGCGATCTCTCTGGGTATCGAGGCAAGAACCGGGGGGGCGAAACCCTATGGCCTGAATATCGGACAATTGTCCCTGACCGGCAAGCCGGCGCACGCCCTCCGCCAGCCCGAAGGTTTCCGGATCGAAAAAAGCCGGATCGCGGCGGACGGTCAATCGGCGGAACTGCGCCTGAGCTGGGTATTTGATCCCGCCATCCGTCATTACGATCTGTTCGCCGTGAGCGGCCGGACGCGGACATGGCTTGGCCGTATCACCAATGACGCCTACTATATCGAGCGCCTGAAGCGCGATAGCGCCAATACCACGATCCTGCAACTCGTTCCTTGCGCCGGCGGCGGCCAGCCCGGGAACACCGCAACCGTCACCTATGACTGGGGGACCTGACACATATGACTCCGGGGAGAATGACATGGAGGGCGACAAGCCTTTAACCACTCAGTGGCGGCAGGTGGTGATTGTCGGCGGCGGCACCGCCGGCTGGATGTCGGCTGCCTTGCTGGCGAAAATCACCCAGGGCAGGCTGGGCGATATCACCCTGGTGGAATCCGAGGATATCGGCACCATCGGCGTTGGCGAAGCGACCATACCCGCCATCAAGCGCTTCAACCGCCTGCTGGAACTGCGCGAACGTGATTTCGTTCACCAGACCCAGGCCAGCTTCAAGCTGGGCATCGAGTTCGTCAACTGGGGTCAGATCGGTTCACGTTATTTCCACCCGTTCGGATCGATCGGTGACCCGATCGGCCGCACGGCCTTTCACCATTACCTGATACGACGCCAACTCAGCGGTGAGCAGGAGTCGTTCGAAGACTATTCGCTGAACGCCATGGCGGCGAAGCAAAACCGCTTCATGACGCCGCCACACGACGCGCCCACACTATCCACGCTCAGCTACGCCTATCATTTCGATGCCAGCCTCTATGCGGCCTTTCTGCGCCGCCAAGCCGAAGCCAATGGCGTTACGCGCATCGAAGGCAGGATCAGGCACATCTCGCAAAACGCCGAAACTGGTTTTGTCGAAACCCTGACCCTAGAAAGCGGCCAGGCCATCAGCGGTGACTTCTTCATCGACTGTTCCGGGCTTTCCGCCTTGCTGATCGAAAAAACCCTGCAAAGCGGCTTTGACGACTGGAGCGCGGTCCTGCCATGCAACAGCGCCACCTTCGTGCCGAGCGAAAAGACCGATCCGATCACGCCCTATACCCGCTCGACCGCCCATACGGCCGGCTGGCAATGGCGCATCCCCCTCCAGCATCGCACCGGCAACGGCCATGTCTTCTGTTCGGATTTCACGACAAATGACGAAGCGGCACACACTCTGCTCCGGCATCTGGACGGCAAGCCGCTGGCCGATCCAAAGTTCCTGCGCTTCACCACCGGCCGACGCAAACTGAGCTGGAACCGCAATGTCGTCGCCATCGGCCTGTCCAGCGGCTTCCTCGAACCACTGGAATCGACCAGCATCCACCTCATCCAATCAGGCCTGGTGAAACTGCTCGATTTCTGGCCCGGCGAGACCATGGACCCGCTGCTGGCCGAACAGTACAACCGCACCATGGCCAACCAGTATGAATCGATCCGCGATTTCATCATCCTGCATTACAAGGCGACCAAGCGCGACGATTCCGACTTCTGGCGCTATTGCCGCGATATGCCGGTGCCGGATAGCTTAAGCTATCGCATCGACCATTTCCGATCCTCGTCGCGCATCGTGCTGTCGCCCGGCGAACTGTTCCAGCCGAATAGCTGGCTGGCGGTCATGCTGGGCCAGCACATCGAACCGCAAGGCTTCGATCCCCTGGCCAATATCGTCGATGCGGACAAGGTAGCCATACAGTTCAACCGGATGCGAGCGGCTGTCGGCCAGACGGTGCAATCCATGCCGTCACACCAAGCTTTTCTGGATATGCTCGGCTGACAATCAGCTAAAAACGCTCTTCGACGGGACCACCCGGTCGGTCTGTGCGCCGTCGCACTGCGCATAGACGAAGCCAGTCTGAATGGCGAAGGCGCCAACCTCGCCTTTCGTATTCAGCGCCAAGAAACCGACCTGAAGCGCCTTAACGGCTTCCGGACGGCGCCTGACGATACGCATCACCGCCTCCTCGCAAGCCTGCTGCGGTGTCCATCCCTGGCGCATCAGCTCGACCACCAGGAAGCTGCCGGCATTGCGGATGACTTCCTCACCAACGCCGGTCGAGGTGGCCGCGCCGATTTCGCCATCGACATAAAGCCCGGCGCCGATAATCGGACTGTCCCCTACACGGCCGTGCATCTTCCAGGCCATGCCGGAAGTGGTGCAGGCACCCGAAAGCCGCCCTTGCGCATCCAGGGCCAGTATGCCGAGCGTATCGTGATTATGCACATCGCCCGGCACCTTGCTACCCGGCGCATGACCATAGGTGGACATCTCGCTGTTGGCCACCGGTTCATATTTCGCCGTTTTCAGCCAGTCCTTCCAGGCGGCTTCGGATTCCGGCGTGAGCAGTTCTTCCGGCTTGAAGCCCTGTTCAATGGCGAATTGCAGAGCGCCCGCGCCAACCAGAAGAACGTGCGGCGTCTTTTCCATGACCAGACGCGCCACCGAAATCGGGTGGTCGATATGCTCCAGCGCCGCCACGGCGCCGCAGCGCCATTGCTCGTCCATGATGCTGGCGTCGAGCGAGACATGGCCGTCGCGGTCGGGGTAGCCGGCTCGGCCGACGCTGTGGTTCTTCATGTTCACTTCCGGCACTCGCGCGCCGGCCTCGACGGCATCAAGCGCATGGCCGCCGGTTTTCAGCACCTCCCAGGCCGCCTGATTGGCCGTGACGCCAAAATCCCAGGTCGAGACGACGATAGGTTTGCCGACCGAGGCTGCGCCTGCACCGGTGGACGCTAGCCCGGCCAGGGAGGACAGGGCCAGAGTGGCTTTGAAGACATCGCGACGATTGGGCATGGCAGGCTCTCTAGGCAAAGGATGGCGGACGGGCGGAAATGGCCAAACCGAAAGACGTATCGGGCTTCGGCCCCATTTCAAAGGTCAGGATGCCACCGCGTATAAGGTCGGCATGGCTGATCCAACTCCTGTGACAGGGCTTGCCGTTCCAGTGCACGCTTTGCACATAAATATTCTCGGCGCTGTTGCCAGGCGCGTCAATGACCAGCCGGTGTCCCTGCCCCATGGCGATTTCAGCGCGTTTTACCAGGGGAGAACCAAACACATAAACCGCGCTGACCGGATCGACGGCATAAAGGCCGAGCGCACTCATCAGGTACCAGGCGCTCATGGCGCCGCAGTCCTCATTCCCTTCCAGTCCGTCCGGCTGGGCGCGGTACATGGTTGTCATCAGGTCGCGCACCCGTACCTGCGTCTTCCATGGCGCACCTGTGTAGGCGTATAGGTAGGCGACATGGTGGCTGGGCTCGTTGCCGTGCGCATATTGTCCCACCAGGCCGGTGATATCGGCCAGGCTTTCCTGAGTCGGGTCCGGTGCCTCACTGAACAGGGCATCGAGTTTCGCCTCGAAGGCCTTTTCACCACCGAAAAGCCTGGCATAGTTATAGATATCGTGCTGGTTCAGGAAGGTGGCTTGCCAGCCATTAGTCTCGGTATAGTCGCGCCACTTAGCCTTGTCATGGCCCAGAGATTGCGGATTATAAGGCGTCACCCACTGGCCGTCCGCCTGCCGGCCGCGAACGAAGCCAATATAGCTATCGAAGATATTGCGGTAATTCTGCGAACGATCCTTCAGCGTCCTCGCATCCGCGCCTTCGCCCACCACCACGGCCAGCTTCGAGACGCACCAATCGTCATAGGCGAATTCCAGGGTGCGTGAGACAGCCTCGTCAATCTTGTCGGCCGGGATATAGCCCATCCGGCGATAAAACCCCAGGCCGTGTACATCATCGACAAAGGCGCGTTTGACCAGCACCTTGTAACCCGCCTTGTAGTCGATCCCCCTGATGCCCTTGACCGCCGCCTCGGCAATCACCGCCGAAGCATGATAACCGATCATGGTGTCGGTCTCGCGCCCTTGCAGCGGCCAGATCGGCACGCCATCGAGGCTCTGCTGGCCCATGCGGATCAGCGAGCCGACCATGCCGGGCACGCGCTCACCCTGGCTCAGGGTGAAGAACGGATGGACCGAGCGGTAGGTATCCCACAGGCTGTAGGTCGAGTAACTGGATTCTCCAGGTGCCAGCGTGTGGACCTCATTGTCCATGCCGCGATAACGGCCATCGACATCCTGGAAAATGGTCGGCGCCATCAGGGTGTGGTAATGCGCCGTATAGAAGATGCGCTTGTCCGTTTCGCGGGCCATATCGACGCGGACGCGACTGAGTTCCGCTTCCCAGGCGGCACGGGCGGCGGCGCGTACATGCTCGAAATCGAAATCGGGCAGTTCGGCATCTAGGTTCTTCAAGGCCCCCTCGATATCGACCGGGGATATCCCGACCTTGACCAGCAGCGGTGCCTCGCCAGCATCGGGAAAATGCAGGGCCGCCTTCAGATTCTTGCCGGTCAGTTCCCTGCTATCGGCTGGCTGATCATCGCTGTAGAGATCAGCCCGCGTGAACGGCCGCGACAGCTTCAGTGCGAAGAATATCCAGCGCCCTTTGGCCCATTGGAACACCTGCCGACCACCGACCACCGTGTCATTGCCGACCAATTTAAGCGACACATTGGCGAGAACCAAGTCCTTGTCCCCCCACCACTTGATCGCGCCATGCGCCAGATCGATCAGGATATGGCCGCCTTCTCCTTGCGGGAAGCTGTAGCGGTGAAGCCCCACACGTGTCGTGGCCGTCAGTTCGACTTTTACACGGCTGTCGGTCAAGTTGACGCCGTAATAGCCGGGCGTGGCGGTCTCGGTCGTCCGGTCATAGCGCGAGCGGTAACCGGCATCGGGATTATCGAGTGCCCCCGGCGTCAGTTTCACCTCGCCGGTGGCCGGCACCAGCAGGATATCGAGCATGTCGGGACAACCTGTGCCGCTCAGATGGGTGTGCGAAAACCCCATGATCGAGCCATCGGCCTGATGATAGCCGGAGCATGAATCCCAGCCCAGATTGCTGGTATCCGGCGATAGCTGCACCATGCCGAACGGCACGGTCGCGCCCGGAAAGGTATGGCCATGGCCGCCTGTGCCGATAAACGGATCGACATTATCGCACAGCGATTCCGTGGCTGCGAAACCGGTCTGCGGCAGCAATCCAAGCGCGGCTGAACCGGTGATCAGCTGACGACGGGAGATCATGAGCAAACTTTCTGGAAACAGGAAACCCCACCACCATTGGCTTCGCCAATGGTCCCCCTCCCCGGCCTAGCCGGGGAGGTATAGATGTCTTGTACTTCCCCATCTTTGATGGGGAGGGGGGCCGCACGAGCAAAGCGAGATGTGGGGGTGGGATATCTTACTTTTCCAGTCATCATCATTTCAGGTCAGCAGGTTCGGCTTTTCAGCCATCAGGGTCAGAATCAGTTCGCCGAACAGACTGTTGGCCCAGGCGAACCACGACCGGGTGAAGATCGCCGCGTCATCCTTGCCGACCGACTCGTTCATGAAACCGCGCGGCGCCGCGGCCGCCTTCAATTCGTCCAGGCAGGCGTGGATTTCGGCATCGTCCGTGCTGGTCAGGGCCTGGATCATCAGAGAGATCGGCCAGACCGTATTCAGCCCCGAATGCGGACTGCCGACGCCGCGCAGCACCCGCCCCTCGTAATAATAGGGATTACGGGTGCTCAAGACCGCCGCGCGGGTGCGAAGGTAAAGCGGATCGTCCTTGGCGCAGAAACCGAGAAACGGCAGGCTCAGCAGGCTCGGCACATTGGCGTCATCCATGAAGAGCGCATTGCCATAGCCGTCGACCTCGTAGGCCCAGATGTCGTTGCCTGCGGCATCCTTCATCTTGCCATACTGGTGCATGGCCGTTTCGACCTCGGCGGCGAAAGCCAAGCAGTTCTCCTTGAAATCCGTGCCCAGTCCAGTCTTTTCCGCCATATCGGCCAGTTGTCGCAAGGATACGACCGCGAAAGCATTGCCTGGAATGAAGTACGGATAAGTGCAAGCGTCGTCCGAGGGGCGAAAGCCGGAATGGATCATGCCGGTAACGCGCGTCGGCCAGCCATAACCATGCGCCAAGGTCTCGGTCGGCTCGGAGGCCGTGCGGTTGAACTTGTAAGGCCCGTCACCACCCTTGCGTTGTTGGTCACGGAAGGTCTGAACGATAGCGCGCATGGCTTCGCGCCAGGTGTCGTTGAACGTCGTCAGGTCGCCCGTTGCCGCCAGATAGCCATGCGCCAGCCGGATCGGATAGCACAGGCTGTCGATCTCCCATTTGCGCTCCGCCACGCCCGGCTTCATGTCGGTCTGGTCAGTCAGAGACCACGACAGGTCCGTCATTGCCTTCGGATCGTGCATATATGCGTTGGCGTAAGGATCGATCAGAATGCAGCGCGCCTGCCGCCGGATCAGCCCCTGGAACAGTATTTTCAGCGCAGGGTCTTTCACCGTCAGCGGCAGGTAGGGCGAGACCTGGGCCGAGGAATCGCGCAGCCACAGCGCCTTGATATCGCCGGTAATGACGAAGGTATCCGGCAGTCCATCCACCACCGCCGTCTCCACCGTAGTATCCAGCGTATTAGGGTAGCAGTTGGCGAACAGCCGCGCCAGTTCCGGGTCCCTTAGCAGCCAGGTGGTCTTCTTGATGACCGCCTCGACCGCCAGGCTAGTGAACTTGCGCTGCTCCAACGGCAGGCGCGTGCCCGACGCCACTTCCGGCGACATAAGCGGGATTTCAGCCGCCACGCGTGAGGCCATCAGCGCGCCGCATGCCGTTATCCCCATGAGCCTCAGAAGCCATTCGCGGCGGTCCATGCTCACGCCTCCACCAGGCCGGGACGGTCCCAGATCTGGTTCTTGCCACCCGCCAGCATCCGCCCGGCGCCTTCGTGCAGGTCAAGTACGATCACCTCGTTTGTGCCGATTTTCAGCCACGGCGCGGGCACGAACTGGGCACGCTGCGGCCCGACCGACCAGTGACGGCCAAGATTGTGGCCATTGACCCAGACATAGCCCTTCCCCCAGCCGCGCATGTCGAGGAAGGTGTAACCGGCCTCGCTGACCTCGAAGGTGCCGCGATAGAAGGCCGGGCCATCGATATGGATCTTGCCGAATTTCAGGCCGCTCAGGTCTTCAAGCGCCAGGCTGTAATGATCCCAACCGGTAAGCATGGCGTCATCCAGCCTGACCTCGCCGATCAGTCCCTTCTGGTCGAGGCCGATCTGGTCGCCATAATTGATGTGGCCCATGGTATCGACCAGCACATCGATGGCCGCGCCCTTTTTCGCGGCAATTTCCAGCGCCGTCTCATGATTGCGACGGTCGAGCGTCCCCGCCGGCACGCCGCCCACCATTATCTGAGCGTAGTCGCGCACATCGCCGAAATTGAGCGTACCGGAAAGCGCCGTCTTCGCCTTATGGCGATAAAGCACCAGCCCATGCGGCTGGCCCAGTTGCTCCAGGGTCTTCGGCGATGACGCCGAAACCGGCTTGCCCAGAAGCTGGTTCAGGGCTGCGCTCTCTGTCAGGCGGAAGGCCCTGATTTCCAGCGCCTTTTCCGGCTCCGGCAGGGGAGTGAAACGGTCGGCCGGCAGGTATTGCTGGAACAGGGCCTTGGCGGCCTCGAATTTCGGCGTCGGACGACCGGCTTCATCGAGCATGGCATCATAGTCATAGCTGGAAATATCCGGCTGATATGTCTTTGTGTTCTTGTCGAAATTGGCGCCGGCATCGAATCCGAACGAGGTGCCGCCGTGCACCATATAAAAACTGATCGAAATCTTGTGGTCGAGCATCCATTTCAGGCTGTCGATCAGCGGCGGGATCGGCATGGAGGCATGCATTTCGCCGAAATGATCGAACCATCCGCCCCACAGTTCAGTGCACATGCGCGGACCGGAGGCCTTGAACTGGCCATAGCGGGTGAATTCCTTTTCCGCCTTGTCGAACGTGCCGAAATTGATGCCATTGAACAGTTCCGGCAGGGCGCCGTTCTCGATCACCGCGGCGCCATCGACCGTATAAAGCATCCCCTCGAAGCCGGCCGCGCGCACCTGATCCTTCACGGCGCGCATATAGCTCAGGTCGTTGCCATAGGAGCCGTATTCGTTTTCGACCTGGGTCATCAGGATCGGCCCACCCTTGTCGACTTCAAGGTGGGCGATCTCCTGTCCCAAGCGCTTCAGCCACTCGCCGGAAGGCTCCATATAGCGCGCATCGAGCGAGCGCGGCTGGATGGTGGGATCATTGAGGAACCAGGCGGGATAGCCGCCACTATCCCATTCGCCACAGATATAGGGACCGGGACGCAACAGCACCCACAGGCCTTCTTCCTGCGCCATCCCGATCCAGGCGGCGACATCGAGATTGCCGGTAAAATCATATTGCCCCGGACGCTTTTCATGGGCGTTCCAGAATATGTAGGTGCAGAGCGTGTTCAACCCCAGCGCCTTCAGCTTCTTCAGGCGGTCGCGCCACAGCTCGCGGGGAATGCGCGGATAGTGCATCTCGCCGGCCATGATATGAAACGGCTGGCCATCGAGCTGGAAATCACCGCCCTTAACGGTGAAACGCGCATCGGCGGCCAAAGCAGCCCCGGCAGGCACAAGCCCGCCGGTAGCAATGCCGGCGGCGGTCAGGGCGGTCATGAATTCCCGGCGCGAAGTGTTTGGGCGTATCGTCATTTCACTCACTCTATTTTGGCAATTTATAGGAACCCGTCAGGGTCAGGCTTTGGCTGACACCCGTAGCCGAGGGCTGGCCGCCGCCAATGAACAGGCTGTAGTCTCCGGCTATCTGTACGCGGTTGCCGGCGCGATCGACCATGCTCAGGTCGCGCGGCGTCAGTTCGAAGGAAACCTCGGTGCTTTCGCCCGGCTTCAGATGCACGCGCCTGAAACCGACTAGGCTATATTGCAGCCCTTGGTCATTGGCCGGCGGCGTCAGGTAGGCCTGCGCCACCTCGCCCCCCTCCACAGCGCCGGTATTGGTGACTGTCGCCATAACGGTCACGCCTTTGCCAGCCGCCACCGTTGGGCTGGACAGGCGGATATCGCTGTAACCGAAGGTCGTATAGCTGAGGCCATAGCCGAAGCCATACAGCGGCTCCCCCTTGAAATAGCGATAGGTGCGGCCTTCCATGCGATAGTCGATAAAGGGCGGCAGGTCCTGCACCGATTTGTAGAAGGTCACCGGCAGGCGACCCGATGGATTGTTCCGGCCCAGCAGGGTTTCGGCAATAGCCGTGCCGCCGGATTCGCCCGGATACCAGCCCTGTAGCAGGGCATCCGCATTACCCTTCGCCCAGTTCAGTGCCACCGCCCCACCGGAGAGATTGACGACGATCAGCGGCTTGCCTGTGGCTTTCAGCACTTTGAGTAAGGCCTCCTGACGCGTCGGCAGGGCCAGATCAGTCCGGTCACCGCGATCGAAGCCCTGAACCAGGATTTGCAGTTCCTCCCCCTCGATATCCGGCGACAGGCCGACAAAGGCGACGATGGCATCGGCGTCTTTCGCAGCCTTTAGCGCCTCGGCGACCTGCGCCTCGGCTGGGGCCTGCCATTGCAGGCGCACGCCCCAGTCCTGCCCGACATGGCGGAATTCCAGCCGGATCGGATGCGGTTTCGCATCATCGAAATGCAGGCTGGCTTCCAGAGACTTGCCGTCGCCGGTATCGGTGATCACCGCCTTGCCATCGACATAGAGCGCGATGGCGTCATGTTCGTTGTTACACTCCCAACAACGCTCGGTGTAGATCTTGAGCTGGTAATCGCCGGCGGCGGGCGGGGTCAGATAGCCCGTCCAGCGCACACCATAGGCACGGTTTTCGAAGCCCCTGACCGGCGCGGCATTATAGAGATCGAGATTGACCGTCCGGTCCACGCGCGTCACCACCGGCTGGCCGGTAAAATCCGGATTGTCGAAATATTCGCCAATAAGCCCCGCTTCCTTGCCGGTGGAAAGCGCCGTTTCGGGAATGGGAATGGCCACGCCCTCGGCGATATTCGAACCTTGCGCGTAGGTGACGCGATCCGCGCCCAGGGCGGTGCGCAGGCCTTTCAGCGGCGTCACCGGATCGATGGCCGTGCCGTGGTAATTGGCCTGGAGGATTTCCAGCGTGTCGGCATTGGGGCCAATCACAGCAATCTTCGCGGACGATTTCAACGGCAAAACGCTGTCATTTTTCAGCAGGACGATCGATTCCCGCGCCGCCTTCAGCGCCAACGCCGCCGCGTCCGGCGTGTGAATGGCCGAAGGTGAAATGGTGCTGTAGGGGCTGGGCGCGCCATCAATGCCCAGCTTGACGCGGGCATCCCACAGGCGGCTTACGGCAGTGTCGATTTCGGCACCTGTGACCAGCTTCTTTTCGACCGACGTCTTCAGGTGGCTGAAATAGGTGCCGCAGTTGAGGTCGGTGCCGGCTTTCAGCGCTTCGACGGCGTTTTCTTCCGGCATCAGGCGATAGTAGTGGAAGGCGTACATGTCTTCCACCGCATCGCAGTCGGTCACGATATAGCCGTTGAAGCCCCAATCCTTGCGCAGGCGGATATTCAGCAGATCATTCGCCGCGCAGGCCGGCACGCCGTGGATCGAATTATAGGCGCACATCACCGAGCCCGGCTTCGCCACCGTCACCACCTGGCGGAAGGCCGGCAGGTAGGTGGCTTCGCGGTCATAGGGAGAGGCATCGACATCGAAGCCATGGCGGCCGGCTTCCGGTCCCGAATGGACGGCGAAGTGCTTGACCGAGGCGATGGTTTTCGGATGCGCCGGATCGGGGCCTTCCAGCCCCTGCACGAAGGCGGTCCCCAACTGGCCGGTCAGGTATGGGTCCTCGCCATAGGTTTCCTGCCCCCGGCCCCAGCGCGGATCGCGGAAGATATTGATATTCGGCGACCAGATGGTCAGGCCTTCATAGCGGCCATGGTCCCTGTCCGCGCCGATGCCATTGAACTTGGCACGGGCTTCCGTGGCCACGGTGTCGCCGACGCTGTGCAGCAGGTCCGTGTCCCAGGTCGCCGCCAAACCGATCGCCTGCGGGAAGACAGTCGCTTCACCGATGCGGGCAATGCCGTGCAGGCCTTCGTTCCACCAGTTATAGCTGGTGACGCCGAGACGCGGAATGGCGGGCGCCGCTGCCTGGAGCTGGCCGACCTTCTCATGAAGCGTCATTTTGGAGACGACGGAAGGGGTAGCGGCATGCACTGGCAGCGCCAGGAGCAGGCTGAGGATAAAGCAATACACCCCACCACCCCAACGCAAGGGCGTCGCGTCCCCCCTCCCCGGCATAGCCGGGGAGGGGGACCACAAGCGAAGCGCAGTGGTGATGGGGTATCTTGCTTTCTTATTCATAGCTTACCCCTTGAACGGCGTGGCAGAGCCGAAGTAGGATCGCACCTTAAGCGCCTTTTTCAATTGGCTTAAAGACACATCGCTCTTGATATGTACGATCACGCTTTCGCCACCGGCCATGTCGAAGCTGTTGTCCGACAGGTCGGCTTTCAGACCGGCGACATCGATCCATACGCCCCTCGCCGCTGCCGCAGCGGATACCGTCACGTCATAACCGCCGGCAGTTGGGGTGATGACAGTCTTCAGTTTCGGATCAGTCCAGGCGATATCCTTGCTGACTCCGACATAGTTGAAGACCTTCGCAACAACGGCATCGCCCTCCAGCAATTCCAGCTCGACCTGTCTGGCTTTCGCCTCCGCCCCGGCGAGCAGATCGATATCCTTGAAGCTGCCGATCGACGGGCTAGACAGCGGTGCCACAGTCAGGGCGCCGTTTTTTTCACTCAACACCTTGCCGTAGAGATCGCGCACGCGCAGACGCCAGGTCAGCGCCTTTTCCGCCGTCAGGTCGGAGAGCACGTGAGCTTCCATGGTGCCGTCCCTGTGGATCAGGCTGGCCGACAGCAGTGCGTAGAAACGCTTCGCCCGAAACTGTAGCGCCTTCCAGCGGCCATAGTAATCGACACTGGCCCATGAGGCCCCGGGCCAGACATCATTGAGCTGCCAGTACATCGAACCCATGGTTTGCGGACGGCTGGCGCGATGGTGCGATGCCGCCAGCTCGATGCCGTCAGCCTGCATCAACTGGCTGAGATAGACGAAATCGTCGAACGTCTTCGGTTCACCGTAATTGTTGTGGATGTAGAACAGTAAACGCTTGTTACCATTGCCCTTGTCGTATTTCTGGTGGCCGCGCATGACCGGGCTTTCCGGCTGCATGTCCTTCGGTCCGGCGAAGGCCTCAATCGTCGCCATGTCAGGGAAGGATTGCAAGCCGTATTCACTCATGAAGCGCGGCGTAACATTGAGATATTCCTCGACGGGCTGCCCTCCCCAGACCTTCCAATAATGGCGATCGCCGGCATAGTCCTGGTCGGCCGGACCATCATAATCAGTGGACGGTGACGACGCCCAGTAGGGCGTGCCCGGTGAGTTCATATCCACCGCGCCGCGCAGCACCTGGTCGAACATGCGCACCATGCCGGTGACAATGCGGTCGCGCTCCTCCGGAGAGACGCCCTTTTTCAGCTCCTCCGTGCCGCCGCCCCAGTTTTCCCAGTCGGTCTGGACCTCGTTATTACCGGCCCACAACACGATCGACGGGTGATTGCGCAGGCGCTTCACCTGCTCCACCGCCTCGATGCGCGTGTTTTCGCGGAAGTCACGGTCATAGGGAATGATCGCCCCGCCGAACATAAAGTCCTGCCAGATCATCAGGCCCAGTTCATCGGCCTTGTCGTAGACATGATCGTCCTGGTAGGTGCCACCGCCCCAGATGCGCAGGATGTTCATATTGGCGTCGACCGCCGATTGCAGCATGCGGTTCTGTTCCGCCGGCGTCACGCGTGTCGGGAACATGTCGAACGGGATCATGTTGGCGCCCTTGGCGAAGATCGGTACGCCATTGATGACGATGTTGAAACTCTGGCCCCACTGGTCCTTCTCACGGCGGATTTCCGTAGTGCGCAGGCCAATCCTGCGCGTCCATTCCCCGATGACATCGCCACCTTGCGTCACTGTCGCCTTGATCGTGTAGAGACTGGGCTTGCCATAGCCGGCCGGCCACCAGCGCTGCGGATCCCTGATCTGCACCGGCAGGCTGACGGGGTTATTGCCAGCATACAGACTGATATCCTGCGTCACTGTCTGGGTCGTGCCATCCGGCGCGGTGATATCGACCCGCACGCTGGCTGGCGTTACCGCGCCTGACTGGATATTGACCACCGCATTGACAGCCGCTACCTGATCATCAAGGTGCACCTGCTCGACATGGAAATCGGCGACGCGGGCATCGTCCCAGGCCTCGATCTTCACCGGCTTCCAGATGCCCAGCGTCACGATACGCGGCCCCCAGTCCCAGCCGTACTGATAACCGGCCTTGCGCACATAGGTCGAAGAATTGCGCCCCAGCGGCTCATCGCCCCACAGCGAATCGTAGGCGCCCGGCATGACATAGGGCATGTCGGCGACCAGTGGCTTCATCTTCTTGAGCGGTGACTTCAGGTCGACTTCGACGACATTGACGCCCGTGTGCAGCAAGCCCTTCACATCGGCGCGCCAGGTGCGGAACATGTTGTCGGTATTGAGGATCGTCGTGCCGTTGACACGCACCTCCGCGAAGGTATCGAGTCCTTCGAACATTATCTCGACATGACTGCGCGCCAGGGTTTCGGCGGAAACCGTCACCTCGGTGCGGTACTGCCAGTCAGACAAACCAACCCACTGCACCTTGCCTTCGTTGTCTGCCAGATAGGGATCGGGCAGCTTCTTCAGCACCATCAGATCGGTCTGGACCGTGCCGGGTACGGTGGCCTTCAGCCAGCCGGCCGCTTCCGGATGCGCGGCGGCATCTTCGGGCGCCAAGCGGAAGTTCCAGTTCCGGTCGAGCACCTGCACGCTCGGCGCGGCGGCAAAGGTGCCCCCGGCCAGGCAATACAACGCCATGGTGACGGCCAGGCCGCGAAGATCGAGTTTCAGCATGTTTCGCTCCGGATAATCTGCGCCGCGTATCCGGCGCTTGGAGAAGAGGCAGTCTAATGGGTTTCGATGCGCCACACATAGGCCAGTTGCTCGGGCGCACCGGCCGGCAGGCTTAACGTCAGGCCATCGGCACCCTGGTGGAAACTTACCGGCGCACCGGTGCCTAGCAACGACACCCTTTTTACCGGATAATCGCTGCGCAGCGAGGTGATGATCACCTCGCCCGCCGGTCGCGCCATCTCTATGGCGTGCAGCACGCCATCCTTGACCGTGAAGCGGAAATCCTGTGCCGTATAAGCTTTCGTCTTGGTTTCGGCAAAGGTGCCGGAAGCGGTTTCGGTCGGGCCTTCACCGAAGACGATCCATGGGCGTGTGCCATAGATGGCGTCGCCATTGGACTTCAGCCAAGCGCCCATCTGTATCAGGCTGTCGCGCACCGCCTCGGGGATGCGGCCATCGGCATGTGGCCCGACATTGAGCAGCAGGTTGCCGTTCTTCGAAACGACATCGGCCAGCAGGTGCACCAGTTGCGCCGGCGACTTGTAGGTATCGTTTTCGATATAGCCCCACGCCTTGTCACTGATCGAGGTGCAGGTCTGCCAGACGTCCGAGCGAATACCCGGCGCCTGGCCGCGCTCGATATCGAGCACACCGGCCCCGTCGGCAAATTCGCCGAGCTTGTAATTGACGATGGCCGAACCCCCTTCCCTAGCCGCCTTGTTGTAATACCAGGCGAGGAATTTCGGCACGGTGTTGCGGAAGGACGGCTGGCCGATCCACCAGTCGAAATAAACCAAGTCGGGGTCATAGCGATCGATCAGCTCCGCCTGGCGCGCCAGCCAGTCGTCAAGCCAGGCCTGCGACACATGGGTATAGTCGCCGAATAGGTCCTGGTCATCCTTGCCCGCCATGCGGTCCTGCGCCGGACCGTAGAGTCCGGCATTCCCCGGATCGGAAACATCGGAGGGGAACTGGCGGCCGCCGTCAAAGAACCAGTCATGCTCGGCGCGGTGCGACGACAGGGCGAAATGCAAGCCCTTCGCTTTTACCGCCTTCGAAATCTCGCCCAGCAGGTCACGCTTCGGACCCATCTTCACGGCGGTATAGTCCGACAGATGGCTGTCATACATCGAGAAGCCGTCATGGTGCTCGGCCACCGGCACAACGTAGCGCGCGCCGGCATCGGCAAAGAGTTGCGCCCAGTTGGCCGGATCGAAGGCAGAGGCAGTAAACTGCGGAATAAAGTCCTTGTAGCCGAACTTCGTATGCGGCCCATAGGTCTGGATATGATGCTCGTATTCCAAGCTGCCCTGGATATACATGTTGCGCGAATACCATTCGCCGACAAAGGCCGGAATGGAATAGAGGCCCCAATGGATGAAGATGCCGAACTTGGCGTCGGCATACCATTGCGGCACCTTGTAGTTCTGGAGAGACGCCCAATCGGGGCGGAACGGTCCATCGCTGTCGCCCTTATCAACGGCGGCCAGCCAGCGTTTGCGTTCGGGAGCATATTTCTGCGTGGCCTTCAGCCACTGCGCATCACGCTCATCCGGCGTGGTATTGTCGTTTGAGGCGGCGAAAACAGGTCCAGCCAAGCCAAGCGAGACACCAAGCCCCGCCCCTCCCAGCAGCAGACCACGGCGCGACATCAAGGAATGTTTGGCGGTCATAGCAGTCTCCGGGCAGGCAATCAGGACAGATCAACAAACGCTGCGAAGCATTCGAAGGCCCGGAGTCATGTCCGGTCTTCGAATGCAGCGCAATGATCCGGCTGGGGCTACGCCTTCAGATGTCCGGTCACACACAAAACGACCGGAACGACGCGATGGGTACCACAAAGCCGCAGGTCAGGGAGACAAACCGGCGGCGGCCATCGGGCCGACAAGACGCTCGGGGGAAAAACCCGAACCGGAACATAAACTCTCCGCCTGCCCCTGGGAAAGCAGACAGACAGAGAGCGGTTTTTGACGCCAATCCGATACGTAGTTCGTACCGGCGCCAACACTATACGCACATAAGAAACCTGGATGGCGCGAACGCCTTCCGGCTGCATTTAGTACGTCTTGTAGGTTACACCGAAGGTAACCCGTGTGCCATACTTGCTCCATGACAGCGGCAGACCACCATTGGTGTAAGGGTGCTGCATATTATCGAGGATGTTCTGCGCTGCCAGATTGAACGACAGGCGATCGTTCAGATTGTAGGAAGCGGAGGCATCGAGTTGCCCCCAGCCATCAACATAGGACGGAGCCGTCGTTTCGCTGCCAACATCGGTCGTGTACTTGCTTCTATAGGTGTAGGAGATGCGCGCCTGGATCGGCCCTTTTTCATAGTAGGGCGAGACCGTATAGCTCCAGCGCGACAGGTAAGGCATCGGCAGCTTGCCGGAGGTCTGGTTGTATGCGTCGGTAAAAGAACCGTACTGCTGGTCCAGGTAGGTGATGTTGGCTTGGATACCGAAGCCGAACGGCAGGTTGCCCTGATAGCCGACCGAAATGCCGGGAATCTTGGCGTTCGAACCGTTAAACGGTGCATAGATCAGCATGTTTTCGACACGGTTGCATTCACGACCGACCGTACCCAGGCAGTAATCCAGAGCCGATTCCGGCAAAGTCACGTCGATGAAAGTGTACTTCCTGACAATGTAGGATTCGACATCCTTATAGGTCAGGTCGACGTTGAACAGGCTGTTCGGGGCGAAATACCATTCATAGGACGCGCTGTAGTTGGTGGCGCGGTAAGGCTGAAGATCCGGGTTGCCGCCGGTGCCACCGAAGACCTGTGTGCCTGCGTTGTTTGCCACCGTGCTGTAACGGTCGAGGCTGTATTCAACCTGACCGGACATGTCCGCGAAGGTCGGACGCGACATTACCTTACCCGCCGAGAAGCGGATCATCATGTCGTCGGTCAGATCATAGGCCGCGTTGAACGACGGCAGGATATCGTCATAGCTCTTGTCAATCGTGATCATTTCCTCGTCCCACGGATAGTAATCCATGGTCGAACGATAGGTCTGCTCGTTCTCGGTCTTGGCGTAACGGACGCCAACATCGCCGTGCCACTTGCCGGAGCGGAAGTTGGCCTGAACATAGGCCGCGTCCGTTTTTTCCGAGGTATCCCAGAAGTTGCCGGCGTCGCGGTAATCGCCGGAGGCATTGCCGGCGCTCTTGTTGGCGATCGAATAGGCCGCCACGGCTTGCTGGGTCATCGAGATGTAGGTCAGCAGGTCGCCACCGGCACCCAGACCATCCACCAGTTGCGAATCGCTGAGGCTGGTCTCGAAATCAGCCATCGAACCGGTCAGGTTGAAGGTGGTGTTGTAGAAGTGCGGCTTGTTGACGTTGGTGTGCTTCTGATACCTGTATCCGAACAGAATCTCGTTGAAGGGACCCCAATCGACTTCACGCTTGAAATCGAACTTGGCGTAATCAATCTGATCGGTGGTAACGGCCGTCTTGACGAAGCCGGCCTGTTGCCCCGCAGCGCGGGTCTTGAACAACGTCGGATCCGTGGCTGAGGTATCAAGGTTCAGCGTGGCGCCGTCAGGCGTCATCGACCAGGAACCGGTCGTATTGCCATAGAAGCTCAGATAGTATTCCGGATCCGAACCGCCGGTCGCCTTGGTGGTACCGATGTCAGATTCGATGGTCCACATGCCCGGCGTCCACTTGGACTTCAGGTCATAGCTGGACGTGTTGAGCATGGAGCGCTTGTAGTACTCGTCCATACGCACCGCGACAGCGCCTGATCCGCCGGTCACACCCGCATCCGTGGTCGTGACCGAGTCCATGTAGGTCGGCGCGCCGCCGGTGTAGGCGTTGTTTTCGTTCCAGTTGACACTGAGATCGGTTTCGAACCATTGTGAGTAGCTGGAATAATCGCTGTTGATACGCGTGCCGGTCAGATTGAATTCCAAGTCGTCGGTCGGCTTGAACTGAAGGGCCAGTTGATAAGTCTTGCGTTCGCGGTTTTGCAGCGAAGACGACAGAGCTATGTAAGTCGGAACCAGCATGTCGGACGTCAGGGCCGGACCGCTGGTGACGGTCGGCAGGGCCGTCGGATCGCTGAAGCTGCCATCGTCCTCACAACCGCCCCAGTGGGCAGCGTTACAGACGTTCTGATACGCCGTGCCGATCGAGCCACTGCCCAGAACTGACTTGTTATAGTTGTAGCTGAACAGCAGGCCGAAACGACCGCTGTCGTCCTTGGTACTATAGAAGACCGAGTAACGCGGATCCTGTTCTTTATTACGCTCGTTATAGTTATAGCTGTAGTTGACGGTGAAGGTGTTCTTCGGCAGAGACAGGGGCTTGCGCGAATTGACGATGACCGTACCGCCGATGCCACCTTCATCGAGGCGCGCTTCGGTCGTCTTGTAAACCTCGACATTGCCGATCAGTTCCGGCGCCAGATTGGAGAAGTTGAAACTGCGGCCGTTATCGTGGTCATTGGCGCCGGCATCGGCCGTGGCCAGCGGGCTGCCGTTCAGCGACACATTGATCAGGCGCGAATCGATACCGTTGATGGCGATCTTTTCGCCTTCACCGCCGCCAGAGCGGTCAACCGTGATACCCGGCAGGCGCGACAGCGATTCCGCCACGTTCACGTCCGGGAACTTGCTGACGTCTTCAGCCGTAATGACGTCGATGTGGGCCGAGGCCTTGCGCTTTACACTGAGCGACTTTTGCAAGGACTTGCGGACGCCGACGACGATAACTTCCTGCGCAGTGTCATTATCTGCGGTCGCGGCGGGGGCCGCGATGTCCTGCGCATAGGCGCCCCCCGCAATCATTACACCCGTGAGGGCTGTAGTGATCAAAGCGTAAGATTTTAGTTTCATTCCCTATTTCTCCAACTTTCCAACGTGCGGAAGTGCTTCAAGACGTATGCAAACTACTCGTTTGAGCCATGACCAATACCTTTTCAGTACCAAAAAATCCCCGGTAAATAGCCACTGGTGAAACATTTCTTACATATAAAATTTTAAATGCGTCAAATCCTAGTTTTATAGATATGTCATATTTCCATAATGAAGAAGACCAAAGCCAAACATTGTCATATCCTTTTTGCCGCCACCCCTCATTCTAATTTGGTATACAAATTCAATCCGTTACGGAAAACCACGTGAAAAATAATTGAAAAGCGAGCCGCTGACTATGTTCGCAAGCAAAATATGATAATAAGAAGGAATGTTGCTTTTGCAGCACACGTTACGCTTCGGAGGCACCTCGCACGAAAACGGGCCGTCAGGCGACGCAACACTACACCTCAGGCTCTGAAAAGGTCATGACACATTTGCTTGAGCGCTCGACGGGACCACATTTTCGGGAAATTGGTAACATGTCTGCCTGTGGAAACCGGCCGTGAGTTCTTTTGCAGCCATCTTGAAAACGGCCCACGCCGCTATCAGGCAGGGCAATCTGGCACAGGCGCTTGAGACAGCGCGCACGGCTGTTCAGGCAAACCCAGATTCGGCCGAAGCCTGGTGGCTGGCAGGCACCGCCGCAATGGGCCTGGACAACATACAGGCCGCGGAGCGCGCCTTTGCGGAGGCCGCCCATGCGTCACCACTGGGATCAAGAATACGCGGCCAGATGCTGGCCCTGCGCGGCAAGCCCCTGATTAGCGACGGCCGGATGGCCGAAGCCGTGGAGAGCGCCCGCGAGGCCGTGACCACAGGTCTTTCCGACGTGCCGAGCCTGGTCAAGCTGAGTTACACCTTTACCCATGCCGGCCTGCCCGAAGAAGCGCTGGCCTGCATTCTGAAGGCGACACAGTTGGTCCCGGACCATGCAGAGTCCTGGTACAGCCTGGGCAGCGTTTATCGGGCACTAGGCAAAATAGAGGATTCGGAAGCCGCCTTTAAGCGGGCGATCGCGCTTTCTCCCACACCGCCCGTCGCCGCCTATTTCAATCTCGCCTATCTGCGGCGTTGGACGTCGGAAGAAAACCATATTCCCGTTCTGGAAAACCTGACCTGCCGCACAAGCCTGGAAGCCTGCCGCGTTGCCTATACCCTGTTCAAGGAATATGACGACCTCCGCGAGCCTGAAAAGGCATGGGACTGTTTACAGGTGGGAGCCGAACTGGCCGGCAAGATCGAGTCATGGTCATCCGTTGAAGAAGCCGAAACCATTGCCGCCTGGAAAGCACATTTCCCGCCCGGGCGCTTTCTGGTAAAGGACGAACGCCCCCGCCCCGGGCCGAAACGCATTTTTATCGTCGGACTGCCCCGGTCCGGAACAACCCTTATCGAGCGTGTCCTGGCGGCCCACAGCCAGGTCCAGGCCATCGGCGAACTGAAGACCTTCGGCATTGCCACGCATAAACTAGCTAGCGTGGAAAATGTGCGCCGACTGGCGCCCGAGGTCATTGCTGCCGCGGCCAAGCTCGACCCCATCGACATAGCCGATTACTATACACGCGAATCCGCTTTCCTGAATAACGGCAGCGCCTATGTCATCGACAAACTGCCGGCCAATCATGAATATGCCGGCCTTGTCCGCCTCGCCTTCCCGGATGCCATTATCATCGCCCTTGACCGGAACCCGATGGATGCCCTGTTCGGCTGTTACAAGGTTCTGTTTACCGGGGCGTATGGCTGGTCCTACTCCCAGGAAGATCTGGCGGATCATTACGCGCATTTCCGCAATCTGATGGCGTACTGGAAGCAGGTACTGGGAGATGGCCTGATCGAGGTTTCGCTCGAAGCCGTGATCCGCAGTCCGGAAAGCGAGATCCGGCGGCTGCTCGATGCCTGCGGGTTGCCGTTCGAGGAAGGCTGCCTGAGGCCCCATGAAGCCCGTGGCGGTGTCTCGACCGCCAGCGCCGTTCAGGTTCGCTCGCCCATCAATTCGCAGGGAGTCGATGCCTGGAAACGCTACGAAACGCAACTGGCCCTATTGCACAAACAGCTGCGCCGGCAAGGTTACGTCACCTGAAGGAACACCATGATCGTTTGCGACGCATTCCTTTTCCTGCATCTGCACAAATCGGGCGGCACCTTCGTCAATTCCATGATGATGAAATGCGTCTCATCGGCCAGGCGCGTCGGCTATCACCTGCCTTATGCCAAAGCCCCCGAATCCTGCCGCCACCTGCCCGTGCTGGGCACTGTCCGAAACCCGTGGTCATACTATGTCTCCTGGTATCATTTCCAGCAATCGCAGGCCAGGCCCAACCCCCTGTTCCGGATTTGCAGCGAGGACCGAAGCCTCGATTTTTCCGGCACGATCCGCAATCTCGTGACGCTGGAAAGCGATGACGGGCGTATCGATCGGCTGGTCGCGGCCTTCCCCGATCATTTCGTCAATTACGGCCTGAACCTGACAAAAAACTGCGTGAAAAAAATCCGCGGCTCCGGGCATGGCTTCTACAGCTTCCTGTATGAAAGGCTTTATGCCGGCGCAAACGTGCACATCATGCCAATGGAGTCGCTGCGCGCCGAGTTAAACGCCATCCCACTGGGGCTGAACCCTGCCGAAACCATGATGACACGTCAATTTCTCCTGTCGGTGCCCAACCTCAATATTAGCGATCACAGGCCACACCAGGAATATTACTCACCTGAACTACGGGCGCTGATTGCCCGCATGGATGGCAGTCTGATCGACAGGCACGGCTATGTCTTTTAATGCCGCGTCACGGCAAATGTAATGATGTATATGGACATTGGTATTTTCCTGTGCGTAAATTTACTTCGAACGGCAGACAGACATAATCTTCAGTGATCTTGCATGAATTTCGCACATGATGCCCAGAAACTGGGGGCTTTCGACATTTCCGGGCTAAAAGCGGTCGCCCAGGCCTTCGCCGACGATATCTGGAACGCCGATGCGAGCCGCCAGGCTACCTTCAATGCGCACGTCGCCACGCAAACTATCAAGCTGATCGCCGATTCTGACTTTCGCCATACAAACCCGACCCACCACCCCATCTTCAAGGCTCTGGAACCTCGGCTCCGCCCGCTGATGGACCATATCCGCGTCATGTATCTGCAAACCCTGCGTCAGCGCCGCGTCGCCGAGCAGAACGGTCCAGGATATTTCGTGCGCGCGCTCCTGACCCGCCTTCCCTCGGGGGCGGAAATCAGACCGCACATCGATGATGGCGAATCCCTCAAACGATGCCATCGGATTCATGTCCCCCTCGTCTCGAATCCGAACTGCCTGTTCACCGTCGGCAATCTCCGCTTCTATATGCTGGAAGGCGAGATGTGGGAGATCAACAACAGACGCACTCATGCCGTTCGCAATGAGGGAACCGAAGCGCGCATTCACCTGATCATGGATTATGTCCAGCCGGGCGAAACGGTCTTCGACCTCGACGGCCCCCTCACAGCTTAAGGTATGCACACATGACGCAGCAGTTCGTTATCCGCCAGATCTATCTGAAGGACATGTCCTACCAGGCGCCTACCGGGGCGGCCATTTTCACGCATGAATGGGCGCCGCAGGTGAAGGTGGACATGAAAGTCACCCACGAAGCCATTGCCGGCGGCCTTACCGAAGTCGTCCTGACCATCTCGATTGTCACGAAGAGCGCTGGCAGCACGGCCTACATGATTGAAATCATGCAGGCGGGTGTCTTCCAAATTTCAGGATACAGCGCGGACCAGGTGGAAAGGATCGTGCTGGCGAAATGCCCGACCATCCTGCTGCCCTATGCCAGGGAAACCGTGGACACCGTGCTGATGAAGGGCCGTTTTCCCGCCCTGATCCTTGACCCCATCGACTTTGAAGCCAATCTGGCGGCGTTGAAGAAGTCTCGCTGACCGCCCCCTCATATCCAACCGAAGCGAAGTGAAAGTCACATCCGGTCTCGTATTCGTATGTATTTCGCCCCGGTATTGCGGCGACATACCAATCGCTTTTTAAAATCTGGAGTTCATTTGATGCGCATGTCTCGTTCGCTTTTCCGGCCCAGCGCGCTGGTATGCACGAGTGCCGCCATGCTGGCATTGGGCACGATGGCGAATGCAACGCCAATGGCGACCGCCCCGGCGATCTTTCCGGTTCCGGTGTCGCTCAAACTGACCGGCGCGGAGATCACGCTCGGCAAGACCGTTGTACTTTTGCGCGCGGGTGACGTCGATACCGAAACCGAGACGCTGGTCCGTCGCATACTGGCCGCCGCAGGGGTAGAAACAATCCGCACAACGACCAGGGTCCCCGCGCGGCTCGACGCCAGCTATGTGGTGCTCGGCACCACCGACGCGGGGGTAGTCAGAGCCGCCATGGAGCGCGCCGGAGGAGCGCTCCCGACCAGAGCGGAAGGGTATACACTGGCCAGCCAGGCCAGCGACGAAGGGGTTCTGATTGTGCTGGCGGGTAAGGACGGCGACGGCCTTTATCATGCCGCGCAGACCCTGCGCCAGATCACCACCGGCGGTCACATACCCGCACTGACCATTGTTGATCATCCGGCCATGCCCGTACGCGGGACGATCGAAGGCTTTTACGGCAAGCCCTGGTCGATGGCGGAACGCGCCGCGCATATCGAATTCCTAGCCGGGATGAAGGCCAATACCTATATCTACAGCCCCAAGGACGATGCGTTCGCGCGCGACAAATGGCGGGAGGCTTACCCGGCCGAAACACTCAAGCAATTGAGCGAGTTGGTCTGGGATGCGAACCGCCATCATATCAACTTCATCTATGCCATCTCGCCGGGTCCTTCTATCTGCTACAGCGACCCCGCCGATCTGGAGGCGATCCGCCGCAAGTTCGCCGCGCTGCGCAGCATCGGCGTACGCAGCTTCTATATCGCGCTTGACGATATCGAATATACAAAATGGAACTGCGCGGCCGACGAGGCCGCCTTTGGCCCATCAGGCGAAACCGCCGCGGCGCACGCGCAGGCCAGGCTGCTCAATATCGTGCAGACCGAGCTGGCGGCAAACGGGCACGGCTCACTGATCATGGTGCCGACCGAGTATTACAACGCCACGGTTTCCCCCTACAAGACCACGCTGGGTAAGGAACTCGACCCGCACGTCGTGATCCAGTGGACCGGGACCGACACTGTCCCCTCATCGATTTCGGTCGCCGATGCACGCAACGCCACCAAGGCTTTCGGGCGCAAGACGCTGCTCTGGGACAATTATCCGGTTAACGATTACAACGAATCTGCCGGCCGGCTGCTGCTGGCCCCCTATGCGCGGCGCGAGGCCGGGCTTTCAACCGAACTTGCCGGTATTGTCTCCAATCCGATGAACCAGGAAGTGGCGAGCCGCCCCGCTGTGATGGGCCTGATCGCCTTTGCGTGGAATGACACAGGCTACGATGCCGATCGCACCTGGCGCGCGGCGGCGCGCTATCTGGCGGGCGGCGATACGCAGGTGACCGAAGCGCTGCTGACCTTTTTCGATACCCAGCACCTGGCGCCCACTTTCGGTAACCAGCCCTGGCAGCCCCAGGCGCCCCGGCTTCGCACGCTCACCAATCGCGTGCGCGACGCACTGGCCTCGGGCAACGCGGCCGAACGCGTGGCGGCACTGGAGGCTTTGGGCAAGGCGGCTGACGATCTGGCCACGGCACCAGATCTGATCCGCGCTGGCGTGATCGCTCCTGGTTTTGTGACGGAGGCACAGCCTTGGCTCGATGCGACCGCGCTGTGGGGGCGCGCCCTGCGCCTGACGGTGGATGGTCTGCGCGCAGAGGATAGCGGGGCGGCTTCGCGCCTCTTTGGCGAGGCCGCACGGCTGGCGGACGAAGCGGCAAAAATCCAGACGATCCCCGGTGCCACACGCCCCGAAGGCCCAATCAAAATTGGCGATGGTATACTCGACACCTTTATCGCCGAGGCCCCAAGCCTAGTCTACTTGAACATTCCGTGATTGCTTTAAAACTTTCCGTGATTAATCGAGCGCGTGGTTATCACCCCTGGCTCTAAGAAAGGCGAGGTCACAGCCGAGCTTTACGGTGAGTTCGGCACCTTATTGAATTGGGTAAATAATGTTTCTGGAGAGCTTCGGTTCCGAAACGACATCTCTGATCGCTCAGGAATGTCGGTATCGGTGGTTGCGGGGGCACGCTCTAAGCACCGCTTACTACATATCGCTTGGGATATTTAGCGTATAAAATTACCACTAAGATCTTGAATTTGATATTGTTGTTGAGAAACAACAAGGAAGGTTCAGGATGGTTAAGAAAATAGGATATGCACGAGGAAAGGACAACGCTGAACTAAAGACCCAAATTGAAGAACTCCGTAAAATTGGTTGCGACGACGTGCATTTTGACGAACCATCGTCAGGCGGAGTGAATAATATGCCGGGACTTTCTGCGGTCCTAGCAACTCTTGGGGACGGCGATTTATTGGTTGCCTATAGCTACGACTGCCTTTCTGAGGATCAAGAAATCGTTGATGATATCTGCCTCAACCTTGGCATAAAAGGCGTCATTACAATTGACTTGCTCGGCGCAAAGGACATGAATTTCGTCAAGCCGCCATCCACAAACAATTAATTTGTGGCCTTGCCCTAAATGCTTCAGTTCAATTGCGAAACCTTTTGAACTGACGACCAGATCAAATTTAAACAAATAAAACAAGTTCTAAGGGCGGCATTGTTGCCGCCCTTTTTCATTTTCTCTGCAACCCCGCGAATAGCCGTCACCTGCATCCCCCCATAGATGCGGGGCGCGGCGGCTATCGCTATTTCATAATGAAGGAACCCGCCGCCATGCCATCCGCAACCCTTTCCGTGCGCTTGACGCATGAGGAACGGGCGCGTCTGGAACGGGACGCAATCGGCATGGCGTTAGGGGCTTATATCAAATGGCGGGTGTTCGATCCTGACAGACCGCCGCCGCGTAAACGCGGCAAGGCTCCGGTTAAAGACCATCAGGCCCTATCCCGTATTCTCGGTATGCTCGGCCAGTCACGCATGGCAAGCAATCTAAACCAACTGTCGAAAGCCGCCAATACGGGGAGCCTGCCCGTCACGCCGGAAACCGAGGCCGCACTGATCGAGGCCGTCCGTGAAATCTCCGAAATCCGCCGCCTGTTGATACAAGCTTTGGGGCTGGAGGATGCACAATGATCCTGCAAGCCTCCAAGCGTAGCGGCGGCACGGCATTAGGCCGTCATCTTCTGAATGAACGCGACAATGATATTGTGGAAATCCATGAGGTACGCGGCTTTATGTGCGACGATATCATGGGCGCGATGAAAGAAGCTGAGGCTTTATCTCTCGGCACTAAATGTCAAAAGTATCTGTTTTCATTATCACTCAATGCGCCCGGCAAAGAAAACGTCCGCATTGAGGTTTTTGAACAGGCTATCGAGAAAATCGAAGAACGGCTGAACCTGACAGGCCAGCCGCGCATGGTGGTGTTCCATGAAAAGGAAGGCCGCCGCCATGCGCATTGCGTCTGGTCGCGCATTGACGCTGACACCATGACCGCAATTGACATGCCGCATTTCAAGCTGAAACTGCGGGAAGTATCGAAAGAGCTTTATCTGGAACACGGCTGGCAGATGCCGCGCGGATTTATCGATTCATCCCTGCGTGATCCCCGCAATTTTAGCCTCAACGAATGGCAACAGGCCAAACGGGCAGGCCTGAGCGCCAAGGCCCTCAAGGGGACGATTCAGGAATGCTGGTCGGTATCTAAAGACGTTCAGTCCTTCGGGCGTGAACTTGAAACCAAGGGCTTATTTCTCGCCAAAGGTGACAGGCGCGGCCATGTCGTCGTGTCACATGACGGGGAAGTGTTTTCTGTCGCCAAGATGATCGGCAAGAACGCAAAAACTGTTATCGCCAAGCTAGGCGATCCTGACTCCCTGCGTTCGGTCGAGATAACGCTGACCGATATCGCTCAGGCCATGACGCCGCGCCTGCAAGGCTATATCAGGGAAGCGAAACGCATAGCCGCTAATCAACTGCGCCCACTGGATGACAAGCGGCAGGAGATGAAAACCCGCCATATCCATGAACGGCAGTTGATGGATACCGGACAGGCCGCACGCCATGAATCTGAAACCCGCGACCGCGCCGCACGTTTGCCGAAAGGCTTCTCAGGGCTGTGGCACCGGATGACGGGCGAATACGCCAAGGTCAGAGCGCAGAACGAACTGGAAGCATATTTCTGCCTGCAACGCGACCGGGAACAGCGTCACGCGCTGGTCATGGCGCAGCTTCACGAGCGGCAGGAATTACAGGCGGATATAACGCTCACGCGGGAACGCATGGCAAAACAAATTCTGGCGCTTTACAAGGATGCCGCCAGATATCGGCAAATGGGACAGGATCAGACACAGGCGCGACCTGACCGCACGCCCCGGCCCAGAGGCCGCGGGCTGGATTTAGGATAGATGAATCAATTCGTTCAAGATACTGTCCCCTATTGGATAGCCTATTTATTCTGTTTGAATGTTTGGCTTGAACTTGGGGGATTTGTTCGTATGGAATTGAATAACCGGGAAATCTCATTTCTGATCTGGATGGCCATTTTTGCTATTTGGGGCGCATTCCAGTCTCGTATGCGTAAAGCTTCTATTGGAGTTCTGGCTGCTTTTTTCCAAAAATATATCCTTCTGGCCTTGGCGGTAGCCACCATATGGATAAGTGCTTGTGTGTGGGTACTCTCAAAAATAGACCTATGGCGGTTCGACAATCTTAAAACCACTTTGGTGTGGGCCGTGACATTTGCATTTGTGACCATGCTAGACGTAAGTAGAATTAGCGAGGACAATACCTTTTTTGGTAAAACTGTCAGAGACACATTAAGTGCAACAGCAGTTATTACCTTTATTTCAGAGCTTTACACATTTAATATTTGGGCTGAATTGATATTGTTGCCATTTTTGACAACGGTCGCTCTCATGCAAGTTGTAGCCGCTCATAAGCCTGAGCATAAAAGCGTAGAGAAGTTAAGTGCAGTCATATTGACCATCGCAGGCCTTAGCTATTTTGCATACGGCATCTATAAAGCCGAAACCAATTTCAAAGATTTTGCTACTTTGGAAAATTTTCGAGAGTTTGCGATTCCCATTCTGTTGTCGCTTCTGTTTTTGCCACTCATGTATTTTTTCAGCACTTACGTTACCTACGAAAATAACATGGTACGGCTGAATTGGGTGATCGAAGACAAGAAATTAAGGCGATACGCAAAGCGGCAAGCAGTTCTCAATTTCGGTTTTAATGTCGAATTGGTGCGCCGTTGGTCAAGAGACTTGAACACGCTCAGGCCTCAAACACGCCAAGACATTAAGAAAGCTATCTCAAATGTGAAATCGCGCCGTGTGCGTGAGCTAAACCCGCCACCAGTTAATCCCTTAGAAGGCTGGTCGCCGTATGCGGCAAAAGACTACTTAGCAGTCTTTGATTTACCAACAAACGACTATCATCCGTCTTATGAAGATGAGTGGTTCGCAAGCTCAAATATGCAGGTAATTGAAGACACAGGGCTTATGCCTGACAATCTGGCGTATTACGTAGAGGGAACCGAACGTTCCGCAAAACGCTTAAAATTACGGCTTCATGTCAACAATCCTGCCAGTGCATCGAATTCCAGGGACCGCTATTTTGAGGCATGTGCCGGATTGATCGAAAATGCTGTTGGCGACGTTCCGGTTTCCATTCTGGAGAATATTGCCAATGGGAAAGCATTTGATGAAGTTTTAATTGGCAGACGTGTGCGCCTCGTTAGGGATGAATATACGGGCGGTATTAAAGACGGTTATTCGCTGACACTGATTATCGACCATAGCCCGGATTACCGGGCGCCTTTTGAGGAATAATTCAATTGGATGCGCAAGCAACCCTTGCCTCGTGGCGAACAGTGGGTGTGCAAGCGGCATGCAAGATGAATGGCGGGCGCAGGACCATCTTTGGTCTGAGCCTCAGGAGCCATTTGTTTTTCTTGAAGTGCGGTAAGGGCGAAACTCTAAGACTGAATTAGGTAGCATTATCGATTGGACTGAAATTGCCGGTGGAAAATTACGAGACGTTATGCCTGATCCAAGGCAGCATTGGCCAACCGACTGTGCGGCTTGGTCAAAAGGGCCGATGCCGATATTGCGGTAATAACGATCCCCGCCAATTTCGCAACAAATCCCACAGCTTCCCCGAAGGTCTTGGTAATAAATGGATCATATCGCTTGATGAATGCGATAAATGTAATGCGATATTCAGCCGTTACGATGATGCGCTCGCTATGAGTATCGGCGCAATTCTGACGGTTGGCGGCACGCAAGGTAAAGGTAATTCTGTCCGGCAAACCGGGCGCACAGGCGGCTCAAGGGTCGTCAAGCATGGAAAGACAGCCGATAATAGGCGCAGTATTTCAGTTGAAATACGCGGCGAAAGTTTTGAAGATCGCATATTGATAAATCCAGCCACCGGCCGGCTTCAAATTACAGCACCGCTCCCTATCGAGCGTTTTGTCCCTCGTTATGCTTACAAGGCACTGGTGAAAATGGCGCTGGCACTTCTACCACTCGAAGAATTAGATAAATTCCAGCGCTTGACCGAATGGGTCCGTAATCCAAAAGACGATATTGATATTCCAGGCTTAATCGTAGGCTTGTCTTTCGGGTCGGTGGGCCACGCCCCACCGCTTGTAGCGGCGACAATTCTCAGGCGCCGGGAGAAAATAACAAAAGGCGCATACGCTATCTTTGTCATTTCTATTGGATCAGTCTGCTTTCAGATAGATCTCAAGTCTGATGAAATGGATGGTGCATGGCCTCCGCAAAAGCCAACACGATGTCATATCTCGTGGACGAATATTATCGGTCCAAGTGCAAAAAACGACCATAGAGATGATGTTGAAATTCGCTACGGACAGCCCATTCATCTTGATTGGTCATCGCCATCGTCCCAGCTTACACCTATCGAGGCATTGATTACCGAATTTAATATTCACACAAGCGCAGGTACAATAACGCCGAAATTTCGGTAGACTTAAACGTTGCCTGGTGGGGGATAGCTAGTCCACGACGGCTGCTCCTAAGGCAAAGTCGTAGGGTTACGCATAGCGTAAAAGCCTTCCGATCCGGATTGAAAGCCCAGTCGTTCATTCATGGTTCGGTGCAGGTGGAAAGATAAAATCTCCAAGTCTTGATCGTGGTCCAGCTTCGACAAGCTGGCGGCATCCAAACCGCGCAGGGTTGGCCTCATCCAATCTGGAAGGTTGGCGCAGGTTCAGGCGGCGGACGCCTGACCGTGGGTGTCGGGTAGCGAGGGACGCTCTTGACTGGTGATGAAACGGCCAAACGTTTTTGTAGTGCTGATTTTGAAAGGCCCTGACCTTAAGCCTGGTCGGTAGACCAAGCTGGGCGGGAATGGGCCTTACCGAAATTGGCGCTTAGGCTGGGGAAATCCAAAACGGGGGCGCAGCGCCCCTTTTGGCAAGCCTTTTGTAAAAAACAGCCCTTGGGCTGTGTTACAAAAGACAGCTTGCAGTCTAAATTCTGGGGGATTTTCGGTGGTTTGGGATTTGGGAAAATTTTTCAGGTTGCCGACGTCGATATATTTGGGGATCGAACTTCAGCGCATCAGTTCAAAATTAGGCGCTGATCGTATTGGGAAAGATATTTATTCAGCCCGTCCATATCGAGGTACTCACGGACGCCCCATCGAGAGAGTTGGTCGATTGGGAAAAAGTGCAATTCTCCAAGTCCTCCGTTTTGCAAGGCCAACTCGAACAATCCTACGGGAAGAAGTAGAGGATCAGGGTATGGCTTGCCGCCGGGGGCCTCCCAGGCACCGAGATAATAGCCTCTATTTTTTTTCGAGGAAGTCACGAGACGCACGACATAAATATTCCGGACTCACCGCATGGTTATAAAGCCGGATTATAACCCGGTCATCCCAGCGCTGCGACTGATATAATCCCTCTACTTCATTTGATTTCATGGAGTTAAAGTATCAAATATACTTATTCCAAACAACTGTCAGTATTCGACATCACCGACAACTCGCAGCCGCTGATGGCACTGGCAATTCGCATGAGACGTAAGTCCTGAAGCAATATATTTTTCTCGTCATTTGATTCTGACTGCATGGTATAGTTCGTCAAGCGCGGGCGGCGACTTCGAGATAGGCCGTTTGCTTTTAAATGCCACGCTTTACAGGAATGACGGCATTCATAATGGAATGAGCGGCCTTACCGACACAGAAAAGACTGAAGCAAACAGATTTTCAATTCTGGCACTATTATTTTGCCGGAAAGCTTTGCTCATATGTCCGCCACAGCCTTAAGGTGGCAGAGGCCAAGCCTCTGATATCACTTGTAATCTACGGCGCTCCTTACTTACAGGAAGATTGGATAGTCTACCTTAATGGTTTTAGCTCGCCCCGATTAATCACAACTTTTACTTGTGTTTTGATCTGTATATATGGTAAATAATTACCGATCTTTAACAAGAGAGTGACTATGGGAACAAAAGAAAAAGAATATAACGAATTAAAACGCATATTTATTAGAGCATCAACCGTGGCATCCATCGTAAACATTGGTAAGGATGACCTCAAGACATGCGAAATCACCATGATGAACAACGATAAGCATTTGATAAAAGGCACCGCCTATGAAGCTTACGCTAAAATTGACTACATGGAGCGCGAGTCCCCCAATCCACTTGTTGGATTTGATGCGTTTTAGCGCTTCACCTCAACTGGTTGCCACCGCGTAATCCCCCGTTGAAGAACCGATAAGATGAGGCTTGGCGACGGTGTTTTTTCCCGAAACTCCGCTTCCGTTACAACACCAATTTCAACATCAGTTCGCGCTCTGCGAATGGTTATGGGATATCCGCTTGGTGTCGTTCCTCCTGCTCCTACCAATAAAGCACCTGAACCGCTAAAGGCTTTTTTAGTTTTTCCATCGACTGGAAAATCTACCAAGATAAAGATGAATGGAGCTTTGGTTTCTTCAATTATACCGAAGAAAAGGACCGACTGCTGATAGGGAATAATAAAGCCCTCAACGATTTCGTCATGGTCAAGGCCGTCTGTCCCGGAATACGCCATCTTCATTTGGAATTTTGACAGGTCGCCACCAACTCCGCATGTCATTGAAGAAACCATTATTTTGTCATCTTCGAGAAAGAACGGCCTATATGCGGAATACTCCCCTTCTAAAAAATTCAATTTTTCTGCATCAAATTCTTTGGCAGGGGACAAAAAATTATGAATCCCAATAGCAAGAAGGCCGCTTACACTAAGCTCAAGGGCAAGAGCCTCTTCCCATGCTTTTTCCAAAACACTCGGGTAGTCTTTCTGTAGAAAACGCCAAAAAGCTGAAAGAAAATCTGGCGCTTTGGGTGTGGTATTCTTGTTCAAGAAATCGCTCATAACGTCTTCGCTTACCGTCACGCCAAAACGTTCCAATCCATTTTTTTGCATCACCTGGGATACTTTGTTCTTCTTCAAAGCAGCGCTTGCGTGTTTGATTGTTGCTCTGATTGTAGGCGTGTCTGCAAATTCCGGCAGGGACATCAGTTGTCTCTCAAATTTTCTATCGTGAATAATTTTGCAAAGCAGTTGTGAGGCATGTCAACCACAACCTAACGGTAAAACCGATAATGGCCGATAATTAGCCGATAATTCGGCCTTTAGGCCGATTAGCGACCGAGAACATCGCACTTTTCGGCCTGCCTTTCTCGTTAGATAACAGCTTCATAACGAAAGGAGTTGTTATGTCAGAAGATCACGACCACCGAGTTTCATGCAACGCTCCAGACTTCGCTTCAATTCTTGGGGGCTGCCCCGGCCGTGAAGGCGATCCGGTGGTGCCTAAAGGCTTCTCGTGCCTCCATTCGGAGTGCCCGCTTATCGCTCGCGCCAATGAATTCTACGGGATTAAAACGACTGCGCAACGCTTAGGCGTCCGCGTCATCACCGGGATCGTAGCAGCTATCCCGCCGTCTCCGGCCGCGAATGATAATACCGAATGAAACTACAAGGGGCGGCAACCGCCGCCCCGCTTTATCACTTCTCATAAAGGATGCCCGTCATGACCAGAATCAAAGTGTCCTTCAATGCCCGTCTTGCCGCCGACTTTATGCCGGTTGCGGCCAATGACAATGGCGGTCCCCGTCCGGCGATTTGCCCGCTGGAGATTGAAGACATCACGCATGACGTGGCGAAAGCGGCTATCGATCTTCTGGCTGACCTCGGCCTGCCGCGCCGCCCTGTCCCAGACCGGATCGTTCAGGCAATCTATGAAGGACCGTATGACATACGATATGATGACGGTGCTTACTTTCTCGCTGGATACTGCATAGACGAAGACCTGTCATCGGACTGGACGTTTACCTGGCTCAGGGATATGTACGCCGCCGCGAACGACAACGGCCCGCTGCCGCCGTTGTCGCCTATTACCGTTCGCCGCCTTCATCTTCTTATCTTGTGGTTCTTCATCGACAATATCGACCGGGGCGAGCGGTTAGGCGTGAAGCCACGTTTCCTGCACTTTGATCAGGAAGGCCATTTACTGGCGGCTTAAGAGCCTGCCCCCCACGAGGCCGTTTGCGGCGTGGTTCTCTGCAAATATGCCGGATGCTCCGGCAGAAAATGCGGAGAACCATATGCGCATAAATTATGACGGCGATAAGCCGACACAGACAGACCTTTTTGAAGTCGAAAGGCAGTCAAGCCAACACCCCAAACAGAAGGCGCAATGGCGTTTCGCCGTACCGTCGATCCTTAAGACGGGGGCGACTTTCCTGATTGCAGGCGGTTTGTTCTTCGGCTCTGAGATTATCCTGCCGGATAATTTCAAGCCCTCGACGCTGGTTAGCACCTACGACGCCCGCCTTGCAGCCGCCGTAAAAGCGGCGGAGCTTCAACAACAGGCCGAATACGATGGCTGGGCCGTCAGGTACAAGACGACCTACGATCAGAACCTTGAACAATACAAGGCTGCGACCCAAGGCATTCTGCGGAATTACGACGCCAGCTATCAACTCAACAATACGGTGATGACGGGCTATATCCAGCTTCATCAGCAGTATAAGGGCGTGCTATACAGCTATACGCAACAGACCCAAGCCGCCGATATGTCGCTCTCGAATATGTCCACGGGCTGGGGCCGGATTTTGAATCTTCTGCAACCCGGCGCAGGCGATAGCGCCCTCCACTATGCCGATACGCTTAAATCCGGCATGAGGTCGGAACTGCGTGAAGCCGCCGCCGATGATTTCCCGCTTGAACTGAAGGACTGGCAAAGCAAGCTGGCTTCGCCGGAAGAGGTTCGCGCTCAAATCGAAAGCGTTAAACTCCTGCCGCCGCCGCCCTTGCCGCGTATCGGTGAAGACGCGCCGCGTCAGGATTTCAGTCAAGCCGAGACTGACTGACATGGCGAGAAACAATTTCACGTCCGGGATGCAGGCCATGTTTGGCCTGCATTCTTTTTTGGAAAAAGCCCAGTACACCGACGAAGCCCGCCAGAAAGCCATAGAGCTTGAACGCCACATGCGCACCGCCAAGCCGTCCGGAGAGTTGGGCGATAGCCGGCTGGCGACGATGGATGACGTGATCGCGGCGGGGCTTCTTGACACGCGCGGTCTGCCGCTGGGTAGTTTTCAGGGCCGGGCCGTCTTCTATAACGGCGACGAGCCTTTGATGACGCTGCAAAGGGTCAGGTCCGGCAAGGGGATTCATTTTTTGCAGCCCTGCCTCGCTCATGTCCGGGACAGGACCCTGATTGTCGTGGACCCGAAAGACGCTGAACTGGCGTGGTCCACGGCGCGGCACCGTCAGAATATCGGCACGACATGCGTGTTCCTGAATCCGTTCGGGCTGCATGGGGAAGAATTTCCAAACACGAAGCTCAATCCCCTGCAATGGGTGATCGATGTCGTGGCGCAAGGCGGCGAGATTGACACGGAAGCGCTTGAGATCGCCTATATCCTCGTCCCGAAGCCGCAAAAGAACGGCGAAAATGATTGGGTAAAAAGCGGCGCGATCCGCCTGATTGCGCTGCTCATCGAATACCTGGCTGTTTTCGACCGCGACAATTGCACGCCGGGGACGCTCTGGGGACTGGTCAACGACGATCAGGACGGGCTGGACCAGTTATTCGCCATGATGACGACATGCGGCGTCGAGGGCGTTGAAAAGAGAGCCAAGGCGTTACGGGCCACTTACGAGACGGCGCCCAAACAATGGGAAGCGATCAAGGACGAAGTCATCAATGCCGTCGCCGTTTATGAGCGCGGCAAGACGCTCGACCGTTCGACATCAGGAAACGGGATCGATCTGCGGCGGCTGAAACATGAGCCGCACACGGTTTACCTGATGGTGCCAGCGGATAAGCTGGCAGTCGCCGCGACCTGGATCAGCCTTGTTCTGTCCTATCTCATCGAGACATTACAGAAGGAACCGGGGCCGCTGACCTGTACCTTCCTGCTCGACGAGTTCGCGCAACTCGCACCGTCCGCCAGCTATATCAAGATGCTGCAACTCTATGCCGGGAAAGGCTTGCAGCCGTGGTTTTTCGGTCAGGGGCGTTTCTCGTTCCAGAAATGGCCCCCGGAGGTCATCAAAGAGATCGAGGACCAAAGCCTGATGACCATGAAGAACGTGCAAGAGCCTTCCCTTCTGCGCGATATCATATTGTGGTCCGGCAACAAGACTATCCTGACACGCGGGCATAATCACGGCGGCGGCGTGGTGGAGTCTGCCTCGGCCTCGCTCGGTGAAACCAAACGGCCCTTGCTGCAAGCCGAGGACATAATGGGGCTTGGCGACAAGATCATCCTGAAACTGCCGAAGGCCCCCCACTTATTCCTGATCGACCCACTACCGTACTTCAAGGTTTCGCCGTGGCGGGACCAATTGCGCGACGTGCGCGATCTGCATAAAGGAACACAGGATGGTTAGAGGGAATAGCTATTTTCATCTGTCGGAATGGTATGAGATTCATCGTGAAAAGGACGGATGGTATCGTTTCAGAGTTGACGATACAGGACACAAGCTTTTCCGATTTTATTCAGCGGACGATATTACGGACGCGCCGGAAAAATACCGCGATTTTGCGGCGATTATCGCCGCCTTCAATCATATCCTTGCCTATGCAAAGTGGAGTTCTGAGGAAGAAGTGCGGAACTGGTATGAGGATTGTGACGATCTATCTGACCTAGACGATCTGTTGCTATGAGTTAACGCCCATCGGAAACGATGGGTGCTTTTTTACCACATACGTTCCGCGAACTGCCGGGCTTCGTCGCCAATGGCGTTGGTGTAGATGATCGTTGTGGCGAGGCTGGAATGTCCCAGCCAGCGGGATATCAGGTTCAGGGGGGCCGATCTTTTCGCAGCGCGTCCTTGTCACTGGCCCACCACGCCCTTAACGGATCGGCTGAAATCCCCCCTTAAGGATTTGGCTCACTTGGTCCTTAAGGGCAAGGTAATCGAGATTTCCGAGGCGGGCTTTCATAGCTTCCAGTTCGTCAGTCTTAATGTGGCTTCCCACAGGCACCAAAAGTACCAGAGAGCCATAACAGTTGTTGGCCTCGTCTAATCCCATCATCACCCCTGGACGGACGGACATTGTTTCGGTTTCGTTGCTGAACAGCAAGAGAGTCGTATCCTGATTTAACGGGGTGGCCGCAAAATCATCCCGTTCTCTGGGATCAAGGTATGGCTTTGCGGAGCTGACGTTAAGGCGAATTAGACTAAAGCCCTCGTTTCGGATCGCCCAGCCTTTGTACGCCCAGGCGTGTTTGCCGCCACCGGCGTCGGTCCAAAGGATTTTCATAATCGCTTTAGGGGCCGAAAGCGGCCTCGGTCTAATAACAGTTAAATCCCACTCCACGATTTTTTGGGGCTTGGACCGTGCGTTGGCGTAACAAGTATACGAGCCGATTTTGAAGTATTTTTTGTCTAATATTGGAAATCTGGCATTATCTGCGTAGTATGCGCCAATAATAAAAGAAATTATTGCGCCAAAAACAAAGAATATGATACTCATTACCCACGGATTTGACAGAACATTTAACAATTTACGCGCTCCGGAATGTATAATGTCTTTAAGGGATGAATTAATAGCTTCTACTACTCCTGGCCAGAAGCTTGCCATTTCAGTTGGAACGGGCGTCGGTGTTCAGATGGCTTGTTGGTTCACTTATTTGGCAATCATGTCGCATCAGACGCCTGACGCTAAACCTGCCGAAGATAAAGCAGTGCATGTCCAGTTCGTGCAACAGCAATGTCCATATGCTCCTAAATAATAGTCAGGCGGCGGTCTTATTGCGCCGCGCCCGGAAGATGGTGGACGGATCAACACCATACTTATGAGCGACCGTTTTCACTAACTGCCCGCCACGAATGAGATTGTCGATTTCTGAAAGCTGGCGTGGCGAAAGTTTGCGGCGTCGCCCCAGAACCTGACCACGCGCTTTAGTGGCGCGCAGTCCTGCGACCGTGCGCTCCACAATATTCGCATGGTCCAGATCAGCGAAAATCGAGATCATGCGATAGACGACTTCACCCATTGGTGTCGCGGTTGAAATACCTTCTGTGATCGAGACGATGTGCGCTTTCTTATCTTTGATGTGCTTTGCGATATCGACCAGATGATGAAAGGATCGGCCCAGACGGTCCAATTTGAAAACGAAGATACTGTCACCGGGTCTGAGTTCGGCAAGTGCGGCTTCGAGTTCGGGCAGGCGCTTCGATTTACCCGATAGCTTCTCTTCAAAAATGATATCAACCTTGGCTGCATTAAGCGCGTCAATCTGCATGGCCAGCGACTGATCGTCAGTCGATACACGGGCATAGCCAATACGCCGAACGTGCATCACTACTTCATTACTGTGGCGATAAAGACTCGCCGTGCAAAAATGTTCATTTATGCAATCCCCTCAGAATTCAAAAAGTTGCGCGTGAAATTCACGAAATTCAGCATTCAGGATATAGCTGGCTTGTCAAAGTCTCAATATTTGCCGACTGGCGAAAACGAAGGTATTTGCCACTTCAAAGGGCTTCGCCTGCGGGGCGATATTGGCATGTCTGACAGCAAATCCGGCGGCGGCATTGGAGCCGAAGCAATGCGGGATCACGACTGATGAACTCAACGCGGCGATGGCTGCGGAACATCAGTCGGCAATCATAATGGGTAATCGCATGGCCCTGACCTTCAATGACAAAGGTATTGCCGTTGACTCCCCGCGACTAGCCAACATCTGGACCAGCGACAGCCAGGGCAACGGGTATAATCTTGAGGGTGACAAGCCGTTGGGAGAACCGTCAACGCGGTATTGCGTCGGCGCAAAATACGTCAACGCCAGATTCAATGATTGGACAAAACCGGGTGTGCCGGATTTTGCTCTGACCGATCCCGTCAGCGAAGAAGAAATGAAGCAGTTCTGCACCTCGGATCAAAACCCGGGCCTCGCCTGCGGGACAGCAAATGTAATGCTAACAAACGGAGACAAAGGCGAACAACGGGTGATGTTGGTGGCGGAAACTATCGACGCGGAAGCCCGTATTGGCAGGAAGATGATAGTGACCGCCCGCGCAAAAGATGGCGGGGGAGCGACCTACGCCGTGGGTTCTGATGGAATCGCTCTTGAACTATTCATGGAAGACAGGATGACCTTCACGCCAAAAGGCAAAGCGGTCATCCGTTCTAAAAACTAAGGCCCATATCTTTTTGGGTTACAGATATGGCGTTATCGGTTTTATCGAGCGTGGCATATTGAGGTGCTGGCGACGGTGATGTTTCGCCCTTGGCCGCAACCGAATAAACAGGGGTAATAGATTCGACTTTTGCAGAGAGCGGATTTTCCTGTGTCAGGATGTCCGCTCTTTTAATGACAGCCGACTCGTCCGCTTGAGCAGCAACAACTCTGTCCGAAACTTCGGCATCCTGCCCCAACTTCGATTTTGCGAACTCCGCCTCCGCAATCCCTTCATCGATGTAGGCTTTCAATGCCGGATTGGCTTTGATCTGCGCTTCCTGTTCGGCGGTCGGTTTCTGACCACGCGCCAGACTATCGGTGATTTTCGGCGCGACCTGCTCAGCTTCATCCATCTGCGCATCGGTCCAGCCTTCCGCCTTACCTCTTTGCCGCATAAGTTCGCGGAAATGTTGTGAGCGCAGGAATTCAGAAACGCTTTTCCACTCGGAACCGGTGAGTGTGGTGTTATTCCAGGTCACGTCACGGTCCGCCCAATAGGCTTCTTCGCGCTGACGTTTAAGTTCTTCCTGCACAGCTTCCGCGTTATCACGCATGGCGTCCAGCGCTTTTTCTTCCTCGGTTTTCTTCTCGCCACCGGTAAGATTTTCGATTGGGCCATTGTTGGGAAGCGTAAAGCGCTCCGAACCGGCCTGATTTTGAAGATAACTTGCATTGGCCTGCGCCGCCGCCACCTTGGTAAAATCGCCCCGGATCGAATATCCGTAAAAACTGGCATCCGTAAGCGAGCTTACGGTATCGACTTCTTGCCCGGTGTCATTTGTTGTGTCGTCGGGCAAGAAGTCGATAGAGTCTGATTGGGCTTTGTCCATATTATCCGGCATGGCGATAGTCTAACCGCCAGACTTTAAAACCACTCTAAAATTCAATGACATTTGAGCTAAATTGTATCTATTTCCTCAAATTTTACAGTCACTTGAATATCTGTTATCTCCGACCTATTCTAAAAGTCGGCGGGTTGAAATCACGCCCGCCGCTGGCAAAACTAAATTGAATGATTTTTTAGGCCCAAACTGGTATTCTATCGCTATGAACAAGAATGAGGTCATTAGCAGGATTAAAAGCCATGAACCCGCCCTGCGTCAGGCGGGCTTGGGGTCTTTGTACTTGTTTGGCTCGGTTGCCAGTGATCGCGCTCATGACGGGTCTGACGTTGATCTGTTCTTCGATCTTGACCGTGCTCAGGGCTTCACCCTGTTCGATCTGGTGGATTTGCAGGAAAAGCTGGAAGAGATTGTCGGCACGAAGGTTGACCTTATGAGCCGCAACGGCATCCATCCGCGCAAGAAAGACCGCATTATCCAGAGCGCGTATCAAATCTTCTGATGGCTGATTTTTCTCCCGATAATTTGCTGGATATTCTGGAATTGATCGAACGCATAAGCGTTCAGACTTCCCCTATCAGCAAGGAAGAGTTTTTGTCCGACCACGACATACAGGACGCCACGGCCTACCGGATTCTGGCGATTGGGGAAGCCTGCCGGAGTTTACCGGATGACCTGAAGGAGCGGCATTCTCATATCCCGTGGCGGCAAATTACCGCCATGCGCAATATCCTCGCCCATGAGTATTTTATCCGCGAAGGTGAAATAATATGGGAAACTGTTAAGTCTGGTCTGCCCCAATTGGCAAAGGTTTGTGCCGATGAATTGGTACGCCTAAATTCCGGCGATAAATAAATCACTGGATTTTTAAAGAAAACTCCGACATTATAGGATAATATTCCTCACATTCGCGTCCGCGCTCTGCCCTATCAGGCAGGGCTTTTTTATGTCTGCTTTAGGGGATGCCCCCAAAGGCGGGCCGGGCGCAAATTATAGAAAATCATCCATTTGAAACGGAAACCTTGCGCTGTTGCCTCAACACAGGGCGGCGGTCGGCTGCGTCCGATGGATTTTATCAGCAACAAAAAAATCGGAAAGGACAGAAAAAGTTGACCGACATCCATGACCAGCGCGACACTACCTTTTCCGGCACCAATTCAGAAGGTGTGTTGCCCGATCCGCGTATCCTGGCCTTTGTGCGCCTGATAGCGCGCGCCGCTGCCGAAAAAGACTACGCCGCCGCCCTCAAGGGCCACGGCTCTAAACCCTTTACGAATGAGGACTAAGCCATGATCCGTGCCGCCCTATACGCCAGATATTCAAGCGATCTTCAGAATGAGAACTCAAACGAGGATCAATTCCGTATAGGCGGTGAACGGTTAGAGCGGGAAGGATGGCAACTTGCCGGCAGATATTCTGACGAAGCGATATCAGGCGCTTCTCTTTTTCGCCCAGGCATCCAGCGCCTGTTAAGCGACGTAGCCGCCGGAAAAATTGACATCGTGCTGTGCGAAGCTCTCGACCGCATCAGCCGGGATCAAGAAGACATTGCCGCATTTTACAAGCGCTGCAAATTCGCTGGCGTCACGATTTTTACTCTTTCCGAAGGCGAAATCTCAGAATTGCATATCGGCCTCAAAGGCACCATGAATGCTATCTTCCTGAAAGACCTCGCCAGCAAAACCCATCGGGGAATGCGCGGCCGCGTCGAGCAAGGTAAGTCCGGCGGCGGAAACTCTTACGGCTATGATGTCGTTAAACAATTCGATCCGAACACAGGCGAAGCTATCCGGGGCGATAGAACCATCAATGAAACAGAAGCTGAGATCGTTGGGCGCATATTTGACGAGTACATTCGTGGCATGTCTCCGCGTATGATCGCCACCCGTCTCAACAAAGAAGGCATCGCAGGCCCGCAAGGCGGCGCTTGGGGCGCAAGCACCCTGTACGGAAATCGCCAGCGCGGCACGGGTATTCTCAATAATGAATTATATATCGGTCGGCTGGTCTGGAACCGCCAACGATTCGTCAAAGACCCAATTACCCGGAAACGGGTCGCCAAGTACAATCCCGAAAGTGCGTGGATCATCCGTGACGTACCAGAGATGCGGATTATCAGTGATGAGGTCTGGCAGAAAACCAAAGCCATTCAGGGCGACTATAATCATAAGAACGCCCCCTTGTGGAAGAAGAACAGACCGAAGAGTCTGCTCTCCAACCTGACGAAGTGCGGTTGTTGCGGCGCGGGTTATACAATGATGTCGGCGAACCGAATTGGCTGCTCGGCGGCACGCGAAAAAGGCAATTGCGACAATCGCCTTACTATACCGCGTGAGACTGTTGAACAGATGGTCCTCAATGCCCTTTGCACGCATTTGATGGATGAAGCTTCGTGCGCGGAATTCTGTAAGGAATATACCCGCCGCATGAACGAGTTACGACGTGAGCATAATATGTCTCTCGCCGGATATCGTGGCGAACTTGCCAAACTGAAGCGCGAACGCGAGAAAATCATTGATGCGACTCTGAACGGGGTGTCGCCGAGCCTGTATGCCGCACGCTCTCATACGCTGCAAGCGCGTCTGGAAGAGCTTGAAGCGCTGTTAGCCGAGGTGAAGGAAGAGCCTGTTGTCTTCCATCCAAACATGGCTGACCGTTATCATGCGGAAATTCGCAATCTGATAGCGTCCTTCCATTCCGAGGAAACCCGCCTTGAGGCTTCCGGGATATTGCGGTCGCTGATCGACCGCATAGTGCTGACGCCAACACCAGAGAAAGACCGGCTTACTGTTGATCTTATCGGTGATCTATCCGGCATTCTGGCGATTGCCACGAACAGAGATAAAGCCGCCGTGAAGAGTGATCTAACGGGGTTTGAGCCGATTGAAGAAACGCCTGAAAACATTGATTCCACAGCGCAAATGGCGGTGGTTGCGGGAGTTCGCTCAAACATGCGTTTTCGAGACGTAAATAAAGAGGGTGGTCTTATCGACCTGCCCTCGTCTTTTAATCGTAACGCTATGAAATCAAAGCAAATGGCGATGGTTGCGGGGGCCAGATTTGAACTGACGACCTTCAGGTTATGAGCCTGACGAGCTACCGGGCTGCTCCACCCCGCGTCACCAAGAAGATCGGGCTTTAGAGCGCGGCCCGGTATTTTTTACGTTTGTCTGCTTGGCTTTCGCCATTCAGACGGGGCTGCTCCACCCCGCGTCACCAAGTATCGGGCATGTGTTTATTGCCCGTAAAGCAAAAAGACCGGCAAGCTTTGTGCCGACCGGTCTTTTTTTTTTATAATGTAATGAAGGGTTTTGACAGACTG